>ENA-OWOZ01000017-OWOZ01000017.1-bioreactor-metagenome-genome-assembly--contig:-NODE-17-length-245122-cov-15.052892_pt1 | contig 245122 bp, 244 predicted proteins | sample MGYA00238140_ERZ651804 | MGnify/ENA primary metagenome ERZ651804 (study PRJEB26910, sample SAMN07631232) | bioreactor metagenome | isolation source: Switchgrass digestor | place: USA: Dartmouth...
TTCTTAAAACGGTGGATATCGCCGATCTCAGCGATGATACCTGCAGCATAGACCGGGCCTATGCCTTTGACCGAGGTCAGAGTATTAGGAATCACCTTCATCTGTTCCTCGATGGCTTTGTCAAACAGTTTCAACTGGTCTTTCAAAGTACGGATAGAAACAAGAGAAATGGCCAGGATCTGGCTGACAGAGTCATTAACGGTCTTAGGCAACCGATATGAACTGCGGGCGGCCTTTTGAATGAGTTTGGCGATATCTTCCGGGGTACCGAACTTACCCTTGCCTTTTTCATTAACAAAAGCAGATAGTTCCTCAATTGGCATATAGGCGATTTCATCGACAGAGAGGAACTCCTCAACAATGGCAAGGGAGGTAGCCCCGAACCTGTCCGCGAAGATCTTCTCCTGGGCAAGAGAAGAAAACTTCAGGAACAATGTGTTGAGGAAATAGTTTTTCTCCCTTGTAAGGTTGCGTGCCGTATAATAACGGGCACGGGTAAGCTTTCTTAAAGCCAGTATCCTGTCATCCATGTAAACCTCCTGGTTGATACGTCCGAAACGTAGGTTTTCGGCGATTATCCAGGCGTCAACATCGTCGGTCTTTGGCAAATCGAGGAAAGCTTTTTTAAAAGCATTGACCTGCTTGGGGTTAAGTACATGGATTCTGGGTCTGAAGGGACTGATATCGGCGTCTTGTTTCAGGAAAAGGACAAGAGGTTCGCCGTATACAGAGGTAGCTTCAAGACCAATTACAAGGGAGTCGAAGCGATTCGAGGTCATAGCGCTGACAATCTTGGAAACAAGAGTTTTAGCGCCTGGCTGGTTGTTGGGAACGGAGAACTTTGAAATGCTGTTGCCTGAAGAATCCAACAACCTGACCCTGTTATCGCCGGAGCTGACATCGATTCCTACCAGTAACGAGCCGGGCATTGGGATCACCTCCTTCCCCGATAGGGTATGAGGCACATTGACCTTAACAAATGCCCGTGGATCCAGGCGCATCGACGCCCTCGCAATCAGAATCCGATTCACAGGTAACCTATGCACGACACCCGTCTGCCAAAGGGTGCAGGTTACATGAGAATAAACACCCAGTGGTTCGAAGCTGACGCCAGGCCCGGGGAACAGACTATTTTAGCAGTAGCACATGGCTCCGCAAGGGGTGGCAAAACTGTCCGCAATGGCCTCTAATACCATTGTTACACAGGCAAATGAAAAGGTAAATATGCAGATTGTCAAAGTACATGGCCGGTGAAGGCGGGGCGGCCGCTTACTACTACGCAGTAAGCGTATGTCTATGTAAGATGGGCTTTGAAGAAGGCTATTGAGAGAGCCTTCGAAGTGGATATTAAGATCAATTTCCAGTGAGTTTGGAGTGAATACCGCTAAGGTTTATAACTGGAAAAATGTTAACTAAAACCTTACGAGAACTATTATACGAGTGAGTGGTAGCATGAAACAGTTAAAAAACGTGTTGCTGTTCTCTGCCTGGTTTCTATAAAAGACCGGAACAGGGTATTTTTATTATTGTTAAGCTGAAAGGGATGATAAAGATTGGCTCAAATACAATCATTGATGCGGGCTGTAATAAACTTTTATAATTTTTTTAATAACAGGAATGCTCCCGTAGTAATCACGAGAGTAAAAGAACACGACAGTGAAAACATGTTCATGGCCAGATTAGAAAGAGCGATTTTTGACTCATGTGATGAAGACTGCAAGGCAACTCCATCAAGATATGCAATATGGGGAGAAGACATCCGTAGCCTTAGTATTTCTGCAAAAGAAGCAATGAAAAACGGGAACATCGAACAAGCAGAAAAATTAATGAATCAAGTTATTAATAGTATGGGCGCATTTATAGACGCTCAATTGATACTCAGCAATTTGCCTGGAAACATCAGCTTTGTAAAATCCAAAGATATTATTAAATCCTATATTGCCAGACTGCAAGAGAACAGCGAGGTGTCAGATTCTGAAAAGGACTATTTAATTGACAGCATGAAAGAGATAATGAATAGCATTGAGTAAAGTGACTGATAATGAAAGAGCCATACTTTCCTTGATGATTCATGTTTTATGTGCGAGGCCTAAAGTTTAGGCTATTCAGAATTCATTAAAGCAAGCAAATGTAAATGGAGTGATGATGTATGACAGATGTTCAAGTAACAATAGACGGGATTATTCTTTATTGTGACGAAAGTGTTTCTGCACTACAATTAGGAAACGGATATACAATTAAAAAACTATATTTTGATGAGATCCCATTTAGGAATAAAATAATCGATGGTAACGGAAAAATTGCAATTAGTTATTTAGGTTCACAGCGACAAGATGAAAAAGGCACTTATTTTATGTGCCTACATAAAGACGATACATATCAAGTGCAATTGCCGGAGATAGTACCCGGTGTTATATATACAGATAAAGACTTTGACTGTAGTAACCAATTGGAAGCCTATTATAACAGCGAAATGGAATACCTTCACAAAATGTTTTCCTTATTACGAGTATTCAAAAAGGGCAATATTGGGTTAAAAGAGGTTTTTATGGAACACCGCTTTTCAGCTCTGGGTGGTTTAATAACACATAAGCAAACGAGTGATAATGTATCAAGAAACATCACAGACAATACAGTTTACACACTGACACAGGAAGAAGTAATTCGCTGCAATCAGTTTCTGCAGGAGTATTCGGGACAAGAATACTTATTGTTAAAAAGCTGTATTGATGAATTTGTTTGGGGATTAGAACAGGTTGATCTTCCGACAGGATTTGAACAGTATACTACTGCTTTAGAAATGATATTCCTTAATAAAAATCAACAGGGAAAGAAAGAAGTGCTTTCGAAGAGAGTAGCTGTATTGCTAGAAAGCGCCGCGATCAGAGTAAGCTCACTTTATGACAAAATGAAGAAATTTTACAGATATCGTTCTGATTCATTGCATGAGGGTGATGGCAGGAATATTTCAGCCACAGAACTAATAGAAATGGAAGAAATAGTACGAAATGTGCTGCTTAAATACCTTGAATTGTGCAAAACAGCGCTTCGTAATAATCCTTCTGTTACATGGGATGAAATCAAGAATAATAAAATAAATGAATTGAAAGCTGTAGTTCAGTTGGCGATAGTTGCTGGTACACTTCCTGCTTAGACATGTTCCCACATACGGACGATTTTCAATAAACAGTAGAAAACCCATTGATATGTTCCCGTAAACGTAAGGTTCAAAAAATCAGCCCAAGACATCAATCCAAGCGGCTCGGGCCATGTGGAGACGGTAGTATTATTAACAAGAAAATAAATTTACGATGAGAGAAAATTTGAATTTAAAAACAACCAACCTATAATAGAAAAATATAAAGTATGTGACATATGTAAAAATGGTGAGAAATTAAAATTGATTTTGATATTGGCTTGTGATTATTGATATCGATAGTAACCTAGCCTAACTTTTAGCAAACCTAAATATGTATGTAAAAAATAGATGAAGATTTATTAAATAAGTTAGATTGTAAGATTCCGAAAACTTTTTTAGGTAGCTAATAAAATTTAATGATTTGCTATTTTCTAATCAATTTATAAAAAGTTCCAAGGCTATTTGAGATAATAGAATCATGGAAAATAAGTTTTTCCTTACTACAATGGAGATCTTTTTGATACTATCAAGCATGGCTGATGGTTAGGTAAGATTTATGACAATAAGGATGAATTATTATCCTTAATCGAAAATAATGTTATGAATGAAAGTAGACTGTCCAATGAAAAAATGACTTTTACGGTTGGATGAATAAGCATATTTGATGAACTGTATCGCATAAGGTTTATAAAATCTAGGGAATGCATTGGACTATATAAAGACGAAAAAGCATTACACCTAATTAATCATTAAAATTTATCGAAATCGAAATTAATAAACAAACAAAATAGCAATTCTACCTGTAAAGGAATTTATTCGTAAATCTAGTTATTTATGAATTTAAAATATTTATATAAAATGTTGTTAAAAACTAGATTTTTGAATTTGAGGGTTATAATTAATAATTTACTAGTTGCTAATTACATTAAAAATTTACGCAAGAAAAAAATTAACTTAGAAGAAACTTGTAGAGAAGTTGAATGTGTCATTCCAAGCCCTATCAAAATGGGAAACCAGAGAAACTTTACCTGATGTAAGTATTATGTTACAGTTAGCTGATATTTTGGAAACTTCAGTTAATAAGATTATAACTAGTAGAAATGTAACTTTACAAAGAACTAAACGGATTAATATTGATAATATTAAAGAAGGATTTAAAGCTTTAGAAAGCTTAAAAATATTCTTTAGAGAAAATAGTACTTTTTATCGTGGAGCTATTGAAGGAATTAATACGAAGATGAATATTGGGATTGAAAAATATCTTAAAGATGACTATATCTGTGAAGTTTTAGTTTCTAAAGTGATTATTCAATATTTACTAATTGTATATAAACTTGATGAAAGTGATTAAAATAAACATATAAAATCAGAAAAAATGCGAAAAATCATAAAAAATATATAGAAACCATTGAGAAAAACTTCGATTATTTTCATATGAAGTTGGAAAAAGTAGTGTTGTTAATAAACTTATGATGTTAAATTCTAATAATATCATTTTAATGAAGAAGCGCTATGAAATGCTGTTTGCGATAACTATCCTGAAAGTTTAAAACCAGGAGATTTTTTGAAGAACTTAATCTATGATCAAAGTTACTTAATTATATTACTTGATTACATTAGCCGATTTACTACAGTTAATAAATTTTTATTATTATTTAGGCAAAGTGATATGTATTTTAAACATATTACTTTGTTTACTATAAATTATCAAATAATTACAACAGCTTTTATAATATCAAAAAACTGTATAAAATATAAGTTTATAAAATAAACAATATTTTACGAACTGTTTTAAAATTTATATTGATAATCAACTGGCTAATGAAATTGTAAAGCAAATTTTATCAGTGGTATGGCGAATAATATTAAAAAAATCCTTGGAATATTAATAATCATATTATTCTTTAGCGGATACTATTATGATTATTCAAAAGATAAAATGGATTTAATTGAAGTAAAAGTTTATGATTTGGAAGGTAATGAAGTAATTGGAGAGTTAAAAAATTTAATGATTTTATATTTTTTTCTTGATAATTTAGGTTATAAAGAAAACTTTGCTAAACTAAATTCAGCAGCTCCAGAATTTAATTACTATTATTTACTAGTAGAAGAAGGATTTACTTATGAAGTTTATTTCATTTTTAAGTCTAAAAGACTATATAAAATGAGTTATTTAAAGTTAAAAGTTAAGGATGTAGAATATTTTGAATGTACCGATATAAATAATAATAAATCACAAATTATTGCTAAATGCGTTTTTGAAAATATCAAGGCTAATTATAATATTTTTTCTATAAGTGAATGGAAGAATGATAAAGGTCAAACTTTTAGATTTGGTTCAAAAGGAAGTAATGTATATCTAACAGGGATTTATTTTGATATTAATGAAAATCAAGAACAAACAAATTATAAATATTAAAACGATTGATATCATATGTTTAAAGTATTTATGATGTTTACACCTCTATTAAAACCATTAGTATATACAATTTTATTGGAACTTTTAACTTTAGTCTTTCTTAAACAACAAAATTTTAAAATATATGGAATATGTTTATTAATTAATATTATTACTAATGTTATAATAAACATTATGCTCCAAGAAGTTGCCAAATATTATTATTTGTTACTAATGATTTTAGAAATAATAATAGTTTTTATTGAATCAACCGGGTATTATATAATTAAGAAAGATTATTTCGAAACGTTTAGAGTATTATTTTTTTGTCATTTTATTAGTTTTTTAATCGGATCTTTAATTAATTATTTATAAATTATATATTGAGTAGGATGAGTAGTGAAAGTTATGGTTGAAAATATTGTTTTTTATAATCCAAGAAACTCTTCGCAATTTAAAATTTATGGTTTTTATTGGCTTGAAGAAAATAATGCTTATGTCCGTTTGCCAATCAAATCTCTTCCAACAATAAAAAATATTAATGAAGGTGTGGCTTATCATGCATATGATACAGCAGGTGGCCAAATCCATTTTGTTACAAATAGCACACAATTATTAATTAAAGTTAAATTACTAAAATCAAATGGCATTACTTGGATGAGTGATGTTGGACAAGGAGGATTTGATTGTTATTTAGGGGATGATTATCATAATTTACAATTTTTGAGCGTTAGTAAGTTTTTAAAAAATAATACTGAATATGAAGCAACTTTATATAAAGATTTATCAGAAAAAGAACGATTAGTGGTATTGAATTTTCCGTTATATAATGGGGTGGTTGAATTAGAAATTGGATTAGATAAAAACTCTATATTAAAACAACCACCAAATTTAATGAATGAAAAAATAGTTATATATGGAACATCGATTGTTCAAGGTGGATGTGTCAATCGACCAGGTCTTGCATATTCAAATATTTTATCACGACTTCTTTCTTGTGAAACTATCAATTTAGGTTTTTCTGGTAGTGCTTACGGCGAAGAAGAACTTGCTTATCTAGTTAGTTCAATTGAAAATGTTAAACTGTTTATTTTAGATTACGAAGCAAATGCTAGTCCAAATAATACATATCAAAGTTCTTTAGAAAATTTTATTAAGATAATTCGAAGTAGACATCCAAATTCTTATATCTTAGTGTGTTCCCAAATTATTTTTAATCGTGAATTGTTTTGTTCAAAAACTAAAGATTTACGAATGAGCAATTTGCAATTTCAAGATTCTTTAATTAAAACAATGCAATTAACTGATAATAAAGTATTATTTTTAGATTGTTCAAATATTTTTCCAAAACGATATAGTGAATATACTGTTGATGGTATCCATCCGAATGATATTGGTATGGAAAAACTAGCTATGGCGATTTATCAAAAAATAAGGCAATATTTTTAGGAGAAATTTATATAAATATGATGGAAAGATATAAACAAAGGCTAACATATTTTATAGCGATTTTTGCTTTATTAGCGGTTTTATCTTGTCTATTTAATAGTTATTATTCTAGCGACCTTGATATGACATTCAAAGGATACGAATTGGCGTTTGGAAAAAAATTAGCAAATATAACTCTTGGGAGTTTAACATATAATATTGCTGATTTAAAACTTAATATTTTTGCTTTGCTTTCTTATGTATTACCATTGGTTAGTTTTATTTTATTAGGAATACTACGTAAAAATAGTATTTTTATTACATTACTATTACTTGCTTCAGGAATATTATTTATCATTGTTCCTAATACTGCTGTAATGGAAATAAGTTTACCAATAATAGGAACTACAAGCAAAGAAATTACTTTAACAAGAAGTGATGGTAATTATATTGGGATGTTAGGGGCGTTTCTTGGGATGTGTAATAGTCTTTATCTTTTTTTAATGATTAAATTTAAAATAATAAAAAGGAAAAGTTAATTAACTTCCCCTTTATTTATGTGAAAAGGAGATGGAAATGTTTGTAATTAAAGGGCGTTTTAATGAAGCCGTTGTTTATGCAAATAATATTGATAGTGAAACTAAGACGCAAATTAAACATTTATTAGATCAAGAATTTGTTAAAAATAGTATTATTCGAATAATGCCTGATTGTCATGCAGGAATTGGGTGCGTAATTGGTACGACAATGACTATTACTGATAAAATCGTGCCTAATTTAGTTGGAGTTGATATTGGTTGTGGAATGTTAACAATTAAATTAGGAAAAATCGATATTATTTACAAAAATTTAGATAATTTTATTCGTCAAAATATCCCTGCTGGATTAAAAGTTCATTCAAAAGTTCAACCTTTAGATGTCAATATAAAGAAAATGAAATGTTTTGATGAACTAGATAGACCTGAATATTATTTCCAAAGTGTTGGAACTTTAGGTAGTGGCAATCATTTTATTGAAATTGGAGTCGATGACTTTGATAATAAATATTTAATTATTCATAGCGGTTCTCGTCATTTAGGTCATCAAGTGGCTCAATATTATCAACGCAAAGCAAAAAAATATATTGAGCAGCAATATTTAAAACGTAATATTCCATCATTAATTCCTAAAGACTTATGTTATTTAGAAGGAAAAGATTACCAAGACTATCTTCATGATATGAATATTTGTCAACAATATGCTTCCGAAAACCGTTATCGAATGGCAAAAAAAATTTTAAATTATTTAAATTTATCGATTAAAAATTTAGATCATTTTGAAACTATTCACAATTATATTAACTTAAAAGATATGATTCTCCGAAAAGGAGCAATTAGTGCTTATCGCGGCGAACGAATATTGATTCCAATCAATATGAAAGATGGTAGTATAATTGCAATTGGGAAAGGAAACAAGGAATATAATTATAGTGCTCCTCATGGAGCAGGACGAATAATTTCACGCCGCCAAGCAAAACAAGTTTTAAGTTTAGAAAAATTTGAACGGGTAATGGAAGGTATTTATACAACTTCGATTAGTAAAGACACATTAGATGAGGCTCCATTTGTCTATAAACCAATGGAAGAAATTTTAGAAAATATTCAAGATACTGTGGAAGTACTGCAAATTATAAAACCAGTTTACAATTTTAAGGCTAATTAGGAGAAGAAAAATGAATTATCGATTATTTGTTACCGATTTAGATGGAACCCTTTTAGATGACAAAAAACATATTAGCGTAGAAACAATAGATGCAATTAAAAAATTATATGATAAAAAAGTGTTATTTGCGGTGGCAACAGGAAGAGCTCCTCGAGGAATAAGGAGGATTATTGAGGAGTTTTCCTTTGACATCCCGTGTATTTGTTTTAATGGGGCTTTAATTATTACTTCTAAAAGCAACGAAAATGTATTTGAACAAACTCTCGAACCAAATGATGCTTTGAAAGTTATTTCATTACTTAATGATGAAAATTATTCATTTGTGGTGTGGAAAAAACATGAAGTCTATTCATCAAAACTTTCACCAGAAATAATTTCCTATGCTAATCGCTATGAAACAGTCGCTAATATTGTCACTGACTTTACGCCAATCAGCCAACTTGGTATCCATAAAATATTAGTAACGGCTGAAGAAGATAAGATTATTACTTTACAACACAAATTACAACAAATGCAATTTTTAAGTCTTGACTTTTATCCATCAAGTGCTAATTATTTAGAAATAGTTAATAGTAAAACGTCTAAAGGAATTGCCTTAGAAATTATTCAAAATAAATATTCAATATCGCCAAATGAGACTATTGTAATTGGCGATAGTTATAATGATTTATCAATGTTTGAAAAAGCAGGATTAAAAATTGCGATGGAAAATGCTCCTTTAGATATCAAAAAACACGCTGACATTATTGCAAAATCCAATAACGAAGATGGTGTATGTAAAATAATTAAGGAAATATTCTTTAAGTAACACATTTTACTTGATTAGACAAAATCCCTCATATGTGATATAATATAAATTGTTAAAATCACAATGAAAGGGGTTCGGTATCGATGTTATTAGAACTAAGAACGGAATCGCCTAAAGTTGTTAGACGAAATAAACAAGTTCCTGGTGTATTTTATGGGCGGGGGTTTGGTCCATATACTATTAAAGTGGATGAACCAAATTTGAAAAAAACGTTTCAAACCTACCGTATGAATTTACCATTTACAGTAAAACTAAATGGTAATGAATATCAGGCTTATATTAAGGACGTTCAATTTGATATGTTTAATTCCAAAAAAATGATTCATTTTGACTTAATGCGTATTTCTACTGACTCATTGATCAAAGCTAAAGTAGCAATTAATCTAATAGGACGTGACCAAATAGAAAAGGGATCTACTTTTATTGAACTTGTTACTTCAGAAATTGAAGCTGAATATACTGTAGAAAACGCCATTGCAAGTATCGATATTGATGTTTCCAAACTACAAGTCGGAGATGTAATTCATGTTAAAGATTTAATCGTTCCCGAAAATGTTACAATTTTAACTGATCCGGAAAGTGTTGTTTTTGCTGTTAAAGATACTAGTGTGATTGTTGATGAAGCACTTGAAGGAAGTGAAAGCATAACTAGCGAATCAAATGAACAGGAAGAAGCAAGTGAATAACAAATAAAATAAAAACGTGAAGAAAATTTGAAAAATTCTTCACGTTTTTAATTTTTTACTTGGATATTATTTCATCTATGGTATAATAATAATGCTTGTATAAAATATTCCACGGAAAGGATAAGGTATTATGTTAGAAGTAAAAAACGTTCAAATGAAGTACGGAGATTTTATAGCCGTCCATGATTTAAGTTTTACAATTTCTCCAGGTGAAATATTTGGTTTACTTGGAACAAATGGTGCCGGTAAAACAACAACTTTCCGTATGATAATGGGACTACTTGAACCATCAAGGGGAGAAGTTTTATACTTTGGAGAAAAAGTAGGATATCATAACGTTAATGAAATAGGATATATGATTGAAGAACGTTCTTTATTAACAAAATATACAGTTAAAGATTTAATTTTGTTTTTAGGACGTTTAAAAGATTTATCACCTGATGTTATTTTAAAACGTCTTGATTATTGGTTAGAACGATTTGGTATTACTGAATACAAAGATAAAAAAATTAAAGAATTATCAAAAGGTAACCAACAAAAAATTCAATTTATTTCTGCAGTAATTAACAACCCGAAATTATTACTACTTGATGAGCCATTTAGTGGACTTGATCCAATTAATACACAATTATTTGAAGAAGCAATTCGTGATTTTCAAAAACAAGGATCAATGATTGTCTTTTCTTCACATCAATTGGATTATGTTGAATCTTTTTGTGAACAAATTGTTATTTTAGAACGTGGTCATGTTGTAATTAGTGGACATATTAATGATATTAAACGTGATTTTAAACGTCAAAAAATTAAAATTATTGGTGATGTTGATTTAGATGTTTTACGTAATATTAAAGGCGTTTTAAGTGTCAAACAAAATGCAAAAGAAGTCATTGTAAAAATTGAAAGTGAAGAGGTTGCTGAAGAGGTATTTAGATATGTTTCAACTTGCAAAAATATAAAAAAATATGATGTGGAAATGGCAAGTTTAAGTGAAATATTTGTAGCTAAGGTAGGGAAGTTAGATGAAAAAATTTAGTTTTTTAGTAACTCATGGTTTAAAAAAACGTGTTGCACGTAAAGCATTTATTATTTCGAATATTATAATTGCTATCTTATTGATAGCCGTGGTTAATTTACCTCGTATCATTAGCTTCTTTACTTCTGATAAGATTGATGATGAACCAAAAATTGAAGTGATTAATTTATATGTTATTGATGAATTAACTCAATCACAAACAGTAAAAATTACAGATGAACTTGATGCAAAATTAAATCCTGATCAAGCAAATAAAGTTTTTAATATTACTGAAATTTCTAAAGATGATATAACAATTGATAATTTTTGGAATGATGATACTAAACATATTTTAATTCATTTTACTGGAACGATTAACGAACCAGTAATTAACATGTATAACAAATATGAAAGTTTAAATACTATTTTAGAAAGAGAAATTGAAATCATTTTAATTAGGTATAAACTTAATGACTATCAACGCCCAATTTTTAATTATGGCGAAGCACCAAGCACTGGCGATGAAGGTGGTACTAACCCAGCATTTTTAAATTCGATGTCCACTTTCTTAGTATTACCATTATTCATCTTAATCGTTTTCGCAATTCAATTTGTAGGTGTTGATATCATTGAAGAAAAATCAACAAAAGCAATCGAAATTATTATTTCCAGTGTTCCCGCACGAATGCATTTCTTTTCAAAAATAGTTGCTAGTATTTTATTTATAATTATTCAAGGCGGATTATTAATTGTATACGGTCTTTTATCTGGTTTAGTTGGTAGAGCATTTCCGGCTGAAGCAATTGGTGAAGAGACACCATCATTATTACAAGTGCTTGCGGAAATGATACCTAATTGGCCATTGGCTTTACTTTTCGCTATATTATTTGTAATTGTGGGAACGTTATTATATTTAGTTTTAGCGTCATTATTTGCTTCAATGGCTACAACACAAGAAGATTATCAACAATTCCAAACTCCAGTTATGTTAGTATTACTAGCAGGATTTTATATTGGAATGTTTGCCCCAATGTTTAATGCAACATCTTTCCTAAAATTAATGTCTTTTATTCCATTATTTAGTCCGATTGTTGCGCCAATCGCCTTTACAGTTGGTAGTTTAACAATCATAGAAACTGTTATTTCTCTAGTAATTTTAATTGCGTTTTTGGTTATAATTACTTATATTATTACTCCAGTTTATCGTGTTGCTATTTTAAGTTTTGAACAAACCAAATTATTAACACGTATTAAATCATATTTCAAAAAAGGATTTGCAAAAACAAAATAAAATTTTTATCATTATTTGTCTCTTTTGGGGAACAATATATTAGGTAATAATTAAATTACCTAATATATCAAAAAAAAGGAGACATGTCCAATGTATGTTATCTTATGGATTGTCGTCGGTGGTGTGATTGGCTGGCTAGCTAGCATCATTACTAAAAACAATTCTAGAATGGGTGTTCCAGCTAACATCATTGTTGGTTTAATTGGTTCATTAATCGGAGGCTGGATTGCTTCATTACTAGGTTGGGGTCATATTACTACTTTTAGTATTGGTGGCTTAATTCTAGCTTTAGTCGGTGCAGTCTTATTGTTATTAGTAATTAACTTATTTATTATGGGTAAAGAATAATTTTAAAAAATTATTCTACTAAAAAGATGTTCGTTCAGAACATCTTTTTATTTTATTTATAATCAATTTATGATATAATCACCATAGTGTCAAAATGTAAGGCGAGGATGGTATGATGATTAAGACAATCTTTTTTGACTTAGATGGAACGTTATTACCTCTTGATCAAGATGAATTTATTAGAGTATATTTTTATGAATTAGGCAAATTTTTAGATAAGAAAAATTATCCCAAAGAACTAATCATTAAAGCAGTTTATTTAGCTATTGAAGCAATGTTTAAAAATGATGGTCAGATTACTAATGAAGAAGTTTTTGCTAAAGTATTTACAAGTATTACAAAATTAGAATATTCTTTATTAGAAAATGAGTTTATAAATTTTTATGAAACTAATTTTGAAAATGTTAAAATAACATCAAAGCAAAGCCCATATGTTAAGCAAATTATTCAAATTGTAAAGGAAAAAGGTTATAAACTTATATTAGCAACTAATCCTTTATTTCCTAAGATAGCAACTTATAAACGGATCAATTGGGCAGGATTAAGTCCTTTGGATTTTAGTTATATTACAACTTTTGAAAACTCTCGTTTTTCTAAACCAAATATTAATTACTATATTGAATTATTACAAAAACACAATTTAGAAGCTCAAAATGTTTTAATGATTGGTAATAGTGTTGAAGAGGATATGATTGTAGAAAAGTTGGGGATGGATACTTTTTTATTAACGGAGTGTTTAATTAATCCAACTAATAAAGATATTACACAATATAAATCTGGTAATTATCTTGATTTGTATGAATTTATAAAAAAATTACCAGTAGTTGGGTGATAAATATGATTAAAAAAGTAATAATATGTTTATTTTTTGTTTTGCTTTTTCTTTTAACAAGTTGTAATAGTAATCATTTTAATGAACTACCTAATGATAATGACCAACAAGAAGAAGAAAGAGAAGAAGAAAAAATTACGATTACATTAAAAAATGATGAAAAAGTAATTGAATCAATTTTCATCTTACCTAATCAAACTATAGAATTACCTATTTTAGAAAAAGAAGGTTATTCATTTATTGGGTGGTATCTAGATATTGATAATGAAGATAGTAGATTATCATTTAAAGTTAGTTTTTCTGAAGATACTACTATTTATTGCAAATGGGAACAGTATACAAAAGGATTAATATTTGAGTTAATTGAAGAAGAGTATTTTGTTATCGGTTATTAAGGAACAAGTAAAGAAATTTCTATTCCAAAATATTATCAAGGATATTTGGTTACACACATAGGTAAGCAGGCTTTTTTAAGAAATGAAAATATTACAGTTGTTCATTTGCCTGATTCAATTATTTCAATCGAGGAAGAGGCTTTCAAAGATTGCTATAATTTAAAAACAATTAATTTTCCAAATTCCATTATTAGCATCAAAACTTCTGGATTTCAAAACTGTCAAAACTTATCAATATCCGAAATAGATGCGATAAATATATATGAAAGTGCCTTTGAACAATGTAAAGGACTAGTAAAAATTACTTTATCAAATCGAGTAAAAACTATTGGTAAATGGGCTTTTTATGCTAATAATAATATTAATGAAGTTATTATTTATGAAAGTGTTGATTTAATTGAAGATCATGCTTTTAGTTGGTGTCAAATGTTAAATTTTTAACCCCTGTGCATAATATTGATAAATTAAAACAATTATTAGAAAAATGTGATTTAATATACTTTCAATATACAATTGAAGAAATTAATTAATTAAAAAACACAATCCTTCATATATTATTTTTGGTTAATATATGAAGGATTTTAATTTTAATAAATTTGCTTTAAGTTTTTAATTGATATTTATTGTAAAATAATGTTATAATTTAGTTAATGAATATAATCAAACAAATTCTAATTAGGAGTATGCAATGGGCAAAGAAGGATTAGAATATGTTTTCGAACCCCTTGATGAATATAAAAATAAGTATAAACAATTGCATTTGGATAATGTAAAAAAATATTTTCAAAAACTAGCTGAAGATGCTAAGATTAACATTGAGGAAAATCAAGAAACGATTAATCAACTTCAAAAAAAAGAAACTGAAAAAAATCACATAAATAAGGAAATTTCTAAACTTAATTTTTACAAAGGGGTACTTATCTTCTTAATTATTATTATTTTTGGGATCGAATTTATAATCCTTAGAGACTTTTTTAACGGTTGTTTTATGTGGTACTATATATTGATGTTCATTGGGGGAGTATTAGGGATAATCGGCTTTATCTTATTGATTAGGAAGAAAATTTCTCCGAAAATTAAATCATACAAAAATATTACTACAAAACTTCAAAGTGTAATCGACGATTTAACAAATCAATCATGGCAACAAGTACAACCGTTGAATGATTTAATATATCAAAAGTATTTAGATGAAGATCTAGGTTTTAAATTGTGTATGCAAACTTTACCATTAATAAAGTTTGATTCAGTTTTTGAACGCAAACGTTTAGAACAGTTTGTCCAAAACTATGATTATAAACCTAAAAACAATAAAAATCGTTCGAAACTATATGTTCGTTCTGGCGAAATTAATGGTAATCCATTCTATATTTCAGAAGATTTAGTTCATCATCTTGGAACAAAAACATACTATGGTTCAATAACGATTACTTGGCAAGAAAGAGTATATGAAAATGGTAAATATAAAACCGTTACTAGAAGTCAAACTCTTACAGCTAGTGTTACAAAACCATGTCCATATTATTATCACGATAAATATCTTGTATATGCAAATGATGCTGCACCAGATTTATGCTTCAGCCGTACTGAGACTGATGTTGAAGAGATGAGTGAAAAAGAAATAGAACGGAGAGTTTCCCGTGAGATTAAAAATCTTGAAAAAAAATCACAAAAAGCGATAGCTAAAGGTAACAATTATACTGTAATGGGACATCCGGAATTTGAAGTGTTATTTGGGGCACAAAATCGTAATAATGAAGTCCAATTCCGATTATTATTTACACCCCTTGCTCGTAAACAGTTATTAGCGTTAATGAAAGATAAAGAATATGGTTATGGCGATGAATTTAATTTTGTTAAAGATCACAAAATAAATTATCTTTATCCGAAACATTTAAAAAAATTTGAGTTAACAATTAATCCAAAATATTTTTGGAGTAATGATTATAAAGAAGTAGAAAATAGATTTATTAGTTATCATGTAGAAATGTTTAGACAAATATATTTTGCTTTTGCGCCTATATTAGCAATTCCGCTATATCAACAAACAAAATCTCAAGATTTTATTTATGAAGAATCAACCTATAATAGTAATTTGAGTTACTATGAGCATGAATATGTAGCTAATAATATGTCAATAAATGAGTTAATTCATCCGTTAAGTTCTACTAAAAATATTTTAAAAACAAAAATTGTGAAGAAGAATCTTGAGAGTGATATAGTGGAAATTACGGCGTATGGATATCGTACCGTTGCTCGTGTTGATTATGTCACAAAATTAGGTGGAGATGGAAAATTTCATAGTATTCCTGTTAAATGGATAGAATATATTCCAGTCGAAAAAACGAGTACTATTGAAATTAAACATATTAAAGAAGAAGAAATGTCTACTGCTGAAAAAATTCGTAAGTTTATAGATGAATTAAAAAATAATAAAAAACTTCTTGAAAAAGAAATTTATCAAAAAGGTTCTATTATTGCTTATTTATTAAGCGAATCTATAAAAGAATAGGAGGAATTTTTAGATGCCAAATGAATTAGACGAATTAACTGGTCCAGTTAATGAACAAGGTCGTGACATTAATGTCATTGAAAAGCAAATACCTGTTAAAGTTGGTATTGGTTCAACTATTTTTGAAATTGTGTTATGGTTGTTAGCAATTATTCCAGGATTAATCTTTTTATTAATGAAGATTAAAGCGAAAAACTATTTCCAACAGTTACAACAACGAATTCAGCATAATGCGTCACAAATTGATAACTATTTAGAACAACGAGTTGTTATTTTAACCAATGTCGTTGGAATTGTAGAAAAGGCGATGGAACTAGATAAAGAAGTTATGACAACTGTTGCGGCATTTCGTTCCGGATTACATCCAAATGATGAAAATCGAAATGAGGTTGCCGGTAGACTTGATCAAGCAATGCGTAGTATTAATGTTGCTATTGAAGCTTATCCAGAATTAAAATCTCATAAACTTTTAATGGACGCTATGCAACAAAATGCTTATTTACAAAAAGAAATTACTGCCGCAAGAGAATTATACAATGACACCGTTCTAAGATGGAATCAAGATATTTTTGCATGGCCAACTAAAATGATTGTTGCCGCGAGATCCGGTTATACAACGCGTATTCCATTTACGGCGAGTCGTGAGATTAAAGAACAAGCACGAGCCAAGTTTTTTAATAAATGATAATTAAAAAAATGGTAGAAGTTGTTACTTTTACCATTTTTTATATCCCAATTTTTAATAATCATACTTACAAACTAGATAATTAATATGTGAAATATGCTTTAATTTTTTGTTAGAGTAAAACGTTTGCTTAACCGAAAAATTATTGACTATTTAATAATAAAGTGCTATAATAAAATGTAATTTCTCCGAATATTTGTATGAATAGTGGGGGACCCAATTTTTCGGGGTGAATCTTGATGTAATCAAGTAGGGTTTCTTGGGACCCGAACCCGTCAGCTAACCTCATAGGAGACAACCAAGCACATATTATCACGAAAGTGGTATATGGGCTTTTTTTATTTTTTGAATAGCGATAAATCAAATGACACAAAACAGGGAGGTAAATTTTTATGGGAGTTATGCTAACAATCAGTATTGCTTTAATTGCGGGGATTATCGGGGGGAAGATTGCAGAAAGATTAACATTACCGAAAGTATCAGGGTATTTAGTAGCTGGAGTATTGATTGGGCCATCAATATTTAAAATATTTGAATCATACTCTGAAGTAGTTAAATATGATATAATTAGTGAATTGGCATTATCTATTATCGCGTTTAGTATTGGCAGCGAATTCATATATAGGGAAATTAAAAAATTAGGGAAAAAAATAGTTATTATTACTTTAATGGAAGTAATAGGCGCTGTTCTACTTGTCTTTTTCTTTATGTATGTTGTTTGCAAACAAGACTTGGCGTTTAGTTTAGTTATTGCATCAATGTCGGCAGCCACTGCTCCAGCCGCAACCTTTTTAGTAATGCAACAATATAGAGCTTATGGTCCGCTTACAAAAACTATTCTACCAGTTGTTGCATTAGATGATATTTATGGTATAATGACATTTGGAATACTATCATCAGTAGCTATGATTTTAAAATCACCTACACCATTATCGGTTAAAGAAATGGTTTTAGGTCCAACAATTGAAATATTTGGTTCATTATTGGTGGGTATAGCGATTGGTATTGTTTTAACAATTGTTATACGTCTTATGAAACGAAAAACTGGGATACAACCAATTGCACTTGCGGCTATCCTTCTAGGGGCAGGCATTGCAAAAGTTATTAATGCCTCACCATTATTAGTTAATATTGCGGTGGGAACTATAGTTGCTAATATAGTACCTGATCATGAAAAAGTCTTCAAATCAATAAGTGATCTAAGTGAACCAATTTATGTTTTGTTTTTTACGCTTGCAGGTGCTAAACTAGAATTGTACATTCTTAAATATGTTGGAATAGTTGGAATAGTGTATATTTTTGCTCGTGGTTTTGGAAAATATTTAGGTGCTTTTATTGGAGCACAAATGGTAAATGCAGAGCCAACAGTTAAAAAGTATTTAGGATTAGCTTTATTACCACAGGGTGGAATTTCTATTGGATTATTAGTTATTGTTAGTCAAAAATTTGCGTATGATCCACAATTTGTATCGTGGATGACTACGATTATTATGTTTAGTATTTTGTTTTATGAAACTGGTGGACCAATTTTCTCAAAAATTGCTATTTCGAAAGCGGGAGAAATTAACGGTTTAGATAAACTAGAAAATTCAGATTTAAACCTTTCTACAAATTAACCAGGAGGTAAGTTATGAGTGTTTTGTTTATCGTATTAAACGATATTAGTTATTTAGATAAAATTTTGGGTAAATTTTATGAACTTGGCGTGAGTGGAGCTACTATCCTTGATAGTCAAGGGATGGCAAGTGCAATTGTTTATCAAGAAATGGAATCGATCCCTTTATTTGGTTCCTTAAAAACTCTTCTTAAAGGAAGCAAACCGTATAATAAAACCATTTTTACAGTTATTGAAGACGAACAATTATTACAAAAAACGATTATTGAGGTGAAAGAGTTGTTGAAAGATGCTCCTCACTGGGCGGGAGTAATGTTTACTATTCCTGTTGGTGAAATTCATCGATTATCTAATAAATAATTAATAAAATAAGGGAAGAGATGTTATTATGGTCAATCAACAAAAACATAAAAATGTTCGAATCATATTACGAGTTCTAGGTTTTATTTTTTAAATTTTTGGAATTACCTTAACAGTAATTGCATTTATAAACTTTTTATCTTTAGATGATTATATAACAAAGCTTCCTGTTCAAGGTATAAAAGAAAAAGCATTTGTTAGAATTGTTATAGGATTTGTGTTAATTTTTGCTGGAGGAGTATGTTTATCATATAGTTTCCTTGGCAGTGTTGCTCGTTATATTTCTACAGAAGTAAGACCAACCGATAAAGATAAATTAAATTATCTACTTAGTGGAAGTAAAGATGCAATTCATGATATTCGAGGGAACAAAGTCATTTGTCCAAGTTGCAAATGTTCTAATGATATTGATGCTAAATTTTGTAGTAATTGTGGTGAAAAATTAATTATTGTATGTTCAAAATGCAATGAAGAAAACTTTTTGGCTGATAACTACTGTAAAAATTGTGGATATTCATTAAAATAAACGATAATTTAACACACACATTAAAGTGTGTGTTTTTTATTTGTCTCCACAAAACATCTAGCAAAAATTAATAAAATATTGTATAATTATTGCGGGTGTAAACCTTTACACAATCTTAATAGTAATTGGAGGATATTATGAAAATAGGAATCCCAAAAGAAATCTTATCTGGTGAAAATCGTGTCTCTGCAACCCCTGAAACAGTTAGAAAATATGTTGCTGATGGTATGCAAGTTTTAGTTGAAAGGGGGGCAGGATTAGGCTCACACTTTTTAGATGAAGATTATGTTTCTGCGGGGGCCAAAATTATTGATGATGTTGAAGAGTTATATGCTCAAGTTGATTTAATTTTAAAAGTTAAAGAACCAATGTTTAATCAAACTAAAAATAAACATGAAATAGAAATGATGAAAGAAGGTCAATATATAATTACCTTCTTACATCCAGCTTCACCGCCAAATCATTCGATGGTAAAATTGCTTGCGAAACAAAAAGTAACTGGACTAACACTTGATGGTATTCCTCGAATTTCACGTGCGCAACATATGGATGCTTTAACATCAATGAGTACATGTGCTGGTTATAAAGGAATTATTATGGCTGCTGATTCTCTATCCAAATTTATTCCTCAATTATTTACAGCGGTTGGAATGATTAAACCTGCAAATGTATTGATTATTGGAACAGGTGTTGCTGGATTACAAGCTATTGCCACAGCTAAACGTTTAGGAGCTGTTGTATATGCAGCTGATATTCGTCCGGATGCTGTTGAACAAGCCAAAAGTCTAGGGGCAAAAATCATTGATACTAATATTCCTGCTGATAAAGCAATAGGCGAAGGTGGATATGCCAAAAGTTTAAGTGAGGAATTACTTAATCAAGAACGTATTGCTTTACTTGAGGCGGTTAAAGAAGCCGATATTATTTTCTTGAGCGCACTAGTTCCAGGAAAAGTTGCTCCGATACTAATTACTGAAGATATGGTTAAACAAATGAAACAAGGATCAGTAATTGTGGATGTATCAATTGACCAAGGAGGAAACTGTGAATTAACAGTACCAGGAGAAATTGTTACTCGCCATGGTGTAATTATAAATGGAATTAAAAACTTACCAGGTCATATTCCAAACACTTCTACAACAATGTTTGCTAATAATGTTTATAATTTAGTTAAATATCTAACTAAAGATGGAAAAATTAATCTAGATTTAAATGATGAAATTGTTAAAGGTATTTTAGTTACATATAATGGACAAATTGTTCATGAAGGTACATTAGAAGCAATGAACGGAAAATAATGAATAAACAGGTGACTTAAAACGTCACCTTTTTAAAAGGAGGAAAAATGCATCCATTAATTTTGGTTTTGATCTTTATTATCAGTACGATTTTAGGGTATTTTTTAATTAAAAACGTACCTAGTTTACTTCATACGCCATTAATGTCAGGAATGAATGCCTTGAGTGGACTAACAATCATTGGGGCATTAGTTATGACAGCAATACTGGTAAATGAAAAAAATACAGTTATTGCTTCAATCATTGGGGCTTTAGCCATTATTTTATCATGCATTAACTTAGTTGGTGGATTTGTTGTGACAGATAGAATGTTAAAAATGTTTAAGAAAAAGAGGAATGAAGAATGATAATGTTAATGACTAACACTATGTTTTATTTAATTAGCATTGTAGTATCACTTATTGTTTTATTAGGGATATATTTAATGAGCAAAGTTGAAAAAGCTCGTTTAGGGAATTTTATAAGTTCATTAATTTCAGTTATTGCAGTTGTAATAACCTTAATATATTTTGATATTTTTAATTCTAAAGAAGCGTTAATTATTACTTGCTATGGAATTATCATTGGTTCATTCATCGGCACTTTTTTAGCTCTGAAAGTTAAAATGATTCAAATGCCGGAATTAGTGGCATTATTTAATGGCTTAGGAGGCGCCGCTTCCGCAATCATCGGAATAGTTACTTTATATACCTCACCACAAGTATTCGAATTTACAACATCAGTATTAGCTATTATTGTTGGTTTTGTGACATTGATTGGAAGTTTGGTTGCGGCGGGGAAACTAGCCAAAATTATTGATGGAAAACCGGTTGTATATAAATTTCATCAATCTATAAATATTTTTTGTATTCTAATATTAATAGCTGGTTTAGTTTTATCAGGTTTTTCATTAATACCTAATCAATATTTAACAATTTATGTAATTATCATTTCATTATTTAGTTTAATTTTTGGATATTTATTTTCAATTCGCGTTGGTGGCGCAGATATGCCAATTACTATTTCTCTATTAAACTCCCTAAGTGGTGTTGCAGGGGCAATTGCCGGAATGGCTATTAATAATGTTCTATTAGTTTCAATTGGGGGAATAGTTGGAGCAAGCGGTCTAGTTTTAACACAAATTATGTGTAAAGCGATGAATCGTTCATTAGTTGCCATTTTATTAAGTAAAGGAATAATAACTTCTCAAGTAAAAATAGATACTAATAATTCAAATAATTATTCAAAAAATGAGGATTATTCTCAAAAAATAGCCGAAGCTAAAAAAGTAGTTATTGTTCCTGGATATGGAATGGCACTATCGCAAGCCCAATTTCTTGTTAAGCAACTATATGATGAATTAATTAAATTAGGAAAAGATGTTAAATTTGGAATCCATCCCGTCGCTGGGCGAATGCCAGGACATATGAATGTGCTATTAGCAGAAGCTGAAATTAATTATGAAGACTTATATGATTTAGAAGTAATAAATAAGCAATTTAAGGAAACTGATGTAGTAATAGTTATCGGCGCAAATGACGTAATCAACCCAGCAGCAAACACCGCAGTTAATACACCAATTTATCAAATGCCGATATTAAATGTTAGTGAAGCTCGTCATATCATTATTTGTAACTATGATACAAAACCAGGATATGCTGGAGTAGATAATCCATTATATCAAGATTATGAAAAAGTTTCTTTATATCTTGGCGATGCTAAAGAAAGTCTTCAAAAAATTATTGATGAGTTTTTAAATTACTAAATTTAACATATATAATGTAAAAAACAAGAACAACTAAATAATAAGTTGTTCTTGTTTTTTTTGAATGAAAATTTAAAATAATTTTCCATAATATAATTGATATTTTTCGAGTTTTATGGTAAAGTATACAAAGTATAGTACATTAAAAATTAATTTATAATTTTTATTGATTTTTTAATAAACTTTATAAGAAACACTAATGATAAAATAAGGAGGTACTTATGAAACAATTAAAAGGTGCGCTTTTATTCGGTCAATCAGGGGGGCCAACATCTGTTATTAATGCCAGTGCTGCTGGTGTTTTATTAGAAGCATTAGATAATGAACTAATTACTGAAGTTTATGCAGCTGAACACGGAATTAAAGGTATATTAGAAGAACGTTTATTTGACATTCGTCAAGAAGAACGTCATGAACTTGAACTTTTAAAACATACTCCCTCTTCCGCATTCGGCTCAGTACGTTATAAGTTAAAAGATCCAAATGTTGATGATACTGATTATAGACGTATTTTAGAAGTATTTAAAAAATACAATATTCGTTATTTCTTCTATAACGGTGGAAATGACTCAATGGATACTTGTAATAAAGTAAGTAAGTTCTTACAAAAAGTTGGATATGATTGCAAAATTATTGGTGTTCCTAAAACAATTGATAATGACTTATATGGAACTGACCATTGTCCAGGCTTTGGTAGCGCCGCAAGATATGTTGCTACAACTATGATGGAATTATACCAAGATACTCACGTTTATAATACGGGATTAGTGACTGTTGTTGAAATTATGGGACGTAATGCCGGATGGTTAACTGCCGCTAGTGCTCTAGCAAATCTAAAAGGTTGTGGACCAGATTTAATTTACTTACCAGAGGTACCATTTGATTTAGATGAGTTTGTTGAAGATGTCAAACGAGTAGCAAGTCAAAAACAAGGAAAAGTTATAGTAGCTATTTCTGAAGGTATTAAAGATAAAGACGGCAAATATATTTCTGAATATGCTACTTCATTAAGTAGAGACTCATTTGGACATGCTCAACTTGGAGGTCTAGCAGCATTCTTAGCTAATGTTATTAATCAGAAATTAAATGTTAAAGTCCGTCCAATTGAATTTAGTTTATTACAACGTTGTGCGGCTCATATTGCTTCTAAACGTGATGTAGAAGAAGCGTTTATGGCTGGTAAAATGGCAGTTAAATATGCTACTAGTGGATATACTGATAAAATGGTATGCTTCGTTCGTGATGAATCTAGTAGTGACTATAAAATTTCATATGAATTATTAGATTTAGAAAAAGTTGCGAATGTTGAAAAGAAAATCCCACTTGAATGGATTGATATTAAAAATCGTAACGTTACAAATGAAGTTATCGATTATATTTTACCATTAATTCAAGGGGAATTAGATTATCCATTTGAAGACGGTCTTCCACGTTTTGCTAGATTAAGAAAAGTTTTAGTTCAAAAATAGTAAATTATAGTTGTTTTTTAATTTAAAGTGTGTTATACTACTTTTAGAAATTAGGTCCTTATTCTATATACCTTCTTGTGAAAAAAAAGGAATATAGAATTAAACCATTTCGAGTATCTTATGCAAGGAGGTATATAGAGATGGCAGATAAAAAAATCATTTGCAAAGATTGCAAAACTGAGTTTTTATTTACCGAAGGTGAACAAGCTTTCTATAAAGAGAAAGGTTTCACAAACGAACCAGTTCGCTGCCCAGCTTGCCGAAAAGCACGCAAGGCCAACAAATTTAACAGATAAATAACTGTTAACTTTAGCATTAGTCTCTTGCTTTATAATAAAGCTGGCTAATGCTTTTATTTTCGAATTTCGGAGGTCAAAATGGGATTTTTTAAAAGAACATTTAAGTTTTTAATGAGCCGCCTTTTTATTGTGAGTTTATTGTTGCTGGCTCAATTAGGCTTATTAATCTATATTGTATGGCGGATTAGTAGTGGAGGAATTTATTACTATCTTTTAATAAATTTTTTAAGTGTAATTACCGCATTATCGATCATTAACCGTGAATTTAACCCGGCATATAAAATCTCCTGGATTATATTTGTTTTAAGTATTCCATTTGCAGGTGTCTTATTTTATTTGTTATTTGGACGTGCTAAAATTGGTCGTAAACGTCGTAAATTACTATATCAAAAACATAACACAGCTTCCTTGCTTTTAAAAAATGAAGATAAAGTTTTAGATGAAATAGAAGATGAATTGATAAAACGAACTTCCCAATATATTACTAATACTACTGGTGCTAGTATTTATAAAAATACACAAACAACTTTTTTTTCTTCAGGAGAAGAATTATTTGTGGTTTTACTTGAAAAGTTAAGAAGTGCCGAAAAGTTTATTTTTTTAGAATATTTTATTATTGAGTCGGGGAAAATGTGGAACAGCATTTTTGATATTTTAAAAGAAAAAGTTAATAGTGGTGTTGAGGTCCGTTTGATGTATGATGATTTTGGTTGCATTAAACGAATTACTCGAAAAATGAAAAAAGAAATTGAAAATGCTGGAATAAAAGTCGTTAATTTTAATCCTTTTCGTCCCCGTTTATCAACCTTTTTAAATTACCGTGATCACCGTAAATTAGCAATTATTGATGGTAATGTAGCTTTTACTGGCGGGATTAATATTGCGGATGAGTACATTAATGCTAAAAGAATGTTTGGGTACTGGGAAGATTCTGGAATTATGGTTGAAGGCGATGCAGTTTGGACATTTACAGTAGCTTTTTTAGAAATGTGGCATTTGGAAAAAGATGAGGAAGTTGATTTTGAAAAATATCGACCAACATTACTTTGCCAACACGATGGATATGTTCAACCATTTACTGATGGTCCACTTACTCCGCACTTAGTGACTGAAAATACTTATCTTAATATTATTAACAATGCCAAAAAATATGTTTATATCACAACGCCATATTTAATTATTGACAATGAAATGGCGACGGCATTAAAAAATGCCGCAATGAGCGGTGTTGATGTACGAATTGTAACTCCGGGAATTCCGGATAAAAAGTTGGTTTTTATTGTCACCCAATCATATTATAAAGAATTATTATTGCATGGAGTAAAAATATATCAATATATTCCGGGATTTTTACATTCAAAAAGTATAGTTAGTGATGGCGAAGTCGGGGTCGTCGGTACGGCAAATTTTGATTATCGTAGTTTATATTTACATTATGAAAATTCTTGCTATATGTATAAAAGTCAAGCGGTTCGTGATTTAGCCAAATATTATGAAAAAATTCTTGATAATTCTAAACAAATAACATTTGTAGATTATAAAAATATTCCACTTTGGAAAAAAATATTGGCCTTTTTTTTACGGGCCGTATCACCACTGATGTAATCAAAAAGCCCCTGTTTAAGGGGTTTTTTTGGGTTGTGAAATTTACATAAATTTTACAATAACTTAACTTCTTCCTGGTTGTGAAAATAGTTCTAATCATATATAATTAATAATGGAATTTTAGCTTTTTATAGTTCGGATAATCTTAATTTTTTTGCAAATTTTAATAAACATTAGGTATTAATTTTTGGATTCAATCATTTGTATTATTGTAAAATGAACAAATTTTATGAGTTGTTTTTAAAATACTAATCTATACATATTGGTTAGAAGTTATATATAAGTAATGACATAACAATTTTAAGAAGACTTACATGTTTACAATACTTTTACAATACTTTTACGCCACTTATGTTGTAGATTGGTATTAGTTATTATATAATATTTATGTAAGTGCTTTCATAAAAAATCAGGAGGAATAAGTATGAAAACAATCGTAATTGGGGTTATTGGCGCTGACGTTCACGCTGTAGGGAATCGTATTATTGAATACACTTTAACGCGTGAAGGATTTAATGTTGTTAATATTGGCGTCTTATCCTCACAAGAAGATTTTATCAATGCGGCGATTGAAACTAACGCTAGTATGATTTTAGTTTCATCATTGTACGGACATGGGGAATTAGATTGCCGTGGAATGCGTGAAAAATGCATTGAAGCTGGAATTGGCAATATTTTACTATATGTTGGTGGGAACATTGTTGTTGGAAAACAGGATTTCAAAGAAGTAGAGAAACGATTTAAAGATATGGGCTTTAATCGCGTTTACCCTCCTGGTACACCAATTGAGGCCGTTATTCCTGATATTAAAAAAGATTTAGGGATGTTATAAAATGAAAAACTATCTAATGGTTGATTTTGGATCTACTTATACAAAATTAACAGCAGTTGATTTAGAAAAAGAGGATATCATCGCAACTGCTAGCCATTATACTACTGTATCAACTGATATTACTGAAGGGTATCACAAAGCTTTATTAAAACTATATGATCAACTTGGTAAAAAAATTACTTTTGATAAAATTATTGCTTGTTCATCAGCTGCTGGCGGTTTAAAAATGTGTGCGATTGGGCTTGTGGAAGAGTTGACGGTTGAAGCGGCTCGTCGAGTATGTTTGGGGGCCGGTGGAAAAGTTGATTTAGTTTTTTCTAACAAATTAACTAGTCTAGAGGTCGCTCAAATTATAGAAAAAAATATTGATATTGTGTTACTTGCTGGTGGTACTGATGGTGGCAATAGTGAAGTGGTGTTGTATAACGCAGAAATGCTTGGTATTTATGGAGTAGATGTTCCAATCATTTATGCTGGAAATAAAGCTTGTCAAGATGAAATTCGTTTAATCTTTGAGAAATATCGGTTAAAAGGCTACTTTTGCGATAATGTAATGCCAAAATTAAATGTTTTAAATATTGATAGTGCTAATGAAGTTATTCGCAAAATTTTCTTAGAAAACATTATCGAAGCCAAAGGTATAAAAAAAATTGAATCCGAAATTGACCAAGTTATTTTACCAACTCCTAATGCAGTGTTAAAAGCTGCCCAGCTATTATCAGAAGGTTATTTAGATGAAGCAGGCTTAGGAGATTTAATGCTTATTGATATCGGCGGTGCGACTACTGACGTTTATTCAGTAGGTTGGGGATATCCTTCTAAAACTGATGTTGTTTTAAAAGGTTTACAAGAACCATTTGCTAAGCGAACAGTTGAAGGAGATTTAGGAATGCGTTATTCCGCTGAGGGCGTTTTACAATCAATGAGTAATCGGGAAATTTATCAATACCAAAAAGAAGGTATTGATATTGAATATGAAGCCCAAAAACGCCGGGAAAATGTAGAATTTATTGCGACAAATGACCGTGATATTGAAGTTGATGCGATATTTGCTAAAAAATGTGTTTCAGTTGCGGTATCACGTCATGTTGGCCATCTTGAAATGGTTTATACTCCCCAAGGAACAATATATTTTCAAACTGGAAAAAATTTAGTTGATGTTGGACATTTAATTGGCACTGGTGGAATTATCATTAAAAGTCCAAAAGCATCCGAAATTCTCCTTTCTGCATGCTATGACCGTAATAATCCACTAGAACTTCGCCCAGCATCACCAGTGATGATGATAGATTATGATTACATTTTATCCGCAATGGGCTTACTAAGTTTGTATGAACCATTAGTAGCCTTACGAATAATGAAAAAAAGAATAAAAGTTATTGAAGAAGGAGCTATGAAAACCAATGCAATTGCGTAATAAAAAATGGACTTTAGATGAGTTTTTAAAAGTTAGAGAAGAAGTTTTAGCATCTTGGAAGACTGGATCTCATCCAGAATTAAATTTGGATCGTGCCATTGAATATTTAAAAAGCGTTCCTGAAAGCAAAAATTTTGCCAAAGTATTAGAAAAATCAAAAAATCAAGGACGAACATTAGTTCAACCTCGTGCAGGGGTTGCAGAAATAAATAAACATATTGAACTATTACAATATCTAGAAGCAGCTGGTGCAGACTTCCTTCCTTCTACAATCGACAGTTATACCCGTCAAAATCGTTATCCAGAAGCTGAACGTGGTATCGAAGAAAGTATTAAAGAAGGTCGTTCAATGTTAAATGGTTTTCCAGCTGTTAACTATGGAGTAGATGGTTGTAGAAAAGTATACGAAGCAGTAAATGTTCCACTACAAGCTCGTCATGGAACACCTGACTCTAGATTGCTTGCTGAAATTATTCATGCTTCAGGTTGGACATCAAATGAAGGTGGAGCTATTTCATATAATTTACCTTATGCGAAAAACGTTTCATTAGAAGATACTATTAAATATTGGCAATATTGTGACCGCTTAGTTGGTTTTTATGAAGAAAATGGTATTTCAATTAACCGTGAACCATTTGGACCATTAACAGGAACACTTGTACCACCATCCATTTCAAATGCTATTGCCATTATCGAAGCATTACTTGCGGCTGAACAAGGTGTTAAAAATATTACAGTTGGTTATGGTATGGGCGGAAATGTAACTCAAGACGTTGCTGCTATTATCGCGTTACGTGAACAAACTGAAGAATATTTGGCTAAATTTGGTTATGAAAATATGGTTATTACTACTGTATTCCATCAATGGATGGGTGGTTTCCCAGCAGATGAGTCTCAAGCAATGGGATTAATCGCTATGAGTTCAACTGTTGCAGCATTAGCTAAAGCCAATAAAATGATTACTAAAACACCATATGAATCAATTGGTGTTCCAACTAAAGAAGCTAATGCAATGGGGATTAAAGCTTCTAAATTAGTTACTCAATTATTACAAGATCAAGCATATCCAAACTCTGAAGCTTTACAAGCAGAAATTTATCAAATTAAAAAAGAAGTCAAATGCCTATTAGATAAAGTATTTGCAGTTGGTAACGGCGATTTAGCAGTAGGTACAGTTAAAGCTTTCGAAGCTGGATTTATTGATATTCCATTTGCACCTAGTAGATTTAATGCTAACAAAATGTTACCGGCACGTGATAATGAAGGAAATATTCGAATTTTAGAATTTGGTAATTTAGCATTTACTGATGACATTAAAGCGTTCCATCGTGAAAAAATTAAAGAAAGAGCTAAATCCGAAGGGCGTGAAGTATCATTCCAATTAACTGTGGATGATATTTATGCGGTAAGCCAAGGACAATTAGTTGGAAGACCATTTAAAAAATAAGGAGTAAATTTACTATGAAAATTAAAGATGTTATATTAACCCCTTCTTATACGGGATTTTATTTTGATGATCAATTAGCAATTAAAAAAGGTGCTAAATTAGATGGGTTTGTGTATATGGGTGAACCATTAACTGAAGGATTTACAAAAATTCGTCAAGCTGGAGAAGCTATTTCTATTCAGTTAATTTTAGAAGATGGTTCAGTAGCATTGGGCGATTGTGCTGCCGTTCAATATTCAGGAGCAGGTGGCCGTGACCCGCTATTCTTAGCAAGTGATTTTATTCCATTTATGGAAGAAAATATTGTTCCATTATTAATTGGTCTAGATGTAAGTAATTTTAGAGAAAATGCAGAAAAGTTTGATAAATTAGAAGTTAATGGTAAAAGACTTCATACTGCCATTCGTTATGGATTAACTCAAGCATTATTACATGCTACATCTATAGTTCATAAATTAACAATGGCGGAAATAATCCGTAAAGAATATAACATTAATAATGATGTTTATCGTCAAATTCCAGTATTCACCCAAAGCGGTGACGATCGTTATTTAAACGCTGATAAAATGATTATTAAAGAAGCTGATGTATTACCACATGCTTTAATAAATAACGTTGAAACTAAATTAGGCTTTGACGGAGAAATTTTACTTGAATATGTTAAATGGCTAACAAAACGAATTCAAACATTACGTGCCAATGAAAATTATAATCCAATTTTACATATTGATACATATGGAACTATTGGACTTGCTTTTAATTATAACTTAGAACAAATGCAAAATTATTTAGTAAGCCTTGAAAAAGCTGCTAAACCTTTCAAACTACGCATTGAAGGACCAGTTGATACTGGTGATCGTGAAGGCACAATGCGTTACTTAAAAGCGTTAACTCAATTTATTGATGAAAATAATTTAAGTATTGAGATTGTTGCTGATGAATGGTGTAATACCTTAGAAGATATTAAGTATTTTGCTGATAATAAAGCTGGACACATGTTACAAATTAAAACTCCTGACCTAGGTGGAGTAAATAATATTGCCGAAGCTATTTTATATTGCAATGAGAAAAATATTGGTAGTTATTGTGGGGGAACATGTAATGAAACAAATATTTCTGCCCAAGTAACTACAAATATCGCAATTGCTTGTGATGCAACACAAGTCCTTGCGAAACCTGGTATGGGGGTTGATGAAGGATTTATGATTGTTAAAAATGAAATTAATCGAGTTGTGGCTCTTGCTAACTCAAGAAAGAAGGCAAAATGAAAATCGGAACTTGTGGAAGCGTTGAGAGTAATGACTGCTTGATTACAGTCAAAGAATCTTCAGGTATTACAATCCATTTAGAAAGCATCGTTAAAGAATATTTTGGTAAGCAAATCATCAAAGTTATTGAAGACACTTTAAAAGAACTAAATATTACTGACGTGGAAGTAACATGTATTGATAAAGGTGCACTTGATTACACTATTCGTGCGCGTTTAATTACCGCTATCGAAAGGATGAATAAAAATGCGTAGAAGTTTATTATTTATTCCTGGAAATAATCCAGCAATGTTACAAAATGCGGATGTTTTTGAAAGTGATGCGGTAATTATTGATTTAGAAGATGCAGTAAGTATTTCTGAAAAAGACAGCGCTCGCAACCTTGTTAAAAACTTTTTAAATAGTTATCGCTTACCAATTGAAGTTATTATTCGAATTAATGGAATGGATACAGACTTTTATCAAGCTGATTTGGAAGCAATTGTATCAAATAATATTGATACAATCTTGCTTCCAAAAGCCAATCCACGTGACCTAATTAAACTTGATCAAATATTATCTAAAATTGAACAAAAAAACGGATTGACTAAAAAAATAGGGGTTATTCCGATTATCGAACTTGCTTCATCAATTTTAGATGTACGTGAGATTGCCACATCACCGCGTGTTAATGGATTGTTATTAGGTGCTGAAGATTTATCAAGTGATTTAGAAGTTAGTCGAACATTAGCAGGTGATGAAATTTTTTATGCGCGTTCAATGATAGCGATTTCTTGCCGAGCTTACAATATTGATGCTATTGATACCCCATTTACTGATGTTCGCAATGAAGAAGGATTACTTGCTGACTCTCAAAAGGCCCGTGGTTTAGGAATGAATGCAAAAGCATGCATTCATCCAAATCAAATTGATATAGTAAATAAGATCTTCTCACCAAGTAAAGAACAAATTGAACAAGCATTGAGAATTTTAAAAGCCTTTGAAAATGCTCAAAAAGAGGGTAAAGGAGTCTTTAGCCTTGATGGTAAGATGGTAGACAAACCAATTATCGAACGCGCCAAAAAGACAATTGATAAAGCGAAACGATTCGGATTGATTTAGGTGATGAAATGAAAAACGTATTAAATAGATTTGTTCCGAGAGGATATATTCCTTTTCAAGGAAGTAAAACAATTATTAATTCATCTAAACGTAAACTAATACCTGAAGTATATACATCAAATGCAAATAAATTATGTGGCTCGCTTGCGGAAGTATTTGACAAACTAAATATTACTGATGGAATGACTCTTTCATTCCACCATCATTTACGCAATGGTGATTATTGCTTAAATATGGTAATGCAAGAAGCGAGCAAACGCGGAATTAAAAATCTAACGCTTGCTCCAAGTTCACTTTTTCCAGTTCATGCTCCATTAGTACCTTTAATTGAAAATCAAACTGTTACTAAAATATACACAAATTATTTAAATGGTCCGGTTGCTAAAGCAATTAGTGAAGGAAAATTAAAAGAATTATTAGTTATGCAAACCCATGGGGGCCGTGCTCGGGCTATAGAAGCTGGAGAACTATCCATTGATGTAGCGTTTGTAGCTGCACCGGCGGCCGATAAAAAAGGTAACGCTAATGGTGTTGATGGACCAAGTGCGTGTGGAGCGTTAGGTTATGCTATTCCAGATGTCAAATACGCTAAGAAAGTAGTAATAATTACTGATAATTTAGTTGAAAATTTAGACTATATTGAAATAGATGAAAAATATGTTGATTACGTTGTAGTTGTTGACAAAATTGGTGAGCAATCTGGAATTGTTTCAGGAACAACTAAAATAACTCGTGACCCAGTTGCTCTAAAAATTGCTCGTAATACTGCACAGTTACTTAATGAATTAGGCTTAATAAAAAATGGTTTTAGTTTGCAAACAGGGGCTGGAGGAACATCATTAGCAGTGGCAAGTGAAGTTAAAAAAATAATGCTTGAAAAAAATATAACTGCTAGTTTTGCTTCTGGTGGAATTACAGCATATTTTGTGGAAATGTTAGAGGCTGGATTAATTAACGAGTTATGGGATGTTCAATGTTTTGATTTAGAAGCAGTTCGTTCATATAAAGTCAATAAAAAACATTATGGAATGTCTTCATCAAAATATGCTAACCCATATGAAGAAGATGTTGTAGTTAATAAATTAGACTTTGTTATTCTAGGGGCTACTGAAATCGATTTAAATTTTAACGTTAATGTTACAACTGATTCTAAAGGATTATTAATTGGTGGGTCTGGTGGTCATTCTGATACCGCTGCAGGCGCAAATGTCACTATTATCACTACCCCATTAATTAAGTCTCGTATTCCAATCATTAAAGAAGAATTAACAACAATTAGTACCCCTGGCGAAGATGTTGATGTATTAGTTACTGAACGTGGAATAGCGATTAATCCAAAACGAACTGACTTACTTGACAAATTACAAAACTCTAAACTAAATATTCTACCAATCGAGCAACTATTAGAAATATCTTATCAATATACCGGTATTCCAGAACCAATTAAAAAAAGTGATAAAGTAATTGGTGTGGTTGAATACCGTGATGGAACGATTATTGATTCCATTTATAAATTAGGGGAAGATTAAGATGATTATAAAAGAAGCAATTTTAGAAAATGAAATAAATAAAGTTAAAGAGTTCTTAAAAGATGTCGGTTTAAACTATGATCGAGATATAAACTATACAGTATATATTGAAGAAAATGATGAAATTATTGGAACAATATCTACTGCCCAAAATATTATAAAATGCTTTGCAATTAATCCTAAATATCAAGGACAAAATTTAGGAAATACTTTAATTTCTCATATCATTAACTATTTTCATGATCGAAGCATTTATTATTATCAAGTTTATACAAAACCGGAAAATGTCGACATCTTTTTATCCTTTAACTTTAACTTAATTGCTTCTTCCAAAAATGTAAGTTTATTAGAATGTCGTAATGTGACAATTGTAGAAACGCTAGAAAGAGTAAAAAACAATCTAAAGCTAACAAGTGAAGATATAGCATCAATTGTAGTTAATACAAATCCGCCAACTAACGGACATTTGTATTTAATTACGACAGCTAGTCAAAATCATCAACAAGTTCTTGTGTTTTTAGTTGAAGAAGATCGTTCAGTATTTAAATTTAAAGATCGTTATCACATGCTGATAAATGCAACAAAACATCTTTCAAATGTAAAAATCCTCCCTTCAACAAAATACATCGTCTCCTCCTTAACCTTTCCTACTTATTTCTTAAAAGAGGATGTTGATGAGGTGTTAGAACAAGCTGAAATTGATGCTATTATCTTTAAAAAATATTTTATGACGATTTTTGGAATTAAAAAAAGATATGTTGGAACTGAAACAGATTTAGTTACTAATAAATATAATCAAAAATTAAAAGAAATTTTAGGTGATGATTTAATCATCATTGATAGAATAAAACATGATGGCAAAATAATTAGTGCTACTATGATTAGAAGGCTTCTTGCAGAAGGGAAAATTGAGGATGTTAAACAATATGTTCCTCAAGCAACTTACGATTTTTTGACTAGTGAAGAAGGAAAAAAAACTATTCAAAAACTTCAGGATGTGTACAAAAATGGATAAGGTTTTAAAAGCACGTGAACAACGCATAAAACTTATAAAGGCAAAAGAAACAAGTAATTTGATAATTTGCTTAAAAGCTAATATTCCCGGACATATTAAACAACGGAAAGAAGCTTATATATTAATTAGAATTTTTAAAAAACTACTTAAATTAACTTTTGATGTGGTAAATACCGAATTTTATAATTCAGATGATGGACCATATTATTTATTAGAGATTCGCGAAAATAATGTTTATGAAGTTAAACATAAATTAGTTGAAATTGAAAACACTCATCCGCTTGGAAGATTAATCGACTTGGATTTATATGACCGAAATAAAGAAAATATATCTCGGACAAGTTTAAATATTCCATCGAGAAAATGTATGTTATGTGACAACGAAGTTTTTGTGTGTATTCGCAGTAAAACACATACTAAAGAAGAAATATTAAGTCACATTAAAGAAAACTTATATCAATTTTTACGTGATGAATTAACTAAATATCTTAGCGAAAGTCTAAATTTGGAATTAAATCTACATCCGAAGTTTGGGCTTGTTACACCATATTCTAATGGTTCTCATGATGATATGAACTATGAACTAATGAAAGAAGCCCAAGAAGTTATTATTCCAGGTTTAATTGAAATGTTTTTTGTTGGACTTGAAGCCAACAATCCTGACGATGCATTTCAAAAAGGTCGCCTGATTGGAATTAATTCCGAATTTAGAATGTTGTCCAAAACTGGTGGGATTAACGCTTATCGTGGATTAATCTTTGTGCTAGGATTGGTAATGATAAGTTTTGGCTATTTATTACAAAGAAATTTACGTTATTCTGATTTATATTCAACCATTATTTTTATGAGTAAAAATCTTCTAAATGAATTAAAACAAGAGCCGACTTCTAATGGTATGAAAATATATCATCTATATAAGATCGGTGGGGCACGGAAAGAAGCCTATTTAGGTTTACCAAATGTGCGAAGAGCTGTGGATATGTTAAACCAATATCCTGAATTAAATAATGAAGCATTAACAATGACTTTAATAGAGATTATTAAAAATTGTGAAGACACAGTAATGATCAAGCGAAGTGGCTCTTTAGATAAATATAACTATTATAAAAACTTAGTTGAGCAAATTACTGAATTTAATTTAGAACAAATTCAAAAAGTAACGGATGAGTTTATAGTTAATAAGATTAGTTGTGGGGGAAGTGCAGATATTTTAGTGACAAGTATCTTTATTAAGTTAGTATTTTCTAACTTAGTAGACATATAATTGTGAAAGTATTATAGAAAGGAAGAAGTAGATGGCAGGAATAGAACTTTTATATTTTATCGTCATGCTAGCGGTGTTTGTCATTTTCTTAGTGTTATTAAAGGTTCCTGCTGGTATCTAATTAATGATTTCAGCTATCGTTGGAGCATTAATAGCTGGCTTTGGGATTCCAATTAGACATTTAGTAGAAGGAACGTTCGGATTTATTGATCCAATAATGACAATTGTGCGGCAATGATTTTTATGGTCACATTAGAAAAAAGCGGAGCATTGGACGCTTGTAGTGTGGCTATTGTTGAGAAGTTGCATAAATATCCAACGTTATTATTAATTGCTTTTATGATTATTATTATGTTTCCAGCAATGATTACCGGTTCAGCAATCGCTTCAATCATAAGTTCTGGTGCACTAGTCGCCCCAATTATGATCAAGATTGGGATTCCACGTAACAAAACCGCCGCGATTATTGCTCTTGGAGCGGTATTAGGAATGATTGCTCCGCCAATTAACATTCCAGTTATGTTGATTTGTGATGTTGTCGATATGCCATATATTGGATTTACATTACCGTTATTATTACTAACACTTCCTGTTGCAATTTTCTCAGTATTATTTATTGGAAGAAAATATATTAAAAAAATTGATGTTGATGAACTTAAAGAAATTGTCAACTTTAAAATTAAAGAAGAAGTTAATCTTTTAGTATATTTACCAATTTTATTATTAGCTGTTTTAATTATTCTTCAAAATAGCATTCCACGTTATATGGTTCAACTAGGATTACCATTAACATTCTCACTTGCAGCAGTTAGTGCATTCTTTTGTGGTAAAAAATTTAATGTTATTTTCGCATTAAAAGAAGGAGTTAAAAAATCGTTAAATGCAATGGTTTTATTAATGGGAGTAGGAATGTTTGTCCAAATTATTACTCTAAATGGTGTACGTGGATTCTTTCCAATTAACGCTTTAAGTCTACCAAATAGTTTAGTATATATCGGTATGGCATTAGCCGTTCCAGTTTTTGCCGGTATTTCCGCATACGGTTCTGCATCTGTATTAGGTGGACCATTTGTTATGGCATTACTTGGAACATCAAATCCAATAATCGTAGCCTCAGGAATTTCTCTTCTAACATGTATAGGTGAATTTTTACCACCAACGGCAATGAGTGCAACTTTCTCATGCAGTTTATGTGAAGAGAAATCATATAAAAATATCTTAAAAGCCGCTTGGATACCATTAATTGTTATCTTTGTATATGCAATGATTTTTGTAATATTTGTATCCAAGGTATGGAATTAAGAGGTGAACAAAATGATTTTGACATATATTTATTTATTAATTGTCGTATTAATAGTTGTAATGCTTGTTTGGAATTTATTTGAAACTGATTCCTTAATTGAAAAACTTTCCGGTGCAATCGCTCTAATTATGTTCTTACTAAGATTATTCCTAATTAAGTAGAGGTGTGAGCAATGAAATTAAGTTTTACTATGACTAAAAAAATAAACATTCTTATTAGTTCATTGTTCTTAGTATTTACATTAGTGATTGCAATTGTTACCGGAAAACAATTCTATGATTTTCGTAATTATAAAACTGAAGTATATGTTCGAGAGGGAATCAAAACTGAAAAACTCAGTAAATATTTGCCTAAATTAGAAGGAACAATCGGAGATTCTGAAATCTATATTATTGAAGGTGAAGAAGAAGGCGGTAGTCTATTAATTATTGGTGGAACTCATCCAAATGAGCCTGCTGGACAATTAACTAGTATTTTATTCTTAGAAAACTTAGAAGTTAAAAAAGGTAAAGTGTTTATTATTACCGAAGCTAATCGTAGTGCATACGCCCATTCTTATCCTCAAGAAGGTGCTCCTTTCTTTTACACTATTGAAACTAACTATGGAGAACGTAAATTTAAATTTGGAGCACGTGCTACTAGTCCAAGCGATCAATGGCCTTTCCCAGATGTATATGTACACAAATCATCTGGTCAAAAAATGTCATCACATGACACACGTAACTTAAACCGTGCATATCCAGGAGATCCAAATGGTACATATACTGAACAAGTTGCTTATGCAATTAAAGAATTAATCGTGCAAAATGATATAACAATTACTATTGACTTACATGAATCACTTAATAATTATTTGAACCCACCATATATTGGAAATCAGGTTATTGCTGGAAATCCAAAGAGTGCTTTTTACGCAATGAGTTTAGTGGCTGAATTTAATCAAAAATACCAAACTCCCAATAATGTTCCATTTATTAAAGATGAAAAACCAAAAGATGGCTCCATTAATCAATATTGTTCTCAAGATCAAAATCGCATAGTTTTTACATTTGAAACTGATCGTAGTTTAAAACTAGAAGAACGTATTCGTCAACAATTAACTTTAATTGATATCTTTTTAAATCAAATAAAACCAAGTTAAATGTAAATATGCCTTTATATTATAATAATATAAAGGCATTTTAAAAATAAGGGAGATATTAAATATGAAAAGACCAATAGGAGTATTTGATTCTGGAATTGGTGGAATCACTGTTTTAGATTCGTTAATTGATGTTTTACCAAATGAAGATTTTATATATGTTGGTGATACCTTAAATTGTCCTTACGGGGTAAAAACACCGGCTGAAATTGAACAATTGGTTACAAATGTTACTAAATATTTATTAAGTCAAAATGTAAAAGCAATTGTTATCGCCTGCAATACTGCCACTGCAAATAGTAAGCACCTAAAAAGTATAACTAATATTCCAATTATAGGTGTAATTGAGCCAACTGCTAGAAAAGCATTAGAAGTAACTAAAAATAATAAAATTACAGTTTTAGCAACTCAAGCTACTGTTAATTCAAAAGCATATTATAATTTATTAACTCAAAATAACGCACAAGTACATCAACTAGGCTGTCCGGAGTTTGTGGAACTTGTGGAAAGTGGTGAAATAACTTCTGAAAAATCATATGCAGTAGTTGATCAAGTGCTTGAGTCTTTAAAAGGTAAAGATTTTGATACTGTAATTCTAGGATGTACTCATTTTAAACTACTAACAAATCAGGTTAAAAATGTTTTTAAAAGTTGTGAAGTTGTTAATAGTGGTATGCCTACAGCGTTAGAATTATATTCTATTTTACAAAAAGAAAACTTATTAGAAACTTCTAACACTCCAGGAAAGGTTATTATAAATACAACAAAAGACGCTAACAAAATGAAACAAATTATAAGTAGTTGGTTTAAAAAAGAATATGACGGTGTTTATGAGATAGTGATATAATATGAAAGTATTAGAAGCATCCAAAGTTGGCCTAATTAAGGCTGGTAAAACTATTTGGAAACTTATCAAAATTGTTGTTCCAGTTTATTTTTTTGTTAAAGTATTAGAATATGTGCAAATATTACCGTATATTTCTAATCTTTTTAGTCCACTAATGAAATATTTTGGACTACCTGGTGAAGCTGCCATTGTTATAATTACTGGCAATCTCCTAAATTTGTATGGTGGTATTGCCGCAATTCAAGCATTTAGTTTTACTGCCCGCCAAATTACAATAATTGCAGTAATGTTATTACTTTCGCATAGTTTACCAGTTGAAACAACCATTATCAAGAATCTTAAAGTTCCCCGCATTTTACAAATTTGTATCCGTGTTGTAACAATGATAATCTTTGCATTAATATTGAATTTAGTGTGGAAATAAACTATGGAAATAGTAAAAGAATTTATAATTGATTTTTCTCGGGGAATTTTTTCAGTCATTATGCAAATGGTTATTATTACCATTATTATGGTTGTATTAGAAATTTTACGTAGTTTTGGCGTAATTGATTTTTTAAATAAATATTTATACAAATTAACGCGATTTCTAGGAATTAGCAAAGGAGCTTCACTACCCTTATTTATTGGAATATTTATAGGAATCACCTATGGAGCAGCCTCTATTATTGAAAGTTACCAACAAAAAGAAATGACCAAAAAGGATGTAATCTTAGTTAGTACTTTTTTGTGTCTTTGTCATGCAATTATTGAGGATACATTATTATTTATGGCTATAGGTGCTAATCCATTTATTATTGTTTTAGTAAGGGTTATTGTTGCAATTATTATAACTCTTGTTGTTCGCTTTTTTTATGTGCGAAAACATCATACCGATAAATTAGATAATAACGAAAATGAATTAAATCAAGAAATTAAATAAGGATTAGATAGTTATATAAAAAAAGACCGCGTAAAGCGGTCTTTTTATTTACATAGATAACAAAATAAGAGGAAAATTATAATTCAATTTGACGATATTTAGCTTGACCTTCTTGTAGTAAATCATTACCTTGAGCGTCATAGGTAACAATTACTGGAAAATCTTCCACATATAACTTATAAATTGCTTCTGGTCCTAAATCTTCATATAGTATAATTTCGGCTTTTTTTATTGATTTACTAATTAAAGCTGCGGCTCCACCAACAGCTGAAAAATATATTCCTTGGTATTTTACTAAGTCTTGTTTAAATTGTTCACTTCGTGGACCTTTACCAATTGAACATGTTAAACCATGTGGCATTAAAAGATATGAATATGGATCCATACGGTAACTGGAAGTTGGTCCAGCAGAACCAATTACTTGACCTGGTTTTGCTGGAGTTGGGCCAACATAATAAATTATATTGCTTTCAAGATTAAATGGAAGTTCATTATGTTCATTAACATAGTCCACTAATCGTTTATGAGCAGCATCTCTACCTGTATAAATTATACCAGTCAGATAAACAGTATCACCAGCTTTTAATTTCAAAATGTCATTATTAGAAAGAGGGGTAGTTAATTTAATCATAGTTTCCTCCTATATTACTCTAGATTTATGTCGTGCAGCATGGCATTGAATATTAATTGCAACAGGTAAACTAGCAATATGGCAAGGATATGCATTGATTTTTACTCCTAATGCGGTTGTTGTTCCACCAAATCCCATTGGGCCAACGCCTAGTTTATTGATTTCTTCAAGTAATTCCTCTTCTAGTTTAGCAATAACCGGATCATCAGATTTATCACCTAAATCACGCATTAATGCTTCTTTCGCCAATAGAGCGGCTTTTTCAAATGTACCTCCTAAACCAATTCCTACAACAATTGGTGGACAAGGTTTTCCACCACTTTCAAAGATTGTTTTTAAGACTAATTTTTTAATTCCTTCAACACCATCAGCAGGGATTAGCATTTTAACTAAACTCATATTTTCACTACCGCCGCCCTTTGGTGCTACCGTAATTTTTACGTCAGTTCCTGGAACGATTTTAATATGCGTTACTGCTGGGGCATTTGTACCTGTATTTTTACGTACTAATGGGTGGGCTACCACAGATTTACGTAAATTTCCTTCCACATACGCTTCTGCAACCCCCTCATTAATTGCTTCATAAATATCGCCCTCAAAAACTATCTGACTTCCCAATTCTACAAACACCACAACGATTCCTGTATCTTGACACATTGGTACGCGTTCTTTTTGAGCGATTTCATCATTGGTAATTATTTGTTGTAAAACTTCGCGTCCAAGTGGAGATTGTTCCTCTTTTAAAGCTTTGCGTAACTTAGTTAAAATATCTTCACCAATATTTTCACATGCTTCGATGGCTAGTTCCTTGACGGTCTGTTTTACTAATTCTAAATCTAATACTCTCATAAATTCCACCTCAAGTTTATTATAGCACAACGATTTTTATAGTCAATGAGATGACATAATCTATACACAAACTATGAAATTGTAGCAAAATCTTGTCTTGACTTTTTACTAAAACTTTACATTAAACTTACTTACTTTAACTTGTGAAAAAGGTATAAATATATACATACAAAATTCGATATTTTTTTCACATGAGGAGTCCCAATGAAAAAAATTCAAGTATTTTTTTTAATAATGATAATGTTTTTTTTAACTAGTAGTAAAAAAACTAAAAAACCATATGTTCCTGATGATTGTAATCAGATATTTCCAGTAGAGTTTGTAGATTTTATTCAAGGACGCCCGTTATATATTACTTCTTTAGGGCACTCAATTGATATCGAAATGTTAGTTACACGTTTAAATTTTTATGATATCACTAATTATGTGATTGAGTATGTTCTTGACTTTGAAGAAACCCAAGTCGAAGACAATGCCGTTATTTTTTTAGTGTTGGGGCTAGTATTAAAGGTCTTGGCGATAGTGATAGAACTATCGAGGGTGAAATGCAACGAATTGAAGAGTTAAGACAATATAAACTGTCTAAAAATTTATCTTATGTAACATTTCATTTAGGTGGGATTTATCGTCGCGGTGAAACTTCTGATAGCTTGATTAAAGAAGCATTTTTGATTGCCGATTTAGCAATTTATCTAGAAGATGGAAATTTTGATGGATATTTATGTCGCCTTGGAAAAGAAAATAATATCCCTTATGTTGGGTGTGCAACATATCGTGAATTAGATAATGCACTTTTGTCATTATATAATTTGCAGCCTTAATATTGTCAAAAAAGAAAAGAGGTAAACAATGACATTAGAAATAATAGCGATGATTTGTGCAGGATTGTATATTGGACATGTTGTTTTAGAAACGATCCTGAATAATCGCCGCTTAAAAAAATTCAAATATATTATTCATGTTAATGGAACACGTGGAAAAAGTACTACCGTTCGTTTAATTGAAGCTGGCCTACGCGAATGTGGATATAAAGTTTTTTCAAAAACAACTAGAACATATCCAACAATTATTGATGTTAATGGAAATGTTAAACCTATTCGCCGATTAGGTAATGCCAATATTCGTGAACAATTACGAATGATTAGACAAGCCTATCGACAAGGTGCCGACGTATTAGTAATTGAGTGTATGGCAATTGATCCAACTTTGCAAAACATTACTCAACATAAGATGTTAAAAGCTAATATTGGAGTAATCACCAATGTTCGTCGCGACCATTTAGAAGAAATGGGGACTGATTTAACCGAGATTGCTCATAGTTTAGCTAATACAATTCCGATGAATGGTCATTTAATCGTTGGAGATCAAACATAAAAAGATATTTTTATGCGCAAAGCGCTTTTTAATAATACGATTTATCATGAACTTGTTGAATATCAAGAAGAATATCAAATTGATACTTTTAAGGAAAACATTGATATTGCGAATACTGTAGCTGTTGTTTTAGGGGAAGACTTAAAGACTTTTGCGAGGGGAATGAGTAAATATATTAAAGATGCCGGAGCATTAAAAGTTTATGAATTAGACAATTTTATTTTCATAAATGCTTTGTCAGTTAATGATCCTGACTCTTTACAAATTGTTTTTGATAAAGTTTTAACTGAATTAAATTATCAAGCTAAAGATATATCGATATTATTAAATAACCGTTACGATCGTCCAAAACGAGCTTTTAGTTTAGCAAATTTTATAACGCAACTAGAGTGCAAGGATATTTATTTATCCGGTGGGTATACAAAACGAATTAAAAAATATTTATATGGAAAAACTACAAAAGAAATTAATATAGTAAAACACTTATCGGAAATTAAACCGAAATCAATTGTGTTTGCGGTGGGGAATATAGGACACCGGGGATTTGAGTTTATCGACTTTTGTGAAGCAAATGGGAGAAAGATTTATGGGTGAAATATTAATTTTAGGAATTATTTTGAGTATTTTATTTTATAAAATGACTGATATTTCACCGGGGGGAATCATTGTTCCTGGTGTAATGGTAATGTACATTCAACAAATCGACCGGATGATATACACTGTTTTTGTAAGTATTTTGACATATTTAATTGTTCAATTTTTCGCTAAATATTTCATCGTTTATGGTAAACGTAAATTTGCGTTGATGATAATAGTAAGTTTATTTGTTAATATTTTATTTAGTTATACAATGGATTTACTATCAATCAATATGTTAAATGTGAATATTATTGGTTATACCATTTCTGGACTTATTGCATATGAGATGAGTAAACAGGGAACATTTAAAACAATCTCCGGGTTAACAATTGTAATAGGATTATTACAACTAATTGTTATTGTGTTATCAAGCCTTGGAGTGATGTTATGAAAGGATATAAAAGTTTTGTTCTTATTATTTGGGCACTAATTATCGCGATGGCAACCATTTTAACCTTACGTTCAACCGAAACACAAAAAAGTCGTCATTATGACTTAAAAGTTAAAGCTAGTGAGATTGCTTTACTTGCCCAGCAAAAAGTAAAAGAACGTTATTTAGAATTAGGGTTTACCATTAATCCAGAAGATAAAAATCAAACCAGGCTTATCGGAACAAGATATACAATGCTTACAACAACAGTCGGACATATTGAGTCCAAACGCACTTCTACAAACCCTAATTTTGCGGCGGTGATCGTTGACATGCTTTTAGAAGCAGGAGTGCGTGAAGGTGATTATGTTGGAATGACTTTTTCAGGTAGTTTCCCTGCATTAAATATTGCGGCTTCAGCGGCAGCGGAAGCAATGAACCTAAAAGTTGTTATTATGGCCTCTCTTGGCGCTTCAAGTTTTGGGGCTAATAACCCTGATTTTACGTATGTTGATATGGCTGAATATTTATACGAGCAAAAAATCTTTTCATTTACCCCTGAATATGTTTCATTAGGCGGGGCAAATGACTTAGGCAGCGAGTTTCCGGAAAGTTTAAAAGAAGAATTACTTTCCCGTATGAAAACTTTAAATAAAAAAATTATCCAAATCGAAAATTTTTCTGAAAATATTGAATATCGTAAAGAAATATTTAAAAAATATGGAAAAATGAAAGCTTTTATTAATGTTGGTGGAAACTTAGTCGCAATGGGTCAAGGAGATGCAGTATTTCCTAATAAAAATGGTCTAATAAAAACAAAAAATAGATTATATTCAAAAGATATGGGATTACTTGATGTTTTCTTAAATGAAAACATACCCGTAATACACCTACTTGATATTAAACGTCTAGCATATCGATACGGTTTACCAATCGATCCGGATGGTATTCCAGCCATCGGTATTGGTGGGGTTTATTTAGAACAAAAATATAATATCTTTATTCCTATCATTGCAATTGTAGTCTCATTTATAATTTTGATTTTCTATAAATATTTTGATAAGTATTTTGAATAACCGGAGGTAAAAATGAACGAAGTTGTGTTTTTTGTAGAAGATGATGAGGGCATTTTTCAATTAATCGATGCTACCTTATCAGTTTCAAATTTTAAACCAGTAGGATTTACCGATCCATTAGAAATGTTAGAAGCCCTAAAGACTACTAAGCCTGATATATTTATTTTAGATATTATGTTGCCTAATATGGATGGATATGATTTAATAAAACACTTAAAAGAAAATCCTGAATATAGTCATATTCCAATCATTGTTGTTAGTGCTAAATCAAGCGAGCTAGATAAAGTTAAAGGATTGGATTTAGGGTGTGATGATTATCTTACTAAACCATTTGGTGTATTAGAATTAATTGCCCGAATTAAAGCAAATCTTCGTCGAGCTGAACATCATAGTGAACTAAAAGAAATTTTAACACTTGGCGAAATTACTTTAGATTTAAGTGGCTATACTGCCTCAATTAATGGAAAAGATCTAAATTTAACCTTAAAAGAATTTGAAATCTTAAAAGTTTTAATGGAAAATGTTGATAAAGCGATGAGTAGAGAAAAATTATTTAAGCTAATTTGGAATAGTGAATATTTTATTGAAACACGTTGTTTAGACATGCATATTAAATCTATTCGTGATAAGATTTTAAAACATACTGATAAAGAATATATCGTTACAGTTCGTGGTGTTGGTTATAAGTTTACAGTATAACCTTAACCACCAGAAAGGTTAACTATGAGAAATGAAATAACAAAAAGAAATGTTTTAATCGTTGCTTTTTCATTATTGATATTTTTAATTATCTCGGTAATGGTAAATTCTTATCAAAATCGAAAAAACACAGAATCTAACCTAATTAATATTTCTCAAATTGTCATTAGCCAAGTTGAAGCTACAAAGACAACCGAAGATTTAGAAGAAGTAATTCGTCAATTTTCTAAAAATAGTAATTGGCTAAGAATTTCAATTTATAACTCTACTGGACATTTAATAATGGATTCTCATACTGATGAAGTTGATACTTTAAGCAATGATGAACTGAAATATATTAATGCGGTAGTTCCAAAACCATACATTCGAACATCACCAATAACTAATGAAAAAGCAATGTATTATGGGGTTGTTATAAATCAGGATATTATTTTACGAACATCGATTCCGTTAACAGATAATAGTGAACAATTACTATCGGGTATTTTCTTTACATGTGTTTTGATTGTTTTTGTAGTATTAATCTCTCTTGTTTTTACTAAAAAAACAGCCGATACGGTTATGGCTACTTTTAAAACTATCATTGAAAATTTAAAACGAATCAATGAGGGTCATTATGTTCCGATAGTTGCACATCATAAGTATCCTGAAGTTGAAGAAGCCTTAATTGAAATTGAAGACTTAAATAATAAAATTTCTAATTCATTTATAGCAGTTGTAAATGAACGCGATAAGTTGAATTTTATTCTAGATAATATTAATCAAGGGATTTTAATTATTGATGTTAATGGAAGTATTATAGTAATTAACCAAAAATTTAAAGATATCTTTGAGTTAAGCGGAAATTTATTAAATCGAAATTATAAAGATGTTATAAAAATTATTGAAATTGAAGAAATTATCACTAAAACATTAAATTGTAAATCACAATGTCAAGTCGATTATCATCATCCAGTAACTGATAAAATATATTCATTTAACACTTCAATGATCAATCGTGATTGGATTAGTAATGAAGCTAATTTTAGCGGGATTGTTTTACTAGTAAGTGATGTGACCGAAGAACGTAAAAATAGTCAAATTAAAGATGAATTTATTGCTAATGCCTCACATGAATTAAAAACGCCAATTACTTCAATTAGCGGTTTTTCAGAATTAATTACTTCTGGAATGGTTAAAGATGAAAAATTAATCCAAGAATATATCAAACGAATCGGTGAAGAAACCAAAAAAATGAAACGGCTAATTGATAACTTACTTTCCTTATCAAGTCTTGAACGAGGAAGAAATCCTGAAGAAGAAATTAACTTAAACATTAAAGACATAGTTTATGATATTAAAAAATCTTATATATATCAACTTGATAGTAATAATATTGAAATGATGTTGGATTTAGAAGATGCTTATATCACAGCTAATCCACAATTAATTTATCATTTAATTAGCAATTTAGTTGATAATGCCATTAAGTATAATAAGCCTGGTGGTTTTATTAAAATTACTTTAAAAAATTATAAAAAAAATAAAGTTTTAATAATTGAAGATAGTGGAATTGGTATTGATAAAAAATATTTAGAACGAGTCTTTGCTAGATTCTTTAGAGTTGATAATAGTCGTAGCCGCTTAACTGGTGGAAGTGGTTTAGGCTTATCAATTGTTAAAAAAATATGTCAATTATATGATGCTAGTATTAAAGTAGAAAGTAAAGTTGATGTTGGTACTAAAATAACTATTACTTTCTAATCTTATCTCCTAAAGTATATTGCTTACTTTAGGAGTTTTTTATTTTTGATTATTTAATTTTTTTGTATATTTCATTTATAAAAAAAGACAATATAACTAGGTGACAAAATGAGATTTATAGAAAAAATTAAAATAAGTTATCAAAAAATATCAAAATTAAACAAAAAATACGACATTACTACTCTCTCTGCAAGTACCTCATTTTATATTATAATTGCCTTGTTTTCATTAATGTTTTTATTTATGCAGGTTTATAATATTTTTTCAAAAGAAATTGATAATTTTTTACTTACTAAAGTAGTAAAAGTATTATCTGATGATTACGAATATTTAATTGAACAAATCATGCCGGTTTTTCGTTTAAATGGTTTATTTGGAATTGTGATAATTAACTTGTTTTGGAGTTGTTCTAAAATTATTATGGCTCAAAAAAGAATTGCTAATAAAATTTACGGTTATAGTTACGAAAAATTTTCACTTGTTGGAAGAATTAATTCTTTTTTAATGTTTGCAATGTTAATTGCAATTATCGTGTTCGAATTAGTATTTTTAGTTTATTTTAATCAAGTATTAGTAAAAATTTTAGGAAATATGTTTTATATAGTAAGATTTTTGCAGTTTGCTCTAGAATATACGATGTTATTTTCGTTAGTTTTGTTATCTTTTATGTATGTTGTTCCGGTAAAAATGACGTTTAAAAAAACTTATAAAGGAGCTTTAATTACAACCAGCGGATTTTTTCTTATTACATATATTTTTATATTTTTTATAAAGTTTTTTTTAAAAAAGTATGTTGCATATGGAATAGCGAGTATTATTAGTTTACTATTTGGATGGATCTATTTAATAAATATAATAATTATTATTGGGATAATTTATAACTATTCAACTAATAAAATGGCATAATTTTTCAAGTAAAAAATAAAATATTTATTTAATACTAAAGATGAATACAAAAAAGAGGTGACTAAATGAATAAATTTCTAAAAAAACTTTTTGTATTCATCTTATTGTTTTTCATCACATATCCGACGTTAAACGCGAGTGAATATGGTTGGGGATTTAAACGAAATAATGAACATAAAACACCTGATATTGGAAAATATGCTAAGATAATCGAAGGAACGAGTAGTTATTACGTGGGACCAACTAATCAAAAAGTAGTTTACTTAACATTTGATGCTGGATATGATAATGGAGTAATGGGAAAAATCTTAGATGTATTAAAGGAAAAAAATGTTAAGGCAACTTTCTTTATTACGGGTGACTTTGTAGTCCGAGAACAAGAATTAGTTAAACGTCTAGCCAATGAAGGACATATTGTAGCTAATCACTCGTGGTCACATCGTTATATTACTCGTTTAAACGATGAAGAATTAAAAGAAGAATTAGAAAAAGTCGAAATCGAATATGAAAAATTGACTAATAAACCAATGACTAAGTTTTTCCGCCCACCTGCTGGAGTATTTAATCGTGAATCGCTTCTAAAAGTCCAAAAATTGGGCTACATTACGTTTTTTTGGTCTTTAGCATATAAAGACTGGGATACAGGAAATCAACGTGGAGGCGATTTTGCGTATAAAAGTGTCATGGATAATCTTCATAATGGAGCGATTATTTTAATGCATACAGTATCAACTGATAACTTAAATGCTCTGCCAAGAATAATAGATGATATACGTAAACAAGGATATGTGATTGGAAATTTGGACGAATTAATATTTTATGCTTATTTTAACTAAGAAAATCCTAAGATTAAGTCTTAGGATTTTCTTTTTTTAAAATATCTAGTATTTTGTTAAATAAAATGATATAATAAGTTTAGAAAACGCTTTTTAATTGTGGCTAAAAGTGTAAGGAGGAAAAGTATGAAGCATTTTAAACGGATATTGATTTTTGTTTTAGCCTTATTGTCGTTAATAATACTTCCAACATTTAACGCGGATGAAAGTTTTACCGAAGTCTTAGGGGCTAGATATCGTGTAACTAGTGTTGAAGAAGAAAATGAATTAGCTTATGGGGTTAAACATTATCGACATTTTGCGGAAAGCAGCACGTCAAAAAGTGGCGGTAATGCAGCTGGTAGTGGCGGCGGCGGTCCGTTAGAAGCTAATAAATTATATCCACAACAAGTAAACTACTTAGAAGTTCCAAGTTCAAAATATGTTAGAGTAGTTAACTGGTCAACAACTACCAAAACTCGTTGGAATTTAAATACAGTTCGGGCAATTGCTAATGATTATGAACGAAATCATCCCGGATGGAAAGTTATTGCCGCAATCAACGGGGATTTCTTTGATATTAATGCTAAAAAAAATCTTCCATATCAAACAAATGGCGCAAGTGTTAGTGGTGGAGATTACTATAAATCAGTTTCAGACTCAACTGTTGGGTTTACCAACAATGGCACTGTGAACAGTTTAATTGGTGGCGAAAAGTTGGAACGTACACCATATATGGTGCTTGGTATTTATGATGAAAATAATGAAATTATTCAAACATTCCAAGTTAAAAATGTTAACACTGTTCCAGGTACAAATGAAGCAAGTGTATATTATGCAAATTGGAATAAAGAAAAACAAATCGTGCCAATTCAAGTTCCAAATGTAGGTAGTGTATTTGTTGTTGAAAATGCAGAAAAAGCGTTAGCTAATGCGTCAAATGACTTTTATGGCCGCGGAACAATCACTTCTACAACCCCAAAAGAACTAGGTGAAGGGGAATTTGCGATTGTTTCAAATAATTCAGAAATCAATCAAGTTTTAGCAGTCGGTGTTCGTATTCGCATTCAATATGAATATATTGGTGCATATGCTGAAATCACCGATGCAACTGGTGCAGGGGCAACCTTATTAAAAAATGGTGTTGCTTATGATGGTGATGCCAATCGTCATCCACGAACAATGATAGGTCGTCGGGCAGACGGAACAATCGTTATGGTGGTAGTCGATGGCCGTCAACCAAGTAGCAATATGTATGGGGCTGTTCAAGAAGAAATGGCCGCTATAATGCATCATTATGGTTGTGTCGATGCTTTTAATTTAGATGGTGGTGGTTCAAGTACATTAATCATTCGTGAAGGAAGTACATTTAGAGTTACTAACTCACCATCCGATGGTCGTGAAAGAACTGACGCAAATGCTATTTTAGTAGTTGCATATGATCCAAAATTTCAAATAGAAGCAGAAGTAGGGCTAGATTCACTTAAAATTAAAGCTTCATTATTGGACAATAATGGTCTAGATATTGAACAAGTATTCTTTAAACTAAACAATGAAGAAAAAGAATTAACTAATGGTGAATTAACATTTACTAATTTGAATTCTAATACTAATTACGTCTATAATATATATATTAAACTTAAAACAGGCGAAAAATTAAAAATTGTCACCCAAGGTACGTTAACTACTGCTAAGCGAACTGGTATATTAAAAGGGTTGTCATATGAAATTAAAGGCAATGAATTAATAGTCACGGTTGATTTTAATGATAATGATAATTCAATTACGCGGGCTAGAGTATACTTATACGGTGATAATGAAAAGGCAGCCTATATTAACAATGGTATTGCAATTATTAGAAATCCAGGAGTGGAACCAGAAGGTGGATATTGGTTTACAATCACTTATCGTGTAGAGAAAAATGATGGTAAACCATTCTTTGAAATCATTTTACGAAATCCACATAGTTTGGTTGCTAACTATGTTGATGTAGCTGTAACATATCAAAAACAAAAAACATTAGCAATTATAAAATAATTCTTAAACTATGTTTAAAAACTCCTAAGATAGAAATAATCTATTTTAGGAGTTTTTTTAATGATAAATCTTTTATTCATTTTAATGTAAATTTAATCGTGAATATGGTATACTTTATATATAAAAAGGAGTTATTAATATGAATCAAGTAATCAAAGGTCAATTAATTTTATTAACAATTAAACGAATGGGAATTAATGGCGAAGGAATTGGATTTTACAAACGCCAAACAATATTTGTTAATGGTGCACTTCCAGGGGAAATTGTGGAAGTGGAAATAAAGGAAGTAAATCCAAATTATGCTGTAGGTGTAGTAACGAAATTTAAGAAAAAATCACCATATCGTACCAATCCTCGCTGTGGCCACTTCGAACAATGCCAATGTAGTGACTTACAACATTTAGCATATGATCAACAACTAGGCCAAAAGCAACAGTTGCTTTTAGAGTCACTAGAGCGATATGTTGACAGTCCAATAGAAAAAACTTTAGTTTTACCAATTATTAAAGCCAATAAAGAATGGCAAACTAGAACATATCTTAATCTTCCAACCCGTCATGATGGGGAAAAAGTAGTTGTTGGAATGTATGAAAGAGGAAGCAATCGTTTAGTATATATTGATAATTGTTATATGTATCATCCATTTTTACAAGAAAAATTACAAGAAGTTCTTGATTATTTAACTAAAGCCAATATTTCAGTATATAATCCGCGTTATAATCAAGGAAGTTTACGAAATATTATATTAAGAATTTGTCCTAGAACAAAAGAAAGTATGTTAATTGCAGTATTGTTTGAAAAAGATCCATACTTAATTAAAGTTTTAAAAAAATTATCAAATATAACTTCAATTAATTATGTCATTAATGAGGATGAAAAAAGTCAAACAATTGATTATAAAAAAATCGTACATTTAACTGGAAAAAAATATATCGATGTCATTGAAAATAAAATTAAGTATAAAATATTACCATCATCATTTTATTTTCCAAATGTAGAAGAAACCAATAACTATTTATTAAAATTAATTAATAATGGATATATTGCCAAAAATGATAATGTTGTTTCTATATATAGTAGCTTAGGTACTCATGAATTATTGCTAAAGCCTTATGTTAAGGAAATTGTAGGGTTTGAAGAAGAACCGTTTTTGGTAGAAAACACTATAATAAATATTCAAAATGAAAATATTAAATTTTTAAGTGGAAATATTGTAGAAAATTTATACGAAATATCTAAAACTATGAATATTGACTGCTTAATTATTACTCCACCACGCTCAGGAATAGATAGTAAACTTTTAAATGCAATTAAAACTTTAAAAATCAAGAAAATAATTTATATATCTCAAAATCCATCGACATTTGCAAAAAATATTAGTCATTTACAAAGACAATATCAAGTAAAATTTATTCAACCAATCGACTCCCATCCACAAACCATCAAATTTTCAATAGTTGCGGGATTAAAAATTAAATGATAAAATTATCAACTGAAAACATAAATTAGATATAAATAGGGTGAGGAGATGGCGAAATTTTTAGTTATTTCTGACTCATTTAAAGGAACAATGTCTAGTAAAGAAGTAAACAATATTATTAAAGAAGAACTAAATAAAGCAGGTTATTATGATGTAATAACATATAATGCTTCAGATGGTGGCGAAGGATTTATTGATAGTGTTATGAATGTTATTTCAGGTGAAAAATTATTCTTAGAAACTACTGGCCCTAATTTTCAAAAAATTATATCTTATTATTTATTTGATAGTTTAAATTACACGGCCTATTTAGAATTAGCCACCACTTCTGGGCTTTCATTAGCAAACCCCAAAAATCCATTAGAAACTACTACCTATGGTTTAGGTGAACAAATTATTGATGCTTTAAATAAAGGCGCCAAGAAAATTTATATCGGCCTTGGTGGTAGTGCTACAAATGATGCTGGATTAGGGGCGTTATCTGCTCTGGGGGTAAAATTTTATAATGATCAAGATGAATTATTTATTCCAACAGGCGGAACCCTTGGCAATATAAAAAAATATGACTATACAGGTTTAGATAATAGATTATCACAAGTAGAAATAAATTTAGTTTGTGATGTTACCAATCCATTATATGGGTTAAATGGTGCAACTTATGTTTATGCCCCTCAAAAAGGGGCTAATTTAGCCCAAATTATAACTCTTGATAATAATTTGCGATATTTAGATCAATTAATTTCTCAAACAATCGATGTTGAAAGTTCTTTTTCCTCAGCCGGGGCAGCTGGAGGGATTCCATATGGTTTTAAAGCTTTCTTAAAATCTAAAATCATATCAGGAAGTAAATTTTTTTTATATTTGATTAACTTCTCAAGATTAGCAAAGCAAGTTGACTATATTATTAGTGGAGAAGGTCGATTAGATGAATCGTCATTTTATGGAAAATTAATTTCAGAAATTATAAATCAAGCAGGTGAAAAAGCAGTTGTTTTATTCGTTGGTTCAATTGATAGTAATTTACCTAAAAGTTTTTTAAAAAATATCTTTGTTTATCCTCTTGTGACCAATAATCTAATAAATGAGGAAATATTATCTTTAAGTCAAAGAAATTTACAAAAAGCAGTTAGAAAATTTATTGATGATAGACTAGTTAATGGACTGTGATTTTCAAAGGAGAGGTAGTATGGAAATATTTTTTATTGTACTGTCGGTATTCTTAGTAGTGATTTTATTATGGTTTGTAATTATGTTAAATAGTTTACGACGTCTAGAAATTCGTGTTGAAGAGTCTTTAGCAGAAATAGATGTTGTTTTAACTAAACGATATGATGTCTTAACTAAAATGCTTGAAACGGCTAGAGGTTATGCTAGGTATGAAGCGGATACTTTATTAAATGTTGTAAGAGAGCGAGATGGAAGTATCTCTAAAATGCCGCTTGCTAGAAAGATAGAAGTTGTTGAGGAGATGGATCGTGTTCAAGAAGGAATTAACGTTATAGTTGAACAATATCCTGATTTAAAAGCTGATAAAACTTTTAACAATTTACAAAAGGCTATTGTAAATGTAGAGGAACATTTGCATGAGGCTCGAAGATTGTATAATAGTAATGTTAAAGTATTAAATGAGAAAATAACTGTTTTTCCTAGCAGTATTATTGCCAATATTGCTAATATTACAAAAAGAGATTTCTTTCAAGCAGATAAAGATAAAATCGAAAATAATAAATTTGGGTTTTAAAAAATAAATATGGAAAAATATATTAGTTATGTTAAATCCCCTCTTGGTTATATAGAAATAATTGCTAATGATGAATATTTATTAGAAGTTAATTTTACAAATATCATTAAAGAAATTAGGTCAAATAATATCACCGCTGAAACGGCTAAACAACTTAACGAATATTTTAATTACGAGAGAATGTCTTTTGATTTGCCATTTAAACTTGACGGAACTTCTTTTCAAATTAAATGTTGGCAACAACTATTAGAGATCCCATATGGATCAACAATAACTTATAAAGAACAAGCACAGTTAATTGGCCATCCTAAGGCTTATCGAGCGGTTGGACAAGCAAATGGTAAAAATAAGTTAGTAATTATCATTCCATGTCATCGAGTAACCGGTATGTTAGATAATCTTGGTGGATATTCAGGCGGAATTCATATCAAAAAGTTTTTATTGGAGCATGAGCAAGTGGGATTAAAACGAAAAAATTTTGTGTAAAATAGTCAAAATCCAATAAAACCTTTGACAATTTATAATAAACAATGTATAATATGTATGTTGCATAATGGTGACATATTGTTATCGATTAAGCAACCGCTCAGTTGAGGTTTCAAGTGACTAATGTCCACCTTACATTGGCGTGTCTTAAAAATATTAAATGAGGAGGTGCTTAACGATGTATGCAATTATTGAGACTGGTGGAAAACAATACCGTGTTGAAAAAAATCAAGTTTTATATATTGAAAAACTTGATAATGAAGTAGGTACGGAAGTTGTTTTCGATAAAGTCCTTATGGTCAACGGTAAAGTAGGTACTCCATATGTTAAAGACGCAAAAGTTACTGCTAAAGTTGAAAAACATGGCCGTGGTCGTAAAATAATCGTCTTTAAATATAAACCGAAAAAAAATTACCGTAAAAAACAAGGACATCGTCAACCATATACCAAAGTTGTTATTACGGCAATCGAAGGTTAATTATGATCAAAGTTGAATTTACCAGAAATAAACAAAATGAAATAATTAAAGTGAAAGTTTCTGGTCATTCAGGCTACGATGATATAGGTAAAGATATTGTTTGTAGTGCTGTATCAACAGCAATGTATGTTACAATCGGAATTTTACAAAAAATTAATCAAGATATGAAATATTTTGAAAACGAAAAAGAAGCAATAATGCAGATTGAACTAATTAAAACGGATAAATTTACTAATAACGTTATGGATAATCTTCAAGAAGTATTAGAAAGTATTGCAAATGATTATCCAGATTTTATTCAAATTAATTTAAAATAATGGAGGTGGCAATAATGTTAAAAATAAATATTCAGTTTTTTGCATCTAAAAAAGCTGGAAGTTCTACAAAAAACGGGCGTGATTCCATTGCTAAACGTCTAGGTGCAAAAAAATCCGATGGAGAATATGCCACTGCTGGATCAATTATCTTCCGTCAACGTGGGACTAAAATTTTCCCAGGAAATAATGTAAAACGCGGTGGAGATGATACGTTATTTGCGACAATTTCTGGTTATGTAAAATATGAAAGAAAAGGTCGCCATCATACACAAGTATCAGTTTATCCAGAAAGAATATAATTAAATGCACTTTAAAAGTGCATTTTTTGTTATTATAATGTATAATATTGTTAAAATATTGGATGGTGAGTCTTAATGTTTATTGATGAAGTTAAAGTAAAGTTGATAGCTGGTCGTGGTGGCGATGGGATCGTTGCTTTTCGAAGAGAAAAATATGTACCTAAAGGTGGACCAGCTGGTGGAAATGGTGGTCGTGGTGGCAGTATAATTTTTGTTGGTGATGAAGGAAAAACAACTTTACTACATTTACGATATAATAAAATAATCAAAGCTAAAAACGGTGAACCAGGACGCGGAAAAAATATGTATGGTAAGGATGCCGAAGATGTGTACGTGTATGTTCCACTTGGCACTGTTGTATATGACGATAAAACTGGAGAAGTACTTGCGGATATAACCAATCATAAACAACAAGTTGTTATTGCTCAGGGTGGACGAGGTGGTCGCGGTAATACGGCATTTGCAACTTCACGTGTTCCAGCGCCAGAGTTTTGTGAGAAAGGCTTACCAGGTGAAGTAAAAGAAGTCCGAGTTGAATTAAAAGTTTTAGCTGATGTGGGATTAGTTGGTTTCCCTAGTGTTGGAAAATCAACCTTAATTAGTGTGGTCTCTGCCGCAAGGCCGAAGATTGCAGAATACCATTTTACGACTCTACATCCTAATTTAGGGTTTGTACAAGTTCCTGATGGTAGAAGTTTCGTGATGGCTGACTTACCAGGTCTAATTGAAGGAGCTCATTTAGGAGCTGGACTTGGTATTCAATTCTTGCGTCACATTGAACGTACGCGAGTAATTGTGCATGTCATTGACATGAGCGGTAGTGAAGGACGTGATCCATATGATGATTATCAAAAAATTAATAATGAATTAGCCCAATACAACGAATCTCTTTTAAAGCGCCCGCAAATAATCGCCGCAAATAAAATGGACTTGCCTAGTGCTAAAGAAAACTTACCTAAATTTTTAGAAAAAGTCGGTGATGTTCCAGTTATCCCTATTTCCGCATACACCAAAGAAAACATAAATGAATTGTTGTATAAAATTGCGGATGTATTAGAAACCATTCCACAAAACGCTTTCTTAATGGAACCAAATAAAGAGGAAATTGTTGAATATACTTTTGTGAAAAAAGAAAAAGACTTTACAATTACAAAAGATGATGACGGTGTTTTCCATGTACGCGGTCCAATTATTGAAAAATATTTTAATTTGACCGACTTCTCAAAAGATGCAAATGTCAAGCTTTTTGCGCAACGGTTACGCCGATTAGGAGTAGATGATGAGTTGCGTAAATTGGGAGTAAAACATGGAGATACTGTTCGAATTTTAGATTATGAGTTTGAATTTTTTGATTAAAACATACCCATCTAGGATGTTATTAATCAAAAAAGAGAGATTAATTAAACTAAAAAACTTATGGGACCTATATTAGGCCTAAAAAGGAGAGGTATTATGCGAAGAGAACAAATTTACGATTTAACTTTAACTGCAATGTTTTTAGCAATCATTTTAGTAATGGCATTTGTGCCATATCTAGGATTTATTCCTAGTCCATTTATACCTGGAGTTTCTTTAACATTGATTCATATTCCGGTAATAATTGGTGGAATAATTTTAGGTCGTAAAAAAAGTTGGCTTTTGGGAACATTCTTTGGTTTAATGTCTTTAGTTTTAGCTTTCTTACGTCCTCAAGGACCAGTTGATGAAATATTTCGCAATCCACTAGTATCAGTATTACCACGCATTATTTTTGGAATAGTTATTTTTGAAATTTACAATTTGCTATCTAAACTTATTAAGGTTAAAGCGGTCAATGTAGCAATTACAATGGTAGTAAGTTCTTTAATACATACACTATTAGTAATTGTTATGTTATACTTATTTGGAAAAGATACTTTGGTAAGTTTAGAAATTGTTCCAGAAAATGTGGCTGGTAATGTGATAAAAGTGATTGGTATTTTTATGTTAATGTCTGGTCTTATAGAAGCAGGACTTGCTTTATTAATAGGAACTCCAACAACTACGACATTACTGGTATATTCTGAAAATAGATAATTACCAAAAAAGAAGGTTCTAATCCTTCTTTTTTTATTAGGGAGATTTGACGAATTATGTTTTATAACAATTTAAAATATGATATAATTACCAATAGGTGAAGTAAAAATGTATGAAGCAATTGATAAAAACCAATATACTCCAATGATGCGACAATATCTAGAAATTAAAGAACAGTATCAAGATGCAATTGTCTTTTTTCGATTAGGCGATTTTTATGAAATGTTTTTTAATGATGCGATTGTAGCAAGTAAGGAACTTGAAATTGTTCTAACTGGAAGAGATGCAGGAACCACTGAACGAGTGCCAATGTGTGGTGTTCCATATCATTCAGTTTCCAGTTATATTGATAAATTAACTGCTAAAGGTTATAAAGTAGCAATCGTAGAACAAGTAGAAGATCCTAAAGATGCTAAAGGAATTGTAAAGCGTGAGGTGATAAGAGTTATTACTCCTGGAACAATTACTGACGGGGGTAATATTAGCGAAACGGATAATAACTTTCTTGTTTCTGTTGATGAAGCTAAAAATAGATATATTTTAGCATATACCGATTTATCAACTGGCGAAAACTATTTAACAACGATTCCTTTAATTGGGGATATTCTTCGAGCTGAAATATTAAACTTACGTACTAAAGAAATAGTTATTAGTAGTACATTTAATCAAGCCGTTTTAGATCCTTTAAAACAAGTAACATCTATTACTATATCGATTGAAGATAATATTCAAGATGTTAATTATCTAAAAAGCCTGTCACAAGACTTAGATAAAGAAGAGCAAATAGTTTTTAATCGTTTAATAAATTACGTAATTAAAACCCAAAAGCGAACCCTTGTTCATTTGCAGCCAGTTAGTAAATATAGTATTGATGGGTTTTTAAAAATTGACTTTTCATCCCAACGTAATTTAGAATTAATCGAGACATTACGTTTTCAAAATCGTAAAAATACTTTACTTTCAGTATTAGATAAATGTGAAACTGCTATGGGAAGCAGGTTACTTAAAAAAAATATTAGCTTTCCATTAGTTGATCGGAATGAGATAATTGGTCGATATGATGTAATTGATAAACTACATAAATATTTTTTAGAAACAAGTGAAATTCGCAATTACTTAAAAGATGTTTATGATTTAGAACGAATTGTTGGAAGAATATCATATGGAAATGCTAACCCTAGAGATTTATTACAGTTAAAAAAATCCCTTAATACAATTCCAAGTATTAAGAGACGATTAGAACGCATGAAATTACATGAATATTTTCAACTAGATACTTATTATCAAGATTATTTAACAATATATCAATTGATCGATAAAAGTATTTTAGAAGATGCTCCATTAACGATCAAAGAAGGCAATATAATTAAGCCAGGATTTAACAAAGAATTAGATGAATTACAAATGATGTCCAAAAATAATAAAGAGTATTTGTTAAATCTTGAAGCGCGTGAACAAGAACGAACAGGAATTAGAAACTTAAAAGTGGGCTTTAACCGAGTATTTGGTTATTATATCGAAGTTACAAAATCCAATATTCCGTTAATTAAAGAAGAATTTGGATATATTCGTAAACAAACATTGACGAATGCGGAAAGGTATATTACGGAAGAATTAAAAGAAAAAGAAACTCAAATATTACGTGCTGAAGAAAAAAGTATTGAACTAGAATATAATTTATTTATTGAAATTCGTAATACAATTAAAAATTATACAAAGCAATTACAATTTTTAGCTAAGCAGCTTGCAAAACTTGATATGTTACAAGCTTTTGCAAGGGTAAGTAAAGAAAATAATTACGTTCGTCCAGTAATCACTGATAAATCAATGATTAATATTAAAGCCGGACGTCATCCAGTAATTGAACATTTTTTAGATGAACCATTTATTGCTAATGATTTATATATGGACGAAAATGAGTCAGTTGTCTTAATTACTGGACCTAATATGAGTGGAAAGTCTACTTTTATGCGTCAAATCGCTTTAATTGCTATTATGGCCCAAATTGGGTGCTTCGTCCCTGCAAAGTCGGCGGAAATACCAATTTTTGATGCTATTTTTACAAGAATCGGTGCGGCTGATGATATTGTTAGTGGACAGTCTACTTTTATGGTTGAAATGATGGAAGTAAATAATGCGTTAAAATATGCTACAAATAGATCATTAATTTTATTTGATGAGATTGGACGCGGAACTGCAACTTTTGATGGAATGGCTTTGGCTCAAGCGATAATTGAATACGTTCACGAAAAAATTAAATGCAAAACCTTATTTTCAACACATTATCATGAATTAACAGCCTTAGAAGAATCTCTTCCGAATTTAAAAAATGTTCATGTTAGTGCCATTGAAGAAAAAGGTAATGTGGTCTTTGTCCATAAAGTCTTGCCAGGGGCAATTGACAAAAGTTATGGAATAAATGTCGCGAAATTAGCCAAATTACCTGATGAAGTAATTTTAAGAGCCAATGACTTGCTAATCAAATTAGAACAAAATAGTAATTATGACAAAAAAATGTCGATTGAACATTACGTTCAACCATTAATTTTTGATTCCAAAACTCCACAAGAACAAGAAGTTATCGATGAAATAAAGCAACTAAATCTAAATCAGACAAGTCCATTAGAAGCTTTAAATATTTTAGATAGTTTGCAAAAAAAATTAAAATAATGAGGGTGAAGTATGAGTCAAATTATTAAATTAGATCAACATATTACTAATTTAATAGCGGCCGGGGAAGTCATTGAAAGAGTAAGTTCTGTTGTTAAAGAATTAGTTGAGAATTCGGTTGATGCAGGGGCGAGTAAAATTACGATTTCTTTAATAGATTCTGGAATTACTGAGATTACCGTTAGTGATAATGGTATAGGAATGACTCCTCAAGAGGCTAAACTTTCTATTGAGCGTCACGCAACAAGTAAAATTAAAACCGAAGATGATTTATATAAAATTGCTACTTTAGGCTTTCGTGGAGAAGCCTTAGCATCAATTGTGGCAGTATCTAATTTTCGGATGAAAACAAGTACCGATGGTGAAAGAGGATTTATGTTTACTGTGCGTGGGGGAGAATTTATTTCTGAAGCTACGATTGCCCATCCAAAAGGAACTGAAATAACAGTTAGAAATCTATTTTTTAATACTCCTGCGCGCTTGCAAACTCTATCTTCCCCAAATGTAGAATTATCATATACATTAGATTATGTCAGTAAAATGGCGTTAGGAAATCCTCATATTGCTTTTCGCGTTATTAATAATGGAAAAACAATTTTGCAAACTAGTGGTTCAGGATATCCATTAGAAACTATACATGAAATCTATGGACTTACAGTTTCTAAAGCTATGATTCCAATCATAAATAATGATGGATTTTTTGAAATATCTGGATTTGTTTCCAATCTGAATATTAGTAGAGCAAGCAAAAATGACTTAAATATTATCGTCAATGGGCGTGCAATACGTAATCAAAAAGTAATGAATGCTATTATAAATGCCTATAAAAATCTATTGCCGATTGGTCGTTATCCGATATGTTTATTGAATATCAAAGTTGATTACAGTTTAGTTGATGTCAACATTCATCCAGCAAAACTAGAAATTCGCTTTACAGAAGAAGAACGATTATACAAACTTATAACTGAAACGATTACTTCAGCACTTGATGGTAGTCGTTTAATAGTTAATTTAGATAATTCTCAAGAAGATAATGAATATGATGATTGGTTTTATGAAGAATCTAGTAATGAAGAAAATATGGGTGAAATTGTTGAAACAGATGAGAAAGAAGAAATCATCAATATTGAAGAATTGTTAACTAAAGTTGTTGATGAAAATAATAATGATTCTTTTTTACAAGAAGAAGTAACAATACAAAAGTTTAGTTTTGTAGAAGAGGATGAAGTAGTTACAATTAATGAAACACAAAAGTTACCACGAATGGATTATATTGGCCAATTATTTGGAACATATATTCTTGCGCAAGGTGATGATTATTTTTACTTAATTGATCAACATGCTGCTATGGAACGAATAATGTATGAAAAAATAATAAATGAATTTAAAAAAGATTATAAATTAACTTATGAATTATTAATCCCTGTAAACTTAGAATTCTCAATTAGTGAAGCGTCATTAATCAATGAAAAATTGAAAGAAATTGCTGATTTAGGAGTTAAAATCGAATATTTTGGTGGTGGTTCTTTTATATTACGAGAAGTTCCAACATGGGTCATTCGTGGTGCAGAAAAGGAATATGTTGAAGAGATGATAGTAAATATCATAAACAATAAAAAATTAGAAAAATATGAGTTTTTAGATAGTTTAGCTAAGAAACTTGCTTGTAAAAAATCTATTAAAGCTAATGAATATATTAGTTCATTAGAGGTATCATACTTATTAAATGATTTAGCAAAATGTAAACAACCATATACGTGTCCACACGGTCGACCTGTGATTGTTAGTTATAGTAAATATGAAATTGAAAAATGGTTTAAGCGAGTGATGTAATTGAAAGAAAAATTAATTGTTATTACTGGACCTACTGCTAGTGGTAAAACTACCCTTTCAGTAGAACTTGCACTAAAATTTAATGGTGAGATTATTAATGCTGATGCAAGCCAGGTATATAAATATCTAGACATTGGAACTGCCAAAATTACCAAAGATGAAATGAAAGGGATAATACACCATCTAATTGATTTTTTAGATCCTCATGATAATTTTTCTATAAAAGATTATCAGGAACTTGCACGAAAAACAATTTTAGATATTATTGCAAGGGGAAAAGTTCCATTTTTAGTTGGCGGATCTGGTTTGTATATTAATAGCGTTATTACCAATTACCAATTAGATGGGCCACCTCGAGATATAAATTTTGAACAACAATTTGAGAATCTATCTAATGACGAATTATATGAGTTACTAAAACATAAAGATGAAAAAATTGCTAATACTGTTCATCCTAATAATCGCCGACGTGTACTACGAAAATTACAATTATTAGAATTAAATTATCCTATACCAATGGATAATGATGAATATTTATATGATGTATTATTAATTAACCTAGTTTGGAATCGCAATAAACTATATCAGCGAATTAATGAACGGACAATTCAAATGTTTAACAACGGATGGCTAGCTGAGGCCCGCTGGCTAGTAGAAAATGGTTATGACTTAACAAAAGTTAATGGAATAGGTTATTTAGAAATCTTAAAATATCTAAACAATGAAATATCTTTTGATGATTTAATCCAATCTATTCAACAAAAAATCCGGCGTTATGCCAAACGTCAAATTACTTGGATTAAAAATCAATTTGATACATTTGATATAAAAGTCGATGAAGAAAATTTCCAAAACACTATCAATGAAGCAAGTAAATTAATTCAAGATTTTTTAAACAATAAAAATTAAATTACTGGTTTAATAAAAAAGCATTTTGATTTCTTTCAAAATGCTTTTTTAATGAAAAAATAATAGCGTTTTACGATACAAATAAATGTTTTATTTAATTCTTAAATTAATTTTTACTAATATAATTAAAATAGTAAAGCGTTAATATGAGGGGATAGATGTGATAAAAAAATTACAAATTTGGATTTTTTTCTTAATGTTTATAATAATTTATAGTGTTAGTAAAACAACTATTTTGGCATCTAATTTAACTTTAGATGCCAAAAGTGCGATTTTAATGGAAATGTCCAGCAAAAGAGTATTGTATGAAAAGGATATTCATACGCGTTATCTCACTGCCAGTATTTCCAAAATTATGACGGCTATTGTCGCGATTGAAAACGGTCGTCTCTATGATTACTATAAAGTTGATCGCCAAACAACATTACAAATTGGATCAAGTATTTATTTACAAGAAAATGAACATATTCGTTTAATTGATTTAATTTATGGACTGATGCTTCGTAGTGGAAATGATGCTGCTCATATGATTGCGTTATGTGTTGCTGGAAGTGTCGAACATTTTGCAAAAATGATGAATGATTATGCGAAAAAACTCAATATGACCAATTCAACGTTTGAAAATCCGTCAGGATTAGATGAAGATACCAAAAATTATTCGACTGCTTATGATATGGCATTGCTTACAAGCTATGCGATGCAAAATAAATTATTTCGAAAAATTTCGGGGACTAGACAGTATGTTGTCGAGACTTTAGAAGGACGAAAACTGTATTTTACAAATACGCATCGTTTAGTAGGTAAAGAAAAATATATTACTGGTGGAAAGCCGGGGTATACTGAAAAAGCATTTCGTACATTAGTTACGACTGCAAAGAAGGATAATATGGAACTTGTAGTAGTAACATTTGTATGTGGCAATGACTGGCAAGTTCATCGAAATTTATTTAATTATGGCTTTGATAATTATATGTTATATGTTTTAGTCAAAAAACAAGTTATTTACTTTAAAACTGATAAAACAACATATGTCGGACAGATTCCAACTGATATAGCATATCCAGTTTCCAAAGATGAAATAAATAGATTATCATGCATTGTGTATTTATATAAGAATCCTAAAAAAGATATTGTAGGTTATGCATGTATTTATTTAGATAATAAAGAATTATCACGAATTGATATTGTGCGGGTAAGAAAATGAATAAAATATGGGTTACTATTATTATTTTAAGTGCTTTATATGGGATTTTTTTTGGAAATGTTGAAGAAATGGTTAATAGTATATTAAATGTTCCAAAAAAGACGTTAGAGTTATTGTTGCTTGTTGGTGGGTTAATGATTTTTTGGAATGGTATATTTAACATTGCCATTGAAAGTGGATTAATTAGAAGATTAAGTAAATTAATAATGCCATTCACTAAAAAACTATTTTCAAAATTACCTTCAGATCATATCGTTCATGAATATATTTGTGCGAATATTTGTGCAAATGTATTAGGACTTGGAAACGCAGCAACACCAATGGGAATTAAAGCACTGGATGAAATGAAAAAATTAAATGAAGAAAAACCTGTAGCGACTAAATCTATGATTACATTGGTTTTATTAAATACGACAAATTTAACTCTTTTTCCAGCGACTTTATTTAGTTTAAGGGAAATATATAAATCAAATATTAATATAAAATTACTTCCGTTTTTTATTGTTTGTACAATTCTTTCAATTTTTTTTGTTCTTATTGTAGATTATTTATTTAGAAAATTTTCTAAAGAGGATTAAAATGAAGAGTAGTTTATTAATAATTATATTAATTTTAATCGTAATCACTTATTCAATTTTCGAACGAAAAAATGCCTATAATTTATTTATTGAAGGTGCTAAAGAGGGGACAAAATTTACTGTTGATTTATTTCCGTACATGTTAACATTTGTACTAGCTACTACAATGCTAAGTAGTTGTGGAATTACGAATAATATTAACTTTCAAATTAGTGTAAAAAATATTGTTTTTCCTTTTGATATAATATTACAGGCCCTTATTCGACCAATTTCCTCCTCCTCATCATTAACCATTATGTTAGAAATTTATAACAAATATGGTGTTGATAGCCCGGCCGGAATTATTGCAAGTTTTATTCAAAACTCAACTGATACTACTTTGTATGTAATAACTTTTTATTTTGGGTGTGTAAAAATTAATAAAACTAAATATGCCATAAAAGCAGGCTTTTTGATTGATATTATTAATTTTCTTATTGCGATATTTGTAGCGTTTCTATATTTTAAGTTGCAGTAAAAATTATTTGTAATCTTATGAAATTTTAAGTATAATAGATTTGGTGATAATTGTGGAAAGATTACAAAAAGTTATTGCCCAAAGTGGAATTGTTTCACGAAGAAAAGCTGAGGAATTAATTCAATTGGGTCGTGTAAAAGTTAATGGAGAAGTAGTTACTGCTTTAGGGACTAAAGTGTCTAATGAAGATTTTATCGAAGTCGATGGTGTTCCGTTAGTACGGGAAGAAAAAATATATTTATTAATGAATAAACCTCGCGGCGTCATCTCGTCTACAAAAGACGAAAAGCAACGCAAAACTGTTATTTCTATTCTTCCAGAAGAATATCAAAAATATCGTTTATTTCCGGTTGGGCGCCTTGATTATGATACTAAAGGAGTAATATTATTAACTAATGATGGAGAATTGATGAATCGTCTCATTGGACCACAGTCTAATGTGGAAAAAGAATATTTAGCAAGAGTTGACGGAATTATTAATTCTAAAAGTATCAATAGACTAGCCAGAGGAATTGAAATAGATGGGGTTAAAACTCGTCCTGCGAAAGTTAAACTTGAAAGTATCGACCGAAAACATAAATCGTCTTTAGTGCGAATTGTTCTAACAGAAGGAAGATATCATCAAGTTAAAAAAATGTTTTTAGAAGTCGGACATCCTGTAAAAAGATTAAGTCGGGTTCGTTTTGGCAATTTAACACTTGAAGGTTTGCCTGAAGGAAGTGTTCGACCTTTAGCTATTCATGAATTAAAACAGTTATATGCACTATCGTTGAAATAGTTGATTAACATAAAATATTATTGAAGAAACAACATTTGTATGCTATAATTAAGATTGAAGTTTTTAGAGGTGTAGACATGTTTTATCAGATTGCTATTGATGGCCCTGCTGGGGCTGGTAAAAGTACGATAGCCAAAGAGGTGGCTAAGCGTCTAGGATTTACTTATATTGATACGGGAGCAATGTATCGAGCGGTGGCTTTAAAGGCCTTACGTCTAGGGATTAATCTTCAAAACGAAGAAGAATATTCGTTTTTAGACACTACATCGATTACTATCGATGGTGGAAAAATTTTCTTAGATGGAGAAGATGTTAGTAAAAAAATTAGATCTCTAGATGTTTCTAATGCTGCCAGCATTGTCGCTAAGTTTCAAACTGTTAGGACAAAATTAGTTGATATCCAACGCGAATTAGCCAAATCTCGTAATGTTATAATGGATGGTCGCGATATCGGCACAGTTGTTCTTCATAACGCTACTTTAAAAATTTTCTTAAATGCTAGCGTTGAAGAACGTGCTAAAAGAAGAATGCAAGAACGCAATCAAGATCTTGCTAATAAGGAAGATTTAGCCGCTACCATCTTAGAAATTAAAGAGCGCGACTATAAGGATAGTACTCGCTCAATAAGCCCCTTAAGGAAAGCCGAAGATGCTATTGAAATTGACACTTCGTCAATGAGCATTCCCGAAGTGATTGATAAAATTATTAGTTTATGTGCAAAGAGAGGTATTAGTATGGATAATTTAAAAACAAAAGATTCTGAACAACTTGTTCAAGAAGTAACTGTTGAGCAGGAAAATGTTCAACCTGAGGCTACTGTCGAGGTATCTACTGTTGATGATGCTGCAACTGAAAAACCAAAACGTCGTACACGTAAGAAAAAAACGACTGAAACAGTAGAAGAAAAAGTTGCTAATGAGACTTCTGTTCAAGTAGAAGTTCCAGAACAATCAGTTTTAACAAATCTATCTACTCCTTCTGATCAAATTGATGATGAGGTTGACATTGACCATGATATAAGTGATGATGACATTCATGATGACGAAGATGACACACTAGTAGCATCATCAAACAAACCACGTGTGAAACCTCTTCAATTAGTTACTGGAACTGTTGTAAGAGTCTTTGATCCGATTGAAACTCAAATTGATAATTTTGGTAATGTGATTCGTAAAGCACGTGATGCAAGAGTTTTATTTACTCTTGACAATGGTTTAGAAGGTCTATTATATCCACGCGATATGTATAATTATAGTCCAGATAAAAACTTACACGAATTATTCCCAATCGGTCATGATTTTCCACTAATTGTGAAAAAAGTCTATCCTGATGGGGGACGCGTACTTTTATCAACTACACTTTTAAAAATGCGTGAAGATTTAAGTCAATTTGAAGAAATCGTAAAAGATCCAATTACTACAGTTTTACGCGCCAAAGTTATTAAAAAACTTTCAATTGGACTTTTACTAAAATATAAAGAATTTTCTTGCTTGTTACCAACATCTCAAATTGTTAAGCGAGAAGGGGATATTAATCAATTAATCGGTCAAGAAATTGATATTGCCCCTATTCGAATTGATTATAATAGAATTCGATTAGTTGTTTCTGAAACAGTAGCCCGCGCTATTAAAATTCGCCAAGCAAAAGAAGAAGTCCTTAATAAACTAGAAGTCGGACAAGTATTTGAAGGTGTTGTAAGAAATATCGAAAAATACGGTGCCTTTGTTCAAATCGCCCCAGGAATAGAAGGTTTATTACATATTTCAGAAATTTCACATGATCGTGTATACAATATTGAAAAAGTTTTAAAACCTGGAGATACCGTTAAAGTTCAAATAATAAATTTAGAAAATGGCCGCATTGGCTTATCAATGAAAAGTTTAATTCCAAACTATTGGAAAGAATTAATTGATAGTTTAAAAATTGGCGATTTAATTAAAGGTAAAGTTACTGAGATTAATAAAGCTGGCGTTGTTATTGGCTTTGAACATGGTGTAAATGGTTTCTTGCCAAAAAGTGAATTTGCATGGGAAAAAGAAGTTCATATTGAGGATTATATTTCCGTTGGTGATGAGTTAGAATTAAAAGTAATCGAATTAGATTTATCTAAAAAACGAATTATTTTATCACGTAAACAATTACAAGATAACCCATGGGAAAAAATCAAGGTTAAACAAAATGATTGGATTGACGTCGTAGTTACTAAAGTTTTACCGGAAGGTTTTAAAGTAACATATGAAGGTGTTATGGGTTATATTGCAAAAGCAAATATTGATGAGAAAATTATGAAAGTTTCTGACATTAAAGAAGGAACTAAAATTCATGGTCGAGTAACTGTATTTGATCCTATTAATACAAGATTGTTCTTATCAATGTTTGAACGACCAACATATAATTTTAAAAATAAAGGTGGAAATACTAATCGTTTTGCTAGCCAAGAAGTATTTACAAATACCATTGGTGACTTGCTAAAAGAAAAGTATGAAAAATAAGAGTAGGTGATTTATATGAGCGGCGTTGTCGCTATCGTTGGTCGTCCGAATGTGGGAAAGTCAAGTCTATTTAATCGCATTGTCGGTGAAAGAGTCTCCATTACTGACGACCAAAGTGGAATCACCCGAGACCGTATATATAGTAAAGCAACTTGGCTTACTCGTGAATTTAAAGTAATAGATACTGGAGGGATCATCCTTCGGGATGAGCCCTTTTCAAAAGAAATCCTTGCCCAAGCCACTTTAGCTATCGATGAAGCTGATGTAATTGTCATGGTCGTTGACGTTCAAACTGGAATTACCCAAGAAGATATTGATGTCATCGATATTCTTCACCGAAGCGATAAACCTGTGATTGTGGCGGTAAACAAAGTGGATAATGTTGAAATCAAGGATTTAATGTATGAATTTTATAGTTTAGGTTGCGAATATGTAATGCCAATTAGTGCATTACATGGAATTGGTGTCGGGGATTTACTAGATTTAATTGTACAACTATTACCCGAATCAAAACCGATTGAGAAAGAAGAAAATGTTATTTGTTTTTCAATAATTGGACAACCTAATGTTGGGAAATCAACATTAACTAATGCAATTCTAGGTGAAGAACGTGTAATTGTAAGCGATATCCCGGGAACTACTCGGGATGCTATTGATACTAGGTTTACCCGCAATGGCAAAGAGTATGTCGTCATTGATACTGCTGGAATTCGTAAGCGTGGAAAAATATATGAACGTGCCGAAAAATATAGTATTATTCGGGCTATTAATGCTATTGAACGTAGCGATATTGTAGTAGTATTATTAGATGCTACTCGTAAAATTCAAGAACAAGATAAACGGATCGTTGGGTATGCTCGCGAATATAATCGTGGAATAATTCTTGTGGTGAATAAGTGGGATTTAGTTGAAAAAGATGATAAAACAATGAATCGTTATGTCGAAGACATTCGTAATAGTTTGCAGTTTGTGGATTTTGCGCCGATTGTCTTCCTTTCTGCAAAAACCAAATCCCGCGTTCATTTATTACTTGATACAATTGACAAAGTATATGAAAACTTTACTAAATATGTGCAAACTAGCACATTAAATGATGTTTTACATGATGCGATTTTATTAAATCAACCCCCTATGTATAAGGGGAATCGTTTAAAATTATCTTATGCCACTCAAAGCGATGTGGCCCCACCAACATTTGTGTTATTTGTTAATGATGAAACTCATATGCATTTTTCATATTTGCGATACTTAGAGAATCAGGTGCGGAATACATTTGACTTTAGTGGTTCACCAATAAAATTTGTGTTGAGGAAGAAGGAATGATGAAGGAAAGAATTGCAATTATAGGTGCTGGTAGTTGGGGGAGTGCCCTAGCACGAATAATTAGTGATAATGGATATGAAGTAAAATTGTTTGATGTTGATGAAAATATCGTCAACGAAATAAATCAGTTTCATACCAACAAGTCTAAGCTACCAGTCGGTACATTAAACGAAAATGTTACTGCCACAACCAATCTAAAAGAAGCAATAGCTTTTGGTGATTTGATTGTATTAGCAGTGCCAACCGCCGTAATTCGTGGTGTACTGGCTAATATTAATAAAGTGATTGAAAGCCCAAAAATCTTTGTCAATGCTAGTAAAGGAATTGAACCAAATACTTATAAACGGGTGTCAGAAATTACTAGGGAAGAGGTCGATGCAAAATATATAAAAGGATTTGTGGCATTAACAGGTCCATCTCATGCGGAAGAAGTCATCCAACAAATGCTTACTGTTGTTACTGCTGCATCCGATGATATGGAAATTGCCAAGAAAGTTCAAGAAATTTTTTCTAACCAAACATACTTTAGAGTATATCGTTTAAACGATTTGATTGGGGCTGAACTTGGTGGTAGCTTAAAAAACATAATCGCTCTTGCCTCTGGTATTTTAGAAGGACTTGGATATGGCGATAACACTAAAGCTGCCTTAATTACAAGAGGTCTTGTAGAAATGCGACGTTTAGCTGTTGCCATGGGGGCAAAAGAAGAAACATTATTTGGGTTAACTGGCTTGGGGGACTTAGTCGTTACTGCAATGAGTAAACATAGTCGTAACTTCCAAGCGGGATATAAAATTGGTAGTGGAAAAGACCTTGAAAAAGCTTTGTCAGAAATGACGATGGTTGTTGAAGGGGCTCGTTCTTGCATTTCCGCATACCAAGCAAGTAGAGAACTAGGGATCGAAACACCAATTATTGATGCTGTGTACGATATTATCTATAACAAAGTTGATCCTCGTGAAAGAATATTAGAATTAATGAAACGAACTCTAAAAGAAGAATAGATTATGTAATTACGTAACTACATAAAAAGCGCAATTTTGCGCTTTTTTATTTTGCACCGATTTTTAAAAAAGTCATATACTTACTATAGAAAGAGGTGTTTTTATGAATTTAGGAAAAATCTTAAGTATTATAAGTCAAAATAATATTAATCCTGATGATGTTTTTGCGTTAGTTGAGCGTATTCAAAATTTAGATTTACAAGATGAATATAATTTACGCAAAGTAATTCGTGATGCTAGTAAACTAGCAAATAAAAAATTGACAAAAATGCAAGAGGATGAATTAGTCAATCGCATTTTAACCGAAGGTATTTCAGAAGAAATATTTAATTTATTTTAAACTATAAATAATTCTTTCACCTTTAATGAATAAAAATAACTATCAATGAATATCTTTAATTAGAAGAAAGATGAAGGTGAGAGGATTATGTCAACAAATATAATTCGAGATGTTATATTTAGGACAAATGGGGAAATGTTTGTAGGAGTTGTTGGCCCGGTACGAAGTGGAAAATCAATGTTTATTCGTAAATTTATGGAATTAAAAGTTTTGCCTTACATCAAGGATAATGATTTACGTAATAAAGTTATTGATGAATTACCACAAAGTGCTGAAGGTCGGGTAATTATGACTGTTGAACCTAAATTTGTTCCAAGTAATGCAGTAACGATAAATGTTGAGGATGATCTAGTGTTAAATGTTCGATTAGTGGATTGTGTTGGGTATATTATTCCAAGTGCTAAGGGTTATACTAATGAAGATCAATCCCCACGATTAGTAAGAACTCCTTGGTTTAATGAAAACATTCCTTTCTACGATGCTGCCACACTAGGTACTAAAAAGGTTATTGAAAACCATTCAAATATCGGGATCGTTATGACAAGTGACGGTACATTTGGCGAGTTCAGTCGTCATGAGTATGAAGAATGTGAAGAAAAAATTATTGATGAAGTAAAAATGCTTAATAAACCATTTGTCATTGTTTTAAATACTGCCTTTCCAAATTCTGAAGAAACTAAAAAATTAGCAAATTACTTAGAAGAAAAATACGATGTGGCGGTTGTGACAGTAAATGTAAAAGAACTAAATGAGCATGATGTTGATTTAATTTTAAAGAAAGCTTTAAGTGAATTTGATATTAATGAGTTAAATATTAAAATTCCAAGCTGGATTCAAGCATTACGCAATGACAATCCTTACAAGCGTGAGTTTACTGAAATCATTGATTCAATTACTGGTGAATATCGAAAATTTAAGCATTTAGAAAAAATTAAAAATGCTTTAAGCGAATCTAGTGATTTATTTGAAGACGTTAGAATTACCAATGTAGATAGTGGAACAGGTAATATTGAGATAACAATTGATTGTAATGATGAATTATATCATCAAATCGTTCGAGATTTAATTGGCGATAGTTTTGACGAACGCGGTAAATTTATTTCTTTATTACAAGATTTCATTCAAGCTAAAAAAGAATATGACTGTTATAAGAGTGCTTTAGAATCTGTTAAAGCAACAGGCTATGGAATAGCAGTACCTAGTATAGAGGATATGGTTTTAGAAACGCCTGAAATAATTAAACATAGCGGACGATATGGGGTAAAATTAAAAGCGTTAGCGCCATCTATTCATATGATTAAAGTAGATGTTGAGTCGACTTTTGAGCCTATTATCGGTACAGAAGAACAATCTAAAAAATTAATTGAAACCATTATGATTGGGTATGAAGATGATCCGACATCAATTTGGAATTCAGAAATTTTTGGGCGAAAACTATCGGAAGTTGTTAATGATGGAATTAAAGCCAAACTATATTTAATTCCAGAACACGCTCAACAAAAATTTAGAGAATCCTTAGAAAAGGTAGTCAATAAAGGTAAAGGCGGCATTTTAGCAATTATCTTATAGAAACATAAGTGGAGAAACTTTGAGTAGCAATTCTCCACTTTTTATTTTTGCAGTATGATATTTTTATAATAAGTTTTAACTATTAATGTCCAATTTGTAATCGATAGATAGATTAACACATAATTATTATGAAAATAAATACAGTAATTAAAATACTCTGTTCATCGTATTTTACTGATGAAATTTTAGACAATCTTAATAGCAAATTAACACTTGATATATTTAATTCTAGTATTATTAAACTTTGATGATGTTTTTGTTTAATACCTGCTAATCTAAGCAAAATAAATCGTTAGAAAGAATATAAAAATGTAGTGATGTTAATTTATGATAGACATTTTGGAAGATCAAAATGTCTTTTTAGTTTAAACATTGTTATACTGATAAAAAAATATAACATATAGCGAAAAATGTTTTCTAATTTTAAATCTTGTTTTACTAAACGGATAGTGTTATACTTAAGTTAAGGTGATGGTCATGAATAAATTAGAACTAGTTGATAAAATATCACAAAAATTATCTTTAACAAAAAAAGATTGTCGATTAGTAATTGACGAATTTTTGGATGAAATAATTTCAACACTTCAAAATGGAAAAAAAGTTGTTTTATCTAATTTCGGTGTTTTTGAAGTTCGAAAAGTTGATGTATATGAACGATTTCATCCTCAAACCGGTGAAAGAATAAAAATTAAATATCCAACACGCATCGTTTTTCGCCCTAGTAAAACGTTCAAACAAATTTTAAATGGTGGAACTTATGAATGAGATAATAATTCGTAATTACTACAGCATCGGAACCGGTAAATCAAAAGGTATATATGAAGCAATTAACAATAATGATTGTAAATTTGTAATAGATTATTATAAAAGTGGACATAATTTAAACATTATTGATGAACGCAAGGAGACTTTGCTTCACAAAGCTAGTCGAAATAATCACTATGAGGTTTTCGACTTATTATTAAAATTGGGGGTTAATTATCATCAAAAAAATATTTATGGTGAAACTCCACTGCATTTAGCTTGCCGATATCGCAGTCATCATGTTGTAGAAGTGATAGTGTTTGAAGGCTTTGATGTTAACGAACGTGATCGAAATAATGTGGCACCATTGCATATTGCGGCGAGCCGTGGTAGTCAAGAAATAATACATAGTCTAATAAGTGCCGGAGCCAAAATTAATATTAGCGATGAAAATGGATTAAAACCAATTCATTATGCTGTTCATTCTGGGCGCAATGAAATTATTCGTCTATTTTTAAATTACGGAGCCTCATTACTTGAATGTGATGATCGCAATAATAATGTTTTGCATATTGCCGCATTAAAAGGAGATAACAATTTAATCTCATATATTTTACGCCATATGGTAGTAACGAATAGTTTGAATATTCATCATCAAACCCCATTACATTTAGCGAGTATTTCGTGTGACGTTAATACATTGAAAAAATTACTAGCTCAAGGATATGATCCATTGATAAAAGATATTAACGGTAAAACACCATTAGACTTAGCTAAAGAAAACCATCGTTATGAAAACTATGATTTCTTGTTAAGTTTTATTAACTCCCCACAATACAAAAATCAATTTTCTGGATACCCCCTACATCAAGCGGTATTGCATAATGATATGTCTTATGTAGAACAAGTTTTAACTGAAGACAATATCAATGAACGCGACTATTTTAATCGCACAATTCTTTATCATGCAATTAATATGCATAATGTTAATCTAGTTAAAAAATGCCTAAAACTAGGCGCAAATCTTCAAAATGTTGACGAATTTAACCAAGCGGCATTATTAATTGCCATTTACAATAATAATCCTAAAATTATCAAATTATTGCTTCAAGCCGGGGCTAACCCTAATGAAATATACTATGATCGTACCTATTTATATCGTGCCATTTTGCGCAATAATTACGAAGTAGTTAAATTGTTAATTGAGTATAATGCGGATGTCAATTATGTTGATCATCGTAATCGGACAATCTATTCATATGCATTAGATTATGCAAGCATTGAAATTCAAGAATTGCTTTTACAGTATTTAAAAAAATGAGAAGATAAAAAAATTTTATCTTCTCTTTTTTGTTAGATTTAATAATATTTATTATTTTTTTTCATAGACTGCTATGGGTGAAGATGTTTGAGAAAATTACTATTTACTTTAGGAATTATATTTTTATGTTTTATAGTAATTAGTTTTTTAAATGAATATTTACAGCCAACTAAAGAACTTGAAATTAAAATTCAATTAGTAGAAGAAGATAATCAAGATAACTTTTACTTGTTTTTGCTAAATATGGATAACAAAATTATCGAACAGGGTGTCTATATCGACCCAAATATGGATATAATCCGTAATATTTTTAACTTATATACAAGTAAGACTAACTCTTTACCATTAGGAGTATATTCACCAGTTGTTTTATCCAGTACGTTGGAAGAATACACTATTGAAAATCAAACCTTATTTATGAAAGTAAATGATGACTTTTTTCGAAAAATTACTAATGAATTGAAAAGTTCCTTAATATGGACTTTTAGTCAGTTAGGAATTGAAAAAATTGTTATCGTTAGCGATAAAAACAGATTAGAAATTTCAAAAGAAAATCATCTAGTTTTAAATAATTACATTATTAATTTTTCTAAAGAAGAAATAGTTACCATCTTTTATCGTCATGAACAATATTATCTTCCTAAAAGTTATTCATGTAATATAGATAAATTAGAGTTTATTTATCATAAAATAATTGATTATTATAATTTAAATGAAAATATGATTAGTTTTTTATATCAAACTAATGAAAATCGCATATTTTTGTCTTTAAGTGATTATCAAAATCAAATCAACGAAGATATTATTTTAACGATTCAAAAAACAATAAAAAATAATCAATTATTTGATGATGTTGTGATTATTTTAAATGACAAAGTATTTTCGTAAAATAATTTAAAATTATTATAGAAAATGATATAATATTATCTAAGGTGATAATATGAAGATCTTACTTGCTTCACGAAACGTAGGAAAAATTAAAGAATTTCAAGAAATTTTTTCAAATACAGGAATTGAAATTATTAGTTTACTTGATGTAGATGATAACTCTGAAGTTAATGAAAAGGGTAATACTTTTTTAGAAAATGCTTATTTAAAAGCCAAATTCTATTATGATAAATATCATATGGCCGTGTTAGCAGATGACAGTGGGTTGGTTATTGAGGCGTTGAAGGGCAAACCAGGGGTTAAATCAGCCCGCTTTAGCGGCAAAAATAGTACTAGCCTTAAAAATAATTTAAAATTATTAAAAAAGATGAAGAAAAAACAAAACCGGAATGCTCGTTTTATTTGCGTATTATGTTTCATATCCCAAGATGGGGTTGTTCATTACTTTAATGGGACATTAGATGGGCAAATTGCTTATGAAATGAAAGGCGAAAATGGTTTTGGATATGACCCGCTTTTTTATATTCCAGCTTTTGAGATGACGCTTGCAGAGATGAGTTTTGACCAAAAAACTTATCTTTCTCATCGTTATGATGCATGTGAGAAATTGATTAAGTTTTTACAAAAGGAAGGTCATTAAGATGTTTGATGAGTTTATAGTTGCTAAAGCAAAAGAAATATTGCAAGCAGAAAATGTAGAAATTGTTCATCGTTTGCTTGGTGGAATGAGTAATTATACATATGTGATAAAAGCTGATGATAAATTATATACTTTTCGTATATTGGGTGAGTTTGCTGAAAAGTTTGTAAATCGTGAACTTGAAAAAGAAAATATTAAATTATTTGAACAGTTAAATGTTACCAATAAAACAATTTATTTAGACGTAGAAACAGGGATAAAGATTGCTGAATATATTGAAGGAACTTCATTAAATCAATTAACCGAAGATGAATATCCATTTGAAAAAGTAGTTCAAAAACTAAAAATTGTTCATAATTCTAATTTGAAAGCCCAAAATGATTATAATCCTTTTAATCGTCTACAAACTTATGAACAATATTTAATTGATGTTAATTTCGTCCATCCAGAAAAATATAATCAATTAAAAAAAGAATTTTTCAAATATAAACCATATCTTGACAGTATTCCAAAAGTTTTATGTCATGGCGATAGTCAACCATCAAATTTCGTTTTAACTCAAGATGGCGATGTAGTGATTGTGGACTTTGAATTTACTGGTAACAACGATTTAATTTATGATATTGCTTGTTTTGGAAACATTAATTTTTCAAGTGCTAAGAAATTATTACAGTATTACTTTTCGGATAACCTTGATGATGATAAAGAAATTCGATTATATCTATGGCGAATTTTCCAGTGTTTCCAATGGTATAATGTGGCAGTGTTTAAAGATATGTATGGTTTAAGTGAAAAACTAAAAATTGACTTTAAAGCAGTTGCAAATAAGTACCTACAAAACATTGAAAATTTAATGAATGAGTTTAATTCCAAACAATTTTTTCAAAAAAAATAATTATTCCTTTACAAACAATCTATATTAGTGTATAATACAAGTTGAAGTTTATGTGTCGAAGGGAGGTACTGGAAATGCCGAAAACAATCGTTCGTGAGAATGAAACAATCGAAGATGCGTTGAAACGCTTTAAGCGAGATGTTTCTAGATCAGGTACCCTTGCCGAAGCACGAAAACGCGAACATTTTTTAAAACCGAGCGATATTCGTAAAATGAAAAAACGCGCTCGTCGCGCTAAAAAACGCTAAATATATAGGGATAATAGAAGCCATTTGAAAGGGAGGAAATTCAGCCGTTTAAGTGGCTTTTTATTATTTTTTAGGCATTTCCGTCATATAATATACCGGTGACTTCGAATGAAAAAGTTAAATAAATTTAATCAATTAAAACTATCTATTTATGAAGATAAGCGAATAATTATTGAAAATTATCAAGAATTAATTGATATTACTGAAGAACAAATAACAGTTGATTATTACACAATCGTCGGAACTTTTTTAAAAATCACCACTATGGATGATTATTTTATGGAAATTAAAGGGACGGTAAGGCAGATAATAATCAATGAATAAAAAAAGATATTTTATAAAAATTAATAGTCAGCATCTTAGTTTATTAAATAAATTAAATATTTCGGGTTTACATAATGATGGACAACATATAACTTTTTATACTGATTCTACAGGTTTTAATTTTTTGTGTAATCAAGATGTTGAGTTTGAATATCAAGATAAACTTTTAACAAAAGCCAAATTTCTTTTTACAAGACGTATTGTAAGTATTATCGGTATAATTTTACTAATAGTTTTATTAATTAATCAATCATTTACGATTACTAAATATCAGTTTATTAATCCTGAGTACTATAATCAAGATGTCATTATATTTTTAGATAAATATACTAAAAAAGTTGGACCTTTTCGTTATTTAACTGCATCTCTTTCTGAAATTAATTATCAACTTCGTACCGAATTTTTTGAATATGAATGGATTGGCTTAAAGCGTGAAGGTACAATTTTATATATTGACATTAAAAAAATTGATTTAAAAATTCCTGATGATGAAGATAGTAGTCAAGTTGGTGATTTAGTTGCAAGTAAAGATGCAATCGTACGGTATTTTTATGCTCAAAAGGGAGTTGTGTTGGTTAGAGAATTACAAGCAGTATCTAAAGGGGAAGTTCTAATTACTGGGAATCTATTAATTCATAATGAGCAAACAAAGTATATTCGTCCCAAAGGATTTGTTATTGGTGAAGTACTGGAAGACTATTATTTTAGTATTCCAAAAGAAGAAATAATCGAAGAAAAAACTGGTCGATTAATTGAAAAGAAAAAAATTACTATTCTTAACAAGAAAATTTTATCAAAAAAAGATCCAATTGATTTTAAAGATTATATTTTAATTGAAAAAGATATTTTTAAAATCGGGAGACTATTAAAAATTTCAAATCAAAGCTATTATGAAACAAGTCGAATAACTAATTATTATACTAAAGAAGAAGCAATCGAATATGCGAAAAGTTTAGTAATAAAAGAGTTTAATTTGAAGAAAACCACAGATTACGAAAAAATTATTTTTATTGAAGTATTAAAAGTTATTGAAGGAAATAATAGTTATGAGATAAAATTACTTGTAAAGAAATATGAAAACATTTGTGTTTTTCGAGAAGTTAAATAATTAATCTATTAACAATTTTATTTTTTCGTGTTATAATAATGAAAAAGAAAATAGAAAATGGGAAGATGATATGGTAAAATATAAAACAATCTATGAGTTAAAAAATACAAAAAATGAACTTAAAATCTTAGGGGCAAACAACAATTTACTATATCTAATCGAGGACTTTTTACAAATAGAAATAGTTATTCGTCATGGGGCGATTATGATTGATGAGAAATATTTAGCGCACGAACAGTTTCTCATAACTCTTTTTTCCACCCTTGAAAAACTATTAGATAAGGGAATAACTATTCTAGAACGTGATATGATTAATATTTTACATCAATTAAAAAGTGATCGATTAGATGAATTAATGTGGATTTATGAAAATCGCGAACATTTAATTACGACTGTAGAAGGTAAACAAATCTCTCCCCAAACAATTAATCAAAAAATGTATCTTAAGGCTTTAAATGAATATGATATTGTGTTTGCGATAGGCCCAGCCGGAACAGGTAAAACATATCTAGCGGTTTTATATGCTGTTAGTATGTTGCGAAAAAATAAAATTCGCAAAATTATTCTAGTCCGTCCAGCGGTGGAAGCTGGAGAGAAATTAGGATTCTTACCTGGAGATTTAAAAGAAAAAGTAGATCCGTATTTAGTGCCGTTATATGATGCATTAAACGAAGGGTTAGGTAAAGAAACTGTTGATAAAATGATTGAAAAAGGAATTATTGAAGTTGCTCCACTAGCATATATGCGCGGGCGAACTTTGGATAATTCCATTATTATTCTAGATGAAGCCCAAAATACTACTACCCAACAAATGAAGATGTTTTTGACACGGTTAGGTTTTAACTCAAAAATGATTATAACCGGGGATATTACCCAAATTGATTTGCCACATAATGTATTATCTGGTCTAGTTGAAGCAATGGAACTTCTAAAGGATGTTCGCGGAATAAAAATTATTAGCTTTGATTCTTATGATGTTATGCGTCATCCTTTAGTGCACAAAATTATTCAAAAATATGAGGGAAGATAATGTATCAAGTGTTTAATCAGTATGGGTCGATTAATTTCGACTTTGAAAAAATAATAAATGACGTTTTTAAAGGTGTAAAGGATATTCTAAAATTGACTACCGAATATGATGTTAATTTAATTTTAATAGGTGATAACGAAATCCAAGAGATTAACTATCAATATCGAAATATTAATCAACCGACTGACGTCATTTCATTTGAACTTGACGATGAAGAAAATGAAAATTATATTGGCGATATTTTTATTAGTATTGATGCAGTATATCGTCAGGCTGAAAAATATGGTCACAGTAATGAACGAGAATTTGCCTTTCTTGTATGTCATGGTACACTTCATTTATTAGGATATGACCACTTAACTACTGAAGATGAACAAGAAATGTTTTCATTACAAGATCAAATTTTAAATTATATTAATTATAGGAGATAGATATGGAAAAATTAATTCAAGAAGCTAAAATTGCCTATATGCGTACATATTCACCATATTCTAAATTTGGTGTTGGGGCTGCTTTATTATTAAAAGATGGAACTATTATTCACGGAACAAATATTGAAATATCATCATTTGGTTTAACTAATTGTGCCGAAAGAAGTGCGTTGTTCAGCGCTTATTCGCAAGGATATCGAAAAGAAGATATTGAAAAAATAGCAATTATTGGCAATACGGAAAAGCCAATTTCTCCATGTGGTGCATGTAGACAAGTCATGAGTGAATTAATGGATTTAGATTGCGAAGTCATTTTAGCAAACCTAAGTGGTGATAAAATGACATTAAAAGTTCGAGATTTACTACCATATCATTTTAGTAGTGAGGATATGAAATATGGCAAATAAATTTAAATCAGGATTTATTGCAATCATCGGTCGTCCAAACGTAGGGAAATCAACTTTTTTAAATAATGTCTTAGGAAGAAAGGTTTCAATTATTTCTCCAAAACCACAAACAACTCGAAATCAAATCCGGGGAATTTATACTACTGATGATTGCCAAATGATTTTTATTGACACTCCGGGGATTCATAAACCACAACATGAATTAGGTGGAATTATGAATCGCTATGCTTTAAATACTTTAACTGATGTCGATGTAGTATTGTTTATTGTAGATGCAACGCAAGAGTTTGGTACTGGCGACCAGTTTATTATTAATGAATTGAAAAAGATTAAATCCCCAGTATTTTTAGTTTTTAATAAAATGGATTTGATTAGAAACAAAGGGAAATTACTTGAAAATGTTGTTAAATTTACAAATGAATATGAGTTTTCTGAAGTGCTTTATATATCAAGTGTAACAGGTGAAAATATTAATCTATTATTAGATAATATAAAAAATTATTTACATGAAGGACCAAAGTACTATCCATTTGATCAAGTTACTGATCAAAGTGAGCAGTTTGTGATTGCTGAGATAATTAGGGAGAAAGTATTATTATTGACACGTGAAGAAGTTCCGCATTCCGTCGCAGTAGTTGTTGATAGAATGGAGGAAGATGAGGATTTAACTCATCTGATTAATATTCATGCTACTATTTATGTGGAACGAAATTCGCAAAAGAAAATTCTAATTGGTAATCAAGGCAAAATGATGAAAGAAATTGGAACTTTAGCTAGAAAAGAAATAGTAATGTTACTTGGTCGTAAAGTCTTTTTAGACTTATGGGTTAAAGTTGAGCCGGATTGGCGAAATAAAATTAACCAGCTACGCAAATTAGGTTATAATTTGGAATAATTTCAAGAAAAAAGTATAATTTTTTCGAAAATTGTTATCCTATTACTACGGAGGGATAACAATGAGAAAAGAAAAATGGCAAAAGTTTTTAAGTACTGGAAAAATTGAAGACTATTTAGCGTACAAAAAAGTCGCTAAATATGATCAAGAAGTTGCCTTAGATAACCTCAAATTAGGAGAACAAAATGATAGTAAGAGAGGGAATAATACTAAAAAGTATTGATTATAAAGATTATTCAAAATTAATTTATATTATAGGTCCTGAAGGACTTGAAACTTTGATAGTTAAAGGAGCTAAAAAACCACACAGTAAAAACTTTAGTTATTCACAGCCTTTAACAAAAATTTCGTATGATAAGGTTGAAACTAAAACATTTGATATATTAACAACAGGATTAATTATTAATAACTATACAACTATAAAAGAAAATTTTGATAAAACGAAATATGCATACCAAATTATCGAATTAACCTATCAATTTGCTAATCATATTGATGATAAAAAACTTTTATATAGTTTCTTAGATGAAATTTTAGAGAAAATTGATGTTTCACAATTTGCTAATATTTATGAATTAATTTTTCGCTTAAAATTATTATATTTATTAGGTGTTGGTCCAGTCTTTTCAAGATGTATCGATTGTCAAGCAAAAGATAATTTGATAGGTTTTGTTCTTGAAAGTGGTGGCATGAAATGCCATAATTGTCTTGAACAAACTGATAATATATATAATGATGAAACTATTAAATATGTTAAATCATTATATCTAATGAAATTAGATCAAATGACCGAAGAATTCTTAAATCAATTTCCTGATATATACGATCAAGTTAATCATTTTATTAATAATTATTATCAATATTTTTTAGGATATCAAAGTAAAGTGTCGAAAGTATTTAAAAGTCTATAGATAAAAACGACTTATATCAATGAATGATATAAGTCGTTTTTTATTTTATAATGAATATCGATATTAAATATAAAATAATTACAAATAAATAGTTTAAAACTGTAAATTTTATCAAATACGATTTAGTTTCACTAGGGTTGTGTTTGCGAAATTCTGTAAAAGTAATTAGGCTGGCAAGTGAAGCAATTAAAGTACCACAACCACCAATATTTACTGCTAATAATAATGATTGATAATCAGTTGTAAAGTGTGATAGTAAGACAGCACTTGGAACATTGCTTATTAATTGACAAGAGATAATACCAAACAATAAGGTATTTTTTGGAAGGATATTACTAAAAAAGGAGTTTATTGATTCGATTCGAGCAATATTTCCACTGAATACAAAGAAAGCACAAAATGTTAGAAGAAGTGGATAATTTACTTGTTTTAAGGCTTTTCGGTCGAGAATTAAAAGTGAAATAAATACTACTAATAGGCCTAATTGATATGGAATAATTCGAAAAACAATTAAGATACTAAAAAGAAATAATAGCGAATAAATTGTTGTTAATTTAATGTTTAGTTTATAATTGTTGTCATTTATTAATGTTAATGGAATTGGTTTAACTAAAAAGCATAATAAAAAAATAATGGTTATTGCCACAATAAACGGCGGAAACATAATGGTAAAAAATTCTTTAGTATTGATATTAAAAAATGAGTATAAATATAGATTTTGAGGATTTCCAAATGGAGTAAGCATTCCGCCAAGGTTAGCGGCAATGTTTTGCATAATAAATGTGAAAGCCATAGCTTTTTTATTTCCAGAGTTATGTAAAACTAAATAACCTAATGGTAAAAAAGTTAATAAGGCCATATCATTTGCTAAAACCATTGACCCTACGAAAGTAATAAAAACTAATGCAATGGTAACATTACGCAAATTGTGAAGTTTTAAAATTATTTTTTTACTAATGATTTCAAATACATGCAAATTGGTCATTGCCTCTACAACCGCTAAAGTACAAAATAAAGTCGCTAAGGTTGGCCAATCAAAGTAGTTTAAATAGTAACTATCAATTGGAACAAAAATGCAAGTAATTAACATTGCAATTATGGCAATTGCAAGGACAGTTTGCTTTTTAAAAAAAGAAATTATATATTTAAATATATGTTTAAAAATGTTAAATTTTTTTTGTTTTGGTTCAAAAATTGGTGAATTGATGTCTACAACTAATACCGGTTTCATAGTCTCCTTCTTCCCTGTAAAATACAATAAAAACTAAATACATTATAGCAAAAAAGTGTGTTTTATACAATTAAAATAGCAAAAAATAGTTTAGTTTTTTGGGATGAAAAATTTGATTATAAAATTGTTTTAGGGGAAAAAATGCAAAATAATGAAAATTATAAAATCATTTTCATCTTTAAAATTTTTATATTTTATGGTAATATATTCTTGGATATATCAACTTGGTATGTTAATGGTTATTATTTTTATTTTTTTGCTTTTTGGAAGTCGAGTCCTGTAGGATTTATAAAAATATCTTAACATATATGTAATTTCATGTTATAATTTTAGTTGATTTGATAAGGAGGCCTTAGACATGATTTTTAGAAAAATCAAGGGTGTACATATACCTGGTCGTAAGGAAATGTCAATTACTAATGAAATATTGACGTTTACAAATCCAGAACATGTATATGTACCTTTAGTTGAACAAGGTGTCCCTGCTACTTGTCTTGTTAAAGTCGGGGACAAGGTTAAACTTGGACAGGTGATTGCGGAGAAGGGTGGAAGATTTCCTATTCCAATGCATGCACCAGTCAGTGGAGAAGTTGTTTCAATTAATCAAAAGATGTGGCATGCATCAGGGAGAATGGTTGAAACAGTTGTAATTAAAAACGATTTTCAAGAGACTAAACATGAGTCAATTAAACCAAATAATACTGACGCATTAACTCGTGAGCAAATTATCGAGATCGTTAAAAATTGCGGTATTGTTGGTTTAGGGGGAAGTTGCTTCCCAACTTATGTTAAATATCAAACCACATTACCAATTGATGTAGTTATTATTAATGCTGCTGAGTGTGAACCTTATATTACTGCTGACTATATGCTAATTAAAACAAGAGTAAATGAGTTAATTGGCGGAATCAAATTTATTATGCGGGCTACTAATGCCCCAAAGGCTGTAATCGCTATTAAAAAAACAAAAGAAGAATTAATTGAAATTTTAAATAACCATTTAGCAAATGAAGAAAACATTTCGGTCTTTTTATTACCGGATGTTTATCCAGCTGGATGGGAAAAATATATTGTCCAAAAAGTATGCAAAAAAACATATCGTGGATTACCTAGTGAAGCTGGAGCTGTTGTAAACAATGTTGGTACAGCAATTGCGATTTATCATGCAGTAACTAACAATATGCCACTTATTGAAAAAGTAGTTACATTTACTGGCGATGGATTTAATAATCCACAAAATGTCTATGTAAAAATCGGAACTGATATTCGTGAAGTATTAGCAAAAATAGGTGGATATAATAACGAAGTTACTGAAGCAAATTTAATCGCTGGTGGTCCAATGACTGGAAAAGCAGTTGCCTTTGATTCATTAGTTGTTCACCGTTCTTTGGGTAGTGTTATTGTTCAAAGTCGCAAAATTCGTTTAGTTAACCCTGAATGTATGGGATGTGGTAAATGTTGTGATATTTGTCCAGTTCGTTTATCACCAATTTTAATTAAACGTACTTTAGAAGACAAAGACTATGAATTACTTGCGGATTTTAAAGCTAATAATTGTATGGAATGTGGTTTATGCTCTTATGTTTGCCCATCAAGAATTGAATTAACAGATGCAGTTGTTCGTGCTAAAACTGCATTAGCTACTAGAAAGTAGGTGTAAAACATGACAGAACAAAGAAGATTTTCATTAGATAAAGCACCTTTTATTCGTCGCGCTGATAATTTAAAACCATTATCAGTTGGCTCAACATCCGTAATAATGCGTGATTTTATTATCTCTTTAGTTCCGTTAATTATTTTTGCGTGGGTTAAAAATGGATTATTACCATATTTGAATGATAATCCTGCATTACGACCATCATTTTTAGAGATGCTTTATCCGTTACTATTCATTTTAATTGGTGGATTTTTCTCTTATGCATTAGAAGCGTTATACTATTCGCTATTTTATAAATTACGTGGTGATGAATTACTAACTAAATTAAGTACATCATACGCCGTAATCCCTGGATTGTTACTTGGTATGATCCTTCCTCATAATACACCAATTTGGACATTATTTATTGGGTGTTTATTTGCGACTGTGATTGCTAAATTATTATTTGGAGGATTCGGTCATAACATTTTTAATCCTGCTTTAATCGGTTATTTATTTGTTATAGTTGCTTATTTAGGAGTTATTCAAGATCGTGGTGGGTTTTTGAATCTTGTAGAAGTGGATGGAGTAACTAGTGCTACACCACTTGGACATTTTGCAAGTAATCCTGGGGCTTCCATCGATGAGCTTATCGCTCCGTATGGCAGTATATGGAATTTATTTGTTGGTTTAAATCCAGGATCAGGGGCAGAAACTAGTGCACTATTATGTATCCTAGCTTTTGCATATTTAACAGTTCGAAAAGTAATTGACTGGAGAATTCCAGTTGTATATATCGGAACATTCTTTGTATTAGTATACATCATTGGTGCATTTAACGGGTATGCCTTAGACTTACGTTATGCGTTATTCCATCTATTTACTGGTGGATTATTCTTTGGAGCAGTCTTTATGGCTACTGAACCAGTAACTGGTCCAAAAACACCAAATGGTCGTATATTATATGCCATAAGTCTTGGTGTATTAACAGTTCTATTTAGATTTGTTGGGGCATTTCCAGAAGGCGTCGCCTCTGCAATCATCACAATGAACTTATTTGCAATATTACTTGATCGTATTTGTGCAAAATTACGTGTTAGTGATAATAGAACAAGAATCATCGTGACCTATGCCGTATTCGCCTTATTTATGGTGTTAATTTCTGTTTATTCAATTAGCAAATCAGTATTTAAAAATAATGATAAAGCCGCAATCGCGGAAATTGCGGAGGTGACAGTTTATGACAACAATTAAAAAACTAATGACACCAGTTACCTTTGCTATTGCAATAGTTGTTATCTTAGTTTTTGGAGTTTTATTTAGCATTCATTCAAACAAACAAAATCAAGTACGAACATTAATCAATGCTTATCCAGAAGCAAGAAAATTTGTTGAAGTTGATAATTTTGAAAAAGATGTAATAGATATTGAAGGAACTACAGTTACTATTGTAAAAGCATATGATGTTTTTTCCGGTAAAGATAAAGTTGGTGTAATTTATGTTGGCGAAACTGAAGGATATGGAGGACCACTTCAAATCGCTTTTGGTATTCGTTTTGAAAATGATTCTATTATCGGAATGAGTATTATTTCATCAAATGAAACTCCTGAACGAATTTCTAAGTTATTAGGTGATGCCAACTTCTTACCGCAATTTAAAAACAAAAATTTAGCTGATGAAGATTTTGGTGTTGATGGTGTTAGTGGCGTTACTATTACTTCAAATGCAATCGATAAAATCTTACAAGCTGTAAGAATTAGATATGCTAAAGATACTGGTTTTGAAATTCCAGAAAGTTTAAAAGTCATTTCTAAAAAACAAAATTATCAAAACCTTAATGAATTTATTTATGTTTTAGAATTTAAAAATAAACAAGTAACTGTTAAAGTTAATCAACAATTCGAAATTATTTCCATTGATAATGAAGAATTTAATACTGATGAAATGAGAACTAAAATTGCTAATTTTATTAACAATAATAAAATAGCAAACTACATTAAAGAAGTATCTGTCAATGATGAAACTAATGTTACGACTTTAACAATTCAAACAATTGGTTATGTAAAAAGCGCACCAATTATTACAACAGTTGAAATTGATAGTGAAGGTAGAATTATTAGTTTTACATCTAATACTAGTCGTGAAACATATAATGATGAACATAACAGTAGATGGGATATACCTAATGGTCATCCAAATGAGGTTATTCCGCCACGAATTATTGATGAACAAAAAGCGGATGTTGATGGTGTAGCAGGGGCAACAGTTACCTCAGATGCTATTAAAGCCGCCGCTGTGATCGCTTTTGAATATGCGAAGGAGGTTATTAAATAATGAGTAAATTACCAAAACCCCTTCACTATAGTTTGCTTTTAATTATTTTGGGTATTATTGTTGGAGCACTATTATCGCTTGTAAATATGTTTACTGCTCCATATATTCGTGAAAATAAATTAAAAGTTGTTCGTCCAATGTTAGAAGAATTGGTAAGTAATGCTGATAAGTTTGAGGTTGTGACTGATCAATATAAAAACATCGATAAAAGCATTCAAGATGTATATGTGGCCTATGTTGGAGAAAATCAAACTGCAGTTTTACTATATGTTGTGACATCAAATCAATATGGTGATATTGAATCATTAATCGGTATCGATATTACTACAAATAAATTTATTAATATTAAATTCATAGCATCTAGCCAAACTAAAGGCTTTGGAGATGTTGATACATTGAATAAACATGATTTCAAAATTCAAGGAGCAGATTTAGATGTTGAAATTGATGCCTATGCTAAAGCGAGTTTTTCATCCAAATCTGTTCAAGATGCAATAAATATCGCTGCTCAGTTTTATCGTAATAATTTTAAAACAGGCGAACAAGTTGATGAGTTTTTAGAAGAAATTAAAACTATTTTACCTGATGCTGTTAAATATCAATCTATTAAAGGCAATTTAACAATCGATAACAATCAAATCGTTGATATTTATGCAGTATATGATAAAGATAATAATTTACTAGGCGTTGTATATCACGGTACTGCAATCGGTTATGAAGATGGAACAGTCGAAACTTTAGTTGGTATTGACATTGAGAATGATAAATTTATCAGACTTCGTGTTTTCAAAACTGTTGGTCAAACTCGCTCTATCGGTGGTAAAGACGTATTAAATAATTTCTATAAAGACTTTGGTAATGTTGATGTTATTGAAAGTGTTGACACAAAAGCTGGTGCAACATATAGTAGCGGTGCAGTAAAAGAAGTAATTGATTTAGTCAGTGCCCATTACCAAGCTAATAAAGATGAAATTAAAGGATTAGAAGGTTAGGAGGAAAGATTATGAATCAAAGAGAAAACTTTACAAAAGGCCTTCTAAAAGAAAATCAAATTTTAGTTGCATTGTTAGGTCTATGTCCGACCTTGGCTATTACAACATCTTTAGAAAATGCGCTAGGTATGGGTATGGCAGTTATATTTTGCTTAACTGTTACTAACCTTATAATTTCATCAATTCGTAAAATAGTTCCTGATGAAATAAGGATTCCAATATATATTGTTGTGATTGCTACGGTAGTTACAATTATTGATATGGCAATGGCTGCATTCTTACCGGCAATTCACAAAAGTTTAGGTATTTTTATTCCATTAATTACTGTTAACTGTATTATTTTAGGTCGTGCAGAAGCTTTCGCTTCAAAAAATGGCCCATTATCATCAGTTGTTGATGCATTAGGTATGGGAATTGGTTATGCATCAGTTCATATAGTAATTTCAATTATTCGTGAAGTAATTGGCTCTGGAAAAATTACAGTATGGGGAAGTTTAGTTTTAGATATAAATAAATTATTTGGAAGCAATGAAACACTTCCGATATTTACAAACTTCTTTATCCAACCTGCTGGCGCATTTATTGTGTTAGGACTATTACTAGGAATATATTCGACTATTCGCACAAAAAGAATGAAAAAAACCGAGGTGAATAAAAAATGACATTAGGTGAAATCTTAACATTAGCCTTTTCGGCCATCCTTCTTCAAAACGTTGTGTTATCTAGATTCCTAGGTATTTGTCCTTTCATGGGGGTTTCAAGTAAACGCGATTCAGCAGTTGGTATGGGCCTTGCGGTTATCTTCGTTATAACTTTATCATCAGTAGTATCATGGGTTTTATATACATATATTTTAAAACCATTTGATATTGTTTATATGCGTACTATTGTCTTTATTTTAGTAATAGCTTCTTTAGTTCAAATTATCGAAATGTTTATTAAAAAAGTGTCTCCAACATTATATAAATCATTAGGTATCTACTTACCACTAATTACTACTAACTGTGCAGTTTTAGGTTTAGCGACTATCGTTGCTACTGATGAGTATACTTTCCTATCTGCATTAATCTATTCATTTGCTTCAGCGGTTGGTTTCTTATTCGTCATGTACATCTTTTCTACATTACGCGAAAAAATGAAAAATGCTCCGATACCTGATGGATTTAAAGGTGTGCCAATTGCAATGATTACTGCTGGAATTATGGCAATGATTTTTGCTAGATTTGCAGGTGTGATTTAATATGAAAGAAATTTTAGTACCAATTATCTTATTAGTTGTTTTAGGTGGCTTCTTCGGAGCACTAATCGCATATCTTTCAAAAGTGTTATATGTAGAAGTTGATACTAGAGTACAAGATGTACTAGGTATGTTACCTGGTATTAACTGTGGTGCTTGTGGGCACCCAGGATGTGCTGGGCTTGCGGAAGCAATTGTTAGTGGTAAAGGAACTCCTGAACAATGTCGTCCAGGAAAACAAGAAATGCGTGATCGCATTAAAACTTATCTAGCTCAAGTTTCTAAAGAATTACAAGAAGAAAAAGCAAAATAATATATATTGAGTGCGAATGCAATAATGCTTTCGCACTTTTTGTTTTCATATGTCAAAAAAGTAAACATTTACATTTTAATTTTATGAAAATAACATTGCAAAAAAAATAAATTATGGTATAATTATTATGTCTTAAAAACTATTATAAGGAGGAAGAAAAAACTATGCGAAAATTTTCACAAATTTTCTTATTGTTCTTAGTATTGGCACTTTTTATGTTTGCCGGTACTGCTTGTAAAAAACGTACATATGCAGCAGATGGTGTTTTCACAGCTTTCGAAACAAAAACAACAAAATCTGGTGGTCCAGAACTTGTTATTGTAGAAGTAACAATTGAAAATGACAAAATTACTAAATTTAACATTGACACAGTTCAAAGTTATCAAACTACTGGCCGTGGCGGATCTAAAGCTTGGGCTTTCAACACTGAAAGTAAAAAAGAAAAAGGTTACAAATACGGTATGCACAATAATAATCCAGATGCCGGATTTGATTTAAACACTCAAGAAGGTATTAATGATTACAAAAAGTATCTAAAAGATAATAACTTATTAGAATGGTTTGAACAAGCTGAATTAGTTGAAAAATTCTGGCTAGAAAAAGGCGTTGACGCTGTTAAAGTTGACGACCAAGGTTATTTTGACAATATTGCTAATGTAACTATTGTCGATAACTATACAAAAGTAGCTAAAAAAGCTATTGAAAATGCTAAAAAAGGTCTTGCTATTGCTTTAGCTATAAACGGTTCAGATGTTGTTTGGGCTGAAGCTAAAGTAGACAAAAATGGCAAATTTACATCATTAAAACTTGATACTCTTCAAGGTGATACAGATCAAGAAACTGGTAAATTCACATGGCATGCTAAAACTAAACAACAAAAACAATATGAATATGGTATGCACAATAATCTAGAAGGTGCTGGCTTTGATTTAAAAACTACTGAAGGTATTAATAACTATAAAAAATTCTTAAAAGATAACAAATTATTAGAATGGTTTGAACAAGCCAACATCATCTCTGATTTTGTATTGAAAAATGGTGTTAATAAACTTGAACCATTTATCAATAACAATGGTAAAATTGAAGCTAATGAAGGCGATGCTATTGCTGCAGTAACAATTATAGTTTCTCATTATTTCAAAGCTTTAACTAAACTTTATGATAACTTTTCAAAATAATTAGTTATTTCTTGAAAAAGATAAAACCTGCTTACGCAGGTTTTATTTTTTGGCTATATTGTAAAATAATAAAAAATTAAAAATTTTTTAAAAAAACGGAGAAAAAATGCGACTTAAACGTCTATATTTATGGAGACTATAATTAGCATTTTTCAATTTTTTTGTTATCTAAAATTGCTTTTTAGCAAAACTTGTTGCTTTACAAAATTGCTAAATTGTGCTATTATAATTTGTAATTGTAAAATGAGGAGATGAATTGTAAGTATGTCAAATAAAGAATTGACTATGGAAAAATTAGTGGCCTATTTAAAACATCATGGCTTTGTATATCAAGGAAGTGAAATATACGGTGGACTTGCTAACTCATGGGATTATGGTCCATTAGGTGTTGAGTTAAAAAATAATATAAAACAATTTTGGTGGAAAAAATTTGTGCAAGAAATTCCTAATAATGTTGGACTTGACAGTGGTATTTTACTAAATCCACAAGTGTGGCATGCCAGCGGACATGTTGCTGGATTTAGTGATCCGTTAATAGATTGTAAAAAATGTGGTGTTCGTTATCGTGCAGATAAATTTATTGAAGATTTAACTAATGGACAAGTTAAACCTGATGGGTGGACATACGATCAAATGAGCGCCTATATTAAAGAACACCATTTACAATGTCCTAGTTGCGGAAGTAGTGAATTTACTGACATTCGTAAGTTCAATTTAATGTTTAAAACTTATATGGGCGTTATTGAGAATCAACAAAACATTGTATACTTACGTCCTGAAACGGCACAAGGAATTTTTATCAACTTCAAAAATGTGCAACGAACTTCACGAAAAAAACTTCCGTTTGGAATTTGTCAAATAGGTAAAAGTTTTCGTAATGAGATTACTCCAGGAAACTTTATTTTTAGAACTCGCGAATTTGAACAAATGGAAATGCAATATTTCATTAAACCAGGAACAAATCAAGAATGGTTTGAATTTTGGAAAAAATATTGTGTGAACTTTTTACTAGAACTAGGTCTATCAAAAGACAATATTCGCTTACGTGACCATAGTAAAGAAGAACTAAGCCACTATTCTAATGCTACAACTGATATTGAGTATAAATATGTTTTCGGCTGGGGAGAACTATGGGGAATTGCCGATCGAACAAATTACGACTTAACAGTTCATCAAGAACATTCTAAAGAAGATTTAACATATTTTGATCCAGAAACAAACGAAAAATATATTCCTCATGTAATTGAACCATCAGTTGGTGTTGAACGTCTATTATTAGCTATTGTTAATGATGCTTATGATGTAGAAATTTTAGAAAACGGGGAAACTCGAGAAGTATTACGTTTAAAACCACGTTTAGCCCCTTATAAAGTAGCTGTTTTGCCATTAGTAAATAAACTTACTGAGAAAGCTAAAGAAGTATATCATGATTTAGCTAAACATTTTATGGCTGATTTTGATACTAGTGGCAATATCGGTCGCCGTTATCGTCGCCAAGATGCGATAGGGACACCTTTCTGTGTTACTATTGACTATGAAACTTTGGAAGATGGATGTGTAACAGTTCGCGATCGTGATACTATGGCTCAAGAAAGAATTAAAATCGAGGAGTTAGTAGCATATTTGAATCAAAAAATATAATAATATGGGGGTTTTAATTTGAAAGACTTCAAAACTCAAATCGATGAGATACTTCAAAAAGTAAGTATCATCGATGTTATCAATAACTATGTTGAATTAAAGAAAAGTGGTAAAAACTATTTTGGTTTATGCCCTTTTCATGATGATACAAACCCCTCAATGTCTGTTTCAGAAGATAAGAAGATTTTTAAGTGTTTTAGTTGTGGAGAGACGGGAAATGCAATAACTTTTGTGCAAAAAATTGAAAATATTTCCTTTATGCAAGCTTTGCAAAAAGTCGCTAAAACAGTTGGAATTGATATTAATGTTTCGGAAAACCCTCAAGAACAAGTTAACCGAAAGTACTACCAAATTATGCATAAAGCGACTGAATTTTACAAATTTGTTCTTCATAACGCAAAAGATGGTCAAAATGCTTTAAAATATTTGTATGAGAGAAAATTAAATAACGATATAATAAATAGATTTAACATTGGCTTAAGTTTAAATGAAAACAATTTATTATATCAAGCATTAACAAAAGAAGGCTTTTTGCCTGTAGACTTAATCGAATTAGGTCTTATCAAAAGTAACAAAGATTCCTATTATGATGTATTTCGAAATCGAATAATGTTTCCGATTGAAGATTTGAATGGAAATGTTGTTGGATTTAGCGGAAGAATTTATCAAGATGGTGATCAACAGCATAAATATGTAAATTCTCCTGAATCAGTAATTTTCAAAAAAAGTCAAATTTTATATAACTATCATCGTGCCGCAACTGAAATTCGGAAGAAAGATTTAGTCTTCTTGTTTGAAGGATTTATGGATGTTATTGCAGCATACCGTGCTAATGTTACAAATGCTATTGCCTCAATGGGAACTGCCTTAACAATTGATCAAGCTAAGGCAATACAAAAATTAACTAAAAATGTGGTTATTTGTTATGACGGTGATGAAGCTGGAATTGAGGCAACTAAAAGGGCCATTGATATATTAGCATCAATTAACTTAAGTGTTAAAGTATGTACATTACCAGAGGGATTGGACCCTGATGATTATATTAACAAGTATGGTGCACAAAAACTAAATGAGTTTTTAAATAATAATCAAATTAGTAGTATTGATTTTTTGTATCTTATTGAGCAGCGAAGATTATCGCTAGATGATCCAACAAGTATTGAATTATTTAAGCGAAATGTGTTTAGATTTTTGAGTAAGCTAAACTCGAATGTCTTAATAGAAATTTATTTAAATAAAATGAGTACTGATTTAGGAGTAAGTTTTGAAAGTTTACAAAATGACTTTAAGAAGAATCGCATATATTTTCAACCAACTGAGCCATTTATTCCTAAACATACTCCTAAACGCTTTAAATTAAAAGAAAGAAATACAAAATATTTGCTTGCTGAGAAGTTTTTAATAATTATGGCATATCAAAACAAAGAAGCTTGTCGAGAAATAATTAATTCACTTGATAATCATTATGTTGATCGTAATCAACGGGATTTATTATTTAAGGTTAATGATTATTACTATAAATATGATATGATGGACCATGAAATTTTTAGTAAGATGCTTTCAGAAAGTCAATTAGAATTAATTACCGATATTTTAAAAAATGGTTTGGATGAAATATATAATTTAACTATTCCTGAACTAGTTTCTGAAGTTAAAGATTATAAAACCAAAATACAAATTTATGAAGAGCATAAGCAAGCTTTAATTCAAGAAGATGACTTAGACGTACAAGATTTACTTCGCTTTAGTAAAATTAAAAGTAGTCTAATAAAAGTCGTAAAATCGGATCAAAATAAAAATTAATAAGGAGTGGTGAAATGGTTTACGAAAATGAAAAATTATTAGAATTATTAGAAGAAGGACGCAAAAAAGGATATATTGCAGTCAATAAAGTTATTGAAATTATTGATGAAGAAAGTGAAGATTTTGATGAATTTACAAAATTATTAGAAAACGAAGGAATCGACTTAGTTAAAGATAACGATATTGATGAATATATCATTCCTAGCGATGAAGTTGATATTGAAAAATTCGAAGAAGATGAATTCGAAGATTTTGATGAGGATGATAAAGAATTTAATGAGTTTTCACTTGATATTGAAAATGACTTAAGAAATAAAGATATAGATGAAATTGCCACTTATTCATCTTCATCGACTACAGATGATCCGATTAAAATGTATTTACGTGAAATTGGACAAATCCCACTTCTTAGTACAACCCGCGAGTTAGAACTTGCTCGTCAAGTCCAAGAAGGAATTAAAGCTGAAGAATATTTTAAACATTGTAAAGATAATAATATAGAACTAAGCTCTGAACAAATAGAACAATTACAAAATGCAATAGATGAAGGCCAAGAGGCACGTGAAATTCTAATTGAATCAAACCTTCGCTTAGTTGTTTCAATTGCAAAACGTTATTTAGGCCGTGGCCTACAATTCCAAGATTTGATACAAGAAGGAAATATGGGCTTAATGAAAGCTGTTAGCAAATTCGACCATACGCGTGGTTTTAAATTCTCTACATATGCTACATGGTGGATTCGTCAATCAATAACTCGTGCGATTGCTGATCAAGCTCGAACTATTCGCATACCAGTTCATATGGTTGAGACAATTAATAAATTAGTTCGTACTCAACGTAAATTAACGCAAGAATTACGTCGTGAGCCAACTCCTGAAGAAATTGCGGCTGAAATGAAAATTAGTGTCGAACGAGTTCAACAAATCCAAAAAATTGCCCAAGAACCAGTTTCTTTAGAAACACCTATTGGTGAAGAAGACGATTCTACATTAGGTGATTTTGTTCATGACTCTGAAACATTGAATCCATTAGATTATACAATAAATGAAAAATACAAAGAAGAAATTGATAATGTTCTAAAAACATTAACACCACGCGAAGAAAAAGTATTACGTCTTCGTTTTGGGTTATATGATGGACGAGCTCATACGTTAGAAGAAGTTGGCCGCGAATTTGGAGTAACCCGCGAACGTATTCGTCAAATTGAAGCAAAAGCAATTCGAAGATTACGTCATCCAACTCGTCAAAAACGTTTAAGTCAATATAAGCAATAAACTACATATTTTCCCCACAAAAGAAAATGTAAATAGAAAAACCTATTTACATTTTCTTTTTATTATCATTTTTATAAATAGACAAAAAACATTCATTATGATAAAATTAGTTAGGTGATGGATATGTTCTCAAAAAGGATTCAAACTCTAAGTTCATTTATAAAACCTTATAAGAAAATTGCCGATGTTGGTTGCGACCATGGATATTTAATTATTGATGCTTTTTTACGTCATAAAATTGAATTTGCTCAGGCAATTGATAATAAACAAGGGCCTTTAGAAAATGCTCGTCAAAACATCGCAAAATATGATTTCTATGACAAAGTGCAATTTAGTTTATCAGATGGAATAGAAGATTTAGATATTGGCGTTGAAGTTGTGATTATTGCCGGACTTGGGGGAAATGCGATAGTTGATATTTTAACAAAAGACATTGATAAATTACGAAATGTTAAACGCTTGATATTACAACCAAATCGAAATCAATATGATGTCCGAAAATGGGCTCAAGAATACAATTGGGCGATTGTTAATGAAGAAATTATTGAAGAAAATGAAGTGTTTTATGAAATAATCGCACTTGAGCGAGCCAAAGAAACCATTATTTATACTGAAGAAGAATTAACTTTTGGGCCATTGTTAATTCAAAAAAGAGGAGAAGTTTTCGTTAAAAAATGGCAACAAGAATATCAATATTTATCAAGTCTAATTAACCGTTTAGATCATAATTTAGAAAAAACACATCTACTAAAAAAAGAATCTTTGATGATTAAGGAGATAATACATGAAGGTAAAGAATGTCGTTAAATACTTAGAAGAATTATTTCCACTTCACTTAGCTAGCGATTTTGATTATACTAAAATTGGTCTTCAAATTGGAAATAGTGATTTAGAATTAACGGGTATTTTATTATCACTTGATTTAACAGAAGATGTCGTTCTTGAAGCTATAAACAAGAATGCTAATTTAATTGTCACTCATCATCCATTTATTTTTAACCCATTACAAAAAATCACATTTACCTCATCGGTTGGGAAAATATTAAATTTATTATTTAAATATCAAATTTCAGTATATGTTATGCATACAAATTTAGATGTGGGTTTAAATGGAGTAAATGATAGTTTAGCTAGACGGTTAGGATTTATTGATTATCAGCCAAAAGAAGAGGATGTAATTCCAGATAATTTTATACGATATGGATTAATTCAAGAGCAATGTCTGATAAGTTATGCTAATTTTGTAAAAAAAACCTTAAATTTGAGTGGGGTAAGAGTTGTCGGAAATTTTGATAAAATCATTCGAAAAGTTGCTGTGATTGGTGGAAGTGGTGGTAAAATTTCTGAAATAGACCGCGCAATTGCCCTAGGATGTGATTTATTAGTTACTGGTGAGGTTAGCCACCACAGCGCACATTACGCGATTACAAACGATTTTTCATTAATTGAAGTATCACATGGTGTTGAAAAATTTGTTTTCGATGATTTAATAGTCCAATTACAAAAGAAATTTTTAGAAATACCTATTTATTTAACGAATGTTAATACTGACCCATTTATCGTTATATAAAAATAAAAGAAGCGAATTAATTCGCTTCTTTTATATGTTATTTTTCAATTATTGCATCTGCTGGGCAAACTTCTTCACATGATCCACAATCAATACATAATTCAGGATCAATTACATAAATATCGCCTTCAGAAATACAATCAACTGGGCATTCAGCGGCACAACTACCGCAAGCGATACAACTATCAGTAATGAATCTTGGCATTATAAAAAACCTCCTTCACACACACTACATATTTATCTTATCAAAAGAGGGGTGAAAAGTAAATACTTTTTTGACACTTTTAGACATATTTCGAATGTAAAATGTTTTCATATATAAACTATTTTTGAACACGAATAAAAAATGTTGCTTTTTTGAGTTTAAAGTGATAAAATTACACTAGTATTAAGATAGGAGTGAAATACGATGTTAACAATAAAAATTTGGATATTTATATTGATTCTTGTATTAGTAATTTTAGCAGCATTTGCTGGAGGATTTTTTACGGCCCGCGCTATTATAAGCAAATATATGGAAAAAAACCCTCCAATTAATGAAAAAATGATTCGCGTTATGTTCCAACAAATGGGACGTACACCATCTGAAAAGCAAATTCGTCAAATTATGAATCAAATGAAACAAGCCAAATAATTTACTTAAATGGATAAGTTAAGGGTCTTTATTGACCCTTTTTAATTTAAAAAACTCCTTTTTCAAGAGTATCATATGAAAAAGGAGTTTATTTTATTTCAAATTTGTTTTCTGTTTGATTTTTTAATTTTTCAATATTTTTACGGTGACGCAATAAAATTAGTAATGTCAAAGCAAAAGTCGCTAATGGGAAATATATTTTTTCGTAAGGATATTGATAAATATTAGTATAAATGTCAACCAAAGTAAAAACAATAGATAAAATTAGAGCAGTTGCAGCACCTAATAATGAGCCTAATGATACATATTTAGTAATGCGAACTGTTATAAAGAATACTAGTAGAGCAATTACTAGTAAAATTGGATCATAAGCTAGCAAAGTTCCAGCAGTTGTAGCTACTGCCTTACCGCCTTTAAATCTTAAATATATTGAAAAAGAATGACCGATTGTTGCAGCAAGGCCGTAGATAATTGGATTTATCAAACAATATTCGTTGGGTAATATTTTTAATGTGAACAAAGCTACAAATATCGCGCCTTTTAGGCTATCTAATAATAAAACAATTAAGCCATATTTGAAACCTAAAACTCTAGCGACATTGGTAGAACCGATATTTTTACTACCATGTTGACGAATATCAATACCTTTTAGTTTACTAATTATTAATCCAAATGGGATACTACCAATTAAATATGCAATAATTAGAAGTAAGTACTTAATCATAGTTTCACCTTTCAGTTTCAATTATACGTAATTATATCATAGACAATATGTCAATTCAAGAGAGAATATTGGGAATAAGCATATTATATAAATTTAGAGCAATATTTCAAGTTATCTAATATATTTTTGGATTTACCAGCTAGATTAAAAACACATATTTGCAGATTTTTGTAAAATTATAACGTTAAATATACTCAAGTCAGTAATATGAATATATTTATTTTATTAAAATTTCTCTTTATTTTTAAAGAATATTATGATATAATATAATTATAAGAAAGAATGCGAGGTAATAAAATGGCGAAAACTAAGGATCTTTATACTGAAGACTCAATTCAAATATTACAAGGACTTGAGGCGGTTCGTAAACGACCTGGGATGTATATTGGATCAACTGATTCACGTGGTCTTCACCAATTAGTGTGGGAGATTGTTGACAATGCCATTGATGAAGTTTTAGCAGGATATGCCAATCATATTAAAGTAATTATTCATAAAGGGAATATTGTAGAGATTCAGGATAATGGTCGTGGTATTCCTATTGGTAAGCATAAATCAGGACGGCCAACCCCAGAAGTTGTTTACTGTACTTTGCATGCTGGAGGAAAATTTGAAGGAGCTGGGGGATATAAAGTTGCTGGGGGATTACATGGGGTTGGAGCCAGCGTTGTTAATGCTTTATGTGAATGGGTTGAATTAACTATCCATCGAGACAAAAAAATATATTACCAAAAATTTGAAAATGGTGGACAAAAAATTTATCGTCCAAAAATTCTTGGTGATACTAAAAAAACTGGAACAATCGTTAAATTTAAGCCGGATCCAACAATCTTTTCTACAACCATCATCGATTATAAAACAACATATCAGCGATTAAAAGAAGCGGCATTTTTAGTAAAAGGGTTACGAATAGATTTAATCGATGAACGTACCGGACAACAAGATACATTCTTATTTAAAGAAGGAATTGTTGAGTTTATAAAAGATATTAATAGAGATAAAGAAGTTCTTCATGATGCGATTTATTTAGAAGGACAAGCTAATGGAATAGAAGTTGAAGCTGCTTTACAATACTGTAATAAACAATATTCAGAAAATATTTTATCCTTTGTTAATAATATTCGTACTCGTGACGGTGGTACACACGAAATTGGATTCAAAACCGCACTTACTAAAGCTTTTAATGACTATGCTCGAATGAAAGGAATTTTAAAAGATCGTGATCCAAATCTAGATGGTGTAGATATTCGCGAAGGGATTACTGCCATTATTTCCGTTCGTATTGAAGAGAAAATTTTACAATTCGAAGGGCAAACTAAAAACAAATTAGGAACACCAGAAGCCCGAAATACTGTTGAATCGATTGTTACGGAAAAATTGAAGTTTTATCTTGCGGAAAATGGAGAAATTGCCAATACATTAATTCAAAATGCGATTCGTGCTTCAAAAGCCCGCGAAGCTGCTCGTAAAGCCCGCGATGAAGTTCGCATGATTAAACAAAAAACTTCTAAACCGACTAATCTAGCTGGTAAGTTGACTCCTGCCCAAAATCGTGATCCTAAGAAAAATGAGTTATTTATTGTTGAGGGGGATTCAGCAGGTGGTAGTGCTCGTGTTGGTCGTGACCGTCGTTTTCAAGCTGTTTTACCTTTGCGTGGAAAAATAATTAACATTGAAAAAGCCAAAACTGATGAGATATTGAAAAATGAAGAAATCATGTCCATCTTTTCTGCAATCGGTGCTGGTTTTGGATCTGATTTTAATATTAATAAATGCAATTACGATAAAATAATTATTATGACCGATGCCGATGATGACGGTGCTCATATTCAAGTATTATTACTTACTTTCTTTTTTAGATATATGCGTGAATTAATCGAAGCAGGTAAAATTTATATTGCGCAGCCACCTTTATATAAAATTACTCATAAAGATAAAATAGAATATGCTTGGGATGATGATGAATTAAGAGCTAAATTATTAAACTATAAAAATGCTAGTATTCAACGTTTCAAAGGTTTAGGGGAGATGAATGCAGACCAATTATGGGAAACAACAATGAATCCTGAAACTCGAACATTAATACAAGTTAAAATTGAAGACTTGCTTGAAGCTGAAGAACGTATTGAAGTTTTGATGGGCGATGATGTTGAGCCAAGACGTGAGTGGATTGAAAGTAATGTTGTATTTGAAAATGAGGATAATTTCACATTGGAGGAAGTAGAACCTTATGAATTCGAATGATAAAAATAAAAAGTCTATTAAAAAAATAGAAGAATTCGTAAGTCAACGAATTATTCAAGAAAACTTAGAAGAAATCGTAGGTGAAAGATTTGCTCGCTACTCACGTTATATTATTCAAGACCGAGCATTACCTGATGCTCGTGATGGATTAAAGCCTGTACAACGTCGAATTCTATATGCAATGTATCGACTTGGAATGTTTTCAAATCGTCCATATCGTAAAAGTGCTCGTATTGTTGGTGAAGTTATTGGGAAATATCATCCACATGGAGATTCATCAGTTTATGATGCATTAGTACGGATGGCACAAGACTTTAAAATGAGATTACCACTTATTGATATGCATGGAAATAGTGGTAGTATAGATGGAGACCCTCCAGCAGCAATGCGTTATACTGAAGCACGTTTAAGTAAATATGCAGAGTTTTTATTACAAGATATCAATAAAAAAACTGTTGGCTTTGTTCCAAACTTTGATGATGAAGAATTAGAGCCAACCGTTTTGCCTGCAAAATTCCCTAACCTTTTAGTTAATGGTGCGACCGGAATTTCTGCCGGATATGCTACTGAAATTCCACCTCATAACATTGATGAAATTATTAATGCAGTTATATATCGTATTAATAATCCTAATTGTACATTAGAGGAAATTATGGAAATAGTTAAAGGGCCGGATTTTCCAACAGGTGGAATTATTCAAGGAGTAGATGGAATTCGTGAAGCATATGAAACTGGTCGAGGAAAAATAATAATTAGTTCTAAAATTGAATTCGAAGAAACGAAAAGTAAAAAACAATTGATTATTACAGAAATTCCTTTTGATACTAATAAATCAGTGTTAATACGACGAATGAATGATGTGTGTACAAGTCGTGGAATTGACGGTATAAATGAAATTCGTGATGAATCGGACCGAGAAGGACTACGTATTGTTGTTGAATTAAGAAAAGATGCTAATCATGAATATATTCGTAACTTCTTGTTAAAATATGGTGGCTTACAAGCAACATATAACTTTAATATGGTTTGCATTGCTAATAAAAAACCAGTTTTAATGGGATTATTGGATATTTTAGATACATATATTAATCATCAAAAAGAGGTTATTACTAATCGTTCAAATTTTGAATTAAAAAGTGCTGAACGTAGATTGCATATTGTAGAAGGGTTAATTGCAATGACATCAATTCTTGATGCAGTCATTGCTACAATTCGCAATTCTAAAAATAAAAAAGACGCAATTGAAAATTTAATCTCTAAGTATGATTTTACACCTATTCAAGCTGAAGCCATTGTTATGCTTCAATTATATCGCTTGACAAATACTGATATTTTAGAATTGCAAGATGAACATCAAAAATTAAAAGATTTAGTAGAAAACTTAAAGCAAATTTTATCTGATGAAAAAGTATTACTTAAAACAATTAAAAACGAATTACGTGCAACTTTAAAAGAAGTATCGACACCACGTAAGTCAGTAATTGAAGCTGAAGTGGAAGACTTAAAAATTGAAGTAGAAGAGTTAATTGCTAAAGAAGATGTAGTAGTTATCGTCACTAATGATGGATATATTAAACGATTATCAATGCGTGCTCATAATAGTCTTGCAGAAAATGAAACAACAAAATTAAAAGAAGATGACTTTGTTGTTGGTGAATTTAATATTACAACTGTTGATACATTATTGATGTTTACTAACTTAGGTAACTATATCTATTTACCGGTTCATAAAATTCCTGAATGTCGCCATCGCGATTTAGGTTACAATGTAAGTACTTTAGTGTCAATTGAAATAAACGAAAAAGTAATTTATACAGTTCCAATAAGTAATTTTGAAGAAGAACGCTATTTATTATTTACAACCCGTAATGGACTGACAAAACGAACTTTACTAAAAGATATGGTAGCAACACGATATTCTAAAGCCTTACGAGCTACAAAAATCCGCGAGGTTGACGAGTTGGTTAGCGTTGATATTACTAAGCCGGGCGATCCAAATCCAGATGTGGTGGTAATTACTAGACAAGGTTATATTAGTCGATATGAGTCAAATGAAATTAGTGTTATGGCTCCAGCTTCATTTGGGGTAAAAGCTATTGAAAATCGTTCACGCCCTGATGATACAGTTGTAGGAGCACACTTTATGAATGATAAAGACACCTTAGTAATTTTAACTGATAATTATAATATCAAACGATTTAAATTAGAAGAATTAACTAAAGGTAAACGAAATCATGTTGGAAAAATATATATTAATTTACCAAAATCATATGATGCAGGAGTTGTTTCTTCCAATATAATCAATCATCAAAATGCTAATGATGATTTAGGAATTTATATTATAGGTAGTGAAGGATTTAAACGAATTGAATATAATGAAATTCGTCTTGCCACTGCAGCATCCGGACGTAAATTATCATTAAAAGAAATTGGCAAACCGGAAAAGATTATTTTTGCTAGAAATATGAATGATTTTAACTAAAAATGGGCTATTTTTTGCTTGCTAGAGAAGATTATTTCAAAAAAGATGAGTAATTAATCATTAAGATTCTCTAGTAAGCAAATAAAACTAGATATTAAGAAGGTGACTTAATGAGTTGTATAAATAATATTGAAAGACTTATTATTCCTAATGATGTAATTATCCAATTAACAAAAATTTATAAATATATTGGAATGAATAAATATTTTTCGGAAGTTTTTGCTCAGGATATAGATGTTGTAATTAGCCAAACTGTTGAGAGGGATACTTTCTTTTTGTCTCAAATTTTACAACTAAAATTAACTGATACAAGAATGCGTTTAATCATTACTAAAGACTCAAATCCACGTACCAAAGAAGAAACAACCGTCAGTAATATTAAAGAAACTTTAATGAGCATTCAAAAAAATTATCAACATATGCGTTATCAAAGTAATGATGTTTTAAATATTATTAATTATGTTTATTCACATTACGCTCCAATTAAATATGATTATGTAACTCTTGAAAAGAAGTCACCACTAATAAGTCAAAATATGCGAAGCAAGCGTATAATTATTGACGAAATTATTGATAATACTTATCGAAACATAGAAACTGAAAGTTTTGAACCAATCCTTTTATACCTGCACTTTTTCTTAGATTTTTATAACTTACAACCATTTACCGCTCATAATGATACAGCTAGTTATTTGCTGTTGTATTTATTATTTTTAAAAGCTGATTTAGAAGTGTTTAAATATGTTAGTTTTTTTGAAATATTATATGAAAACTTTTCGGAATTTCAAAAAGAATTAAAAAATGCCAGCTATAACTGGCAAGAAGGTTATGCACAAACATTAAATTTAGCGCGTTTAGTCCTAAAAATAATTAATTTCGCGTATCAAAAAGTAGTGCAAATAGCCAAAAATTACTCGTTTGATCAACAAATAAATAAATCTGACAATATTGAAAATACTGTTTTAAAATTCGATACTATCTTTACAAAAGAAGAAATTCGATTATTACATCCTTATGTTAGTGAATCAACTATTAATCGGACTTTAATGAAATTGCGAGCTGAGGGTAAAATTAAACCACTTGGTAAAGGACGTTCTGCAAAATGGATTAAAGTTGAAAGTTAAGAGGTAATTTAAATGATTACATCAAATTATCATACTCATACATATTTGTGTCGTCATGCTCAAGGAAAACCTGAAGATTATATTAAACGGGCTATTGAAGTTGGCTATAAAGAAATTGGAATATCTGATCATGGGCCAATTTTTTCTAATTCATTAAAACGTATGTCGCTTGATGAATTTCATCAAATATATCTAAAGGAACTTAATGAAGCAATTGAAAAGTATCAATATCAAATAACAATTTATAAAGGATTAGAAGTAGAATATTTAGCAGATCATAAAGATTCTTATCAATATTTATTAAATTATCTAGATTATTTGATTTTAGGCCAACATATCGTCTTTCAAAATGATAAAGTAGTAACTGTATATTCGGGTATGAATGAAGAAACTATATATCTTTATGCGTATACTGTAGTAGAAGCATTAAATACTAAATTATTTCGAATACTAGCTCATCCAGACATTTTTATGTTTAGTTATCCAAAATGGGATGAGCATTGCAAAAAAGTAAGTAGAATAATAATAGAAGCGGCTATTAAAAATAATTGCTTGCTTGAAATTAATGCTAATGGAGCAAGACGTGGAAAAATTTTAAATGAAAATAATGAAGAACGATGGATATATCCACGATTAGAATTTTGGAAAATAGTTAGTAATGAATATAGAAACGCCCAAGTAATTATAAACGATGATGCTCATACCATCAAAGATTTACATGATAATGCAACATTAGGAATGTATAAATTTGCTAAAGAACTCAATTTAAATGTTGTTGATAAAATATTTTAACGACCGTTTATACGGTCGTTTTTATTATTAGAGGGGACACTATACTCCTTAAAAGAACCATTTCGCGCATATAAATTAGCAACCTTTTTAACTTCCGATAATATATATTATGGAAAGTAAAATATATTTCGATAATATGCGAATATATTAGAAATGTGTGGAAATGTTCAATAGGTTTATTTTCAATATAATTTTTCGTATTAGAATTTAATTTGATTTAAAAAATTTTAATTGCTTATTAGAGCGTTTTATTTTTAAAGAGACAGGTAAATTGTAATTAGTTTTCTATAAAATGGATTTATTAAGCTTTTTAATGCTTGATAATTAAAAACAAAAAAATTTCCTTTATAATCAATTTTTATTTCTAGATTAATAAATTTTACAATTATATAAAATAAATCGATTATAAAGGGAAATATGGGTTTATATAAGTTTTTATTAATATTTAAATTTTCATTCGCCAATGATTTTAATTAAGATTCTTTTTGGTCGTTTACCATCAAATTCTCCATAAAAGATTTGTTCCCATGTTCCAAGATCTAATTTTCCATTCGTTACAGCTACAACAACTTCTCTTCCCATAATTGTTCGTTTTAAATGAGCATCAGCATTATCTTCATAGCCATTATGGCGGTATTGTTCATATGGTTTTTCTGGCGCTAATTTTTCTAACCAGACTTCAAAATCATGATGTAAGCCACTTTCATCATCATTAATAAACACACTTGATGTAATGTGCATTGAATTGCATAACACTAATCCTTCTTTGATACCGCTTTCCTTAACAGCCTCTTCTACAATCCTTGTAATATTAATAAAATCACGACGCGTTTTAGTATGAATTACAAATTCTTTACGATATGATTTCATTATTATCCCTCCATTATGATTAATTATATTCAAAAAATCAATATGAACATATTTAAATGCATAAAACTACTATCGTTTTTGCGAAAAAATTTGGTGTAGGAAAATGTCGAAATTAAAATTTAGGATATTTTGTCGATTAAATTGCGATAAATTGACAAATTTTTTAACTTAATTGCATATTTAACCAATTCAAAATGTCTTGATAAACTTCTTCTTTATTAATTTCATTTAACATTTCGTGACGACCATTAGGATATAGTTTAACTGTTAATTTATCTTTAATTGTTGGTAAATCATTGCTTAATTGCACTATTCCTTTTCCGTAACGACCTACTGGATCATCTGTTCCACTAATAATTAAAATTGGTATTTTAGGAGAGATTTTATCATAATTTTTCGAAATATGTTTTAATCCTTTAAAGAAATCTCTAAAGAATGAAGCACTACACACCTTTCCACAATACTCATCTTCATAATAAGCTTGAACAATTTTTTCATCACGACTTAACCAATTAGGTCTATTTTTTGGAGTTTTACATCTTTTATTATAAGCACCAAAGACTAGATTATAGATGAATTTACTTCGATAATTTGATCCAAATAAGTTAACCATTAGATTTGAAAGGTAAATCCCGATGTTTATTATTTTTCCAGGATTGCCATTGCTACCGGATAAAATAATACCATTAATAGACGGATTATAATCTATTAAATAAGCTTGAGCAATAAATGAGCCCATACTGTGGCCTAGGATAAATAATGGCAAATTAGGATATTGTTTTTTTAATTCATTAACAACATAATTGACATCATTAACTAAAGTTTTAAATCCATCTTTTGCTTCGATATGACCAACTTCTTCTTTATTTTGAACACTTAATCCATGTCCTCGTTGATCATAACCATATACAATAAAATCATTCTCCATTAAAAAAATCGCGAAATTATCATATCGTGCAATATGTTCAACCATACCATGGATTATTAAGACAATAGCTTTATAATTTCCATTTTCTTTTTTCCATACATATCCTGGTAAAGTAAAATCATTATGTTTAAATTGAATTAATTCTTTCATACAAAATCCCTCCTAATTATCATTATTATAACATTTTTAGACAATTTATTAAAGATAATAAAAATAAAATATTCTAGATTATAAGAAAAAAAATTGCTTGCTAGAGAATTTTAATGAGGAATTACTCATCTTTTTAAAAATAATCTTCTCTAGCAAGCAATTATAAAGCATATTTTCCAGCGACATATCCGGTTGCTAAAGCACAAGTTATATTGTAACCTCCTGTATAGGCATTATAATCAATAATTTCACCGCAAAAAGAAACATTCACATCTAGTTTTGATTTCATTGTTTTGGGATTTATTTCTTTGGGGTTTATTCCGCCATTAGTAACAAACGCTACTTTCATTCCTCGGGTTTGAGTGATATTAACTGGAAAATTTTTAACTTTCTCAATTAAATCTAAAGTATTTGAGGTTATTGATTTTAGATAACTAAGTAATCGTTTTGGAATATTGTTATTTAGTGTAATTAATAAGTCATCTTTTGAAAGTATGGATAATTCTAAGTGAGAAATTTTTGGAAGAAAATCAATTTTTACTATTACATTTTTTTCTTGCTGTTCAAAAAGATTTATACAATCGTAACTTGCGCGTAAAGCAGCAGGACCAGATAATCCAAAGTGTGTGATTACTAAGTCATGCGTAATAGAACGAATTATTTTATTATTATGAACAATTTTTAAATTAATGTCCTTAAATGATAATCCCATAAGAGTTTTATCTTGAATAAATTTATCATTTGAAACAAGCGGAACTTCTGCAGGAAGTATTTTTGAAACTTGATGACCAAGTTTTTTTGCTAGTTCATACCCATTACCATCTGAACCGGTGTGCGTGTATGTTGCACCACCGGTAGCGATAATTAAGGTATCATATTTAATAGTCTTATTTTGTAATGTAATAATTCTATTGTTAAAGTCGATATCTTGTACAAATGATTGATAAAAAACTTTTACTTTTAATTTATTCATTACATTAAGAAAAGTATCTATTATATCACTAGCTTTATTAGATTTTGGAAACATTCGAAAATGATCTTTTTCAATAAGTGGGCATTTATTTTCATTAAAAAATTGAATTATTTTTTGAGGTCCAAATTCATTTAAAGCACTATAAAGAAATCGCCCATTTTTAGGAACGTTGGCAATAACAGTTTCAATATCGACATTCGCAGTAACGTTACAACGACCTCCGCCTGTAAGACGAAGTTTTTTACCCAAAACATCATTGCGTTCCAATAAATACACTTTAGCATCTGGATGATGTAATTTACTGCTGATAGCAGCCATCATTCCAGCAGGGCCGCCACCAATTATAATAATTTCACTCATAGAGCACCTTCCAATAATAAAGAAAAACTGTATTTTAAATACAGTTTTATTTTTTTAGAATATCATCTAAAAGATTTGATCCAATAGATGGCTTTTTAGTACCAAAAATATCACAAATAGTATATCCCACATCCGCAAATGTCTCTCTAATGCCCAAATTTACAGAAGGAAGATTTTTATTGTAAACTAGTAATGGAACATATTCACGAGTATGGTCAGTTCCATGATGTAGTGGATCATTACCATGATCAGCACAAATAATCAATAAATCTTCTTCTTTTATTAATGGAAGAAGTGTTTCTAATGTTTTGTCAAATTCTTCAACACTTTGGGCATATCCTAAGGCATTGCGTCGATGACCATATACAGCATCAAAATCGACTAGATTCACAAAGCATAAACCAGTAAAATCGCGTTTGGCAACTTCAATAGTTTGCATCATACCGTCTAAATTAGATTTAGTTTTGATTGATTCAGTAATTCCTTCACCATCAAAAATATCACGAATTTTACCAATTGCTATCACATCATAACCAGCTTCTTTTAAGAAATCAAGAGTGGTTTTACCAAATGGTTTTATAGCATAATCGTGACGATTAGCAGTACGAGTGAAATTTTCAGGGTTTGTTCCGATGAATGGTCTAGCAATTATTCGCCCCACCATCCATTGTGGATGTTCTAGAGTGATTTTGCGGGCGATTTCGCAAACACGATATAATTCTTCTAAAGGTATTACTGATTCGTTTGCGGCGATTTGTAATACTGAATCACTAGATGTATATAAAATTAAGGCTTTAGTTTTTATATGTTCTTCTCCTAATTCTTTAATAATTTCCGTACCACTTGCCGCAATATTCCCAATAAACTTATGACCAGTTTCTTTTTCAAGTAAATCGACTAATTCTTTTGGAAAGCCTGTTTCTGTAAACACAGGGAAAGGCGTATCGACTTTTAGACCCATTATTTCAAAATGGCCTGTTAAAGTATCTTTCCCAACACTTAATTCACGCATTTTACCATAAGATGCTAATGGATTTTCAACTGGGCGGGTGTTATTAATATCAGTAATAAAACCTATTCCTAAACTTTCTAAAACTGGAATATGAAAATCGGATTTAGCATATGATAAATGTTTAAGTGTGTTTGCTCCTTCATCATTGTATTTGTAGGCATCTTCTAACGCTCCAACTCCTAATGAGTCAGCAACAATCACAAAAACTCTTTTAAATTTCATTTTAACTACCTCTCTTTGCTCTTGGATGAGTTGATAAATAAATTTCAGTTAGTTTTTGATCCTGAATATTAGTATATATTTCAGTGGTAGATATATCTGCATGTCCAAGTAATTCCTGAATGTATCGCAAGTCTAGACCCTGTTCAAGTAAATGGGTTGCAAATGAATGTCGCAATGTATGAGCACTAATTTTTTTGGTAATTCCAGCCTCTTTAGCCCGTTGTTTTAAAATCAGATTAAAAGCTTGGCGGGTGATAGCTTGTCCTTTTTTAGATAAGAATAAATACTCACGGTATTGAGGTTTATTTTTATTAAAATACATTCGCGCTTCAGTTAAATATCGATTTAATGCGCTAATTCCTTCCTCACCAATTGGAACAATTCGTTCTTTTCGGCCTTTCCCATATATTTTTACTACTTGCATTGTTAAATGTAAATCAGTAAGTTTTAAATTAACTAATTCACTCACACGTAACCCTGATGCATAAGCCAGCTCAATCATTGCACGATCACGAATGGAAGTTGGATCATTTCCATTAATTGATTCGAGTAATTGAGTTACTTCTTCTATTGACATAACAATAGGAAGTTTTTTTGATCTTTTTGGTCCTTGGATAAAAGAGGCAACATTCTTATTTAAGATTCGTTCTGTACTTAAAAACTTATGGAAACTTTTAATTGATGTGATTTTACGTGATACAGAAGATTCTTTTAAATGTTTTTTCTTTAATGATGCTAGATAACTCTTAATATCATCAACAGTTATTTCATTTACGTCAACGATCCCTCGATATTTTTTTAAAAATTCAAGGTAATGTGCGACGTCATTATAATAACTATTGGTAGTACTTTCTGATAAATTTAATATTCCCCGTAAATATATTCGGTATTCTTGTAAATGTTCTTGCATAATATCAAATCCTTATATTACCAATAATATTATACTATAAATTATAAGCATACAGGTAATAAATAGCATTATATTAAGATAATTTTTTGTATTAAAGGGAACCAAAATTCTTTTTTTAGAAAAAACATTTAAAAAGTTACTAATAGATAAAAATGTAGAAAGGTATAAAAGGTAAATAAAGATTGGTAAAAAGATTATTATTTCTGATATTATTAGCAAAATAAAAACTCGAAAACTAACTTTAATTACAGTCGAAATTACCACTGCAAACACAAATGACCGAAAAAAGTTAATCAAAATATTAATTAGAAATCCAATTGTACATAAACCCATTAACCAAATCACAAAGAAATACCAATAGTGCATACAAAATATATTTAAAAAAGTACTAAAGGTTTTATTAGTGTTTTCAAGTTCAACTGCGATTGGTTTATCTTTAAAAAACACCCCAAATATAAATCCACAAATATAAATAGCTAGTAAAAAAGTAATTAATTGATTATTAAGTAAAAAGTTTATTTTTCGCTTATGCACATAAAAGCCCCTATTTAAGTATATTACAAAATAGAGACTAATATAGCATTTAAAACAAATAATTTATCTTTTCTTACATGCACAAAATCATTATTATCAATAATTATTCCTTTTCTAATAAGATTATTAATTTTAGGAAAAGCATCTAAAATACTAATACCGTATTTTTTATAAAAAACTTTTTTATTAATTCCTTCAACTTTTCGAAAGCCCATAATTACTTCTTCAATCATTTGATCTTCTTTTGTTAGATGTCTTTTTTCAAGAAAACATAAATCTTTATTTTTTACACCATCAAAGTATTTTTGTAAATTATTGATGTTAGTATAACGAGTATTATCGATAAAATAACTTGCACTTGGACCAACAGCTATATAATGATTATTATTCCAGTAAATTAAGTTATGAATTGATTGATAACCGATTTTAGCAAAATTACTTACTTCATATTGTAAATAGCCATTAATTTGTAGATAATCTACTAATTGCTCATATATTTTGGCATCTATTAAATCATCAAGACGCTGAAATTGGTTTTTCTTTGACAAATAGCCAAATAATGTTTTTTCTTCAACAATTAATGAGTAAATTGAAAAGTGCTTTACATTATATTTAATTGCAATATCAATGTCATTTTTTACTCTTGCAAAAGTATCTGTTTGCAAGCCATAAATTAAATCAATATTAACATTTGGAAAATTTTCTTTTTGAAGTAATGATAAAGCGTTAATTGCTTCTTCTTCTGTATGATTACGTCCAAGTATTTGTAAAGTTTGACGATCAAATGATTGAATTCCTAAACTTAAACGATTTATCTTATATTTTTTAATTAGATTAATAAAATTGATGTTTATATCGTTAGGATTAGCTTCAATAGTAAATTCCTTGATTTTAGTTGAATCAATCAAGGAATCTAATGATTTAAAAAGTTTTTCAAGTAAATTATGGTCTAAAGAACTTGGTGTTCCCCCACCAATATAGATTGTTTGTAAATCATTTAAATATTCTCTTTTTAGATATAACTCTTCAATCAAATAATCAACAAGTTGTTCTTTAACAATTGATTTTGCCCGCATTTTATAAAAATCGCAATACGAACAAATGACATTACAAAATGGAATATGGATATATAGTCCTTCAATCATATTATTCATCCAATTTTAAGACAGCCAAGAAGGCGGATTGCGGAATGTCGACTGTACCGATTGTTTTCATTCGCTTTTTACCTTCTTTTTGTTTTTCTAATAATTTACGTTTTCGGCTAACATCTCCACCATAACATTTAGCTAATACGTCTTTACGAAGAGCTTTTATAGTTGAACGGGCAATGATTTTACTTCCAATTGCGGCTTGAACTGGAACTTCAAATAATTGACGTGGTATTAAATCTTTTAATTTCTCAGTAATTGCTTTTCCACGAGCATATGCCGCATCTTTATGAACAATAATGCTTAAAGCATCGACACGTTCATGATTAACTAAGAAATCTAATTTAACTAAGTTGGATTCACGGTAGCCACTTAATTGATAGTCAAATGAAGCGTATCCACGCGTATTAGATTTTAGTCGGTCGAAGAAATCATAAATTATCTCCGCAAGTGGCATCTCATATTCAATTGATACTCGAGATTTATCAATATAAGTCATTGTTTTGAAAATTCCGCGTTTATTCTGACATAACTCCATTACGGGACCAACATATTCATTTGGACACATAATTGTAGCAATGACAAATGGTTCTTCGATACGTTCGATTTTCGTAGGATCTGGAAACATTGATGGATTTTCAATTTTTATCATTTGGCCATTTTTCAAATAAACATGGTAATTAACACTTGGAGCAGTTGCAATTAAATCAACATTAAATTCGCGCTCTAAGCGTTCTTGAATAATTTCCATATGTAAAAGGCCTAAAAAACCAACACGGAAACCAAAACCTAACGCTTGTGAAGTTTCAGGTTCAAATACTAATGCTGCATCGTTCAATTTTAACTTTTCTAAAGCATCTTTTAATGCTAAATATTTTGTTGTTTCAATTGGAAACATTCCACAATATACTGTTGGATTTAATTGACGATATCCAGGCAGCGGTTCGTCTGCTTTATTAGTGGCTAAGGTAATAGTATCACCAACGCGAATAGCTTCAATTTCTTTAATTGATGCTACAATATACCCAACATCGCCAACAGTTAAATAATCTCGTTTTTCCTGTTTTGGAGTATAAACTCCGACTTCAACAACCTCAAATTGTTGACCAGTTGACATTGTATAGATAATATCGCCTTTTTTTACTGTACCATTAACAATGCGAATTAGTGGAATAACACCACGATATTGGTCATATGTAGAGTCAAAAATTAATGCTTGCAATGGTGCATCAGGATCTCCAGATGGAGCGGGAATTTTTTCAATAATTTGCTCTAATATTTCATCAATACCGATGCCTTCTTTAGCACTTGCAAGTATTACTTCATTCGAATCTAAACCAATTATATCTTCGATTTCGCGTTTCACTCTTTCCGGTTCTGCATTCTCCAAATCAATTTTATTGATAACTGGTATAATTTCTAAATCATTATCTAAAGCAAGATATAAATTAGCTAATGTTTGTGCTTGAATCCCTTGAACAGCATCAATTACTAAAATAGCCCCTTCACAGGCAGCTAATGAACGTGATACTTCATATGTAAAATCGACATGCCCAGGGGTATCGATCAAATGCAAAATATATTCTTGACCATCTTTTGCAGTATAAGACAATTGAATAGCATTCAATTTGATAGTAATTCCGCGCTCTTGCTCTAAATCCATTGCATCAAGAATTTTTTCTTTCATCTCACTAATATTTATTCGATTGGTCTTGCTGACAATTTTTTCCGCAAGCGTTGACTTACCATGATCAATATGGGCAATAATGGAGAAATTGCGAATAGTTTTTTGTCTTTCTAGTAGTGTGTTTTTATCAGGAATCATCTTTCCCTCCATCAAATATTAAATATTTAACAATTTATTTTACATTATTTAGTCAAAAAAATCAAGATGTATTAATTAGCCCTTTTAAAGGAGAAAAAGACATAAAATTAGATTACAATTAAAGGTATTTGATGAAATTTGACAATATCAATTAATTTTTGATTAATAGTGTTCGTTATAATTAATTTCACTTTAATACTAATTAGTACTTCTTCAAAGAAAAAATCAAGTTCTTCTACTGTTCCATCATCATTAATAGATAAATTATCAATGATAATTATATTGTTTTTATCTTTAATTCGTTTTAACATACAAATAGATTCTAAATAAACAATAGATTTATCTTGATTAAATATTTTTGGATGATTTTTACGAGCTAAAATTAATGTCATAATATCCCCTCTAGTATATTATGTCAAAAACTTTTTATCAGTCACTAAATACTTGGAAAATTCCCGAAAATAAGATATAATTTTCATTAGGTGGTAATATGAAAATTAAATATCCTAATGCTAAACAGTCATATGTAAAAACAAAAAAGAAAACAAATTTAGGAATGTTATTTGAAAATGCAATTAATTTATCAAATGAATATTATTTAATTAACAATAGAGCAGTAATTCATAAAAAACCAACCCCTATTCAGGTAGTTCGCGTTGATTATCCGAAGCGGACAAAAGCAAGAATTATTGAAGCATATTATCGAAATAAATCAACTACTGATTATAATGGTGTTTATCGAGGAAAATACATCGATTTTGAAGCTAAAGAAACATTTAATTTAAGTTTTGATTTTAAACATATCGGACTGCATCAAATTAATCATCTAAAACAAGTTGATATGCATGGTGGAATTGCATTTGTATTAGTATATTTTAAGTGTAAAGACAAGATTTTTTTAATGGATATTAAAGATTTTGATTATTTTTATCAATTATCAAAAAATCAGGATGGAAAAAAAAGTATTTCAATAGAGATTTTTTCAGAAGTGGGTGTTGAGGTAAACAAAGGATATGCTCCGATGATTGATTATCTAGAAGCAGTTGATAATTTTTATTTTGAAGATTAGCTTTTGATGCTTGTATAAAACTATAAAAAATTAATCCTTCTTCTTTTTAAAAATAATGTTCTTTAATACGCAAAAAAAGAGGTTGCTTTTTGATAAATTTTAAGCAACCTCCTATTTTTTTGTCATTTTATTCGATGTATAATAGTTGAGTTTGTTTTTCAATAATTAATGATAAAACAATCATTGTAATAATAATCGTTGGAATCATATAACCAAAATTATAAGCCATTGATGCCCAAAGAGAGGCTAAAATATCGCTTAAATCTAAGGATGCTGGTTTTAGGAAGAAAACAATTCCAGATATAATATGTAAGATTGTTCTTGCAAGACCAAACAATAATATTCCTAGATTAGTATAAATTAATCTTATTTTACTAGTGTTACTATCTTTAATTTTTCTTGCAAATACACCTGCAAATCCTACTACCGTATAAGCTAAAACATAATCTAGTAACACTTGGACTGGATGAACAATTCCGCTACCAGCCCAAATAATTTGAATACTTCCTACAAGTAAACCTGTTAAAAGACCAGCTGAAATACCCCAACGATAAGCCATAAAAATAATTGGCACTAATACAAGGGAAATACTACCACCTTGTGACCAAATGTAGCCTGAATAAAAGTTAGCTAGTAAATCAACTCCTAGCCCTAACGCTGCAAAAACCGCTACTTCTACAATAAACCTAACATTTTTGTTTTGCACTTTATACATTCCTCCTTTTAATTATTTTTTAGGAATGCTAAAATGCAAAAGAATCAACTTACACTATTCAATTAATAATATAAGTTAATCCCTTCGCTAGCATTACCTAGATCAGGTTCAATGGGTCGTTAACTTAATAACCTCTCAGCCCCTTGCGAAGCTCCCCATTAACTTATCGAATAATATTATATTTAATTTTTTTTATTATTTCAAGTAAAATACAAAAAATGGCCGTTTATTCACGGCCATTTTGATTATTTTCATCTTCGGTTTTTTTGCTATCTTCATCAAGTCTAATTACTTCCATAATGACTTCACGAATGCGACGATTTTCAACCTTAGCAATTGTAAATTTTAATTGGTATTCGATATGAACTGGATTTTCCAAGTCGTTTTCTTCATAAACGGTATTATAATAAACGACTTCTTTTTCTTCAGGAACCGTTTCGCATAGTTGATAGATAAATCCACCCAATGTAGAATATCCAACATCTGGCGGATTACCTAATTTAAGAGTTTCAAATAAATGTTCTAATTCAATTTCAGCAGATAAATAATAAACATTTGGTTCCTTTTCAATAATTGCTTGGGAATCTGTTTCTACTTCATCGTATTCGTCATAGATTTCGCCAACTAGTTCTTCTAAGGCGTCTTCCATTGTAACAATACCACTTGTTCCACCATATTCGTCAGAAACAATGGCAAAGTGTTTTTTGGTTCTTTGTAATTCACGAATTAAATCATCGACTTTCATATTTTCAGAGACAAAATATGGTTCAGATAATAAGTTATAGATATTAATTTTTTCGCCTTTAAGTAAGGCGGTAAAGAAAGCACGTTCACTTAAAATACCTATAATGTTGTCTTTATCTTTGTCATAGACAGGGATTCGTGAAAATTGGTGTTCAAAAAACACTTTTTTTATATCTTCAATAGAATCATTAATATCAACAGCAACCATATCGACTCGTGGTGTCATAATATCATACACACGCGTTTCATTAATCGTAATAGCGCTTTGAATTAACTCGGCATCATCCTTCTGAATTACACCTTGATCTTCCATTACATCGATAATAGTTTCTAATTCATCTTCAGTAACAAAAGGCATAACTTCGTCATCTTTTTTCTTTTTCATAATTTGTTTTTTGATCCATAAAAAAATTGCTGTAATTGGATATAAAAATTTGATTATAACAAACATTATTCCTGCAGATTTTAAAGCCCATTTCTCAGCATTTTCTTTACCATATTGTTTTGGAAAAATTTCGCCGAAAATTAAAATAATAATTGTCATTAAAACGGTACTAAAAATATTCGCAATAGTAGGATTTAGAATAGTCCTTGAAATAATATAAGCAGTAATGGTGGTTGCAGCGATGTTAACAAAGTTATTGCCAACTAAAACTGTTGTCAAGGTTAACTCAAACTTCTCCGCAATATACACTGCTTTTTTAGCACCTTTTCTTTTCTCTTCGGCATAATTTCTCAAACGAATAATATTAACGCTTGAAAAAGCAGTTTCGACGGATGAGAAGAATGCTGAAAGGACTAGTAAAATGATATTTAGGATCATTAATGGAAGCATCTTAGCAAATTTAGAAAAATCAAAGATAGCCAAAAACTTGAGCGGAATCAATTATCAACACCTCTTTATTATTTTTTTACATATTATACAATATTTTTCTATAATTTTCTAGTGTTTTAAATAAGTTTTTATTTTAAGTTTTCTGGATTTAATCCTTTTAAAGTATCTAATACGAAAATACCATTATCACGAATTAAGACATCATCAAAATAAATTTGACCGCCACCATATTCAGGTCGTTGAATTAACACTAAATCCCAGTGGATAGCACTTTTATTGCCGTTATCGGCTTCACCTTCATAACATTGCCCTGGCGTGAAATGTATACTTCCAGCAATTTTCTCATCAAATAATATATCACCCATTGGATGCAAAATTTTCGGATTTACTCCAATAGCGAATTCACCAACGTAACGGGCGCCTTCATCGGTGTTGAAGATTTCTTCTAATTTATCTTGATGATTATCAGCTGTTGCTTTAACTATTTTACCATTTTCAAAGGTTAATTCTACATTGTTAAAGACGATTCCTTGGTAAGGACTAGCTGTATTATAACGAATTACGCCATTAACGGACTCTTTTACTGGAGCAGTAAAAATTTCGCCATCTGGAATATTATTAGTTCCATAACATGGGATTGCTGGAATGCCTTTAATTGAAAAGGTTAGATCAGTTCCTGGTCCAGTGATGCGAACTTTATCAGTTCTTTCCATTAATTCTTTTAATGGAATAAAAGCTTCTTTCATTTTTTGATAATCAACTGTACAAACATCGAATAGAAAATCAAAAAATGCATCATAACTCATTTTTGCTTTTTGGGCAAGTCCATATGTAGGATAATTCAATAATGTCCATTTTTTATGTTTAATAATAATATCAGATACTGGGCGCATTCTTTTTGCGGCTAAAACTTTATTTGCAAATGGAACATCTTGAGTAGCACTATCATTTAGTTCTGCATATATCGAAATAACAGCGTCAACATCTTCATAGACTTGCTTATTCCATTTGGCTTCGAAATCATAGTATTTGTCATCGACACCCATTAATATTTCACGACTAATTTCTTCATGACCTAAACGAACATGTGGGATCGCTCCAGCATTATAGATTTCGCGAACTAACACTTTTACAAAAGGAATAGCTTCAACATCAGCTCGAATTAGTGCGTGTTCTCCAGGTTGCAAATTAACTGAATGTGAAACAATTAATTTAGCTAATTTTTCAAAGCGTGGATCTTTCATTTTCATTCACCTTCTCTAAATAGTATTGATACCATTCTCTAACATATTCATCATTAAATGGTTTTTTGCGTTCTTTGATCATATCAGTTAAAATATTTAAATGCTTGTTTATTATTTTAGTTATTTCTTCAGGATAATGTAAATTATCAATATTAAATTGATATTCATCTTTATCAACAACAACCATTTCACCATCTGGAAACAATTTTATGTCTAAATCATAGTCGATATATTTTAACCCTTCAGAATCAATTACATAAGGAGAACTTAAATTACAATAATAATAAATATTATCTTTTCGAATCATTGAAATAACGTTGAACCAATATTTTTTAAAAAAGAAACATACTGCTGGTTCACGTGTTTTCCAATATCGACCATCACCATCGATTACTTTTACTTTATCATTGATTAATACTACCATATCTTCTTCTTCATATAAAAATATTGCTTTTTCCCAAACACGATGTAATTCACCATCGTGTTTATAACTTATTATGTTAATATAACGCATATTATCAACTTCTTTCATAGTAGTATTATATCATTTTATTATTACATAGTAAAACACTTTATAAATAAAAAAAATCACCGAAGTGATTTTTATTATTGATATTTTTTTATCCAATTAATTAAATCTTTTTTAACCATAAACCCAACAACACGATCGATTTCTTGACCATCTTTAAATAATACTAATGTTGGCACACCACTAATTCTAAATTCCCCAGCAAGTGGTAAATTTTCATCAACATCGACTTTTACTATTTCCACATCATTTAACTCATTTGACACTTCTTCTAATATTGGGGCGATCATTTTACAAGGACCACACCAAGTCGCAAAAAAATCAACTAAAACTAATCCTTTAGCGGTAACATTTTTAAATTCATCCGAATTAATTATTCTTACTGACATGTTCTTATACTCCTTTTCTTATTTTTTTATTTTCACAACGGTTGCTCCAAAGCCACCTTCAGATCCATCACCATATCGGAAACTTTCTACATGAGGATTATTTCGTAGAAAATCTTGGACAAGATTTCGGATTGTTCCAGTGCCATAGCCATGAATGATTGTTACTTCATTCAAACCGGATACTAGACAATCATCAAGATATTTTTCTAGTAATATTTTTGCTTCTTCGTAGCGTTTTCCACGTAAGTCTAATTTTAATCCCACATTTCGAGTAATATTACTACTTATTTTAGTAATAGCTGATGAAGTTGGCTTATTTTTAACTTCTTTTGATGTTTTTTGCAAATCCTGTTTATTTAATTTTACCGTTGCATTTCCAATTTGCACATCAAAAGTGTTATTTTTATTTTCTTTTAGTATTATACCATAAGTTTGATATTTTGGAATAAAAACTTGTTCATTTTCAAAAAAATCTTCATCTTGTGCAGTAGTTTTAGTAAGTAAATTTTCCTCTTTAATTTGTTTTAATTGATATTTGGCTTCAATTAATTCATGAGGTTTAATACTTTTTTGTTGTAATGATTGCAAATAGGTAATTAATTCTTGGGCTTTTACTAATTTTTCTTTAATTAATTCTTCAGCTTTCTTATTGGCGTCTTGTAAGATTTGGTCGCGTTCTAAAATAGTTTGTTTAATTTCTTGATCAAGTTTTGCTTGTAACGCCAAATATTCTTGATATTTTTGGTTTACTTGGCTAATTTTTTGATCTAGTTCATGAGTTTGACTAATTAATTTTTCTAATACTTTGTCTAATTTATCACTTCGCTCAAAACTATAATTTTCAGCACGTTTAATTATTTCTTCTTTTAATCCTAAACGTTTAGAAATTTGAAAAGCATGACTTTGCCCAGGAACTCCCATTAATAGTTTATAAGTCGGCTTTAATGTCGATACGTCAAATTCAACACTAGCATTAATAATTTTGTCCGAATTAAAACCAAAAACTTTTAATTCTGAATAGTGACTAGTAGTAATAATTAAACACTTTTTTGTTAGTAAATAGTCAATAATGGCTACTGCTAAACTACTTCCTTCAGCAGGATCGGTTCCTGACCCAAGTTCATCTAATAATACTAAAGAGTTTTCTGTTACATTGTTAATAATATCGATAATATTTGTCATATGAGATGAAAAAGTTGATAGATTTTGATCAATACTTTGCTCATCTCCAATATCTGCAAACACCTGATCAAAAATATTCATATGACTATTTTCAGCACATGGAATTAAAAGTCCAAATTTTGTCATTAGAGAAAGCAAGCCTACTGTTTTTAATAATACTGTTTTTCCCCCAGTATTTGGTCCAGTAATAATCATACATTGATAATCTTTACCGAGTGTAATATTATTTTTTACAACCGTCTCAACATTTAACAACGGATGGAAACAATTAACTAAGTCAATGATTCCGTCTTTATTGACAATCGGTTTATTACATTCAAATTGCAAGGCAAATTTTGCTTTACTAAATACAAAATCAAAATGTAATAAGATTTGATAGGATTGGCTTAGACTATCAAAGTAAATCTTAATTTTATTGGATATACCCCGCAAAATTCGATTAATTTCTTGCTCTTCAGCTACTTTATTATTATTTAAAGTATTATTTAATTCTATTATTATCTGAGGTTCAATAAAGACTGTCTCACCTGAGGCAGATTGATCATGAATTAGCCCTTTAATGGTATTTTTAAAATCATTCTTTACTGCAATCACATATCTATCATTACGAATTGATATTGTTTTTTGGGTTAATTTCGATGCATTATTTTGAATAATTTCTTGTAATTTTTTCTGGATAGTAATTTCTAAGTTCTTAATCGTTTTACGAATTTGCTTTAAAGTTGGACTAGCGTCGTCTTTAATTTCGCCATATGGAGTAATTACTGATTTTATTTCTAAATTTAATTCTTTTAGATATTCTAGTTTTTCTATAGATTTTTCAAAATAAAAATGTTCAATATTATAATTTTTTAAGTTTTCTAAAAATAAATAAGTATCGCGGATACTATCCATAAACTTACTTATTTCTAGTAATTCACTTACAGATAATACTCCATCTTTTTTAGTTTTACTTAGTAAGTAACTTATATCACTACTAAAATACAAAGGATTTCTCCCTAAACGTTGTAGTATTTTAGTTGCTTCTAATGTTTCGTTTAAAGCGTAATCAATTGTTTCAACTTCATTCATTAATGGAAAACTAAAAACTTCGTCTTTATTTTTATCTAAGACGAAATAGTTTTGTAATAATTCTAAAATTTTATCAAACTCTAATGTTTTATATATCTTTGGCATCATAAACATCACTTTCCTAGTTTTGATATTTGAAAAAAAATGTGATATAATAAAAAGTCGAAAGGAACTGATAAAATGAATTATACCTTGAAATTATCTCCTGAACAAATAAAAATAATTTTAAATGCTTATCAAAAATATCGTCTCCCTCTTACCAATGATTATACCATTTTTAGGGGAAAAATCAATAGCACAACATTAACTATCTATAAGACGAATGTGGCGACATTTCAAGGGGCAAAAGCTTTTGAATTGTATGAATATTGGGCTAATATTTTTGGAATTGATATTGAAAAAGATGAAAAAAATGAAACTAAGAAAATGGAATTATTAATTCCTAATTTAAATTTATCATTGGTAGGGACTGATGAAGTTGGTACAGGTGATTTCTTTGGTGCTATCGTTGTCTCAGGAGTATATGTTCCAAAAGAAAATATTTTAATGCTAAAAAAATTAGGAGTTAAAGATAGTAAAAAATTATCTGATGAAAAGATAATGGAAATAGCTCCAAGGTTAGTGAAGATTGTCGAACATAGTACATTAATTCTTAATAATCAGAGGTATAATAAACTTATCCAAAGTAAATTTTATAATTTAAATAAAATAAAAGCAATTATGCACAATAATGTTATTATCAATTTAACAAATAAATTAACTGATAAAAACTTTCAATTTGATAATATTATTATTGATGCTTTTACAACAAAAGATAAATATTTTAATTACTTACAAAGTGAAGAAAAAGTATTTGAAAATGTAGAAGTGATTCCAAAGGCGGAAGAAAAGTATATTGCGGTTGCTGCTGCAAGTATTATTGCTAGGTATTTATATATACGTCACTTGCAAAAATTATCTACTGCATGCAAATACAAATTAATTCCTGGAGCTGGTCATGAAGTTGATATTTTAGCCGCTAAAATACTTTCTGAACAAGGTATTGAATTTTTAAGTAAAATAGCCAAATTAAACTTTAAAAATTTAGAGAAAGCATACAAAATCTTAGAAAAACAATAGCCGCAATTTAGCGGCTCTTTTTTTATTAAAAGTCCCCTTATTTTATCCATTTAAAATAAAGGGACTTTTAAGAATTAGTATTCGATATTTTTTGTAAAAACTCCTGAAAATAATCAGGTAATGGTGCGTTAAATTCGAGATATTCTTGAGTTCGAGGATGATGAAAGCCGAGTTTTGCTGCATGTAAAAATTGCCCCATTCGTCCAACAACTTTTCGCGGTCCATATACAAAATCGCCAACTACCGGATAACCAATGTAAGCCATATGAACCCTAATTTGATGGGTTCTCCCTGTTTCTAATTTGCAGGAGATTAATGTAAAATCATCAAATCGTTCTAAAACAGTAAAGTTTGTAATCGCTTCTTTGCCATCTTCTACTACAGCCATTTTTTTACGGTCTTTTGGGTCTCTTCCAATCGGTGCATTTATCCTTCCAAAGTTATGGGGAATTACACCATGGACTATAGCGATATATTCACGAGTAATCGTTCGATTGGCAAATTGTTTAGCTAATTTGCGATGGGCATAGTTTGTTTTACAAGCAACTAGTAAACCAGATGTGTCTTTATCTAGACGATGGACAATTCCAGCCCGAGCTGGGCCTTTAATTTCAGATAATGTTTCACAATGGTATAACAATGCGTTAACTAAAGTATTTTCAAAATTGCCTGTGGCTGGATGTACAACCATCCCACTAGGTTTATTAATTACAATAACATCATCGTCCTCATAATAAATATCTAACGGAATATTTTGCTTTTTTAGTTCTGAAGGAACTGGATCAGGGATTCTTACTTCGATTACATCGCCTAGCTTAAGTTGATAGCTTGGTTTTACAAATTTTTCATTTACCATTACGTATCCGTCGATGATCCATTGTTGAATTTGGGTTCGGGTATAATCCGACATTGTACATGCTAGATATTTATCAATACGTTCACTTTCATTTAACTCATAAATTATTTTTTTGTCAGCCATAAAATATCACTCTTTCCAAAGAGTACTGAAATTGCTAAAAGAATAACGCCTATTGTTAAACATATATCGGCAACATTGAAAATTGGAAAATCATATTTGAAGAAAATAAAATGTAAAAAATCAATTACTTCACCGCGAAAGACTCGATCTATAAAGTTTCCTAAAGTCCCAGAAATCATTAAAATTAAACTTATACTATATAGAAAATTATTTTTCAAATCAAAGTCTTTCATTAAATATGCAAAAAAAGCTAGGGAAATAATCGTAATAGTTATCAAAAACCATAATTGGCCTTGGAAAATTCCCCATGCGGCTCCAGTATTACGATGGGAAGTAATATAAAAAAAGTCTTTTATAATGGTAATACTTTCACCATAATTCATTGTTTTATCAATGATTATTTTAGTAATTTGATCTAGCAAAATTAATAATACAATTAAAATAATTCCTAATGTCATATTCTTTACCTCATTGTGCTTATTTAATAATGTTTGTGATTGTAAATAAAATGATAAATGTTGCTACCGCAAATCCAATATTTAATGATTGATAAACAAATATAGCTTTAGATGACAATTTTTGCAGTTTTGGCTCGTTTGGATAATAGTGTTTCGTTAATTCTAAGGTAAAGTAATTTGATAATCCATTACAAAATAATAACATCAACCATGATATTATTATTAATAGACGTAATAACAAGCGATGATATCCTAAAATGAAATATAACTGATAAATAAGTATTATAAGTGGTAAAACAGTTATTATTGTCAATACTAAACTCAATAAAAATGCTAATGTACTTTTAAATCCTTTTAATGGAATATCTGAAAAAGTTTTATAATCTTCCCGTCCTTTTTTCCAAAGATTTTGTTTCATTTCTTAGCCACCTTCTTATTTAGATGTTCAAGAACAGCACTAAATGAATTAACTTCTATTAATTCAAATGATGGATTAGGAAGACGCTCATAAATATATTTTGCTTCTTTGAAATTATCAGCAGTCACAAAAAAGATATCAATTGGATAATTATAAAGCAAATCTATTAACTGTGCAGTGATTATTTTTTGTTTGACTCCGCCTATAATTCCGCTGGTTCCGTTTAGATTAATTGTTCCAGTACCAACGATTCGATACCCTTTAGTTACGTCCTCATCAACTAAGGCATTATAAATTCCTAAAGTTTGCATTAATCCGCCACTTGGCCCTAAATTATTAATTTTCTTTTGATTAAACTTAGGAGTCGCTTCTTTAATATTAAAATCAGGCAATAAAAATGCTTCGATTAAATATTTTTTATTACAATTATCATTAACTTTTATATCGGTTTCTTGTCGTTTTCCTTCTTTAATTACCGTTAATGTAATTTCCTTTTGGTTAACATTACATGTATCAGTATCAATTGGACTATTTCGAAGAAGAATTTTTTCGTAATTATCAATTGTAACAGGTTCCCCATTTACTTTAGTAATAGTATCACCAAGAGATAATTCTTTTGGTGTATTTTTAAATTTATGGTATATTACTGCACCAGTAAATTCATATGTAATGTTTACATTAGGATTATTCTTCATTGCTTCGGTATATGCTACAATCACTGAATATTTGATACTTAAATTACGATAAATTTCACCTTGCTTAATATCTTCTTCCTTAGTTAAAACATTTTTAGGATCATATTTTTCTAAGTCTAAATGTGGATTTAGTTTACCTATCCATTTTTGAAATAAAGATATTTCACGTTTGGTATATACAGAAACAGTATATACTTCGCCCATTTTTTTATCTGTATCGATATTAATATAATCACTTACCGGAGTTAATCCTCCTGGCATAATAACTTCATATTCAACTTTTATTAGTGTAATTGATAGAATTGCTGCATAAATAATTAAGCTTAGAATAACAAAAATTTTTGTAATTAATTTACTATTAAGGAATGATTTATAAAGTTTTAATAGATATGCTTTCATTTAATCACCTATCTTTATCGAAAATGGTTTAATTTTGCGATAAGAGATATTTGCAGAGGCAAGCATACGCTTTGCTGCTATATTCGATGGAGTATTATTATATTTATCTTCTAAATAAACAATTTCTCTTATACCGCTTTGAATTAACAATTTACAACACTCATGACATGGGAAAAGAGTAACATATAAGGTACAATTTTTTAGGGAGGTTGTTGAATTTAAGATGGCATTCGTCTCCGCATGGACCACATATGGATATTTTGTATTTATAAAATCACCTTCATTGTTCCAAGGATATTCATCATCGTCACATCCATAGGGAAAACCGTTATAACCAATCCCAACAATACGTTTATCTTGATTAACAATACATGCACCAACTTGTGTATTAGGGTCTTTGCTACGCAAACTGGAAAGCAAAGCAACCCCCATAAAATATGTATCCCAATCAATATAATCTGTTCGTTTTTTCATTTTTTATCCTCAATTTCGCATTCTTGACGAATTTGTTCAAGGATTTCTTTTTTCATTTCTTCAACTTTTTTTAAACTAATCATACAAGTTGATGATGCACATGTACGGCATTGCTCAGGTAGTTCAACATTATCTGGAGTTTTTGTTTTACGATTTAGGATAGTTACTAGTAAAAATAAGATAACTAATCCAACTATTATTAATCCTTGAATTACTATGCTGGCTAAAAACATTATTTTATGCCACCTTTCTGTAATAATTGCATTATACAATAATGGGCACATACTAAACCAAATGAAGCTGTCACTGGCATATAAGAACCTAAATTTGGAATCTCTTGCGGTTTTTCTTTGGAATATGCCACCATTACTTTTGAAGTTATTTTATCATCTCGTAGTTTTTTCCGAATTATTTTGGCAATCGGATCATAACTTGTTTTTCTAATATCATCAATTATGATATTGAATGGAGACAGTTTTTTGGCTGCCCCCATTGAACTTATAAAATTAATATTATGTGATATACAATTGCAAATTAACTCATATTTGGCTTTAATATCATCTATAGCGTCAATTAAGAAGTCAATTTTATGACTAAATAGAGTCATTTTAGATTCTTGACCATATTTATTTGCGATTTTAATAACTTTAATATTAGGATTAATTTCCTGTAGTTTATTAGCAAGAACATCTACTTTTACTTTGCCAATGGTATTATCGTTTGCAATAATTTGTCGATTAATATTAGTAATATCTACAACATCAAAATCTTGAATAATAAGTGTCCCCACTCCTGAACGAGCTAAGGCTTCTGCGGCTACGCCACCAACACCGCCAACACCAATAACAGCAACTGTAGATTGTTGTAATATTTGAAGACCTTCAGGCTTAATTAAATATTCAATTCGTTCAAAACGTTTATTCATTGTCTATAGCAATTTTAATTTTTAATTCTTCAAGTTGTTTTGGTGAGACAGTGTTTGGAGCTTCACTCATTAAGTCAAAAGCATTATTTGTTTTCGGGAATGCAATAACATCACGTAATGAACTTGATTTAGTTAAAATCATAACTAGTCGGTCAAGTCCTAAAGCAATTCCACCATGAGGTGGTGTTCCGTATTGTAAAGCTTCTAAGAAAAAGCCAAATTTTTCTTTTGCTTCTTCTTCAGTTAGTCCAATTGCTTTAAACATTTTACTTTGAGTTTCTTGATTATGAATACGAATTGAGCCTCCGCCTAATTCATAGCCATTTAAAACGATGTCGTAGGCCTTAGCTTTTACTGCACTTGGATTACTTAACATTAACTCTTCTTGTCCATCTTTTGGAGATGTAAATGGATGATGAGCAGCCACATAACGATTAGTCTCTTCGTCATATTCAAATAATGGCCAATCAACAACCCATAAGAAATCAAAAACATTTGGATCAATTAAATTCAATTGCTTACCTAAATGAACACGTAATTGACCTAGTGAAACATTAGTGATTTCTTTCTCATCTGCAACAATCACCACTAAGTCATTATTTTCTAAATTTAAAACATTAATTAGTTCATCTTTTATATCATTAGTTATAAATCGAGCAAGAGAACCATTAAATTCATTATTTTCATATTTAAACCAAATTAACCCTTTTGCTTTATAGTGTTTCGCTATTTCTTCTAATTCAGAAATATTCTTACGGCTAAAGTTATGGGCTTGATTTTTAATATTGATAGCTTTAACTAAACCATTATTATTGATAGCATTTTGGAATATCGAAAAATCAATTTTTTTAGCTACATCTGTTAAATCAATTAGTTCTAAACCAAAACGTGTATCTGGTTTATCACTACCATATCGGTTCATGGCTTCTTCATAAGATAAACGTTTAAAAGGAGTTTTTATTTGAATATCTAAAGCGTCTTTTAAAACTTTTTTCATTAGTCCTTCAATAACCCCAATTACATCGTCTTCATTAACAAAACTCATTTCAACATCGATTTGTGTAAATTCCATTTGACGATCCGCACGTAAGTCTTCATCACGGAAACACTTAGCAATTTGGAAATACTTTTCAAACCCAGCAATCATTAATAATTGTTTGTATAATTGCGGGGATTGAGGAAGGGCGTAGAATTTACCTGGATGAACACGTGATGGAACTAAATAGTCACGAGCACCTTCAGGAGTAGATTTCCCAAACATTGGTGTCTCTACTTCGATAAAGTCTAAACTATCAAAATAATTGCGAACACTCATAGTAATTTTATGTCGTAAAATGAAGTTACGTTGCATAATTGGACGACGTAAATCCAAATAACGATATTTCATACGCACTTCTTCTAGTGCATCTGTCTCATCAGCAATAATCATCGGTGTTTGCTTAGCTGTTGATAAAACTTTTAGTTCATTTACATCAATTTCAATATCACCTGTAGGAAGGTTTTTATTTTTACTTTCGCGTTCAATCACTTTTCCCTTTACTAATATAACATATTCATTTTTTAACTCTTCACAAATTCCATAATTTTTATTATCAGGGCGAACAACTAATTGAGTTATTCCGTAACGGTCACGTAAATCTATAAAAATAATTCCACCTAAATTACGTTTTCGAGCAATCCATCCTGTTAAAGTAACTTCTTTATTAACATCAGAAATTCTTAGTTCACCATTATTGTGCGTTCTCATCATAACAAAATCCTTCCTTTGCATTTATTAGTTCATATGGTAAATAATTTAATAAATCACTAATTGGAATTGTAACTTGAGTTTTATTAGCAACATCCTTTACAGTAATTAGGTTTTCTTTACGCTCATTTTCGCCAATAATTAAAATATATTCAACATTTAATTTTTCTGATAATCTAAATTGTGGTTTCATTGAAATGTTTTTATAATCAAATTCAACTTTTAAACCTAGTTTACGAAGATATAAAGCCAATCGTTGTGCTTCGATTTTGGATTGTTCATCTAATGCCATAATAAAGATTTCTGGATTAATTTTTAAAGATGGCCATACATTTTGACGATCCATTAATTCTATCAATCTTTCAACTCCAAACGCATAACCTACTCCAGGAATATCAGGTCCATTTAAATCTTTAACCAAATTACCATATTTTCCGCCAGCACAAATTGCTAAGTTATTTAATTCATCATCGGATTTGATAATAAATTCAAATACAGTATCAGTATAATAATCTAAACCACGAACTAAGTTTTCATCAATTTCATATTTTATACCGAATGTATCTAGACCACGCAATACTTCATTAAAATAATCAATGGATTCTTGAGATAAATAATCCTTAATCTTTGGAGCATTTTTCATAAAATCTTGATTGACATCTACTTTACAATCTAAAATTCGCATTGGGTTTTTCTCTAAACGAACTTTACAGTCATTACATAATTTATCGGTATATTTATTAAAATATTCAACCAAAGCTTTTTGGTATTTATCACGTGATGATAAATCCCCAATTGTATTAATTTTTAAAACGATATTTTGTAAGTTTAATTTTTCAATAATAGTCCAAGCACTTAAAATGATATCGACATCAAGTATTGCTGTGCTATTTCCAAATGCTTCGACTCCAAATTGATGAAATTGGCGATATCGACCCGCTTGAGGACGTTCATATCTAAAAATAGGTCCAAAATAAAAATATTTATTTACATCTATGCTATTCGCATAAATTTTATTTTCAATGAAGGCACGTACTACAGGTGCAGTCCCTTCTGGACGCAATGTTATGCTTCGATTTGAACGATCAAAAAAAGTATACATTTCTTTTGTAACAATGTCACTTTGTTCACCAAGTCGATTAAAAACTGCTGTATTTTCAAAAATTGGAGTAATCATTTCTTTAAAACCAAATTTTTTGATTTCATTACTACATACTTGTTCAATATAACGAAACTTTTCTGCATCCAAATCAAAAAAATCTCTTGTTCCTTTAATTTTTTGAATTGTTGACATAGTAATCCTCCTAACTGAAAAGTAAAAGTCCCTAAAGATAAACTTTAAGGACGATTATTCACATCAAAGTAAGAGCTAAGACATCACCCATAGTTAAAGTTACCTTTATGACATATAAGATGATTTTATCCTTAAAAGATTTATTAATACATATAATATATAATTATTATATAGATTTTTAGTAATTTTGTCAAGATAACCAATTTAACAGTTTTATTCTTTTTCTAATTGTAAAAAAATATCTTTTACATATGAAACAAGATATTCTTTATTATTTAAGTTGGGATTATCAATAACAATTTGGAGACATTGATTCAAAATTTTATAAATAATTGTTCCTTCCTCTAAACCCATTTCAAGCAAATCATTTCCAGTAATTGCTAAATCTTTAAATGAATATGGTTCATTATTTGTAATTATTTCGTTAAGTAATTTCTTACAATCATTAACTATTTGTTCATACATTATATCCCTATTAACTTTTGCAATTACTAAATGGATATTTAAAACTTTATCAAATATTTCAATTGGTACTTTACGAATAATTCGTTTAATAAATGGTTTACCATTTGCCATTTGAATGTTTAAATAATTTGTAATTGTTGTTACGATTTTAATTTCCTTTCTCGAACATTTTAAACTTGTCATTACTTCAATAGCATTTATTTTGCTTTTAGCAAACAAAAATGCTAATCTTACTAAAGGATCTTGTTCTAAATTTTCATAAACTTTAAATAAATATTCATCATCTTGAATTTGGGTTAATTGCGGTAAAAAGACTATAAAATATTCCTTATATTTAATCCATGACTCGTAATTTAAGTATAAAAGGATTTTAAAAAATTCATTACGTAAGCGCTCAATCGAGATATATTGCAAATTGTTTTTTAGTTTTTTCATCGCTTCAAGAGTTTTGTCATCTATCATAAACCCTAAACTAATTGCAAAACGAATAGCTCTAATTATGCGTAGTGCATCCTCATTAAAACGTTTCATTGGATCGCCAACACAGCGAATTATCTTTTTATGTAAATCTTCAAGACCATTAAAGTAGTCAATTAATCCTTCTTCTTGATTATAGGCAAAGGCATTAATAGTAAAATCTCTTCGACTTAAATCAGTATATAAATCATCCGTAAACTCGACCATTTTAGGGCGACGATAATCTTCATAAATTGTTTCTTTCCGAAAAGTCGTTATTTCATAAAAGTTTTCATTGTATTGTACAGTAATGGTACCATATTTTTCTCCTATAGTTAGAATAAAATAATTACGAAAAATATGCTTTATTTGATTAGGAGTAGCATTCGTAGCAAAGTCAAAATCGTGAGTTTCTTTGCCGAGTAATAGATCACGAATTGACCCTCCTACGCAATATGCTTTGAAATTCGCGGCTTTAATTTTATTTAATATTTCTAATACCTCTCTTGGTAAATTAAGCATTTCATCACCTTAAAATGTAAATCTATTATTTATTATATAATTAGTATAACATAGTTATTAGTAAATTAAAATGGATGAATAAAAAATCATAAAAAAATCAGAGTTTTGTGAATACAAAACTCTGAAATTATCATTTAATAATTTTATTTAGAAACTCTATCACTCGTGGTTTGGTTGGGTTATTAAAGAAATTATCGGGAGTATCATCTTCAATGATTTTACCTTCATCCATAAAGATAACACGACTTGCGGCTTCCTTAGCAAATCCCATCTCATGAGTTACAACTACCATTGTCATACCTTCACTAGCTAATTCTTTCATAAAGTCTAAAACTTCTTTGACCATTTCTGGATCTAAGGCACTAGTTGGTTCATCAAATAACATTACAGCTGGATTCATTGCTAAGGCTCTAGCGATTGCCACACGTTGTTTTTGACCACCAGATAATTGATTAGGATAAGCACTAGCTTTATCTAATAACCCAATACGATTTAGTAAATTTTTGGCTTTGGTATTTGCTTCTTCTTTTGTCATTAATTTTAATTCTACCGGAGCGAGTATAATATTTTGTAAAATAGTTAAGTGAGGAAATAAATTAAAACTTTGAAAAACCATTCCGATATGTTTACGAACTTCATTTATACTTGGTTTAGTCGGTTCAATTAGCTGGTCTTTAAAATATACTTCTCCGGAAGTTGGAATTTCAAGACCATTTATTGTTCGAAGTAATGTTGATTTACCACTTCCTGATGGACCTATAATAACAACCCGTTCTCCTTCTTTGATGTCTAAGTTTACATCTTTTAATACAACTAAATCATTAAATTTTTTGGTTAAATTTTTAATTTTAATCAATTTTTAACCTCTTTTCTATTCTCTTTGCAAAACTTGCAATAATAATTACTAGTAATAAATATATTATTGACATCATCAAATAAGGAGTAAATGCATCGTAGGTTGCGGAAGTGATAAGGCGGAAAGCATTAGTCAGGTCAATTACTGTAATAAATCCTGCTACCGAAGTTTCTTTTAATAACGCAATAAACTCATTAATAATAGATGGTAACACTACTTTAACGGTTTGTGGTAGTATAACTTTTTTCATTGACTGAGAATAACTCAACCCAAGTGAGCGTGCTGCTTCTAATTGACCTTTATCAATAGATAATATTCCACCGCGAATGATTTCTGTAACATAGGCACCACTATTTATTCCAAAGACGATGATTGCAACCATCACTGCATTTAGCGATCTAACTGAAGCAAATATTCCAAAATAGATTAATAATAATTGGGCTGTAACTGGTGTTCCGCGAATTACAGTTGTATATAAATTAGCTATACTTTTTAAGGATTTTCCCAACCAAGTCTTATGCGGATGGATTTTAATTAGAGCAGTAATTGTTCCTAAAGTAATCCCAATAATTAATCCACCCGTAGTAATAAATAAGGTATTTTTTAAACCTTCAAGGATTATTTTATATCTTTGGTCTCTTATTAAAACATTAATAATATTTTCAATAAAACTCATATTTCATTATCCAAAATATTTAGTAGTTAATTGATTAAAACGACCGTCTTCTTTAATTTTATCTAAGACTTGGTTAATAAAGTTCTTTAAATCTTCTTGACCTTTTGGAATGGCAATAGCATATTCTTCAACTGTTAATGGAATATTAATTATTTTTAAGCCTTGATTTCTCGCAACAAAAGATTTAGCAGGCATTTCATCAATAACTACTGCATCGATACGTCCATTTAATAATTCCATAACTGCTAAATTACCATTATCATATGAAGTAGCAACTGCATCTTTAATACCTGGGAATTCCCAATCTTCCTCACCACGAACATAAAATTCGCCAACTGTTCCACGTTGGAAACCAATAGTTTTTCCTTCTAAACTAGCCACAATTTCCTCAACAGTTTCTCCAGTAATTGTTGTATTACCTTCTTTAACAATTACTACTTGAGAGGCATTGAAGTATGATTTTGAAAAATCAACTGATTTTTTACGTTCTTCAGAAACTGTAAGTCCAGCAATTGCTATATCGGCACGTCCTGAAGCAACTGCCGCAATTACTGCATCAAAATCCATATGTTGGATTTCAATTTCAACACCCAATTCATCCGCAATTATCCTTGCTAAGTCCATATCAAATCCAACAATTTTATTATTTTCAAAATATTCAAATGGTGGAAATTCAGCGTTAGTTGCGACAATAATTTTATTAGATTTTTTGATTTCTTCTAGTAAATTTTTTTGTGCACAACCAGTTAAACTTAATGTGAATAATGCTACGATAATAAGTAATAACTTTTTCATAAAATCCTCCTTAAATTTAAAGTTCTCTAAATAATGAAAAAAAAACAATAGTTCTAAAACTATTGCTTCAAGTTATCCATACTGCTCACAACCAAAACTAAAAAGTTTTAGTTGATCTTGTTAAGATTAAATTAATTAATCTTGTAATATATTATATCTTTTTTTATAGTAAATGCAAGAAAAAAAATTAATTATTTTTTTTAATTCCTCGTGATACAACATTTTTTCCATATGTTTTTTGTAAATTTAGCAATAATTTATGAATTTCATTTTCTTTTTCCAATTCATTAATTTCAAAGATACTATATTGTTTAATATCTTCTTTTCCTTCAACTAAACGATTAGCAAAAACTCCAACAAGCCGTAATGGTGTTGTAAAATCATGATATTCTTCTAATAAATCTAAGGTAATTGAATACAAAGTATTGGAATTGTTAGTTGGAATATCTAAGGGTTTACTTCGGTTAATCGTACGATAATTATTATATTTAAGTTGGATTCCAAATGTTTGTGCTAATAAATTTTTTCTTTCTAATCGATTTGATAAAGTGTTTACTAATACTTTTAATGTTTTTTTGATAATTTGTTCATCATAGATTTCATATTCAAAAGTATGAGAATTACTCATTGAACTAACTTCGTCATTATTTGATTCGACTGGTGAGTTATCTTCTCCTCGGGCTCGTTCTTGTAATCCTAAGGCATGATTTTCACCAACTGTATCTTTTAGTAAATCAAGATTAGAATAATTTGCTAAATCTCCTATAGTATTAATTCCAATTGAACGTAGACGCGGAGCTGTTTTTTTTCCAACACCATACATTTTTTCAATAGGTAATGGCCATAATAATTGTTCAATTTCCCGTTTCCGTAAGACTGTAATTCCTAAAGGTTTCTTCATATCAGATGCCATTTTAGCTAAAAATTTATTAGGGCCAATTCCTATGCTACATGGTAATAAATAGTTTTGATATAAATCAGTTTGAATTTTTTTTGCTAACTCGATAAAATCAACTTTATCATATAAATCGGAAACATCCATATAAGCTTCATCAATTGAACCAGGTTCAATTAAGTTAGTAATCGTATATAAATACTCAAAAAACAATTTTGAATAATGTTTATATAAATTCATATCCGGTTCAACAACCACCAATTCCGGACATAATTTTAATGCCTCTCTCACTAACATAGTAGTTTTAATTCCATATTTTCGGGCTTCATAACTAGCGGTTAATATTATACTTCTTTTTAATGGGTCATTGTGAGCAACGACAACTGGTTTTCCTAACAACTCTCTATTTTCGGCAATCTCACATGAAGCAAAAAAAGCATTCATATCGATATGGAAAATTATTCGTGGTTTTTTCATTTTTATCTTCCCTTTTTTAAATAATTATGTTATAATTTAGTATATGTATTATAATTATATCATATTTTATGAGGTGAATAAAGTGGACAAAGAAAAAACTAAGCAAACAAAAAAATTAGTGCGAACAAAAGTACGTGCCGATAAATCTATTGAAGTTGAATTTCAAAAACACCCTAAAGATACGATTATTGGAAAAATTTTATTATACTTAATTATTATTGGTACTGTTATACTTCCTGTCGCTTTATTAATATATGCTATTATTGAGGCCTTTAGTTAAAAAACTAATGGCTTTTTTATTTTATTAAGCATATTAATCAAAAAAGCTTACCCCAAAAAGGTAAGCTTTTATATTATACAACACTATACATTAGCTCGCGTTTTTCTCGTTTATGCATCAATCGTAATCTATCTGCAATCATTGCAATAAATTCTGAATTAGTCGGTTTTGATTTATGATAGCTGATTGTATAACTAAAGATTTCACTAATAGCATCAATATTTCCTCTAACCCAGGCAACTTCAATTGCGTGGCGAATGGCACGTTCTACTCGTGAGGCTGTAGTATTAAATTTACGAGCAACTTCTGGATATAATACTTTCGTTACGCTACCAAGTAAATCGACATTATGATATACCATAGTAATAGCTTCACGAATGTACAAATATCCTTTAATATGGGCTGGAACGCCAATTTCATGTAATAAAGTAGTAATTTCAGTATCTAAGTCAACATTTTTTATTGCTAAATTAATTGGCGATGTTCGTGATAATGTTTCTTTTTGAATTTTTAAATCATTAATTATTTCAAATAGATGAGTAAAATTAATTGGTTTAACAATAAAATAGTCGGCACCTAGTTCGGCTGCTTTGTTCATTATTTTTTCATTAGCAAAAGCAGTAACGACAATAATATTTTTTGGTTGTTTAAATTTTTCTTTTTTTAATTTTAATTCTTGTAAAACTTTTATACCATCACAGTTTGGCATAAAAATGTCTAAAATTAAGACATCTACTTGTGTAACCCGTAATGCATTTAATAATGTAACCCCATCCGAGTGAGTTCCGACAATTTGGATTTCCTTTTTATCTTCAAAGAAATCCTCCATTAACTGAACTAATTCCTTGCCATCCTCAGCAATCATCAATTTTAAACCTTCCATACATCCATCCTTCCTTTCCTAACATACACTTCTAATTTACAACTTTTAAGTGCAATATACAAGGAAAAGATGGAAAAAATATTTAATTTTTTGAATAATAATGACCCATTCGACAAAATCCGACACATGATTTTGGTGGATTGTCGAATGGTGTCTCTTATGCTGTTTCCTCAACCATCCATTCTAAATATACTCCATATCCTACTAGTGGATTATCAACTATAACATGTGAGACTGCTCCAACGATTTTTTGATCTTGAATAATAGGACTACCACTCATTCCTTGGATTATACCGCCAGTTTTATTAATTAATCGTTGATCAGTAACTTTGATTTTTATTCCTTTAATATCAGGATTGGATTGTTTTCTAATTTCAATAATTTCAATTTGAAATTTTTCGACTTTTTCATCTTCTATTACAGTCCATAATTCGGCTTTTCCAACTTTAACTTCACGAGCTTTTCCTACTTTCATAAGTGGTTTGGAAATGGCACGTGAATCAATTATTCCAAAGATACCGATATCTTTGTTTTTAGTGATAGTTCCAATCGATGATGAGGAAACACTGGCTAATTTTTCTCCTGGGCTCCCAGGTTCAGCTTTAGTTATTTTATCAATTCGAGAGCGAGTTATAAAACCATTAACCAAACTTAATTCATTATTTCGGTCAACCACACCATGACCTAAAGCCCCATATATATTAGTTTTCGGATTGACAAAAGTTAATGTTCCGACTCCTAAAATGCGGTCTTTAATATATAATCCTAAAGAATTCACTTTATTTTTATTCTCTATAACTCTGATTGTAGTATAAATAGTAGTATTCTTACGAAGCAATTGAATATTCAAAATATCATTATGTTTATGTTGCTGTAAAACATTAATAATGTCTTGATTGTGTTTAATTTCTTGATTATCTAACATTAAAATTTTATCTCCGCTTTGAATATCACTATCTTTCCATGGGGCAACATTTCCATTTGATGTTTGGACTTCATACTTTCCAACTATGTATACTCCAGTTTCAAGCTGTAGCCCAATAGATTCGCCGCCTGGAATAACATAGTTTGGAACACCGGCCGCTTCTAAATGAATGCTGAATGTGCATAAAATTAAAAATAATATAAAAGTTAGCACGGATTTAGTAGTAAATTTAAATTTACCTACCTCCTTTGTGGCTACTTTTATATTATTTACTTAAATATTATTTATAAAGACAAAATATTTATTTGGCAAATTTGTTAATTAATTCTTCTGCCATATTTTTACTTGCTTCAGTAATTATGCCATCAGAAATCATCTTTGCAATTTCTTCAATTCTTTCATTTCGATTTAACTGATATGCTTTAGAATACGTACGGTCATTATCAATTTTTTTAATAATTTTTAAATGGTGATCGCCACTTGCGGCAACTTGAGGAAGATGAGTTATACATAAAACTTGATGTTTTTGAGAAATAGTTTTAATTTTTTTGGCAATACTATGAGCAACCAATCCACTTACTCCACTATCAATTTCATCAAAAATCATTAATTGCAAATTTAGTTTTTCAATCATAATTGTCTTTAAGGCTAACATAAAACGGCTCATTTCGCCGCCAGATGCTACTTTTGATAGTGAGCGTAGTGGTTCTCCAGGATTAAACGAAACTAAAAAATCAACCTCATCTATGCCATCTCTTTTGAAACATTGTTCATCAGCAAAACTTTGTGGTTCACTAATAGTAAACATTATTTCAAATGATACATTTTTTAATTGCAAATCAGCCAAATGATTTTTAATTTGGGTAGTTATTTCATTAGCATAATTTTTTCTCAAAATTGATAATTCCTTAGCAATTTCAAAAACTTTTTGAAATGATTCTTGAGCATTTGCTTCAAGTTTTTGTAAATAAAAATCATAATTTTCAATTTCCGAAATTTCTTCTTTAACTTGGGCTAAATAATTAACTAATTCTTCAGTTGTTTTCTTATATTTTCTCCGTAAATCGGCATATAAACCTAATCTTTCGTTAATAAATTCTAATTCATTTGGGTCAAATTCATTTTCAATATCAATTTGTGCAACAGATTGAAATACGTCTTCAATAATATAATAAGCTTCGGTTAAATTTTCTTTTAATTTTTGATATTGTGAATCATATTCAGCTAATTTTTCTAAATATTTAGTTGCATCATATAGATTTTCTAAAATATTATTGTCATTAAACAAATTATTAAAACTAGCAAAGTTTTGGTAAATATTTTCAAAATTATTTAAAATTTTAAATCGTTCTTTAAGTTCTTCTTCTTCGCTAATACTAATATTAGCTTTTTCTAACTCATTAATTTGATATTTTAAAAATTCAATACGATTATTGTCTTCATTTTTCTTATTAAGAAGATTTTTATATTTAATAATGTTTTGTTTGTAATCTTCATATGCGTTTTGATACTCGATCAGTTTTTGTTCAATTTCAAAATTATTTAAAAACTGTAAATAATTTTTAGGATTAATTAACCCTTGAGTATCAAATTGCGAATGAATATCTCCTAAAGTCTCCGAAATTTCTTTTAATTGGTTTAATGTTATTATAGTTCCATTAACCCGACAAATACTTTTACCATTGGCATATAGTTCACGACGAATAACTAACATATCGTCTTCATTAATATCTATTCCTAGTTCATCACAAAAGGATTTAACTTTATCATTAAAATTTGAAAAAACTCCTTCAATGATGCATCGTTCTTCACCATGACGTATAAAATCACTTGAAGCACGATTGCCAAATAGTAAGCCAATGGCATCAATGATTAAAGTTTTTCCAGCCCCCGTTTCACCAGTAATGACAGTCATTCCATTTTGAAATTCAATGTTTATATTATCAATAATGGCTAAGTTTTTTACATGGAGACTTAACAACATATCATTCACCTACATTAAATGTTTTGATATATTCTACGACTGTTTGTACATCTAATTTAAGATCTTTTTTAATAGCATCAATGCTTCCATGAGTCACATAATGGTCATTAATGGCCAATAGTTTAACATTAATTTGTAATCCTAACTTGTTAATGGTATCTAAAATTAATGTTCCCAAACTTCCCTTGCGTACTACTTCTTCATAGACTATTACTGTTGTATTATTAAGTTGCTGTAAAACTGATTCATCAAGTGGAACGATAAAACGTGCATTTATTAAACCAACTGATAAGTTATCTTTACTTAAGGCTTGGTCAAGTGTCAGAACATTTGGACCATAAGTGATAACATTGACTTTTTTAAGTGGGCGTATTATCTCCCATGAACCAAAAGTAATTTTACTATCAACTGTTTCATTGATTGGAATTGTATTAGCACGTGGATAACGAATAGTAATTGGTCCATTATGCTTATATAAAGCGTAATGGATTAATTGTCGTGCTTCAAATAAATCTTTTGGCATTGCAACCGTCATATTTGGAAGATGTGATAAATAGGCAATGTCAAAAACACCTTGATGCGTATCACCATCAGGTCCAACAATTCCAGCACGGTCTACTAAAAAAACAACATGATTATTACTACGACAAACATCATGATTTATTTGATCATAAGCGCGTTGAAGGAAAGTAGAATAAATTGACACTACTGGAATTAAATTATGGCGAGACATAGCTGCTGCCATTACTACAGCATGCTCTTCTGCAATCCCCACGTCTATAATTTGATGTGGCAATTGTTTTTGAAAATCAATCCAACCTGATCCTGATATCATTGCTGGACAAATTACTTTAATATTAGGATTGTTTTTCGCATAATCTAAGACAATTTCACTAATTCCTTCACTCCAAGAAATAGTTTTTGTAAAATCGTTTTTAATTGGTTTCCCAGTTGTTATATCAAATGGGCCAACTCCATGCCATAAACCTAAATCATCCTTTTCTGCAAACTCATATCCTTTACCTTTAATAGTTTTAACATGAATTACTGTTGAATTATTACTTTCCTTGGCATGTTGTAAGTAACGAGTAATTTCCCGAATATTATGACCATCAATTGGCCCAAAATATTTAAATCCATAGGTATGAAAGATATTAGGTCCATAAATAAATGAACGAATAGAATTTTTAAAATTAGTAGTCGCACGATGGATAAAGCCTGGAACAATATTTTTAAATAATTTATAAGATCTTTTTATACGGATTTTATTAAAAACTTTGGATAACCGTCCTACATTTTTAGATATACTCATATCATTATCATTTAAAATGATAGTAATTTTTTTATCCTGATGAGAGCCAATGAAATTTAAAGCTGCAAAAGCCAAACCATTTTGAATAGCCCCATCACCTATTATAACTACAATCTCACCGATACTATCATTTAATTCTTTAGCTTCTAGAAATCCCGCTGCAGCTGATATAGATGTTGAACTATGACCGGCTTCCCAAACGTCATGAACACTTTCTTCATAACGCATAAAACCACTTAGACCATCTTTTTGACGTAACGTAGAAAACTGAGGACTACGTCCAGTAATAATTTTATGAACATATGCTTGATGACCAACATCAAAAATTAATTTATCTTTTGGACTGTCATATACATAATGTAATGCTAATGTCAACTCAACAATCCCCAAATTACTTGATAAATGACCGCCGGTTTTACTTATATTTTCGATTAAAAATTTTCGAATTTCTTTAGCAAGTTCTTCAAGTTCTTTATAGGACATTTTTTTTATGTCTTCGGGATAAATCGGTTTGTTAAAATCGATCATGCAATACCCTCGCAATCAATGAATATAGCAATTTTTGGTCAAACAATTCTTTTGCAATTTTAAGAGTTTCCTCACGTAAATTAAAATATATTTCTAATGTTTTTGTCATACCAAAATTACTAACATAGGTAGACTTTTGATTTTTAATATCGCTGCTAGTGTTTGCAAGACTATTATCGGTACTTTCTAAATAATCTTGAATATCATCCTGAATTTGAAAAGATAGTCCCAAGTTATAAGCAAGTTTTAATAATAATTCTTGCTTGCTTGGATAAATATTTGAAAGTAATCCTCCTATTAACACGCTTGCTTCAATTAATTCTTTAGTTTTTTTAAGATGCATTAAATTTAATTTTTCAAAAGATAACTTTTGTCCAGTTGACATAATATCAAGAGCTTGACCACCAACCATGCCGTTTGCGCCGGCGCGGCTGGCTAAAATAGAAATTATATGGACTTTTTGAGAGTCATTTAAATAATTATCACTGGCAATAACATTAAAAGCCTCTGTAAGCAATGCATCACCAGCTAATATAGCCATTCCTTCCCCAAAAACAAGATGATTTGTTTTTACACCGCGACGATAATCATCATTATCCATTGCTGGAAGGTCATCATGTATTAATGAATAAGTATGTATCATTTCAATTGCACAAGCACTATCAAGTCCAATATTAATATCATTATTAGTATCCGCTAACATTAACAACACAATTAAAGGCCGTAGTCGTTTCCCACCAGCCTTTATTGAATATAATATCGATTCTTGTAGATCTTTTGAAATTGAAAAGTTTGTAACAATCTGTTCTAGGCGATTGTTAATTAAACCAATATAATAATCAAATTGATTATTCATTGCTTTCCTCATGTTCCATACTTTCATTCATTTTTTTAACAATAACTTCTTTTGCTTCTTCTAAACGTTGTTTGCATAATTTACTAATTTCCATTCCTTTTTTATATTTTTCAATTGATTCTTCTAAATCTAAAGTTCCACTTTCTAATTCTTTAACGATTGAGTTTAACTCTTGTAATAATTCTTCAAACTTCTTACTCATCTTACTTCTCCTCACTTTTGTGGATGATTTTTGTAGAAATGATGGCATCGCTAAACTGGACATCTAAAGGGAGTGCCATATCTAAATCTCTAGCTTGACGAACAATCTTACCGTTTTGATACACTATTGTATATCCTTTTTTCAAAACATTTAAAGGATTTAAGATTATTAATTTATCAATGGCATTAATAAGATCTTGATCAGTATGTTTTAGGGTATTAATCATATATTTATACATAGTATTATTATTACTTGCAATTATTTGTTCATAATAACTAATCTTCTCGCCTAAATTAATATTACTTAAACGTGTTTTTAAGTTACTTAATTCTGAAAAACTTTTTTCAATTTTGTTTAATGGTGAATAAATATGTAATTTTTCAAATACTTGTTTATATTGTTCATATTTGCGATTAATAATATCAATAAAATTTTTCAAACCATAAGAATTTTGAATGACGTTTAATTTATTATGTTTATCTAATAAAGTACGTTTAATTTGATCGTTTAATCTATTAATTATATTATTAATTTGTTGTAAGATTTCATTTTTATCTTTAGTAACTTTAACAGCTGCCGCTGTTGGAGTTGCAGCACGAAAATCAGCTACAAAATCACAAATTGTAAAGTCTGATTCATGACCTACTGCGCTAATAACAGGTATTTTGCTATTAAATATTTCTCGGGCTAATAATTCATCATTAAATGCATTTAAATCTTCAAATGAACCGCCACCTCTACCTATAATAATAACATCTACTAAATTATCCAAATTAGCTCGGCGTAGATTGCGAATTAAATCACGAGAAGCATCTTCACCTTGTACTAAAGAAGGATATAAATAAATAGTAGCTAAAGGAAATCTTTTATTAATAGTTTGAATTATATCATGAATAGCTGCACCAGTACCGCTAGTGATTACTCCAATTCGTTCTGGATATTCCGGAATTGGTTTTTTGTATTTAGGATCAAATAGACCTTCTTTTTCTAATTTCTCTTTTAACAATAAGAAATTTCTATATAATTGTCCTAATCCATCTTCTTCTATATTGAACACTAATAATGAATAAGAACCTTTTCTTTCATAAGGATATATTTTAGCTTCAATTAAAACTTTTAGTCCATCTTTCAATTCGAATTGTAAATTTTGATGGTAGTTTTGAAATAATACACATGATATTTCAGAATATTCATCTTTTAAAGTGAAATAATAATGACCATTAGACTTTCTTAAAGTTGATATTTCACCTTTGATAAAAATCCGACGAAGGTAAACATCATTACCTAATTTATAGGCAATGTAGCGATTTAAGGCTGTCACCGTTAAATATTTATCAGCCTGCATTGTCATTCAACCTCTTCATATTGGCTATTTTATCTAATACTGCATTATTAAATTTAACTGTATCATAGTTTTCGATTTGAGTAAACTCTCGACTAATATTTAAATATTCATTTATTACTATTTCAATTGGATGATCTAAATATAACATCTCATATACAGCAAGCCGAATAATATTCCGGTCAACATAAGATAAACGATCGATTGTGTAATTTTCTAAATGATTATTTATTAGTTCATCAATATTAGATAAATTGTTAATAACTCCTCGAATCAAATCATTCGAAAAATCAATATCAATTGGAAATTCTTCTTCGATATTATTATTAATTATTTCACTTATTCCTTCGATATCAAGTTCTTTAGTTAGATCATAGTTGTATAAAATAATCATTGCACGAACTCTACTATTATTTCTTTTCATATATTATCACCTTTATTTAGTTATATTTTACCATAAATTATTGCTATTTAAAAGAAAAATCATTAAACCATTAAAAAAGTAGCATAATTAACTATGCTACTTTACCCATCACTTCTTGAACTGTTTTAAATTCAACACTGACTTGACGATAATCTTCACCAAAACTTAGAATTGCCATCATTATAATTTCATCTGCTGCTTCTACAGATTCCGTTGGAGAAATTACAATAATCTCAATACCTTGATCAGTGGCATGAACAAAGGAATCTTGATATCCTGAACTAATAATTTTTAATTCTAACAACAACTCTTTTTCCATTAACTGTTGTAAACGTCGTTTTTCTTCGATCGCAGCATTCTTCTCCGCAACCGTTCTTTCATTTGAAGCAATAATCTCATCATAAGCCATAACAATCAATGCTCGTTCATCACGTAAAGCAGCACGTAATTTGGCCAATTCTTCTAATCTACCAGTAGGTAATTCATCATCAGGATTTGTCCTTGGTCCTTTATCAAATGGAGATTTTAAAAAATATACTGTTAACATTAACACTAACGTTAATAATATCAACGCAATTTGACTTTTCTTTAACAACAGTCTCACCCTCCGTAATCAATTAACTATATGCGGGCTCGACTGAAAATATACCTACACTACTTCAGAAAGATTATTAATTTTAAAAATCATAAACAAGTAATATAGCGCGAATGCGGAGTTAAGGAAAAGTAAGATTGTGCTAAACTCGATTACTGGAATAAACCATAATACGATAAAGAAAATTATTGCTATTGGAATAAAGCAGATACTTGCAATGCCATAATATTCCTTAAAGTTTTTCAAACGCCCAAAACTTCGTGAAAGTAACCATACTAAAGCGATAACGATTAAATTTAATACAAAAATCGAAATCACTGTAGTATAGGAAATATTTCGCTTGTAAAATGGGATATAGGCATTTAAGAATAAATATCCTAAATATTTTCCTGCTTCTGATGGGGTGTTTCCTAATTCATCAGTACTAAATCCATAATCTGTAAAGCCAACTTCATGTGTTATAGTATTTAATTTATTACCATTTTTGTCTACTTGTGGCTGTAAACGAATAGCCATAAATTCTTTTGTAATATAGACTAAATAATTAACCTCATTATCTTTTCGCTCTTTATCATCAAAATCAGTATTAACATTATATTGCGGTTTAGCTTGATAAAAGTCAAAGACAAAGTAAATATTACGCGCAACATCACGAGAACTACCGTCTTTTTGTGCGACTTTGACGACATAGGAAATCATAAAAGCTTCTTTTACAGCATCGTCTTTTTTAGCAATCGGAATAATTTCTTCATTTTCACAAACTAATTTTCCTTCTTTAACTGAACATCCATAATCTTTCAATTGCATAATTTTATTTGTATCTTCAGTATTAGGAATTTCAGTTAAGAAAGACATTCCAAACTCATCAACTAAATTATATTTTTCTTTTTCAATTCGAACAGTAGTTGGAATAGTTAAAACAAATGCACAAGCTAAGAAAATCATAACTGCCATAAATCCATTCATATGGCGATGACGATTCATCTTAGATGGCAAAAATAATGATTTTATAAGATCCATCTTTTTTCGCTCCTTTAAACTATTTTAATTTTGTCAATGGGAATAAATCATCTCGTCGTGTAATAATTTGCGTTTTATTTGATTCAACATTACTTGCAATAACCGTTACATTAAGACTAGCTATTAAATCGATGTTTTCACTAACCTTTCTCTCATCACCTTCAACAAACACAACTAATTTAACATATTTTTTGATAAAATTCAAACTATATTTCATTATATTATCAAAAGTAAAACCAACATTAAACTCTAAATTATTCAAACTTTCAATTAAATTAATCAATTGTTTCTCATATGGATAATAAATATCAAAAATAAATGTAATGTGCTTATTTAATGAAGACAGTTTAATTTTATTGCTTTCAAGTAACTGTTCTATTGTTTCTGGATTAATTAGAACAAAAAAATGTTGACTTACATTTTGCGATTTTAATTCAAAAATCAATTGATTAATTACTTCTTTATCAAATGTCACTAACAAATCAAAATCTAAATATTTTCGAAAATATTCATTTATTGGTAATCCTTTAATGTTATATTTTACTTCATAACCGATAATTTTTTCATTTTTAACAAGCGGTTGATATAATAATTCAAGTGGTTTTGATAATTGAGTTTTAATGCAATTGTTAGTGATATTAACTTTAACATATTGGTCTTGTAAATGTTCACTATAATATATTCCATCATTGGCTTGTAAAATTAAATCAGTTATTTCATAAATTTTATTGACATTAACACTATCACGAGGGTATCGTCCCACTGCAAATCTACATTCAAATGAGTATACTTTATTATCAATTATTGTTTTTTCTAATGCACGTTTACATGCTTTAATATAGCGGTCGATTGTTCGTTGATCATTACAATTTTTTAATTCAAATATTAAGGTATTATCATCTAAACAATAAATATTTTCATTTTCACTAGCAAAATTATCTAAGATTGTTTTACTAACATAGTTTAGAATTGTTGGTAAAGGTAAATTATATTGTCCTAAATTAGTAATTTTAACTCGAATTAAAGAAAACTTATATTCAAGATTAGTTATTTTTTGATTTAATTGTGATATTTTTTGTTTAAATTCATTTTCGTCCAAATATATCTTTTCATTAGTCAATTCATATGGAATTTTGTTAATTGTACCAACGAAGAAACTTAATGTTCCATTTGATAAAAAGTACGGGTTTGAAATTTCTTGCACATAATTTACTTCATCATTTATAATAATTCGATATTTTATTTGATAACCTTCACCGCGATTAAATGCTTGATTAATAGTCTCTAAATAATTTTTTTGATCATTTGGATAAATATATGTTAAATATTCCTCAATGCTAATAATTCGACGTTCAGTTTTTAGAAATTTTTGAAATTGTTCAGTTAACAAAATTTTTCTATTTACCGGGTCTAAATAAAACAATCCTTCATGTAAACGGTTAATAGCAGTTTGAAGAATATTACGTTGCATACGTAAATCTTCTTGATAAAACAATGATGATAATTTAAACTCTAATAATTTTGAAGCAATTTTTAAAATTAATATATTTTCATTAGTAGTAAGATTATTATAAGAAGTATAAATAACAACGCCAAATATTTCTTTATTATGGAAAAATGGGATTGCCACTAGACTTGAAATTGTATTTGAATCATAATTACGATTAGTAATTAAATTTTTTAATGGTACAAATGTATCAGTAAAATCAATGATTAATTCATTAGTATTTTGCATTATAATTTCGATTGGGGTATCAGTTAAACTTTGATAAGGATGAGATCGTTCATATAAACGATCCTTTTTATATTGATATGAAGAAAATTCGCTTAAATGATCAAAGAAATTTGGCATTAATTCATAATGCTTTGGTTCAAAAATTACAAACAATGCTTCATCGTAGGGAAGTAATTCTTCTAATCGTTTAGAATAATTCATTAAACTAGCTCTGATATCATCTTGATTTAAAGCATAAGTAATAATATCAATAGTATGTTCAATTTTATTAATAGTCCGTTTTAGGCTTTGTTGAATTTCTTCATTTTTTTCATCTTCAGCCGCTTCATACAATACTAATTCTTTACTTGATGCAATTTCTTTATCCAAAATATCAATCATTTCAAGAATTTTATTTAGTTCATCACGAACTAAAGAGTTTTTAAAACTAGCAACTTTTACTTTATTTTTGTAAAATTCTTTTTGAATGTATATATTAGCTTCTTGAAATTTTTTCTCATATTGTTTAATTATTTTTTCTGCCTCATCAAGTTCATTCATTTTAATTAATAAGCTAATATATTCATTGACTAAATTTAAATACTCTGTTGGTAATTGATTTTGATTTTTAAATAATTCTTCATATATTTGTTTAGCGAATTGAAAATTATTTTCTAAAATACAAATTTTCGCAAGTAAATAATCACAATATAATTTTCCATCTTCATCATTAGCTGTTAATACGCCTTCTAGACATTGATTTAGTGATTCTTTAGCTTCTTTTATCATTCCTTGATCGATATAAATTTTAGTCATATTGCTTAAAGCAATATTTTTTATTTCCTCACTTGGATAGTTTTCTAAAATAGCTTGTAAATACATTAATGCCCGATTAAGTTCATTTAGTTCTGCATAAACATATGACATTTCTAAATACCAACGATTAACTTCTTCTTTATTATCTAAATCAATTACATTTTTCTTAATGTATACATATCGGTAAGCACTTTTATAATTTCCTTTTTGGATATAAATATAAATAATTCTTTCAAGTAAATATAAATATATATTTTTAAATATTGAACTATCAATTTTATTTAAGTCCTCAATAGCTAATTTTAAGGCTTCATCATACATTTTTTCTTCGATATATATATCGATAATTAATAAATTGCTTAAATAATAAAATTCTTGATTATTCTCACGGCGACATTGTTTTTTTAAATCATTTATTTGATTAATATCTTTTAATGTTAAATTTGCTTGAAGTAATTCTTGATATGTTTTACGAATATCCATCTTACTCCTCCACCCACCATACTATAGTAATATTATACCATAATTACAATAAAATTAACAAATAATTCCGGTTTTTGTAAAATAAAAAAGCAAAGTACGATGAACTTTGCTTATATTAATATTCTTTACTATCGATAATTATGGTCACTGGCCCATCATTAATTAAAGATATTTCCATATGTTCGCCAAAAAATCCTTCTTTGACAACTAGACCAGTTTGTAATAGTTTTTGATTAAATTCTTCATATAATTGTTTAGCAAATGATGGAGCAGCAGCCAAGGTAAAACTTGGACGATTACCATTACGTGTGTCAGCATACAAAGTAAATTGACTAATTGATAAAATTTCATATCCCAAATCTTTAATCGCAATGTTCATTTTATGATTTTCATCTTCAAAAATTCGTAGGTTAGTAACTTTTCTAACCAAATATTCGACATCTTTGCTAGTATCATTATGGGTAACACCAACAAAAATTAAAAATCCCGGACCAATTTTATTTATTAGTTGATTTGCTACTGCAACTTGAGCTTCTTTTACACGTTGAATGACTAATCTCATGTTTTCACCTCATAAAGTTAAATAGTCAAATATGTAAATTTGGCTATTTTTATCGTAAAATCCTTTCAATACGATATACATCAGATATTTTTTGTAAATTAGCAAACACATTATTTAACTCTTCTACATTTGAAACTGTTACTTTTACTTTTGTTACTAACTCTCCATCTCGATTTTGACCAGAAGAGATAGAAAGAATTGTAGCACTGGTTGAGTTAATAACATTAATAATTTCCGCAACAATATTCTTTCTATCAAACGAAATTATTCTAAATAATGATTCATAGACTTTTTTATTAAAATCACGATCCCAAATAACCTCGATAAAGCGTTCATTATTGACATTTCGTTTGACATTTAAACATTCTAAACGGTGAACAACGATACCATAACCTTTTGAGACATATCCTATGATATTATCTCCCATAACGGGATGACAGCAACTTGCTAATTTTATGTTAGTTTTATCAAGTCCTTCTACTATAATACCATATTCATTATGACTTCGTCGTTCAGGTTTTTTAATATTTTCTTCACTATAATGTTTTAGTAATGTTTCTTCATCAAATTTATCATTTCTACCTGTTAAGCGATTAATAGCTGCTTTTGCGGAAAAGGTGTTTTTTCCAATTTCAAAGTATAAATCTTCAATTGTGTTGATCCCGGATTTACCAAATTTTTCACTAACAATTTTATCGTCAAATTCTTCTAGTACAACATTTTCAATTTTTAATTGTCGTTCAAAATCTTCTTTTCCTTTAGACACTAACATATCACGGCGCCGGCGGTTTAAGATAGTTTTAATTTTATGTCGCGCATGTGTTGTTCGAACAATTTTTAGCCATGATTCATTTGGACCAGTAGCATTTTTGCTTGTCTTAATTTCCACAACATCTCCAGTTTTTAACTGATATGTTAGTGGAACAATACGATTATTGACTATGGCACCAACGGTCTTGTTCCCTACTTCAGTATGAATACGATATGCAAAATCTAAAGGAGTCGCTCCAGCTGGAAAATCTAAAACATCTCCATTTGGAGTAAAGACATAAACATTTGCACTAAAAATGTCTTCTTTTATATTTTCTAGTGGGTCATTATCTTCTGACTCACTAATTTCTGCATACGTCAATAAATCTTTATACCATTTTAATTTAGCAGCAATCTCTAATTGTTCTTTTTCAGGTGTATAGTTTTTATTTTCTTCCTTATATGCCCAGTGTGCTGCAATCCCAAACTCCGCAACCTCATCCATTTCATATGTTCGAATTTGAATTTCAAACACTTTACCATATAGCCCAACAATTGTTGTATGAAGTGATTGATATAGATTTGGTTTTGGCATAGCAATATAATCTTTAAAACGTTTTGGTAATGGGGTAAATTGGCTATGAACAAGACCTAAAACCCGATAACATTCTTCAACTGAATTGACTAAAACACGCAACGCCATCAAGTCATATATTTCATTAAAGTCAATGTTTTTTTGTTGCATTTTTTTGTAAACACTATAAATGTTTTTAATACGTCCTTTGATGTTATAATTCGGTACATTATTTTTATCTAGAATATCCGAAATTTTTTCAATCATCCGTCTAATATCTTCTTCATGACTTGCTTTTTGTTGAGTAATTTTATATTTTAAATCTTCATAAATTTCTGGTTCTAAATATTTGAAACTCAAATCTTCTAGTTCGGCTTTTAAACGATACATACCTAAGCGATGCGCAAGAGGAGCATATAAATCAAGAGTCTCTTGAGCAATTTTTCGTTGTTTATCAGGTGGTAAGTGCTCAAGAGTCCGCATGTTATGAACGCGATCGACTAATTTTACTAAAACAACCCGAATATCTTTAGCCATTGCAAGTAATATTTTTTGATGAGAACGAGCTAAAGCTTTTTCTTTGGTCATGTATTTTAATTGTCCAATTTTAGTAACTCCATCAACAATATTAGCAACGTCTTCATTAAATCGGGTTGCTAGTTCTTCTTTAGTCATATTAGTATCTTCTAAAACATCATGTAACAAACCGGAAGCGATAGTAACGGGACTTGTATGTAATTCAGCTAACATATATGCAACTTCGATTGGATGTTGAATATATGGATCGTTAGATTTACGAAATTGTCCTTCATGTTGTTGTTTGGCAACTTCATAGGCATCTAAAATTAATTGAATACTTTTTTCATTTCTAATATATTGACGGGCACGTTCGATAATATCTTGAATAGTTTTAGCTTGTTCCATTACTATCACCTCCTCTTTATTCTAGAATTGTTAGATGCTAGAGCATTAACTTCTTTAATATTGGATTAAAGTTTTAAATTTGTATTTATCGCCGATTCGTTTGCGACCTTCAAGATCAGTTAATTCGATTAAAAAGGCAAGCCCGACTACTTCGCCACCTAGTTTTTCTATTAAATTTATACTTGCTTTAATTGTTCCACCAGTGGCAAGTAAGTCATCAACAATTACAACTTTTTGACCTTTTTTAATAGCATCTTTATGGATGGCAAGTTTATTTCTACCATATTCTAATTCATATTCTACTTCTATTGTTTCACGAGGTAGTTTTCCTGGTTTTCTTATTGGAACAAATCCAATTCCAAGTTCATAAGCAATTGGACAGCCAAAAATAAAACCTCGAGATTCAGGACCAGCAATAACATCCGCACCAACTTCTTTGGCGAATTTTATTAATTCCCCACAAGCATATTTAAAAGCTTCACCATCAGCCATTAATGGGGTAATATCACGAAATAATATTCCTTCTGTTGGAAAATTTGGGACAGACGCAATGTATTTTTTTAAAACCATGATGTTCCTCCTTTGGATATCCTTCAATAATAATATATAATATTATATCAAAATTTTACAAAAAATAATAGTACTTGATGTTATAATAATCAAAATTTTTTAACTTTTTATTTATATAACACATAATATTATAACTTTTAATTTTACAATAAAAATTGGTGGCTTTTGATAACCACCAATTTTTTTTAGAAATTATTTAGTTTACTAGTCTAAACTATTATTTTAAACATAATTATTAGTATACAAGGAGGAAGAATATGAGTAGAAATTTATTCATAAAAAATACCTTTATTTTAATAATTAGTAGTTTAATTATAAAAGTTCTAGGATTATTAAATCGAATTTTATTAACACGACTATTAGGTCATGAAGGTATTTCATTATATATATTATCTTTACCAACAATTATTTTATTTATTTCACTGTGTGGATTTTCACTAAACACAGCAGTAAGTAAAATTGTAGCAATGAATACAGTATCAAATAAATATACTAATAAGCAAATTTTATTTCAAGCCTTTTTTTTAGGAACTATCGCATCGATTATTAGTATTATCGTCTTATTAATAATTATTAACCCTCTAAGCAATCAATGGTTACGTCAACCAAATACATTTTATCCTATTTTAGCTTCTAGTCTATTTTTCCCTCTTGTGGCATATAATAATTGTTTACGCGGATATTTTAATGGGATCAAAAAAGTAAATCTGACTGCTTATGCGTCTTTAGTAGAACAAATTGTACGAATGATTGCATCAGTAGTATTTTTATATATTTTTATTGATTATGGAATGGTATTTGCGGTGACGATGACGATTATTGCGATGACGGTTGGCGAATTAGGATCTTTTGTTTTTGCTTGCATTTCTTACTTTAAAATTAAACGTCCAAAATTTAAACCACTCATTTCTCAAAATCCGCAAAATGAAATTCTAAAAATTGCTCTTCCACAAACCGCATCTAAATTAGTTGGTAATTTATCTTATTTTTTTGAACCGATTTTATATACTAGCGCGTTAACTTTAATTGGGTTTTCTGCTGGCCAAATTCGCTTATTATATAGTGAGTATAGTGCGTATGCGGAAGGGTTACTGACTATGCTTAGTTTCGTTTCCGCATCCATCGCCATTAGCATCATTCCGCATATTTCCGAATCACTTGCTTTACAAAACTATACTAAAATTCGATTTTATATTAAAAAGACTTTACTGGCTTCAATTTTACCAGGAATAATTTTTACTGTATTGCTATTGTTTTATGCTAAAGAATATATGTATTTAGTATATAAAACTGACCTGGGAGTCCAATATGTTAAGCAATTTGCAATTTTATTTTTAGCCTCTTACGTAATTTCACCACTTGTTTCCATTATGAATACCTTAGGTTATTCTAAAGAAACATTTATTTGGTCAACATGTTTTAATATTTTAAAATTAATTCTAATTTTTAGTTTAGTATTTATCCCACAAATTAACTACTATAGCTTAATCATTGCGACTAGTATTACATTAATTTTATATACTTTAGTTATATATTTTCGAATTAAAAATATCGTCTATTTTAAATTTACATTTTCGGAAAAAGTAAATGTACTATTATTAGCAGTTTTATCATTTTTTATAGTGTTATTTTTACGAAATGTTGTTAAACTACATTACTTACTAGTAAGTATAATTGCATTGTTAATATTTGTTGGCAGTTTTATACTGTTAAAAATCTTCCATCTCGATCACAAATAAACTACCATATTCATAATTAGCATATAAAATTTTGCGATAATCATCATAGCCTAATTTTTTTAATTCTTTTAATAACCATTTTTCAGTTAGTTGCAAAGTGTCTAAATTGTCATAATTAATTACACCGGATAAGATCAGCGGAAATGGATAAATTTCTCCTCCTTGTTGATTAGTTTTAGCGTTTTTAGGTGTTGGACTACCACCAATATCGACTGGAGCACCTTTAGTATTGCCACCACTAGATCCTTGATTATTTGAATTATCTTGAAAGTCTTGATAAGTAAAGATACTTAAATCACCATTTGTTTCAAGTAATGCATATCGAACTTCCGAAATAGATCTAACATTATTGATACGTAATTGTAAAACTAAATCATTAATATTATAGTTTTGTTTTTTCATTTCTTTTTGGTTTAATTTACCATCATTAATAATTACCGAATGCTTACCATCAAAAAAGTTACGCATCTTTGGAATTTTAATTAATAAATAGGCAATAAATTTTTGTAAAATTGCTACACCAGTAATTGGTAATAAGTACATATAAAACGGACTATCTTCCGTTTCAATCCCCATTACCGATATATCCGCAATAATCAAAATTACAACCAAATCAAATAAACTTAATTGTCCAATCTCTCGTTTTCCCATAAACTTTAATAAAGCAAAATCTAAAATATAAATGATAATAGTACGATATAGTAATTTAAGTAACATCCTATCAATCCCTTTTCCTTGTTCTATTAAAATTATGATTATCATATATTTTAGTGGTGATAATTTTGAAAACAAAAATCCAAAAAAAATTAAAAATATATTTGATATTTTTACTTATTTTATCCATTTTGGTAATTGGTTATTCTTTATTAGTTTATTATCGAAAAATCGACACTTCTACAAAAAGTTTCAATAATATAACCTTTATTATTGGAGTAATTTCATTCTTTGTTTTAGGATTACTAGCAGGAAATCTTGCTCAAAAAAACGGTTTATTAGAAGGGTTAATTTCTTCATCAATTATTCTTCTTTTAGTATTAATATGTAACTTTTTTGTTAAGGTCCCATTTGGCTTTAAATCGATTATCAAAACGATTTCATATATAACAAGTGCTAGTCTAGGTGGTGTAATCGGCGTTAATATTAAGCAATTTGTCTAAAACCATCAATGATGGTTTTTCTTTTTTTTAGAATATTTAAAAAAATATCAAATTATGATATGATATAGATAGATATTTATTTAAAGTGAGGTAAAAAAAATGGAACCACTAGCATATCGTATGCGTCCCCAAACAATCGATGATATAGTAGGACAAGATCATTTAGTTGGGCCAAATGGACCAATTCGTCAAATGGTAAAAAATAAAAAAATTCCTTCCCTAATTCTATATGGTAATCCTGGTATCGGCAAAACCACTTTAGCTAATTGTATCGTAAATGAATTAAATATTGCGCATTTTAAATTTAATGCTTCTACTGATTCTAAACAGCAATTAAAAGATATTATTGAACATAGTAATTATTATGAAATTATTATCATTGTCGATGAAATTCATCGTATGAAAAAAGATATTCAAGATTATTTATTGCCGTTTGTAGAAGAGGGAAGAGTAAAAATTATAGGATTAACAACAGTGAATCCTTACCATTCCGTAAACCCAGCTATTCGATCACGAACATTAATTTATAAACTTTATGATATTAATATTGATGCAATTAAGAAAGTTTTACATAAAGCCCATCAAAATTATTATTCTGAATATATAATTTCTAATGAAGTATTTAATTTTTTAGCTCAAATGGCTAACCAAGACGTTCGCCAAGCATTAAATATGTTTGAAGCCTTAATAATTACTTCACCAACAAATGAAATTAATCTTGAAGATGCTAAAACAATAATCCAGTCTCCAACTATTAGTTATGATAAAGATAGCGATTTATATTATGACATTTTAAGTGCATTACAAAAATCAATTCGTGGTAGCGATGTTGATGCTAGTCTTCATTATTTAGCCATATTATTAAGTACAGAAGATTTACTACCATTAATTCGGAGACTATGGGTAATAGCCTATGAAGACATTGGTCTTGCCAATCCTCAAATCGGTCCCCGCGCATTAGCCGCTGGTGAAATTGCGCTAAAATTAGGCCTTCCTGAAGCACGTATTCCTTTAGGTACGTTGGTTGTTGAGATGGCATTATCACCAAAATCAAATAGTGCTTATTTAGCGATAGATAAAGCCCTAAAAGATGTTAATGAAGGAAAAGGGGGGCGAATTCCATTACATCTTAAAAATACTTATTCTTTTGACCCACGCCAACAAGCATATAAATATCCTCATGACTATCCCGGGGCTTGGGTATATCAACAATATCTTCCAGATGACTTAAAAGATGCAAAATACTATAAACCAAAAGAATCAAGCCAATTTGAAAAAGCTTTAATGGCTCGTTATCAAGCAATTGAAGAGGCTAAAAAGAAACAGACTTTTTAGATTTTCTAAAAAGTCTGTTTTATTTTAGTAGGTATTTAATTACATTATTAAAATCTATGTTATTTGTTAATGCAGTTTGAATCCGAATGCTTTCAGCTTTATTTAAATAATAACAATCACCACGACCAGTAAGAAAAGTAGCATAATTATTGTTTAATACGCTTTGTGAAAACGAATCGGTATCAGTTCTAAATACTAATTTATCTTGGAAAATACTATTAATAATCGTAGTGATATAACGTTCTTCTCTCACAATATAAACTATATTTATGCCGCATTTTACTCCTAATTGAGCAATATACATAAGCTTATTTTCAAAATGATTATAATTACTTTCTTCATCGGTATATTTGTTGATAATATAAAACTTCTTCATTAGCATTTCTAAATCTAAATTATTAACTTCAATCTTGCGATTATATTCTTCAATTGTATTGACACTATTTTTGCTTAAAATATTTATTCGTTCTTCTAATTCATCGATAATTGTTGTAAATATTTGGTTTAGATCGCCTGATAAGATTTCGATTATATCATTAAATACTTTAAAGTCTTCGCTATTATCAATAATTTTAATTTCGTAATTAGATAAATTTTGTTTAACAAATAATGCTACTACAAAACTTCTAACAAAATTTGTAACTCCACTATTACTACTACCCACAAGTAACAAATGTCCACTCTTATTAATATCCACTTCTACAATCCTTTTCTCTGAATTGATTCCAATTGGTATAATATAATTATTATACAAACTTTCTTGCATCATTAATAGATTACGAATTGCAAGTATTTGAAAATGACGATTGTTAATTTCAATTACAACTGTATTATAATTAACTAAGTGATAAATGATTTTTTCGTCTAAAACATTTTTTAGACGTTCTCTAACTACTAAATGATCTATTTTAGTAAAAAATAAATATTCATATCGTGTAAAACTATACGAGATATCCATTTTTAATTCTTTATATTCAATATTTAAATTATTAAATACAGAAGTTATTAACGATTTAATATCATATGAAACTTTTTCTTGAAATCCTAAATTCATTAAATTTTGATATTCTTCTAGAACTTTTAATGGTAATTTAATATTTTTGCCAAAAATCGAATGTTTTTCTAAGACCTTTTCTTTTTTAATTCCCATTTCATATTTAAAGAATTTATTAAAGTTTCTTGTATATTTCCCAAGAAATTTTAATCTTTTTGTTACACTTTCAGTAATTTCGACTAATGTTTTGTTAATTAATAGACTCATTCCCATCACTAAAAGAATACTAGCAATTAAGACAACTCCAATAACACCAAATAAGTAATAAAAAATATAAAATATTAATGACCCAACTATTCCGCCACCTAAATAAATATCACTTGGATTTGAAATATAATTGATATAGATTGTCCATGTGGTTTTAAAAAAATTACCGCCACGTTTTTGGACAATTGAATGTAAACGAAAATGAGCAAACACCAAAATTCCTAAAGCAATAAAGATATAACCAATAAAGCGTTGATGTTTAAAATCAAATGATTTATGCATTATTAAATTATATGTTCCATAAATAAAAATAAAAATTACTAAAAACCAATAACAATCCCCAAATAAAATTTTTGTAAAAATAGTAAACCATTCACCTAATTTGCCAAGTTTACCTAAAATAATAATTGATAAAACAATTGAAATTACTCCTATAATTTCATGATAAAATGTTGTTTGTTCAGTTTTAGATTCATCGTTACTTCTTTTCTTCTCCTTCGACATGGCCGTATCTCCTTAATTTTTTTAATATTACGCTTGTATAATATTAAACAATAAAGAACTGTCGAAAGTGGAAGTTATTTCAGGAAAATAAAAAAAGCACTGAATAAATCAATGCCTTCTTTAACGTTTTGTTTTTTCACGATGTAATGTTTGTTTACGACAACGAGGACAGAATTTATTAAGCTCTAATCTCTCGGTTGTTTTCTTTTTATTTTTTTCAGTCAAATAATTTTCTTCATTGCATACAGTGCATCGTAGAATGATTGATTCACGCATTCTTAGTTACTCCTCCTTGTTACATATTCATACAATTTAGTATACTATAAATTCGTTAATTTTGCAAGGGAAATTGTTCAAAATTCAAAGGTGTTAGATTAATAAGATTCATTTATATTGAATTTTGTGTGTTATTATGGTATGATATTTAAGGAATTTTTCCTGACCTAAATTATTAGGAGGTATTAACGTGGATAATAATCAACAACAAACTCAAGTTAATCAACAAGAACAAGTTAATAACGCACCTAAAATTAAACTAACTCGCAAGGAAAAACGTCGTTTACGAATAATTAAGCGATTGATTGCGGGAGAGATTAATGGACCTAAAGCTGCAAAACTATTAAACATTAGTACACGTCAAGTTCGCAATCTAAAACGTCAAGTGTTATTAGAAGGGGATATTGGCATTGTCCATAAAAATAGATTTCATAAACCTGTTAATACATATGACCAAGAAATTCGCGAATATTTAGCTAAAACATATCGTCGTGAGTATCGTGGAGTTAACTTTAGCGAGTTCGCTCGCATTATGCAAGAACGAGGTATCGAATTATCACGTAGTACTATTTATAATATTCTTCGCGAAAATCGTATCCGCTCTCCACAACGTAAACGGGTAAAACGAAAAAAAGTAGCTAGTCAGGTTTCAATTATAAAGGAAAATGGTCAAGATGGTGCGAAAACAAACTAAGGTTGTTAAAGTTGGCAATCTATTAATTGGCGGAAATAATCCCATTATTATTCAAAGTATGACCAACACGAAGACTAAAGATGTTGATGCAACTGTAGCTCAAATTAATAAATTAACACAAGCCGGTTGTCAATTAATTCGTGTATCGGTATTAGACTTTGAAGATGCCAAAGCAATTTCAGAAATAAAAAAACAAATTAAGATTCCGATTGTTGCGGATATACATTTTGACTATCGAATGGCACTAGCAGCTATCGACAGTGGAGTTGATAAATTACGTATTAACCCTGGTAATATCGGCTCTATTGAGCGAATCATGGCCGTAGTAAATAAATGTAAAGAACGAAATATTCCAATTCGAATTGGAATTAACTCTGGTTCTTTAGAAAAAGACTTACTTGAAAAGTATGGCCATCCAACCGCTGAAGCAATGGTTGAAAGTGCCCAAAGACATGTTAAAATTCTTGAAGATTTAGGATTTACAGATATCGTAATTTCTCTTAAAGCAAGTTCAATAAATCTAACTTGCGAAGCCTATCAACTAGCTAGTCAAATGTTTGATTATCCGCTTCACTTAGGAATTACCGAAGCTGGATCAGCCTTTTCTGGTACTATTAAATCAGCCATTGGCTTAGGGATTCTTCTATCACAAGGAATAGGTGATACTATTCGCGTTTCTTTAAGCGCTGATCCAATCGAAGAAATTAAAGTAGCCAAAGAAATTTTAGCAAACTTTGGTTTATACCAAAAACCACAATTAATTGCTTGTCCGACTTGTGGAAGGGTACAGTATAATATGTTAGAAATAGTAAACGAAATTGAAGAATTCTTGGCTTCAATTAATGCTAACATCAAAGTAGCAATTATGGGCTGCGCAGTTAATGGTCCCGGTGAAGCACGTGAAGCTGATATTGGAATTGCGGGTGGAAGAAATGGTGCATTATTATTTAAAAAAGGCGAAGTCATCCGCCGCGTTGAAGAATATGAAATTGTATCTGTATTAAAAGATGAAATATTAAAAATGATTAATAATTAAGCTAAATTAATAACAAATAAACATAAATTATACATTCTTCATTCTCATATAAAAAGCCAAGTTTTAAACAAACTTGGCTTTTTATTATTTACTTATGATTAATAATGTCTTCAATTAAATTCGGATTAAATTGTCCTGATTTAATCATCGCAATTTCGTATTTATATGGCGGTAATGATTCATTAGTGTGTGAATTTAAAACGTATGGTGTTTCTAAAATTTTTGGAATATGAACAAAACGTTTGTCTGTAATAACTCTATGTAATGTTTCAAATCCAATATTTCCAAATCCAATATTTGCATGACGATCCTTTTTAGAACCAAGAACATTCTTAGAGTCATTAACGTGAATTACTGCTAGTCGTTCAAAACCAATAATTTTATCAAATTCTTGAAAGACTCCGTCATAATTATTTACTAAATCATAGCCTGAATCAAATGTATGACAAGTATCAAAGCAAACCTTTATTCTTGGAGAATTTACAGTTTTAATTATTTCTTGTAATTCAGAAAAATTTGAACCTACTTCACTACCTTTTCCAGCCATTGTTTCAATTGCAATATTTACATCAGTATGACTAGTTCTTTCTAAAATTTCAATTAATCCACTAACAATATTGGTTATTCCTGTATCTATGCCTTGTCCTACATGAGCGCCAGGATGTAAAACAATTGTTTTAAATCCTGCTTCATAACAATATTTTACTTCTTTAGTAATAAAATCAATCGCAAAATTTCTTTTTTCTAAGTCCCCTTGGGCTAGATTGACGATATACGGCGCATGAACAACAACATCATTAATGTTAATATTATATTTATCTAATAAATCCCGCATTTCAGGAATTTTCAATTGCGATAATGGTTTGCGATAGGTGTTTTGTGGGGCTCCAAGATATACCATAAAACAGTTAGCATCATATGAAACAGCTTCTAAAACGGAGCCTTTTAACATATCAGTTCCACCATTTCCAACATGTGAACCTATTTTCATTTATTTCTCCCTTTCCGACGGTATATTTCTTCAATTCTAGCTCTTTTAAACTTACGTAATTGCTTTTCAATTAACTCTTTTCGTTTTTTTCGATATCCTGGTTTGACTTTCTTTGGTAATGGAATTTTGCGATGAAGTTCTTCTTCCACTGTACTTGTAGGTCGTTTTCGTTGAGCTTGCGAATTACGTTCAGTTGTTGGAACAAGTTGATTATCAACTAAATTCATATATATAGAATTAATACCTTTTGATTCTAATTTTTCTAAATAATGATCATCTTCATAGTCATAAAAACTAATTGCATGTCCAATGTCTTCAAAGCGTGCTACTCGTCCAGTACGGTGGATATAAAATTCAATGTCTTCAGGTAATTCATAATTAATAACATGACTAGTACCTGGAATATCAATTCCACGCGCTGCTAGGTCTGTAGCAACCACATATTGATATTGGAAATTTTTAATTCGTTTAAGGATTTGCTTACGTTGTCGTGGTGGCAAATCACCACTTAATTTAGCTACTTCATATCCTTGAGATGCTAAATATAAACTTATTTCATCAACTTTAGCTTTAGTATTGGCAAAGATTAAGGCTAAAAAGGGATTAAAAGATTTTAATAATCTATTTAATAACTCATTTTTATCTTTATTTTTAGTTGGAATAAAAATATGATTTATTGTATCTTTAGTTAGTTTTCTATTAGTCACATCAATAACATCAATTTTTTGCAAATACTTATTTAAGAAAACTATTAAGTTTTGAGAGATGGTTGCGGAAAAGACCATAATTTGAATTTCATTTGATAACACACTAAAAACTTGATCAATTTCTATTAGTTCACTTTCCGCAAAAAACATATCAGCTTCATCAATAACAATTGTCTTTGCAGTATGTAACTTTAAAACATTTTCGTCTACACATAAATCTTTTATACGTCCAAGTGTTCCAATTACTATTTGTGGCTGAGATGATAAAAGACGTTTAATGTCGTCTTCGCGATCAGTCCCGCCGGTATAAAGACGAACATCGATATGTATATCACTATGCTTAGTAATTTTTAATGTTTCTTCATATAATTGAAAAGCTAGTTCTCTAGTTGGACTTAAAAAAATGCTTTGACAAAATCGTTTATCTTCTTCTAAGTTTTGTAAAATTGGTAGCAAAAATGCATGCGTCTTACCAGTCCCAGTAAGACTTTTACCAATAACTGATTTTCCTTCTAACGCTTGAGGAATTATTTCTTTTTGAATCTCAGTTAATTTAATAAATCCAATCTCTTGTAAAGCTTTTTGAATATAAGGTTTAAAAGCAAAATCCTTAAAATACATTTCAATCACCTACCCAATTTTCCTATTGAAATAGGATATCCTGCTTCAATTATTTCTACTTGAACTAAATCATTTACTTTACTATCTAATGCATCAAATTCTATATCCATATAATTACTTGTATGTCCAAATGCTTTTCCATTTTCAATTTTTTCAATAATTACTTCTTGGACAGTCCCAACGAAGTTTTGACGATAAGCTAAAGCATTTTGTTCATTAACAAGTAATAATTCATTTACACGAACTTTTTTGGTAATTTCATCAACTTCATCAGGGTATGTATAGGCTTTCGTTCCTGGACGTTTTGAATAAGGGAATACATGCATTTCTCCAAATTTTATTTCATTAATAAAATTCTTAATATCATTAAAGTCTTCATTAGTTTCTCCACTAAAACCAACCATAACATCAGTAGTAATATTAACTCCAGGGAATAATTGGCGTATTCTTTGAATTTTTTTTCGATAATAATCGAGATTATACTTCCGTGCCATTTTTTGTAGAATTTTATCGGATCCACTTTGTAATGGAATATGGAAATGATTGCAAAATTTTTCTCTATTTTCCGCTATAATCGATAATAATTCATCCGTTATTTCTGTTACCTCAATAGAGGAAATGCGAATACGCCCTAAATTTGGGACATTTTTAACGATATCTTCTAATAATTTTGCAAAAGTATAATCTTTTAGGTCAGAACCATAAGCAGCAGTATTAATTCCAGTTAAAACTATTTCTTTTGTTCCTTGTTCTGTCAATAATTTGATTTCATCTATAACATCTTGGTGATTTCTACTACGAACAGGCCCTCTTGCATAAGGAATTGCACAATATGTACAAAAGTTATTACATCCATCTTCTATTTTTATAAAGCCGCGAGTTTTATTATTAAATCGTTTTATTTTTAACTCTTCATAATTTTTAGTTTTTAATGCATCTTGAATTAATACTTGGGGGTTTTTCTTTTCTAATGCAGACATGGCTAATGGATAAAGCATAATTCGATTTGATGTACCAACTATAACATCGACACCTTCAATTTGCTTTACTTCATCAGGATGCAATTGAGAATAACAACCCATAACACATATTACTGCATTAGGGTTTTTCTTAATGGCTTGACGAATAATTTTTCTACTTTTCGCATCACTTGCTTTTGTTACTGTACATGTATTTATAATATATATATCACATATATCATCAAAATTTGTTAATTCAAAGCCATTTTCAATAAATTCGTTAACAATGGCTTCTGATTCATATAAATTAACTTTACATCCTAAAGAATAATAACTAACTTTCATTATTTTCACCTAATTCTAACTCATAACTTATAGCACTCATAATATACAATGGTGCTGTCTCAGTTCGTAAAATCCGTGGACCCAATCCAATTGGTAAAAAATTGTGGTCTTCTAGTAATTTAACTTCACGATCTGAGATCCCACCTTCAGGACCTACTAAGACTAAAATATTTTTTCCAGTAAAACTTCTTAAAATATCTTTAAATGATTTTAAGTTTCTTTTTTCTTCATAAGCATATAATGCTAAATCAAATTGTTCACGTAATTTTAATAATTGTTCAAATGAATAAATATCAGTAATTTCTAATAAACGATTACGATGACATTGTTCACTTGCTTCTTTTACAATTCTTTCAAGACGTTCTTTCTTTGGATCGCTACTCTTTTCAATTTTTACAATTGAGCGTTCCATTAATACTGGAATATATTTACTTGCCCCTAGTTCAACTAAACGGCGAATAACTTCTTCTTGTTTTGGACGTTTAACTAATCCATGAGCAATAACTACTTCAATTGATAATTCGCGATTATCATCAAGTTGTTCAAGAATAGTAAAAACAACTTCATTTTTTGTAATATTCTCTAAAGAGCCTAAATATACTATTCCTTCTTGATTGCAAAATAATGCTTTGTCGTGTATACTCATTCGCATCACATTTTTGATGTGATGATAATCATCACCAAAGATATAAATATGATTTCCTCTTATTTGGTTATTTAACACAAAATAACGTTGCATATTATCACCTATCCAAATAGTTATTATAACATATTTTATGTTATAAAACTATTCATAAGATAAAAAAACAAAGTAAACATAAAAAAAGCTCTTTAGAATAACAAAATAATAACTAAAGAGCTTTTACCATTATTTTTTAAAGAATTTTTTAATACGTTCAATTAATGATGGATTAATTTCAGTTGTTTGACGTAATTTTTTAAATAATTCTTTTTGCTCATTGGTTAATTTGGTTGGGGTAATTACATCCGCTATAACATATTGAGAGCCGGTTTGCCCAGTACGAGCATTCGTAATTCCTTTCCCAGATAATTTAAAATGAGTTTTAGCTTGTGTTCCAGGAGGAATTTTTAAAGAAACATTCCCGTATAAAGTTGGAATTTCAATTGTATCACCAAGGGCAGCCTGGGAGAAAGAAATTGGAATTGTTAAGAAAATATCTAAACCTTTGCGCTCAAATATTTCATGTTTTTTAACATTAACATGCACATATAAATCGCCATTAGGACCATTGTTTATTCCAGCATCGCCTTGAGCAGATAATCTTAATGTTTGGCCATCTTCAATACCGGAAGGAATACGAACTTTAATACGACTTTGTTTACGGATGCGACCTTCACCATGACATACTTTACATTTATTGCGAATTATTTTGCCTTCGCCACCGCAATCAGGACAACGTGTTTCAGTTTGAATACGGCCTAAGAATGTATGTTGTTCAGTAATAATTTTTCCTCGACCACGACAACGTGAACATACAGAAATGTCTTGACGAGACTCAGCTCCAGTTCCACTACATGTAGTACATGTTTCATTTCGTGGAATTTGAATTTCTTTTTCGACTCCAAAGGCTGCTTCTTCAAATTCTATAGTAATCGAAGTTTGTAAATCAGCACCTCGACGAGGTGCTGTTGGATCTTTGGCACGGGATGTAGATCCTCCAAAGAAAGAGTTAAGAATATCATCAAAGGCACTAAATGGTCCGAAATCCCCAAAGTCACCAAAGCCATTAAAACCAAAACCGCCCATTGATGGACCTTCATGGCCAAATTGATCATATTGAGCACGCTTTTGTTCGTCGCTTAGTACCTCGTATGCTTCTTGAATTTCCTTAAACTTTTCTTCCGCATTAGGTTCCTTGCTTACATCGGGATGATATTTCTTTGCTAATTGTCGATAAGCCTTTTTTATTTCATCCGCAGTAGCATTCCGCGAGACCCCTAACACTTCATAATAATCCCTTTTGGCCATAATATTCCTCTTTCATATTTCCTAGTTAATGTCCTCATACTCTGCATCAACAACATTAGAATCGTTATCTTTTGAATTTTCATCTTTTGAATTTGTATTGTTTGTTTGTTGATTAGTTGCTTGAGTATGTTGATATGCTTTAACAATGATTTGTTCGCTTGCTTTAGATAAAGCTTCTTTTTGTTTGCGAACTTCGTCATAATCTTTATCTTTAATAGCTTTATCTAATTTAGCAATAATATCTTCAATATCAGATTTTTCTTTATCAGTAACTTGGTTACCTAAATCATTAATAGCTTTACGAACTGAGAAGATTAAATGTTCACTTTCGTTAAGCAATTCAGCTTGTTCTTTACGTTCTTTATCTTGTGCAGCATATTGCTCAGCATCTTTAATCATTCGTTGAATTTCTTCTTCTGTTAAACCTGACCCACTTTGAATAGTTATTTTTTGAGATTTATTTGTGGCAAGGTCTCTTGCACTAACATGAACAATACCATTAACGTCAATGTCAAAAGTTACTTCGATTTGTGGAACGCCGCGTGGTGCTGGTGGAATATCAGTTAATTGGAATCTACCTAGAGTTTTATTGTCAGCAGCCATCGTACGTTCACCTTGAAGAACATGAATATCTACTGCTGTTTGATTATCTGCAGCAGTTGTAAAGATTTGAGATTTAGATGTTGGAATAGTTGTGTTGCGTTCAATTAATTTTGTAAAAATACCACCAAGTGTTTCGATACCAAGTGATAGTGGAGTAACATCTAGTAATAAGATATCTTTAACTTCGCCTGCTAGTACACCAGCTTGAATTGCTGCACCCATAGCAACTACTTCGTCTGGGTTTACGCTTTTGTTTGGTTCTTTACCTAATTCTTTACGAACTGCTTCTTGGACAGCAATAATACGTGTAGAACCACCGACAAGTAATACTTGGTCAATATCTTTTGGTGTTAATTTAGCATCTTTTAATGCTTGACGTACCGGACCTAAAGTTCTTTCTACTAAATGATGAGTTAATTCATCAAATTTAGCACGAGTTAAAGACATATTTAAGTGAACTGGTCCATTTGGTCCCATTGAAATGAAAGGTAAATTAATATCTGTTTTTGTTACACCACTTAATTCTTTTTTCGCTTTTTCAGCTGCATCTTTTAATCTTTGTAATGCAAGTTTATCTTTATTTAGATCGATACCTTCTTGTTTTTTGAATTCTTCAATTAGATAATTCATAATTTCTTGGTCAAAATCATCACCACCAAGACGGTTATCTCCGGCAGTGGAAATTACTTCAAATGTACCATCAGCAAGTTGTAAAATAGATACGTCAAATGTTCCGCCACCTAAGTCATATACTAATACTGTTTGTTCTTTATTAGTTTTATCAATACCATATGCTAATGCAGCTGCAGTTGGTTCATTAATAATTCGTTTTACTTCAAGACCTGCAATGCGACCAGCGTCTTTAGTTGCTTGACGTTGAGCATCGTTAAAGTATGCAGGAACAGTAATTACTGCTTCAGTTACTTTTTCACCTAAATATGCTTCTGCAGTAGCTTTTAAGTTTTGAAGGATCATTGCAGAAATTTCTTCTGGAGTGTATTTTTTACCATTAATATCAATTGTTTGACGAGTCCCCATCAAACGTTTAATTGATTGAACAGTATTTAAATTAGTAATGGCTTGACGTTTTGCCATTTCACCAACGATTATTTCACCATCTTTAAAAGCAACAACTGATGGAGTTACTCTTCCTCCTTCAGCATTCTGTATTACTTTTGGCTCGCCACCTTCCATGACAGCGACACATGAGTTTGTTGTTCCTAAGTCAATTCCAATTATTTTTCCCATTATTAATTACCTCCTTGATTATTAAGATTTTCATTAGATTCTTGATTATCAGGTTTTTTATTTACTTTAACTCGACTAGGTCGTAAAACCCGGTCTTTATACAAATAACCAGCTTGAAATTCTTCTAATACAATATTTTCTTCTTTTGATTCATCATACGCTGTATCAACTGCCATATGATATCGATAATCAAATGGCTTCCCAATAGCCTCAATTTTCTTTACGCCTTCACTTTCTAAAATTGACTTAATGTTATCATTAATCATTCGAAATCCTATTAAAAAGTTTTCGAATTTAGGATCATCAGTTTTTATATTAACTGCTTTATCAAAAATATCTGTTACTGAAATAAATTTTTCAAGAAGTGATTGATTAGCATAGATTCGATCACGGATTCTTTCTTCATTCATCCGTTTCTTAAAGTTTTCCATATCTGCAAGCGCACGTAAATATTTATCGTTTAATATGGCAATTTCAGTTTTTAAACTGTTGATTTCTTCTAACATTTTTTCTTCAGGAGTAGTTAAATCAATTGTAAATATTGGTTCTTCATTTTTTCCTTGATTTGAATCTTCTCTTGTTTCATTTTGTTTTTCAGATTTAGTTTCTACCTTTTCTTCGCCTATGGTTTGATGTTGCTTTGCATCATCATTTGTACTATCACTTTCTTTCTTCTCGTTTCGAATTTCTTCTTGCTCTTCTTCACGATAGCGATTATGAATATCATCTTTTTTCATTTATTAAAAATCCTCCTTTATACCATTGCCTTAATTAACTTTGCAATATATTCAAGTAATGGAATAACTTTTTGATATTCCATTCGTGTCGGTCCTACTACAGCAATTGCGCCGCGCTCATTTTCTCCATACTCATATGGAACACTAATAACTGTGCAATCTTTCATAGCTAAAACTTCATTGTCATCGCCGATTTTAACTGATATACCTTGTTTATTAACATCAACAGCTCGTAAAATCTCTTGATTTTCAATAGCTTTAACTAAAACTTTTATTTTTTCAATATCCTGAAACTCTGGTTGATTTAAAATATTAGTTTGACCAGCTAAGAAAAATTTATCTTTAACCATTTCAGCAAATGACCGAACCATTAATCCAACTAATTTTTCGTAAGAGGATAATAAGTCATATATTTCGATATTTTGTAACTTCTCACGTAAAACATCATCGATTTCGCTAATCAATGTGTCATATAGTAAAGTATTTAAAATAGAAATTACTCGTTCTACATCACTAATGCGAATGGCTGGAGGGACGGTGATTTTTTGACTTTCAACATATCCCTTATCAGTAACTAGTAATATTACGCCTTGCCGTCCTTCAATCGGAACAAATTGCAATCGTTTTATCCGTGTATTATATGAAGAGACACCTAAAACAATAGTTGTATAATTTGTTAATTTAGTAACTAGCGCCATTGCTTCTTTAATAGCTTGTTCTTTGCTAAAAGCATTGCGACGAAAGATTTCATCAATGACCGGAAAAGACTTTTGAGGAGATTGCTTTAATTCTTGTAACAAATGACAAACATAGACGCGATATCCCTCCTCAGTAGGAACGCGTCCACTAGAAGTGTGAGGTTTATAGATTAATCCTAATTCTTCCAAATAGGCCATTTCATTGCGAATTGTGGCACTAGAAACATTTAAATGTTCAAATTGAGTAAGGGTCTTTGAACCTACAGGTTCAGTTGTTTCCACATACTCTTCTACAATCGCTTTTAATATCTTTTTTTGGCGCTCAGTCAATTCAGGCTTCACAGACAAATTCACCACCCCTTAGCACTCGCACATCCTAAATGCTAATTAATTATAACACTTTTTTTTGGCACTGTCAATACATATGTGCTAATATTATATGATTACCTAATAAAAATATACATCTTTTTTCCAGATTCAAAAAGAAAAAAGCTCAAAACTTGAGCTTTTACCAATCAAAAACAATATAATCACCTTCATATAAATCATCATTTATAATCTCAAAATATTCTAATCCAACTTTACCAATTTTAATTCTAGTATAAAAATTTTTATCTCCACGTAGCACTCTTACCAATTGACGATCAACAACACTAGTTTCCAATGAAACACTTAACTTATTAGTTAAAACTCCATCAACTAAATGAATTTCAACTTCATTCCCTTCTACAATACCCATATTTAACTTAGAAAAATCTTCAATTAGTAAACTTATTTCAATATTTTTACTAAACGGCATGATATAGCGTAATTTTAATGATATTTCTTGATTATTTTTTGGCAATAATTTTAGTATTATCATTAATAAAAAAATTATTGTTATTAAGCAAAGTTATTAGTTCTAAGTTTTCAAAATTATATATATTTACTAAATAATACTCTTCTTCTTTAACAATTGAATATACCTTACCATATACATCTGAATAAATATCACTTTCTTTGCATAATGATTTGGTCGTATCTACTAAACTTCCTACTTTTACATTAGGAGATTTCACTTGATAAGTCATTATTTACTATTTTCATCAATCACTTTAAATTTAGCAGTTGTTTTAATTCCATAACTTATATCACGTTTTAAAATTTCATATTTTCTAACAATTTGAACATTATCATCATTAACTGGATTATAATTTTCATTTTTACCCAATGTCAAAACTAAAAATGCTACCAATGCAATCAACAAAACTCCTGTTAATGCATATATCCAAATAAATTTTTTCATAAACACTACCCCTATTATTAAAATTGATATGCAGTATTCTTCTTATCAAAAAATATTATGGTGTCAACTACTTTAAATATAATTTATCTTATAAATATATCCAAAAAAATGCATTTTAAGTTCTTGTACTTAAAATGCATATATTTTTACTGAAAGTAATAATTATTTTTCTTTTCATCACCAATTGTTGTTTGCATACCATGCCCAGGATAAACAACAATGTCATCACGAAAAGTTTTTAAAAAATTTAGTGATTTTTGTAAAGTTGCAAAATCACCACTGTATAGGTCACTACGGCCGATATTTTCTTTAAATAATGTATCTCCAGTAAACAAATATTTATCTATTAAATAACATACTGAGCAATTAGTATGACCTGGAGTGTAAAAAACAGTAAATGGCATATCATCAAAGATATATATTTTATCTAGATGATTAATTGTTTGCAATCTTTCTTCATCAAAGATAAGTTCAATTTTTGTAGATAATAAGCGGGAATAGTTTTTACGAAAATCAGAAAGTTTTTCTATTGCATTTTGATGAAGAAAAATTTTGACTGAATATTTTTGGGCAAGTTCTTCTAAATGAAGAATATGATCGAAATGACCATGAGTTAAAAAAATCCCAACTAATTGATGACTTTCCAACTCTTTTTGAATAATATCAACACTAACACACGGGTCGATTATTACTGCTTTATTTTGGTGTAAAATCAAATAACAATTTGCTTCAAAAGTATTAGATATTAATTGCTTAATTTTCATAACCACGGTCCTTTTCTATTTCTTTTTTGATGATATAATATCCTCCATACATCCCCGCATCATTTCCTAATGTTGCTAAACGAAACTGAGTATTTCGTACTGGAAAGAATGCTAATTCTTGAAATCTTTTGGCCAATTTATCAATTAAAAAATCACCAGCTTTAGATACTCCACCACCAATTACAAATGCTTCTGGATTGATAGTACTGGCAATTTGACTTAAAGCAGTAGCTAGTTTTTCAACCATATCATCAACGATTTCAAGGGCTACCTCATCGCCTTTTTTGGCTTCATCAAAAATGGTCTTACTTGATAAATTTTCAAGTGTTAAGGATGTATTTCGTCCAGGAATTTTTTCTTGAGCAGTAATAACTAAACCTGTAGCACTAGCATAACGCTCTACGCAATCATATAAACCACAGTTACATTTTCGTCGATTTCGAAAATCTACCCGAATATGACCAATTTCTCCGGCAGCACCAGTAACTCCTTCATGTAATTCATTATCTAAAATTACGCCACCACCTATTCCTGTTCCAATTGTAATAAACACAAAATTTTTAAATCCAATTCCGCCACCTAATTTATGTTCACCGATTGTTGCTAAATTGGCATCATTTGTAACCTTTATATAAATATCCCCATATTCTTCTCTAATTCGTTCTACGACATCGAATGGTTCCCATCCTAAATTAGGGGCTTTTAATAATACTCCATTAACTACTGGTCCGGGAACTCCCATCCCAAGCCCGATTATTGTATCTTCGCCTAACATTTTGTTAATTTCTTCAAAAATTTCTGACATAATATATTTTCCATTTTCTTCTTTATTTGTTTTTATTGAACTATATTCTACTAGTTCTCCTTTAACAAATTTGCCTATTTTGATATTTGTTCCGCCAATATCGACTCCAAATATTGCTTCCATAGCATACCTCCATTACACTATCAATTATACCATAATTTGCTTTATTTTTAAAACTTATAGTGATTATTTAACAAAAGTATTATAATTTACAATTACAACTTCTCCGCCAATTTTTATTATTTGATTCCATGGAATTATCACTTGATTCCCGCTTGAAAAGAAATTAATCATCCGGGTATATGGTTGCACAATAATCGAAATTATTTTTCCTGAACTTGCTTCAATTTCCATATCAGTAATTTTTCCAAGTTTCGACCCATCAACTACATTTACCACATCTTTCGATTGTAAATCACCAAGTAACATCACTTCACCCCATACATTATATGTCAATTTATGCAAATTTAGCATAAAAAGAAAAACTGACTCCAAAGGAGTCAGTTTGAGGTTTTAATTTGACTTTATCTAACCGAGATTTACCATTCCAAACGAATGCACTCAGCAGCCATAAAAGCCATCAAACCTCATTAATAGTATATTTAATTTACTTAATCTTTATACATTTATTTTGCTAATTCGTCGAAATCATATTGAGGTAAATCGGCCCACAATTTGTCAAGTGCATAACGATCACGTTCTTCATTTAAGAAAATATTAACTAAAACATCGTATAAGTCGACTAACAACCAAATTTCTCCTCGCTCACCTTCGACACCTTTAATTTTAAAATTTTTTTCTTGACTGTCTTTTTTTAAATGTTCAATTACAGCTCGAATTTGACGATGTGAGGTTGCTGTAGCATTGATCACATAGTCAAATAATGGAGTAATCGAACGCGTATCGTATATTTTGATATCTTTTAGTTTAACATTAGCTAGTGTTTGCGCAATTTCCTTCAAAACTTCCATTAACGTTAATCTTCCTCCTTATAAATATTGTTTGTATTTTTCATATACTTTAATTGTTTCTTGATGAGGATTTGGAATATTTGTTACTAAATATTCTAATTTTTTAGCAACGGCTTTGGAAAAATTTTTCTTAGCGATTTCCCGTACTTCAATACAAATATCATAAGTTCTATCATCTGATATAAAATCTGCTAAGAACAATACTTCATCTAATAGACTCATATTAGAATGTCCAATTGGATGATAAGTTATTGCTTGAAATATTTCTTCATCTTCAAAATCTAATTCCTCTTTAATAATATAAGGTCCTAATAAGGCATGTAATATGCTAAATGGTTGTTGCAAAATTGATTCATCTAAATTATACTTTTGAACAATCTCTCTAAATCTTTCGAAAATTTCTTCCTTTGCATAATCATGCAACAATCCAGCAACATATGCTTTTTGCAAATTCACTTCTAAGTCATGTTGAATGATTAATTCTTGGGTTTTTTTAGCTACGTTTAATGTATGAATTAGTCTATTTTCATTTGTAAATTTACTTTTAACTTTGGAAATTATATTTTTTACGTCTATCATATCATCGCTTCCCTAGTATAAACATCTATATTTTCATAACAAATAACTTCAACTTCAATTTCACCATGTAAAGTTACAAATCCCAATCCCGCAAAAACCACATCTTGTTTTTGATCTAAATTATTTTTAACTAAATATTTCTTTTTCTTTCCTAACAATTTTTGTTCTAAAATAGTAGGTAATTTTAACACATTTTTCTTAAGTGAAGCATATTTTGCTTGGGCATACTCTAATTTAGTCCGATGGATATTTAAATTATTTTCTATATATAAGATAAAAGATGTTTTGTTTCCTTTAATAAAATTTAATTGTACAAAATCGTCAATAAATAAAGTTTGTCCAGGATTAAGTTGATATACTCGCGGCTTTATTGGTTTCTTAGGAGTAATCTTATCAAAAGTTTTTTTATCTAAATAATTTACAAAACTATTTCCTCGGACCACTCCTGGAGTATCGATAATTGTCTTTTCATAAAAAGATAATCTAATTTCATCAAGAGTGGTTTGCATATAGTTGCTAGTAGTAATTTCATAAAAATCTTTATTATTTAGTTTAAATAATTGATTTAAAATACTGCTTTTTCCAACATTTGTTGCCCCGATGAAATATATTTGTTTTGGTAAATCTTGGCGTAATAATATTTCTTGTAAAGTTAAACTATCTTCTTTATGATATATTGAATAAATCAAAATATCAATATAAGAATAATTTAACTTGGAAAAATACTTTTGTAAATAACTATATAGTTTGTCTTTAGAAATAATATGGGATAAAAAGTCATATTTATTCGCAATAATTAACAATGGAACATTGTGTAAATATTGTTCTTCTTGAAAAATTAGAGAATGATCTAAATCAAACAAATCGACAACTAAAACATATAAACTTTTTTTTACGTTTTCTTTTGTAAATATTTTACGATAGTCAAAATCAAAAGTTGCTATTTGTTTGACATCATTATAATGTCTAGTACGAAAACATCTCATACATAGTGGAACTTCACGTTGTTCATATACTTCTTTAGTAATATATCCTGGCAAATCTGGATTTTCAAATTGAAAAATAGAGCCACAACCAACACATTTATTTTTCATTTAAACCACCAATCGCAACGATTTTTTGATACGTTACTGGATCATATTTATATAATCTTTTTATTATTTTTCTTTCGAAAAATCGGTTTATTCTTGTATACCATTTTTCACTAGATTTTTCAATTGATTTTACCAAGATAACATCGATTCCAAAATTGCGTGCACCTAAACAATCAGTCATTAATTGATCACCAATTAAAACTATTTGGTCTTTAGTGATATTATGGTATGATTTTAAAACTTTACGGAAGGCTTTTTTAAAAGGTTTTCTAGCGTTAGCAAGGTAATCAAGACGATATCCGTCTAAAGCGGTTTGTAATCGGCTAGTTGTATTATTTGAAATTAATACAACGGCAAACCCTATTTGCTGGAGATTAAAAAATAAATCTATTGTTTCTTTGGAAAGTTTATCTTCACGATAAGAAATTAAGGTATTATCTAAATCAAATAGTAATAATCTTTTTCCTTGCTCATATAGTTTATTGTAATCAATCTCAAAAACAGTTTTATAACAATCAGTTGGAATATAACTTTGTAAATCAAACATCTTTATTACGATCATTTCTAATCCTCCATTATATCTTATTATACTAAAAATTTTGCTAAATGTCTAAACAAAAAGGAGAGAAAAATGTTAAATTTATTATCTTTATTGATATTACCTTTATTGGGAACTATTTCTTCACAAAGTTTCCCAGAAGTCTTAAGTCGTGAAGAAGAGGAAAAATATTTAAAACTATGGCAAGAAGGCTCTGAAGATGCTCGTAATAAACTCATTGAACATAATCTTCGTTTAGTAGCACATATAGTAAAAAAATTTGAAAATACAAAAGAAGATAAAAATGATTTATTATCTGTAGGAGCTTTTGGCTTAATTAAAGCAGTTGATACTTTTAACTTTGATTCAAACACCAAACTTTCGACGTATGCAGCAAGGTGTATAGAAAATGAAATTTTAATGTATCTGCGAAGCACCAAACGAAAACGCCAAACATCCTGGTTATATGCAACAATTGGCCAGGATAAAGATGGCAATGAAATTACACTAAGCGATGTAATTGAAGACCCTCAAACATCAATGCTCGATAAATTATTAAGCGAAGAAAATAAAAAGAAATTGCAAGAAGCTTTAAAAGTTTTAACTGAGCGAGAATATCATATTATTTCACGACGATATGGACTGGATACAGGGGTTGTAGAAACACAACGTGAGATTGCTAAATCGTTAAAAATTTCGCGTTCCTATGTTTCAAGAATTGAAAAACGTGCTTTGACAAAATTATACCTTGAAATGATGAAATAAAATCATCCATTAAAAAAGCATCTTTATAGTGTACCGCACTATAGAGATGCTTTTTATTATAATAAGAAAATATTATATTTTCTTAATTTTTCGACTTCTTCTTCATCCCAAATAGAAACTTGTACTTCCCCGATATGGGCTTTTTCAAGCATTACCATGCATAATCGAGATTGACCAATACCACCACCGATTGTTAATGGTAAGCGGTCATTTAAAACATCTTGGTGATATGATAGATGTAATTTATCTAATGATTTGACTTCTGTCAATTGCCTAATTAACGAGTCTTTATCAACCCTGATACCCATTGACGACAATTCAATAGCGCAATCTAGCAATGGATACCAAACTAATAAATCTCCATTTAACTCCCAATCATCATAGTCAGGCGCACGCAAATCATGAGGTAGGTCGTTAGATAGTTTTTTTCCGATTTGCATTATAAAAACTGTTTTTTTCTCTTTACAAATAGCATTTTCTCGTTCTTTAGCAGTTAAATGAGGATATAATTGATATAATTCTTCCGAAGTAATAAAAAACACATCTTTCGGTAAATCAATAGTAATTTTTGTAAAGCGTTGTTTAACAATTTCTAACGTTTCTACAATCGCATCATTAATTAATCGTACGATTGATTGTAAATAATCAATGGTTCGATCCTCTTGAGTAATTATTTTTTCCCAATCCCATTGATCAACATAAATTGAGTGAAGATTATCTAATGATTCTTCAACCCGAATGGCATTCATATCTGTATATAATCCTTCATAAAGTGATAAACCATATTTTTGTAAAGCCATTCGTTTCCATTTTGCTAAAGAGTGAACTATTTCGATTTCTTCATTAATATCTTTAACAATAAAACTAACCGCCTTTTCTCGACCAGTTAAATTATCATTTAGCCCCGTTTTGGGGTGAACAAAAAGCGGGGCTGAAACACGAATCAAATTCAATTTTTCGCTTAGTTTTCTTTCGAAAGTATCTTTAACTAATTTAATTGCGTGTTGAGTTTCTAATACATTTAACTTGCTTTGATAATGTCTAGGAATAATACTTTTCATAAAACGATACCTCTTATTCTAAATTTGGTAAAGAGGCCGCCGCGATTGATTGTCCTACACGACGTGTGTACTCATCAGGTGTAGTTAAATTAATATGCTTATATTCTGGAAATTCATTGTCTAACACTTGTTTAGCGACATTAATAATTATATCGCCGCCTTTTCCACTCATGACTCGTCCTAAAAGTAATACGTGCTTAATTGAATAAAACTCACTGTAATAAGCTAAGGTATAGCCTAAATAAATTCCAATATCTTCAAAAATCGTTTGAGCTCGTTCATCATTTTGATTATTTAAACTTTGCACATATTTTAATTTTTCAGCTGGACTCATGCCATCTTGAAAACTGATTCCCGCTGCTTCTGCAAGTTTGATTACTGCATCTTGTGAGAAATATTTTACACCACAGCCGTAATCGCCGCTCCATTCGTCAATCATCGCCATTGGATTAAAATCAACCGGTGCAAACGCTAATTCATTAAGCCATCCAGTTAAGTTATGATTTTTATTAACATAACCAACGGCTTCACTAGTTCCCATCGCTATTCCTAATACTTCATTTGCGTTAAGTTGGTTAGCACCCGCTAGAGCAGTAACTTCACCATCATTTACTACTCTAAATGGAATATCACCAAAAGTGTCTTTGACGGCACGAATATAAATATTTTTTACTTCGCGGGCAAAAACATCATCAGGAACTTTAATAAATAACGAAGCTACTCGTACCTCATTATTAATATATATTCCTGCTGAACTAATTCCAACAGCATCGACTCGCGGCATTTTCGAAGCTGCCAATTTAAATGATTCCACAATCCCATCATAATGATATTGTGGGTCACTTTGCAATTTAGGATGCCATACTGTCTCAGTGCTAAAAATTACTTCACCATCAACAACAGCAGAAACTTTACGGTCGCTTCCGCCAGCATCAAAACCAATTCGACATCCTTTTAAGTCATTAACAATTTTAATTTCTTCTTCTTTTAATGGCGGGATTTCATCATAAGTTACTTTTATAACTTCGAATGGAAAACCATAAACTCTTTGCATAAATAATGCATCAAATTCGCGTTTTCCATTTTTTTGATATTCTTCTTTTAAACGACGATAAATTTCATTAGATCCAGCTACATAAATTTTATATCCACCGGCTACCCATAGAATTGTTTTTACTAGCCTTTCAACAATTTGATAATTATAGTCATCATATCCCGTATTATCTTGAAAGATGTCCATTTTCAAATGATAATTATATCCATCATTTCGCTCAATACAAATATATAATAAAGACTTATTATTGCTTTCATTAACAAGGTCCTTAAATTTTCTTAATTCTAAAATAGCTGGGCGAAATCCTGGATCGTATTTTGGAGCAAATCTCATAAATTGTCCTCCTTGTTTATTCTTTATCGTTTATTTCTAGAACTTTTACTACAAATTCGGCTCCTGTATCAGTTTTAACAATGACATCTTCCCCTTGTTTAGCATGTAATAAAGCTGAACCTAATGGAGATTCATTGGAGATTTTATCACCAAGTGGGTTAGATTCAAGACTGCCAACTAATTCAAATGTGCGTTTTGTTCCGTTTTGAAATTCAACAGTAATCAATTTGCCTAAATTAGAATTTAGCCCTGCAGCAGATGAATCAATAATTACAGAATTTTTAATAATTTCTTCTAACTCTTTAATTCGTCCTTCTAGACGTGCTTGCTCATCACGAGCAGCATCATAATCTGCATTTTCTGATAAATCCCCTTGAGCACGTGCTTCTTTTAAACTTTCAATAACACGCTTACGATCTTCATTTTTTAGTTTGTTTAATTCCCTTTTTAAATTTTCTAAGCCTTCTGGTGTTAAATGATGTTTTCCATTACCTTTCATCGTGTGACTTCCTCCAAATTTTTTTATTGTTTTATAAATTTTATTAATAGTATACTAAAGTTATGAATAAAAATCAACTTAATTTTTTGTAAGTCGACGGACCATATCATGTTTAGCCAATTTAAATGGTACGTAGATTTTTAGAATTTGTTGGGGATGACGAGCAGCATCTAGTTCTTGACCTTCTTCAGAAAAAATTTTAGTCACTTGATAAGTAGTGTTTGGTAAAGACGGGCCAAAAAACTCTAGATAATCGCCCGGTTCAAAGTAGTTTCGTTGTTCGATTGTGGCAATGTTAGATTGTTCATCATAATCTAACACATATCCACAAAACTCTTTAGTAATTTTTTCACTACGTTGGTTATATAATTGTTGATCTTTAGTGACTTGTCCTAATAAAAAGCCCGTTGATGATTCGCGGCTTTCAGCCTTTTTTAATTCTTCTTCATAATAATTATAGTTTACTTTTCCAGTTCGTAAATATTCATCAATTAAATTACGGTATGCCCTAACTACTGTTGCAATATAATAAATCGACTTCATCCGTCCTTCAATTTTTAAAGACTGGACCCCAATATCAATTAGTTTTGGCACCACCGTAAAGGCATTTAAATCTTTAGAAGCAATATTAAAATAATTGCCATCATCATTCAATATTTGATTATCATAATATAAGTCATAATTCCAACGACATGAATGGGCACAGCCCCCACGATTAGCATCGCGGTTTGTCATATAATTACTTAACATACAACGCCCAGAATAACTAACACACATTCCGCCATGAATAAATACTTCTAAGTCACAAGTTGTATTTTTTCGTAGTTCTTCTAAATCTTTTAATGACAATTCCCTTGCTAAAACTATACGTTTTATTCCCAAATTTTTAATAAATTTCGTAGCATAGGAATTAGCGACTGACATTTGAGTACTTAAATGAACTTCTAAATTAGGAACTACTTCTTTTGCAACTTTTGCAATATATAATGACGAAACTATTATTGCGTCAACCTCAATCTCACTTAAATATTTTAAATAATCAACTAATTGGCTTATATCTTCATTGTGCGGAACGATATTGGTTGTTACATAAACTTTTTTACCACGTTCATGCGCAAATTCTACAGCTTCTTTAATATCTTCTAAAGTAAAATTGCTGGCTCGCGCTCGAAGACCAAATACTGGTCCACCAATAAATACTGTATCAGCACCATACAAAATGGCAATCTTTAATTTTTCTAAATCGCCCGCTGGCGCAAGTAACTCCACTTTAGTCATTGCGCTCACCTTTTCGTAAAACAGTTTTTTGATATAAAAATCCCGAATGAATATTATCATCTATTTTGCGTAATTTATCCATATTTTCATTTGTAAATCCGTTTTCTATTCCAATTTTATAAAGCGTAATCACTTTTTGTAAATTTTCTTCATTAATAAATCTTCCAGAGATTAAAATCAATTTTAATGAACGTAATTTTTCAAGTTCAGTATAAATAGCATATTTATATGGTGAATAAATATATGTTCCATACGGTGTTTCCGTAATTGGATATTTATTAGGACGATTTTCTTCAACTAACATTAATTCGTGATTTTGAAACCTATTTTCCATTTGACGATGTGCATAATATAAAGAAACTAAATTTCGTTTTGAATAAAAAATTTGGTGATAACCATAAACATTTAAAGCACCATTACCAACTTTACTAATTTCAATTATATCCTCAAGCGGAATCTCATTTGAAATAAAATATGCATATACACCATTTTCTTTCCAAATTTGAGCATCTCCGTAATTAGTAATCATGGTCCGGGCATTATAAATTAAGTTGTGATGAAGAGTTTTTTCATAAAAATATTGATAAATTCCAACATCACTAAAGACAAAATACTCTACACCTAAATTTAATAATTCATCAATTTCTTCAAAAGCTTTTTGAATTTCTTGTTCAGTAAATATACGATTTACATTTGCAATTATCATTTTGGAATTTATTTTTCCATACTCTACTAGCTTTATAACTTCTTCATTTGTTAAAAAGTCAGTATGAGTATCAGAAAGATATTGACGATTAAAAATCAAGCCATCGGCTTGATTTTGATCTAAGTTTCTTATATTTTTAATTTCAGTAATAATTTTCATCTACTTCACCTTAATACTAACTGCTATGCCATCTCCAATATTATAAAAGGTGGTGTCATAGCGGGGATGTTCTTTTAAAAAGGTATTATAATTGCCAATTTTTCTTACTAATTGGCGTAGATTTCGACTCGCAATATGTTCAGGCGTAGTAATTAAACCATGAAATAAAATATTATCAGTGATAATTATCCCGCCAGAAATAAGTAAATTATCAAATTTTTCAAAAAAAACTTTATATTGGGATTTTGCAGCATCGATGAAGATTAAGTCATATTCAGGATGTAATGTAGCTAAATCAAGTTTTAAAGCATCTTCATTAAACACACGAATACGATTTTCTAAGTTACATTCTTTAATATTTTTAATGGCAAGACTAGCCAAATTGGCATCCCGCTCAATAGTATCAATAAAGGCTCTCTCATACGATAGAGCCATGTTAATTGCACTATAACCTATTGCAGTGCCAATTTCTAAAATTCTCTTTGGCTTGGTGATTTTTACAAGTTGATTGATAAAGGCCATTCCTTCTTCATTAATAATCGGCACTTTATGTTCTTTCGCATAGGTAACCATTTTTTCTATAATTTGATTGGACGGTAATTTATTTAATCCTGTAAGATAATCATTCATTAAATCACCTATTCCTATTAACTTGTATTATTATACATTATTTTTACAAATTATTCAAGGTAAAAGCAAATATTAATATGAGAATAATTTTTCTTTAATAATCGTTGATAACTATTTTTTAAGCCCAAATTAAGAAGTTCTACTAAATATATACGTGAATATAAAGGAATTGGACTTTGATCATTTGCTGGTAATAGGTGATATTTTAGTAATTGGGAAAGTTGAAAACGAGATAATCCTTCCATTTTAGCAACTAAATAATTAAGAAATTTTTTATGAATAGAATCATATTTACTAAATGTATAACTTTTAGCTTTAGCTATTAATTCTTGATAATCAGCTTGTCTACTTAAATAACCACATAAAATCAATAATGTAAATTCCGCCGCATTCAGCTTTTCTTTACTCTGCAATAATTCATATGCCTGTTTAAACAATTTATTATTTAGATAAATTAAAGCCTGATAGTAAATAATACCGTCTTGAAAAGTGTTTAATGATTGATCAAGAGTTAAATTGTGTAAATCTATTAATGATTGATTGTGCTTTTCTCGTGACTGTATTTCAAGCATCATCATTTGCAATTTATATAATCGCCAGAATGGATAATTAATAAAACGTTCTTCTTTTAAAATATTTAAACAATATTCTAATAAATGACGAATATTTAAATGATAAGCAACAATAAATAATTGCTCATAATATAAGGCTTGAAAAGGTGAAACATTTTTAGCCAAATTCATTAGTAAAGAAATATTGCTTTCTATTTTTCTAAATTGATTTGTTTTTATATAATATTCCGTTACTAATAAAGTAAAAATATTCAGCTCTTCAGCAGTTAAAGTTGATTTAACATCATTTATTAAGTCTATCTCTTTTTCGACGGCTGGAAAATTATTTTTATACAAATAAAAAATTATTTTTACTAATCCATCATTGGCACAATAATATGGATTATCAAGAATACTTTCTAAACTATTAATTTTATCTTCATAATCATATAAATACCACTTCAAAATCTCTTTTAAATCTTTTTGCTTATGCTGCTTAACTAACTCTTCAAAATTAATATCCAATCTTTCACATATAGCCTCTAAATATGAAGTATGAGCTACAATACTCATATTTTCAATTTTTGATAAATAACTGAGACTACATATCCCCTTAGCAATCGCCTCTAGTGTTAAATTTTTGGCTAAACGTTGCTGCTTAATAGCCTGCGAAATTTTCCTAGAAATTGCTTCATCAAGTTCAAATTGTTTTGTGTTAACTTGTCCACCAATATAGTGATTTGATAATTTTACTGACATATTATTCATTATCTCCCTCCCTAAAACACTGTTCGACAATATCTTACAAAAGTTTTACAAGAATTGTCAATAATTTGAGTTTGAAAAAAACATGAGTTTTTTAGTGCTATTTTTAAGTATCAATCTTAATATCGTTTATCTAGAAGCATATGGTAGTGATTTAATTGTTGTTTGTTGTATCGATAATTAGGTAAATATTTATATAGTTCTAAATAAAACTTTCGACTATGGTTAGGGACAATCAAGTGAATAATCTCATGAATTATTACTACTTCAATTAAATTCGGTGGTAAGTGAATTAATCTAGTATTTAAAATAATTTTTTGCGAGTGATGAAAACATACTCCCCATCGTGAACGATAATTTTTAAAATCTAGATTTACTTCAAATTGATTATTAAATTTTCGAAATAATATTTCATTAAACATATCTTGAAGATATTTAATATTTTCCTGTCTAATTGTTGTTAAATATTTCTTATTCGTTTTTAAATTTACTGGTATATATATTTTGGATTCTTCGATAAAAATTTCTTTATAATCTTTCGAAAATATAATTTCATATAATTTCCCAAATAACCAAATTTTTTGATCACTTAATAAATATTCAAATTTTAATTTGTTTGCTTGTTCAATTAATTTTAAAAATTTTTTTATGATTTTATCTTTGTTTTGAAATATTTGATTAATAATAAAATCATTTGTCAAACGATAATTAGCATTAGCAATTATTTCATTTGGATAATAAAATTTTAAACTAATTCCACGATTTCTAGTTTTATTAATCGTTAATTGATACTCCATATTATCTAAATAAATCTTTGGCATATTAAACTCCTTTTAATGTATCATTTTTTAGTTTCGTTGAATTATTCTTTGCAATAAATAGTAATCACGTTGGAATGATAACATAATATTTTTATAAAGTAAATAAATTACAATAATTATCAACGCAATACTTAATAATTTAAACGCATAAAAACTAAGCACTATAAGACAGAAAAAGGAAATTATTAGTGATATCATATATTCAGTTTGAAACTTACAAAACATAGATAAAATATTTGTTAATATTAAATATCCATCTAATGGAAATATTGGTAAACTATTGAAAATTATTAAAATCAAATTAAAGTTCAGAATCATTTCTTGGTATTTAAAACTTGGCCCATTATAAACTATCAAATAAATAATTCCATTAGTTAATATCCCTGCAAATTGTATGATTAATAATTTAAATTTTGATATTTTTCGAAAACTAATATCAATAATTCCACCTAATGCTGTGATGGTTATTGACACAATTTTTTGATTAAATATTTTGGCCCACAATAAATGGCTTAATTCATGTAACAAAATTGAAATAAAAAATATTAAAAACGGTATAAATTGACTAGTAAATAATGATAGTAGCAATAATATTAAAAATGAATAATGAATTCGAACTTTCATACTGGTAACACGTCATCAAGATTTACGATTCCATTCTTTGAGTAAACATATAAGTCAAAAGTATCATTATTTACTTCGCCAATGATATCTCCAGCTTTTACATATTGATAGATATTAACCTTTTTATTTGAAATATTATCGTAAACATATTCATACCCATCAATTGATTTTACTGTTATCTTGTAAGTATCTTTCTTTTCAATTTTTACAACAACACCACTTCGGATATTTTTAACACTACTAGAAACGTTTATTCTTCTTCCGCCATCAATGATTGTATAATCATCATAAACAACTGTACTAGTTTCTTTAGTATCTTCAATATCAATTGGAATTAGTTTTAAATTTGGACGATTAAAATAACTAATGATTTTTACGATATTAATATTTTGACGCATTGCATTTTGAACCTTTTCTAAAGAAACTATATTATATCGTGTCCCAATTAACAACAGTACTAATAATGATAACCCAATTACCATTTTATATAAAAAGCGATCAATCATATTTAATTCATAATCCTGCTTATTTCTACTCATCTTCTCACCCTTAATATAACATATGCATACAAGCATTAAATTAGAATAACATATTATGTTCTTGAAAGCTAAAATAACGATTTTTACCGACAATAATATGATCAACGATTAATAAATCAACAATTTTAGCTGCTTGGACTATTTTTTGTGTCATTAAAATATCCGGTTGACTTGGTTCAGGATTACCACTTGGATGATTATGAATTAAAACAATCGCCATACTTGATAGTTTAAACGCCCATTTGAATATATCGCGTGGATTTATTATTGTTTGCGATAATGTCCCGACGGAAATCGTCTTTTTAGCAATTAATTCGCTTTTAGCATTTAAATATAAACACACTAAAGTTTCTTGAGTTAAATGTTGTAATTCCTCTTTAACAAGTAAATAAGCTTTTTTGGGCGTATCAACAATTTGTTCAGGGGGGAGTGGTGTATTAATTCGCTTACCGAGTTCGATTGACGCAAGAAGTTCTACTGCCTTAACTTCCCCAATCCCTTTTATCTTTTTTAGTTCATTGATAGTAATCTGATTTAACATATTAATATTTTCCACTTGCTTTAAAACATTTTTAGCTAAATCAATTACTGATATATCTCTAGTTCCGGTCCGTAGTAAAATTGCCAGTAATTCGTAGGTTGCTAAGGATTCAGGTCCATATTTAATTAAACGTTCACGGGGCCGTTCTGAACTTGGAATCTCATGTAACATTAAACTCATAGATAATCCTCCTTTATTTTATATTAAATAAAATAAAGGAAATTTACTTTCTTACATTAATGTTTCGCAAATTACCCGATATATTTCTAAACGATATTTAGTTTTTAATTGTTCATTCTTTAAACTTTTTAATGTCATAAAATAAGAAAAAACTTCAATATTTTCAGGACTAATATAAAACTCTTCACTTAAAATAATTTCTTTATTTTTTAAGGAATTAAATAAATTTTCAATTACTTCATCCCAAAACTTCTTTTGAGTGCCATTTGCAAATTGACTAGTTAAATCATAAAAAGATTTTTGGCGAATAGTTAGATTGATTTCATTTAAATTAATTTTTTTGATTTGGTTTTCTAAATCACTTTTTTTTATACTAATATCTAAATAAATGCAATAAAAGTTTTTCTTCCCAATTCGTTCATTAACAACAATTGATTGATAACCTTTACTAGTTAAGACTTCGTAAGTTGTTTGAGCAAGCTTAGCATCTTCAAATCGTCCTGCTTCAAGTAAAAAAAGGGTATGGTTGTCTACTTGCAAAGAATCACCAATTGTATTTTGAGTTTGCGTAAAATTGATTCGACCACTTAAGAAAAATCCTACAAGTAACCCAATTATTACACCTAAAATAATCCCGAACACATCAAAATCTGACTTTCTTCTTCTCATCATTCCCTTTCCCCTCTTAGATGATATTGTAGAAATAAAGAGGGGAAAAGTTTGTAAAATTATGAATGTTTTGTAAAAATAAAAAAGGATATTGCTATCCTTTTTGTGATAAAAGTATTTTACGTACTTCACTAGCAAAATACAAACTCCCGCAAAAAACATTCATCATTTGATCATTATTATCAATTAGTTCTTCTATTAATTCTTTTACTTCTAAGATATAGTGTTTATTAGGATGAGTTGATAAGTTATATAATTCTTCAGCACGATTACTTCGTTTGTAATGATATTCGGTAAATATCATTTCAAACGCCACTTCTTCTAATTTTTTAATCATTACGTCTTTCTCTTTATCATGGGAAACTGCAAAAATAATTCTAGTTTTTTTATCTAAATTAACATCTTTGATGAAACTTACTAATGACTCTATTCCACCTTCATTATGGGCCCCATCAACAATCATCAACGGCTCATGGCGTAAAACTTCAATTCGCCCTGGCCATGTAGTATTTTTTAATCCCCGCACAATATTATCATGCGTAATCGGAAAATATTTTTGTAAATATTTGGCAACTTCAATACTTAAAACACTATTACATGCTTGATAGTGGCCTAAAAGTTGTAAGGAATAGTTAAAATCTTTATATGTATAAGTAGTTTCAGTTAATGATACTTTAATATTTTGAATATCATTTGGATAGACAAAATATAGCGGAGTTTTCTTTTCATTAGTATAATCAATAAATAAATTTGCCAAGCGTTCATCATAAGTCGTAAATAAAGGTACATTAGTCTTAGCAATTCCCAATTTATTTAAGGCGATTTCTTCTAGCGTGTTTCCTAAAATTTTCATATGATCATAAGAAACATTAGTAATTACACTAACTAATGGTATGATGATATTGGTAGAATCGAGAAGTCCTCCTAAGCCTACTTCTAAAATAACCACATCTATATCTTTTTTAGAAGCAAAGAATAAAAAACTAATTAAAGTTAGGGCTTCAAAAAAAGTGGGATTTTCAAGTCCATATTCAGAAAATTTTGGATAATATGTTAATAATAAATTTCCATAGTGAAGCAATTCATCATCACTAATATATTCTTCATTATATCCAATCCGTTCGTTAAAACATACTACATATGGTGAAATAAAGGTTCCAACATTTAATCCAGCGTCACGAAGAATATTTTTTAAATAACTTACTGTCGACCCTTTACCATTAGTCCCGCCAATATGGATAAAGCGGAGATTTTGTTGGGGATTACCAATGATCTCACAATATTTTCGCATTTTTTTTAATGATACCTTGGGTGAAGTACGCTTTTGACTTTCGATCCACGCAATAAAATCATTAATATTTGTAAACATATAGGTCTCCTCTTATTTATTTACTACGAAATTAGTACTTTTATTTCATCTAATACATTATCATGTAATACTAAAAAATTACTAATTTGCTCGTTTAAATTTTTTGGCATTAAAGTTATTTGATTTTCTAATTTTAAAGCTTCTTCATATAACAAATTAGAACCTAAATTGCTACTAATGCCCTTGATTTTATGAACAATCATTCTGATTTCTTGATAATTTCTTTTATTGATTAAACTATTTATTTTATCTTTTACATTGTGATATTCATCATAGTATCGCTTTAACAAGCGGTAGTATACTTTTTTGTTATTGCATAAGGTTGAAAGTCCAACCGATTGATTAATATATTGGAAATTATTTTTCTTGTGCTCGCTTAGAGTTTTTAAGACTTTATAAGATAACTCATCAATCGAAATTGGTTTTTCTAAATAATCAATTACACCTTGGTTAAGCATATTATTAGCAGAGCCTTCGCTACTATAACCAGATAAAATAATTACTAAAACATCCGGATTAATTTGTTTTAAGTTTACAAAAGTATCTTCACCAGACATAATTGGCATCATCATATCTAGGATTACTAAGTCTATTTTATCATAATTTTCTCTATAGAAATGAATCGCTTCTAGTGGATGTGAAAAATCATAAACAGTTAATCCTAAATGCTCTAATGAATCTGTAACAATTGTCCGAACAATTTCCTCATCATCAATTACTAATATTTTATAATCTTGGATGTTATTTTTTAATAGTTCTTGATAATCAGTTTGTTTTGGTTTTTCATTTTTCTTTTCTACATTATCATATGTTAATGGTAAATATACCCAAAAGGTTGTTCCTTCATTAACAATACTACTAAATCTAAGTTGACCATTGCTTTTTTTAATTGTTTTTAAAACTGAACTTAAACCGATTCCGGTTCCTCTATTTTTTTCTTTTGTCGTAAAGAATGGTTCAAAAATTTTATCGCGATATTCTTGTTTGATTCCTATTCCTGTATCTCTAATCTCAATTACAACATACTCACCAACAATAAAGTTTTCATAATTAATCATATTAGGATCAGCTTGATCCAAAAAGACTGATGATACAGTGAAATCAATTACCCCGCCATTAGGCATTGCATCTTTTGAGTTAATAGCAATATTCATAATAGCATTTTGAATATCTGTTTTGTTAGCTAATATATAACATGAATCCACTTCAAAACAACTATTAATTTTAATATTTGGCGGCATTAAATGTTGTAATACTTCGATTGTTTCACGAACTAACTTACATAAATCAAATGTTTCTACCACATACTGATCAACGCGAGTGTATGATAATAAACGTTTCGCTAATACGGCACCAGTGCGGGTAATTGAGTCTAAACTATTAATATATGATATAGCTTCTTTGGGAAGATTACTTACTTTCCGCAATAAACCAATATAGCCAAATGAAGCCATAAGTAAGTTATTAAAGTCATGAGCAATACTTCCAGCAAGCGATCCGATTGATTGTAATTTTTCAAGTTGTAATGCTTTAGAATCGTTTATGATATCAATTGTAATATCTTTAATAATTCCAATTATCGTATCATCATTACGAATTTCATCAACACGTCGTGCTACAATTTCTAAAAACTTTTGTTCCTTTAAAAAGTTGGTTATCTCAACTTCAATTTTAAAATCATTGATTTCTTTCTTTATAAGTTTTCGAATATTATATACTATTTTGCGTAGGGCTGAATAATTCTTTTTTTGATCAAGACTAATAAACTCTTTAATCGAAACTGATTGTTGGCTAAGTCCTAATATACTTAAAGAATTCGAACAAAAAATAACATCTTTTTTATGAGGAGTGTATTCCCAAATTCCATAATTTTTATCTGTAATATTATCATTTTGGTCGATAATACTATCTTTAATAATATTATGGTTTTTATTAATAATAACCAAGCACAATATTTCACTGCGCATTAGTAACGTATCAAGTAAATACATTGTAAAATTCTCAGGAAAGATTTTTGACTTAGAAAACTTAACTTTTAAAAAACGAGCCTCTTTTCGATAGATTTTATCGATTGCTAAGGAAAGTTCGTTTAGTTCTTTTTTAGCTAAACTATGTTTTAATTCCGAAAAAGTAATTTCGGTTTTTAGATTTGATGATCCAAAAACTGATAATAATTTTGGATCAATATAAAATATTTTATTTTCTAAATTGAATATTACACTATATGTATCATTATAATTAGCTACTACATTCATAGTATCATGAATAAGACTAGAATTTAGGTTGATGAAATAATTTATTTCATCAACCTTTCTATCTAGATTGTATTTCATTCGAAATATTGATTCAAATATTTTTTCTAAACAATTAAAATTAATTTGATTTAGTGAATCAACTGTTTCAGATTCTATATATAAAAAGTATGACTCTTTATAAGCTTTTTTAAAACATATTAACTTTTCGTAATTAAATAAATTTTTTTCTTTTACTCGTCTAATTAACTCACTAAAATATTCTTTTGATATCTTTTTATAATTATCAAAAGCAATAATGGTATATTCATCTCCAGTTCGTTTCAAAACTCCAATGTTTTTTAAATCATAAGCATCTTTATATAACTTAAAAACATTTAAAATACACGACAATCTATCATTCATCGACATCATCCCCCTTTATCCCCTAAATTATAGATGAATGGTATGTTAGAAATTGTCGATATATGTTAGAAATTTCGTAATAATCGTAATACTTCATCTAATTGTTCTTGATAATTAGCTCGTTTCATTCGCTCTTCGTTAATTTTTGCTTCTGGAGCTTTTGCTAAGAAGTTTGGATTATTTAACATACGGTCACAGCGTAAAATTTCATTTTCTAATTCTTCTTTTTTAGTAAGTAATTTTTTCTTTTCCTCTTCTATATCAACTAATGTAGCCAATGGAATTGCAATCGTTACTTGTTCTAATACTTTAACTAATTTGTTTTCAGTTTGTAGATCATCTTTTAAGATTTCTAATTTATCGTAGTTAATGAAACGATTTAAATAAAAAATATTTTCATTGATTATTTGATAGACTTCCTCATCGCGTGCTAAAATTTCTAAAGTGATTTTACGACTATTTGGAACATTATTTTCTTGACGAATATTACGAACGCTTGAAATAATATCAAAAATAACTTCAATTTTTTCAGAATTTGGATAAGTAAACTCTTCGTTAATTGTTGGCCATGAACTAATTATAATGCTTTCTTCATTAAAACGACGGTAAATTTCATCTGTGACAAATGGAATGAATGGATGAAGTAATTTTAAAATTGTTCGTAAGCAATAATCTAAAACTGCACAAGTATTTTCTTTTTGTTGTTCATCAGTTCCACTAAAAACAATTTTAGTTAATTCAACATACCAAGATGCAAAATCATCCCAAACGAATTTATATAAAACTTTCGAAGCTTCATTAAATTCGTATTTATCTAAATATTCATCATATTGTTTTATTACTTGATTCAATCTTGTTAAGATCCATTTGTCAACATCATTTAGTATTTCTTTATTAATATCTTTACGAGTATAGCCTACTTGTTCAAAATTTAAACCAATATATCGAGAAATGTTCCATATTTTATTTATATAGTTCCAAGCCGCTTGAACTTTTTCATCACTATAACGGACATCTTGTCCTGGAGATGATGCTGTAGTAATGAAATATCTTACCGCATCAATTCCAAATTCATCAGCTGCTTCATCCATATCTTTACCATTTCCAAGTGATTTACTAACTTTACGTCCAAGTTCATCGCGAATTATTCCATGCAGTATTACTTCTTTAAATGGTCGTTTTCCGGTAAAGTATAATGATTGGAAAGCCATGCGGGCAACCCAAAAGAAAATAATATCATAACCTGTTACTAAACAATCAGTTGGAAAATAACGAGCTAAATCAACAGTTTCATTTGGCCAACCAAAAGTAGAGAATGGCCATAAGGCACTAGAAAACCATGTATCAAGTGCATCTTCATCTTGAATCCAACCTTCACCTTCAGGGGCTGTTTTTCCTACATAAACTTCATCTCCGCGATACCATGCTGGAATTCGATGTCCCCACCATAATTGACGAGAAATACACCAATCTTGAATATTTTCTAACCAATTAATAAAGATTTTTTCAAAACGAGCTGGAATAAAAGAAATTTTTGTTTCTGGATTTTTTTGAGCTTCAATTACCTTTTTGGCTAATGGTTCCATTTTTACAAACCATTGTAATGATAAGCGCGGTTCAACAACAACTCCTGTCCGTTCACTATGACCAACCGCATGAACTATTTTTTCAATTTTAATTAATAAACCTTTTTCTTGTAAATCACGAACTAAGTTTTTACGGCATTCAAAACGTTCTTGACCTTGATAACGACCTGCTAGTTCATTCATTGTGCCATCTTCATTCATACATAATGGTCGCGGTAATTTATGACGTAATCCTACTTCAAAGTCATTTGGGTCATGAGCTGGAGTAACTTTTACTACTCCGGTACCAAATTCCATATCAACATACTCATCCGCAATAACCTCAATCGCTCGCTCGGTCGTTGGAATATAGACTTTTTTTCCTATATATTGTTGGTAACGTGAATCTTTTGGATGAACCATTAACGCAACATCGCCAAACATTGTCTCTGGACGGGTTGTTGCGATTACTAATCCATCATTTCCATCGACAAATGGGTACTTAATATAATATAAAGCACCTTCAATTTCTTTGTATTCAACCTCAATATTAGATAATGCTGTTCTACTTTGAACGTCCCAGTTGATAATGCGTTCACCGCGATAAATTAGACCGTCTTGATACATACGAACAAAAACCTCTAAAACGGCATCACTTAATCCCTCATCTAAGGTAAAACGTTCGCGAGTATAATCAAGACTTAATCCTAAACGGGCCCATTGTTGGTGAATCATGTTTTCATGATCTTCTTTCCATTTCCAACAAACTTTCAAAAATTCTTCACGTCCTAAGTCATAGCGAGAAATTCCTTGTTTTCGTAAGTTTTCTTCGACTTTAGCTTGCGTTGCAATACTAGCATGGTCCATGCCAGGAAGCCATAATGCATCATAACCTTGCATTCGTTTTCTTCGAATAATAATGTCTTGAATAGTATTATTAAGGACGTGTCCTAAATGTAACTTCCCAGTAATATTTGGTGGCGGAATAACCATCGCATATGGCTTTTTACTCATATCCCCAGATGTAAAAAAACCATTTTTAACCCATTCTTGATATTTTCCGCTTTCAACTTGATTAAAATCGTATCTTGTTGGTAAGTCTTTTAATTTCATCTTTATCCACTCCTTTATTTTGCTAAAATAAAAGTCCTTAGGAAAACCCTAAGGACGAAAAAATTCGCGGTACCACCTTAGTTCACTATTTGTTAGAATAGTGCACCTCTTAACTCGTTAACGCAAGTTACGCGGGTATTTCTACTAGAATTTCTTCGTTCAAAATACCAACTCCGAGGCGACCTTCGTAAAGCATTTTTAGGATTTTCCACCAACCAATCCCTCTCTATAAAAAATAACTTTACTACTCTTCCTCTTCATCGTCTTTATTGGTATTTACTTACTATGTAGTTTATCATAATTTATTAGAATTGTAAAGATAAATTATTCTTCTTCTGGAAAATAAATATCACCATTTAAACGAACTTCAGTACGTGGCGACAATGATAAATCTAATATTTTTACTCCCTCTGGAGAACTCAAGCGTTTATATTGTTGGGAATAGAAACGTTTATAAAAGTTTTTAACGTATTTATGAGCTTCTTGTTCGGTTAAGTTAAATCCTTTAGTTAGTAAATAAGTAATACGACTTGGACTATCACCATTTTTTAAGAAACGATATAAAATAAAGTCATTAATTTCATATTTTCCAATAATATCTTCAGTTTTTTGATCTTTAGCTAATTCTGGTGAAATCGGTAAACTAATTACTTCATCTAATATGTCACTTACTTCTGGATAAATTTCTTTATAATATTCAACAGTTTTTCTAACAACAGTTTTAGTTAATCCAACATTTATATCATACATAGCCATATGATCAGCATTGAAGGTCATCCATCCTAATGCAAGTTCGGACATATCAGTTGTTCCTATGACAATAGCTTGATTTAAGTTAGCTAAGTTCATTAAAATCATTGTTCGATATCGTGCTTGGACATTTTCATAGGTAATGTCTTTTTCGGTTTTAGAATGGCCGATTTGCAATAAAATCGGATCAATATTATCATTAATATTAATTTCTTTTGCAGTTACCTTTAATCCTTGCATTAATTTGCGTGCAAGAGTTAAAGTATTTTGACTAGTATTTTCCGTCGGTAACGTTACCGCAATAATCCCTTTACGATCGAAGCCATATTTATCAAAAGCATAACATAAAGAAAGTAGGGCTAATGTTGAATCAAGGCCGCCGGATACTCCTAAAACAACTTTTTTAATTCCGATATAATCTAATCTTTTTTTGATACTTGCAGCTTGTATATTAATTATTTTTTGAAAAGCTTCTTTTTCTTTTGGAACAAATGGCAACAACTCAAAATATTTTTCGAAAACATAGTCTTTAGTTTTTAATATTTGATATTCTACTTCTTGATATGCAGTATCACGTAATTGATCTTGAACAATTTTATACCATGAATTATTCACACGGGCAAATTTTAAGTAGCTTATGTCAATATCGCCATAGATAATTTCATCACTTGAATTAAATGAATCGGATTCATTAATAATTTCCCCATTTTGTGAAATGATTTTATGTCCTGAAAAGACTACTTCGCTTGTGGATTCAGTTTTGCTAGTAGAACTGTAGATATAAGCTCCATTCCATTTGTAACTTGCGGATTGGATGATTAGTCTACGGGCTTTTTCTTTTCCGACATAGTCGTTGCTAGCAGAGGAATTGAAGATTAAAAGGGCACCGTTAGCATATAGTTTATCGTGTGGTGATATTGGAGCCCATAAATCTGCACAAATTTCTACTCCAAATTTTACTTCATGATTTTGATCAACAAAAATTATTTTTCCAAATGGAACTTCTTTTCCTAAAAAAGTTACCTTGTGAACTTGTTCCATTATTTCCATTCCCGAATTAAACCAGCGTGTTTCATAAAACTCATTTGAATGTGGCAAGTATACTTTTGGAACAATTCCTAGTATTTTATCTTTTTGAATGACGAAACTACAATTATACATTACATCATTATATCTAAATAATCCCCCAAGAATAATAACTCCTTCATATGGGTTATTTTTTAAAAAATATGCAATGGCTTGACAACTTAAATCATATAAATATGTTTGATAAATCAAATCACCAACTGAATAACCTGAAACGGCTAATTCAGGAAAACAAGCAAATGAAGCTTTATTATTAATTTGTTCTAAAGTTTTAATAATTTGTTTAACATTAAAAAAGGGGTCGCCAACACGAACTGTTGGTGATACTGACGCTACTTTAACAAAGCCCTGTGAATACATTAATGTTCCTCCTTATATAAATTATTCTTTTCAATATATTGTTGGACTTCTGGTAATAAATATTCTTTTGATTTTGCTTTTCGATATAATGAAGAGGAAATATCAATTTGATCAAAATCATCAATTATAATAAAATTATCCCGATATTTATTTAAAATCTCATTTTCTGAAAATACTTTTTCTAGATTAATATGATCGCGAGGGAAAACAATAAATTTATTCTCAATAACAACATCTGGATATTTAATCCATGAAGAGATTGTTAATAGATTGTCCGCCCCTAAAACAAAATAGGCACCAGGAAAGTGTTTTAATGTATGATATGTTCCTAGATATTGTTTTTGTTGATTTTCAAAATCTGAAACACTTACATTTGGTCCTAATTTTTTGGCCATTATTTCAAGCATCGCATAGCGATGATGAAACGCTTCTTTAGCACCTTTGGCATAAAAAGAGGCTGTTGGTAAAAATATAAGTTTACTGTTAGGGAATTTGGTAATTAAGTGTTTGGCAATTAAGTAATGAGCAATGGTTGGGGGATTAAATGTCCCCCCATAAATAATGGTCATCATTAGTATTATCTCCTTACTAAATCATTGACACTAATATTATATCATATATGATTTAAATTTTCGACCTCTTTCCTCATAGTTTTTAAATTGGTCTTGACTACTTGAGCCGGGTGAAAACAAAATAATCTCTTCGTAAACTTCATTTTCATATAAATATTTTACTACTTCTTCTAAATTATGAAAAGTAACTGCATTAATTTTTTTATTTTGAAAATATTCCAAAAATACATTTCTATTTTCTCCAAAAATTAATACTTTATTTACATTCCCAATAGCATCATCTAAAAAACTAAAATTATCTTCTCGATATTTTCCACCACAAATCAATAACACTCGCTCACTTGAAAAAGCTTCTAATGCATGCCTTAATGCAAAAAGATTGGTAGATTTAGAATCATTATATACTTTGCTGTTTTTAAATTGGCAAACATATTCAATTCGATGTTCAATTCCTTGAAACGATTTAATAGTATTACGAATTATTTCATTATCAATATTTAATATTTTACAAATAGCAATGCTTGCTAAAATATTTTCGATATTATGCATTCCCAGTAACTTGATTTCATCTAATGAAATAATATATTGATTTTGAAAATATAAATGTTTTCCGATTAAATATGCTCCATTAGTAATTTTAGTTTTGGAAAAAGGTACTTTTATCGCTTTACTTTTTTTTGCTATTTTGGCAACTATTTTATCATCAAGATTATATACTACAAAATCTTGAGCAGTTTGATTCTTAAACAAATTTTGTTTTGCTTTTCTATAATTAGCAAATGTTTTGTGATGATCAAGATGGGCAGTCGTTAGATTTAAAATGCAAGCAATATAAGAATGATAATCTTTTATATATTCTAACATAAAACTAGATGCCTCAATTAGTAAATCACTATCATCATTAGAATAATTAAAAATTGGAATACCAATATTACCACCCAAAAAATATTTTTTATTCGCATTTTTTAATATTTCATGAGTTAATGTCACAGTGGTCGTTTTACCATTTGACCCGGTAATAGTAATATATTTTTTGTGTGGATAAAAACTATAAAAAAACTCTAAATCAGTTACGATTGGGATTTTTAAAATTTTCGCTTGTTCAATTAGAAAATGCTCATTAGATATTCCTGGACTTTTAATTATCATATTAATGTTATTTAATTGTATTAATTGTGTATATTCTGCTACATTATCATCATAAACAATATACGGTAAATTATTTTTTTGTAAAAAATTAGCTACTGCCTGATTTGCTATACCATAACCAAGTAATAAATACATATTTTTTTCTCCTTTTTAAAAATAATATACTGCTAAACTAATACCGATAAATGCGCTAAGGAGCGCTAAAAACCAAAACAATAAATCAACTTGCCATTCACTTAATCCTTTTAACTCAAAGTGATGATGAAGAGGACTCATTAAAAAAATTCGTTTTCCTTTAGTCATTTTAAAATATAGGACTTGAATAATTACTGAAAAAGTTTCTAATACAAAAACAAATCCTAATATTATTAATAATATTTCTACTTTTAATATAATCGCAATATTGGCAATACTTGCCCCTAAGGCTAACGAACCAGCATCTCCCATAAAAATTTTAGCTGGATGAAAATTATAGCATAAAAACGCTGTAATTGCTCCAATTAAGGCTAAGCCATAAATCATCAAATACTTATCCTCAAAGTAACTAGCAATAATTACTAATGATAATAATGTTACGATTACTAGTCCTCCGGCAAGTCCATCAAGTCCGTCAGTAATATTTACTGCATTAGAACATGCGATAAATATTAATAGCATCCATACTCCATATAGCCATTTAATGTCTACTTCATAGCCAAAAAAGTTTATTGTGGTGAAAAGATTATTTTTTAGGAAAAAATAGAAATGGAGTGTTGCAGAGACAATTTGTAAAATGATTTTTTGACGTGGAAGTAAACCTTGATTGTTCTTTTTGACAACAATTAAGTAGTCATCTAAAAAACCTATTAAACAATAAGCAATGGTCGGAAAACAAATTAAGAAGGCATATTTAAAATTTGTCATCTGGTGTGAGATTAAAATATAAAAAAATGTAATAATACTACCCAAAACAATTAAACACCCACCCATAGTAGGTGTTCCTTGTTTTTTAAAGTGTTCTTTTGGTCCTTCTTGGCGAATCATTTGTCCAAAGCGAATATATCGTAAATATGGAATAAAAATCAAAAGCAACAAAACTGTAATCATTAAGCTTATAGCTAACGTCTCTAGATAAATATCCATAGTTTATCCCTTAGTTTGTATATAATATAACGAACCCATTTTCAACAATCTTCTCTCCTGGGTTTGGTGCTTGAGCAATTACCGTATCGCCATTTCCAACAATTTTAAATTTGTAATATGGATGTAGTGGAATAGAGGCTACTTTTTGGCCAATATAGTTTTCAACTTTATATGTAAATTTATCTAATACCCAACGTGGTTGAAATTCAATTCCACCAGGTTGTTTTGGTATTTTTAAAATCGTTAATGATTCCGCCATAATTTCTCTAACCAACGGCGCAACTACTATTCCTCCATATTGAATCGTATTTTTGGGATTAAACATTGCCATATAAATCGTTATTTGTGGATCGTTCATTGGTGCCATTCCCAAATAGGAAATAATATATTTATCAGATAAATATACTCCACCCTCAGGAACTTGGGCAGTTCCTGTTTTACCACCAACTCGATATCCCTCAACGTGTCCTCCTCTAGCTGTTCCTAGTGTTGCTACTCTTTCTAATGCTTCGCGAACAATAGCACTAGTTTCAGGAGTAACAATTCCTGTTCGAATAGTCTTCGTTTCATTTTGAAAAATTAAAGTTTGTGTGTTTGGTATGCCAAATCCTTTTAAAATATAAGGTTGATTTAATGTTCCATCATTACATGCCGCATTAATCGCATTTACTAGTTGAATTGCTGTAATGGTATTTCCTTGACCAAAACTTGAGGTCGCTAATTCAACATTGTTAATTTTATCTTTTTCAAAAACGATTCCCGTACTTTCCCCAAGCAAATCTACCCCAGTTTTTTCTCCGAAACCAAACTTTTCTAGATATTCAAAGAATTTATCTTTACCTAAACGGAAAACTATCTCCATTAGTCCAGGGTTACATGAATTTTGTAATACTTCAAAGAAAGTTTGATGACCATGGCCACCAGCCCGCCAGTCATTAATTCTTGTACCATCAACAATCCAATATCCTGGATCATAAAATGTTTCCGTAGGACTAAATACTTTCTCATTAATCCCCGCCGCAAACGTAATCACCTTAAATACTGATCCTGGTTCATATGATTTCCAAATTGGTAAGTTACGATTGTATAATTCTTGAGGATAATCTTGATAATTAACTAAATCAAAGTTCGGACGGCTTGCAATTGCTAATATTTCGGATGTCTTCGGATGCATTACTATTGCCCATATTTCATCAGGTTGATAGCGCTCCATTGCATTATCTAAAACTCGTTCTAAAACAATTTGAATGTCTAAATCAATTGTCAAATATAAATCAAGCCCTCGATTTGGAGCAACATAATGCCCATATTGGAATAGAAACTTATTCCCATGAGCATCAGTAAAAATTTTATTTGCGCCGCTACTTCCTTTTAAATATGCATCATATATGTACTCTAATCCAGTAATTCCTTGATTATCTATGCCAGTAATTCCAATCGTGTGACTTAATAGATTTCCATATGGATAGTATCTTACAGTATCACTGGCAATATAGACTCCATCTAACTTCTCTTTTGCAATTTTCTTAGCAACTTCTAATGATAAATGTCTTCCTGCTGGTTTTATTATTTCAACAGAAACATTTTTTTCAAAATGCTTGCGAATATCTTCTTCATTCCGCTCTAATACTTCAGCTAAAAATTTAATTGCCCGTTCTTTTTCTTTTACTTGTTTTGGAATAATTACTACAGTTGGCGCTAATTTATTTCCAACTATTAATTTCCCATTACGATCATAAATATTTCCACGTTGTCCATCAACTGGAATATCTCGTGTCCATAATTCATAAGCTCGTTCCAATAAAGCAGTTCCTTTAAGAACTTGGACATAACCTAACCTTAAAGTCAATGCAAAAATTCCGACAACCATTAACACTAAAATTCCAATCATTCGCGCTCTTACTTTTCGCACAACATCTCTACCCCTTATCGTTACATTATATGAACTAACCTTTTACATAATACAAAATAAAAAAGCGTTTTAAAATTATTCAAAACGCTTTTTTGCTATTCAATATACTAAGCCAAATTTTTTTATAGTATTCGCATACAAATAAGATATTGATAATCTAGATTTTTAACGATTTCAAAAACATTTCATATTCTTTCACTTCTAAGAATTTTAGGAGTATTTAAAATATGTAGCTTTTGGTCTTTAGAAGCAATATCCACTTAAATAGTTTTTCTTATCATTCTGAGGTAATTTACGAAACCAGCAATTATAAATTGGAAAAGATAAAACTATTTTTATGATAATCAACAAAGCATATTCCTTTGTGATATATATTTAAGATAATAAAATTATTTTAATCAATATAAAATATTAAACACAAAAATTATTCATAAGTTCTCATATTAAAATTACTAATAATAAAAAAATGCTTGCTTTAAATATATATCTAAGCAAGCATTAATATATAATTTATTCAATTTATTATAAAGTTAGTCCTTAATTATTTCTTCTTGCTTCTTTTTTAATAGAATTTCTTTAATATTTAATATATGTGTGTGCGCATCTTGATAATCTAGAATTTTCTCAAACTAACTTAAATCTTTTTCATACTCATTTGCGTCTAAATGTGTTAAACCAGCTTCATATATTTTTGGTTTTTACTCTTCTTCTAGTATAGTTTCTTTATTATACTGTTTTAAAAACACTATTGCAAATGAATGTGGAATAATAGATAATACTATTATTTAAATAAATTTGATTAATGATTTTTATTTATTTTTTTATATATTTATTCAAAATTCAATCAAAAACTTTTAAAAATATCTCTTATGAATCTTATGTACGTTAAATTTATTCGCTTATTTGATCAATTTTTTTCATTAATTCTTCTTTTTCACGTTTAATTAAGATTTCTTGAATATTTAAAATGTGCAATTTTGAGTCACGATAATCAGGAATTTTTTCGAACATTTTTAACGCCATTTCATATTCTTTTTCTTCAAGATATTTTAAACCTATTTCGTATGCTTTAATTCTACGTTCTTCTTCATCTATACTACTAATAAATGAATACAGTTGATATCCTTTTAAAGTATCACTTAATTTTGCTTCTTGATTATAATAATTAACAAAATACACTATTCCAAATGCAAATGGAACACCAAATAACACTATAAATAGTAAACCAACCGCTGGGATAATAAATAGCAAAGTAAGTCCAGTTAGTATATATAGTGAATTAAAAACAAATAAAGTAATAAATAGACCTATTTTTGGTTTTGTGGTTTTTCTTACTAATACTAATGTGATAATTCCTAATACCAAATACGCTAATGTAAATATGATACCAAAAGCAAAATTTATTTCGTCCTCTTCTATCATATTTATTGTTGCAAAAATTAATAAAATTGCACCTAGTGAGACAGCAAAACAGCTTATAATTTTTTCAGTAACTGAAAGTTTCATAATGATCCCCCTTTGTCATTTTACCTAATTTTAACATACATAATTCATGATGTCAAAATAAAAATAAAAAAAACTCAACCATAATGGTTGAGTAAAGTGGGGGGCAATATTTATTTTCTTGGACCTGTTGGTTTTGGTAATGGTCTAAAGTTGCTCATAATTATACCTCCTTGATTCGTTCAATTATTCTTAATTTGGCCGAACGAGCTCGAGGATTTAAATCGATTTCTTGTTTTGTAGGTGTAATTACTTTTTTGTTTACTAATCGATATGCTATATCTTTATCTACATCTTTAATTGGGAGTTTAGCAGGAAAATGAGTTGTAGTATAGTCATTAAAAATTTGCTTGCATATCCGATCTTCTAAAGAATGGAAAGTAATTACTACTATTCGGCCTTGATAGTTTAACATTTCAATTGCTTGATTCAATGACTTTTCAAACACACGTAATTCATCATTTACCGCAATTCTTAAAGCTTGAAATACTTGTCGTGCAGGATGGGCATCTCTTCTTGCAAAGGCTGGAACAGCCTCCTTAATTATTTCTGCCAATTCTACAGTTGTTTCTATACGTTTCTTCTGACGGTAATTAACTATTTTTTTAGCAATTTGTGGCGCAAATCTTTCCTCACCATATTGATAAAAGATTTTCTTTAATTCTTCATATGAATAAGTATTAACGATTACTTCAGCAGTCAGCTTAGATGATTGATCCATTCTCATATCTAATTTAGCTTCTTGATGATAACTAAAGCCTCGTTCTTTTATATCTAACTGAAAGGAAGAAACACCTAAATCATATAAGACTCCATCAACATATGTTATATTATGCCTATTTAATTGTTCTTTTAAGTTGACGAAATTGTCTTTTATGATTGTAAAATTATTTCCAATTTGACTTAGTTTTTCATGAGATTTTTGAATGGCATATTCATCTTGATCAAAGCAATATAAATGACCTTGATTATTTAATCTTTTTAAAATCTCACTAGCATGACCTGCTCCCCCAAGGGTTGCATCAACATAAATTCCATTTGGTTTAATATTTAAACCACTAATTGCTTCTTCTAACATTACCGGTATGTGTTTATATTCACTCATAATTACACATCCAGATCAATTTGTTCACTAATTTCATCTAATATACTTTGATGTTCAAGGTAGTAATTTTCCCAAACATCTTTGTCCCATATTTCAATTCGATGACCTACACCAATAATAACGCATTCTTTCTTCAATTCCGCATAACTCAACAAATTATTATCAATGTTAGTCCGTCCTTTCGCATCAATTTCTTTACGAAAAGCACCTGATAGAAACATTCGACTGAACTCACGGTGGGATTTTTTAGTAAAGGAAAGTTCGGAAATTTTTTCGACTAGTTTGTTCCAGTCATCTAACGAATACACATATAAGCATTTTTCAATTCCACGGCTAATTATTATCTCATCTCCTAATTTTTGACGAAATTCCGTTGGAATTGCTAGTCGTCCTTTGTCATCTAAATTGTATCGATATTCACCGATAAATAGCATTTTTTCACCAACTTCCACTTTTACCCACCTTTTCCCACTTTTAGTTTATCATACTTAATTTTAAAATGCAAATAGTTTTAATAAAAATTTTTTAAATTTTTGTTAAAAAATAAAAAAACGCTCTTTTTCAGAGCGTCTTATTAAAGTATTATTAAGTTTGTAATAATACTTTCAATGAAGATTATTCTTCATCTTCATCATCTTGAAATTTTGTAATTACTTGTCGACCATCGTAATAGCCACATTCTTTGCATACACGGTGAGCTAATTTAATTTCACCACAATTTGGACATACAGTCATTCCTGGTAAGTCTAATTTGAAATGAGTGCGGCGTTTACGTTTGCGTGTTTTGGAGACTCTGCGTTGTTGAACTGCCATTTCTTTTCACCTCTTCTAATTAGAATTGCTGATTAGTTCTTCTTTGACTACACGAATTGGTTTTTCTAATAAAATATTTTCCCACACTACATCTTTTAAGTCAATAGTGTTTCCTTGAATTAGACGAATATCATCGTTTAGCGAATCATCCTCACCAAATATTTCTACAACATCTAGATCAAGTGGAAAATTAACTGGTTCAAGTGTACGAGCATCTTGTAAAACTAATGTTGCTTTAATATTTAAATTAAACACAAAATTATCTTCAAAATCTCTAACAACACTACCAGTCACTTTGGCAATTGAAATATCATATATATCATCAATGTTAGTAATATATTCGGTAAAGTCATATTCGCTAGAAAAATGATATTCTTTAACTGTCAATTTGTGTAGTTGTTGAACTGACCATTTCATATTATCTCCACCTAATCAACATAGTTATTATACACAAAGTACCATTAAAAGTCAATTAAAATCACATGATATTTCTAATAAAAAGTAAAGAGACTAATGTTTCAAATAATAAAATGTATAATAATATAATACCCCAACTACTGTCTTCGCATCGACGATTTTCCCCTCTTTGATCATTTGTAAAGCTTCCTCTACAGTAAGTAATACTAGTTCATCAATTTCATCACTTTTAAAATTTTCATCAAATTCTAACACATTATCAGCTAAATATAAATAAATCTCCTCATTAGTATATCCAACAGAAGGATATATTTTTCCTAAAAAAGTCAATTTATCTATTTTTATATTGGTTTCCTCAAAAAACTCACGAATAGCGGTATTTTCGCAAGATTCACCTTTTTCAATTTTTCCCGCTGGTAGTTCTAATATTACTTGTCCAAAACAATAACGATATTGTTTGACAAAAATAATTTTTCCTAGATGAAGTGCTAAAACCGCCACTCCTCCTGGATGTTCAACTACTTCACGAGTTTCTTTATTTTCATTTACTAAAACTTCATCTACGCGTAAATTAATTATCTTTCCTTGATAAATATATTTTTTATTTATTGTATGTTACATATATTTCCCTCCACTAAATATTATAAACCAAAAATGGTAAAAAGCCAAAATAAAATGAGACCTAAATTACCTTTTTAATTTAAGCCTCATTTTCAATAAAATTATCAATAAATTTTTTGATTGCTTTGGAGATATAAATAAAACTTTGGGCACTAATATAGTCCTTATCAATAATAGTAATAGATTTTATATAGTAAAGTAATACTAAAAAACAAAAATATTCATAGTAGAACTCATCTTCATATTTTTTAAAATATGGAATTATTAAACTTCTTAAGTCTACATTTAAATGAGCATTTTCAATATACAACTTTGCCATATCAAGTGAACAAATCCCAACCTTGGAATTTTCAATACTGGTTAATAACTGTTTTCCACCATAGATTAATAAATGTTCAAGTTTGGGATTGTTATGAATAAAAGAATAATTAACGCTTTTGTGTTCACGGAATGCATAAAGAAGTTTTTGGTGAAAACGACCAATATGTTTTTTGGCCTCTAAAATATATCGGTAGTTTTTCAAAATAACTATGCTATATTCATCAAATGGACGTGCTTCAACCGAGCGAACAAATAATTCTAACACATAAAATTTATATTCTAAATATGCAAATAATTCATCTAATTTATGGCGACATCTAGAAGGTGATAATTGGCGTTTAAAATAAGTTTGAAAATGTAATTTTTGTAATTCTTGATTAATGCTTACTAATCTAACTTCGTCAAGCATATAAAAATCGTTAATGAAATTCGCGATGTAAAAGCAGTCATTTTCTTTGCGAGTAACAAATCGATTTTCTTTATTACGAATTGGAAATAAAATATTATCTAATCCTTGATTATATAAAAATAAGTATTTTTCTTCTTGATATAAATTTGTTCTTTTAATAAAGTACTTATTTCCTGATTTACAATATGCTAAATATGTTGATGGGGATAATTGTTGGAAGTCTTCAAGAACAAAATCATAATAACGTGCAGAACTATCGATAAAATTCCTAATCATTTAATGACAACACGACGTTTTTCTAAAAAATCATTGTGTTTATTATCTTGATAAATTTTATCAATACTTACCCGTTCTTTTTTACTAATTACTTCTAAATCACTTTCTTTGTTAATATAACGAACTTTATATGTATAATAATCCTCTTTCATGGCATTACAAAAAGATAAGCTGTCCTTGCTTCCTTCCTCCCCATTAATAATTCGTACATTACTAGTTTTATTTTCCTCGAAAAAATTATCAGTGCGTGAATCTAAAATTGATTTTAATAAATTATCATATTTCTTACTAATCTCTTCTTTAGTTAAAGTTTTTTTAGATTCTTCATTGTTATTTATTAATTTTTCTTCAGAAGTATCATTATTTTTTTCGTCTAATGTTTTATTATTTTCTTTTTCTGATAGTTCTTTATCTTCATCGCGAATAATTGTAACTTCATCATCAATAACTTCAATTACATTTTCATCATCATAGTCTTTTTGTTTTTCTAACACATGATATCTTACAATAATATTAAAGTTTGTTTCTAATCCAAAGTTTACAATTTCTAAGAAATTAAAATCATCAATTAAAACCTCTTCAATTTGGTAATTTGGTGACTTAAAAACAATCGAGAATGGAACATATTCAGTAAATGGATACTTTTCCTCAAAATTATCTTTAAAGTACTCACCTTTTATCACGATTTCGCCACTTAATGTTTCTTTATTTTTTTGATAATTGTGTACATCACACTCCACAAACACTGCACTGTTAAACTTGTCAAGATTGACTTTAGCATCACAATAAATTTTTATTTCCATTGCCTACCTCCACTCATACTAATAAATATGATAATTATTTAAAAAATAGACCAAATAAAAAAACCACTTTTTAAAAAGTGGTTTAATATCCAAAGTATTGATAAACTTTATCTATCCCAAATTTTGTAAAACTGGATACTAAAATTAAGTCATCACCAGGTTGAATATTTAATTTATTACGAATTTCTTTTTCATGACTAATTAGTTTAGTTTTACCAATTTTATCAGTTTTCGTTCCAATAATGGTAGTTGGGATTTGTAAATGCTTTAAGTAATTATACATTAAACAATCATCTTCAGTCGGCGAATGACGAGCATCAACTAGTAAAAATGCGCGTTGTAAATTAGGATTGCGATGTAAATATTCTTCTATATATTTCCCATAACGCAATCTCTCTTCAACACTTCGCATTGCATACCCATAACCAGGAACATCTACTAAATAAAAGGAATTATCGATTAGATAAAAATTAATCGTAATTGTCTTTCCTGGTTTTTGACTTGTCTTAGCTAAATTTTTTCTATTTGTTAAAGCATTAATAAAACTACTCTTCCCAACATTTGATCGTCCTAAAATAACATATTCTTTTAAATTTTGTTTGTTAGGGTAGTGAGTTTTATTTGTTGCACTGATGATATATTTAGCATCTTTAAACATATTTTCACCTCTTTTAAAAAAATCCCATCATATGGGATTTTTTTGGGATTGTGTATTCATAAGCCTTGTTCTGTCTTTACTTAATTAATTAGTTATAATTAATTAAGTAAAGTGGTAATCATCTATCTCTATACACATGAAGTGTATAGCCCTAAATCAATTCCTATTCTTGATTTAGGGTTCCCCTACCATAATTTGGGTTTCTAGCTTGTGGGGTTTACCCGTTCCACTCCTTAAGTTTCCCTAAGGCATCGTCACTGTGGCACTTTATGAAGACTTTGACCATTTTACAGGTCGTATCTTCGCCGTCGCCCATCCCAAAAGGCGCCCTGACTTATGTTTTCGTCAGGCACAAACACTACAAGCATCTCAGCTTGTGCTAGCAAGGACTTTCCTAACACTATTGGTAAACAATAGTGCTCGATTACCTGAATACACAATATATTATATCATATTTTAATTATTAGTTCAATTGTTAAAATTTAGATATATGACAATAGGAACTTTTTTTCTACATTAAAACATAGTATTATTATTAAGTGTAATTTTTAAATATTTAGCAGTTAAAATTCTAGTAAATATTATTTTTAAGTAACTTTTTAATTACAATTCATCTAAATGCATAATTAATATTATTTATACATAAAATAAAAAAGACCGATTTATTAGTCTTTTAAAAGTTTTTTAGTAGGTATTGTTGACAAAAATAAAAAATTGAATATAATAAAAGTAGGTGGCCGAGTGCTACCCCATAGCAATAATTTTTTCGGAGTAACACCCATAGCGCTAGTATGGGTGTTTTAAATTTATGCTATCTATTTTTAGAAACATTATTAGCATAAACAATTATTGCGTAAATAATTATCAACGCAACAATTAATTCCCCCATAACATCCCCCTTTCGATTTAAAAAATCGAATCAGGGTAGCGCTCTCCACCTACACTGCCATTTTATCACAATTAAAAATTTATGTCAATGTAAATAAAACAGCCAAATTTCTTCATTTTTTTGCTTGTTTAGCGATTAAGAACAACTAATATACTTAATCAATTATTTTAAATTTTTATTTTCTTATTAATTTATCGCTAAAAATAGATAAAATTTAAAAAATTATAATTCATAAAATTAAACAAGTATAAAACATTTGCTTTAGACATTAAATAATAAAAAGCCGCCACTTTAATAACGAGGCGGCCCTTTTCATTATTTTGAAAAAACTAATCTTTCATTCTAAATATAAAACAGTTAATTAAAGTTTAATGAATTTCTCAACATCTAAAACGAATAATGTTGCTCCTCCGACATTAACTTCGATTGGTATAGAAGATACTAAGCCAAATTCACTTATGATAGAGTTTGGTATAAGTTCTTTACGAGTTTTTGAGTATGTAGAAATAATTTTGATTATTTGATCAACATCTTCATCTTTAGCACCAATCATTAATGTCGTATTCCCAGTTCTTAAAAATCCACCAGTTGATGCAAGTTTAGTTACAAAAAATTTTTCCTTAATTAATTCTTTCATAACTGTTGAACTGTCATCATTTGAAACTATTGCAATAATTAATTTCATAACATCACCTCACTTAATATTTCTCTATAATATTATAATATTATCCAAATATTGAAGCAATAAATTTAATGACATTAATAATATCGATTAATTCAGCACGAGTATATTCACGATCATCAATTGGATATGGTGATAATGGTTCATCATGTAACTCAGCATCAACTAAAATTTGGTTAAACATCTTAGAAATTGATGCATGAATTAATGGTGAATGTAAAATCGCATCTGCTAGTTTTTCAGAGTCACTATTGACAACACCGTCAATACCAATTTGGTCATATCTCATTCCAGCATCTTCCATCATTTGAATCGCTTCGATGAATAGAAGTAATTCACCTTCTTTTTGTAACGAACCATCTGAATTGTAGATTCGTTGCCATTGAGAACCTATTTCTGATGGAGTTTTGAAGTATAAATGAACTATTCCACCTGATTCAAACATTGGTTCAACGGCATCAATTATTGAATCTTCTAATACTCGTGATGATATGATTGTATCTAAATCATCATGAGATAATGACATAATATAGTCAATATCAAAGTCGATATTTTCAATGTCACCGCCTGGAATTAAAACTCTAAATCCTTTAATTATTCGTGGTAATTCACCAGGAGTTCTAATACGTGTAGTATTAATTGTTCCAGGATTATTAGCATCAATCTCTTGAATTACTGAATCAGTAATAATTTGTGATGCAAATAATGTCTCAATTTCTTGATCAGATTTATTATACATCAATTCTACACTGAAATCAGCATTTTCAATATCACCGCTTGGTAAGATCACTTCAATAGCTTTAATGAACTTCCGTAATTCACCGTCTTGAACACGAATGCCATCTACGTATTTATCAAACCAGCGATCATCATTTTCACCAAAGTTTACTACTAAGATTCCGCCTTGAGCGACTTGTGATTCACGAATATGTTTAATCATTGTATCTGAAATAACATATGAATCTAGTAAGGTATTTAAATTATTTTCATCATAGAATGGTTGTAAGCCCGGTTCAAATGATTCAACATCGCCATCAGGAACTAAAACTTGCATTGCTTTGAAGAAGCGTTTTAACTCACCATTTTCTTCGATACGATCAGCAACTAAATACTCATTATCGTTTTCTTTAATGTGCTTGATAATTGTATCGTTTACTACATATGAAGCAAGTAATACATCAAGTTTTTCATCATCATAGAATGGTTGAAGACTAGGTTCAAATGAATCTGCATTACCATCAGGAACTAACACTTGCATTGCTTTAAAGAATCGCTTTAATTCACCATCTTCTTCGATACGATTAGTAACTAAATATTTGTTATTGTTTTCTTTAATATATTTAATGATTGTGTCATTCACAACATATGAAGAAAGTAAAGTATCTAAATTATCGTCATCATAGAATGGTTGAAGATTTGGCTCATAATTGTTAATATCACCATCTGGAATCATAACTTCTAGTGCTTTTACTAATCGTCTAAACTCTCCTTCTTCACGTAAACGAGTAACAACTAATGTATCTCTAGCAACATCAGAAGTCTCAATGTGATGATAAATTGTTTCTAGTAATACCATCGATGATGAAATAGTATCTAAGTTTTCTTCATCATATAAAACTTTCAAATCAATGTCTAGATTATAAACATCACCATTCTCAGGAACAATAATCTGCATTCCCTTTACTAGTGCTTTTAATTCTCCAGTTGGTCCATACCATTCATCATCATATTTTTTTAGATGTGATGGAATTATTAAGATTTCATATAATTCGCCTTCTTCAGCGGATAATTTATAAATTTGATTGATTAATGAGTCGCTCATTATTTGCGACTTAAGAATAACGTCTAAATCAGTATCACTCATAGTTAAAATATTATTGATATTTAAATCTGGATTGTTAACATCAAAGTCTTCACCAAAAATCAATTTAAAACTACGGATTAATTTTCGTAATTCGCCTTCTTCTTCACTATCATACCAACGTGGATCATCAACATCAAATTGAACTATTAATAAATCTTCAAGTTCTCCGCCAGGACTTGATAAATCAACTAATTTTTGACGAAGACTATCGTTAATAATTAGTGAATCTAATAAAATAGTAATATCATTATCAGTTAATGTTGTTAGACGGTTAAAGTTTATGTCATCTCCTGGTTGATATTCTTCGCCCATTAAAACCCCTAAACCTTTTATAAGTTTTCGTAGTTCGCCGTCCTTAGTACGAACATCACCTTCATATTGATCATACCAGCGTGGATCATTTTTACTCAAGTTAACAACTAAAATACCATGTAAATCCGCACCTTCTTTGGTATATTCATAGAAATAATTTATCATTGCTTGAGTTATTATTTCTGATTCTAAAATGACATTAATATCTTCATCACTAATACCAAATAAATTAGATATATCTCCACCATATGTATAAACAATACGAATTGATTGTAAAATAGCATTAATTTCTCTTTCAGTCCAAACGAAATCATTTTTAACAGTAATATCTAAATCAACATCGCTTTCAGAAACAAGTGTTGTAAAAATCGGAGTTAAATTGTTAGAAATTATTTTCGAATTGGCCATCGCTTCGGCAAGCTCACTCAATGTCTCTTCTCTAGCATTAGCGAAGTCGATTTCACCATTTGCCATTAAATCTTTCGCAATTCTAGCAACCGTAAAGATAGAATATAACTCATTTTCAGTCCATTCGAAATCATCTTCAATTGTAATTTCTTTTAAGAAACTAATGTCTTGCTCATTTATTAACCCTTGGACAAATGATGTTAAGTTTTGTGAGATTAAGCTAGATTCAGACATATATTTGGCCATTGCAAGAGTCGTAGCTTCAGTAAGCAAGTTTTCAAAATCAAAGTTTTCATCTGCAGCACCATTGGCCATTATTAATTTACCTAGTAATAAAATCGAACTAATTTCCCGACCGTTCCAATTTACATTTTTCACTGTTTGACGATCAATGTAATTTGCTACTTCATCAGGCAATAAGTTTTCTGCAACATAACCTATTACCGCTGGGGTAGTTTTTTGGACTAATTGTAAATTGTATAAAGCATTAGAAAAAGCAATAATTTTTTCGTCTTCAATTTGGTCAAATGGAATATCTTTAAGTTTAGTAGTACGAACTCCTAAATTATGAAATGCTTCGTAAAGATTTCCTAAAGCGGTAAATTCTTGTTTAAATGAAATATTACTTAAATCAACTTCTTCTGAAGTAAAGATTTGTTTTAGTTGCTCAATCTCTAATACTTTATTTAAGGCAATTGGACCAACAACATTAACTAATTGTAAATTGCCAAGTTGTGTAAAGGTTCCTTTTACCCCTTCTACATCTAAATCCATAATATTTATTTCTTTCAATTTCGTTGTATCAATATTTAATGAATAAAGTGCATTATAAACATTTCCTAAATTTTTAAATTCCTGTTTAAAATCTATTTGCTTTAAATTTATTTCATCTTTATTAACTAACTCTTTAAATTGTGGTTGTTCAAGTAAAATATTAATTCCAACTGGGGCTAAGATATTTACTAATTCTAATTCACCTAAATTATCAAAAATTCGCGATACCCGAGTTGGCTCAAAACCTAAAATGTTTTGATTTTGTAAATTGTTAAAATCAACTAGTTTTGCTACATCGATGGCTACATAACCGATATTTTTTATTTCGTTTTGGTAATTAAGCTTTAATAGTTTTTGATAATCATGCGTACTAATTTCAAACCCTTTTAAGTCCACAATATTAGTATTAAATAAAACTTCTACTCCTAGTGGAAATATGACATTTATTAGTTTTAAATTAGATAATCGGTCAACATAACCTGTTAATTTTTGTTCTTCTAAACTTAAAATTTGATTTAAGATTTTTTCATTTAAATCAATATCGTTTGTGACATCGGTTAATAATTCGAATAAATTAATTAACTCTTCTCTTATATAAATACGTTTACTATTAAATTCTAAGTTAAATGTTAAATCATATAAAACTAAATCAATTGGTTTGTTTTTAATTTTAATTACATTGTATGTTTTTCCAATAAAACTTTCTCGATATGCATCAACAACTTCATTCACAAATCCAAATTCATTTGAATCTTCTAGTGGTAATAGTTGATAAGTATTTTCGCTTTCAGAAGTTTCTTGTAACTCTTTTTGGATTTCTAAAAATTCAGTTGCTGGTTTTAAAAGCGAACTAACCCCCGCAAACAACATTGCATAAAATAGGACATGAACCCCGCTATGCACTAAGCCAATTAATGCTCCAATCAAGCGGTTAATTAGTCCTTTTTTTTGTTTCTTTCTAAAGAATAACCAAAAGACAAATGTAATAATTGGAAGCACAAAAATTGATAAGATTAAAATTATAATAACCCATACATGTTTAGATAAAAAGTCAACCACGGTTGTCAAAAAACTATATGTTAAAGTATCCTCTTCTACTAATGGCAATAAATCTGGATTATTTTGACTCAAAAATTCAATTAATTCTGCTTTTGCACTAAAACCATTTATTTCTTGTTTTAATGCTACATTTAGTATCAGTGGATACACTAACACGCCAATTAATACAAAAAAGGCAAAAAATATAAAGTAAAATAGTGCTTTTCGTTTCCCCCTGATGAACCCTACTAAAGCTCCGTATCCAAGTATAATTAAGAAAAAGATTGATATTAATTCGGAAAATGCTGGGGAACCTGGCAAATTAGTCATATGCGTTCCTCCTTAAAAAGAAAATAGGAATTTTTGTTTAACTAATTATATCACACTTTCTTATAATTTTTTGAGTAAATTTTTAATTTTCTTTTAATTTATGCTAAAATAACTATACAGTAGGTGATAAATATGGCCCAAAAAATTGATTTTTTAACGATAAAACCTTATGATAATTTAAATATTTTAGAGGAATTAAAAGAATTATATCAATTATCTTTTGATGATTCTGGTCCATATATTGATTATTACTTTGAAGAAAAAGTTAAAGACTTTCAAATTAAATGTCTCAAAAAAGATAATCAAATTATATCATGTCTATACTTAAAACCCCAACAATTATCCTATCACCAAAAAGTAACCAATAGTTTTTTGGTGGTGGCGGCGAGCACGCATCCTCAATATATGCATCAAGGATATATGAGGTTATTAATGACTAATGTTTTAAATGAGTTATATCATCAAAATATTCCAATAGTTACTCTTCATCCATTTAATGATAGTTTTTATCGTCAATTTGGTTTTGTTCCATATTCTTTTTATAAGATTTATGAAACTAAAAAATCACTTGCTTACACTTTCGAAAAAGCAACCGGCAAAGATACTCATATTTTATACAACTTATACCAAGACTTTGTTAAAAACTATCCAATATATCATTTGCGTTCAAAAGATTATTTTTATTATCGTCTAAAAGAACTGCAAATTGATAATGACCATATTTATATAATTAAAAAAAATAACCACCCATGTGGTTATTATATTACGGTTGATGACATTATTGAAGAATATTGTTTTTCTGATGAATTAATATCTAAAAAGGGAAATTACATAGAACAAATTTCCGATTATACAGGTCAAGTTTTAAATATGGCACGAATTATTAATCCATTATATTTTCTAAGTATTTATCCTTATAAAAGTACTTCTTTTTCAATGACATTCAAAATAACCGACCATCTAATCCCCGAAAACAATAAAACTATAACTTTGACAATTAAAGACAATCAACCAAATATTACTAAAGGCAAAAATCCGCAATTCACTATTACTATTAGCGAATTATCATCCCTATTATTAATAGGAAATATTACTAATAATCCTCATCCATTTTGTCAGTTGTTTAGCAAACAAACTAACCTATCTTGGGAAAAATATTAATCCACTTTACAGTGGATTTTTTTATTGTGTTACAAGTTCTAATTGTTCATTTGGTACACTAACAACTTCTTCTTTAGTGATGTTAGGTTTTGTGTTAATTTGCTTAGCTTGATCGATAATAATACTAATTTCATTTAACATTTGGAAGGTATCTTGATGGGCTAAAAAATAATTATTATTGCCAAATGGACTATCATAATATTTACTTGCGATTGAAATTACTTTTTGGTTGTAAAACTTATTATAAACTTCTAATAAGAAAATTTGTTTTTTACGAGTTAATAATGCAAATACTTGTCCGGCTATCCCTGCACCTAAAAAGTTAAAACAAATAATAAATAACAATAATGAAAAGTTTATTACTGAATACACTAACAATCCTAACATTAATAAACTAAAAATTAATAAACCAACAAATAAAAATATCTTACTTTTTAAAACTATTTGACTATACTCAATCACAAACTTATTGATCATTCGCAATGGATACTCATCAATTTTTATTTGGGTTAAATTAAAACGATTTATTGATAATAAAATTAATCGCTTATTAGTAACGATAACATTTAACTCTTTGTGTTTTGATGGATATTTAAAAGCTTGATAATATTTGTAAATAAATTCATTTTCGCCTAATCTTAATAAGTTTTCTAAATGATCTAAGTTCATCATAAATATCCCTCACTTGTTAAATTCTAGTAATATTATTACCATTTTTCGCCTCTATATACAAAAAAAGGAATCACTTTGATTCCTTTACTGTTATATTGTATTTATGTATGTATTTAATAGGTCGATATGATTGTTTGGCTTTTCTTAAGCCCTCATCGCCTAAATCTTCCTCACGGTTAACATAAACAAGATCTTCACGATGTAGATGTTTTAAAAACAAATTATTAATTACTGCATACGAACCATGATATTTTCTTAGGGCTTTTTCAATATGAACGAAGACAGTATCACCAATAACTTCACCAATTGCAAGTGCAACAACTTTCCCATCAACCTCTAATATCCCAGCAATCTGCTGTAATTTAAATAAATTACTTACTAAGTCATATGTTTTTTCTACTTCATATTTAAAAATCGGTGCACAAATTCTCTCGTTGGTTTCTTCCTTGTATTCATCTAAAAACTCAAGAATTTGAGGGATATCATCTGGTGTTACTTCTTTGTATGAATAGTTTTTATATAGTCGATAAAATTTATTAATATGATTGCGTTGACGTTTATATTTAAGTCCTTTTAAATTAATTAAATCAGTAATATTATACACATAATCAAAATACTCAGGATTAATGATTAAACAAAAATCATCATCAATCTTTCCAATTGCTTCTTGAGTTACAAAAGCAAGATTTAACTTTTCACCTTGAGCTAGTGAATAATAATTTAAAAATCTAATTTGTTGTTCTAAATCATCATCACCGAGGGGGATTAAATATCGAGTTTTACCTTCAAATAATCCTCTAATATATAAGTTATTTTGATGGATTAAATATTCATAATTAAAGTAATCTCGCCAGTGATAAAGTGTACCAACTGTTAAATCACAGATTTGATACTTTTGTTTTTGTAAATATGGCATTAATTCGTGAATGTTTGTGATGTCAATTTTTGTAAACTTCATGTCTAAATCATTCTCCTACTAGTATCCTCGCTTTGCTCTTCTCTTATCTTTCAAGATTAAAATATATAAGAATAATGTTAGTAATGAAAATATAATCAATAAGGTAAGGATTAATCCTTTATTTTGTAAAATCGATAGACTTAACAAATTGCCAAGCCAAGGAATTACAACAACAACTTTTCCTACTACATCATCAAAATCTACTTCCTCAGTTGCAACTTGATCACTCTGAAGTGATTTATATTTATCACCCATAGTAATATAAATTTTTTCATCTTCATTAATTTCAATAATCCGATGTGTTATTCGATTAATTGAACCATCAACTGAATGGTAAAACGTAATCACATCGCCCTCTTGATAGCTACGTTGTTTTTTAATGATAATTGCATCTTTATCTGTAAATGTCGCTTCCATACTTTCACCAACAACAACTAACATACTATAACCAAAAATAGATGGTGTGTTAATTGTTCCGATGTTTGAAAAATAATTAGGTTATACAATGTCACGATGATAAATAAAGTTACTAAAATGCGTCCTACCTATGAAACTTAAAAATCTTTTCATATATTAGTTCATTTCCTTCTATAAACTAATTTTAGTATAACACTTTTAAATAATCTTTGCAAATTATATTACCTGCTTACTAAGTCTTTAAATGAAACTAATTCTATATTATTTTCCTGAATAAATGTTAAAATTTCATCACTAGTTAAGATCGCTAATTCTTGTTCACGTTTTTCATTATAAATACTTATATCTACTAACTCCTGACTCATATATCCTGGATGGGTCATAATTTCAAAGATTCCATCATGTTCTTTAGTTAAAATTTTTTGTAACTGTTTTAGCGAAACCCTTTTATCATAAAATGAACAATCGACAAAAACAGGCATTTTAACTTGATCATGATATTTACTGTAATTTACTGTTCTGACTGCTAAATTATATTTTTTTGCTAGATTTATTACAATATTAGAAATTCCATCTAACATATGAATATGATGATGTGAATCAAGATGTGTTGGTTTTATACCAAAATCATAACATTTTAGGATTTGTGCTTCTAGTTCTTGTTCTATTTGCATTAAGATTTCATCAGTTAAAGGTTTTTTTCTAAAATCAAATCGCTTTTTTTTTCTAACATCAAATCGCTTATTATCATCAAGATATAATAAAGGAACTTCATGTCTAGGAAGGACTGTTGGTCCCTTAGTTAGATTCAAATGAACACCAATATTTTTAATATTGTATTTGTTTGCTAATTCTACAGCATGTCTTGCTTCAGGCATATTCACCATTAAAGTTGTACTACTAACAATTCCCTCAGTCATTGCAATAACTATTCCCTCATTTGTACTTCTTGATAGGCCGAAGTCATCTGCATTAATAATTACTTTTTTCATTTGCAATCTCCTTTATTAGTATTTTCATCATTATTATAACATAAATCAAAAAAAATCTATTAATCAAAATGATTAATAGATTTTAATTATTAGCCTAAGCGATCATTTCCAAAGTAAAAAATCGCGATTGTTCCAAGGCCAGCATGAGAGCCGATTACTGGACCGATGAAGTTAATTAAGATATGTCTAATTGGAATTTCATTTAAAATCTCTTGTTTTAATTGAATTACTTCTTCATAACAATCAGCATGAGAAATATAAATGATTTGTTCTTCTGGATTTTCAATTGTTTCTTTCATCCGTTCAACTAATTTTTTTAACGCTGTTCTTCTTCCACGTGATTGACCTGTTTGAACTAATTTGCCATCTTTATCAACATGAAGTATGGGTTTAATTCTTAATACTGTTCCTAATAATGCTTTTGCTTGTGATAGTCTTCCACTTCGTTTTAAGTGATGAAGATCACCAACAGTAAATAAGTGACATACTCTAAGTTTATTTTCTTCAACCCAAGTTGCTACTTCATCTATAGATTTTCCTTCAAGACGAAGATTTGCGGCATGGGTTAATAGTAGGCCTTGCCCCATCGAAGCTGAAAGCGAATCAACAATCACTATTTTTCGATCTGGATACATTTCTTCTAAATCCATTCTTGCAATCAAACTAGAATTAAGGGTTCCTGATAAAGCAGATGAAAAACCAATATATAATATATCTTTTCCTGCTTTTAAAAACGTTTCAAAAAATTCTTTAAACTGTTCTGGATTAATCTGACTAGTTTGAGATATTTTTTTGTTTCTAAGTAAATCATAAAATTCCTTATGCTTCATATCTCTTTCATCTAAATGATTGTAATAAACATTACCTTCAATTTGAAATGATAATGGTATTACATTAAGCTCTAACTTCTTGGCTATTTCATGTGGTAAATCAACACATGAATCTGTACAAATAACATAATCTTTCATATTAATCCTCCTAATATTTTTTTACATAAATTTATATCAAAGATTTTTCTTACTTACATTGTATGATATTTTTCCCAATATACCTATCTACTAGCATTAAAATCACTATACTCTTTAAAACCTCATTAGGAGAGTTTCATAATTCGACTCTCCTAATATGAGAATCAATAATTTTATTATTTGATTTTAGTTTTTTGTATGGTAAAATGAATATATGGATAAGGAAGCAAAATTACGGGAGTTAATTGGTGAAAATTTAGCATATTATCGAAAACTAAATAATTTTACTCAACTTGAACTTGGTGAATTATTAAACTATTCGGACAAAACTATTTCTAAATGGGAGCGAGGTGAAAGCTTACCAGATATCATTATCCTACACAAGATTTCTACGATCTATGGGATAACCTTAAATGATTTAGTCCGGACTAAAAAAGTTAAAATTAAAGTTCACCGTATTCGTTCTAAATCACTAATTACTCTAATGAGTGTTGGATTATGTTGGTTAGTTGCGACGATCTGTTATGCATTACTAGGAATCTTATTGCCTGAGCTAAATAATACTTGGTTAAGCTTCATATATGCAATTCCAGTATCAATGATCGTCCTAATTATTTTTAGTGCTTTGTGGGGAAATAATTTACATTTATTTTTATCAGTATCTGTCCTGATTTGGACAGTACCACTTTCTATTTATTTATCGATAGATGTTGAGAGATTATGGTTATTATTCTTAATTATTATACCCCTACAAATCCTAACTATTTTATGGTTTATCTTTAAAAGGGGACAAAAAAGGGACCATTAGCATTATTAATTAAACAAATGATGCTAATGGTCCTATTTCCTTTAAAAACACCATAAATTTCCTGTATAATCGTTTTAAATGTTTCTATGTAAAGTTTAATACTCTTAAAAATTCGTAGTATAAACAAAAAATGCAATTTATAAATAATTATAAATTGCATTTAGGTTCAGCGATTTTTTTTATTTTCGTAATGACTTACTTGAGGCTTGAAATAAAACTTATTCCCCTTGGTTTATTATTGAATGCAAGATAATCTTTCACAAAATCGTTTTAGATTCTGATATAAACTCACTTCTTCAATTGTAAATGAATAGATTTTAAATTCAGAAAGGTATCTCAGCAACTTATCCAGGCTTCCCGTATACCGATAGGTATACGAAACATTATCAAATCCCTCTAAGACCATGTCTTTTAAAATTATTAAATGATCAGTATTGGTTACACGTACAATCCGATGATTCTTACGTCGCAATTCCTCAACGGATTGATCCAATTCAATTTTACCATTATAGATTAAAATTATGCGACTACATATTTTTTCAACTTCGCCTAATCTTAATAAGTTTTCTAAATGATCTAAGTTCATCATAAATATCCCTCACTTGTTAAATTCTAGTAATATTATTACCATTTTTCGCCTCTATACACAAAAAAAGGAATCATTATGATTCCTTTTATTTATTATCTAAATAATTAAATAGATTTGATTTTTAATGCTTTACTAGATTCTATTTGAATAAAATAATCGAAATTAAGATTAAATAATTGTTCCATTTTTTGATTACCTTGATGAAGTTTTTCATCCCGTATATAACCGTTAAATTAATTGCATAATGTAATAAATTTTTACGCATTAACTCATTTTTTTGATCTAAATAATTTATATATGCTTAAAATAAATAATTTTTCATAGCAAAATTTTTCGTTCCAATAAAACTAACCCAACTTTTAAAATGACTAATTAATTTTCTTTTGACTTCTTCACTAATTATATCTTTATCAATTAAACAATAAATTAATGTGTCTAATGTCGTTATATAAAATAAAAATGTAATTTAAAATCACTAGTAAAAATATTATTAACTACTTTATTCATTAATTCTTTTGAGACATTATGATTAACTTCAATATATAAACTATAAATAGCTAGATGATAAATACTCCATAGTTGATTAAAGTCAAATGAATTAATTGTTACAGTAAGATTTTCAAGATATTGAAGCGGATCATTTTTTCCCGTTAAATATTCATATTTATCAATATACGCTTTAATCAACTTACCATATAAATTATCACTTGATTTAAATACAAGGACCTATCTCTGAATTGTTAGTTTTTGAATTAGTAGTTACTTCTTGGGGAACTGTTTGATTTTGACTAACTTCTTAAGTTATACTTTGTTTTTTTGTTGGTTAAGCTTATCATATAAAAAATCTAAAAATAGAAAAATTTCGTCAAGATTGCTTAACTCTTTAACTACATAATTACTACCATCGATAAATTTAGCTCTTAAAATTATTCGATATCTACTTATTTCACGAATAAAATCTATATGAATTTCCTCTGAGTCAATAAATGGTAATAAATTTTTCACATGATAATATAGTTTTTTTCAAAATCTTCTGATAAATCAATGCCATAAGATTTATTGATAAAGATTTTCAATTTTCACTCCAGCCTTTCTATTTCCATTGTTAATTTAATTATAGCACTGTCATTTTTATCATACGATGACAAATTTGTCTCATTTTTCCATTTACTTTGGGATAAAACTTATATAAACAATTATTATAGTCATTCATATAAAAAACCCCTAAAATTAGTTTATGAATTAATTTAATGTAATTCACCAACCTACTTTAGGAGTAATTGATTAAATTATGTAATTATTTATAGTTTTATTTTGACAAAGAATTTATTCAAAAGTTTAATCGGTCGATATGATTGTTTAGCTTGGCGAAGTCCTTCATCACCAACATCTTCTTCACGATTGACATATTGTAGTTGATTATTTTGATTATTTTTCAAAAACAAATTATTAATCATCATATATGAACCATGATAAGAACGAAGAGCTTTTTCAGTATGAATATAAATAGTATCTTTAATAATTTCGCCAATTGTTAATGCTACAATTTCTCCATCAACAAGTAATAATCCTCCAATTTGACCTAATTTATCAAAGTTTTTAACTAAATCGTAGGTTTTACTAAGATCGTAAATAAAGACTTTACTACAGTCCTTATGTGGAGTATCTAGATTAAATCGTTCTAAAAATTGTAATACCTTAGGGATATCATCCACAGTTAATTCTTGGTATTGATAATTTTTATATAACCTTAAGAACTTATTGATATGATTACGCTGCCGTTTATATTTATTACCGCTTAACTCAATTAAATCCTTAATGTTATATAAATAATCAAAAAAATCAAGTTCTGCTTCAATATGATATCCCATATTAGTAAATTCCGCTAAAACTGCCTCTGGAACAAAGCAAAACTCTAACTCTTGATTATTTTTCTTAGCAAATTCTTGCAAAAAAGAAATATCATCTTTAAGGTTATTCCCAAGCGGAATGAAATATCGGATTTTTCCATCTATCGTAGCACGAAGATATAAGGTATTATTATGAATTAAATATTCGAACTGATAGTAGTCGCTCCAAACATATAAAGCTCCGATTGTAAAGTCACATTGGCGATAGTTTTGATTTCTTAAAAATGAAGTTAGGTAACCTATGTTGTCAAGATTTATTTTTTGAAACTCCATTGTTTGATCTACTCCTGTATTTTTTATTTTTAAGATTTTCTAAAAATATTAGAATATATAAAATAATCGTTATTATTAACAAAATAATTAATAATATTAAAATAAAAACCTTATTTTGAAATAACTTAAACGATAAAATATTTCCAATCCAAGGAATAATTGCAATTACTTCTCCGATGACATCTTCTGAACTAACTTGTTCGATATTATCGTTAGTCATTAAAAAGCGAGATTTATCACCTTGGGTATAATAAATATTATTATTTTGATCATAGTCAATAATACGGTGAGTAACCCGTATTATACTTTGATTTCTTTCTAAGTAAAAAGTAATAATAGAAAACTCCCGATACTGTGGCCGTTTTTTGATTATCACCACATCTTTATCTTTAATAGTATCTTCCATACTATCGCCATTAATAACTAAAATGCTATATCCAAATAAAGCGGGAGTTGAAGGTTTTTTCGAAGTAATATCATTAGCTATCAAATAAATGGTTAATCCTAAAAAAGCAAATAAAATTATTCGAGTAACTGTTTTTATGATTTTCATTATCTTAGTCCTTCTAGTAGATTGTCCTTTTATAGTATAACACTTTTACAAAAAATTTTCAATTTAGGAAATCCTTTTTAAGTGCGAAAACGATATTAAAGTAATATCATTTTGTTTAACAAACTCTTTTATTTTTGGACTAGTTAAAATAGTAAGTTCTTCTTCACGTTTAGCATTATAAATACTAATTTCTTCAAGTTCATTACTATTATATCCAGGATGAGTCATAATTTCTAAGACTTCATATTGATTATTTATTAGAATATTTTTTAAATGCTCTAAAGATACTTTATAATTGTAGAACGAAATATCTAATCCATTAGGCATTATGACGTTATTAAAATCATTTCGATATAAATGTTTTCTTATTGGTAGTCGATATTTTTGGGCTAATTTATAAACTATTTCATCGATTGGACTTTTCATATGAATATGATGGTGAGAATCAAGGTGTGTTGGCATTAATCCAAATGCAAAGAAACGCTCTATTTGAGCTTCTAATTCTTGTTCAATTTGAATTAAATGTTCTTTAGTTAGTTTTATTTTGCGAATATCAAGTCGGTTTTGTTTTTCATCGTATAATAAATATACTTTTTCTTTTGGTAAAATAGTTTCTCCTTTTGTTAAATTTAAATGAATACCAATATCATTTAGATTATATTTTTGAGCTAACATTATTGCATGTAAAGTATCTGGCATATTAACCATCAAGGTTGTGCTAGTTACTAATCCATCCATATAAGCTCTAACGATTCCACGATTAACACTTTGAGTTAATCCAAAGTCATCTGCATTCACAATCACTTTTTTCATAAAATCCCTCTTGCCAATAAATCATAGTAATATTATACCACAAAAATAAAAAAGGCTTAACTAAATATAGTAAGCCTTTCGAATAAGCGATTTTATTAACCCAATGACTTATTTACTTAACCCCTACCTATTTGTAAGCTAATCGATTACAATACCTTTTAATATTTTCATACAAACTGACTTCTTCGATTGTGAATGAGAATAGTTCGAAATCAGAAAGGTATTTTAGCAACTTATCCATACTTCCTGTATAACGATACGTATAGGAAGTTTCATCATATCCCTCTAAGACCAGGTCTTTTAAAATAATAATGTGATCCGTATTCATCACTTTTACAATTCGTTCTTTTGGACGTTTTAATTCTTCTAATGTCTTATCTAATTCGATTTGTCCATCAATTAGAAAGACTAAGCGATTGGCAATCTTTTCAACTTCATACAAGTCATTTGATGTTAATAAAATCGCACTATTATTAGCTTGAGCCTCACGGATCAAGTCATAGACTACTTCTTTGATAAATGGATCTAAATTGTCAGTTGGATTATCTAAAACTATTATTTTTCCTGGATTAGCAAAGCATTTTAATATATTTAAACGCTGTTGCTCACCAATCGATAATTCATTAAGTTTCCTAAACAATCGTAATTGCAAACGATTTGCTAAATCAAAAACATAATATTCTGTTAATTTATGTTCAGATGTAAACTTTTTTAGATGTTGTAAAACGGTTTCATCAAGATCTAAATAAAAACCATTACCCAAATAAGTTACAAACTTTAATGCTAATTTAAAATCTGGATCATTATGTGTTTTTCCAAGCAAAAAAAGCTCGCCACTTGTTGGTTCAACTTGATTTGTAAGTAGTTTTAATAAAGAAGTTTTCCCGCTTCCATTCGGACCGACGACAGCAACTACTTCTCCACTTTTAACATATAAATTAATGTTTTTTAAGATGGTTGCATAGAAAGAATCGTATCCAACATTTTTTAAAACTATCATATTTCCCCCACACTTTGTATGTTTTTAGCTTTTTTCTTATATTAAGACGTTTTACCTATATGATTATCTCCAAACATTTTTAAAAATTTTATAAAAAATATAAAATACAATAAAAAAATGCTTAAAAGTGATATAAAACTACTTTTAAGCATTGTCATCGATTTGTAATTGAACTTGTTTAGAAAAAATTTGATTATCTATACTTAAAACTAAATCTAAGTCTAGTCGTTGCTTTTCTAGAATAAACATTCCAATTGGGTTTTTGGCTGTATCAATTTTTAAGACTTCCATATTATTGTCTAGAACACTAAGACTAGCATCAGGATTATTCTCATTATTTAAAATATATACAACTAAATAATTTTGTCCAGTTTTTGTGCCTTTAAAAATGAAGATTTGTAAATTATCAATGTATCCATTTGTAATATTTTTCTCCGAAAGTACTATTTCGTAGTCATCTCCAAATTGTTGTTCTAAATATTCCCAAATATTAATATCTTTTGGCAAATCTTCATAACTTTTATGAGTAAACATTGATATAATAAATCCGCTAATAACTACCACAACTAAAACTGCAAGTCCAGAGACCAATTTTGTTAAAGAAAATGAAAAACGATGTTTAGGTTTAGGGTTTTTTAAACTGGCAACTTTAGATCTTAACAAACCAAGATCTACATCTGGCTTCATATTTTGTTCATAATTTTTAAAGAAGCTTTTCACTTGCTTGTTCATATTCTATTTCCCTCTCAAAACTTTTTTTTATTTTCGTGATTCCGCGATAATATATATTGTTTACAGCACTTACAGACTTATCATAAATTTTGGCAATTTCGCTAAACTGTAAACGATGAAAAACGTACAAAGTAATCACATTAAATTCATCTTTATTAATAATATCGCGGTATTCGCTTAACATTAATTCAAAATCGGTCATTTTCTTGTCATAGGTGGTGTTGGCGGCGAAGGTATCTAGGCAAACATCTTTATCAATGCGATTCTTTTGCCTTAAAAAATCAATTGCCTTATTCTTAGCAATCCGAATTATCCAGCTTTTAAAATTATTCATCGGATTGAAAGTATCAATTTTTTCAATTATAACCATAAATGTATCTTGGACAACATCATTGGCATCATCACGCGATTCTAACATGGAGAAAACAATATGAAAAATCAAACGAGAATATTTTTCATATAATGCATTAAATGCCTCTTCCTTCCCCATTTGTAATTCTTTAACAAGTTTTACTTCTTCTTTCAAATTAAGCCCCCCTGACTTAAGAAAAGCAACCCTAGACTAATTATAACATTTTTTTCCAAAAATTTAAAGAGAAAAACATAATTAAACGTAAAAAAGCAAGAAAACCCCTCATACTGACTATTTATTTTAACCCGTTAATAGTCATGAGGGGTTTTATTTTAACTAATTTCAAGATTAGTTAAATCTAAAAATTTATATCTATAATATATTCGTTTATAATTTTGATAAACAATAATTTCTATTAAATAATATTCGTGGCTTATATAATATGAATAATATGTTTTTTGATTGGTTTCAATATCAAAAATGATATTACTGTTGCAATATACTTCAACTTGATAATTATTATATGTTACAGGCAAAAAAAACTATGTAACTACAGTTATCTTCTACTGCATAATAAAAATAGAGATTTTCTTTTTTATTAATTCGTACTTTTAAAAGTGGTTCCCCGTAAACAAAATCATATTTTTTGTCTATTTCATCATATAATTTCATATGATACGGAATATTATGTAAATATTTTGGAAAATTTGCAATAATAATTACTGGTATAATTAATACACTTAATAATATAAAATAGCGCGGTATAATTGAGAACATAGATATCAAATATGGTTTATTATAATTATATTTGTTCATTGAAAAATATTTTTTAAATATTGAAATATCAATATCTGGCGACATTTCCTGCTCATAACTACTAAAAAACCTTTTAATAAGCTTTTTCATTATCTATTCATCCTTCTTATTCTATTTAGTAATAATTGAGCATTATTACTAATAGAATGGATAATAAATATATCAAACATTATCAAAGAAATAAATATTGGCAATGAAGCCAGACAAAACAATATCATTGAAGCCTAGCCAACCAAAATGAACTGTATAATCCGCATCATAAATAATTCCTAAAAAGTTTATTTTAGCTACATAGATATAAATAACCACCACATGGGCAACTTTTCCTGACCCATCTGGAGCATTTAATTCTCCAACAGCTGCGACAGGCCGATCATAATCAATTGCGCTCATGACAGTTCCAATTGTATAAAAAGGTTTAATCCTAGAAGTATGACTAAAGGTTAAATTTCTGGTTTTTTCATACTCTTTCATTATCCTTTCAAGATCATTGGCATTTGTTCCATTATAAGGTTTTAGGCTATATAAATATTCTGATAAAGACTCTTCATTACTTTTAAGACCTGTTTTTTTAGTATCTAACCAATATATATCATCCATAATATCATCGGTTCCAATGTTTTTATGTTTATCATGATAGCCAATCATCATATTAAGGGCAATATAACCACACTTTCCGCCATCTGTATATCCAAAAAAATATAGATTTCTAAAATAATTTGTATTATAGATGACACCACGAACAGTTGCTTGAGGGGAAATATTATTTTGTTGGTTATATTGATTAATATTTCCAGTGTTAATATATTCTAATACTGCAGTATCTTTTTTTGATACTAAGGTATTATGAAGTTCAATTGAAGAATCTTTATAGGATTTCATATCTTCTGCTGCTAATTTTTCCTCAACTACAGTATGATTTAACTTATCCGCATCTAAGGCATAATAAAATGTTGGTCCCCCATAATATAAATCATTATACTGATTTAAATAAGGGGAGGGACTTGACATACTTCTTTCCACAAATATACCCGTTTCTACTGAATAAATCATATAGCCGATTGGAGATAATTCAATGGCTTTATATTCGTTTCCAGCAAAGTCATAAATTGACTTAATATCCATAATTATTTTAGTCTCATCAGTATCTTGTTTTATCTTTTCATTAATAATAAATACAAGTCGTTCTTCTTTAATTTTCTCATCATATAACGACGAACTATATCCCGAAACATTAACACCAAATAATAAACTAAATACAGCTACTAATACTAGTACAGCAATTGTTCTTTTCATTTTACCTTCCTTACATAAATTTTTTTCTAAACATAAAATAAAAACAAAATAGACTAACAGCATAAAATATTAGTTAAAAATCGTATATAACTATAACTCCTCCCTCATATATTAAGACGATTAACTAGGAAATAATCTCCGAAATAAAAATTATTTAACAAATAAAATTATGTTTTGTTTATATTAAATATGTATTATTATCTTTAGTTAGATTATATTAATGAAAACAGTAAAATTAAAAGTATACCTAATTACTAATCCTTTAACTTAATGCTTATATTAAACAAAAATATCGCCATATTTCAAATGGCGACATTTAAGTTTATCACTATATAATAATTATATTATATGAATTTATATTCTATTATGATTTCGTTTAGATACTTTTCTAAATAATTGAGTTAGTATTGTCTTAATATGTTTCATTGGATCAGACTTTAAATATACTACAAATATTATTAAATTAGGGATAATTAAACACATTAAAACTTTTACAATAAATTTAACTAAATAATGAGAATCTATAAGATTGGAAAAGTAAATGATTATTAAACTTGAAACAATACTAATTAATACAAAACATATAATATTTTTTACATATATTTTTAATGAAAATCTCAACTTGTTTTTATAAACAACAAGTGGTTCCATCCAAATAGGACCCAATAATGTACTAGAAAGAGTTCCAATTAGTACTCCAACTATTCCCATTTTCTTAACTAGAAGTAATGAGACGATTAAGTTTACAGTTAATTGAACAATTGCTTTATATCTGTCCTCCCAATAAATCCCATAAGCACTTTTAAAAGACACAACTGTTTTTCTAATTCCATCAAAAAAGAATACCAAAACAAACATTAATACAAAATTTTTATCTAATAAATGTTCGTCTCCTAACCATATAGAAATAAATGGATTTAATAAAATGTATAATGACACTACCGAAAACGAATAAATCCATAGGTTAATAAACATTGTTGTATAAAACGATTCCTTTACTCTTTCTTCATTACCTTCTGCTATTAAATTCCCAAAACCTGGAATTAAAGCGGAAAAAATATGACCTAATATTTTATTCAACGCAGAAGTGATTAAAAGATAATTCGAATATAAACCTACAGGTATTAAACCAATATAAGCGGAAATAATAAGGTTATCAGTTGAGTTAACTAAGATTCCACTTACCTTACTTATCATAACTCCACCAGCATTTTTCAAAATCTTGTTTTTAGTATCAACATCTATACTTTCCACATTCTTGTCTTTTAGAAATGGGTAGAGTGAATTAGCTTTTATATTAATACTTAAGTTTTCTATAAAAATAGTTAATGACTGCGTTAGCAAAAATAATATAAAACTTCTTGTTAAATATAATAAAACTATTTGCATAATAGTCATTATTAAAAAGAAAGAATAACGAAAAATATTAACAATATATTCCCTTTGATCAGCTATAATTAAGGACCTTTTGTATGTAAAGAAATATGTTATTGAAGTGTTTAATAAAAATAATAGATAAATTAGCTTTAAATTATCTATATCGAGAGTATCTTTAATAAATATGCTTAAAAATGGACTGATAATTAATCCTATTACTGAAATAATAATACCTATAATTATATATAGTTTTTTATACAACGCCATAATTGATTTTAATCTATTCTCATCTTTATTAGCAAGTGGTTCATATAATGTAAATATTATTGCTGGGCCAACCCCTAATTCAACAAGAGAGAGAACAGACATAATACTTGTGAATAAACCACTTACACCTAGATATTCATTCCCTAAAATTTTGATAAAAACTATTCTGGAAAAGAAAGATACAATAATAGCAAGTATTTGTCCAATTAGTGCAATACTAATATTGTAAAATGATTTTTCAGTCCTGGACAAGCATATCACTCCATTTAATACTTATAAATTCTTTTTATACCACTCAATTGCTTCTTTTATTCCATCTTCAAAATTATATTTTGGATTATAATTTAACAATTTTCTCGCTTTACTGATATCAGCATTACTATGCTTGATATCTCCTGCTCTAGTTGGTCCAAAAATAGGTTGGATGTTTTTATTTAAATATTTACATAAAACATTATAAATATCAATTAAATATTCTCTTCCACCATATGCAATATTAAAAACTTCACCAGATGCTTCTTGTGGCGATAAGCATGCTTTTAAATTAGCTTCAATAACATTATCAATATAGGTGAAATCTCTTGATTGTTTTCCATCACCATGAATAATTGGTTGTTCATCATTTAGTAATTGTTTGATAAACTTTGGAATAACTGCAGCATAAACACCATTTGGATCTTGACGTCTTCCAAACACGTTAAAATATCTTAGACCTACTGTTTCAAGTCCGTATAATTCATAATAAAGACGTCCATATTCTTCATTAGTCTTTTTAGTTAATGCATACGGAGATAATACTTTACCAATACGATCTTCTACTTTTGGAAGATTTGGATCATCACCATAAACTGATGAACTAGAAGCATAAACAAACTTTTTCACTTTTGATACTCTAGCTGACTCCATCATATTTAATGTTCCTTTGATATTGATTTCCTCATATACAAGTGGCATGGCAATACTCCTTGGAACACTTCCCCAGGCTGCTTGATGGAGGACATAATCAACTCCATTACAAGCAGCAAGACAAACATCGTAATCTCTAATATCTCCTTCGATAAATATAAAATTTGGATTTGAAATAAATGCTTCAATATTTTCTTTTTTACCTGTAGAAAGATTGTCTAAGCAGCGAACCTTATATCCCATTGCTAAGATTGCTTCACAAAGGTTTGAGCCAATAAATCCAGCTCCACCAGTAACTAAGAAAATAGAATCTTTATCAAATTGTAAATCCAAATAACTCATATTATAGCCTCCAATACTTATAATTTAAACTCTCGAAATATTCTCTATTTAAAATTCCTTTAACATCAACAAGAACTTTGTTTTCATTGTTTGTTGATCTAAACATACCTTCAAATTTCTTTATATCAATTTGTTTGAATTCTTCATGAGCAACAGTAATAACTAATGTATCAACATCTTTCACTTCTGCTAAAGTATTAAAGGTTATTCCATACTCTTCAAACGCTTCTTCTTGATCAGCAACTGGGTCAACTACTAATGGAGTAATCCCATATTCTTTTAATTCGTCAATAATATCAATCACTCTAGTGTTTCTAGTATCTGGACAGTTTTCTTTAAAAGTAAATCCTAAAATAGCAACTTTAGCAGTTTTTAGATTTTGGTCAGCCTTAATCATTTGTTTGATAATATTCTCAGCAACATATTTACCCATATTATCATTTATCCTACGTCCTGATAAAATAACTTGTGAATGATATCCGATTTGATCAGCTTTATATGTTAAATAATATGGATCGACACCAATACAATGTCCTCCAACTAGTCCAGGATAAAATTTCAAGAAGTTCCATTTTGTTCCTGCTGCTGCTAGAACGCTTTGAGTATCAATACCCATTTTGTTAAAAATAATTGATAATTCATTCATAAATGCAATATTAATATCACGTTGAGCATTTTCAATAACTTTAGCTGCTTCAGCAACTCTAATACTACTTGCGCGATGAACACCTGCTTCTACTACTAATTCATACACTTTAGCAATAATATCTAATGATTCCTCATCGCTACCTGAAACAACTTTAACAATTGTTTCTAAACGATTTACTTTATCACCTGGATTAATTCTTTCTGGTGAATATCCAACTTTAAAATCTACACCTAATTTTAATCCCGATTCCTTTTCTAATATTGGAATACATATATCTTCAGTTACTCCAGGGTAAACTGTGGATTCATAAACAACTATTGATCCTTTAGTTAAATTTTGTGCTACTGTTTTAGTAGCAGCCTCCACAATTGATAAATCAGGAGTCTTGTCTGCTTTAATAGGTGTTGGAACAGCAACAATATGAAACTTAGCTTCTTTTAACCTACTTGCATCACTTGTAAAATCAACCGTAGTTTCCTTAATAGCTTCATCCCCAACCTCCTTAGTAGGATCAATCCCACTTTTGTAAAGTTCAATTTTTTTTGCATTAACATCAAATCCTAATACTTCTACTTTTTTAGCAAAAGCAACTGCAATTGGCAAACCTACGTATCCCAATCCAACAACTGAAATTTTCTCTTCTCTTGAAATGATTTTTTCGTATAAATTCACTTTCATTTTTATTCTCCTTTCTAAAATATAATTTTATCAATAAAAAATGGTTATAGTTATAAACCACATTTTATGATGGGTTGTCCAAATATTTTTCATAAAACAAATCCATATTGTTAATGATTTTCTTTATATAAGAACTAAAATAATTTTCTATTAATTTAAATAAGTGATCATTTTCACGTAAAAAGACAAATTGCTTATAATAATCAATATATAATTTCCCTAAGAGTAAACTTTTGTTAGCTTCAGCGATTTCTAAAGTCCGAAAAATACCTAAATGCAAACCGTGATGTGGTCTAAAACTAACAGTGTTAAAATCAAGATTATCATTACTTATACCATCTTTTGATAGTGGCGGTAAACCAATTTGACTTTCTTTTATTAGCTCATATAAAAATTGTTCGTTATTAAAAAAAAGTCTATTCCATTTTTTACTTTTGCCTTTTGATAATCTTATTAATTCACTTTTAAATTTTTCTGTGACATTTATAATAGCAGGAAAATAATCTTTTGTAATAATAAAGTGTAAACCACTAAATAATAATAATTCATTCCCAATATATTTTTTAAATTCTTTTCTTTCACTGAAACTATACTTTAATAAGTTTTTTATTCTATTTGATTTGTCTAGGGGTTTAATTTTACGAGGATTTCGAATACAATTACTATATGGCAATTTTAAATATTCGGCATGTTTAATATGTTGTTCATATATACCCATATCTTCTTTACATATAAATATATCAATATCTCCTATATATATAGAATCATAATTGTTAAACGCTTCATCATAAATCAACCATCTAAGTGACCGTAAAATTTGTTCGTTTTTTTTAAAATTATTATTGATTTTTAAAACATTATTATAATTTTCGATAATCTTAAACTTATTTTTATTTGGAAGTAAATCAAGCTGTTTCCTCACATTCAAACTCAACACTTTATCAACATATATTCTAATATCATATTCCGGATAATTTTTCATAATAGAATAGATATATATTGGAATAAACCCTTGATATTTTTTTCCGAAGACATAAGTCGCAATACATAATTTTTTCATTCTATACACTATAACTCTGCAAACTTATTTCAGAGTTATTCCTCCTCCTCTCTTCATTTCACTAATTCGATATTTATTGGTATTCTTTTTAAACAGTGCAAACAATAACCCTAAAAAAATATAAAAAAGTTTGAAAGTATTCGATTGGCTAGTAAAATCATTTATAATAAATAAAATCATCATTAGACTAAATAATATGTAAATTGAATAACCTGATTTGATATATTTTTTTGTTAAAGTATACAGAAAATACATTACCGTTGAATAATATATTATAAAATAAATTAAACCATATGAAACCAACAAGTCTATATAATTATTATGTGGTGGTCGAAATTCACCAAAATGATGCAAATAATGAATTCTATATTGAGATGCTCCGTATCCAAATAGAGGCTTTTCCTTAAACAATTGAATTCCAAACCTAATCATATCAATTCTAGTGGATGAGGAGTTGTCTAGTTCACCACCTCTAAATAACCCCTCAAATAATATATCTAGTCTATTTAAAAATGGTGGTAAATTTGTCGAGTTCATCGTTAGATATATAAAAAAGATAACAAAGAAATACAATACAAAGGTCTTTATAAAAATATGTTTTCTAGAATTAAAAATAAAAAATATTGGAAGACATATTATAAAAATTAATATTGCCTTTCTAGAACCAGAAAGGAATATAAATATTGCAGGTAAAAGAATATATATGTAATACCTTTTTTTCTTATTAAACATTGCAATATATAATCCAATAAAAAAAGTAACAGCTGAATATAATCCAAATGAATTTTCTTGGTTTACATCTCCACCTAACCTAGAACCTTCACCTATCGCATTTATAATTCCATCTAAACCATATAATATAAAAGCATATATACTCATAAGTATTCCAGCTATAAATATACTTTTTATAATTAAATTCAAATCATCAATATTATCGATTGAATGATATACTAACAAAAGTAATAAATATAATTGAAATAATGTAATATTATGGGAAAATGCAACAGCTTGATCAGTGGACCATAAAATTGATATCGCAGAAAACAAAAAAAACAATGTAATAAATAAGTGCGGGAATTCAAACTTAAATTTCTTTTCACCTAAAATAAATGCTAACAAAGAAGTTCCAAAAGAAATTATAAAAAACATCTCAGAAATGAAATTTAATCTTAAATTATAATTAAAAATAAAAAGAGTTATTATATATAAACTTAAAAATATAAGTGAAATGTTTTTTATTGAAATGTTTTTTTTAATTATTTGTCTCATAAAATGTCCCTCTTTATTATATTAATAGTTAATATAAAATTTTGAAGTGAAAAATCTATTTAAAATTAGCAAATAAAGCTTTATTATTATTATTAAAAATCACATGCTAAACAAGTGAAAAAAAACTTGCTTTATTTTATTAAATCATCGATAAAATCAAGATAAATATCTTTTTGTACTTCTTCTGAAAACCTAATAATGTTATTATTAATGTTTCTTTTGAATTCAATTCGTAGATTGTCATCAGTTAACATTTTTAATAATGCATCAGCAAACAGGTAATGTTTACTGGATTTATTGTTAAGATCAAAATCAACCTCATTATCAAAAGGTGGAGTCAATATTCCATTATCTGCAATAACATTTTCTTCAATGCTAAAATCTTTTTTATATTCATTAAACAAAATTTCTGATGGCCCAGTTAAACAGTTTGTTGCAACAACTGGACAATTACATATTAATGCTTCAACAATTGCATTTGGAAAGCCTTCATTTAAAGAAGTTGAAGCATAAACTGTGGAATTATAAATATATTTAAAGGGATTAGATTGATATCCTAAAAATATTATGTCATCTTTATAAATGCTTTTAGCAGCCATCTCTTTAATCTTATTTTCTAAATTACCACGATGACCAACCAAAACTAAAATTGCATCAGGTAATGTTTCCTTCACAATTTCAAAAGACTTAATTAAATTCCAATGTCCTTTACTCTCACTAAAATGTGATACTGAAATAATAACATTTTTTGATTCAAAAAGTTTTTGTTCTTCTAAAGTAAGTTCCTCTTGACTTTGTTTTATAATATTTTCTGTGTCAAAAATATTATAGAGAGTTTTTACTCCATTACAATCATTAGGATACAATGTTAAATATTTATTCATCAGTTCTTGTGAATTAAATAATACAATATTATTCTTTTTTATTTGTTTATGATAAAATTTTGAATACTTAATAAAATCACCATAGCCTCTGCAGGAATAAACTTTCTTTCCTTTAGTATTAACATAAGATAAGGCTCTATTTGCAGGTGCTCCAAACGATAGTACTAAATTAACATTTTCATTTCGTATTACTTTTTTCAATTTTATAATTCTCATTATTAATACGAATATTTTAAATATTCCGTTTTTGGATGGGAGATTCAAGTTGTATAATTTCCCACTAAAATTATAACTTTTTTTAGTTTCATTAAAAACTATAAAAATAACATTATATTTCTCACTTAACAATCGAGATAACCTACTCGCAATTCTCTCGCTCCCACCACTCTCCAAATTTGGTGTAACTATCGCAATTGTTTTTTTCATTTCTAGTTCCTCATTCTATATTTTTTTATTACCGCTGGATTACCTGCAATTATAGAGTAATCAGGAAAACTTTTTGTTACTACTGCTCCAGCTCCAATAATACAACCTTTACCAATTTTAACTCCTGGTAAAATAATGACTCTTCTCCCAATCCAACAATCATCGCCTATATAAACTGGTTTGTACTCAGTATAACCTTGTTCTCTAATTGGAATATCAACCCTATCAAAGGCATGGTTCCTTGTATATACAACGACTTCAGGTCCCATTAATACATTTTTACCAATGTGCACTGGACCATTCAACTCACAATTTACACCTATCCCAGAATTATCACCTATTGTACATAATGGAGTAAAACAAGCTCCTTTTTCAATATTAACATTCTTCCCTACCTTTTCCATTATCATTTTCGCAAATAGTCTTCGTATTATCTTTGAAATTCTAGAATGACTTGATTTAGGCAGTTTTCTAGGAATCAAATAATATAGTATATAAATAAACCTTTTAAATTTCATTATAATCCCTCCAACATCCAAAACTAATATTTTGATATAAAATTGGAAATTAAATTTTATTATTAAATCAATCCTACTATTTTATTGTTACAAAATAGATAAAAAATCATTTCATGTCATAAATACATGAATAGAAAAAGATAAAATAAAAAAATGCTAGTAAATATATCATTATAAATAATCAAAAAGTAGTTCAATTTCATTTTGAAATTTGAATAATTATATTAATCTACAATACAACTTCAAATTTTTAAAAAAACAATTAATTTATTATTTTTAAAACTAAATTAACTTTTGTATAAGACAATATCAAAATTTTATTATTAAATTATATAACCATTTTAAATAACAAATGTGGCAATGGATTTAATTAATCCATCATAATAACATCTGTTACAGTTTTAATAATCTTCTTTGGCTCAAATTTTTTTGCTTCTTCTATACAGTTAGTTCTCATATCTATAATACGATTAGGATTTTTAGAAATGTAAATAAGCTTATTCTTTAAGTCTAAAGTATTATCAAAATCATAAGATAAACCAGTCTTTCCTTCTTCCACTATGTCATTCCATGAATTCCACCTAGAGACTAGTACAGGAACACCTGCACAATAAGAATCTAGAATTGAACCTGGAAAACCTTCAGTTTTATATTTTGTGGGAAAGACTTGAAGAAAATAATTTTTCAATACGGTAACTGAATCGTAAGGATCAACAATACCACAGTAGTTAATTTCTGAAGGGAAATCCTCTATCATTTTAATAAAGTCCTTTTCAAAATCTTTGTCGATTGGACCATATATATCTAAAAGGAAAGTAGGTTTACCTAATTCTATATTTATCTGCATTATAGTATTAATCAGCTCAATTATACCTTTTTGTGGCGTCACTCTAGAAAAAAAACATAATCGAAAAGGTATGGTATGATTCATTATTAATTCATTTTCATTAACAATCTTAATTTGTTTAAAATTTGGAAACACATATGTTTGTTTTATATCATATAAATAAAGTTGCTCTTTTAACGTGTTTGTTTCAACAAACAAGCCATCTAAAGATTTAACATGTTTTCTAAGTCTTTTCTTGTTTTTTAACAGATCAGGTAACCATGCGCCTATAACAACATAATATAAAGAGAATTTATAAAACTTTTTTAAGAAATTTAAAATAGGTAATATAACTTGAACACCATTGTAATCTGGAAATATTAATATGTTTTGTGAAGTACGAGCTAAAGATATTAAATTAAAAAAAAGTTTTAAGGGTCTTTTTTTCCAATCATGCGTACTAATGACTTTAATATTTTCACTTCCATAATGTTTTTTTAATTCGTTTGTTACATTAATTGTTTTAACGGTTTGTCCATTAGGAATAGTGTTAATTAAATCGTAATGACCACACGTACCTATTTTATATTTTTTCATATATATTCACCTTTTAAATAAAAGTTTCTTTTTAAGTCTACTTAAAAGCCATCTCATATCAAGCATTAATAGATTAAATTTTGACGCATAATTTATACTATTCGTTCGTTGTTCTAAAATATAATCTAAGATTTCAGAAGCTGGAGCAAACCAACCATCTTTTGTTGATAAATATTCAAGAGAACTTTTAAATAATTGATTAACCTCACCATCTTTATTTACAAAGCCTTGAGAAAAATGCGTATAAACAATACAAAAACCACCTTGTTTTTGTAATTTATCAACATTTTTTTTACTAATTAAGTTATTGAATACTTCGACTGTATCGCCATCTGAAGAACTAAAAAAATAATTTGTGTAAGGCTTTTTTTTAACCTTATAAGGCATAATTTTATCATATTTATGAGTATTAATTCCATAAAAGCAGTGGTTACGCATATACTTAATTTTATCTTTATTTATATCTCCCCAGAAGTAAGAGGATTCGAAATCATCACCTAAATATATTTTTTAGTAAACTTTTGGTAAAAGTATCTAATTGGATTAGTAAACCTTTTATATCCCCAATAAATATTATCATAATTACTTGCGTGATTAATCTGTATTTTAGGATAATAGCCTATTTTTTCTTTAAATATTTCAATTCCAGTTTGAATTTCATTTCTATTAAAATTACCTGAGCCTACATTATGTAATGCTATTTCAAAACCTTTGTCTTGTAGTTCTTTTATAAAATTAAAATAATTATTGTCTAATAGATAGCCACCTTGAAATCTATCACGAGGAGGATACACCCAAACCGTTTTAGTTGTTTTTATATTTAATTGATTTAATAAATCATAAACTGGTTTGGTATTATTAACAAAACCACCATCAGTATCATCTATAATAGTAAAAGCAAATTTTTTATTATTAGGCCATTTCAAAGAAACTACCCCCTTAATTTTTTTCTTTTTAATTTTTTAATTGTTTTTTTTATTTTATTTAATCCAAACCTTGAAAATATTAATCGATTTATTGATACAACATCTGCACCAAACTTTGCTTTATAAGCTCCCCCACCTGACATATCATAATACCTAAGGCCTAATTTAGATGCTTCGCACATAACAAAATAGCGGGCTAATTCATTAGGATTAAGATTTAAATATTGTTGATCTGAAGCAGAACCAAACGAATGAAGCCATTCTCCATCGTAATAATCTATTCGAGTTGCGATAATCTTATCTTCAAATTTTACTTGTGTAGCAATTAGCTTCCCCGAATGAAATAAACAATCCCATAATTGTATTACTCTATTTTTTGAATACGTTGGAACCATATTACTTTTTCTAAATACTTGAATTAATTGATCATAATAGATATCAATAATTTTTTTGTCATATGTGCGTTCTACTATAAGTCCTTTATTTAATGCTTGTCTTACTGATTTTCTTGCAGATCATGTAAAATTCATAATAATATCTTCATCATTACCTTTAATAGGAGCTATATATGTTATTGAATCTTCTACAATAAAACCAGCATCCATAGCACATTTAATTTGGAATGAATTAAGTATTAAACTAAATTGACCAAATAAATACCTTTTTTTCAAATACTTATAAAACTTAGTAAAAAATTCTTCTATATAAATATCTTCAACTATAGGACCCATATATCCAGTGGTCCACCCTTCAAAAGGTGATGCAAATAGTTTAAGAAAAAAAACTTTAATTTCAAAGTATGGAAAGATTCCAATACATTCATCATTCTTTACTATTTTAATAAATTTCGGTATTAAGTTCTGTGACTTCTCTATAAAGCTTATCCATTCAAAAGAATGATAAATTCTATATTTTTCAAATTTGTTAAATTTATTATATAACAACTCATAATATTCATCTTTTTCTATTTCCTTAAAGATCATATATAATTTAGCCCCCTATCTCCTATGTTATTTATACTTATTTATACTTATCTATACTTATATAATGACAAGATTCCAATTACTGAACCAAAACCATACGAAATATGAAATAATGGATGTAAAATTAATAGCCAAAAAAAATATGTTATTCTAAATTTTGATTGTTTTAATGAAAAGAAAATATTCAATAAAGCATATGCAAATAATTCAAATGAAAATAAAATTTTTAGAATAGTAAAATTTGTAAATAATATTGAAAGTCCAACTATCAACGATAAAACAAACAATAATGGAATAAAATGACGCAAAGCCATCGATCCAGGAATTAATTTACTTGCTCTCACAATCCATTTACCATTTTGATATCCCTGTTTCATAATCCCTTTAATAGAATCTCGACAAAAATAAGTGAATTTAATTTCATCAGACAAATAAATTTTCCCGCCGTTTTTTCTAATTCTATGATTCAATTCATAATCTTCTGATCGGTTTAATCTTGTATCATATTTCCCATACTTATCAAATACTTCTCTACGAAAAGCCCCAAAAGGTACTGTGTCGACATATCCACTTTTTGAAAAAATTCTAAATCTAGAATTTCCTACTCCGAACGGCGAAGAAAGCAATTTAGCAATTACTTTTCCTATTTTTGTTCTTCCAGCAGTAACTGCTAGTCCACCAACGACATCTGCATCTATTGTATCAAGTAACTCGACACATTTTCTAATATAATCAGGCGGAAAATAACTATGTGCATCTAATCGGATTATATACTTCCCAGTACTGTGTTCGATTCCCAAATTCATCGCATATGGAACTGTCTTATTTACATTATCAAGTAACTTAATAAAATCAAATTTATTTATATAATCTTGTAAAATTTCTCGTGTTCTATCAGTTGACATCCCATCAACTAAAATTATCTCTATATCTTCTTTTGGAAAATCTTGATTCAATACTGAATCAAGACATTGCTTTATGTATTTTTCTTCATTTCTAACAGGAATAATTATAGATACTTTAACTGACATATACTTCTCCTCAAATACCTAAATAAAAGAATATCATTATATCATTTTTTATAATTGCTTAAAATCTCCACTTCTTTATTTAATCCTTCTAAATATTGTTCTTTTGTTATTTGATTTGTTCTTAATAAATAATCCCCATACAATTCATGAGTGGCCATTCCCTTAGTATTTATATGATCTCTTCTAATAACACTAACAACTGTTCGAAGTATAATCTTAATATCCATCCATAAATTATATTTTTCTACATACTCCAAATCATATCTAAATGTTTGTTCCCAAGTGTTATCATTACGTCCATTTACTTGAGCTAATCCAGTTAGTCCAGGACGAATTGACTGTCTTTTCATAATTATTTCATCGAAAAATACCATATCTCTAACTAATTTTGGTCTAGGTCCTACAATACTCATATCACCTTTTAAAATATTAAATAGTTGTGGTAGTTCATCTAATGAAGTAGAACGTAAAAACTTACCAAACTTAGTTAAGCGTTCAGCATCAGGTAATAAATTCCCATTTTCATCTTTTGCATTTGTCATAGATCTAAATTTATACATTGTAAATAATTTGCCATTCTTACCAGGTCTAATTTGTCTAAAAATAACTGGACTACCTAGTTTGATTCTAACTAAAATAGCAACTATTAAATAGACAGGTAATAGTATAATTATACAAATTAGTGATAAAGTAAAATCAAAAAATCTTTTAAAAAACCTTTTATACATTGATTCTCCCTCGATTGCTAGTTTGCTGATTTTTTAATAAGTCGATTAGATCTTTATTAAAAATAAAAGTCTTTTTTTAATTAAAGCAAAATGTTTTAACTTTTTTAACTTTTATTTATAGAAAAAAATATTATCAGCATCAACTAATTTTAAAGTCTATTTATAAATTCAAATATAATTAATTGATTGTGATAATATCCACCTTCTTAGATAATTTTGTAATATTTAATCTTTATATAAATTGTACCACAATCTATCAATTTTTGCAATATAGAGAAAAAATATAACAGAAATTTACATAAAAATCAACATATGAATTGAAAATATTTGTCAATTAAATTATACATCTTTAATAATAAAAAATATATATTTAAACGTTTTCTATATAAAAATGCATCTGGTAATCTAGATGCATTTTAATTATTTTACATTATATTTAGTTACAATAACTTTATCATTTTCATTAAAATGTGATCCTAAACCAAAGTCGATACCATTTGATCTATCTAAATATTTTCCTGTCCATAATGCTTGACCAGGTTGTAAAGTTACTATTGTACTTCGGTCAGTTTTGTTATTATATAGATGTAAAATCGTTCCGTCGATATCAATTACAATTACTGCGGAAACAGCTGAAGCTGTAGGTTCATCTATTCTTTTTCCTAATGACTCAAGTGTAAAACTTACTGAATTTTCACCAACATTGATGTACAATGTTCCAAGTGAACCTAGCCCGCTATTTGTTCCTAATATTTCAGGATTAGTAATCATTCCCTCTCCATCTAATTCAATTGCCTGTACGATGAAATGAAGATTATTACCACGTTTTAGAGTATATCCACTCCATCCAAGATGTTTAGTATCTGTTTTTGGCTCATTTTGTGAAATAGAGTATGGATCACCATAGTAAAATTGGCCGATTTCATCTACTCCAGTAATTCCAAAATTTATTTCCAGTGTCATTACTATCCCTTTATAACGGGCTTCAATTACTCTAACTTGAGTTGTTACGCGTTGAACTAATAACTTACCATTTTCTATATCAAATAACGATTCATCCTCCCCTTCCGCATATCCCCATTCTAATCCAGGATATGTAGGGAAGGTATAATCATCTATTATATGTCGTGGAACTTGTGAAACAATTGAAGATAATGTTTCATAGTCAACATTTACAATTTTATATTGAGTTGTTTCACTTAAAATAGTATGTACTTTTCCATCTTGAAGATACATCAAGTAAACTTTGGCATTTATAGTTGTTCCTACATCAACTGTTCTTTTAATAACTGAGAATTCATTATTGTTTGAAAATTTTAAGGCTTTTACTCTAATAACATTTGGAGTATCAAAGTCAAAATTAGTACTATTTGACTCATATAACAACATTCCTGCTTCTACAAACTCCACTCCAGTTGGTAAATAAAATCTTCCAACAAACGCTACCCCTTCACCCGTTTTTACTCCTTTATTAAAAATAAAGGCAATTGGTTGTTTTGCAATGTTTGTACTTGATGCTTCAATATTTAAGTCTTGATAAACACTAATTGTATATTCTTTATCAAAGCTTGCTAAAACTCCATCTATTTTCCAATGATTAAAGGAGTTTGCAAAAGACTGGTCTATAGATAAGGTCAGTTTAGTTCCATATGGAACTTGTTTTGTAATTGTATTGACCCCATCAAATATTGTAACTTTATATATTGGTCTATCATCTTTAACATATATTGCTCGAATAATAATATCTTCTGTTACTTTATCAAGTGGATATGACCAATGACTAAAACGATAGTCATTTTGTTCTTGAGGTATTGTAGGCGGAGCAATTTCGCTAGCATCATTTACTTCTTGGAATTTTAATAAATCATTATTTGAATCTACAAAAGCCACCCCAATTTTGTTTTTATGTACAAAGTATCCTTTGTAATGAACATTTTGAACAGTATAGAAAGTATAATTAGTATTTTGACTAATTACTTTATTTCCTTCTGTTAAGAACATGAAACGATAATTTGGATTTGAATTGTTAACATAAACACTATTTGGTGTACCGAATAATACCCGTGAATTTAGTACTGAAAGTAATGTGTTATTAACATTATCACTTACTGTAACATTATAATAAACCTTTTCTGTTCCAAATAGTGTTCCTTCGCCAAGTTGATTAGCACCATCAATAGCTCTTATTCCATAATTATATGTTTTTCCAACTTCTACTATATCTTCAAAAACTGGAAATTCAGAAGTATCAACACCTAAGATTTGATAAATTTGACTTGAATCATCAAAATTAATCTTACCAGTACTACGATAGATTACATATCCTCGTGCACCTGGTATGTTATCCCATGTTAAAATATTTTTATTACCTTGTGTCTGAATACTTGCATTTGGAATTTTTCCAAGTGGATCACGTGCAATAGTCCCAATTATAGGTCTTAATACTTTCGTATTCCACATATCATTCTTTAAAATCTCTAGTCCTGGATACTGACTAACTTGGGATTTGATTTGCTTTAGACTAAAAATACTAGCCCCTTTAATTTCTGGAATTTTCGAATTATATCTTATTTGCATTTCAATTTCATATGGATTCGAACGCCAGCTATCATCCGTAGTCCCACTTGAGGCCATATAAATACCGATTCCGGTATATAAATTAACTTTTTTGTATTTTACGACATTTGCCCACCATTCAACTAAATCTGCGTATGGTGCAGCTGCACGGGTAAAGCCCCAGTAGGTTTGCG
>ENA-OWOZ01000018-OWOZ01000018.1-bioreactor-metagenome-genome-assembly--contig:-NODE-18-length-241965-cov-8.198282_pt1 | contig 241965 bp, 198 predicted proteins | sample MGYA00238140_ERZ651804 | MGnify/ENA primary metagenome ERZ651804 (study PRJEB26910, sample SAMN07631232) | bioreactor metagenome | isolation source: Switchgrass digestor | place: USA: Dartmouth...
CCCTACACGACGCTCTTCCGATCTGAGGGCGGGAATTTCGACAGGGAGAAGCTGCTTGCCGCATCATCCGGTGGTTCTTTGAGAAGCGTCTTCGCGGGCAGTGCCCTGGAACACGCCGCAACCGTTGCCGACGACATGATCTCATCGATCGAAAATGCCTCCGAATATGAGGGTGCATCGGACAGGTCAGGGCCGGACGCCGGGAAATCGGCACTGTCCAGACTCGAGCTTGAGTTGGACGATGCAGTTGAAAAGTATCTTGGCAGCGCAAAGCGGGTCCCGTTCGGCGAGGCACCGGTGATCGCATTTCTAGCCGCAAAGGAAAGGGATTACACGACGATTCGTGCCATTCTCTCCGGCCTGATTGCCGGGGTCAATCCTGACGCGATACGTCAGAGGCTGTCACCCGCTGCGGTCAAAGCCTGAAAGGAGCATAAGGATGTACAAGATTGCCGTAATCGGCGACCGCGACTCCATTCTCGGCTTTATGGCATTGGGACTGGAAGCGGTGGTCGTCGAAACCGCGGAGCAGGCCAAAAGTACACTTAAGAAGATGGAAGACTACGGTATCATATATATCACCGAGCAGCTTGCCGTGCAGCTGCGTGATGAGATCGCGCGTTACAGCGACCGGACCTATCCCGCGATCATCCCCATCCCCGGCAAGACCGGTTCCCTAAACTTCGGGATGGATGCGCTCAACAAGGCTGTGGAACGCGCGGTAGGAACAAACATACTCACTTGAGTCCCGCAAATACAGGAAAGGTTGTATGTTGCATATGAGCATCGGAAAAATTGTAAAGGTTTCCGGGCCACTGGTTGTGGCTTCCGGCATGCAGGAAGCCAATATGTATGACGTGGTACGCGTCGGCAGCCAGCGCCTGATCGGCGAAATAATTGAGATGCGCGGCGATCGCGCGTCGATCCAGGTCTATGAGGAGACGACAGGACTGGGTCCCGGGGACATCGTTGAAACGACTAACGCGCCCCTTTCTGTTGAGCTTGGGCCCGGCTTGCTGAAGACCATCTACGACGGTATTCAACGCCCCCTTGAAAAAATCAGGGAAATAAGCGGTTCCACGATAACCCGCGGCGTAGAGATACCGCCGATCCCGCATGACAAGTTATGGCACTTCGAGCCGAGAGTAAAGCAGGGCGACAAGGTCGGCGAAGGGCATATAATCGGGATCGTACAGGAGACTCCCGTCATAGAGCATAGGATCATGGTCCCGAGAGGCATATCGGGTACAGTCGAATATATTGCCGAAGGAGAGTACACGGTCGACGACGTTGTATGCAAGGTCAGGACCGAAAGCGGTGAACTCCGCGAGCTTACCATGCTGCAGCGCTGGCCGGTGCGTACGGGCCGTCCGTACGTTGAAAAGATGCCGCCCGATATCCCGATGATGACGGGACAACGTATAATCGACACGCTGTTCCCGCTTGCAAAGGGTGGTACCGCTGCTGTCCCGGGCCCCTTCGGTTCCGGAAAGACCGTCATCCAGCACCAGCTCGCTAAGTGGTCCGATGTGGACATAGTGGTATACATCGGCTGCGGCGAGCGCGGAAACGAGATGACCGACGTCCTTCGCGAATTCCCCGAACTGATAGATCCGCGTACGGGCGAAACCCTTATGAACCGTACCGTATTGATAGCAAACACATCCGACATGCCCGTCGCCGCCAGAGAGGCATCCATCTACACGGGCATCACAATCGCAGAATATTACAGGGACATGGGTTACGACGTGGCAGTTATAGCAGACTCAACGTCCCGCTGGGCGGAAGCGCTCCGCGAAATGTCAGGTCGTCTCGAGGAGATGCCCGGTGACGAGGGCTACCCAGCCTACCTGGGTTCAAGGCTTGCGCAGTTCTATGAGCGCGCAGGACGCGTCGTCTGTCTGGGCGGAGACCGCCAGGGCTCGCTTACGGCTATTGGAGCCGTTTCCCCTCCGGGCGGAGACCTCTCCGAACCCGTTTCCCAGTCAACGATGCGCATAGTCAAGGTTTTCTGGAGCCTCGACTCCTCGCTTGCATATGCGCGCCACTTCCCCGCCATCAACTGGCTCAGCAGCTACTCGCTTTATGTAGACCGTCTCAGCGCGTGGTTCAACACAAATATCGGCAGGGCATTTATGGAAAACCGCAATAAGGCCCTGCAGATCCTGCAGACGGAAAACGAGCTTAACGAAATCGTCAAGCTTGTCGGTCTTGATGCGCTCTCACCTGCAGACCGTCTGACGATGGAAACCGCCCGAATGATCCGCGAAGACTTCCTGCAGCAGAATTCGTTCAGCGAAACAGATTCATACACCACACATGACAAGCAATTCAGGCTTTTGTCCCTTATCCTGCTCTACGACCGGGTCGCCCGTGCCGCCTTGTCCAAGGGTGCGGACATGAACTCAGTCTTCGCGATACCTGCACGTGAACGCATAGGCAGGGCTAAGGACGTATCTGTCGACGAGTATGTTGAGGTCTACGCTTCAATCGAGAAGGATATCAACGAGCAGATAGCAGGCATCCTCAACGCGGCAGGACAGGTTTGAAGCCCGGAAGCGTGTTTGGCCGTGAATCTCTTTTCGGGAAAGTGAGGAAATATGATTAGAGAATATAAAACCATTCAAGAAGTCGCAGGTCCTCTGATGCTGGTCAGCGGAGTCGAAGGCGTGACATACGGCGAGCTGGGCGAGATCCAGCTGTCCAACGGAGAACTCAGGCGCTGCAAGGTACTTGAAGTCGACGGCTCCAACGTCCTTGTTCAGCTTTTCGAGAGCTCCGCCGGAATCAACCTTGCGGAATCAAAGGTCAGGTTCCTCGGTCACAGCCAGATGCTCGGCGTCTCGCTCGACATGCTGGGCAGAGTATTTGACGGACTTGGGAATCCGATCGACAACGGCCCCGATATATTGCCGGACAAGAAGCTTGACGTGAACGGCCTTCCCATGAATCCGGCCGCGCGTCAATACCCGTCAGAGTTCATCCAGACCGGAATATCCTCGATCGACGGGCTGAACACCCTCGTCCGCGGCCAGAAGCTGCCGATATTCTCCGGTTCCGGATTGCCGCACGCAAGTCTGGCAGCACAGATCGCGCGTCAGGCAAAGGTCCTTGGATCGGACAGTGCTTTTGCCGTCGTGTTCGCGGCGATAGGGATCACTTTTGAAGAGGCGGACTTTTTCATTTCCGACTTCCGAAGGACAGGCGCTATCGACAGGACCGTTTTGTTCATGAACCTGGCGAACGATCCTGCCATCGAACGTATATCTACTCCACGCGTTGCGCTCACTGCCGCGGAGTACCTTGCGTTCGAGAAAGACATGCATGTCCTCGTTATCCTTACCGACATCACCAACTACGCCGAAGCACTCCGTGAAGTATCCGCCGCCCGCAAGGAAGTCCCTGGCAGGCGCGGTTACCCCGGTTATCTGTATACCGACCTTGCGACGATATATGAGCGCGCGGGCAGACGCCTGGATTCAAAGGGCTCGATCACCATGATCCCGATCCTGACGATGCCCGAGGACGACAAGACCCATCCGATCCCCGACCTGACCGGTTATATAACGGAAGGCCAGATAATCCTGTCACGCGAGCTTTACCGCAAGAACATCCAGCCTCCGATCGACGTCCTGCCTTCACTGTCCCGTCTGAAAGACAAGGGCATAGGCGTAGGCAAAACCAGGGAAGACCATGCGAACACGATGAACCAGTTGTTCGCGTCGTATGCCCGCGGCAAGGAAGCTAAGGAGCTCATGACGATCCTCGGTGAAGCCGCACTCTCGGAAGTCGACCTGCTGTATGCGCAGTTCGCGGACGAATTCGAAAAGCGCTATGTCAACCAGGGTTATGACGAGAACAGGAGCATAGAGCAGACTCTCGACCTCGGCTGGGAGCTTCTCACCATACTTCCCAGGAGCGAGCTCAAGCGCATAGATCCGAAGTATATCGACAAATATCTTCCGGAGGCTAAGCAGGAATCTTAAAGGAGGGCATCGGCTTGGCGAGGTTAAATGTCAATCCGACACGCATGGAGCTTACGCGGCTGAAGGCCAGGCTCAGCACGGCCAGGCGCGGGCACAAGCTCCTTAAGGATAAACGGGACGAATTGATGAAGCACTTCCTCGATATAATCCGTGAAAACATGAGATTGAGGAAGCTGGTCGAGGAGTCGCTGATAAAGGCCCATGAGAGCTTTACCTTTGCGTCGGCGATCATGTCTCCGGAGATGCTTGAACAGTCCCTTCTTTATCCGAAACAGTCTGTGTCGCTGGATATAAAGTTCCGCAACATAATGAGCGTCAACACTCCCATATACGACATCCAAATGAAGTCCGAAAATCCCGGGGATATCTATCCTTACGGTTTCGCGCAGACTTCGACCAGGCTCGACGATGCCCTTGAAGAGCTGTCGCATGTGTTCAGGGATATGCTGATGCTCGCACAGATAGAAAAAACAGTGCAGCTCCTTGCGGCTGAAATAGAAAAGACCCGCAGGCGGGTCGGCGCGCTCGAGCATGTCGTGATTCCTCAGCTTGAGGAAACGATAAAGTTCATTTCAATGAAGCTTGACGAAAACGAGCGCGGGAACCTCACCCGCCTCATGAAAGTAAAAGACATGATGATCGAGCAGGAGCTCAGAAAAAAAGCCACGGGGACGGTTCTCCTGGCTGAATAAAGAAGGCCACGGGCGCCAAAGCGGCCAAAGTCGACCAAGGGGACGGTTCTTCTGGCTGACTCCGACCAAGGGGACGGTTCTTTTGGCTGGCCTGCTTGATGCTATGCAACTATAAACATCCACAATAAAACGCTTTACTTGTTGTGATATGCGCTCTTAATGAGATTCAGTGAAATATGAAATCACTGTTATCATCAGTGGGCATATCACTATTCAACAAGTAGAGCGTTTTTTATGTGCAGTAGACAGGTACCTTGTCCAAACTAGCTGCCAGCCAATATAGGGGATCTGCCCTCCCGTCGCTTCTAAAAGATTCTATCATTAGAACCGTCCACGTGGCTCTGTCCCCGTATCAATAACCAGCCAGAAGAACCGTCCCTATGGTCACTCTGGTCTCTCTGACAGGAGAACCGCCTGGCAAAGCCAAGAGAACCGTCCCTTTGGCCAGATATCCGGCCAGGAGAACCGTCCCCGTGGCTTGCTTGGCCTGGCTTTAGCGCCCGCAGCATTTTTTGAACTTTTTGCCGCTTCCGCAGGGGCAAGGGTCGTTGCGTCCGACTCCTGCCCATTGCGACCTGTTGTTAGCGCGAAGCTTCGTCATTATATTCTGATGGTTTACCCCTTGCTTTACAAGGCTTGCCACTTCAGTCAGCACCGGCTCCGCGTGGGTGAAAAACATCCTGTAACCCTCACAGAGGAAATTCAGTCCCTCTTCATCGTCTCCGGTCGTAATGAACCGGTCCTTGGGGCAGGCACCGTTGCAAAACCTCAGGCAGGTGCATGACCTGCACTGTGCCGGAAGGCGGTCCCTTTTATCCTGTCCGAACCTGTACTGTGCAGGCAGGTCTACCAAAGCACCCAGATCGTCCGAACTTACATCGCCTATCCTGTGTTCAGGCGTTACAAAATGGTCGCAGGAGTAGACACTTCCGTCATGCTCCACGATAAGGACCCTGCCGCATGTCGGCGCCATCCAGCATACACTGGCGGAACCTCCCATCAATATGAGCAGCGTTTCCGCAAAAATCTGAACGCCCACCCTGCCAAAATCGTTAAGTATCCATTTGTCAAAAATGGTACACAGAAAGCGTCCGTAATCTTCGCCTGAAACCGAGTCGGGAGTTACAAGGCCGTCTTTTGAACGCCTGACTATCGGTATGAACTGGATCCAGCCGGTGTCCAGATTCTTAAGCGCACTGTATACAGCCAAAGGCTCTTTTGCTATCGACGATGTCACCGTGCACAGCAAATCAGGCCGGATACCATGGGCCTTCAGCCGTCGAACGGCTTCCAGCGCACGGTCGTATGTCCCGTTACCCCTATGGTCCTTGCGGTACTCATCGTGGAGCCACTGGGTGCCGTCGATACTCAGCCCGACATCAAACTTGTTCTCCGCCAAAAAAGCGCACCATTCGTCGTCTAGCAAGACCCCGTTCGTCTGAAGGTTGTTCCAGCAGTTCCACCCTTCCGGAAGGTACTTCCGCTGAAGTTCCACGGCGAGCCTGAAAAAGTCAAGGCCGGCCAAAGTCGGTTCACCGCCGTGCCAGGTGAACTGGATGTTCGGGCCGGGATTCGATCTTATGTACTGCTTTATATATTCCTCCAGCACCGCTTCGGACATCCGGAAACTGTGTGGCGCCTGATAATACTGCTCGGTCTCCAGGTAATAGCAATATTCGCATCTCAGGTTGCAGAGCGGTCCGACCGGCTTTGCCATAACGACAAAGGGCCCCAAAGTCTTTGTCACATTTCCGGGATTTTCGTCTGTAAAGTTCATAATGTCCTCTCGTCCCTTCGAATCCTCATCATCCTATGTCCGGTGCCCAAACTTCCGGCCGGACCCGCTCAAAAACAGTTCTCAGGATCCAATGAGTCTTTGTACAGAATTGCTCAGTTATCTTGCAACGCTTTCCGGCCCCCGATCCGGACAAGGGATCATAACGGACGATCCTAAGCCTGTCCGAATCCCGCAAAATGAGGGCCCTTTGTCACTCAGTCATCTGAAAAGCTGCTTATTTCCTCAAGTGCTCCTCGAAGAACTCAAATACCTTCTCCCAGGCATCCATTGCCTGCTTCGGACGGTACATTTCGGTATGGTAGTACCAGAACCCATGTCCCGCATCGTCGTATCTGAAGAACTTATAGTCTTTGCCGTGCTTTTTGAGTTCCTCCTCCAGGATGTCAACCTGCTCCGGAGTGGGGAAACGGTCGTCGTTTCCGAAGATCCCCAGGAGGGGACAGCTCAACTGCGCAGTGTAGTCAATGGGAGCGACCGGCCGTGCCTCGGTCAACTGATCCTTTGATACAACCACGCCGCCTCCCCAGCAGTCTACCGCAGCGTCAAAGCCTTCTACCGTACATGCCGCCAGAAATGCGTGACGGCCTCCGGAGCATGTACCGATGATACCGACTTTGCCGTTGCAGTTAGGCATTGATTTGAGCAGTTTCATTGCCCCTTTGCTGTCGCCCATCACACAGTCGTCAGGTACTCCGCCTTCGGCGCGGGCTTTTGCCGCGATCTCGTCCGGAGTCCCGTGGCCGACCCTGCAGTAGATATCGGGACATATGGCGAGGTACCCATGCTGCGCAAAGCGCCGAGTGGTTTCGCGATAGAACTCGTCCCATCCCGGCATGTGCGGGATCAGTACGACCCCGGGAAACGGGCCTTCTCCAAGGGGTCTTGCATAATAGGCGTGTATGAGGTCGTTATTATAGCCCGACACAGTGATAGTCTCGGCTATCATCCCCTCATACGCATCGGTCCTCAACTTGTTCCACATACTCATACTATTAAACCTCCTTCTTGATACATTTTATATGAACTTGTAATAACTACATTATACTGCTTACCCTTCTTCATGTTAAGGGCCTGTTTACCTGTTATTGGCTATCTCCGTTATGGATCGCTTCTCGATACCTGTCCTAGTTTTTTTTGCAGATCCGGGGGCACAAAGCTTATCGTTGATCTATCGCTGATCAAAAGAGCTCTATCTTATGGCATAATGACAGCTTTATGGAAGCTAAACAGCTTTATAGCATCAGGACAGCAGCTGCTGCTGATATCATTCATCCCCTTTTTGACAATATGAGCTCCACGGCTTCATTAAAACCGGCTCCCGCTTCCTTTGCCGTTATATATGCCGGCTTATGCTTTATCTCGTCCATGAATGGAACGATATTAGCAACTGCGCATGTATGGGGAAAGTGAGCAAACATCGGCTCATCGTTTGGAGAATCACCAAAAAACATCGCACATGTTTCGGGCTCAGGTTCACCGAACACTTCTTTGAGCAGCTTCAGCGACATGCCCAGTTTGTCGTATTTTCCGAACCATGCATTGACATGGATGGAACTTATTTTTGCCTCGGCACCCATGCTTACACAGATGTCACGTATTCGCTTCGCATCATCATATGACAGATACGGAGGGTCTTCACGGAAATCGATAGCAAGGTCATATATACGTGAAAACTGGTCCCTTGCCACCCTGCTCCCCTTTACTTCGTGCAGGACCCTTCGTTTTACATCTTCCAGCCTGGCCTGAGCGTCACTTACGGTGTTCGGATGCAAAAGGGTCTGTACATGCCCGTCCGACATATACAGGGCAAATGCGCCGTTCTCGCCCACGACGCCTTTAACAGGCCACTGGCGTATGATCATGTCGCACCACCCGGCAGGCCTTCCGGTCACCGGAACGACGGCAATGCCGGCATCGTGCAGGTCCCATAAAGCTTTATATGCCCGGGCCGTGAGCTTCCCGTCCGTAGTCAGCGTGTCATCAATATCACATAATACATATCTGATCGACTTTGCGGTATCAGATGGCAGTTCATGAATAAGTTTAGTCGTCATAATACCTCCGGCATGGCACCGATCCATATTTCCCTGGCGTGTAATGCCAAAAACTCAGTAGCTTTACCTTTTATTCTATCAGGAATATACATGGTTTCAAGCTTGATTTTGACTCACAATATCGTATTTTGCCGGTATCACTTACTAAAGCAACATCCTGCCGCGGAAACTGTACATGCAATTGCACCCATCGTCAGCATGTTATAACACTCCTCGACTTCAATGATTTTTTTTAGCGAATACGCCGGTACATTTTCGTTGCACATTTATTTTTTATGTGGTATAACTAACTCTGTTCATTTACTTTTGCATAAACTGGAATTGCAACAAAATATTGTGTTTGGGTGCTGTTTGCTGCAGCCCCATTCAGTTTTTTGCACGAAGGCGTTTGTTTACTTTTCATACAATTTTAGTCGAATAAAAAATCGCCCTTGATTCAAATTAAGTGATATACGTCTATATTGAATGTTTTTGCGATTTAGGAGAATGATACTTGTTTAGGAACGACCCTGAGCTGCAAATCGTAAAGAAAGCGGCAGTCCTGACGGCGATTACTGCGATCGTCATAATGATTTTCGCCGATAATCGCTGGACCGCATCGTGCGGCCTGATCGCAGGTTCAGTTTTGAGCATACTGCGTTATTGGGGCCTTGCGTTTGTCATGGACAGAGTGGTCTGCAACTCCTCATCGAGTCAAAGGCAGTCGATCATGGCAAGCATCCTGATCTTTGTCGCAAACCAGCTCATACTATTCGTGCTCCTTCTTATCTTCAACTCTGTCAGCAGTTCCCTTTTCTGGGGATTCGTATACGGCATACTCATGGTTCCGGCAGCCGTTATGATTAACTGCGTAGCGAAAACCATCAGTATCATTAAAAACGGCTTAATATGAGGAGATGATTCTTTCTGAATATTTCAGAGTTGCTGCAATCAACCGATCTGTTCACTATACGTCTGCTGGGTCTGGAGATCCCGATATCAAACAGCATTGTGATGATGTGGATAGTAATGGCCGTTATCATCATCCTTGCCGCCGTACTGACCAGGAACCTGAAAACGATCCCGGACGGTAAGCAAAACGTCGTTGAAATAATAGTTGAACTGGTGGAAAAGCTGCTTTCCGGCAGTATGGGCGAGCACGCCAAAGCGTTCGTGCCCTATTTCGGAACAGTCCTGATATTTCTTGCGTTTGCCAATATGGCGGGCATTTTCAATATTTTCCCGACAGGCGAGGAACTGTATCACTTGACCGGTATCGAAGCGTTCAGCAAGTTGAATTTCACCATCGCGCCTCCCACAAAAGACCTGAATGTGACGATCGCATTTGCCTTGCTGACGATCTTCCTCATCCTGTTCTCGGGTATTAGGTACAGGGGCATCAAGGGCTGGCTGAAAAGTTTCCTTGAACCGGTGCCCGTTATGCTGCCATTCCATATCCTCGATTACGGGACGAGGACCCTCTCGCTTTCACTCCGGCTGTTCGGAAACATACTTGCCGGATATATCATCATGGAGATGCTGTTAGAGGGAACGATTTTCCTTTTGCCCATCGTTCCGATCGCCAGCACCTTTTTCGATCTGTTCGACGCCGGGCTTCAGGCGTACATATTTGTGTTCCTTTCATCGATATATGTACGCGAAGCCATTGAGTAGGAGGTGAATATTAATGTTGGATAAAGGTTTGATCGCAATAGCTGCAGCAATATCAATGTTTACGGCTGCCGGAGCGGGAATCAGTCTCGGTATAGCGTCGGGAAAAGCCTCGGAAGGAGTTTCAAGGAATCCTGAGGCATCGGGCAAGATCCTGTCCACCAGCCTGATATTTGCCACGCTGGCTGAAGTTACGGCAATCTTTGCGTTCGTTATAGCCGTCATGCTGATCGGCAAGATTTAACTTTGAGGTGGTGAGCTCGAGTGCTTGAAAGCCTGAATTACTATAAAATAATCATGGCGGCTTTGAACCTTATCATCCTCTATGTCGTACTGCGCAAGCTCTTTTTCAAGCGCGTCAGAGATTTCATGGAAAGTCGCTCCAAATCGATACGCGATTCGATCAGTGACGCCGAGGCCCAAAAAGCCGAGGCTCTGGAAATGAAGCGCGCATATGAGGAACAGCTCCGTATGGCCAAATCGGAATCGGAAAAAATCATGTCCGATGCCATTGCCGCGGCCGAACGTGAGCGCGAGAAGCTGATCCGGGAAGCAAAAAAGGAAGCTGAGTCGATCCTGAAAAAGGCACGGGAAGAGATCGAGCAGGAACGTGCCCGCATGATCAAGGACGCTCAGACCCAGATCGCAAGCCTCGCACTTGCAGCAGCTACCAAGGTGCTTGAAGCCAATATGAATACCGAAGAAAACAAAAAACTGGTTGAAAAGTTTCTTGATGAAACGGGTGTCGCCTAATGTCTGATACAACATCAAGATATGCCAAGCGTGCCGAAAGCATAAAGATATACTCGGCTTATCCACTTGAGAAGCCCGTGATCGACCGGATCTGCGAAAAATTCCATGCAGCGGACGACGGCAGTCCTGCCGACGTCGAAGTGAAGATCGATCCGTCGCTCATCGGCGGCGTAAAGGTCATGGTCGGTGATATGGTTTATGACGGCTCGATCAAAGGAAAACTCGACAGGCTGCGGGATGCCCTGACCGGAAGGTGAATAGGATGGATATTCGATCTAAAGATGTAATATCGGCATTATGGCAGAAAGTTGAAAATTATGACCCGAAGACCTGGTCCGAATCGATAGGACATGTCATCCAGGCCGGAGACGGCATCGCAAAGGTAAGCGGTCTGCATGACTGCATGTACGGCGAGATGCTGCAGTTTGAAAACGGCATAATAGGAATGGCTATGAACATCGAACCGGATAGCGTCGGCTGCGTTCTGTTCGGTGACGAGAGCGAAATCAGGGATGGTTCCGAGGTCAGGAGTACCGGCCGTCCGGTGGAGGTACCGGTCGGCGATGCGCTTATCGGCAGGGTCGTAAATGCCCTGGGAGTCCCCATCGACGGCAAGGGCGAGCTGCGCACAGATAAGAGGCGCCCCATCGAATTCCCCGCGGCGGACATAATCGACAGGAAATCCGTCTGCGAGCCTCTTCAGACCGGCATCATGGCAATTGACGCTTTGACTCCCATAGGAAAAGGCCAGAGGGAACTGATCATTGGCGACAGGCAGACCGGCAAGACCGCTATTGCGATTGATACCATCATAAATCAAAAGGGCAAAAATGTTATCTGCATCTACGTTGCGATCGGGCAGAAGGCTTCGACCGTAGCGGGCATATACAACACGCTTGAACAGTTCGGAGCGATGGACTATACGATAATAGTGTCTTCAACTGCAAGCGATATGTCAACTATCCAGTACGTCGCGCCCTATTCCGGATGCGCCATGGCAGAATACTTCATGTATGAACAGCACAGGGATGTCCTTATAGTCTACGACGATCTTTCAAAGCACGCCGTCGCATACAGGGCCATGTCGCTCCTCCTTCACAGGCCCCCCGGACGCGAAGCTTTCCCCGGAGATGTCTTCTACCTCCATTCAAGGCTTCTTGAACGGGCGGCAAGGCTTTCCGACGAGCTCGGCGGAGGATCGATCACCGCCCTTCCCATAATCGAAACACAGGCGGGCGACATATCCGCATACATCCCCACAAACGTTATCTCCATAACAGACGGCCAGATTTTCCTCGAATCCGAGCTCTTCTTTTCGGGCCAGCGCCCTGCCATCAATGTCGGCATATCAGTTTCCAGGGTCGGCGGTGCCGCGCAAATAAAGGCCATGAAAAAAATATCCAGCCCGTTGCGCGTGAACCTGGCCCAGTACCGTGAGCTTGCGGTCTTTTCACAGTTCGGTTCCGACCTCGACAAGGCGACGGAACTCAAACTGGCCCAGGGAAGGATATTGCTTGAGACGTTGAAGCAGGACCAATATGCCCCATATCCCGTCGAAGATCAGGTCATCCTGTTATATATTGCGGCAAACGGTCATCTCATAGACGTGCCGCCAAACGAAATACGCAGCTTCAACCGCAATTTCCTCAATTATATAAAGAGCAATTACTCGCAACTGATCCAGTCCATACAAAGCACCGGCAACCTGACTCCCGATGCTGAAGAAACGCTCATCAACGCGGTAAAGGAGTACATTGAGATCCATTATCCCAAGACGACATAAGGCGGTGAGTTCGGTTGGCCAGCATCCATGAAATCAAGCATAGGATCGAAAGCATCCGCGAGATCCGGCAGATCACAAGCGCAATGAAGCTGATTTCCGCCTCCAGGTTAAAGAAGGCCCAGCAGCAGCTGAACCAAACACTGCCATATTATCGCAAAGTCGAGGCCACGATGGCGGACATCCTGACCCACAGCGGAAAGATCGAAAACGTCTATTTCGAAGACCGCTGGGACAAGGTCGGCAAACGCACCGGACTTATCCTCATCACAGGAGAGAAAGGGCTTGCGGGCGGATATAATACCAATATCATCAAGCTTTGTGAAAGTCTCATCCGCGATGCCGAAAACCCTGTCCTGTTCGTGCTCGGCCAGGTAGGCAGAAGGTACTTCATCAATCGCGGATATGAACTGTATGAGCCGTTCGATTATCCGTTCAACGAGCCCTCCATCAAACTGGCAAGGATCATTGCGGACAAAATACTTGAGCTGTTCCGAAACGAGTTCATCGACGAGGTATATATGGCCTTTACAGAGATGGTCTCCTCCCTTGTGTCGGAACCGCTGGCTATCAAGTTGCTGCCTTTGAGCCGGGAAATGCTCCTGACACACTTCGGTGCGGATCCCAACATCATCCGCCGGGAGGTCGACGATATCTTTCAGTATGATCCCTCCCCCGGTGCGGTTTTTGACTTGCTGATACCGAAATTCCTCAAGGGCGTCATTTACACCGCGCTTGTCGAAGCTTATACCAGCGAGCTCAGCGCAAGGATGACGGCGATGGACAGCGCCACAACGAATGCGGACGAAATGATAAAGGAGCTGGACCTTCTTTACAACAGGGCCAGACAATCCTCCATAACTCAGGAAATTTCCGAAATAGTCGGAGGAGCTTCCGCCGTATGATAACAGGTACGCTATTCAGCTTAGTATGAACACGATTCCATAATAAGGAGCTTCAGAAATGGCCGGTAATTCAAACGCCATCTTTACGGGAAAGGTCGTACAGATCATAGGTCCCGTTATAGATATACACTTTGATTCGGATGTACCTCCCAAGATACACAGCGAGGTAAGGATCGAAAACGGCGGGCGTACGGTAGCGGCCGAGATCATGCAGCATCTCGGGAACAAAACTGTACGCTGCGTTTCCATGTCTCCTACCGAGGGCCTAAAGAGAGACATGACCGCCGTAAGCACCGGCGAGCCTATCAAAGTCCCTGTAGGCAAAGAAACACTCGGCAGGATGATGAATGTCCTAGGAGAACCTATAGACAGGATGGGTGAGATCAAAGCGTCGGAGTACTGGCCTATACATAGGCCCGCCCCGGGTTTTTCCGAGCAGAAGGCTGTTTCCGAAATGCTGGAAACGGGCATAAAGGTCATCGACCTGCTCGCGCCGTATGCGAAGGGCGGAAAGATAGGGTTGTTCGGCGGTGCCGGTGTAGGCAAGACCGTTTTGATACAGGAGCTCATCCGAAACATAGCCACGGAGCACGGCGGCTATTCAGTATATACCGGTGTGGGAGAACGCTCCAGGGAGGGTTACGACCTGTGGACGGAGATGCGGGAGTCCGGAGTCATTGAGAAAACCGCACTCGTCTTCGGACAGATGAATGAACCCCCCGGATCCAGGATGCGTGTAGGTTTGACAGGGCTTACTATCGCGGAATATTTCAGGGATAAGCTCGGTCAGGACGTTCTTCTCTTTATCGACAACATCTTCAGGTTCGTCCAGGCGGGCTCCGAGGTATCCGCCCTGCTGGGCAGGACCCCGTCTGCGGTCGGTTACCAGCCAACGCTTGCAACAGATCTAGGCGCTCTGCAGGAAAGGATCACTTCCACGAAAAGCGGATCGATCACGTCCGTACAGGCCGTCTATGTCCCTGCGGACGATCTCACAGACCCCGCTCCGGCAACAACGTTTGCCCACCTCGACGCGACCACTGTTCTGTCGAGGGCCATAGTCGAAGAAGGGATCTACCCTGCGGTGGATCCTTTGGAATCCACTTCCCGCATCCTTGACCCGAGGATCGTGGGCGAGGAGCATTACAGCGTCGCCCGGCGAGTTCAGGAGACACTTCAGCGCTACCGTGAACTTCAGGACATCATCGCCATACTTGGCATGGATGAGCTGTCCCCCGAAGACAAGCTGACGGTCCGCCGTGCGCGTAAGATCAAACGGTTCCTCTCGCAGCCGTTCTTCGTAGCAACAAACTTCACGGGCTATGAAGGAAGATTCGTACCCGTCAGGGAAACGATCCGCGGCTTCAGGGAAATAGTTGACGGAAAGACCGACGATATTCCTGAGGACGCATTCTTCATGAAAGGTACCATCGACGAGGTTTATCAGGCCGCCGGAAAAACCAGGGAGGAAAGATAATGGCCAGGTCGTTCCACTTGGAGATCCTTATACCCGAGCGTGTCTTCTTCTCGGAAACCGTGGAAGCGGTAAATGTGAAAACGCAGGACGGCGAGATAGGCATCTTGAGCGGTCACATGCCCCTTGTTTCCACGATCGATATCGGCCCGATAAAAATAAAAAAGGACGGAAAGTGGCTCGAAGCCTTTCTCTCCGGCGGTTATATAGAGATCCTTCAGGACAGCGTGACCATCATAGCGGATACCGCCGAATGGCCATGGGAAATAGACATCAACCGTGCAAAGGCTGCGGAGGAGCGCGCCCGCGAAAAGCTGAGGAACAGGCTCAGCCAGGTGGAGTACCTTCAGGCCCAGGCAGCTCTCCAGCGTGCACTAACCCGTCTCAGGGTCACGCGTAAACTCAAATAAAGTCCGATTTTGCTGAATATTATCATCCAGCATTAATAATATAAGTTCATCAAAACTCAAAGTTGTATTTTCCTGTGCAATCAATTCCATCCTGCATCGATCCGGTTTATCAGGATCGTTGCAGGATGATTTGCTTAGTTGAAAAGAATGAATAATTATTTAGTCTGTTCAGTAACTATGCACAATGATGCATGCCTACGGATGACGCACTGCTATTAAACCTGGAAAATTCACGCGAACAGCTTTATTTTTTATACTCCATGTTGTATAATCTTGCAAAACCGCAATTGCCTAGTTATTGTCACCCATAAACTCATGATCCTGCTTCAGTATTATTTTTTTGAATCGTGTTGAGAATCGGAGTGCAATATGGAGAACAGTATGCAAAGGAAAGCTTATCTTGTCCTCGAAAACGGCCGGGTATTTGAAGGAAAGTCCTTCGGATACCCCAGCGAGTCGACCGGAGAGCTGGTCTTTACAACGGCAATGACCGGCTATCTGGAGACTCTTACAGACCCGAGCTATTATGGTCAGATCGTTATTCAAACATTCCCTCTCATCGGCAACTATGGTATTATCCCGGAAGACTTTGAGAGTGAAAAGCCGTATTTGAAAGGTTATGTTGTCAGGCAATGGTGTCAGGAACCGTCCAACTTCCGAAGTGAGGGCGATCTTGACTCTTTTTTGTATGAACATAAGATCCCCGGGATCTATGATATCGACACCCGTGCCCTGACAAGGATCGTAAGGGAGCACGGCGTGATGAACGCAAAAATATGCCTGTCATATCCGGATATGGAAGCAGTATTGAACGAACTGAAGGATTACAGTATCGTCGATGCGGTGGCATCCGTAAGCAAGGGAAAACAGGTCTCTACGGGTCCTTCCGACGCCGACTTCCGGGTCGTGCTCTGGGACTTCGGTGCCAAGGGCAACATAGAGCGCATGCTCCTTAAACGAGGATGCCGGGTCATAACCGTCCCCTGCTTTGCCAAGGCAGAAGAGATCCTCGCACTCGAACCGGACGGTCTTATGCTGTCAAACGGACCGGGCGATCCGGCAGAAAACACCGAATCTATAGTGCAAATCAAAAAGGTCGTCGAGCGAAATATCCCCACGTTCGGGATTTGCCTGGGCCACCAGCTCCTTGCCCTTGCACGGGGCGCAAAAACCGAAAAGCTCAAGTACGGCCACCGCGGCGCAAATCAGCCGGTCATTGAGCGCACTACCGGAAGGGTATATATCACAAGCCAGAACCACGGGTATGCAGTCGTTTCGTCTACCCTGCCCGCAAATTCGTTCGAGAGCTACACGAATGCGAATGACGGAACATGCGAGGGTGTCAGATATACCGATATCCCGGCCTTTTCGGTCCAGTTCCACCCGGAGGCCTGCGGGGGCCCGCTTGACACCGGGTTCCTGTTCGACGAATTCATAAACCTGATGCGCTCGTCAGCCGGGAAAGGAGGAAAAACGGATGCCGCTCAGAAATGATATCAGGAAAGTCATGGTAATAGGATCCGGCCCTATCGTGATCGGACAGGCGGCCGAGTTCGATTATGCGGGTACCCAGGCCTGCCGTGCCCTTAAGGAAGACGGGCTTGAAGTTGTGCTCGTGAACTCCAACCCAGCGACCATAATGACGGATAATGCCATGGCTGACAGGATATATATCGAGCCTCTCACACTGGCCACAGTAAAGCGCATCATCGAAAAGGAAAAGCCGGACAGCCTGCTCTCCACCCTGGGCGGGCAGACCGGGCTCAACCTTTCCATGCAGCTTGCAAAAGAGGGTTTTCTCGAGCAGCACGGCGTCAAGCTCCTCGGCGCAAGGCCGGACACCATCGACAAGGCCGAGGACAGGCAGCTTTTCAAGGATACGATGATCAAAATCGGGGAACCGGTAATCCCGTCAACTGTGGTCAATGATGTAATGAGCGCTCTCCGCTTTGCCGATGAAATAGGATATCCGGTAGTAGTCCGTCCAGCTTTTACCCTGGGAGGGACCGGCGGGGGCATCGCCGAAAACGAGAAAGAGCTTTCGGAAATCGCCGCCAACGGTTTGAACCTGTCCCCCATCCATCAGGTCCTGATCGAGAAATGCATATCGGGATGGAAAGAGATCGAGTTTGAAGTCATTCGGGACAGCAAGGGAAATGTCATCACAGTCTGCAGCATGGAAAACTTCGATCCCGTCGGAGTACATACCGGAGACAGCATCGTCATCGCTCCTGCCGTCACCCTCTCCGACAAGGAATACCAGATGCTGCGGACAGCAGCTTTGAAAATAATAACCGAACTGAAGGTGGAAGGGGGCTGCAACTGCCAGTTTGCCCTGGATCCCAACAGTTTCGAATACGCGGTCATCGAGGTAAATCCCCGTGTATCACGTTCCTCGGCGCTTGCATCCAAGGCTACCGGCTACCCGATCGCAAAGGTCGCCACAAAAATCGCGATCGGTTATACGCTGGACGAGATCAGGAACGCTGTCACCGGTACGACATATGCCTGTTTCGAGCCTGCCATAGATTATGTCGTCGTGAAGCTTCCGAAGTGGCCTTTCGATAAGTTCGTTTATGCCAGGAGGACCCTCGGAACACAGATGAAGGCTACCGGCGAGGTCATGGCGATCGGAACCACCTTTGAGCAGGCGATCATGAAAGCGGTGCGGGGTGCTGAAATCTCGCTTGACACATTGAACCTGCCCAAGCTGAAACCATTGAGTGATGATGAGATCCGCAAACTACTATATCAGTGCACCGACGAAAGGCTCTTCGTGGTGTACGAAGCTATAAAGCGCGGCATTTCCTATGATGAAATATACGAGATCACAAAAATAGACCGCTGGTTCCTGGGTAAGCTTAAAGCTCTTTCCGACCTTGAGCGGGCACTTGCGTCCGGGAAACTCACCGATGAGCTGTATCTCGAAGCCAAAAAGCTGGGATTTACAGACAAGGCGATCGAGCGGATTTCCGGGCAGAAAATCGAGAAACCGCGGCATGCCGTATTCAAGATGGTCGATACCTGTGCAGCCGAATTTGCTGCGGAGACCCCTTATTTCTACTCCACTTACGACGATGAAAACGAAGCGGAGGAATTCATCGGTCGTATCAGGGACCGCAAAAAAACAGTCATCGTATTCGGCTCAGGACCCATCCGCATAGGCCAGGGCATCGAGTTCGACTATGCCTCGGTCCATTGCGTATGGTCACTGAAAAAAGCAGGCTTCGAGGTTGTGATCGTCAACAACAACCCCGAAACCGTATCAACAGATTTCGATACCGCAGACAGACTGTATTTCGAGCCTCTTACCCCCGAAGACGTCATGAACATCATCGCTACGGAAAAGCCTTACGGTGTCGTCGTGGCCTTCGGCGGTCAAACCGCGATCAAGCTCACCAACTTCCTCAACTCCCAGGGCATACGGATACTGGGCACCCCTGCGGACAGCATCGACGCAGCCGAGGATCGCAAGCGCTTCGATGCACTGCTTGAGGAGCTTGGTATAAAACGTCCGCAGGGATTCACCGTGATGACCACGGATGAAGCCCTGGACGTTGCGAACAGGATCGGTTATCCGGTCCTGCTGCGTCCCTCCTATGTGCTCGGCGGGCAGAACATGATAATAGCCTTCAGCGATGATGACATAACCGAGTACATGGAGATAATACTCTCTCAAAACATAGAAAATCCCGTGCTTATAGACAAGTACCTCATGGGTACCGAGCTGGAGGTAGACGCCATATGCGACGGTGAGGATATACTTATCCCCGGCATAATGGAGCATATCGAGAGGGCCGGAATCCATTCGGGAGACTCGATCGCGGTCTACCCTGCATGGAACATATACGACGATATGGTGGAAAAGATCGTCGATTGCACCAAGCGCCTTGCCGTATCGCTGAAGACGAAGGGCCTTATCAATATCCAATATCTCATCTATGAGGATGAGCTGTATGTCATAGAGGTCAATCCCCGATCCTCCCGGACCATACCGTATATAAGCAAGGTCACCGGTGTACCGATGGTCGACCTCGCTACGCGGGCTATGCTGGGAGAAAAGCTTGCCGATATGGGGTATGGCACCGGTCTGTATAAGACACCGCCATATGTGGCCGTAAAGGTTCCGGTATTCTCCTTCGAAAAACTGAGCGATGTCGATACACATCTCGGACCCGAAATGAAGTCCACGGGCGAGGTACTTGGAATTGCAAGCACGCTTGACGAGGCTCTGTATAAAGGCCTTGTGGCTGCAGGATACCAGATGCGAAGACGGGGTGGGATATTCATAACTGTGCGGGACTCCGACAAAAAAGAGGTCGCGGATACCGCGAAAAAGTTCCAGGAACTCGGCTTTACGATATACGCTACGGCCGGTACAGCGAGGGTCCTCAACGAAGCAGGGATACCTTCGATCATCGTAAACAAGATCCATGAATCCGAAAACAACGCCATAAACCTTATCGAGAGCGGCAGGATCCAATACGTCATATCCACTTCCTCGAAGGGAAGGCTGCCCTCGCGCGACAGCGTCAAACTGCGCCGCAAAACCGTTGAACGCAATATCCCCTGCCTGACCTCCATAGATACAGCAAATGCCCTCGCAAGCAGCCTCAAAAGCAGGTACTCGGTCCACAACACTGAGCTTGTCGACATAAACAACATGCGTACCGAAAGGATATTAGTCCCGTTTGCCAAGATGCAGGGCACCGGCAACGATTATATTTACTTCAATTGCATGGAACGTGAAATCGACAATCCCGAGGGTCTGAGCGTACGGCTTGCGGACAGGAGATACGGCATAGGCGGAGACGGTGTCGTCCTGATACTCCCCTCAAAGGTTGCTGACGCGAAGATGCGGACCTTCAACCTTGACGGAAGCGAAGGCCGGATCGGCGGAAACGGAATAAGATGCGTAGGCAAATATCTTTACGACCATAATATCGTAAAGAAACTCACCATGACGATCGAGACCCTCAGCGGCATCAAAACTATCCATCTCCATAAGCGTTACGGAGAAGTGACCATGGTGAGCGTGGATATGGGGAAACCGATATTCGACCCTGCCCTTATCCCGGTCAAGATGGACGGCGATAAAATCATCAACCGCCACGCAGTCATAGGTGACAGAGATTATCGGATCACATGCCTGTCTGTCGGCAACCCGCATTGCGTCGTGTTTCATCCGAATGTCGATGCCCTCGACATATCGAGCCTCGGCCCTCTGTTCGAGGAAAGCGAGATCTTCCCCGACCGCGTCAACGCGGAGTTCGTCAAGGTTCTGGACGACCGCACCATCCGCATGCGTGTCTGGGAGCGCGGCAGCGGTGAAACCTGGGCCTGCGGTACCGGTGCCTGTGCTGCCGTCGTGGCCGCGGTGGAAAACGGTTATTGCCGCAAGGGAGAAGAAATCACCGTCAAGCTTGTCGGTGGTGATCTCAAGGTGAAATACGACGACAGCGGCATTACCCTCACCGGTGACGCAGTCCTGGTCTACGAAGGGTTTGTGCAGCTATAATCATTCAGCTGTAATAGAGGCTGGTTCACCTATTAGATACCGATAAGATAATATTAGATTAGGCTTTATATCTTCAGGACACATATTTCCGACATAGAGATGTTCCATATATAGATGTCTGAAAATTCTTAGCAAAGGCCTGACATCAAGTTCTACAATACTGTTAAAAAAGCCAGGGGACTGAGTTGTGACTCCATGTTACACTTCAGTCCCCCACTTCAATTCCTATATTATATATTATTCTTGATCGATAATTGCCAAGTTGCTTAGCTGCTCAACATCCTATCCTTTTTGCAGTGAGATCATCCTTTTTTTGCATTGCGTTCTTTTTTTCTTGCCATACGGGAAATTATCAAGCCTATCAGTATGACAGCTGCGATCGCGGCAACTATGTATATTACCGTATACCCCCGTGAGATATTGCCGCCGGACTCGCTCAGGTATACGTCTGCTATCCTTTCGACTTCATTCTTTACTCTTCCCGCATCCACTCTGCCATTTGGGTCACGCGCAACGACAGCTTCCACACTTGCCGAAAACCTGTGGTCATTAAGCATCGGTACGCTTAAGCTTGACACCCGGTTTTTATAATGCAATATAAACTTCTCAAGAGCAGAGTCCAGCTCGGAATAATCGATGCGGATAGAATCCACCAGCTCAAAGAAGCTGGTTCCACTCTCCACTGCGCTCTGAACTTCCAGAAGTTCGGCTCGCAAGTCCGAAAGGCGTGCTTCCGTAGCAGATTTAAAAACGGGGTTTAGCACGATATCACGGTCGTTCTGGACTTCTTCGCCGAGCATCATTTTTAGGAACTCCCATGCCTTCGGAACATTGCCCTGCCTGTTGACACAGAAGATCAACCTCGGGATATATGAAGCACCCGCATTCATATCCGCACGAGGTGCCGGCAGAAACTCAAAATCGATGTAATCGATATATGTACGTACCGGTGCAGACCAAAGGCTGCCAAGATACATGTTGCTCTCGTACAGCAGGACTTTATCCACCCCTGAATAGTAGATCGCTTTCTTCTCCGCCTGAGAACTGATGATATTAAGAGTAAATCCCCGTCTGATCCGCTCATGCAAATTGAGACTTTCGAAGACTTCAACAGGAATACTTTCCACGGCAGATCGGCCTTTACAGAAGTCAACCGAAAGTTTTATTTCATCTTTTACGCAGTGCTCAAAGAAATCAAAAGGCACGGTAAGGCCTGCATATACGTCGGGGGCCTTCTCTGTTATATCGGAAAATGTTACAGCCATATCCGTAACACTTTGTATGGTCCAATCGGTGGGTCGTTCCAAGCCGTATTTTTCGAGCAGAGGTGTGTTGACCATTAGGTCCTGAAAATAGAACGAACAGGGCAAAGCATATAACCGGCCATCGCCGACGCGAAGCGGGTCAATGATATTTACGTGATAGTCGTTTAGATCGATATCCGGATCGTTTTCGATCAGCTCACCGATGTCGGCAAGCAGGCGCGCATCCGCATAGCTCCAGAAGGGCAGCCATGTGGCGCAGATAATGTCCGGCCCTTCCCCGGCAAGAATGCGCGTATTGACTGCATCCATATATTCATCATCTTTAATATATTCAACGTTGATCCAGCTTCCGGTCTTCCGGTAGTATATTTGCACGCAACGATCAAGTTCCTTTTTTTCCGATTCGGATGCAAGCATAGTGAGCATCGGCGGTGTTTCCTCCGCCGATGCTCTCATCATATTTGACTGTATATTTACTATTACTAAAACAAGCATGAGGAGTAGAAATATACGCTTCATATAACTCTCCGTTCTTGATAAATCGTCTTATATTATATTCCGTTTATGATTACCAAGCACTTCCGGGCCATAAGCAAATCATTTAGTTTATAATTATCACCCCCATACGTAAGGCTAAAGACTATACAGCATACCGGGCTTTTTGGCGTCTTGCATACATTTGTAATGATTAGCATGGTTGCATATAATGTCACAGAAATTTTCCTATAATCTTGTTGTATATTTAGCGGCTAATACCGGAATTCTTACAGTGAAAAAAGGATAAATATCACTTTTATGATGTACTGCTTTCCCTGTTTAAGAATAATAATGTCCGCCTACATGATTTCCTAATAAGCAGCCATGCCGCGAACACGTAAACAACTGATGATACCAGAGCGATTTTCCCGTAACTGCTTATTTTATGCGAAGGGCTGAACGGAACGAAATATGCGGAATTTCGATACCGCATATATGTTCTGATGTTTTCTTCCCACTCTGACATATTAATAAGGCTTCCGGGAATTAGCGACGCGTCCAGTGTAACAGTAAACCTGACTGCCCTGTACCATAGGGCAAAAATACCACAAAGCACTAGCAACACAACTGCATGAAGCACTATCCCTGCGATGTTTTTCTTGATATATACTGCAGGATATAAGTCATCCAGCTCGGCACGCATCCGCCTGATCCTCAAGTCAAAATACTTAACAGCAAGCCTTATTGAGTAAAGCAGAGCAATTGCCCAAACTATGAAGAACGAGAGGCGTACAGGCATCGACCACATGCCGGAACGTATCTTCAAATTGTCGACACTTTGAATTCCTCCGGCGACAGAAACCTCTCCCTGCAAGGCAAAGGCCAAAGCGCTATCATTTTTCGGCCTGAGGAGGCACCCGCTCTTCGTGTCCGGTGCCAGATATTCGTCCATCGGCAAATAAACCGCGTATTCGTCAACGGAAGTTAATATGCCGTCCTCCGCAGTACATACGCCGACTACCATATACCAGGCGTTACCAGCCTTTATCATCTCACCCAAGCAATCCTTACCGGCAAACAACCGGACGGCAAGATTATAATCAATCACGGTGTATTTGGCGCCCTCATTGGAATCGCTGTCCCACAAGGTCCTTCCGCTGACAGGTTTGATGTTCGCTATATCGAAGAAAATCTCACTGCAGCCGTATACGGTTGCAAACTCGTAATCATTCCACCTGTCCGAAACATATGTATTTTCGCTTCTTGTGAAAACAGCGCTTTCCGCTGCCCTTCCAAAAGCGGAACTGACAACCTGCATATCATTCCGGGTCACTGTGCCCCGGAACGTAACAAGCGTGTAGTCAAACCTCTCAAGTTTGCCCAACGCATACATACCGGTTGCCTGGGCAAGTAAGAAGGCTAATAATGCAGGAAGTATATTCCACTTGATGTCTTTAAACTTCATGGTTTGGACCCCGTCACTATATCAACTGCTTTACCGTCCTCAATTTCCCTGTCCCATGAAACTATTACCTTGTCGTCCTGCGAAAGCCCGCCGGTAATCTCTATCCTGTATGCATCCTTCTGCCCCGTCGTCACCTCCCGGAGTGTCGCTATGTACTGTCTCCCGAGTATTGTCTCTTTAGGCGTTATAATGTAGACTCGATTGGAACCGATCATGGCGCTTGTCGGTATAGTCATCGGCGCATGTATTTCAGACAGAACAATTTCCGCGGTAAAACCCTGTGCCTGCATGGCACGCTCGTTTACCTGGGTTAATTCCGCCACAACATAGCCAAATCCGACTTCGGTCACTTTCCCGCTAGCCTTATACTGTCTTCCGCCTATGTTGTAGTTAATCGTACACTTGAGGTTTTCCTCAATATCTGCCATATCCCCGGACGCAAAAACGACCTCGAACTTCACATGCCCTGTTACATACTCATAGAGAGTGCCGCCTGCAAATTTCATATTCCTGCTTACCGGCAAGGAGGTAATGATCCCATCACTTTCGGCCTTGATCAACCCTGTTTCCTCAAGTACCGTTAGTTGTTCAATGGCATTCGTTATCTCCTCAAGGACACTGCGCAGCTGCCGTTCGGTTTTACCATTATATATACCGGTCGTGAGCATAAAGTCCAGCTCATCCTTTGCACTGCCCAAGTCGCTAACGGCAATTTTCATTAAAACCTTGCCTTCGGTTACACTTTCATATTGGCGTACATTTAACTCCGAGACATAACCGGATACCTCTGCATAGACAAGCGCAGAGGTTTTATACTCCAGCTTGCCGTCCTCAAGCGGCGTTATGCCGCCCTCGATGGTACAGACGGCGCTGTCGCCCGCTTCTATGTTTCCGGGGTTATCGAGCTCTATTGTCACAATTCGGGCTTTCGAGCCGTAGAGGGTAACCTGTCCTCCTATTTCCTTTACCGAACCGCTTAATAAGGCCATTGCAGACGGTATTGAGACCTCGGCTTTCATCCCGGGCCGTATATCATGTGAAGCCAAAAACGGCACTTTCAATATCAGGCCGCTGTTATCGGATATTTCGCACAGTTTTGTCCCGGCCGCTACCCTTTCGCCTTTTCGGACACTAATATCCGTTATGATTCCGCCGCTCGCACTTATTACATCGACAAAGCCGTCTTCGGCGCCGGCGGGTATTTGCCGCCTGAGGGCAGACACTCGCGAGTTAAAACCGTGCATAAAATCGAGGAGGGCTATTTCCGCACTTTCCCGCTGCTTCTCAAGTTGTGCTATTTGCTTCTTTATGTCCTCTGTGCTGAATCGCAGGATATTATCTCCGGCAGAGACAGCCTGGCCTCTTCTTGCAAATACATCGACTATTTCAATCGGCACGGGAAGTTCAAGGCATATCCTTACAGCGCCTTTAATGCTGAGAGTCCCATCTGACAGGGTCACAGCCTCGGTAAAGGATCCGGATCTCGGGTTCTCTACCAATACCTTAGGCAGCGTAAAATAGTATATCGTCTTTGAAAAAAACGTGCATATGATAACAACCGCAAAGAACACCACAGTCCACTTTACAGCCCGTTTCTTTACGATCACACCCTTATCCCCCTCATGTTGCCTGGGTACGGAAAATCCAAAGAGATTTGTCAGTTACTTATATAAAATCATCTAAGTCCGGAAAGCTCTATCCCCTGTATCAGCTCATCGCGTCCTATAAGGAACAGCAGTAACGGGACTGCCATCGATAGCAAGCTTGCGGCAAACAGTTCGCCCGACAATGTCGCCCCCGACAGGTAAACGCTAATCGGATGCATTTTGATGTCCGACAGGAATACAAGGGGTGTCTCAATCAAGCTCCAGCTGTCAACAAAGCAAAGTATTATAACGCTTACCAATCCGCCTTTGACAAGGGGTAAGACTATGCTGAACAGTATGCGCAAATAGCTTGCGCCTTCGACTCGCGCAGACTCTATGTATTCATACGGAACAGCTAGCATGAACTGGCGAAGCAGCACCACGCCGAAAGCACCGAACATGCCGGGAAAAATCACCGAGTAAAATGTATCGATAATGCCAAGCCTGCGCACCATTAAGAAGTTTGGCACAATCGTCGCCTGTGAAGGCATCAGCATGACTGCCACATATATGAAAAATACAGTGTCACGGCCCCTGAACCTGAAACAGCTCAATGCATATGCAGCAAACGAAGCCATTATGACCTGTCCCCCAACGATTGATACCGCAATCTTCATGGAGTTCCAAAACACTACGAGATATTCGGGATTTTCTATCATGATACGGTAGTGCTGCTCCAGTGTGACCGTGTTGGGGATCAGCCGCAGGGAAGCAAAACCTTCGTTTGCCGCGTAAAGCGAATTCACTTCATTTGACGACATAAGAGAGTTGGTGATGACAAGCGCTATGGGCAGCAAAAATACTATTGCTGCCGCTGCTACAAAAACGGCCGGCAGCGCCTTTATTATTTTCCTCTTCATCGGTATTTTTCCTTACCGCTGCGAATGTAATACCACACGGGAACAAGTATCAGCATTACCGTCATAACAGCGGAGGCACAGAGGCTCTGGTAATCAAGCCTTGAAAACAGGTTGTTCATGAAATTCTGGAGCATATATATGCTTTCGTGCGGATATGCTCCGGATATTGCATATACCTCCCGGAATACCTTGAAACCGCCCATAATAGACATAAGAAGGACAAAGAATATGCTTTCCTTCAGGCACGGCATGGTCACATATATGAAGCTCTGCCAGGCGTTTGCGCCTTCAATCCTTGAGATTTCGTAGTACTCGCGGGGGATGGCCGCAAGCCCGGCTATATAAATCACCATGTTATAACCTATGTTTCTCCAAAGGTACAACAGCAGCACAACAATACGCGCCCAGTTCGAACCGAGCCAGTTGACAGGTTCCATTCCTAACCCTGCCAGCCATCCGTTCAAGATCCCGTCGTTGGCGAAAAATATGTTCCAAACCACCGACACCGACGATGCCGGAAGCACCAGCGCCGCCAACATCGCCGCCTTAAAGAATGTCGCTCCCTTGGTGACCCTCTTGAGCGCAAGTGCCAGCAGAAAGGCTCCTCCGGCGCTTATCGGAATGCCCATCAGGTTGAATTGAAACGTATTCCACATTCCTTTCAGAAAAGCGGGGTTGCCGAGCAACCTCGCATAGTTGTCCAACCCTGCAAAGCGCCGGCTGAACATATCCGTGAGGAACGAGTACCAAACACTCTCAAGGAAAGGCACTATGTAGAAAATCAAGAAACCGGCCAGTGCCGGGCTCAATAGCAGCCATGCGGTCAGAACTTCCCTGCGCCTCATCTTCAACTTCCTCGTCCTGTTTAAGCAAACCACCTTTTCTGTTATAAATAAACCTGATCAGATAATTCTAAAAATCATAGCCATTATTTATCCATTCATACAAATATTACCATAAACAAATGCTTATAGTCAACACAACTCACAAATTCGCTTTATTAGACAATAGTTTCTTGGGTATCACGAAACGAATCCATGGTATCTGATATATATTATGATTAAAGCTTGGTACTTCCCGCCCCGTTTTTTTGTAAAGCCTCATAAGTGGAATTCTGAGATTTATATGTTATAATAAAAAAGTATGTAAAAAGCAAGATAGGATGAGGTATATTGAGTATCGAACAGAAACAAGCCAAACACGTAATGGCGCTTGACCTCGTTCCTGAAGGCGGGGACGAGTCGGGAAACGACTACGGCAAATACGAACGTGTGACCAAGCACCTGCCGCCCGAGGTCAGCTCCAAAATGCTTTACACGGATGTCATCCATATTGCGTGGCCGTCCTTTGTTGAGTTCGTTCTGACGCAGCTTGCGTCGATGGCGGACATGATGATGGTCGGCAACCTCGGTTCATGGGCTATAGCGGCGGTCGGACTTACGACGCAGCCCAAGTTTTTGATGATGACGATGTTCATGGCCATGAACGTCGGCGCGACCGCCCTGGTTGCAAGGGCAAAGGGTGAAGGAAACCAGGAAAAGGCGAACCGAATACTTCGCCAGGCTTTGCTCCTTACACTAGTGTTGTCTGCAGTATCTTCCGTTTTCGGTTATGTTTTTTCAGAACAGCTTGTCCGGTTTATGGGAGCCACCGAGGAAACGCTCGGACCCGCCACAACCTATTTGAGGATACAGATGATCGGTTTTGTCGGTTTGGCAGTTACGAGCACCATAACAGCTACTTTGCGCGGTGTCGGCAGTACCAGGATCGCCATGATCTACAATCTCATTGCGAACATCGTCAACGTAATATGCAACTACCTGTTGATCGAAGGTCACCTCGGTTTCCCGAGACTGGAGGTAGCAGGTGCTTCTATCGCAACCGTGATCGGACAATGCACAGCCCTGATAATGGCATTTATAGTTGTACTGCGCAAAGGGCAATACCTGCATCTGTCGTTTAAAGACAGCTTCAAGCCGCATTGGGAAACAATGAAGAGCATATTCAAGATCGGGCTCCCTGCCATGGGTGAGCAGCTTGTTATGCGCGCAGGTATGATCATCTATGCCAGAACCGTCGCTTCGCTCGGCACTGTAGCCTATGCGATCCACAATATATGCATGAATATCCAGGCATTATCCTTCATGAACGGACAGGCATTCGCGGTTTCCGCCACCTCGCTCGTCGGGCAAAGCCTGGGCAAGAAAAGGCCCGACATGGCCCAGGCCTACAGCAGAAGGACAAGACGGCTGGGCATGTACGTATCGATTTTGCTCGCTTTGATATTCTTCTTCTTCGGCAGGCAGATCGTGAGCCTTTACAGCGATGAAGCCGAGGTCATAACTCAGGGCGCATACATCCTGATGTTCGTTGCGTTGATACAACCGCTGCAGTCATCGCAGTTCATCCTTTCAGGCGCACTGAGAGGTGCCGGTGATACGAGGTCTATAGCAATAATTTCGTTTGTGACCGTTCTATTGGTCCGCCCGGGTCTGGCCATACTGCTTGTAAACGCCACCGGACTGGGACTATACGGAGCCTGGATCGCTTTGGCCGTCGACCAGGCGCTGCGTTCGGTATTGGTCCTGGCAAGATATAACTCGGGAAAATGGAAAAGCGCGATATCGTAAAGTAAAATATCTGTGCAGGAAAAAGCGCCGGTGCTCAAAACACCGGCGCTTCAATATACATTGTGATGTGTGCGAAAATGATTTTAACGGGCGTTATATCTGTCGAGTGCATTCTGCTGAAGCTCGATGCAACGATCGATGCCCATAGCCTTTATTTGATTCACGAAATCATCGAACTCGCTGATCGGCTTGGATCCGATAATGAACTGTGGGATCGTTTCATATACATAGGTTTGAATATCACCATATGTCACACTATATTCCTGACCCTCTTCAGCTGTCATGGTCAGTGCTATAGGAAGCATATAGTCGTTTTTATCCTTATTCCAGACATTGTAGGCGTCCAGTGCCTTTTCAGCAGGTGTTCCTATAAACCCTTGCCAGAGGCGCTTGAAGTCGCCCATTCCGACACCGTCAAACCATGTGTATTTGTATAATACTGCATCGAAACTGAAGCCGTCCGGGTTCTTCAGAATGATATCGGTATATACAGGTTTTCCGTCCTGCATCGTGTAACTGATGCCTTCCTTGCCATAGTTCATCAGAAGGGCACCTTCATCAGTGTACAGGTAATCCATCAGCCTTATAACCAATTCCACGTTCTCGCATGCGGTAGATACAGCGTTTGGCGTCTTTGCTTCAGGCGATGTGAATCTGAAATGGATAGTATCCCCTACATTCCTGACAGGAGCGGAAACCGGTGACAAATAGAAACCTTCGATCGTTGTCGACCCGTCAACTGCCTTGGCATTTGCGGTATAACCCCAGGGGAACAGTCCGGCCGCTGACTTACCGTTCAAGATCTGTGTCAGAGGATCTCCGCCGAAAATAGCAAAGTTGACACCGCGGGTAGTGAACTCTCTGTCAATGTAGCCTTTGTTATACCAGTCATTCATCAGTGTAAGGTATTCCTTGAACTCGGGCTCAATATATCCATAGTAAACTTTTCCGTTTTTCTGGAAGAACTCTTTACCGATCTGGAATGCGGACAAGAACTCACTGTTGAGTGAAACGCCGGACATATCGAACAGTAACGGATACTCTACACCCTCATCCATAAATGCTTTGAATGCATTCTCCCAATCATTCAGGGTAACGGGAAGATCCAGTCCTTTTTTCTCGAGGATATCTCCTCTCAGCGCAAGACCGTTCCAGGGATATTCCGCCGGATCATTGAGAGTATACATCGACCATATATTCCCCGAGTCCGTAATCGTCTGGCGGGCCACATCAGGGGTGACGGTGCGTTTTGCGGCATAGTTTGGTGCATATTTTTCGATATACTCATTGAGTCTCAGGTATACACCGTCCGCTATGGCCTTGTCGGGGCCGCCCGGGTATTGGAGGCTTTCGGGCCTGATTATATCGGCGTAGTCACCTGAATTAATCATCAGGTTAAATGCTGTTGACGCATCCGCCGGAGAAGCTTCCTTAAACTTCAGGCGTACGTTTGTCACTTCCTCCAGGTAATTTACAAATTCGGAGTCGTTCATTGATGCGATATAGTTTGCACTAAATGTCTGCCAAACTGTTACCTCTACCGGTTCGGCACTGAGTTTCGGGTACGGCAGCTCGCTTCCGGGAGTTTCGGTTGCAGGCGTGCTGCTGGGCGAACCGGATTGGCTTGACGGGGTTGGGGTTACAGTGCCTGCATTTGTATTACAACCTGCAAAAAGACCGGTAAGTAAAAATGCAGCCATCAGCAACACCAGGAATCTGATTTGCTTCATGATTTACCACCTTCACATGTTTTAGTATAACGTTTTAGTCAAACTTCAAATACTACCACATAACTTATATTCTGTCAACTTTGCAAAAAATAATTACAAAAAAAATGCTGCCTTTTCCTTATACTGGCAGCATTTGACATTAGGACTCAAATAACCAATCATTGATAAACTAAGCAAATAGTATCGGCTAAAATCATTGTACATAATACATCATCATCGGAAATCACGCGCCCGCGCTTTCCCGCGGTATATACTTGACCGGCAAAATGACCGAGTAAGGGGGATGTACTTTGCCGGATATGACATCAAGCAAAATCCTGAAGCAGAAAGAAGCCATTTCCTCCATTGGGACATAAACGACCGACAATGCCGACGACGCGTATTCCTCCAGCTCCTGTTCGCCGTTGCCAACACTTATCAGCTCGATATCTTCCGGCACGCGGATGCCGCACTGGTTGAACGCTTTCAACGCCCCTATTGCCAAAGCATCGGAGGCACAGAACAAACAGTCAGGCAACTCACCCGATTCAGCCAGCTGCTTTGCGGCCCTGTATCCGCCTTTCATCGAGTTTTCCTGATATATGACCGTCCTCTTAGAAATATTGGCTTTCCTGAAAGAGTAGAAGAAGCTTTCGATTCTCAGGTCCATATCGGAGAATACCGGCTCGGAAGTTATGGCAGCCGGGTTTTTCTTGCCGTGGGACAGGAAAATTTCAGCCGCAAGCGAGCCGAGTTTTGAGTTGTCCACATTCACCGTGCAATACCTTTCGGAGTTCCTGTTATAAAGGACTATAGGTATCGGAAAACGGGTGTTCTCCAGGAACTCGATATCCGCGGCGGAGGCGTTGCATATGATCGCCGCGTTGAACATGTTCATCTCTTTGAGCGAAGCTGCTTCGGAGAGGGTACCATTGGCATAGGGCCGGATGATTATCTCACATTCCGTTCCGCTTTCGGCGACTTCATTCTGCAATCCCCGCAGGAACCTGACAACCATCTGCGCCCGGAAATCATTGGCCCAAAACACCGCCAGGACAAGCTTCTGTGAAGCGGATATGTTTCTCAGTCTGCGTGCGGATATATTCGGGGTATATCCCAGCTCCCTTGCAGTCTTGATGATTTTCTCCTGTGTCGCCTGAGGAATTTTTCTCTCCTTAGCTTTTCCGCTCAATACGATAGAAACGGTACTGGCAGAGTACCCGGTTATTGAAGCGATCTCCTTGATTGTAGGCACAGCAGAACAATCCTCCCTTTATATTCGCACACAAGTTAAAAATGCAACTCCAAATGTTAAGTGCTTATGTTAAGTATTCTACAATCTTTTTACTAAAAATGCAAGTAATAACGATGAAAACACAATCAAATACGTTTTTGGTAAAATTATGTATGAAATTATATCGTTTACCGAGAAAAACCCGACAAAAATGATGCCCTGCAGGAGGCTGCAGGTTATCATTTTTCATTTGATTTTCATATAAACCTCGACCCATGATCGGGCATATCTGTCCCTGCCTTACTGTCCTCCAGGTAATCCCTCTGACGGAACCCCAGCATTCCTGCGGCGACCGATGATGGGTACAGGAAGCTCAGACCTTTGTGACATTGGTCTGAGACCCTTTCATGTATGTCAGCTCCCGGGCATAACCTCTTACCAATCTATCACAAAGCGATGTAAAAAAACGGACGCTGCATGAAACACGTTTTTTTCGACATAAATCATGATTTGGGTGTTGCGCGTGTTTCAAAAAAGCCGATTATATGATAAACTAGTCATATATTTGATATTAGAGGTAATCCGGCCGGATACCGTGGGCCTTCAGCCTTCGAAACAAATGCTGCAGATAGCGGTCTGTGATGACAATATCGAAGAGCTGTCAAATATTGCAATGCTCATCAACCGGTACAGGGCATCAAGAAATCTCAACTGTGAATATTCGACCTTTACAAACGGGTTCGATCTTGTATCCGCCCTGGAAAAAGGAAAATCATTCGATATATACTGCCTTGATATCATTATGCCTGGCTTAACCCTTTCTACCGTCCCGATCGCACAGGGCAAGGCAAAGGAAGTAAAGATGCAGTATCTGAAATACCAAATGGAGGATGAATGATTTCGTGATAAAGACCGCCATCGAATTTTCCCGCTACTTTGCTGCCCTGTTGTTCGGAATGGCCGTTGCAGTCAATTTCGTAGGGATGCCCCGGACTCCCAGGCATCAGCGGGTGCTTTGCTGCTACGCCATAATTCTGTTTATGGTTCAGCTTTTATGTCTTTTCAACCTGGGAATGGATACGACAATAAAGATATATCCCCTGATCACCCATTTGCCCACGATCGCCTATATGGCCATATATCTGAAACGTCCCTGGCTTGAGTCCACGATCAGCATGTTTGCATCATATTTATGCACCCAGCCGGCACGATGGATCGGAAGCGTCGCGGGAGAGTTCTTCGGAAATGCGTCCATGAACCATTTGGGTTACATAGTTTCGGTCGTTTTCCTGTTCATATTTCTCAAAAAATACGTTGCCGCTTCGGTAAGGCATATGATCGAGCGCTCGGCCAAATCCTGCATGATATTTGGCGCTGTTCCCGCTTTTTACTACTTCGTGGACCATACCACCACCGTTTACACCGATTTTCTATACAGAGGGACCCGGGCAGCCGTCCAGTTCATGCCTTTCGTCATCTCGGCTTTTTATTTTGTGTTCGTGCTTTTTTATCATTCCGAGATACAAAAGCAGGCTAAGGTCGAAAGGGAGCGGGATATCCTTGAGATGCAGTTCAGACAGTCGCAGGCAGAACTGGCATCCCTACGTCTGATGCAGCAAAATGCGGCGACGTATAGGCATGATATGCGCCATCACATTGCACTCCTGCAAGGCCTTGCATCTAAGGGGCGCATAGAAGAGATAAATGAGTATCTCCGGACTGCCGAATCCGACATCGACGCCATCACACCCGTACGCTACTGTGAAAACGAAACCGTCAACCTGATTTTATCCTCATATGCAAGTAAAGCAAATCAATCCGGTGTCCTGCTTACTATAGATGCCAAACTGCCTGAAAAGCTTTCACTCAGCGATACCGATCTTTGTTCGCTGTTGTCGAACACCCTGGAAAACGCCATCCATGCCTCGGAAAAAATTGCTGAAATCCCGGAACGCCAAGTTAAACTCCGTGTGTTTTCGAAAAACAATAAGCTGTGCATTGACATTCGCAACCGCTATCATGCGGAACCGGTCTTCAGGGAAGGCATCCCCGTATCCGTAGAACTCGGTCATGGTTTTGGTACGAAAAGCATGATACAAATAGTGGAGAAGCATGGCGGAGTATTTCAGTTTGCAGTAAAAGACGGCTGGTTTATATTTCAAGCCACTGCTTAGAGATAGGTTAGAAACAGGCAGAACGGTTGGAGAAACAGGCAGAATGGTTGGAAATTGACTCCCCCTTAGCAGCCTTACGCTGTTTTAGCGAGCACAATGCGTGGCGCACTAATAGTAAGAGCCCGGCAGCGATTTGCTGCCGGGCTCTTAATTATTATCATATTAAATATTGCAAATTATCCGCGGGCATTGTAGCGGTCAAGAGCTGCCTGCTGGATCGCGATCACATCTTCGATCCCCATGCTCTTGATCTGAGCGACAAAATCGTCAAACTCACTGAGCGGCTTTGTACCCATGATGAACTGAGGTATAGTCTCATTGGCATATGTCTGGATGTCGCTGTATATGGAGCTGTAACGCTCGCCTTCTTCAGCTGTCCTTGTTATCTGGGGCAGGACATAATCGTTCTGATCCTTGTTCCAGATGTTGTAAGCCTCAAGCGCGCCTTCATTCGGCTTGCCCTGATAGTTCTGCCAATGGCGTGTAAAGTCGACCATTCCGATACCGTCGTCCCATGCATACTTCATCGCGACTGAACGTCCGGTGAAGCCATCCGGGTTGTTCAGGATCAGATCGGTATAGCGGGGTTGCCCGTCGACCATCGTGTAGCTGACACCTTCAATACCGTAGTTGACAAGGAGAGAACCTTCATCGGTGTACAGGTAATCCAGAAGCCTTACAGCCAACTCCGGATATTCGCAGGCGGATGTGATGGCATTCGGGCTCTTTGCTTCATAAGCCGTGAAGCGGAAATGGATCGTGTCGCCCACATTCATAACGGGAGCGGAAACCGCGCTCAGCTTGAAGCCTTCGATAGTCGTCGATCCGTTGACGGCAAGCGCATTGTCGGTATAGCCCCATGGCAGCAGACCTGCACCGGCTTCACCGTTAAGCAGGAACTGGTAGGCATCGCGGGCGTTCGACGAGAAAATCGCAAATGTAACGCCATGAGATACGAATTCCCTGTCAAGGTAACCCTTCTTGTACCAGTCGTTCATCATTGCAAGGTAGTCTTTGAACGCGGGCTCGATGTAGCCGTAGCGGACTTGTCCGTTGACCTGGTAGAATTCCTTGCCGATCTGGAATGCGGAGAGGAATTCGCTGTTATAAGAAACGCCAGTTACGTCAAACAACAGCGGATATTTGACTCCCTCATCCACGAATGCCTGCAGGGCTGCTTCCCAGTCTGCGAGTGTTACAGGAAGCGGAATGCCCCTCTTCTCAAGTATGTCGCCGCGCAGTGCAAATCCCATCCACGGATATTCGGCAGGGTCGGTAAGCGAGTAGATCGACCACATGTTGCCTGCGTCGGTGACTGTCTGCTTTGCGATATGCGGTTTCGAACGTCTTGCGGAATAGTTGGGCGCGTACTTCTCGACAAGCTCGTTCAGACGGAGGAATACGCCGTCTTCAACGGCCTTGTCGGGACCGCCGGTATATGCCGCAGCGTCGGAAGCCGGGCGAACGATATCGGTGTAGTCACCCGAGTTCAGCATCAGGTTATATGCTGTCGTTGCGTCGGCGGATGATGCTTCCTGGAACTTCAGGAGTACATTCGTCCTTCTGGCAAGCTCTTTTGTGAATTCCGATTCGTTCATGGACGCTATGTAGTCTGCCGTGAAAGTCTGCCAAATCGACAGCTCGATCGGCGTTTCACTGAGCATCGGATAGGGCAGGGTATCTTCCTCTTCTTCCTGACCTGAGGGTGTTCCGGACGGTGTTTGTGTAACACTTGGCCCTTTAGTTTCCTCTGGCTTCTTCTCTTCGCTCTTGCAGCCTGCAAAAAGGCCGACAATCAGCAGCAGAGAAATCAAGATGGCAAGAAGCCTTGAGTATTTTCTCATGATGTAACTCCTTTCGTTTGTAAGATCATTATCTGAAACTTTCGTACGTTTGCATCCATGGGGCAACCGCACGAAAAATTTCATACCAGACAGTAACATTCAGGATTTCAGGTATCTTCCGGAATCATCATCGAGCTCTGTTCCCCCAAAGAGATAATAAAAAGATTATCATTACATCTTTTTACTGTCAATGTCTATATTACCTATATCTGTGTTGCCGTTTTTGTCGAAAATTACGAAGAAGCAAATTGTCAACATGCCGGTTCTGTTAGTGTTGGTCATAACAAAAGTATATCGTTGTAATAATCAGCAAAAACAAGCCGCAAAAGCCTCATTGAAAATCGGCATGTCGGTGTGATGGATTTATTGAAGCGACATATAGTTACATCTTAACATGTGCAAATGTACATGGTCTGCTCTTTTTATGCTCGTCCTCATCCGGACTTTGATATTGGAAGGATCAGACAGGACGGATGATCCTTTCCGAAGTATACGGTTTGATTCGCCTTCCTGGTCTTCTCCTGGAGCGACCAGATGCCCGGGAAGTTCGAATGCACCGCATACTCGGGGAAATTCGACGACGATATGTCGACCCGGATGCGGGACCCTTTCCGGATCCTCCAGGCCACATCCCAGGTGTCTATGACGATTTCCACTACGCTGTTTGGCGTGTATGTGATCCTCTCCGGAGATCCGTTCCTGTAAGCAAGTGTTGTTATCCCGTTTCGAATGTTATATGCGCTTCCGTCCGGGAATACCTCCATTACTTTGATGGTGAAAGCGGTATCTTCCGCGTCGGAGGACACAAAGAGCCTCGCTTTTATCTGACCGATGATATCGAGTTCGGTTTCTACCGGCTCCGAAACAAAGCTGATCACGTCATCCCTGAACCCGCATTCGGGTTGTTTCAGGCTTCCTATCTCGCTCTGTGTGGCAAACAGCGATTCCGCACCGTGGGACGGCACCGGATCGTCAGGGTCATACACATATCCTGTTTGCCCATCTGCCTGCGGCTCGGCTTCCAATGCGTAAGCACGGTCTGCCGCCGACCGGCCGGAAAGGTAGAAGCAGGCCTCTTCATCAGGTACGAACGGGTAAGAGCTGCGCTCCAGCCACTCATCCGCACCGATCATATAGAAACGTACCTTGGGCTCCGGAAGTTCTTTGTTCTTAAGGGTCGCTGTGAACCAATCAAGAGTCTTCAGGGCGGAATTTCCGTGGGCGTTCCTGTGCGTATGGCCATAAATGCACGGCATGCCGCTGTGGTTCCACGGCCCGATTTCTAGCACGGAATGCGCTTTTGCCTTTTCCGAAAGGGCAATATATGACTTCAGGGCTGAACCCAGATGGTGGTCATACCATCCCTCCCCGATATAGACCGGAATATTTATTTTCCTGGGAATCTGGCTCAACATGTACCAAAAACCTTCGTTCCAGTATGGGTCGGTACGGCTGGTGTTTGTGATCCAGTCGCGGTACCAGTCCAGTTCCCCGCCCCACAGCGCTTTATCCACCTCTACATGCGGCCTGTAGCGGCATGACTCCATATAATCGGCGGTTATCGGCCTGCCCGCATTCCCCATCGCCCACGCCGTAAGGATGTCGTGCCGGAAAAGGCCGTCCTTATATGCGGAAGTATGGCGGTCGGTCCCATAGACGGTCAGGTACAGGGATTTGACCTTTTCGGGCAGGATGTCGGCCATGACCCACCCCGTGAAGGCAAGGTATGATGCCCCCTGGTACCCCATGCACTCGATCCTGTCCATTCCGTTGAGGTGATCCAGGAAATCCTTCCCGTCGCTGCGATCATTGTCGTTCGGACGCCAAATGCCTTCAGATCCGCCGACCCCGCGGCAGTATTGATACACGAATCCGAATCCCCGCTTTGCGAGTTCTTCGGCGTTGATGCGTATCATTCTTTCCATATCCGGATAGCATGTCCGCTGGACTATTGTCGGAAAAGACTTCTTCCCGTCGGTCTTCGGAAAATAAAAAACCGTACGAAGCCTCACGCCGTCCCGGACGGGCAGCATCTCCTCGAAGCATTCGACCTCGTCATATTCAACAGGATACGGAGCTTCTTCATATTGCTTTCTTATAAACGCTATCATCTGCTCAAAAAGAGCGTTTTGGTTTTCCTGGTTTGCCACTTTTACATCTCCCGACAAACAAGACGTATATCGTTGTACCCATTATAGTGGATTGATTTTTATTTGTCAATTTATTTTCGGAAATAATAAGCGGATATTGTCGATATTTGCTGATCTTATCCCTGTCGTCATGATAAGGATGATTATATGGATCCTGCAATCGGTGTTCATACCCCATCAATACTGTTGTTTCACATGTTTGTTATTGTTATAACGTTTTTCGAATTCTGATATTGATATAACGATTGTTAAAAATACTTATTCTGAGGATCCAATGTTTCAATGACCTGATCTGCGACACCTTTGCTTCAGATTTTGATTTTTCGGCATTATGGTTTCGAATTTCGACAATGCGAAGCTTTATTTCAAATGCTGACATTTCGATAGCATTTGATCCGGATATTCTATTTTTCAATATCGAGATAACGTTTCGTATTTGTCTGTTTGATAATATCGCTTCAGATATTCGATACTGCGAAAATCCCGCGCTCAAGCAAAAAGAGCAGTTTCCGAATTTTCGCACGGAATACTGCTCTTATATTATTGCCTCATGTATTATTGTACATAATTAAATCAGCTAAAGATCTTTTCCTCAATAACTTAAGATCTTTCGTAATATTATCCGATATATGACAGAATTACCCGCCATCCTTTCCTAAATACCCGTCTGAAATATCTTCGGGCATGATGTTTTCCCTGGCTACGAAGGCATTGTAATCTATCAGGCGGCTGTTGTATCCGAGGTTGGTGATGTAAATATCCTCATATCCTTTGTCGTTCATCAGGTCCACTTCGCGAAATGGTATATCATCTTCTACGTTGAACATGCGAACGACAGGCCGCATCTTGTTTTCGTTGTTCCTTATCACGATAGCCGGACAGCCATTCGACAACTCCACCATAGTGCCGACCGGGTATGGGACGACTATCTTGAGGAAAGCGTCGATTATCTCAGGGTCAAAGTGGATCCCCCTGTACTTTACGAGATATTCGATCGCCTCATCGGGGAACCACGCTTTACGGTAAGGTCTGACCGAAGTAAGAGCGTCGTATACGTCCGCGACCGCCAAAATGCGCCCGTAAACCGGTATGTCGGTGCCGGAGAGCCCCCTCGGATATCCGGTCCCGTTGAATCGCTCGTGGTGGCTCAGGATGCCGTTGAGTACGAAGCTCGAGATCGAATGGCCGCTTTTGAGCCGTTCGACCGCCATTTCGGGGTGGAGCCTGATCGTTGCATATTCTTCATCGGTAAGCCTTCCAGGCTTGTTTATCAGATCGATCGAAATTTCTGTCTTGCCGATATCGTGAAGCAGCGCACCGGTCGCAAGGTCCATCAACAGAGATGTGCTGTATCCCAGCTTATGACCGATGGCTACGCTGAATATCGCAACTGACAGTGAATGCCGATATGTATAGTCGTCGTAATTCTGCAGATCCAGGAAGTCTATCAGGATTTCATCGCTTTCGAGTATCTGGAGCACCAATTCCTTTGCGATTTCCTTGACAAGCGAAAGATTGTCCATCGATATCTTCCTTGTCACCGAAACCTCGTCGAAAACCTTCTTTATTCCGTTAAGGGCTTTCTTTTTCAGCATCTGCCCTATGATCTCACCGGGTTCGATGTCCTTTGTAAATTCGGTGTCGATATAGCAACCGCTCAGACTTCTCTCTTCGAGCCGGCGGATGATGCAGTTGGTCAGAACCGATCCCTTTGTCACCAATGGTAAAGGTGAGTTGTCATATGATGATACGATCGTTTTCGCTACAACCATTCCCGGTTTAAGTGAACTTGTCGGTACGAATATCATATATCTGTATCCTCACAACCCTATACTATTGCTTATAATATCTTAAAAGGCCAAAATAAGTCAAGTCATTATATCAATTTTGTTTCATATAAATCATTTTTGCATCAAATACTGACACGATTTAAAAATGCACAACTAAAATTATAACATAATTTAAAACTTTTTGCATTTTTACGTTGCGTACAGGTTAAAACAACTATATAATATATCAACGGGAGTGTCTGTGATTGATTCAATTGCGGAATATCCACAAGCGTTACCAAATGGGTGAGAATGCGGTAGATGCCCTTCGCGGTGTCAGCCTTGATATCGCAAGGGGCGATTTTATGTCGATAGTAGGCGCGTCCGGTTCAGGAAAAACGACACTGATGAACATCATCGGCTGTTTGGACATCCCGACCAGCGGCCGTTACATCCTTGAGGACGAGGACGTGTCGAAATTCGGCAGGGATCGCCTGGCAGAGCTTCGAAACAAAAAGATCGGATTCATATTCCAGAATTTCAACCTGCTTGGCCGCCTGACTGCGCTGGAGAACGTAGAAATGCCTCTCATTTTCCGCGGGGAGGACAAGGCTGTCCGCCGGGAAAAGGCAGCGTTGGCCCTGAAGCGCGTCGGGCTTGAAAACCGAATGGACCATAAGCCGAATCAGCTTTCGGGAGGGCAGCAGCAGCGTGTCGCAATAGCGCGCGCCATCGTAGGGGAACCTTCCGTCCTGCTTGCGGACGAGCCCACCGGAAATTTGGATACAGCCTCCGGACAGGAAATCCTGCGGCTTCTTGCTTCGCTGAACGACTGCGGGACCACCATAGTCCTTATAACTCATGATCCGAATATAGCGGCCTTCAGTCGCCGGAGCATCATGCTCTCCGACGGCCGTATTGTTTCAAGCCGGACTTATTGAGCGAAAAGGCAGCCTGAACGGATTCCGCGCCCATATATGAGAAACGACATTTTTGGGGAGGTATCGTATGACAAGAAGGGACAAGACAAACTACTACCTTGATATAGCGGAAACCGTTCTTGAGCGCAGCACATGCCTCAGGCTCAAATACGGCGCGATCATCGTCAAGAACGATGAAATCGTGTCCACCGGGTACAACGGTGCGCCGCGAGGCCGCGCCAATTGCAGCGATCTGGGCACTTGTGTCAGAGATAAACTGAATATACCATCCGGACATCGGTATGAACTGTGCAGATCGGTCCATGCCGAGGCTAATGCCATAATCTCCGCCTCACGTGAACAAACCATAGGATCAACGCTCTACCTTGCATGTCGGAGCGCCAAAACAGGCGAACTGGTATCGGGAACTACCAGTTGCGCCATGTGCAAGCGCCTGATAATCAACGCAGGTATCTCCCAGGTCATCGTACGGGAAACAAAGGACGACTATACCGTATACGACGTGGCCGACTGGATCCGCGACGACGACACAATATTTGAATTGTAAATATATCGCCATATGTCGTGGTCGGCGATTCAGGAAAATATACAGAAAGAAACGAAAGGGAGCTAGTCTTGAAAGAAAGTATTTTGTTCCGTTCGGCTGAGGAATTGCGCGAATGGTTCAGGAAAAATCACAAATCTGCGCCGGGCCTCTGGATCCGGTTGAAATATGAACCCGAAGAAAACGAACTGACACAGGAGGAAGCCCTTAGGATCGCCCTCTGCTTCGGATGGGTCGATGACAGGATCAAACGGATAGACGATACATTTTACCGCAAAAAGTTCATACCGCGCAGGGAAGGGAGCCCGTGGAGCGACGAACATAAAATGATCGTCCGCGACCTCGAAGAAAAAGGCCTTCTCGAAAAGGCGGGCCAGGAAGCGGTCGCCCAGGCCAAGCTTGACGGTTCCTGGAACAGCTCGTCCAACTCTCCTGCGACGGACGCCATGCTCGAACAGTTCACTGCGGTATTGAGGCCGCATGAGCCTGCGTTTACAAACTTCCTCAGGCTTCCGCCTGCTTCTCAGCGCACATATGCCATCAACTACTGCACGGCCAAACGTGAAGATACACGCGCCAGGAGACTTTCTGCGATCATTGAAAAACTGAGTACGGATGCCGTCCCCAGGAACGCATCGCAGAAGAAAAGGTAAAGTTTCCTTGTCCCGCGGCATTGGGCATGGAGACAGGCTATCTGACATAGGAGGTGGACATGGAGACAGTTTCTTTGTCCCGCAACATAAGACACGGACATTGAAACAGGTTCTTTGTCCCCATAACGTAAGACGTGGACATGAAAACAGGTTCTTTGTCCCCATAACATAAGACATGGACATGAAAACAGGTTCTTTGTCCCCATAACATAAGACATGGAACCAGATCCATTGTCCTGCGATATTGAACATAAGACGAAAAAAGGCTGTCTGCCCCGGATCTTCTCAAGGGCACACAGCCTTATTTGCTTGCTATTTTGTAAAGGTGAACGCCTATGCGGTTTGCGCGGCCCGAGGGAGTTCCCTTATGATGCCCATCGGTGTCTGCTGCCCGCTTTGTCCGAGCGGATTGTCCCTGAGGACCGCCTCATAATGCTTCCTGTCCAGTGACGGATCAGATGACCCCAATATGCGGCCGGCAAGGTCGTTTATGTCCACGATGAGGACCTTGACGCCCAGCCTTGCGGAGGTCTCGGCCGCCACTTTGTCCGGGTCCTGGGGGCCCAGAACGACGCACTCGTTATAAGGCGGCAAAGTATAGGGTGTCGGGCCGTCGATGGACTCGGCTTTATATCCTGCTATCTTGTAAAACCATCCGCGTTTCCCGAACAATTTGCCTATCGCGCTGATAAACGCTGCAAACAGTATACGCAGGACCCCGCACTCGCGAAGCGCCATTTCCATGGTCTCGGGCATCGACAACCCGATGCCGTACGGGGATCTGTAAACAAACCTCGACAGCAGGCGTGCAAGCCATGACGGCTTGATGTCCTTCAGCGGTATAGCCCGCTTTTGCGAACAGGCCACCGACTTCTCCGAGATGAAGAGTATGTCCCCTTCCCTAAGGTACTTCGCCGCATACTTCTCGGCGACATCGGGAATGTTGTCCTTATCGGTTATGACATGTGTCCTGATCGGGTATCTTCCGTAGAGTTTACCGTCAACCTCGATCGTTTCGCTCTTGCCTTCGTTTGGCTTCAACTCGTCGCTGCCGTCGTTGCGTACCGGCTCATCTCTGCCTTCGTTTCGTTTGAACTCGTCCATAGTAACGCCTCTTTCCGATCCTGATATGATTCAGCTTCAATGACGAAAAATACTTTTCGACGTCGGTTTAACGCAGTTCTTATCCCGCATTTATTCCACTTCGACCGCCGACGGTGACGAAACTATACATATATAACTTGTACCCGCATTGAATACAAGCTCGCTGCCGTCAGCTTTTGCATATTTAAAGGGCGACGTATATGAATCCTTTGACCACTTTATGTCTGTCATCTTCCCGTTGACGGCATATATGCCGTCTCCGCTGCCCACAAGGTCGATCTCCATTCGCCCGTAAGCATCCCCCTTGATCGGTGTGATTTTGGCATAAAGAACAAGTACGTTTTTTATATTGAGCTGCTCGTTGCAACCGGCATCCATATGCTTCTTGCCGTACTGCGAAACATAGTATCTTCCGCTCTCCTCGTCGTAACTGAAAACAGCCGTCTTGTACTGCGACATCTTTACCGATATTTCCTTTGCGCTGATGCCTTCCAGCTGCACTTCAGGCGCAAACTTTACCGGATATGTATATCCTTCTTTGTGCTCGGTCCTGAAACTCGCTTTGGCTATCGTTTTTTCTATCCTTTCGCCGTCCGTCATCAGGCTGTGCTCGAGTCCGTTATTTTTTCTCCTTTCCGCATCGCGGTAATAAAGGCTCCCTTCGTATCCCCCCCTGATGGCGTCCAGCGACGTCACTCCTCTGGTCTTTATATCTTCATAAGCCATTTCGCTTGCGCCCGCATGGAGGAGCAGAGCGTCATGGCCCTGCGCGATATCCAGATAATAACTGCGTGTCGAGCGGACGGATCCTATGATGCCGGCCAGTGAAGGGTTTTTCATTACTGCGACCAGACGCGTGATCCCTCCCTCTGCGACCGCCTCGTATATGATGTCCGCACTCATGAGGCCATACTGCGGAAGGGCTTGCTTTATGTTGTTTATCATGATCGCTACCGGCCTGCGGTTCAGGTACGCTTCATCCATGGGCAGCCCTGTCAGTGGATTGAGGATTTCGGGCTCCGGCTCAGGTGTCTCTGTCGGTGTCGGTGTTGGTGTCGGAGTGGGTGTTGGCGTCGGAGTCGGTGTTTCTGCAACGGCAGGCTCCGGTGACTGCGAAGCCTCGGGTTCGTCCTCCGAGCATGCCCCCAGGCCGAGCAACATTGTCCCCAATAACATTATAACCAGAAAAAGGGTGATCTTCTTCATTTTTTATACCTCCGCATGAGTACGACATAAACGTGGGGCCGCCCGCGTCTTCACAAGTTTAGCACAAAAAAAGACCGTATACAACATTATTTGCGTGCCGGAACTTCATATTATTTGCTATACCGTGTGGAAGTCGTTTGCAAATTGTGTTATTATTGATTCAAGACAAAACCCGGAAGGAAAGTGAACATGGAACTGCGAAGAAGCCTTTTGCGGGATGAACTTGAGATAAAAACCTACATCCTGTTCATACTCAAGCACTTCTACGAACCCGTTCCTGTTGAAGTGCTCAACGAGCTGTCTCTCGACAGGGTATCCAACTACTTCGAATTCATGGATGCGCTCCATGACCTGAAGAACAGCGGCATGGTCGATGAGATAAACCACAACTACATGATAACCGTCAAGGGCAGATACATGCTGCAGGCCGTGGAGAAAAGCCTGCGCCATTCGACCCGCCGCCATGTCAGTGAGGAAGTCGAGAAGATAATAGCAAAAAGAAGGCGCGATCATGCCATAACCGCAAACGTCCGGCAGGACGGGGACTCTTACAGGATCGATCTTGCCCTCGATGCCGACCACGGCCCCATCCTGAAGCTTGAGCTCCGTACCTTTGACAAAAGCAGCGCCGATAAACTTGCCGCAAGTTTCCGGGCAAAGGCCGAAAAGGTCTATCTGAACATCATCGATACGCTGACCGAAAGTGAAGAGGATACCTGAGCCTAGCTACCCAGGCCGTTTCTTATGTAGTAGAAGATATACTGCTGGGCAATCCCCGCATCCTCGCCAAAGATCGAGCTGTCGAAGGCTTTCCCTCCGAAATGCTTCCCGATCGCCCTCCGGACCCACACATCGACGGGGAACGCGTCCATTTTCCCGCAGCCGAACAGGGCTACGCAGCTTGCCACCTTTATCCCCACTCCCTTTAGCCGGGTAAGCGTTTCCAATACTTCATCCGTCGCCATCTTATCCAGTCCGTCCAGAGGCAGCCTTCCCAGGGTTATCTCTCGTGCAGCATTAAGGATGTATTCACTCCTGTATCCCGCCCGCAGGCATTCAAGGTCACTGATCTCAAGTTCCGCTACCCTTTCGGGCGACGGGAACAGGTGATATGTCCTGCCTTCATAGGTGACCGTATCGCCGCAGAGAGTACACAGGCGCTCGACGATCCCCTTGATGCGCCCTATATTGTTGCACTGCGAAATGATAAAGGAGCACAGAGTCTCCCAGATTTCCTGCCGCAGGATCCTTATGCCCTTGCCGAACTCGGCGGCCTGCGACATAAACGGATTTATCGAGACCCTGCGCCGGGCGGCACCGTAATCTCTTTCAAGGTCAAAATACTGCGCCCATATATTTTGAAAGTCGCTTTCCGGGCATCCGAAATAAAGCTGTCCGCCGTCTTCAAAGAGCCGCAGGGCCTTTCCCCGCGCGATGCCCAACCAGCTGCCGTCTTCCTGCATGTTCCATCGAAAGCACTGCCCGCACTCGAATATTTTTTTGGCGTTGAAATCTTCCGGTTTGTCTATTGCTACAAAGCCGTTTTCGATCCTGTATTTCATATAAGAGTTCCTTATGTAATGATTTCCCTGACTGATGTTCCGCTTAATGTCGTCGATCCTCTTAGTGCCGGTAGATAATTTGATTCCCCTGTTTATACTTTTCTCTTTATCTTTATCTTTTTATCTTTATCTCATATCTTTGATTTTTGGATCAGCTGACATATTTCGATTTTCCTGTTGACAATTAATTATACGCTTAAAGGGACAGTGAAGCAAGATGATAGAAAAGAATTACACGATACCAATAAATGAGGAATTCGACAAGTACGACTCATGCCCGGTCTGCAGGCTGCATGAGAAGTTCGAAAGGCAGAGCCTTGAATATATAATGGGCGCCGCGATGATGGAGCCCGACGTGCGCATCGAAACAAATGAGTCTGGCTTTTGCGCCAGGCACTACCGCGATATGCTCTCAATGAGAAACAGGCTAAGCCTGGCTCTTATCCTGGAGACACACCTCAGGGAGATCGAAAAACTGTTTGAGGAAGTGTCCGGCGGTTCAAAGAAGCAAGCCCAGGCAGCTGCCCATAAGCTTGCAGGCATGGCGGACGATTGCTTCCTGTGCCGCAGGATAGAAAGCACTCTAGAGAAGTACTGCAGCAATATCGTCTATCTGTGGAAGGCAGAACCCGAATTTCGCGAGAAACTGCTCAGGCAGCCCAAGTTCTGCTTTGCGCATGCCGCCGCGCTTCTGAAGAGCGGACTGGAGCATCTTTCCTCAAAGCAGTTTGCCAGCTTTGCTGCCGACATCGGTTCCGTCGCCGGAAAAGACCTCAGGGTCCGCTCCGATGAGGTCTCCCGTTTCTGCAAGAGCTTTGATTACAGGTACTCCGGCGAGGACCTGGGCGAAGCAAAGCAGGCCTGCGAACACGCGGTCGAATGGCTGACTGGCTCCACGGATACCTGATCTGATAAATAACGAAAACATGATAAAAACGCTCTAGCCTTTGATAGGCAGAGCGTTTTTTACTTCACCGAACCGTCCGCTCGTCATCCCGATCGCACCGGTCAGCGGCATGAAATCATTCAAAATTTTCAAATCGAAAAAGCATGTATTCTTAAGGCGGTTTTGGCAAAGATAAATATAAACGATCATCAAAATTCTCCGGAGGTCCATATGCAGTCGAAACGCATCGGATATTCTACCTTATGCTTTCAAAATCCGCCGTCGGTCATCGGATTTGCAAGCGTGGTAGGCAAAAAAGAAGGAGAAGGTCCGCTGGCCGGATATTTTGATTATATCAACAACGATACCTCATTTGGCGAAAAGACATGGGAAAAAGCCGAATCGAGGATGCAGAAGGACGCGCTGACCATTGCCTCCAACAAGGCAAATCAGCCCATCAGCGCGATCCAGTATATTTTTGCGGGCGACCTGATCAACCAGTGCATATCTTCATCATTTGCCATAAGGGAGTTCAAAATACCTTTCTTCGGCCTGTATGGTGCATGCTCTACCATGGCGGAGGGACTCGGCCTTGCTGCCATGACAATTGACGGAGGATATGCAGCTCTCGCAGCAGTACTTACATCGTCGCATTTCTGTTCAGCCGAAAGGCAGTACAGGACCCCGTTGGAATATGGAGCGCAAAGAGCTCCGACAGCCCAATGGACGGTTACCGGCTCGGGCTGCGTACTGCTTTCGGATAACGGTCCCGGTCCTTATATCACCCACTTCACGGCCGGAAAGATCATCGATCTCGGCATAACCGACACAAACAACATGGGCGCTGCCATGGCACCCGCGGCTCATTCCACCTTGCTGGCATTTTTCCAGGATACGAACACCCAGCCTTCCGATTACGACCTTATAGTCACCGGGGATCTGGGTAAGGTCGGCCACGCCATCGTCACCGATCTGCTCAGGGACGACGGGATACAATTCTGCGGAAACTTCAACGACTGCGGGTTGATGATATACGACCTGGAAAAGCAGGACGTCCATGCGGGCGGATCGGGCTGCGGCTGCTCGGCGGTAGTGCTTTGCTCAAAGATCATCAAGGATATGCAGGCAGGGATCCTCAACAAAGTCCTGTTCGCCGGGACCGGCGCGCTGCACAGCCCCGTTTCGGCTCAGCAGGGAGAAAGCGTGCCGGGAATCTGCCATGCCGTGTGCCTTTCTTCAAAAAAACAATGACATAAGGAGCTGTCAGAGATGGAGTATATAAAATCGTTTGTCGTTGGCGGAGCGCTATGCGTCATAGGACAGATTCTTATAGACAAGACAAGACTCACACCTGCCCGTATACTCGTCATCTACGTCGTAAGCGGAGTCCTGCTGACCGCACTGGGCATCTACGACCATCTGGTCCAGTGGGCCGGCGCGGGTGCAACCATCCCGCTGACCGGATTCGGATATACTCTGGCCACAGGAGTCGCAAGAGAAGTTGGCGACAGGGGGATCCTGGGGGTCATCACCGGAGGACTCAAGGCTACAGCAGCCGGCATAAGCGCGGCGATCTTCTTCGGCTTTTTGGCGGCGCTTCTTTCAAAGCCGGCAGACAAGTCATGAAACTACGTCTTTTTCCTGGCGATCTCCTTATACTTTTTCTGCGTTGCAAGCCCTCCCCTGAGGTGCCGCTCGGCTTTATTGATCTCCATTATTTCTTTTACCTGGAGATACAGGGAGCGATTGATGTTCTGAAGCCTTTCAGTCAGATCCTTATGTACCGTAGACTTACTTATTCCAAACTTCCGGGCGGCGGCCCTCACCGTTGCCCGGTTTTCAATTATGTAAACGGCCAAATCGGCGGCTCTCTGTTCAATATTTCCTTTCAATCGAAGCCCTCCCCGTCAAGCAAACTGTAAAGCATTCCTGACATAACTATATGCGTTATTTGTGAAAGATATTTCCACAAGTGTACGGGAAAAGTTCATGAGTCCTTGTATTTGATCAATAAATAACGGATTTTTGCCGGGGCGCCTGTCACTATATTTATATGACGGACCCGGAAGACGAAAAACCGATGCCGCCTGTTTGTGTATTATTATCAAGAGACTTGAATGAGCGCTGTATTTTTATGCATATTAATAACGAACTAAATGCATATTTTAAGATCGGTATTGCATTATTATAAAAATAGATGTATAATTATAAACACCAACAGGGAGATATAAACTGACTGACAGGGAGATATGCGATATGAAAAACACTTTCAAACTTTTTGCAATACTCGCAGCAGCACTGATGCTTGCCGGGATGTTTGCCGGCTGTTCGGAATCGGATACCCTTGTAATGGCCACCAATGCCGAGTTCCCCCCGTACGAGTACTATGACGGCGACAAGATCGTAGGTATCGACGTCGAGATCGCGGAAGCCATTGCCGAAAAGCTGGGCAGGAAGCTGGTCATCGAAGACATCGCTTTTGACTCGATCATTCCCGCCGTCCAGTCCGGGAAGGCAGACATGGGTGTTGCCGGCATGACCGTCACTGCAGACCGCCTGCAGAACGTCGACTTCTCCGATACATACGTGACCGCTTCCCAGGTCATCATCGTCCACAAGGACAATACTGATATCAACAGTCCGGATGACCTTGTCGGGAAGACCATAGGAGTTCAGCTCGGAACGACCGGCGATATTTATGCGGAAGACGAAGACATAGAAGGCGCGACACTGGAGAGGTACAACAAGGGCTTTGAGGCCGTCCAGGCGCTCCAGCAGAAGAAGATCGACGCCGTCATCATCGACGACCAGCCGGCAAAGTACTTCGCAGAGCAAAACCCCGACATAAAAGTCATTGACGAGCCGTTCACCGTTGAAGACTATGCGATAGCCGTCAAGAAAGGAAACACGGAGCTTCTCAAGAAAATAAACGATGCCATCAGGGAACTGAAAGCTTCGGGCAAACTGCAAGAGATATTTGACAAATATATCGGCGACTGATATCATTATTTGACTGCTTGAATATTCGAAAGGGTGCTTCCGATGGTTGTGTATAACTCTGTTATCGTTGATTGGTGGAATAAAGTCTCACGCTCGTTCTACCAGAATTTTATCGACGCCAACCGTTGGAAGTACCTTTACAACGGGCTTGGAGTCACGCTGCAGATCGCGTTTTTCGCGGTACTGCTGGGCATAGCGATAGGAGTGATCGTCTCGTCGATCCGCTCCACGTATGAACTCAACGATAAGCGCGGACCGGTTCTGAGGTTCGGCAATTTCTTATGCAAAATATACATTACCGTAATACGGGGAACGCCGGTGCTCCTCCAGCTCCTCATAATCTACTTCGTGATTTTTGCGTCCGTCCGGATCGACAAGGTTTTGACCGCCAGCATAGCTTTCGGCATAAACTCGGGAGCATATGTCGCGGAAATTTTCCGTTCGGGCATAATGTCGATAGACAAAGGACAGTTCGAAGCGGGGCGCAGCCTCGGACTGAACTACCTGCAGACCATGCGGTATATCATACTGCCCCAGGCCTTCAAAAATATACTTCCGGCACTCGGCAACGAGTTTATAGTTCTCATTAAAGAGACCTCGATAGCGGGATATATCGGCATGCATGATCTGACAAAGGGTGCCGATATCATAAGGAGCCAGACCTACGCTCCGTTCCCCCCTCTTCTGGCTGCCGGGATCATTTATCTGGTCATAGTCGTGGGTCTTACTTCGCTTGTGACCCGTCTCGAAAGGAGGCTTAGGAGCAGTGACCACTAATGGAACTCCGCTTATAGAGGTTCAAAACCTGGTCAAGACTTTCGGCAGTACAAAAGCCCTCAACGAAGTCTCGACCAGTATACACAAGGGAGAAGTCGTCGTTGTGATCGGGCCTTCCGGTTCCGGCAAGAGCACCTTCCTGCGCTGCCTGAATCTGCTCGAAGTGCCTACATCCGGCCGTATCCTGTTCGACGGGACGGATATTACCGACCCCAATGTGAATATCAACCTGCACCGTCAAAAAATGGGGATGGTCTTTCAGCTGTTCAATTTGTTCCCGCATATGACCGTCCTGAAAAACCTTACCCTTGCCCCGATAAAGCTGTTGAAAAAAACTCCCGAACAGGCACGGGAGACCGCAATGGCTCTGTTGTCGCGGGTGGGGCTTGCGGACAGGGCGTCATCATATCCGTCGCAGCTATCGGGAGGGCAAAAACAGCGTATAGCCATCGTGCGTGCTTTGTGCATGGAGCCCGAGGTCATGCTCTTTGACGAGCCGACCTCCGCACTCGATCCTGAGATGGTAGGTGAGGTGCTCGACGTCATGAAGGACCTGGCAAAAAACAACATGACGATGGTCGTCGTGACGCATGAGATGGGGTTTGCCCGGGAGGTCGCGACCCGGCTGCTGTTCATGGACGAAGGGAAAATACTCGAAGACAACACGCCGGCTGAGTTTTTTGCAAACCCGCAGCATTCGCGCGCCAGGGAGTTTTTGAGCAAGGTTCTATAGGAAGCTGTTATATTTCCTCCGTTGTTCTCAAACCTCCTAACATATCATAAAATTCTGAAAAATAGCCATATTGCCTGGTCTTTTCCGATTATGGCTATTTTTCATGCATCGAACGGACAGGGAAAACAAGAGGCAGGTATGCGCTTCTTGTTTTTTTGTGCCTGAAATGTTATAATTCGACCATAATCAAATCATATCTTCAAAAGGAGGCGGAAAAATGATTTATACCGAGACTGACGGAAGAAACTTCGTGATACTGGTCGACGAAAAACCCGTCCTGTTTCACAGCCCATCCAGTCCGTTCCTGTCCGTCTGCGAAGACGGCAGCCTTATGAACCGCTTCCTTGGCCATATCCCTATACGTGCTGCTCAAAGGCACTATACGGCCCTGGATAACGTTTCCTACGATCCCGAACTGGGCATACTGCGATTCTACCACGGTTCCCGCTCTGTCTCCTTTTCGGTAAAGGAGAGCGGCAAAGGTGCCTTGCAGCTCTCGCCCATGAAGCTGTCCCATTCGTTTGCCCACCTGCGCTTTCACTTTGCCACAAGCCAGGACGAGCCCATATTCGGATGCGGCGGCAACACTGTAAGCCCCAATCTTCGCGGAAGGCATATAAACATCAGGGGCGGATGCGGCACTGCGGGCGGAGATATGCCGCATCCGATAGAGATCCTCGGAAAATATTCCGGCGGCAGCGATGTCAATGCTCCGGTTTTCGCCATCCCTTCCTTCTTTACGGGAAGCCTTTTCTTCTGCTCTTTCTGGTTTGGCGGAGCTTCGAATTTCGACTTTACGCACCGCAGCTACATAACCGCCGATTTTGCCGGAATCCCTGAAAAGATCGTGCTTGGCAAGGCCGAAACCGTCAAGGAAGTGCACAGCCACCAGGCTGAGCTGTACGGAAAGCGGTGCTCGCTTCCCGTGTGGTACCAGAGCGGGATCATCGCCGGCATAAGCGGCGGCTACGAGATGCTGCTTGAAGCGCTGGAGACCTTCAAAAAAGCGGAAATCCCCGTTTCTTCCCTTTACATACGCGATTGGACGGGATCCCGCCGAATAGGTCATTCCGAAGTCGAGTTCTGGGACTGGGTATGGAACAGGGAGTACTACCCGCACCTCGACGAAGTGATACGTGAGCTTTCGGATCACAACATCAATACCCTTTGCTATATAAACCCCCATCTGGCAATGGAAGGCAGGCTTTATGCCGAAGCCTCGAAAAACGGATACCTTATAAAGGACTCCGACGGGACCAACCTCCTGTCTGACATGGGCGGGTTCATGGCCGGACATATCGACCTTACGAACCAAAAGGCCTGTCAATGGATCCGCCAGATACTCGTGGACAACGTGTTTTCGCTCGGATTTTCGGGCGTCATCACAGACATGATGCATTTCCTGCCGGCAAACAGCGTGCTGAACGGCAACACGACACCGGCAAAGGTCTACAATTACTGGCCGGCACTGTGGACAAAAATAGTCCGGTCCGCGGCCGAACAGTGCGGCATCGACCCCGTCTGCATCATCGATTCCGGGTCGATAGGCTGCTCTGCTTCCCTGATCAGCGCCAACGGGAGCCGTGTTGACTGGCTGCACGGCCACGGCCTGAAGTCCGCTCTCAGCGAGATGCTCTCACTGGGGCTCAGCGGCGCAGGGCCCGCTCATTGCGATTTCGGGGCATATGCTCACCTGATCCCTCAATCGCTGGTGACCGAGCAGCTCATAAGATGGGCGGAATTTGCCACATTTACGCCCGCCATGCGCACGCACACGCTGCCCAGGTCTTCCCCCGCCTTTTACCAGAACAACCGCGACGCGCTTTTCCAGTTGTCACGTTTCAGCAAGCTGAGATATCACCTTGCTCCTTACATAAACCACTGCATCGAAGAGTATCTCATCGACAAAATACCGCCCATGCGTCACATGTGGGAGGTATTCCCCAACATGGACCGCTCACAGGACATCAGCGACCAGTACATGCTGGGCAGTGAGCTCCTGGTAGCTCCCGTCGTCATAGCAGGGCAGACCTCAAGGCAGGTCGTGTTCCCGGAATTTGAGACTTGGGTGCACCTGTTCAGCGGCAACGTTTATGAGCCGGGCATAAGAAAGGTGGATGCTCCGCTTGGCTCACCGCCCGTGTTCTATAAAAAAGGCGGGAGCCACGAAGCGATCTTCGCATCTCTCGCCTATAAGACCCTGTGATTAATTTTACATCATCGACCCGGACTGTCAGGGAATATGTGTGTGGTCCATAATGTGTTCTTCACAATAGCATGCATATCCCCTGCACAGTGAGCAATAGCGAAACTCCATATCGGGATGATCTGTATCCGTTTTTCCGCAGGTCGTGCAGCGGTGCAGATATCCCCTTTCTTTTTTTATGCTGCGGACTTTGTTCTTGAACGAAACGGTGTTCCTGGCTGTGACACGCTGTCTCCTGAAGAAATATATGAAGTCCTGATAGAAATAGATGAAGTAATTCGCGATCGCTATCAGCGGCAGCAAATTTGCCGGGAACCTGTTCAATAAGATGCCAAAAAGGAAGAAGGCGGCATCGATGTAAGCAAGATATTTGATCTTGATCGGAATGATGAAAAACAGCAATATCTGAAAGTCTGGAAAAAGTGTGGCAAAAGCGAAGAAAAGAGACAGATTGATATAGTGAGCGCTGGCATATGTGTTGGATATAAGTGAATAGATTATTGTAAGGGCGATCCCGGTAAAATAATATACATTGAACTTCAGGATCCCCCACTCCCGCTCAAGCACTGAGCCGACCATGTAGTAGAAGTACAATGTAAGCAACAGCGTAAAAAGGTTCGACGGCATCGGTATGAATACGAACGTTATCAGCCGCCATATCTGCCCCTGCATGATCAAACTCGGGACAAATGTGAAATAATTCACTATTGTATAGCCCCTGTCGGTCATGGACAGCAAAAAAACTATGGCATTGCCTATGACTATATATAGCATAAGGTTTTTGATACCTTTGTGGTTGTTCCTGTTCAGAAAACGCTCAAACCGGTTCAATCCCCTATCCCCTTTCGAAGATCTGATAATGCTGCGTTTTATTTATTCTACCCGTTTTTAACACCTTTGTCCAGAATTTTCATATATAATTGAAGTCCCCTGCAATATATGGTAAAATCATTGCATCCCATGATATTTAGGCACCCGCGTGCCCCGAATGGAGGTTATCATTTTGGATCAACGGCCTTTCCCGGTCGAGCCGATGAGTTCAGGCAAGGTTTTTTCCAGGTCAGTTTCGACCTATCTGAAGAATTTCAAATACTTTGCCATATTTACGCTGCTGTTTTCCGGCATCCTCACTCTGGCGAGTTTTATATCAAATGAGATATATCGCGTTTCCATCGATCTGGATCTCACCGAACTGATCGGACGTTTAAGAAACCAGGACTTCTCCTCGCTGTACGACATGGTCCGGGGGATCGATCAGCTGAGGGCAAGGGCTGTGACTCCAGTGCAGCTGGGCTTGCTGACGTTCGTCGCCTCACTGTTTATATCGCCGTTGGTTTATGGCGGCATTGCGGACATAACCGTCGGGTACTTCCTTGGAGAAAGTCTCACGCCGAAAGAGCGGTTCAAACGTGTCGCTTCGCATTACAAATCGCTCTTTATAACGAATATCTGCACCTTTCTGATCTTTATCGCCTTCATCATCGCACTGGTCACCGTTTTCAGCTCTGTTGCCTTATTGATGACCCTGATCATGGTCGGTCTGAGCGTGTTTACGGGGTTGCTGCTCCTCTTCGCGGCCGCTGTGTTCTTGATAATAGTCATAATATTCTGGTCGTCCGTGATGACAGTTACCTTTGCGATCGTAGTCCGCGAAGACATGACGGGCTTCAGGCCGTTTTTCAGGGCGCTCAGACTGTGTTTCTCCCGCTTCTGGAGGACTGTAGGCATAAACTTGCTCGTATCCCTGGTGACATCCCTGTGCACCCTTGCCGTTACGCTCCTGTTCGGGATCGTGCTGAATATTTTCAATGTAGACGGCATTGTGGAAAGGATATTGGGCCAGGTCGTTGTCCCTCTGCTTCTGAACCCCCTGCTGCATATAGCATTGAGTCTGCACTATGTGTCGCTTCGCATAGAAATGGAAGGATATTTGCAAACCCCATTTTATGCGACCTATACTGGTTATTATCAGAGCCTGGGAGCTGATACCGGTTCAGGCGCAGATGTCAGGACAGAAACCGATGCAAATGCCGGGACAGATGGGATCAATGAAAATGAAAAGGCTCCGGATGATAATAACGGAAACGATTCAGATGATGATCAGCATTAGTTCCTGATCCAACTATGTATATACTGCAACAAAAAATCGCTTCACATGTAGTGGAGCGATTTTTTGCAGGCACTCGATAAAACCTGTACTTGTTAGGGGGTCCATATTATTCGGGAAGTGTTTGAGAAGATGACATACGGTCCGTCTAAACTACTTTCATTTTTATGTTAACATCCCTTTGTTACCAAACTGTGAACGCGTTATAAACATTTTATAAAGTACCGGGACCGCTCTGTTTTAACCGTCGTGTTTATATCTGTCCCTCAGCTTTCGATATCTGTCGCTGAACTCGAACTCCTCAAGCTCCTCGACTTTGAATTCTGTGTGGATGTTTTCGGGCGTCACTATCTCTTTCCAGCGCCTGACAAGCTCCTCGTTCCTGTCTTTGTGGTCCGCGAAAACTCTTTTGTTTGCAAAGTGGTAAAGCCTGTCTTTCTCCAGGATCAGGCACGGAAAAGCGTACATCTTTCCCGCATACTTTTCCTCCATCCACATTATCGTAATGTCCTTATAGACATGCCGCGCGATGTAATGCATTACCTTCCTGCCTATCTTGAGGCTGAAGGGCGGCCTTTTATTCATAAGCCCTTCCGTATAATACTTCAAGCTGCACCCCCGGTGTTATGTTTAAGAGCTGCCCTTGCGAGCAGCTCTCATCGCTTCTTACGAAATGACAACGGTACGATTTCTGCGTCCTGCGCCGTTATGCTTCTTCAAATTCGTCCTTGCCTGCGCCGCACAGAGGGCATACAAAATCTTCCGGGACGTCTTCCCACAGCGTTCCGGGTTCGATTCCCTCGTCGGGAAGCCCTGCGGCTTCGTCATATTCCCAACCGCAGACCGTACATACATACTTTTTCATGTCGTGCCCCTTTCTCCGGCGGTATATTTTAGGTTTTCTGGATCAGGCGGTCCGCCGGTCGCCAAAATCATTGAGTCCTGCGCATATAAAGTTTATCCGCTTTCTTAGGCCGGAATAACGTTTTCCGGCATGTACCTTTTATGGGGATATTATACAAGCCCGCTCCGGTTTTGTAAATAGTATTATTCCCCTGAACGGCAAAAGCTTTGCATCCCTTCAGCGCCTCTCAAGCAGGGGTCTTAGGAATTGCGCCGTATAGGAAGTTTCGTGCTTTGCGACCTCTTCAGGAGTACCGGTGCACACCACGGTTCCTCCCCTGTCCCCTCCGTCGGGCCCCAGGTCTATAATATAATCCGCCATTTTTATGACTTCGAGGTTATGCTCGATGACCACGACCGTGTTCCCACCCTCAACAAGCCTTTCCAGGACATCTATAAGCTTGTGTATATCCGCCATATGCAGACCGGTGGTCGGCTCGTCGAGCACATAAATGGTGTTGCCGGTCGAACGCCTTGAGAGGTAAGTGGCAAGCTTTACACGCTGTGCCTCACCTCCCGAAAGGGTCGTGGAAGGTTGTCCAAGCTTTATATACCCGAGTCCGACGTCGTACAGAGTCTGTATCTTTCGGGCAATGCGAGGAAGGTTCTCAAAGAAGGACAGGGCTTCCTCGACCGTCATTTCCAGGACCTCGTGTATATTCTTTCCCTTGTAGCGCACTTCAAGCGTTTCACGGTTGTATCTTTTCCCTTTGCACACGTCGCAGGGCACATACACGTCCGGAAGGAAGTGCATCTCGATCTTTACCAGGCCGTCGCCCGAGCAGGCCTCGCAGCGTCCGCCACGGACATTGAAGGAGAACCGGCCCGGCCCATAGCCCCGCACCTTGGCATCCTGGGTAGAAGCGAACAGGTCGCGTATGTCGTTGAAAAGCCCGGTATATGTTGCGGGGTTGGAGCGCGGCGTCCGTCCGATCGGGGACTGGTCCACCTCAATTATTTTGTCCAGGTATTCGATGCCTTCTATCCTGTCATGCTTTCCGGGAGTCATATGGGCACCGTTAAGCTCCGCCGCAAGCTTCCGATACAGTATCTCGTTGACGAGAGATGACTTGCCCGAACCCGAAACCCCTGTCACGCAGGTAAAGGTCCCGAGCGGTATGGTAACGTCTATATTCTTCAGGTTGTTCTGCGCGGCACCGCGGATCACTAGTTTCTTGCCGTTGCCTTCCCGGCGCTTTTCGGGAAGCTCTATTTTCTTCCTGCCGCTGAGGTATTGTCCCGTCAGCGACCTATCACATGCCAGTATATCGTCCAGGGTCCCGGCGCAAACCACTTCTCCGCCATGTATGCCCGCTCCCGGCCCAATGTCCACGATATAGTCAGCCGCGCGAATGGTGTCCTCATCATGCTCAACGATTATCAGGGTGTTTCCAAGGTCCCTCAGCCTTGCAAGCGTACTGAGCAGTTTGTTGTTGTCCTTCTGATGGAGTCCGATGGAAGGCTCGTCCAACACATACAGGACGCCCATAAGCGAGGATCCTATTTGCGTTGCAAGCCGTATGCGCTGGCTCTCGCCGCCAGACAGGGTGCCGGCCGAACGCGACAGGGTCAGATACTCCAGACCAACGCTCCTCAGGAAATCCAGCCTCGACAATATCTCCTTGATGACCCTGCCGGCTATCAGCTGCTCGCTTTCGGAAAGTTTCAGGCTCTCTATGAACCGGTATGCGGCTACGATGGACATGTCGCAGAACTGTGCTATGTTTATGCCGCCCACCGTTACGGCAAGGACCTCTTTGCGCAGGCGTTTTCCCTCGCAATCGGGGCAGGGTATTTCGCTCATGCACTCTTCGATGCCGGCACGCGCGGCATCCGACTGGGTCTCCCTGTAGCGCCGCTCCAGGTTGTTTGCCAGTCCCTCAAAGGCGTTGTAATATACGGAGCTTCGTCCGCCGGCATTGTACGTCAATTTCAGCTTTTTCCCGCCCGTTCCGTACATCAGGGCGTTGTATGCCTCTTCGGAAAACTCGCAGACCGGAGTATCCAGCGAAAAACCGTATTCGGCGCCAAGCGCTTCATAATACATGCGAGCAATGCTGCCTTCACTTACTCCGCTCCACCCGTTGCAGACCACCGCTCCGTCCTGAAGCGAGAGATTCTTGTCGGGTATGATCTTGTCGGGATCTATTTTCAGTTGAAAACCTAGGCCCGAACATGTAGGGCATGCACCGTAAGGTGTGTTGAAAGAGAACATTCGCGGGGACAGCTCCTCGATGCTGATCCCGCAGTCGTCACAGGCGTAGTTCTGGCTGAACATCATCTCTTCTCCGCCTATGACGTCTATTATCACCAACCCACCCGCAATGTTTGCCGCAGTCTCTACCGAATCGAAGAGGCGTCGGGCCATCTGCTCACGGACGGTCAGGCGGTCTATCACGATCTCTATATTGTGCTTTTGCGTCTTCGCAAGCTTTATTTCTTCCTCAAGCGTATATGTCTTGCCGTCTACCCGGACGCGGACATATCCTCCCTTTCTGGCATCCTCAAAGACATTTTTGTGTTCACCTTTCCGGGAACGGACTACGGGCGCCAGGACCTGGATGCGGGTGTCCTCGGGCAGCTTCATGATCTGGTCCACTATCTGGTCTACCGTCTGCTGCTTGATTTCCTTGCCGCAGTTGGGGCAGTGCGGTATCCCGATACGTGCCCAAAGAAGGCGCAGGTAGTCATATATTTCCGTAACCGTTCCCACGGTGGATCGGGGGTTCTTGGAGGTGCTCTTCTGATCTATGGAAATGGCGGGACTGAGCCCTTCGATATAGTCTACATCGGGCTTCTGCATCTGTCCCAAAAACTGACGCGCATAAGCCGACAGGGACTCCACGTACCGGCGCTGCCCTTCGGCATAGATCGTGTCAAAAGCCAGGGAGGACTTGCCCGAACCGGACAGGCCTGTCATCACTATCATTTTGTCGCGCGGGAGCTCAATGTCTATGTTCTTGAGATTGTGCTGCCTTGCGCCCCTGATTACCAACTTGTTTTGCAAACTTCCTTCCTCCCACCAAGCTTACTCCGCCCGTTTCCGGCGCACGGATTTGTTTTCGGTCTCTCCGCGCAGTTCAATGATCCTGTCGCGCAACATCGCCGCGTATTCGAATTCGAGCATCTTTGCAGCCTCACGCATCTGCTTTTCAAGCTGCTCGATCAGTTCCCTGCGTTCCTTTTCGGTCAGGCGAACACCCTTGCCGCCGGCACGGCTCTCGCCATCGGCAGACTTCGAGATCTCGATGATCTCACGGACATCCTTCCTGACGGTCTTCGGAACGATGCCGTGCCTCTTGTTGTATTCTGTCTGGATGATCCGGCGGCGGTTCGTCTCATCGATGGCACGCCTCATCGAATCCGTGACCCGGTCGGCGTACATAATGACCTTGCCCTCTGCGTTCCTGGCCGCGCGTCCGATCGTCTGGATCAGCGAGGTGTCGTTTCGCAGGAAACCTTCCTTATCCGCATCGAGGATCGCCACGAGGGATACCTCCGGAAGGTCCAGGCCCTCTCTGAGAAGGTTTATGCCGACCAGTACGTCGAACTCGCCTATGCGAAGGTCGCGCACTATCTCCATACGTTCAATGGTATCTATGTCATGGTGCATGTACCGCACTCTGATGCCGATAGTTTTCAGGTAACTTGTAAGGTCTTCGGCCATCTTCTTGGTCAGAGTCGTTACGAGCACACGCTCGTTTTTCTCTGTCCGGGCATTTATCTCGCCGATCAGGTCGTCTATCTGCCCTTCCACGGGACGCACTTCGACCTCGGGGTCCACCAGTCCGGTCGGCCTGATGACCTGTTCCACTATCTGGCCCGATCTTGACCTCTCGAATTCGCCAGGTGTTGCGCTGACATATATGACCTGGTTTATCTTTGAAAGGAATTCCTCGAAGTTGAGCGGCCGGTTGTCCAGCGCCGACGGGAGCCTGAATCCGTAATCGACAAGAGCCTGCTTGCGGGACCTGTCACCGTTATACATGCCCCGAACCTGCGGCAAAGTCACATGGGATTCGTCCACAAAGAGCAGGTAGTCCTTCGGGAAATAATCGAGCAGCGTATACGGTGTGCTCCCGGGCGCCCTACCCGTCAATATCCTTGAATAGTTTTCTATGCCCTGGCAATAACCCAGCTCACGGAGCATCTCCAGGTCATATTGCGTCCGCTGCCTGATCCTCTGTGCCTCCAGCAGCTTCCCTTCACGCTCAAAATACCTGACGCGTTCTTCCATCTCCATACGGATCTCCTCAAGGGCCTTTTCGACCTTGGCGTCAGTCGTGACATAGTGGGACGCGGGATAGATGGCGACATGTGAATAGCGGCGGCGGATCTCACCCGTGATCGGATGGACCTCGCTTATTCGCTCTATCTCGTCTCCGAAGAACTCTACCCTCACCGCGTATTCGTTTGTCTGGGCAGGGATTATCTCAACAACGTCTCCCCTGACCCTGAAAGTGTTGCGGGCAAACTCAATATCGTTTCGCTGGTAGCGTATATCAACAAGGCGGCGCAGGACCTCATCGCGGTCTATCCGCATCCCTTCGCGGAGCGAAACGACAAGGTTCCTGTAATCCTCGGGATCACCGAGCGTATATATGCAGGATACGGAAGATACGATTATGACGTCCCTTCGTTCGAACAGAGCCGAGGTCGCCGAGTGGCGGAGCCGTTCGATCTCATTGTTGATTGACATGTCTTTTTCTATATAGGTGTCGGTATGAGGGATATATGCTTCAGGCTGATAGTAGTCGTAATAGCTGACAAAGTATTCTACGGCGTTTTCGGGGAAAAACTCCTTGAACTCGGCACAGAGCTGGGCCGCCAGTGTCTTGTTGTGGGCGAGCACAAGAGTCGGCCGCTGCAGCCTTTCTATAACCTTCGCCATCGTATAGGTCTTGCCCGAGCCTGTAACTCCAAGCAATGTCTGTTCCTGCAGCCCCATTTCAACGCCCTGCGCCAGCTTTTCTATAGCCTGCGGCTGATCACCGGACGGAGTAAATTCGCTTACTACCCTGAACTCCGGCATCGCTCTCCCTCCCTTCATGCATGCACTGGTCATCGTGTTTACCCATTATACATGAACATCTGTTCTATTTCAAGCCCCTTATCCGCCCTGTTCCTGATCCGGCCCGGAATGCCATGATGCGGGTTTGGTGCCTGTCTCCATGCAGATCTTGTATATCTGTTAGCGTTGACAGGTACTGTTGCAATGTCTGTAATGTTCTGTCGCAATGCCTAAAAAATGATGAAGATGCTCAAAATATGAGCGGCCGGTCTAAAGCGGTGCCGTGTCTCTTGTAAAAATCCAGAAATGGGAATATAATTGACTTTGTGCATAAAAAAAGAAAGGTTATGATCAGATGCCCGATGCAACTAAAAGTCCCGGATTGGGAAAACAGCTATTCGTATTGGCTTTCCCTCTCGCACTGCAGAATATAATCACTTATTCCGTCGGATTGGCGGACAACATAATGGTGGGCAAACTAGGGGAGTTTGCCCTCTCCGGAGTTTATGTGGCCAACATAATCCAGACGATGCTTCAAATGACGGTCGCCGGACTGAGCGCCGGTCTTATCGTTTTGGCATCGCAATATTGGGGCAAAAAAGACATCAGCAGCATCAAAATACTTACCGGATTTGCGTTGAAACTTGCCATCGGCCTGTCGCTTCTGCTTTGGGGGGCGGTTTTCTTCTTCCCGGAAAAGGTCCTTTCCCTGCTCACCAGTGATGCGGACGTTATGGCGGAAGGTGTGAAGTACATCCGCATAATCTGCTTTACATATGTGATATTCACCACGATGAATGTACTCCTTGCCTCCCTGAGGTGCGTTGAAACCGTCAGGATCGGCATGTACCTGTCACTTTTGGCCCTAATTGCAAACGTATTCCTGAACTGGGTCTTTATATTCGGAAACCTTGGAGCCCCCGCGCTCGGTGTACAGGGTGCCGCGCTTGCCACACTTATTTCGAGGATACTCGAAATGACAGTACTCATAATATATATCCATAGATTCGACCGCAAGCTGAATATAAAGGTCTCCGATTTCCTGATGTCAAGCAGGCAGCTGCGCAAGGATTTCATCAGATATGGCCTTCCGGTCATCATAGGCGATATAACCTGGGGTATAAATCTTTCGACCCAGGGAGCCATAATCGGTCACCTTGGCGCCGCTTCGATCGCCGCCACGAGCGTTGCGAACACTGTGTTCTCGATCGTGTCGGTCGGCGTCTACGGTGTTGCGGGCGCCTCAGCGGTAATAATCGGCAAAACTGTAGGCTCAGGTGATTATGACCTTGTCAGGCATTATACAAAACGTCTGCAGCTGATATTTCTATGCGGAGGCATTATTACCGGGGCATTTCTGTTCTCTGTCAAAGGTCCGATCCTCAGTATATACAGCAGCCTCGACGCTGATACTTTGCGCGTTTCATCACAGCTGCTCACAGTCCTTTCCGTCACGATCGTCGGAACGGCATACCAGATGTCGTCGCTTACGGGGATCGTCCGGGCAGGCGGAGCTACGCATTTCGTGCTCATCAACGACCTGATCTTCGTGTGGCTGATAGTGATCCCCTCGGCCGCGCTTGCGGCTTTCGTGTTCAACGCGCCGACATGGGTCGTTTTTGCCTGTCTGAAATGTGACCAGGTCCTGAAGTGCGCGGTGGCCGTCGTTAAGGTCAACCGGATGAAGTGGATAAAGAACCTTACGAGGGAAACGGCAGCCGGCCATTGACGGATCGTTCCCGACAGGTTCCTGACAGCCCATCGTGCGGAGTTTTGCAGCGATCACGACGGCAAGTTGACAACTCAAAATAAAGAATAAATCAAATAAATCAATAGAAGGGAGAAGCAAATCATGTCGTATGCCGAAGTCAACCGAGTCGTAAAAACCGAAGCCGGTCTTGTAAAAGGAGTTCCCGCCGGCAACCCTGCCTACACAGTTTTCCGCGGCGTACCGTACGCAAAGCCCCCTGTGGGTGAACTTCGCTGGCAGGCACCCGTTGATCCCGAACCATGGGAAGGGATACGCGTTTGCGACACGTTCCCGCCGACGGCCATTCTAAACGAGCAGCAGGAAGGCAGCTTCTATCAGAAGGAGTTCTTCCCCTGCCCCATGCCGATGAGCGAGGATTGCCTTTACCTGAACATATGGACACCTTCCGCTTCACCCGATGCAAAACTGCCGGTAATGATGTGGATCCACGGCGGAGCATATATGGGCGGTTACAGCTATGAGATGGAATTCGACGGCGAAGCGTTTTGCAGAAGGGGCGTCATCCTGGTCACTGTCACCTATCGCCTCGGCCCTCTCGGTTTCTTCGCTCACCCCGAACTGTCCGGGCGCAGCCCCAACGGAGTGTCGGGAAACTACGGGATACTGGACCAGATACAGGCGCTGAAATGGATAAGGAAAAACATTGCCGCATTTGGCGGGGACCCCGACAATGTCACCATATTCGGCCAGAGCGCGGGCGGCGGATCGGTCCAGTGCCTTGTCACTTCACCATTGACCAAGGGACTCATCAGACGTGCCATCTGTCAGAGCGCAGGCGGGATCAACACCCTCAACGGCGATTACCTCCTGTCTGATGCCGAGGCTCTGGGCGTGGCTGTCTGCGAGAAAATCGGCAAGACCATGGATGAACTCCTGGAAATGCCCGCAAAAGAGCTTCACGGAGCGATCATGAAAGCGGCTATGGAATTGATGATGGCGGGCGGAATGAGGCGTCTCCCGTTTTCTCCTGTCGTGGACGGATACGTAAACGCCGAGGCCCCCGGAAAGGCTATCGCGGCGGCCAGGCATCATGACATAGATTACATGACGGGATCCGTTGCAGGTGACGGAGGACTCTTTGGAGGATTCCCGGTAAAGACAAAGGAAGAATTCGAAAAGCAGCTTCGCCAAACCTACGGCGATTATGCTGACCGTTACATAGCCCTGTTCAACGTGAAGTCTGACGAGGACGTTGCAAAAGCAGTGGCGGCCCGTGCAAAAGCGGCTTCGCTCCTTGCTCCGCGCAGCTGGGCGATCGCTCAAACCAGGAACGGCAGGAAACCCGCATACATCTATTACTTCAGGCGCGAAATGCCCGGAGACGATGCCGGGGCATTCCACTCCTCCGAACTCTGGTATATCTTCGGGACCCTCGACCGTTGCTGGCGGGCACCCCTCTTTACCGGAGGAGATTATATCCTTTCCCGCACTATGACAGACTACTGGACCAACTTTGCCAAAACAGGCGATCCGAACGGTCCGAACCTGCCGGATTGGCCTGCCTATAGCGCTGGCACTCCGCTGACAATGTGCTTTGACGAAAAATCGATAAAAGCTGAGGACCTGTCAGGTGATCCGATAACCGACGGGATGGTAAACCTGCTGGTTGAGAAAACATTCAGCGAGTTAAGCAAGTGAGTCCCGTAAATATCAATTTTGAAATAGTTTTGCAATGGGCTTTATCAGTTTTAATTTGATTTGCAATGGTCTTTATCAGGCATATATTGCAGTTATCCAGTGAAATTTGGCAAACATCGATTCGACATCATCAATGCATCATAAGTGAATGAAAGGAAACAGACCATAAATGACGCACAGCCGGACCTGCAAAGACGTTTTTCCCCGTGATTTCAAAGCCGTGATATTCGACATGGACGGGGTCCTCATAGACTCGGAGAGCAAGTATGCCATAGCTGTCGATCGCATGCTCGAGAGAAACAATTTCAGGCTCACTCCCGCGCAGCGGCTCAGTTTTGTGGGAACAAGCGCCCTGCTTATCGGCAAATGGCTCAAGGATTGGTTCCCGTCGGATCCCCGGAGCGTCGAGGAGCTTCAGGCGCTTTATGCCGATACTATACACAACTCGCTTTGTTCCGATGTTGACGGGCTCATCGAGGGAGTCGAAGAGTGGATAGACAAACTCAGAAGCCGGGGAATAAAAACGGCGGTGGCATCTTCCAGCGCCGACAGATCCGTGGATTACGCCGCCGACAGGTTTGGGCTGCGTTCGCGCATGGACGTGATCCTGTCCGCAAAAGATATAGAGATCGCAAAGCCCCATCCGGGCATTTTTCTGAAAGCCGCGCGGCTGATGAACGTTGACCCCTGCGATTGCCTCGTTATAGAGGACTCCCAGCATGGCATCGACGCAGCCAATGCAGCGGGAATGTACTGCGCCTCATTCTCGGGAGCGCCCAGACTGTTCGACGAAGTGCGCGGAGCCGATATAGAAATACGGCGTTACGATGAGGAAACGTTCAGGCGCATTTTCGGATGACCGCCGGCCGTGATGATAACGGCTTCCAGATACGGCTTTTTTAATCAAAATTTAATCTTTACTTAACCGTATTGAGTTTTACAACCTGCTTGATACAGTGTATAATTAAGGCTGAGCAGTATTTTGTCAGCCTTATTTTCTTTTTCATGCATATAATACTGTTAAACACATATGTATCTTTTGTCTGTATCTTTTGCCTATATCATATGTATGGTCTGCATTGGTACCGTCACAAACCCAACGTAAGACTAGCATCAGGACTTGCATCCATTGATCGGACCAAATTCGGTCGGCATTTGATCGGGCACAAAAGAAAGCATCATTCGACGAGAGGTAAGCCATGGACAATCCTTCAAAATTCGTAAAAACGAAAACCATATACTCGCCCTACCCTTATTATATCGTAGCGGGACTGTGGCTTGTCGGAGCTTTCATATTCAAATATCACAAGTTGCCGGTACTCCTTATGACCGGTGCGGTATCAATACTCGTTTTTTATCTGTCAAAGCGGATATTCCCTCCCAAAACGATAACAGTGGTCGAGCGCAACTACGAACCGGCGAAGTCCGGAAACAGGGACGCCGATCTGATGTTGCAGGAAGGGTATAAAGCATTAAAAAGGCTGCGGGAGCTCAACGACCTTATCCCACATGAAAGGCTGTCCGCGCTGATGGATAAACTGGAAATCGCAGGCCTGTCGATCTTTGAGCATATATCCGCCCATCCCGAGAAAGCCCCCCAAATCAGAAGGCTCATCAACTATTATCTGCCGTCCACGATCAAGATGATGGAGATGTGGAACGAAATGAGCGCACAGGACGTCAAAGTGGACAATATCAGGAGTTCCATGGAGCGGATCGAAAACGTCATGGAAACGATGGTGAAGGTGTTTGAAAAGCAGCTGGACACGCTGTACTTCCACACCGCCCTTGACATATCAGCCGAAATCGATGTGCTGGAAAGCATGTTTGCCCAGGAAGGGATCAAATAATAGGAACAGGAGCGAACAGTCATGAACGAAAATAGAATCGAACTTTCACTCGAACCGAATTTCGACATCCAGGCCCCTGTTATCGATCTTACGGAGATCTCCGAATCAGCCAGGCAAAAACCGGAAGCGGCTATAGCGAACATCAACGAAAATCAGCTTTCGCCTGAAGAGCGGAAGATGGTGGAGGAGTTTGCGTCGAAAATCGACCTCAACGACTCCAATATGATCCTGATGTACGGCTCCGGAGCGCAGAAGAAGGTCGCCGATTTTTCCGAAACCGCCCTTGCCAATGTCCGCACCAAGGACATGGGCGAAATCGGAGACATGATAACGGACCTTGTGGGACAACTGAAAAGTTTTTCGGTCGAAGAAGAGCAAAAGGGATTCCTTGGCCTGTTCAAGCGGGCAGGCAACCGGATCTCGGCAATGAAAGCAAAATACGAAAAGGCCGAAGTCAACGTCAACAAGATCTGCGAGATGCTGGAAAACCATCAGATACAGCTTCTAAAGGACGCCGCCATGCTGGATAAACTTTATATCCTAAATCTCACTTATTTCAAGGAGATTTCGATGTACATCCTGGCCGGAAAGAAGAAGCTGGAAGAGGCAAGGAACGAACTTGCGGCTCTGGTCGAGAAGGCAAGACAGACGGGTCTGCCCGAGGACGTCCAGGCGGCAAGGGACTTTGACGAGCGCTGCAACCGCTTTGAGAAGAAACTGCACGACCTGGAGCTGACTCGCATGGTCTCGATACAGATGGCACCCCAGATCAGGCTCGTGCAGAACAATGACGCCATGATGGTCGAGAAGATACAGTCGACCCTGATCAACACGATACCTCTCTGGAAAAGTCAAATGGTTCTCGCACTCGGGATCGCGCATTCCCGCCAGGCCATCGAAGCCCAGCGTGAGGTAACCAACATGACAAACGAACTGCTGCGCAGAAACGCCGAGATCCTTAAGACCGGAACGCTGGAAGCCGCAAAGGAATCTGAGCGCGGGATCGTGGATATCGAAACGCTCAAGCAGACCAACGAGACCCTGATTTCAACTCTGGATGAGGTCATGCGCATCCAGGAAGAAGGCCGCCAAAAGCGCCGGGCGGCGGAAGCCGAGCTCGGAAGGATCGAAGAAGAGCTGAAGAACAAACTCATGCAGATCCGCGATGCCAGGCAAATAAGTCCTCAGTAACCGTTCCCCGTGCATGAAGACCGGTTCAGCATGACGAGATGGAAACTCAGCAGAAGATGAACCGTTTCCCCGTGCATGAAGGCCGGTTCCCCTGCCTGCGCTTACTTGTAACCGGTATATAACAAAAGCTATCACTCTACAGGAGTATGCTGGAAATGAAAAATCCGAAAGTGGCATGTGTCATAATGGTCGCTGCCATCATCCTCTCCGTCATCATCGGCGGACACCGTTCTCTCTCCGCAGAGGCCGCGAAAGTCGAAGACATCTTCTATAACGGAGTTGCCGGGGACGGCTTCGGTGTAAACAGGGAGCTCAGCTATCGGGTCGGGCTCGCAAACAATATGGTAACTGTCGCAAAGCGGTATCTGCCGGCCGACGATCCGGATATCAAAGCGGTGCTTGACGCATGTTCAGCGATCGAAAAGGCAAAAAAGACGACGGATAAGGTGGCGGCAAACCGCAAACTCCAGTCCGCCTGTTCCGATCTGTATGAAAGGCTCGGAAAAGTCGACCTGAATGAAAAGGACTCAAGATACCGCGAAAACCTGATGACCGATCTCAACTCCAGCAACGATATAATAAGCAGGGACGGATATAATCAAAAAGCCGAACAGTTCAATACTGAACTGAAACGCTTTCCCGCTAATATCATAGGCCGTATCACAGGTATAAAGGCTTTTGCACTGGGCCGGTAAGACCGTGACACGGCGATCATCCCGAAAAAAGGAGGAGCCCTGTTGGGGCACAGGGCCGTTATACAGATGAAAAAAATCGCATGTTTGCTTCTGACGGCATGTCTTATCATAATCGGAGCCGCAGCCGCCAATATCCCCGAGCCGACCGAGGCGTTTTATGTTGCCGACTTTGCCGGTGTGTTGTCACGTGAAACCTCCGACCATATCGTCGCAAAGAATATAGACCTGTATGAACGCACAGGTGCTCAGATCGTCGTCGCCACGGTCGATTTCCTTGGCGGAGAAGACATCGGGGACTACGCCTATCAGATGTTCAACTATTGGGAGATCGGCTCCGCGGAGAAAAACAACGGAGTGTTGCTTCTCCTGGCGATCGGGGAGGATAACTATTGGGCTTTACAGGGCAAGGGCCTTGAAAGAGAACTCCCCAGTTCGGAGCTTGGCGATCTCCTTTACGAGTATCTGGAAGATGACTTTGCTGCAGGCAACTATGATGCGGGCGTCAGAAAGGTCTTTGACGCTATTTACAGTAAAGTAGACAACATATACAGGTATTCCGACCAGGGCGGCAAATCCCCCGGTTATACGATTCCCCAGCCTGTAAACGAAGATAAGGGCTCGTATGTTAGAGCCCCGCTCTTCGGACTGTTCTTTGGGGGAGCAAGTCTTATTTCAGCCATTATTATCATTTTCTTCATCGTGATATTTATTCTGGCTATCACTTCGCCGTTCCGCAGGATACGCCGCGGCGTATACCCCAGGCCGTACCGTACCTGGTGGCGGCCATGGGGATTCTGGGGCTTTGGCAGGACGTGGCACCATCACCACAGGCATGGTCCTCCCCCGCCTCCGCCACCTCCCCCGCCGAGAGTCCCCCCTCATTCCCATACGACCGGCAGCGATATCTTCCGGGGAGGAGGCGGTTTTACCCGCGGAGGAGGAGCAGGTCGCGGATCGTCCTCCGTCAGCCGTAGCAGCGGCGTCTCGCGCGGCAGCTTCGGAGGCAGCTCGTTCAAAGGCGGAGGTTCGTTCAGAGGCGGTGGCGGCAGTACCCGCGGCGGTGGAGCCGGAAGAAAGTAATGACCTGAAGGGGATCGCATACGCGGTCCCCTTTTAGTGTGCTTTTTTGCTTGCCTTTCTCTATTCAGAATCTGCATCGTTTATATTTGCATCACCTGATTAGAAGTACCAGATCAGGATCACCTGATCCTCTGATATGATTGCATCCTGCATTCGCAGCCTATACCGGTCCTTTCCCCCCCAACAGTTCCCGGTCTATTGTAAAAAAGCTTCATATGTGTTATTATTTGATAAGCAAATGTTGAAATGAGGGAATTATGAAGGTTTTAGTAGTAGGAAGCGGCGGCAGGGAACACGCCATAGTATATAAGCTGCGGCAAAGCCCCGCTGTATCCGAAATACTATGCGCTCCCGGAAACGGCGGGATCTCGGACATCGCACGGTGCTTTGACGTCAAAGCCACCGATATCGAAGGCCAGTGCAGGCTCGCACTTGAACAGAAAGTCGACTTTGTGGTTGTCGCTCCCGACGACCCGTTGGCACTCGGCCTCGTGGACAGGCTGACCGCCCTGGGGATCCCGGCTTTCGGTCCGACAGCCGCAGCCGCCAGAATTGAATCCAGCAAGTCATTTGCGAAAAACCTAATGCGCAAACACGGCATACCGACCGCCGATTATGCTGTATTCAGCGATATTGACGCCGCACTGCAGTACGTACGTGCCAAGGGTGCCCCGATAGTAGTAAAATGCGACGGACTTGCCCTCGGAAAGGGGGTCGTGGTATGCCATACGACCGAAGAAGCCGAAGAGGCAGTCAAAATGATGATGTCGGACGGCGTATTTGGCAAATCCGGGAGCACGGTCGTGATCGAGGAATACATGACCGGACCGGAAGTGACCGTACTGTGTTTTACCGACGGCAAGACTCTGGTCCCAATGCCATCCTCCCAGGACCATAAGCGCGCATATGACGGCGATGAGGGTCCGAACACCGGAGGGATGGGTTCCATTTCTCCCTCGCCTTTCTACACCCCCGATATCGAAAAACGCTGCCTTGAGGAAATATTCATACCCACGATCAGGGCAATGGAACGTGAAGGATGTCCTTTCAAGGGCGTGCTGTATTTTGGGCTGATGCTGACGCCCGACGGTCCGAAAGTGGTAGAATACAATGCGCGCTTCGGAGATCCCGAGGCCCAGGCCGTCCTTGTAAGACTGGAAAGCGACCTTTTCGAGATCATGACGGCAGTGGTGGAAGGCACGCTCGATAATATCAATGTAAAATGGAACCAAAACGCCTCATGCTGCGTCGTGCTTGCCAGCGGAGGTTACCCTGCGGGATATAAAACAGGATACAGGATTTCAGGGCTGGACAAATCCTCCAGCATCATATTCCATGCCGGAACGAAGAAAACGGAAGACGGAGACTATGTTACAGCCGGCGGCAGGGTCCTGGGCGTGACCGCGCTGGGAAAAGATCTCAGCGATGCAGTCAATGCCGCTTACGAGGCCGTACGGCCGGTCGGCTTCGAAAACATGCACTACCGCCGTGATATAGGAAAAATCAAAAGAACAGGTGGAAATCAGTAATGGCTCCTCTGGACATACACATTCCCACACCTACGATCGTTGCGATGATAGCCGTCATTGCCGTTCTTTTGGGCTTTACCGCAGTCGTTTCGATCCTGTTGATGCGCAAATACGAGATGAACCTCTCTTCGATCATCCTGGGGTTCCTGATGTATGTTGTCTTTGACACGATCCTGCTGAATTTGTTCGACTCCTTTCTGCTCAGCGAGACTTCTCTCGCTTTGAAGGACCTGATTTACTCGACAGCCTGGAGCTACACCTTATACTTTGCTTTCATAAATGCCCTTTTCTACACTGCGGGCTTTAACGTAGTCCTCAGGGTCGCAATGAATTCGGATACTGGAGTGGGATCGGGCATCGCTGTTGGTATCGGGACAGGCATATCGTATGTGGTCCTGGGAGTCGTGATCCCCCTTATTAACAATGTGACAGCAGCTTTGGAGATAAACAAGATCGGTGCATCCGAATTTTTGGCGAAGGCCGAGGAGTCAAACAGGCAGACTGTGATCGACGTCATTGAAGCTCTAAGGAACTCGTCTGCCTCCGATTTTCTGCTGTCCGGTTATGTAAAGCTTATGATGTTTGTCATTTTGCTCTCGGCGGCGACGATATTGTACCTGGCGGTCACACGCCGTTCACCTTTCCGGAATCTATATGTCGTACTGGGCATGATGATTTTGATCTTCGCGCCGCCTGCCCTGTTTACATTCGGGACCATAACAAACCCGCTGCTGCTGCAGGCCCTTATGACAGTCGGTGCCGCATGCTTCGTCATAGTTGCAGTACGTCATGTGCTGAAATACGGCTCAAATCCACTGCGGCATTGATAGATATTGGAAGGCAGGTATCTGTTTGCTTAACAACCCTCTAGAAGGCATAAAAATAGCTCTGGCTCCCATGGCCGGAGTCACGGATATCGCATTCAGGACGATTTGCCGCGAAAAGGGCGCCGAGCTGACTTATACCGAAATGGTCAGCTCCAAAGGCCTGGTACACAATGATGAAAAATCACGTTCCCTTCTCAGGCTGGGGAAGGACGAGCACCCGTGCTGCGCCCAGATTTTCGGCTCCGAACCCGCTACGATGGCTACAGCTGCGGCAATGGCAGCAGAGATATCGGGTGCGGATATGATCGACATAAATATGGGCTGTCCTACGCCAAAGATCGTTTCAAACGGGGACGGATCAGCTCTCATGCGGGATCCCGATCTGGTCGCGGCAATAATATCGGCAGTAGTCGAAGCAAGCCCGGTCCCTGTCACCGTAAAGATCAGAAAGGGATGGGACAATAGTTCCGTCAATTGCGTCGAGATAGCCAAAATTGCCGAAGAGAACGGCGCTCATGCGATCTGCGTCCATGGGCGTACTCGTACACAGCTATACTCGGGTAAGGCGGACTGGGACGCCATAAGGGATGTCAAAAATGCGGTTTCCATCCCGGTGATAGCGAACGGAGACGTCTTTTCCGAAGAAGACGCCGTAAGGATCCTGGAACATACGGGTGCCGACATGGTCATGATCGGAAGAGGGGCATTGGGAAACCCGTGGATCTTTGCAAGGACGGCCGCGATTTTGTACGGCAGGAGACTTCCCGATCCCCCAACATTGGATGAGATCTGTGACACCGCACTATACCAGTTCGAAATTCTGATGGAGAACAAAGGAGAACGCGTGGCCTGCCTTGAGATGCGGAAGCATTTCGCCTGGTACCTGAAAGGGATCCCCTATGCTGGTCGATATAAAGAGAAGATCACAAAGGTTTCAACAAAAGAGCAATTACTTGCCGTGACAAGCGAGATCCGCCGTGATTTGAGGTAGAGAGGAAGCAGTTAGTCCAAAGCGCGAAAGGAGCACCGCATATGTACGATGAAAACGAGCTGGTGCGGCTGGCAGCGAAGGGCGACGACCGGGCCTTTGAAAAGCTGGTTGCGCTCTATGAAAAGCGTGTTTATACAACGGCACTGCGAATGACCGGCAATCAGGACGATGCTTACGACATTTCGCAGGAGACTTTTATCCGCGTGTACCGGTCCCTTAAGGGGTTCAAGGGCGACGCGAAGTTTTCGACCTGGATATACCGGATCGTTACAAACCTGTGCATAGATTACAACAGGAAAGCAAAACGTATAAAGCAGATCCCTCTTGAGAATAACGACGAGGAAGAACCTTTTATCATCACGATATCGGACGACCGCTTTGACCCCGAACGCAATCTTGAGCGCTCCGAAATCGTACGCGCGATAAACCGCGCACTGGATACACTCTCTGAAGAACACAGGGAGATCTTCATACTCCGTGAACTTGACGGGCTGAGCTACGCCGAGATCGCCGAAATCAAGATGATCGAGGAAGGAACGGTCAAATCCCGCTTGTTCAGGGCGCGTGAAAAATTGCGCGCGGCCCTCCTGTCGGGTGGGAACATCGCGGGCATCCGTTCGTCTAATATGACGAAGGGCGGTGATCAGGCGTGAAAAAACACGAATATTATTTTGAGCTTGTAAGCCTGAAAATTGACAACATGCTCACTGCCGATCAGGAAACTGAACTGGAAGAGCATTTGGCAAGTTGTTCCGAATGCAGGGACAGGCTTGTTATGTATAATTCAATACGGGACCTGGCGGACGATCTTCTGGTCGAGCCCCCGGTCAGCCTAGTCAGCAGCGTGATGAACAAGCTGGAGTTGGAAAAGAAAGGGCGCTTGCCCAGGCAGCGGATCGTGTCTAGGATCCTTACATTCGCGGGTGCTGCCGCGGCGATAGTTCTATTGCTCTACACCGGTACATTCATGGGATTCCCGGGTGGCGGGACCTCAAAGAATGACATGTTGACCATGCAGCTTTCGGAAGCACCGGCGGCCGAAAGGCTCATGCCCGAAAGTGAAGAGGAAAAGATGAGCAGTCTGTCCGATTCGGCTGATAATGACATAAAGTTTGCCTTGTCCTCGGACGGGTCACCGGCTTCCGCAACTGCCTCCGATGATAGCCTGTACGATTCGAACGGCACCGCAAAGTCCGGCGGCATAGGCCGCAGCGAAGGGATGCCGGCGACAGGCAGCAATCTCTTCGACCCGGGAACGATCAAGGTCGGCGATGAAGTGGCAGGTTTCAAAGTCACCGATATCGAAACAGAATATTCCGAAGACGCGCGGGATGTGCTGGTGGTCTTTGACGGTGAAGCAACACTTTCGGGTACGCTCTATTACGACAACAATGAGCAGGGCTTTTGGGGCAAGTTCATCTATTTCTATATAGACGACGACTGTGCCGGATTCCTTCCGTATGCCGTCGGCGACGACCGGCAGATCTGGTTCGGGATAGAAAACCATGATGAGGCCGTCGGGATGCTCGATGTGCAGCCCGAAGACGAAGGCAAAACCATAGCCTACTCTGCCGTTATCGTTATTGACAACTATACCGTTGTGCTCGGATCGAGTGAGGGATGCAACTTTGCTACCTTAAAGAGCATCCTGACACTCAATCGCCTGCCTGATTGATTATTTGCCAGGGCCTGATAAACATACGACCGGTCAAACGCGTATAACATAAATTCAAAAAGCCGCTTCTCCAGGGACTAAAGTCCGCTGGAAAGGCGGCTTTACTCATTCCAAATCATCAAAGGGATGTAAGGATCCAAGCGATAGCAGTCAGTGCTGCTCCGACTACAGCAAAAACAGGCGCCGGCAGAGCGGACAAACCGCGGCGTTTTTTAGTTCCGCCTTTCATATAGGTCTCGGCGATACGGCACGCTTCCCGTAAAATGTCGTCAGCCGAACAGCCTGTCTGGGATGCGTCACCGCGCACTATAAAGATTGCCTCCTCAAACAACCCCTTATCCACAGGCCGTATTACAACTACCCTTTTGTTGATGCCCTTTACCAAATCGGCGCCTCCTTTCCGGTCAAGCTATCCTTGGTTATATTTCCCTTAGAAGGCACCTTTTATTCGCAAAAAATAAAAATTGAGAATTTAATTAAATAATGGCATCATGCCCGAAGTTTTCCAGCCTGTGAAATCAGTTATAAGCTATAATAGGCTATAATGAAATGACAGATGAAATGGCATCAGGAAGCTTCTTTCTTTACTATTTCTATTACGGCTATCGTAGCGTCGTCCATATCATTGCTAAGTGCGGCAGATTCGGCCGATATTTTGACCGCAAGGTTTTTGGGCGATGAACCGTCGTATGCTTTCAGCTCTTTTCTTAACCAGTCGTCGTTTTCGGGCAGATATGCGCCGTCCGACATGACGACAAGGACCTCTCCGCCGTTCAAAGTCTGCGTCGCAACATCTGATATCGTGGGAAGGAGCACCGAGCCCGGCGGAAATACCTTTCCCGAAACCATGCGGATCTTCTCTCCCTCCTTGATATAGGTAGGCGCGGCTCCGCATTTGAAGATCCGCAGCAACCCTGTAAAAAGGTTGATCTCCAGCAGGTCGATCGTCGCAAATCCCCCTTCGTCTATATTCCGCAGCATCAGCGCGGAATTTATAGTGCGAAGAGCGCTCTCGGTTTCGATCCCCGCACGTATGAAACGCTCCAGAAGCCTCACGACCGAAGCGCTCTCGATCGCCGCTTCTCTTCCGCTCCCCATGCCGTCGGACAGGATGACATAGACCATGCCCTCCTCGGTCTTGAAGTATGTACCGGTATCCCCGCTGATGCTGCTGTTTTTCCTCTTGCGGGACGCGACCCCGATTTTCACGCCGAAGGTCTCAAACTCACTGATCCGTATCCTGTCCCCCGATATATCGCTTATAAATTCGGGCTTGCCAGTCCGTATTCCGAGTATCCTTCCCACTTCTTCCGAGAAGCGTTCAAGCCTCTCGTTTACGGATGACAGATCTGCTGCTTCGATTTCGACGTGCAGACGCCCGGCTCCGTTCCTCCACACTGTAACCGACGGGTCTTCCACATCGTGCAGCAGGCGCTCGATCTTTACACCGGCTTCCATATCCTCCACAATACCGTTTGCCACATCCTCTGCCACACCTTTCAGTATGGTAGCCACTTCGGAGTACTGGCCCAGCACTATCCCTCTGTTTATGTTTATACGGTTCCTGAACCTGCGCAGCGACAGGTATGACCTCATCTCATGATTTATTGCCTCAACCAGCTGCTCAGGGCGAAGGCACCTCGTTACGAAATGCGATGGCAGGTCCATCGAGGTTATCCTCCCCTTCTTCGTAAGAACCGGCGTGAGGTCGTTCATGACGTTGAAGGTGTAAATGCAGTCACGTTCCCAGCAGAGTCCTTTCAGCGCACAAGTACGGCAGACCTTCTCCGCTGCCCTGTCGAATACCTTCGCAATATCCTGGCCGTTCTTCTTTGTCGAATGGTCAATACTGCTTTTGATCGCCTCATGCAGTTCGTTGAATGCAGTGGAAGCCCCGCTAATGCGCTGTCTCAGGATCGAGTTCATCATGCCCGAGCGCATCCGCCCGCGAATGCGAGGGTCAAACAGATACTTGAGATCGGGAAGCCGCCGCTCGGGTATGAGTATGAATATGACCGAAGCCATAAAGGTTTCATACATGGAAGTTATGTTGACTCCACCGGGATAGACAATGGCAATAACGGCATGCGTCAATATGAACGCGACAGTCATCGCAAGCTTTCCAGCCTTTGAAAACACGCCTGCGATCAGAGCGGAAAAACCATAAGCCATACTGTGGAATCCTGATCCGCCTGCCAAGTCAAATGCGATCCCCATCGAAACACCGGTCGCGCTTCCCATGCCGAACCCGCCGTTGAACGCGGCAAACAGCATCACAATGATCGCTATCACTTTACCGGCGGAAATCTGCGCCAGCAGCCTGACGTTCGACAATGCGATCAGCGAAGTAGTTATAAGTATAAAAAACGAAACGACTTTAACTGTCGATGTCTCAAGTTCTTTTGACTTGGACATCCCCGGCCGGGAATCAGAAGTTGTCAGAGCTTCCCTGTACAGATATGCCGAAGCAAAAACCAGGATGATTTCCGATATGTACATCACGACATCCTGTAAAGCAAATCCCCGCTCTGCTACAAATACAAATCCGACAAACGCTGCCGAGCATGCGGCTATTATTGAGGGGAAAAACCTGCCGCCCGAAAAAGGCAGGCTCTTCAATATGTGCATACCTGCGCATGTCAGGACGGTTCCTGCCACATACTTGAGACCGTCTGCCAACTTCCAAAGCGAAGCATACCCTATTATTGCGCCAAGTGCGCCAAGCAAACCTGCAATCGAGCTTCCGCAGGCGGCTACGAAGCCAATACCGAAGGGCGAGTATTCATTGAAAATCACCGCCTGGGACAGCAGATAACCCATGATCGCATACAACAGACCCACTGCCGTCGAGCGAACCTTAGGCTTTGATGAAACAGCAGTCAACAGGTTTGAAAAAAACTTCTCCGCCTTCTCCGCTATAGCAGCATATTTACCGCTCATGTCATTCCCCCCGGATCAGCTTGTTTGTGTCAGTACCAGAATTATACAGCTTGTCCGGGATGAAAAACGTCGGAAAAAAAGCGGACGCCTCAAATATATTTGACGTATTTTTATCGCGGGTGTTATAATGGTGAAAAATCCGTTATTATCTTCATAATCTTCAACCGGAGGGCCAGACATGCCGACTGAACTGGAGATGAAACTGCAAATTCCGGACGACTCCACTGCCGAAAGGATCTTAGCCGACAAAATGGTCACCGACCACCTGTCAAGCGAAATCAAATCGACACAGATGAAGTCGTTTTACTTCGACACCCCTGCCAACACGCTGTCCAAGCTTCGCTGGTCGCTTCGCCTTCGCCATGAAGGTGAATATAGCGTCCTGTCATTGAAAACATCACCGGCCGGTGTTTCGGGTGATCTTTTTTCCCGCAATGAGTGGCAGTGCTTCAGCGACTCGGTAGAGTCGGGTATCGTAAACCTTGTCGAGCAAGGCGCACCCGGGGAGATCCTCGACATAGTCTCACAGTCAAAACTGGTTGAACGCTGCCGCATAGAGTTCGTGCGGCGTTCCGCCACGCTTAAACTCCCAGACGGGGTTTTGGTCGAGCTCGCCATAGACAAAGGCACCATTTTTGCCGGCGAAAAAAGAGCTCCCCTGTATGAACTTGAACTTGAACTCCTGTTCGGTGATCCGGATGCCCTGCTGCCCCTTACCGAGCAGTTTAAGCAAAAATACAGGCTGGAAAAGGATATCCTGAGCAAGTACGAAAAGGCGCTGCGCCTGATCCGCAGCCGCTGATCACCTGCGCTCGCCCGCTTCCCGCAGCTCGATGTGGAGCTCCTTGCCGAGACATCTTGCCACCCTGTCCAGGAAATCCACGGACGGGTTATAATTGCGGCTCTCGAACCTGCTGATATTGCTTTGCTGCGTTCCCAGCCTGCGTGCGAGCTCAAGCTGGGTGATTCCCTGCAGCTTTCTTTCCCTGATGATCCCTGCGATTATTTCGTTTTTTGGATTTCTCATATTTTCCCTCTCTTGTGTTGACTGTAATCGTGATATCAGAAGCCATTCTCCGCCCTCCCAAGGGCAGGCAGAATGGGCTTTTTTGTCTCTTCTTTATAGACGTTTATGACGTAAATGGCATATTGTTGCGTCATTATGATACGTCAAGGTAGTATTAGGTCGGTATATACGATAGTGATGTCGGTTTCAATTATGTACCGATCATTTATGTGTCGAAAACCCTTCCTTAATTTCTGGTCGTTGTTTTGAGTTATGCCTTCGGGATATGTTTTTTCTCCCTGAAGGCATTTTTTCAGTGCCAGCAGTTCCTCCAGCAAAATGCCGCAATTATCATATCTTCTGTCAGCATCCAAATTCGTACATTTTTTGATCATGAGCGAAAAATCTTCCGGTATACCCTTCACACAGCGGTGTATCGGGAGCCTCATATAGGGCGGCTTGGACGGATCGCGGCCGGTCGCCAAATGATAGATCGTGGCGCCGAGGCCGTAAATGTCGGTCCGGGGATCGCTCTGTCCGTATCCTCCATATTGCTCGGGAGCCGCATATCCCCTGGTCCCAAGCAGCACCGTATCCCCGTTTTCCCCGTCCCTGTATTCCCGGGCAGCCCCAAAATCGATCAGCTTAAGGGAGCCGTCAGGCTGGATCATGACATTGGACGGTTTCAGATCCCTGTAGATGATCGGCGGATCTTGTGAATGCAGATATGAAAGTATCACGCATAACTGGATCATCCAGTCAAGCAGGACCGGATATGGCTGGGTTCCGTATCTGGCCAGCATATCCTGAAGCGAATGACCACGGACATACTCCATGATGATTATAGAGCCGTTCTCCAGGAGCATCACTTTTTCGACCCTCGGGAGTCCCGGGTGGCTGAGTCTCCGCAGATACACCGTGCCCGCCTCGCCGGCCGTTCTATAAGTCTCCTTTACGGCTTTCATCTCAGCGGTCGTCATATCCTCCGCCAAAAATACACTGCTCATCCCGCCCCTGCCGATTTGCTTCAGGATCTTATAGCGGTCCCATAAGACGTCACCCGGTTTAAGCATCACTGTCACCTGAACCGGTAATTTTGAAAACCATTGCAGATCCCATGTTATAGCCGATGCTTCCGATATTTCTTTCAGCGGTTATATGCGCGGGACCGAGTGCGATGTCCTCATGTCCTTCGATTTGAAGTCCTCCCTTTCTTACCAATCTCTCCAGGCGCATCTTCATCGGCAGAAGACCGGTCAGCAGACTTGGGCGGAAGTGCTGTGCCAACGCTTCGAGGCAACTGTTTGATGCGATTTCCCGGGTACATATCAGGAACACTTCCCGACCTGTTGCTTGTGATATCCTTGCCTGTGTGTTCCGAACATCATTCCCTGAATTGCATCCATTAGGTTTATGCGGATCCGTAATCAAATTCAGGCAGGTCGATATCCATTGAGGTGCTCTTTCATGCGAATGATCCGCCTTATGAATACTACCCGAAGCTATCCAATGATCCGGTCCAAATATAAGTTTGGACCCATTTCCGGCTATGCAATATACACCAACGCCGATCGTATCCATCAAACAGAAGTATCCCGGTGAAGTGTTGATAAGCGCACAGGCGATCAGCACGTCAGCTTCTTCTCTCCTGTCCGATGAAAATTTGCGAACTCTGGTCCTTAGCTTATTGTGCATTTCGCTCCAATAATAGTGGATTTGATCGCTGCAGGAAAAAGCGGCATCACCGCTCCTCAGACGTTCATAAAACCAGTCCGAAAACATTTTTATCGCGAAGGCGCTCACCGCGTCTGCCGTTTCACGCAGCCCAATGCCTCTGGCGATAATTCCGAAGGCCACTCTCTCTTCTCCGGAAGCCGCAACCTTTATAGTCAAAGAATCACTGCCATATTTGCTTGCCGCACTCCTGTATGTACTACCGTATGCAAGCATATGAGTACTCCCTATCTTATGCCTGTATCATTTGCCGATCGGCAATGGAACGTGAGCCTTTCGTTTCCAAGCATGATTTCCGCACCGTCCTCGAGCGGTACCTCCTCGCCGCTTGGTATCATCTCACCGTTCATGTACGTGTGGTTTGTCGAGTTGTTGTCGATTATGAAATAACTGTTCCCTTTTCTGACGATATCAGCGTGGCTCCTGCTGACAGTAGCATTGTCCTCAATGCAAAAATCCACATATTTCTTTTCCTTGCCTATTTTAAATATGTCACAGTCGATCTCTATCGTCTCATTTGTACTATTTCGCGTGAGATACGCAATATCACTTGCGCTCTCATCAAACTGAACCTGTGACAGCAGCATCGTCTCTTCCGGCGGTCGCTCACTTTCCAAGTACGTGGTTTCTCCAAAGCCATGTTGTGGCTCGTCCGTCCGATATCTCAGGAAAACGGAGCGTAGATCCTCTGACTGCCGTACTTCAACAATTTCGTCCCGTTTCCCTTTCATACGCCCGAATAACCCGAACAGGCCGCGAAATGGTTTGCTTCCATGCTCTACAAGCCCGGTCGTCGTTGCTGCGTCATTTGATCCGCTTTCCCTGCCAAAATCGGCATTCCATTTGGGATCAGCGCTGTTTCCCAAAAGCTCGCTTGAAAACCCTGTATCAATTGAGGACCCATTCCGTAGTTTTGCGGATCGATACTCCTGATACGGCCATGATGTGTCTGCAAAGGACACTTTCGCTTCATCAGTTGATTTTTTATCCTTTCTCACCCTGTTTTGCTTTCCGGATCTTTCACCCCCTCCGGCCCAGTCATTTTGAAACAAGCCGGAATCCGAATCAGACTCAGATCCTGAGAGCCGTTCCAAAATCATATCGTCTTTTTTATCCTTACGAATTTTATCTATTTGCTCTATAAAACGTTCCAGAGAGAAACCCGGATCACAAGCATAAGCTGGGCCCTTTGCCCGGCCGCGCGATCCCTTATCAGGCCGCAAGTCATTTCGCCCTTTTTCGTTCAATAAGTTGAGCAGTCTGGCAGGATACTCCAGATCCTCGTCTTCGCTGAACGTCATCGATGACAACAGGTCCCTCAAAAATGCCCTTACATCGATGACCGGACTTTCTCTGAAAACGGGAAGGCATATCATCGACAGCTCACAGGTGGTGACATCGACAAAAATGTAGTCGGTTTCGAAAATAAGTGATGAAATCTCCAGCAAATATTCGTTACACCGCAGGACTGTTTCGGCGATCCCTTTAAGTACTTCCAGGCAGCGCCCTTTTTTCATCTTTCCTGCGATATACTGGGAAAGGCTTACCTTTGAAGTCACGTTGTAAATGAATTGCCGCTCACTGTTCACCTGAACGAATTGGACAGGAAAAATCCCCGGGATCCTGTTGTTGGAAAGCATCCCCAATGTGAACCCGTCCAGTTGTTCTTCCTGCTGCAGGCTATAAGTCAAAAATGTTCCCGCACTCCTGTTTTCAAGCCTAAAACTTTCCATTTAAGATCTCCCGATACTTGAGTTTTATATATCTCCATTTACCGTCGACTTTTACCGGTGCCATTCCGTTGTCGGAAAAGCTCCCGGCATCCTCAAATTTGAAGTCTATGACCGTCTTTCCGCTGCTGTCTATATATCCCCATGCCCCTCCATGCCTGACAGCCGCAAATCCTAATGAAAAGGTCTCCGCGTCCTCAAACTTCGGTTCAATGCGCATTTTCCCGGATCTGTCGGCAAATCCCCACATCCCGTTTTGCTTTACCGCAACCAGACCCTCACCTGACGGGGCCTTGCAGTCTTCATAAGGAGTAGGGAAGATTCGCCTTCTGTCCAGATCGAACATGTAATAATGCCCATCCTTCTTTATAAGGCAGACGCTCCCGCTTCCGATCGTATTGCTCTCATCGAGCCTGATGTGCTCATATCTGTCTTTGATCAAAGGCTCCCCACTTGTATCAATCAGATACCATCCATGATCGTCGCATACCGCAGCGATCCCGTTGCGAAATGTCGACGCAAACTCGAATTCCATGGGGAGAAGCTTGCCGAAAGTGTCAATGTAAACGTAACGCTCACCCCGTTTGACTGCAGCCCTTCCGCTCGAAAAAGAGTAAAGTTCGGTGTAGTTTTCCTCGGTCACCATGTACTTTTTCCCGTTTTTGTCAATGAAATATGACGCTCCATCAACAGTTACGGCCGCCGCGTTGCCGAAAAAGATATCGGCACGGTCGAAGCCGAACGGTTCGATAGATTTCAACTCGCTGTTTATCAAGTAAGTCCTGCCGCCCCTGTCCACTTTTGCAAAGCCGTTAACGAATGCTCCCGCATTGTCATATTCCTCACCAAGCAATTCATAGCGGTATGCGCTTTGGCGGTACAACTTCTCGAGCTTGTCCGAACCCAGCCCGTTTGCCTGCGCACTTCTTACTACGTCGCAACACTTGGTGAAATCCGAATCCTCGAAGTAATGTTCAGCCAACAGTTCATACGCTTTGACCGATTCCGGGTATGTCCGTATGAGTTCCTTCAATTCGTTTCGATACATGGCAGGGTTCCCGTATGCTTTCCATGCATCTGCAAGTCTTAACCTCAATTCAGGCGAATCATCAAGGGAAATCGCCTTTCCGTAAAGGCTTATTGCCGAACCATAGGCTCCCTCGGCAAATTGCTTTTCTGCGAGTTCCGCATACCTGGCGGCCTCATCACTGCCGGTCGGAGCGCTCATATGGGCAATTGCCGCGGTCCATGCTGCAAGAATGACAACGGCAGCGATCCCAATTGCTATGATACGTCTCATCCAGCTCATCCCAAAATTATCAGAAGTATCATACCTGCTAATATGTAAGGTCCCATTGCCAGTCTTGTTTTCGAAGTGGCCCTCTTTGCCGCAATCAGTAAAGCGCCGGCAACAGCCGAGCATATCAGGGTGTACAGGACGAGGGAAAACGTCATCCGAAAGCCCAGTGCTAGCCCCAGAGCGGCAAAGAGTTTGACATCGCCCATGCCGACGCCGCCCTTTGACATAAGGCTGCCCAAGCCAAATACACTTCCTCCAAAAAGCAGACCGATTATCATATCCGCCGCTTTATCCGCCAGCTCGTCCATTCCTGCCGCGACCTCATATATACCGAATACCAGGGCGATTGCAGCGCATATCAAAACATACCTGTTGGGAATGATATGGTGCTTATAGTCAATAAAAGCTACCGGGATCAAAATACCGTACAGACTGAGGATCTTTAATGAGTCGACAGGATCGGCCTTTCTTACAAACATGAGCGTCAAAAGTACTGCCGTTGTCGATAAAATCACTGCAGCCCATAACACGGGCCTTTTTACGTCATCTTTACCATTACGTATTTGCATTGCCGCCTGACCTCACTATCCTGAAAGAGATTTCGACAAACGGATACTTTCCCTGAAATTCTCCGATCTTTTTCGTAAGGTATCGGTCAATCGAATCATGTACTTCGTCACTTGCGTCTTCCGGAATTATTACGGTATATGACACGTAAGCCCTCTCCCCTTCATCCAGTCTGTCACCTAATTCGCTTATCGTCAGCCTGAGCTTTCTGATCGAATGCTCACAGGCTTTGGCCGCCTGAAATCCGTCGTCGTTGTAGCTTTCACTGAATGTGTTTATGGAAACGCAGTTGTGGTATGTACCAGTCGAAGGGTCGTAACCGATCACGCTCCTCATTCCCTCAACTACACCCAAGTCCCGGTATTCCCTGGTATACACCTCTTTGAATAGCTTGCCCCTGTCAAATGCCGGGAGCTTCCAAATGCTGTCGGTGTAATTGCCGTTGTAATAATCTTCAAGTGTATATTCCCCTTCTCCCGTACCTATCGTCCTGTCACCACCAAGCCAGGCTCCGGTAACAGCCCGCTGAGTGACCGGAAGCGATAGTCCGGCTAAAAAAGGTATCTTTACTTTATAGCTTACTTCAAGGTCTATGTCACGGGGCGATCGATCGGGAAAAAGCCTTGACTTATCAAAGCTCAGCCCGTTCCATCCCCCTACTACTCCATGGGATCTCAGATATTTGTCGGTTTCGGTGTCCGGCAGGCCCAGATTGCAGTGGAATACTGCCCTTACAAAATGTCCTGCCGCAAGGCCCGAAATTCGATCTGCAATACTCTCCGACAGCAGTGACAGCAACAACGATATCTGGTCTTCAGCGCTGCCGTAAGACGCATTCCCGCTCCCGTCATAGGCTTCTTCCGATCCGTCCGGATCTCCCCCAAACAGAGCATTCGTAAGCTCGGCCAATGTTGCCAAAGCGGTTCCGTCACTATCCCTATCCGCGAGTCCGTGAAGAGTTGCAGCTGCTGCCGATTTCACATTGCGGGCTGCATCGTAACCGCCTGTTACATAATAGAAATATGAATATCGCGATATATCAAGCGCAGTACGGTTAAGCGCATTCCCTATCCTGCGCTGCAATCTGCAGATGTTGATCACGGACAGGACTGAAACCATCGCAAAGATAAACAGAACGAGCGAAATCGATGCCTCAACCGTTACGGAACCCCCGCGACGTTCATAATATCCCCTTTGTCTAATATCCTGCGAAATCATGGTACTCTTCCGCCATTGCATCGAATTTCACCGGGAGCAAAAAAGACGGGGTCCGGAATGTGGCTTTGATTTCCGCATAGGTATAAGCTTTTGACATCCTGAATCCGCTTTTGCTTTCATGCTGCATCGCCACGTTTAGCTGGATCACATCGGCAATGCGGAGAAGGACTTCCTCCCTTTTGCTGCCTGACAGCTTCAGCAGCAGGAATATCTGCAAGTAATCGCTATATGAGAGACATATGATCGTCTCACCGAGCGACCCCAGTTTCAGACCCGAAGGATCTCCACCGATAATGTCCATGTCTTCTGCAGGCAAATGCACATATTTGCTTGCAGGTATGTATCTGTCAAGTATTTCGATGGCTTTTGCGGTGAGCTTCTCCGTGGCCATCTTCGATATCCTGTCGCCATAATCAACGATAGAGCCCTTCAACTCGTCACTTGCCGATTTGATTATTTTATTCACCTCGCTGTTGATGATCTCTTCTGCCTTTTCGGTAAATGAGGAGACACAGCCGGCGAGTTCCGCGGTGATCCGTGAGCACATGGCCTCCTCAAGGACATATATGACATCTTCTCCCTCAGCTTTTGCCGCAGCCTCGCATGCCACGTCCGCAAGTATATCTGCAAAGTGTTTTATTACGTCGTTTTCCAACACAGGTATGATGTCCGTCAAGGCATCCGCCGTTTCTTTTTCAATACCTTCACAAAACTTCGCAATTTCTTCCATGCAGGAGCGAATGAAATCCTCCCTGTCAAAACTCCCGATTTCAAATATATCTGCAAACCCACTTACGGCTTTTTCCCTCAGCGACATCAATAAACTGCTGACTGTCTGCTCGATCGTCGCGGTTATAGCTGTCTCCAAATCTGTTGACAAACCGTCCAAGTATTCGCTGACACTTCCTGCCACATGATCCGCAGTGTCATCGACGCACCGCTGCAAAAAGCCGACTCCCTTTTGTACTCCTTTATGCACGGCTTCGGATATTTCGACAGATACCCGGTCCTTCAGAAAATCCAAAATGCCTTGTGCGGAGCATCTCCAGGTCGCGCGTGATTTCAACATGGGGACCTTTTCTCCCCTCAGGAGCTCCTCCAAATCTACGCAGGATTCAGCCAGTGCCAAAGCCAGTTTCATAGTCAGCTGCGCCAGCTGATACGGGAACACACCCCCTGAAGCTGCCTGAATGGCAAGGGCGGGAGCGAGTGTTATGTGGTCTATTTCCGAATCGGTCAACGCATATACACTGTTGCATACAAACCTGATCGCGAGGATACTTGTCTTTGCAGTCGCCAGATTGCTTTCAGGCCCGGCTTCTTCCCGCACCGTAAACCAAAGGAACTTCTTCTCGTTACAACCCTTGTTTCCGAAGACTATGTACTCAACCTCGCAACCGTAGATGCGGTTTCGTTCAGGATCAATAGGTATCCCTGTCAATGTCACTTCATCTGCACCGGACGTCAGGCATGAAAAGTTATGTCTGACATACTCCGAAATATACAAGTTGTTACGTATATCCCTGATGCCCTTCTCCAAAGCCGAAAGCAGATTTGTTACAGCTGAGGACATATTTCGATACTGGGAAATCGCTCCGTAATCGCTGTCTTCTCCAATGTCTTCAAATGTGGACGGCTTGCCGTCATATATACCGGAGGGCACGTCCTGAAACAACTTCATTGAATATGAGTACGCCTCCTCGACTGAGGCCTGCTCCTTCGCCTGATCACTTAAGCTGCCTATGCTTTTACTCAATCCTTTTCCGTTGCCATATTCAGGATCGCTTGCACCGGTATCGCTTCCATATGCAGACATCAGGTATATATGAAAATCCGGGATCCCTATGACCTTGTCACCTATACGAAGCACCTCACCGATCGATTTAAGGTAAGAATCCCCGGATCGATAATACCGATTTATATTGCTGGCATTACCGCTTGCCGTGTGGTCATTCAGTGAGGCAATCACCTCTTCAACGGTTTCGAAGTTTCGCATACTCAGAAAATTCTTAGCTGCTCTTAGCTGGCTCAGCAGCTCCTCCACCTGTTCCGGGCCGAAGCTCGAATCGTATCTGCTGTCGTCCTGCCGCATAGCTGTGTAAAATGCGTCGGCTTTTCTGTCCCCGCAAGCCGCTCCGTATTCCTCCACGCAAATGCTGAAATTCTCTTTCTCCTGTCCGACAGCTTCCAATTCCCTCAATAACTTCTCCCCGGTCGAAATCGCATAGTCGGCGAATTCTATCGGGGACAGCTCTTTCCAGTTGTGAAAATACCCCTGAAGCCTGTCGTATTTCTCCGCATATTCTTCGCTTTCGGTTTCCGGACATCCTTTGATATCCGTTATGCCGGCTATGAGCTGCTGCTCGGCGCTTTTATACTGCCGGGTATGGGCGTCGTATGCTGCAATGATCCTGTAAAGTTCGGCACAGTCGGCAGTCACTTCTTTCAATTTCAACTCGACATTCATCTTTTGCTCAGCCACACGGCTTTGATCCCCTATCCTGGCAAGTACGGCCAGCGAATCCACCAGGCTCAGCGCCGTTTCCGCAGGTGCCCTGTATTTCATAAATTCCAAAATGCCCTTTTCGATAATTTCGGGGTTCGCAAGACTGCTTTCGGGTACCGGAGATATTTGCAGATCCTCCAGGACAGGCGCAAACATCCCTACATTCTCAAGGTTTATGCGGAAATGGTCCATCAGAAGTTCACGTCGTTCATCGTCAGACAGTCCGGGCTGCTGTGAGATCGCAAAAAGGCCGTATACATCCTTCAGTATCGTATCATAGTCCGCAAGGACACTGTTCAGGGTAAGCCTTCCTGCTTCTTCGGCCGCGGCCTTTGCCAGGTGATGGCGCGAGATGTCCGCCATCAGCCCCGAAAACACCAATGCCGGAAGAAGGACTATCAGAAGAAATATCGATATGGAACCTTTGATGCGTCTGATAATTCCTATTCGGCATACAGTCCGCATTGGTAAAACTCCTAACGATTATCTGTTTTTGATCATCTGCGGAAATTTCGTTCCGGGACAGATCAGTTTGCAAAAATACTCATGGCCTTTGATACTATCTCCGATAGCCTTGATGAGACATTCAAGCCGGTATATCGCTCGGTAAGCTGCAAGACATAATCCGTATTGCGTATCATCTCTGCAGGACAAGCAAGAGCAGCGGAAGCTTTGGCTTCCATAGTAAAAATATCATCTTTGAACCTGATCCCGAGGATTACGGGAATGCCGACAGGCTGCGTTATCTCTACATGGGCGATCCTGCTCAACCCGGCCACATCTGTCCGAACACTTATGTCCGGCTGACCGATCACCAAACCCGACTTGAGAAAACCGGTTTTTTCGATTATTGCTCCGGCTTTCTCTGATGCGGCCTCTTTTGCCGCCCTGTATCCGTCCCTGTCCAAAATAAACCGATACAACTTGCACTCCATTTTGCCGTAAAGATCCTTCCTTTGCCTGACTCCGACATAGTCAGTTTCGTGCAGGCTGTGTGATCCAAGATCGGCTATTTCCAGGTAGTTGCCATCCTCGTATGCAATTTGCAATATAAGCACTGCTCTGTAAGCCGCTGCATTTATGATCGCATAATGGCACAGGTAAAACCCCATAAGAAAGACCATGCCAACTGCAACCAGACACAGGGGAAGCACTATTGTATATTCAAGGATCGAAGCCGTACCTCGTTCATTGTTCTTAAACATTGTCAGACCCTTACAAGATCAGGATTTTCCGAAATAGAATTTTCTGACTGACAGTTATCCATGATTATAAGCCGAAATCAAAGTTCAAAATCATTTATGAGCTCCCTCTCACGGCCTTTGATCGCATTCCATATATCGGTAAGCAGCTGGCCAATTTGCTCCCTGAAAGCGATCCCGAGAATTATTGCTATTGCGACCAGTATAATAACTGCTATGATTTCTGCCGCACCGTCTCTTTGTCTGATATGATCGATGAAGCCTCTTATGCATTTCCTCATTTATATACCTCCAATCAGGGAATAAACGGAACCCTTTCGAAACGGACCACATGTCAAGCTATATTCAGTCAAGTCAAACCGTACCGTTAGCCATTATCGGTACCATTACCAATATTAGAATACCAATAAAAGTCAGTACTATCGGGAAAAGCATTCGTGCCGAAGCCGTCTCTCCTTTTCGGCGGACAGAGTGTTTTCTCTCATTCCAGCTTTCGTCCGACATCCTCCTCAGAAAAGCGACCAGTTCACGGTTCCCCTTTGACAGGTTCTGAAGCAGCGCGGATATGACCTTATCTAAAAACTGGTCACCGCAGCGATCGGCGAACTCCCTCAACGCGGCAGCTCTGGATACGCCGTTGTCGATCCTGACAGACGTCCGCTGCATTTCTTTATAAAGCAAACCGCTGTTGCTTTGCGCAGTCGCTCTCCATGCCCTATCCAGGATCATCCCTGCATTCACCAGCAGGGTCATCGTCGTCAAAGCGTCCGGAAAGTCCCTGCGGATCTGTTCCAGGTGCCGATCGGTCTTTTCATAGATGAGCCTGTCGTAGTAATACACCATACCTCCGGCTCCGGCAAAAGCGAACAAAAATGCGGTCCAGGCGTTGACCATTACCGAAAGCAGCAACAGCAGGATAAAAACCAGGCATGTGACCGATATCATCCTCGCCAGATGGATATGCAGATAAAAAGCTGAATCCCTGCGGCCATACAGGATACGAAAGCATTTCTCCAGTTTTCTGACATACTGGCTTGTACTGCCGTAACGGATTTTGGATAACAACTCAAGTCCGAAGGTATAGAGGCATTTCAGCGGAAACCTCCTGGCAGGGAGATCCCTGATCATGTGTTCAAACCGATGATTGCCCACGGACCAAAAATACACATAAAGTACCGAAAGCACTGTGATCAGCGACGACACGGCAACAAGTCCCGATGCTCCCATTTCCCGATACTCCTATGCAGTCTCTCAAAGTTCCGGTTTCGGCCCCTTTCTTCCTTAGCGGCGAACCAGTCTTTCTTATCCGCAAACGCTACAGCTCGATTTTGAGGATACGACAGGATATAAAATAGGAGAGCGCGAAAAGTACCAGAGCGACCGTAGATGATACCCTTCCTATGGCGGAAGACATATCCGCTATAGACGCTCCGAGGCCTTTCAGCAGCATCACAAACACCATCGGCATCACAAGCATCGCTAACTGCTCAGTTTTTTTGGCGGATACAACTGTCAGTATCTCCTGCCTAACCTCTATTTTGTCGCATATTATCTGACACGTAATATCAGATACTTCGCGGATATTCCCTCCCAGGCGGTTGCATGTCTCAAAAACATTCGCAAAGCTTTTTACTTCCTGCAAACCGCTCCTGGAACCGAATTCGGAAAGCAGCAGTTCGAGATTTTGATTGGCCGCAACACCATCGTTGATATGCTGAAGCTCGCACGCTATATAGCTGTCACTTCCATGCAGCGACTCCATATCCTTCTGCGCTGTTGCCAATGCGGCGAGAATATTAGCACCCGCACTGACGGACGAAGAAAGTGATTCCAGCATGTCCCGAAACTGCAGCAGCAGCTTATTTTTTACCGCCTCTGTACGGCTTTTGATATAGTACAAGTTAACATAAATAGCAGCAGCGATCGCACCGACTGCTATGGCAACTATATGCTCATAAAATACGTATCCCACAACACCGCCGGCTGCAACTCCGGCTAAGGAGCAAAGCAACACTTCCGCTTTTGATGGGTTGTATGACGAGTAGTCAGAAGGGACATGCACCATAATAAATCACACCCGCAGCCAAACTTATGTTAGATGTACACTGAGCTTCTGAACACTAAGCGTTCTATTTTTCCTTTTCCCTATAGGCAGTTGCGCTATATCGTACCTGATACGCCGTAAAGCTTTAGCTTGTTTTCGTGCAGCAGGCTGTTTTTTGTCCTTTTCAGCCTTCCCGAAACCCTTTCTCCGGTGCTGCGGCCCGGATCTTCCTCGAACACGAAGAGTGGATTGAGCTGGATCTCTCCCCTGCGGTAGCCTGCCACCTCAGTGATGCTTATGACCCGTCTCGAGTGGTCACGAAGCCTGGAAAGGTGGATCATTATGTCGATCGCCGAAGCGATCTGCCTGCGCACCGCTTCCTGCGGCAGGCTTGACGTGCCCATGAATACCATCGTTTCGAGCCTTGAGAGCATGTCCTGCGTGGAGTTGGCATGCCCCGTTGACAGAGAACCGTCATGACCAGTGTTCATGGCCTGAAGCATGTCCAGGGCTTCCTCTCCCCTGACCTCACCGACGATTATACGTTCGGGGCGCATCCGCAGAGATGCCCTTATGAGCTGCCGCATCGTCACAAGTCCCGCGCCGGAAGAATTTGCGTTCCTCGTTTCCATCCTTATGAGGTTTTCTATGCCGTTGAGGCGCAGCTCTGCCGAGTCCTCTATCAGTACGATCCTTTCGTCCTTTGGGATGAATCCCGCAAGAGCGTTCAAAAATGTCGTCTTGCCGGAGTTGGTCCCGCCGCTGATGAATATGTTATATTTGGCCCGAACCAGCATCTCAAGCTTTTCTGCGGCCTCCTCGGTAAGTGAACCGAGTTCTATAAGCCTGTCAACAGTAAACGGCTCGTCTGAAAACTTCCTGATCGTCAGGACAGGACCGTTCAATGAAATCGGAGGCAAGACTACATTAACACGAGATCCGTCGGGAAGCCTGGCGTCGACGATCGGGTTTGCCTGATTCACTTCGCGGCCGGCACGTCCTACGATCCTCTGAATAACGTCCTCAAGCTGATCCCGGCTTTCGAATCTGATGTCCGTGCGGTATGTCGTTCCCTCGCGTTCAATAAAAATCACGTCATGGCTGTTTACCATTATCTCGGTAATTTTTTCGTCCGAAAGGAGGATGTCCAGTATCCCAAAACCTCGTATGGAGCTTATCACCGCTGCGACGGCTTCGGCTCTCCGGGCTATCGACAAATACTTGCTTTCGGATCTTTCCGATATCATCCGCTCGATCCGTTCCTCCAGCTCCGCATCCGACATTTCCCCGAGGGGCAGCTCCTCGACAGCCAATCTCCGCACTTCTTCGGTCAATCTTTTCAACCTGTCCATTCTCTTGCCGATCCCGCGTATGCGAGTCAAAGAAGGGCATCATAAAAAGCCATTTCTGAAAGACGTTTGACTATGTGCCCGGGTGAACCGCCCTCATAACGGGGAGCACCCCCCAGGACTGCGAACCCGGTATTTTTGCTTGCGGTACCGCTTTTACTGCTAAACCTGTTGTAGAGTATCCAGGTCGGAGGGAAAGGGATATCGTCCCTTACGGCGATGATGTCCATTGCGGCGTATATGCGGTCAAGTTTTTCATTCGCGATATGCTCACCGTTTGAAACCAGTATATTGGCTGTTGCCTGCCTCATCAATTCAAGCTCAGCTCCCTCCAGCAAAAGGTCTGCGTCAACTATTATGTAGTCAAACTCGCCCGTCAGCTTCAGCTGCCCCAGAAGCATCCTGATATCTTCCTCTTCGATCTCCATCACTTCGGGAGCCGCTTTGCAGGAACCGATGAAACGGACGCCTTCCCCGCTCGTCATAACGGCACTCTTCAGCTTCAAAGCCAGGTTTGACCGCTTACTTTTGATAGCATATATCAAATCGCCTATGCGGACCCTGGATTCCGACGGGAAGAAAATCTCCGACGTCCCAAAGCGCTCAAGGTTCAGATACAGGGTCTTTTTGCCACTTGATGCGAACCGCACGGCACATGCCGCTGCCGCAGTGGATGCGCCCGACCCCCCTCCGCACGAAAAAAAACCATACACTTTCGTGTCCGATCCTGCACCTTCACCACGTTTGTCGCATTCGGCACCGGACGAATTTCCGGCATACACCGAAAGTATTTCGCGGAATATGGCTTCAGCCTTTTGATACTTGCAGATGGCAGTCCGTCCGTTGTGCTCGACGGCAGCGCTGTTTTCCGTAAACCACACATGACAAACGCCTTCAGGTATCGTCTCCGGGCTGATGTCAAATTTATCCGAAGCAATAAACACACAACTGCCCAGCTTCTCCAGAAAGCTCAATGCCTGTTCGGGGTCGGTATAAGAATATATCTCAATACTGCAGTCATCTCTTGATCCCAGGGCCGATGACAGCCTGTTAAGATAATTGGGGTCCCGGTCCAAAAGCACCAATCTTATCTTCATCGTGTCACCCCGATTTCTTTCACACCTGTTTCAACAATGCGATCTGACGGTTTCAGATTTTCAGACTCATTGGTATTATATTTTTCCAACTTTGGTTATTTATGGTATTTACTTTATTATATAGGATAATTCTTCCATTTTCAAGACCTAAATTCTAAAATTTTCCAGTTTATTTATCTGACGAGATTGAAAGCCTGGCTGCAATACGCTAAAATAGAATGACCGGAAATATTGACTACAAATTTAAATCGGAGGCTGAAGATATGAACGATCCCATGTTTGACAACAGCGCCATTCTCCGTTTTTTCGAGGAAATAAGCGCGATACCGCGCGCATCTTTCAAAGAAAACAAAATCGCGGATTATCTCGTTGAATTCGCCCGGCAGCGCGGGCTTTGGCATTACCGCGACGAATTGAACAACGTTGTGATCAAAAAGCCCGGCAGCGCGGGAGCCGAGGACCTTCCCCCCGTCATGCTGCAGGGCCACACGGATATGGTTTGCGAAAAAAATATCGGAACCTTGCACGACTTTGACAATGAAGGAATAAAACTGATCAGGGAAGGCAATTTTCTGCGCGCCGACGGGACAACACTGGGAGCGGATGACGGGGTCGCCGTCGCATACATGCTGGCATTGCTCGACGATCCTGACGCTGTCCATCCACCGCTGGAGTGCGTTTTCACGGTCCAGGAAGAAGTGGGCTTAACCGGTGCCGAAAAGCTTGACCCCTCGGTGCTGCAAGCGAGGACCCTTATCAATCTTGACGGCAGCCCGTTTGGTACCGCAGTAGTAAGCTGCGCCGGCGGCCTGCGTGCCGTCCTGACCAAAAACATAAAGCCGTCCGCATTCCCCCTTGCATTCCCTCTCCGAATCGGTGTGCGGGGTTTGGAAGGAGGGCACTCCGGGATCGACATCCACAGGGGAAGGGGAAACTCGATCAAGCTGCTCGGCAGGATCCTGCTGAAGCTGCTTATCAACTTCCCGGTCATGGAGATCGGCAATATCGAGGGCGGGGCGAAGGACAATGCTATCCCGCGCGAAAGTGACGCCCTTGTGTTCTTCATGTCGGAAAGGGATCTCACCGAAGCGCTGGAACTGCTGTCCAAACTGGAACAGGAAATCCGTGAGGAACTGCATGAGACAGATCCGCATTTTCGACTCGAAATCAGCCGTACCGAAAACAGGAATCTGACCTCCATTGGGCGCGTGGCAACGGACTCGCTGATCCGCATGCTCTCCCTTGCTCCGGACGGGGTGCTCAATCGCAGCAGCAGGGCAGGAGGATTCGTCGTATCGTCGATAAATCTCGGTGTTATCCGGACAGACCTGGATAAGATATCTGTCACCTTCAGTCTCAGGAGCTCCGAGGCTTCCCTTCAGGACAGGACCAAGGATCTTCTTACGTCACTTGCAGATTCCTTTGGTTTTTCCGCGGAATTCAACAACCCGTATCCCGGCTGGAAATATGCCGAAAATTCCCCTGTTCGTGATGCTTTCGTATCCGCATTCAGGGACCTGTTTGGCAGGGAGCTGGAAGTGCTGGCGATCCATGCCGGCCTGGAGTGCGGCCTCTTCTCAGAAAAGCTGCCCGGCCTTGATGCGATATCCCTCGGTCCTACCATCCATGACTTCCACACACCGCATGAAAAGCTTGACCTTGTAACGTTTGGCCAGACTTATTCACTGCTGGTCGAAGTGCTCAGGAGGATGACAAAAAACAGACTTTAATCCTCCGTTTATCCATGTTTTCGATCAGGTTGCCGCAGAATATCAGGGCGAGGTCCGGCAGGAATCTGAGACCGCAATCGCCGCAATCGATAATCTGCGACCGTTTTCATGGGGCTTCAATCAAAACTTTCCCGTATTGGAACCGCAAATAGCAGGCATTCATACACTGTTATTGAAGAAGGAATGCACTTCAATTCATAATGGGAGGTAAAGTAATGCCTGCTGAGAACATGCACATAAAAGAAGCAGTCTGCATCCATACAAGAAAAGTCTACGACTCATGTAAAGACAAAGACTGCGTGGAAAATCTCCGCGTATATCCGACAAGGTGTAGCCAGGCAATTATCGACAGGGCAATCAATGTAAAATGCCGCAAAGTTGATCTGCTCTGGGTATACATCGATGTGGAACCCGTATCTTTCAACCGTGGATTCTACACCGTCGACGTCAAGTACTTCTACAAGATAACGGGCGACGCATTCTGCGGAGTCGGCAAACCCCAGGAGATTACCGGCCTGGCGACCCACGACAAGAGATACATCCTCTTCGGCAGCGAGGGCAACGCGAGGATATTCAGCTCTGTGATGACTACCGGCGATGTTGACCAGCAGCTGATCCAGCGCACCAATATGCCGATCGGTGTCGTGGAAGTCGTCGATCCGATCTGCCTGTCTCTGAAGCTTGTTGAAGTCTGCGACTGCCCGAAGGGACGCGATCTCGAGCTCAACGAACTCCCGGCGGCGATCGCAAACTGCTTCAACGACGACCTGGTCTCGGGAGACAGCGAGAAACGCCTGTACGTCACCTTGGGTCAGTTCAGCATCATCAAACTTGAGCGGGATACGCAGCTGCTTATACCTGCCTTCGATTTCTGTGTGCCGGAGAATAATTGCGTCAGCGCAACCGACGACGATCCTTGCGATCTGTTCCGCAGAATCGAATTCCCGGTTGATGAATTCTTCCCGCCCCAGCGGAAGGAATTTGAGCAGGCTCTTGGTACCGGAGACAGACACATGGGATGCAGATAACCCGGGTATGACTGCCGGAAAGCCGCGGCTTTGCCTAACGCCGCGGCTTTCCTTTTCTTTTTATTCGCTTTTCCTGTGTGTCTTCGGCCGATCATGTCCGGATCCGGCACGAACTCACTAAGTATTAAGTGGTCATTCGATATAAACGGCAACTTCCCCTATAAGGCCTGACGGTTCAAGTACCGAACTTCCCCGGATGAGGCTGTAGACGTCCGCGTCGGACTTCATATTGCGGACTTTCCTGTCAAGTGTGTTAGTCACCTCGATCCTCAGGTCATTTATGCCCGTACGGATAAGGCCGCTTATATCAAAGCGATACGGGGGTGCGATCTTCATTCCTGCATATTCCCCGTTCACCCAAACCTCTGCGGCCTCGTAAGCGTCCTGAAGCACCAATACCGCTTTATTTGCATCCTCTAGTTCGAATGTCGTTTCATACCTGATCGTCCCGGAGAAATCGGGGTATTTCAGTCCGACATTTTCAAGCTTTGCGACCTTTTGGTGATCCCTGAAGTTGGGATACTCCTGCGCTTCGGCAAGAGACATCGTCCATTCTCCGGAGATGACTTTTTTGACACCTTCGGCCCTTGGCCGGGGGATAAGATCAAATCCGGTCCCCTTGTCACCAAAGACCACTATGACCATATCGTATGGCTCAACAGTCAGTTTCAGCCTGGTCCCGTTTCCGATGTCCTCATATTCTACGGGGCGCAGCACGTTTTCAAACGCATCATAGATAACGGCGTCTCCTGCAGCCGCTACCGTTATCTCGCCTTCAAACGGGACGCTCTGGTCCTCATTCGAGAAGAAATAGATGTCGTTATCGAGCTTGTAATGATAATACCTCATCCTCCTGAACGGCGTAGACAGAAATACCTCTTTGCAGCCACGGGTCTCTGCATAGTTAGCCAGTTCGTTCAGGGGGACAGCCCTGCAGGCCGAGATTTCCTTCAGCAGATCCACAGCCTCCTCGCCGTCACAGTCACAGATCCCCGAAGGATGCTCATCGACGAATATGACCTCAAAACCGCATTTTACGGCCTGTGCGGCAAATTTCGCCACTTCCCTGGTCACAAACTCGGCGTAAGGTACTATAAGGGTCTTGTATGTCTCACCGTTTACATGGAGCATACCGTCAAAAGAGGCACCGAACGCTTCCATGTCGGCAAACAGGTCGGAAGGCAGGATATCAAAGTCGATCTGGTTTTCCAGCAGTTCGCGCGCGGGCTTTTGCAGGTACATATGTCCGCCTGTCCACTCTGCCTCGCCGTGATAGAGCAGTGCGGCCTGGGCAATGTGTTTTCCGCCGTTTATGAGGTGGCAAGCCCTGTTCATGTATCGCATGAGCCTGCGGAAATGCCTGAACTGCGGGTTCAAACCGTGAGCATAGAAGTGCGGCGGGCAGTCCGGATCCGGAAACTGCTTGGGAGAAAAGGCGTGAGGTACATATTGGTTGACGCCCCTGACAAGGAAATGATCGGTCAGGTACTTCATCAGGCGAACGCCGCAGGACCATCCGTATGCGCCATATATCTCACACATCGCCCTTCCCTTCTTTTTGGGGTCTATATGGGCGCCTGAAGAACCCAGTTTTCCAAGGGTGAAGTGGTAGAATTCACCGTCTCCAGGTGCCATGAATCCCTTTCGGGTATGGTTCTCGCCTGCAAGCAAGACCTGGCCGCCTATGTTGTCGATCCCCGACATGTGCTGGCCGGTCTGGGCGCGGAAGAAGTGTCCCAGGCTGCACCCAAGCCTGGAGTGCTGGTTGTTGTCTTCGATTATATGCCCGATATATTCAACGCCGCGCTCGGCGCACCACTCACCTATCTGCTTTGAGAAATTCTCCTCCATAAGGCGGGTAACTGTGTCCATATAAGCGTAGCGGACTTTTGCGTTCAGGTTGGCGTCGCTGAAATCAGCCCAAAGCGCGGGCAGGAGATCTGTCCAATCCGCGCCGAGCCGCTCCTCCAGCATCCCCGGCACGTCCTTGCTCCATGGCAGGGGCATCATCTTCCTGCCGATCGACTCGTCCATGGCAAACCCGACCGTGTTGCCAAACAGCGGCTCGTCGGAGAAAAAGCCCGCGAATGTCTTGCCGAAGTCGTCCTTATAGCGCTGATAATGCGGCTCATACACGGCTTCGATTTGCAGTCTGCAGCTGTCCCTGTCCAGCACGTTGATATAATCGGAGCGTCCTCCTCCGTTCCTGGTATTATAAAGGACGAATATCCTCCACATGCCATATGGAACGTCCCAAACAAGCTGTCCGTCTTTCACGTAGCCTGTCAGGTCAATGACCTTGTCGCCCAGTTTATTGTCCTTGACGACATCGATCGCGACAACAGCCAGCATTTTATCGTCGTCAAACACCCTCTGCTTCGCACCACGCATCAAAAATGAAGCCGCTCCGCCCGAAAGCGGATTCGGTGTGTGCCTTGCAAGGGGGCCCACGTCAAGACAGGCTTGAGGCATCGGTCCGCACACATCTACTGTATTGAAGTTCAGGTACTGCTTGCAAAGGTTTGGGTCGGCGTTTTCCAAAGCGCCGTTTGCATACCCCGTCGGAAAATGGGCATCGTCCAAAAGCCAGACCTTCATCCCTCTTTTTCTGGCTTCGTCCATTATGATGTCGAAATCATGCCACCATTTCGGACCGCAGAAATCGGGGTGAGGTCTGCACTCGACACATACTGCCTGTATACCGCATGACTGTATTGCTTCCATGTACTCGCGAAGGACTTCTTCCTCTTCGCCATGCTGCCAGAAAAACGGAAAGATGTAGTTCCCTGCCCGGTCATTCAGCAGCTCAACAACTCTTTTCTCCATAGCTTTCCTCCACAGTTTTTTATTCCAGGTTTATTAACTTAAGTAACTTATTCATCTGTAGTCAGGATCATATTTACCCTGGTATCCTGTATCCTTCCCATAACTACGATATATGTTTTTATTTCCCTCCTAATATAACATATAGTCCAAAAGCGCGATATCATATCTATTGATGTATCCTAACGGCTAAATAACGCCGCATCAAACAGGCCAATAACCTGTCGCATTATCTCTGTAACGCGGAAGCATATTTCTTGTTCGTTTTATGATTCTGTTTATCAACACATTCTATGAACCGGGTGCGATCGCCTCGATCAGAGGTTAGGATGGATATGACTGTTCTACTCCCTATCTGTTCTGCACCAAAAAACTATGCCACATTGTTACATGCAGATTTATGGCACATATTAATATTAAAGCTGAAATCGGGCTGTTAAAATGCCCAAATCCGATATTTTATATGACCAAATTTGATATGGTATGATATAATACAACAGAATATAAGATCGGGACGATCCTGGGAGTTAATTGCTTTGTCTTCGGGAGGGCATATATCAAATGACGATTCCTGAACTTGATCAATTCCTGAGCCGCGCTTTCCCGTTCATCGAAAATTACAGGTACTCCGGCACCGCAGATCCCGGCAGCTCCTCCCATTTGATGAACGGAGCAAACCTGCCGTTTGAAGCGCTGCAGCTTGCCTATCTGCAAAATGAGTTCACCGGTGACGCACTTGTCCGCAAGGAACATCCCGAACACGAAGGCCTCCTGATACATATCCACAGCAGGTTCAGCCCCGTAGAGAGCCACAGCCACGACTTCTTCGAGATGATGTATGTGAGGGCGGGCAAGGTTGTGCACCATATCGCCGGAGAGGAAATCCCGTTGTCGGCGGGAGATTTCCTGCTTATTGCCCCGGGAGTATGCCACCGGATCGACAGCTGCGGAGAAAATGACATAGCCCTGAACTTCATATTCAGTGTTGACTACCTGACCCCCTCATTTTTGCAGCTGATCTCCCGCAATCAGTTATTCTATGATTTCTTCATGCAGCGGCTGCAGGACGGTCCGGCAGAAAAGACATTCATAAATGTAAAAGCCGGCCGTTTCACGGAAGTGCTGGAAACAGCCGACAAGATGCTCTGTGAGTTCTTTGACCCGGATATGTGCTCCGGAAACATGCTCAAATGCCTGTTTCCGAATCTGCTCAACCGGCTTTTCCGTGCATGGAAGGAAAACGGGGGCGATATAATACCTCGCAAAAACATGGACGAAGACGATATGCAGCAGATAATGAAATACATCGAGGCCAATTATGCGTCGGCATCTTTGAAGGAAGCAGCGCTGCGTTTCGGCTATCACCCCGACTACCTCAGCCGGCTGATAAAAAGCAGGCTCGGCATAACATTTGGCAGCTTAAAGCACCGCATATGTATCGAACAGGCCAAGTTTTTGCTTGCCTGCACCGATTTGACCGTTTCGCAGGTAGCCGAGCATGTCGGCTTTTCAAACATGACCTTCTTCTACGAACTGTTTGACAGGTACTGCGGTACCACACCCGCAGATTACAGGAACAACATCGGCCAGGTTCAGCTCCAGCTGTGACAATGTATGGCAAACCGCCCGATGCCTGATCCTGCCTTGCAAGGCTGCTATGTCAGATCATCTATATGCGCCTGCTGCCGCTTTGCTTCCCTTTCCCCTCTTTTCCGCTTCGTTCTTACCGTCCTTTGTTTTTGAGGCAAATACCTCAAGGCCGTCAGACAGCATAATAATCAAAGCCGGCATCAGAAGGTAACTGTATCGGTATTGCACCTCGATAAAGAGATATACTGCAAAGGCAGCGGAGAACAGCAACACAAAGTAAGGCCGTATCGTCTCCCTGTTTTTGGCCGCTCCCGCTGCGGAGCCGGCCAAAATGGTACCGAACAAAAGGATATAAATCAAATAGTCGACAAAAGTAAATAAAGTATTCAGGCGGCGGACCGATACGGAAATCGAACCGATTCGGAATGCCGTCTTGTCCATTATGGGATTGAAAGCCGGATAAATGCCCTGGGCTGTCCACATCGTATTTATTTTACTGTAGAAAAGACGGGCGAGCTTCGCCTTGGGCTGGCCAAGCCTCTCCCTGATGAGGCGCAGCGCCTCCGCGTCGCGTTCTTCACTCCTTGTGACTATGTCCGACTCGAAAAGGGCCTTGCTGTCCGCCGAAGAGAAAGTGCCTCCCGTGTCATGATTGAGACCCACTACAAACTTGTACAACGGGAAGTTGTTTTTCAGCCCGTGGGGGTTGAGTCCCGTAATGACGAACAGGTTGGAAAGAAGCATAAAGCAAATAAAATATGACGCGACTGCAGTACAAACCGGCAGTGCGGTACCGGACAGAAAGGCTTTTCTTGTCCCGCGTTTATATCCCCTGTCCGCAAAGAACCTGTAAATCAGGAGCGCTGCGAAAGCAGCGACGAACAGTATCCCTTCAGGCCTTATCCCGTTACCGAGTGCAAGCAGAAGCCCGCAGACCGCCGGAGCGATCACATTCGACTTCGGGAACTTCATAAGCACATACAATCCGCAGTAAAACAGAAGGGTCGCCAGGTGTTGATTTGTGTACACGTTGGATATTCCCATCACAAACGGGAATACGAGATACAGGATCCCAGCCGTACGGGCCGTCTTCTCCCCGGCTTTCAGTCTTGCCAGGCAGTAGACCAGCACATTGCTGAGCGACGCAAAAACACAGTTTATAAGGACCAGGGCTGTGACATTCTTCCCGAATATCTTTATAAAGACCGCCATTGCCGCGGGAAACCCCGTCTGATAAGCCCAGATCTCATAATACGTCTGAGTAAGATATTTCTGTATGCCGTCGGCTATTTCGGCCGTTACCCAGTAGAATAGCTGAAAATCGGAGTATTGCGGAGTTTTTATCACTAGCGTGAAGACTGCCTTGGATATGAACGAAAGCAAAAACAGGACAGCCGCAAATACCTTCCGGCTCCTGATACGCATTATTATCCCGCTTTTGGCCAGCAGAAGCAAAAACAAAACGAACACGGCAAAAACAGCCGCGAACATCGCGACAGTTTTCAGCGGATACTGTCTGATCCAGGAAACGGCCGAGCAGGCATTTACGATCATCAACAGAAGGCTCAGTACAGCAGACCAGATATATAATACTTTCAAAAAGATCGATTTTTTGCCCCTTGACACGTCCCCGCCGATCATTCAAACCCCGCCTCTCATTATGTACCCTTTCGATATCCGGATGTACTTCCTTTCGATATCCGGGTTGTCCCTGCCACGACCTGCGTCCGGTCCTGATCCGACAGGTTCAGGAGATATGGTATCCTTCCTACCTCATCTGTTCCAGTCTTCTCTGGATGACCTTGTTGTAGTTTATAACGTTCCTCTCATATTCTTCGTTCATATACCTGGAAGTGATCAGAAAGTCGGCTGTAGCCTTGTTTGTCGCTATAGGGATATCATAGACGACTGCGATCCTGAGAAGCGCTTTGACGTCCGGATCGTGGGGCTGTGCTTCCAGCGGGTCCCAGAAAAAGACGACAAAGTCTATTCCTCCCTCAACGATCCTTGAGCTGACCTGGAGGTCACCTCCCAGGGGCCCGCTGTTGTACGCCTTGACGGGAAGCCCAGTCTTATCGACGACAAGCCGGGCAGTGGTCCCCGTCCCGCAAAGGAAATGGGACTTCAATATTTCCTTGTTGGCGTCGACCCACTCCACAAGCTCCTGCTTTTTGGAGTCGTGGGCTATAAGCGCGATGTGTTTCTGCTTACCTATCGTAAAAGGTATATATTCGTCCTTTATCATCATCCGACCCCCGTTCGAATTTTTACTCCCGTTCTCAAACCTCATCATCATCTTTTCCCGGCTCGCCCCTGATATCGCGCAGGATCCTTTGCCTCTCTGACATATATTCTTCCTTTGTGATCATTTTCCGGTTATAGAGCCTGTACAGCTCCATCAGTTTTTCCTCCGGGTCCTTCATATCCCATTGTTCGCTTTCGCTCCCGGTCGGGGGCGCTGCCCGGTCCCCGGAGGTTTGGATCAAAGTCCTGCAGTTAGCCGCGATGATAAATACCGCAAGGAATGTCCAAAGGAATCCGACGGCACCGTACTCGGGAATTATCCGAAAAACTCCAAAACACAAAAACACGGCTCCCAATATCAGTCCCAATATTGCCTGCACTCGAAAAGTCCTTCCCTGTGTCCGCCTCTTTCGCACGGCTGTTCCCTCCAGGACGGGGGACGGTCCTTTCGCCCTGTCCTCCCTCAAACTTGCCAGTTTACTTAAGATTTATCGGGAAGCTATTTCAACCTGCACTCCGGACTGTTATAGCGGCGTCTCCCTGTCCGTACCGCTCGGTCCGTCACCGGCTAAAACTCGTTGTACACAAACGATATCTCAGCTTTCTCGGTATACAGAAACACAAGGAGCAGCGCCAGAGCTATGATCAGGTAACAAATAACGCGGAGGACCGTGTATTTGAACACGGTCTCTTTAATTTTCTCTATAGCAGCGCTCAATTGCTTTATCAACCTCGAGCCACCCCTTCCACCCGAGATGCATCACATCACACAGAAAATACTTTTCATATTCATATCCGGTCAGGTCTATCATCGTTACGTTCTCATAGCGCCCAACAATGTCGCGTACATTTTGATAATACTGTTCGCGCTGTTCTTTTGTGAAGCCTGTATAGTCGCTCCATTCACCGTGCAGGGGAACGTGAACGAACAGCGGCTCTATCCCCTTCAGTTTGCATATCTCAAGCAGGATCTCCAGGTCATCATACTCTTTTGAGACGGAATAACTGAGGTCCTTGTCCTTATTTTTCTGCTGGTTCAGTTTCCTGCCTATATATGTCGTGTAGTAATCGTTGAGCATTCCGAATTCGTTGTTGTCGGTCATTTTCTCGGCTTCGGCGACTGCAGCCCTCAACTCGCTTTCCCAATCGATCCCGGTTCCGCTGCCTGCCTTCTGCATACCCTGGCTTTTCTCCGCAACATTCTCAATAAGCTTCTTTGAAGCAATAAGATCACGCAAATCAAAAAGCCACTTGCTGAACCTGTAATATGGCCGCATGATAATGTTCAACACGTCAGCAGTCAGGCTGTTGTTTGAGGCAATTTCGGTCATCGCTCCCACTGCGTCATACTTGTGCATCGAAGAGCCTGTAATATCATTATACCTGCCGGTAAGCTCCGCAACGCGGCCGGAAATATACTGCTTTATATGATCCGGGATCGAATCGTCAAGCATAAGCGTGAGATATTGCTGTTCCGAGAAGTTGGCCATGAAAAGGTCGGGAGCTATACCGTCCCTGACATACGACTGCGGGGAGGTAATGAGCATCACCTTTTTCCCAGTAAGGGCATCTCCGGTCGCAGCTATGTTGATCGCATGGATCAGCGACTGGCAGGACCCCCTGCCGACGAGATTCACCTGTATCCCGTTCCTCTGACCCCTGAAGAAGTTTGCCGGGTGCGTGGATATATTAAGCGTGCGCAGCTCCGATGACCCGTAAATTATAATGTTGCTGTCCCTTTTGGCCGACTGCTCAACCAGGTAGAGACCGGTAATTTTCTCGATGTAGTTGTCGTCGCCAATGCTGTCCAAATATGGGGGCATATTATGTTTTATCAGCTCCCCCGCGGCCGCGAACAGCAATACGACTCCGATCAGCGCGGATATTCCGGCAGCGAGCAGCCTTTTCATGCCCTCTGTAGCACCTGCCTGATTATCAGGGCAGGACTTTTTATCTCATCCCGCGTCAGTTCCGTGGGCTCAAGCTTTATCCCCAGCTGCTTCTCGATCTCCACGAACAGGGTTATCACGCCGAAGGAATCGAGAATGCCCTCTTCGAACAGGTCGGTATCGGGCTCGAGCTCTCCTTCATCAGCCCCGCATATGTCGTTGAGTATTGCCATTATTTTTTCTTCCATGGTATATCTCCTGTCAGATATATTTGAATTTGAACTGTTTGTTGCGCAGATAATGACAGACCCTGGTCCCGTCTCGATCAGAACAGCCGCCCCGAGAAAATCAGCAGTCCGAAGCTGAAGAGATGGAAAGTTATCAGGATCAGGAGCAGTGAAGAAAATTCCCCTCTTTTCAGCTTCTTGAATCCTTTCCAGCGGGTGTCCAATATATCGTTTACACACATCAATATCCCATGATAGGCGCCATAGACGATATATCTTAGGGACAATCCATGCCACAACCCCATCGTCATCATGGTAATGATATAACCTATATACGAAGCGGTCCTCCTGTCCTTATACCACTCGCCTTTGAGTGCGGCGGCTGCAAACCTCGTATAAACGTAGTCCCTCATCCAGGTCGACAGCGAAATGTGCCATCTTGACCAGAAATCCTTCATATCCCTGCTCAGGAAAGGCATGTTGAAGTTTTCCGGTGTCCTGATGCCCAGTATGCAGGAGGTGCCGATCGCCATGAGGCTGTACCCGGCAAAGTTGAAAAACAGGAAGAAGGTGTAGCCGTACATATACGATATCGTTGCAAGGAAACCGCTTTCGGGGAGTTTCGATATCCAATCGGTATAAATCAGCGAAGATATTACAAAATTGAACAACGCTCCCCACATAAGCTTCCAAATTCCGACTCTCAGAAGCTCGATGTACTTCTCCCTGCCCGGAACTTCCTCCAAATCGGCGCGGAACCTTCTGAACCGGTCTATCGGGCCTGAACTGATGCTCGGGAAGAAAAGCAAAAAGTAGCTGAACTCCATCAGCCCAACTTCAATGATCAGACCGTCGTACGTTTCGATCAACACCTGGACTGCACGGAATGTCATATAGCTTATCCCCAGCAGGTGGATAAAATTCAGACGCGGCACAAGCGCGCCAAGTTTTGCTACAGCCAATGGCGCGACAGACAAAGCTATGAACAGCCACAAAACAGGTCGTGACCGGCTTTTCTTCCTTATTTGCGAATAAAGCAGCACCAGGGCGGTTTCAAGTACATAGAAAGCGATCAGGGTGACCCTTTTCTCCCATGTGTCAAAGACAAAAAGGATCATAATGACTGTAAAGATGAAACCGTAATGCTTCAGCGGCCTGTTCGTCAGCCCCAGTACTACGGCGGGCACTAACAGCAGCGCCATTATATAGAAAAAGAGGAGTCCGTTAAAAGGGGTCATCTGCTACCCTCCGAGTCGGATTACAGCATCTGCCTCAGCTGCTTCTTGTCCACTTTCCCGTTCGTGTTGAGCGGGAATGAATCAACGGCCAGGATCTTTCTGGGTATCATATATGAGGGCAGGAACTCCTTGAGTTCTTCCTTTATTTTGATAGCCCTCTTCAGTGAGCCGAGCCCGTCCGGCTTTTGCAGGAGCACGAATGCGGCCAGGTAGGCGATCTTTTCGCCCTCGTAAACGGGAATAACGGCCGCGCGCGCTATATTCGAGCACTTGACGAGGTTGTTCTCGATGTCTTCTATCTCGACCCTGTAGCCGCTTATCTTGATCTGGTTGTCCAGCCTGCCGCAGTAATAATAAAGACCGTTTTTCTCAAAACACGAATCCCCGGTGCGATATCCCCGCTTGCCGGTCTCTTCGTCGACGAAAAACGCCTTCTCGGTCAGGTCCGGCCTCTTGAAATATCCCGGTCCGACGTTCCTGCTGATGATCAGGAGCTCACCCTGTTCACCGGATGCAACAGGTTTGCCTTCCGCATCGACAATACGGAAAGTAACTTCGGGCAAAGGATATCCTATGGGTATTTGGAGTTCATCCTTTGCCATTTCATCCGTGATCTCCACGGCTGTGACAAGCACGGTCGCCTCGGTGGGCCCGTAAGTGTTTATGACTTTTGCTTTCGGGAAGCGCTCAAACAGTTCGTCCACAAGCTTGTGCGTCAGGATCTCACCGCAGAACAGGAATTTCTCCAGCCCGGGCATCAGCGCTTCGTTGAATTTCGCCGAAGGCACGCACATTTCCGCAAACGACGGGGTGGATACCCAGAAACAGCAATCCGACCTGCCCAGGTGTTCAAACAGCTCCCCCATGTTCTCCAGCATGGCCTTGTCGATGGTGTAAAGGGTCATGCCTTTAGATATTCCCATGTAAATGGAAACGACGGAAACGTCGAAGGAATATGATATCTGATTGAGTATAACGCCTTTATCTACGGACACTTCCATCCAGGGCAGCAGCTGACTGTAAAGGTTTTCAATGTTCGCACATGTAATGGGAACGCCTTTCGGCTTACCGGTACTTCCCGACGTGAAAAGGATATACGCGACCGAGTCGCCCGAAATCCAGTGCTTCCTGATGTCAAAGGTGCCGGTGCTGTTTGGCCTGGCATCGGTATTTTCACTGCCGTCCGCACTTTGCCCGCGCAGTATTTTGCCGAGCCTGTCCGGGGATAAAACTTCGGCATCCGTCTCTATGCCGAGATCATAGAAGTCCACGAACACTTTGGGCTCTACATCTTCAATGATCTGCCGGACACGGTCGCCGGGTACAGTTATGTCTATCGGGACATACGCCCTTCCCGCTTTCAGCGACCCGTACAGGCATGGAAGGATCATCGTCTCCTTATGACCGTAGATCACCACCGGCGATCTGTCATCGCCGAACCTCTCCAGCAGGTAGGCGGCAAACGCGTCGGAAAACTCGTCAAGCTCCCTGTATGTCAGGGTCTCTTCCCTGTTTATCAGCGCCAGCCGGTCGGTATTTGCGTATTCCCTGATCTTTTCAAGCACAAACATTGAATTCACCTTCATTTATATCAACAGGCTATTCACATATGTTTCACAGCTATTCACAAGCGGGATATGCTTCCCTGTTCCAGCGATGTACCGCCTCGATATCGGCGTCCTTTTTCATGAAGAAGGTACGCGGCCTTCCCCCTGTGTGGTTCCTTCCGTAAAGAGGATCGAAATGGTAATATGAACCGTCGACTTCTGCTATGACCCAGGCATGTTCAACCCATTCGGTCTTGTCATCGGACAAAAACTCTCCCGGGACCACTATCGCCTCATGTCCGAGCCGCATTGCAAATACAGCCATCAGTGCTGCCTGGTGCTCGCAGGACCCGCGCCTGTGAAGTATGATATATTCGGCCAATTCCGTTACCAGCTCATCGGTGTATCCGTTTGACAGGTCAACGGTGACATACTTGTATTTGAGCTCCTTTACCATCCAGTCAAAAACCTGGCCCAGATTGTACTCGGCGTCCTTGTCCGGATCGCATACCTGGTCTATCACTTTCTTTACCTCAGCGTCAAGGCGGGCATTTCCCGTAAGCTTGCCTATGGCAGCCGTCTTCCCGTCACCCGCAGGTTGTCCGGACTGGCCCGGTGTGGGCTCGGTTGAAGGTGAAGGTTTTACTGTAGGTTCAGTCGAAGGTTCCGACGGTTCGGTCGTCGGTTCAGCTGAAGGTTCAGCCGATGGTTCGGGTGACTGATCGGTCGGGGTCTCGTCATCCGGTTCGGATATTTCACCCAGCAAAACACATGTTTCGTCGTCAAACAGGTATACCCTGCCGTCTATGAGCTGCTTCCCTCTTACAGCCTTCCCGGACCCGTCAAAATAATAAGTACCCAGCTCGGTTTCCAGCCAGCCGGTCACCATGAATCCCTTTTTAAAACCATATATGGATCCGTCTATTTCGACAATGCCTTCCTCCACCATCCGGCCGTCCTCGCCAAAATAACGGACTCCCTCATCGGTCCGAAGGAAACCGACATGATTTTTCCCGTCTTCATTGCGGTAATATGTCCCGTCTTTTCCTATATACAATCCGGAGGCAGACGTGCATGCAGCCGAAACTCCTGCCAATACCGCCAGGATCAATATCACAGCAAATATTCTATACCTTTGTCCCATCAAAATACCCTTTCGCGCTTCGTACAAACAGGACCATAGCAGTCCATGCCGTGATCCGGTCCATACATTTTTATTTTTAGCAGCTTTATTCAACCAATATTTCGGCGGTGATCGAGATGGATTGTATTATCCCGTCTTCAACGACCACATAGAGCGACGCTCCTTCGGCGTTTTCCTGCTTCGGCGGGATCTCATATACGAGAGTTACGCCCTCCTCAGCGTAATCCTTGCCGTAGAGACGCTCCATTTCTTCGACCGTGTCGCCGACCTTCAGGCCCTTAGGGGTCCTTGCATCGGCGGTGTAGACCGTGATCTCCGAAACCCTGTCGATATCTCCGTCGGGGTATGTGTAAATATCAAAATCGGAATAGGAAAACGCTTTATCAAGCCCGTCATACGCACAGCTGATGGCTTCAGAATAGTTGTAATCGTCCCCCAGCTTCTCGAGCAGCCCGGTCACGTCCTCCCCGCAGCGGAAAGTCTCCCCGCCTATGATCAGCGCAATATCCGCTTCGGAAAAAGTACCGATCCCCGGCGCATCCGGTGTAACATTACCGGGCATCTGTTCGTTGCTCCCGCAACCTGCCGCGGCAGTCAAAACGACTCCCAGAAGTAAGATGACGGCTATGATCCTCTTCATGAAATGATTCCCTTTCTGCCAAATTGTGACGATTTTTTCATGCTTGTACGAACCAAAAATATACTCTGCGTACGATGCATGCATTAAAATTTATGTCCTTATTTATCCTAATATGCAATCTCGTCCGCTTTAATCAAAGTACGCTTAGTTATTTACTATATCAGCAGTTCAAATTTAAGTCAACAAATCCGCCGAAAGCCGGCATTTGATTGCGTTGCTAATTTTTGCATTTATTGATATTCGGGGTTCCGGAGCTTCATTTCCTCCCACTGGTCCTTCGTTATCAGGAGCTGCCTGGGTTTCGCCCCTTCGAACGGCCCTATTATCCCCCTTGACTCGATCTGATCGACGAGTCTCGCCGCCCGGGCATATCCAAGCTTCAGCCTTCGCTGCAGCATCGACACCGAGGCTTGTCCTGTCTCAAGTATGATCTCAACGGCGCTGACAAACAGGTCATCAAGGTCAGAGGCCGCCTCTTCGCCGGACGTCTGTGTCCCGTTTCCGTTTTCCGTGACGCTTCTCTCGATGTGCTCCAATACCTCGTCGGAATAATCCGGTTTTCCGGATTTTTTTACATATTCGACGACCCGCTCCACCTCGTCGGACGAAATGAAGCAGCCCTGCACTCGCATCGGTTTTCCGGCGCCCAGCGGGTAATACAGCATGTCGCCTTTTCCGACCAGCTTCTCCGCGCCGGTCGTGTCAAGTATGATGCGGCTTTCAAGCTGGGAAGCTACCGCAAAGGCGATCCTTGACGGGATGTTGGCTTTCATTATACCCGTTATCACGTCCGCAGAGGGCCTCTGCGTCGCTATCACAAGGTGCATTCCCGCGGCACGTGCCATCTGCGCGATGCGGCATACAGCTTCTTCGACCTCTTTCGCGGCCACGAGCATAAGGTCGGCGAGCTCGTCTATAACGATGACGATCCTCGGAAGCTTCTGCAGCTCGTCGCTTGAGGTCGCGATCTCATTGTACTGCGTGATGTCGCGGGCATTGTTTTCGGAAAACAGCCTGTACCGCCTCATCATCTCGGTAACGGCCCACTGCAGGGCTCCGGACGCCTTCCTGGGGTCCGTCACCACGGGTATGAGCAAGTGGGGTATCCCGTTATATATATTAAGTTCGATCATTTTGGGGTCTATCATGATAAGCCTGACCTCATCGGGTGTCGACTTGTAGAGCAGGCTTATTATTAGCGAGTTCATGCACACGGATTTGCCCGACCCGGTGGTGCCTGCGATCAAAAGGTGCGGAAGTCGGGAAATATCGCCTACGATGCACTCTCCGCCGATGTCCTTTCCCACGGCAAACGCGACGCCGCTACGGTTGGATATGAACTCCTTCGACTCGAGGACTTCACGGATGTGCACAATAGACACCGTCTTGTTCGGCACCTCTATCCCGACAACGGCAACCTTGTCCGGTATGGGTGCTATACGTACGCCCGGCGCTCCGAGCGAAAGTGCTATGTCATCGGCAAGCCCCGTCAGTTTGGTGAGCTTTATGCCCCTGTCCATTTCCAGTTCATAACGGGTTATGCTCGGGCCGCGGGTCACGTTTATAAGCCTGGCTTCTATACCGAAACTCTTGATGGTATCGCTCAGGCGGTTCGCATTGAGTTTCAGCTCCGCGGTCACGTCCCTGGTATTTACCGCTTTCCCTTCGGTCAAAAGCGAAAACGGAGGGTAATTGTATATCTCGGTAACAGGTGACTCCGCGTTCATCTCGATTTCCCTGGTCACCTGCCGCTTGATCTCTTCGTCCTCGGTGGTGTCGGTCTTCCGGTTTTCCCTTTGCGGCGAAGCGTTTTCCGCTGCTTCAGTTACCGCAGCGGCGGCAACATTGGCCGTTTGCATCGCGGGCTCGGCTGGTTGATACCGATCCGGCTGCTGTTCTATCGCTTTGGCGATCGGGTCGGTCACCGCGTCATATGTATCTGCCGCCGGTACAGGCTCTCCGGCATTTGCGCCTGCGGTCTCCCGCAGGACTTCATCCGGCGTCCTGATATGCGCAGGCTTCTTTCGGAACAGGCCCTTCTGGCTCTTCCTTCCCGGCGAAGGCTCGCCCGGGCCTTCCGGCTCGTCGTCGAGAGGTATATCTATCATCCTGGTATCGCGCACTCTTTGCCTTGCGGCATATGCCGGATTACGGTCAGGCTTTGACACTCTCGGCAGCACCGGCTGCGGAGGATCCTGAGGTTCATATTGCGGCCTCTCCCTGTAAAACAGGTATTCGATTATGGATACTATTGAAATATTGAATGCGAAAATCAGCAGGAACAAAACGCTGACGAACAGCAGGATTATCGCACATACCTTGCCGAATCCGAACCTCAGCGTTTCGGCAAGCAGGCCGCCAATCAGGCCGCCATTCTTCAGTGCCTGACCGTCCAGATAGAGGGTCTTCAACGTGGCAAAAGCGGCTTCATACCGTATGTCACACATGAACAGATGAAGGATCGCCGAGAATACGGGTGAAAGCGAGATGCAGCTCCATACACGCAGCCTGACGGGCAGACCACGGTGGAACAGAAGGATCAGGCTTGAGACCAGCAGCATGAAGGTCATCGAATAATAGCCAAAGCCCAGCAGTCCCTTGAGAAAGTCTATGAACAAGTCGATAAGGATACCTTCGACATTGAAAAACCCGATAAAGGAGATCACTGCCAGGATGAAGCAGATAAAGCTCCACACCTCGCGCCTTATGGGCCGCTTAGCCGTCCCGGATCTTGAAGAAGACGGAGCCGTTTTTTTCTTTGCAGGCGCCCTTTTGGTCGATGCCCGCTTTTTTGTCGGCAATGCAAACACCATCCTTTCAGGTCAGATCCCGATACCACCGATTTATACGGCAAGCACCGTGATTATCGTTACAAGCCCGGCTGCCCAGCAATACCAGGCGAAACTTCCGAATTTGCCCTTGGCCGTGAGGTAAGACAGGAGCTTTATGGCAAAAAAGCCGGACACACCCGCTACAACCATCCCTGTCAGATAAACAGGGATCATTGACGTGTCGACCCCGGCTTTCAATGCGTCCATGAATGTAAGCAGTGTTGCTGCGATCACGGTAGGTATTGACATCAAAAATGAGAAACGGACGGCAAACTTTCTGTCAAATCCTGCAAAAAGCCCGCCGGCTATCGTCGTTCCCGACCGTGAAATGCCCGGCGTCACTGCAAAAGCCTGGCAAATACCGACAAAAAGAGCATCCAGCCACGTAGCGCTTCGCTCCGTCTTTCTGCCCTTTGAGATCCTGTCGCTGAGATACAGAATCACTCCTGTCAAAAGCAAAGCCGCGCCTACGAGAATGGGGCGGGTGCGCATGCCTTCGATGTATCCTTTGACGGGAAGTATAAGGAAAAGCGGAAGAGTCGCTACAATGATCAGAAATATGAGGCGTCTTGCAGGATGTACGCTTCGCCGGCTTTCCCCGCGGTAGTTATGTACCGGATCCTCCTCAGGGGCCGCGGATATGTTCCGCCGCCTCGATCCGAACAACTCGCGGATAAGCGAAAAGAACTCGCGTACCATCTCCGCAATTTCCTTCCTATATACGATCAATACTGCTGCAAGCGTTCCAAGGTGTACGAGCACGTCAAAGAAAAGGTTGCTCTCTTCCGCGCTCTCCAGCCCGAACAGGTTTGAAAACAATACAAGGTGTCCGGAACTCGATATCGGCAGAAATTCCGCCAGCCCCTGGATAAGTCCGAGTATGACAGCATGGAAAATATTCAAATCCGTTTCCCCCAAATCAACTAATAAGCTTCGATTTCCCGAAGCCACTCGGCGGCCGTCGCATCGCTCGGCATGCGCCAGTCTCCCCTGGGTGACAGCGACACCGTTCCGACCTTCGGGCCGTCCGGCATGCATGAGCGCTTATACTGGCTGTTGAAAAACCGCTTATAGAATATCCTGAGCCACTTTATGATCTCATCGTCCGAATATATTCCTCGGAACGCTTCCCGGGCTATCCTGAATGTCTTTGAAGGCGGAAAGGCCCAGCGAATGGCATAATAGAGGAAAAAGTCATGCAGTTCATATGGGCCTATTATCGACTCGGTCTGCTGGGCTATTTCTCCGTCAACGGGCGGAAGGAGTTCGGGGCTTACCGGTGTGTCCAAAATATCATACAGCACCGTCTTAAGCTCTTCGTTTTCGGTGTTGTCGGCATAGTGTCTGATCATGTGACGGACCAGAGTCTTCGGGACAGATGCGTTTACGCCGTACATCGACATATGGTCCCCGTTGTATGTGGCAAATCCGAGGGCAAGCTCGGAAAGATCGCCCGGTCCTACCATGATGCCGCCATATTTGTTTGCAAGGTCCATCAGGATCTGTGTGCGTTCCCTCGCCTGTGCGTTTTCGTAGACCACGGCGTGGTCCTCAGGGTCGTGCCCGATATCTTTGAAATGCTGCATGACCGAGTCGCGGATGCTTACGGTCATCAAAGAAGCCCCTACATGCTCGGCAAGCCGCTCCGCATTTCCCCGGGTCCGTTCGGTAGTGCCGAGCCCGGGCATAGTTACCGCAATGATGTCCTTGCGCGGCCGGCTCATGATATCCATGGCATTCGCGCATACGAGAAGCGCGAGACTGGAATCGAGGCCTCCGGAGATCCCGATCACGACGCAGTTGCTGCCTGTGTGCTCAAGCCTCTTGACCAGGCCAAGCGCCTGGATATTCAGTATCGTTTCGCATCTTTTCCCGAGTTCGAGAGTCTCATCGGGAACGAAGGGGGTCCTTGCGAAAGTCCGGGTCAGCCTGGTATCACTCAGCGGCATGTCGAACAGGATCTTCCGGTAGCCGCACTGCTCGCCGTTAAGCGAGCTTATCGCGCACATCCTTCGCCTCTCGCCGTCGAGCCTGAGAACATCTATCTCGCTTATCGCAAGCTTTCCGGAGAAAAGAGGGCTCTCTTCAAGAACGGCGCCGTTTTCCGCGATCAGGTTGTGGCCCGCAAAGACAAGATCCATTGTGGATTCACCCTTGCCCGCACCTGCATATACGTATCCGCAAATAAGCTTGGCGGATTGATGGGCTACAAGCTGTCGCCTGTACTTATCCTTTCCGATGACCTCGTTGCTTGCGGACAAATTCCCGATTATCGTGGCCCCCTGCCCGCAATGGCTGCAGGAAGGCGGGACGGGAGCCCAAAGATCCTCGCATATTTCGACTCCGAAAGCAAACATCGGCATGTCTTTACACACAAACAGCAGCTTGCTTCCAAAAGGATATTCCTTATCACCGATCATAATGTCGGTGTTTTCGCGGGGTGCGGGAGCAAAATAACGTGCCTCCATGAACTCGCCGTAGTTGGGAAGGCAGGACTTTGGTACGAATCCCAGGATCTCTCCCTCATATATGACCGCGGCACAGTTATAAAGTTTGCCGGCGACCGAAACGGGCAAACCGACCAGTACGATCATCCGGAGACCTTCAGTTGCCTTCACTATTTCCGTCAGGCTTTCCAAAGCCCCGTCAAGAAGCCTCTGCTGAAAAAAGAGATCCCCGCAGGTGTACCCGGTAATGCACAGCTCGGGCAGTACGAGGAAACGCACCTCTTCCTCATGGGCTTTACGGATGACTTCCATGATACGTCCGGCATTGCCCCAGCAGTCCCCCACGGTGATCTCGGGGGTGCCCGCGGCGCACTTTATAAATCCATGCCTCATATATACACATCCTTTGCTCTGTGTTTAATAATTCTACCATTAATCGTATTTTACCGCAATAGCCTTGAACATCATTCAAAAAATAAGGAATATGCAGGCACCCGCTGACGGCTCCGACACATCCCGAATAAAATATCATCATGATATAACGATCTGTTTTAATAGATTCTTTTAATAGTATTTAATAGTTAATTCCAGATTCAATTCAATATAGTGGATCCTATCTTAATGACCCGCATTTTTTACGCGACTTAAGCGAAAATCTCACTCAGCCAGTGTAAAAGCTTCAACTATCGTCTTCAGCACTTCAGCCTGTTCGCGAAGCTCCTCGCTCGCAGCCGCTCCCTCCTGGGCGGAGGCCGAATTGTTCTGGGTCACCTGGGCGATCTGCGACATCCCCTCGTTTATGCTTTCGACCGCGATCGTCTGCTCACTTGCCGCGAACGCTATATCGTCGATCAGCTTTTCGACATGCCGGACCTTCTCCACTATCATGGTGAGGGCTGAAGCCGTCTCGTCGGTCAGCTCCGCTCCCTTTCTCACTGTTTCAAGTGAAGAAGCGATCAGCGCGTTTGTGCTCATGGCCGCTTCCGCGCACTTTTGAGCAAGGTTGCGGACCTCGTCGGCGACGACCGCGAAGCCCTTCCCGGCTTCTCCGGCCCTGGCCGCCTCAACAGCCGCATTCAGGGCAAGGATGTTGGTCTGGAACGCTATATCCTCTATGACCTTGTTGATCTTTGAGATTTCCTGCGAGGATTCCGTTATGTCGTTCATTGCCCTCAGAAGCTGCTGCATGTACTCGTTGCCTTTTATGACATCTTCGGCTGCTTCGCTTGACAGGGCATCCGCGGTCCTGGCGCTCTCCTCACTTACCTTGATCTGCTCGGAAATCGTCGCTATCGTGGCAGCCAGTTCTTCGACTGTCGCTGCCTGTTCTGTAGTTGCCTGTGACAGCGCCTGCGCATTGTAGTCCACCTGCAGCGAGCCGGCAGTCACCCTCTGGGCGGATTCCCGGACCTGCAGGAGCGCCATGTTCAGCGCGTCGACTATCCTGTCGAGTGACTCCCTTATAGGTTTGAAATCCCCCTGGTATTCGCTGCCGCTCTCGATACGCAGGTTCTTATCCGCTATACTTCCAAGTATCAGGGCTATATCATTTATATATTGGTTCAGACGGTCTATGGTAGTTTTCAGAGCTGCCGACAGCACTCCGGTTTCATCCTTTTTCCGGATCACTTTTACCGGAGTATGCAGATCGCCTGCCGCCAACAGTTTCAGGCGCTCGGTCACATACACTATCGGGCGCGAAATGCCTGTCGCGATCGCAACGCAGAAAGCGGCGCCGATAAGCAGCATTGCTGCGCAGATGATGATTATCGCTCGCATTTCGCTGTAGAAGTCTTTCAGCATATCATCATAGATCGCCATTACAGCCAGCGACCAGCCGTCGGTGTTATCTATGGGACGATATGCGACATAGCGTTTCTGGCCTTTGTATTCATACGTGTAGCTTCCGCTTTTGCCCTGCCTGATGTCTTCAACGAACCCCGAAACCGCTTTGCCTGCCTCACTCTGCCTTGCGGCTGACGGGTCGGTCACGAAGTCCCGTACGATCTCATAGTCCGGGTGGACGATGATGGATCCCTCTTTGTCAAGGAAATACCCGTAACCGGACCCTGAAAGGTTCAGGCTGACGGCTATCCTTGTGAACACGTTCAGGTCCAAAGCGCCGACTACGACTCCGCTCTGCCTTCCGCCCTCCGGCAGCCTTGCCGCCACAAAGATCTCAAAGGCCTGTCCGTCTTCGGTAAGCCTGGGGCCGGACATGAATGTCACACCGCTTTTTGCGATTTGAAAGTAATCGGTGTCGGCAATATTCTTGCCGGATGACGAGTTCCCCAGGTCATCATACAATTCGAAATATTTATATTCAGTGTTCGCACTCGCTTTCTCGAAAATTTCACGCAACCTGGTATCCGACAGGTTACCTCCATAACCGGCGACCGTACTGGTGACTTTTTCGAGCTCATACTTCAAAAGTTTGATTTCATTGGCAACTGATTTTGCATATGTAGTTGCGGATGTGGTGATAATGCTTTCCATGTCGCTGATTGCGACTCTATAATTTATGATGCCGACGGTAATCCCAATGGCCAGCCCTATGAACAAAATGACGGCCAGCCCGCCAACCAGTATTTTTGAGCGGATTGAGTGCATAAAGTCACCTCAATATATTTTCTCCAATTCTACCATGTTCGACAGCTTTCTGCAATCGATATCAATAACAATTATTTATTTAAATTTAACGATTTTTACGGGCTTTCAGACGTCAAATCACAAACGGGAGTTTGACAGAAGCAATAAAATAAAACCCCGGGCAAAAAGCCCGGGGCTTTATATAAAATCGTGCGGGTCAGTTATTGATCTGCCTGCATGTACTGCTGCTTGTCCTTTTTCCTCAGTCACGGCCACTGCCTGTTTGCTCAGCAGCCACGGCAAATGCATATTGACGCTGCAGCGCTGGTACTGTCTATTTATGCTGCAGTCCCAGCCACTGCCAAAGCTTCACGGGGACATTGTCCACCATGACGCGGGTACCGTCTATGTCGTATTCGCATTGGTCGTTGAGTGTGTAGACCCAGGAGAAGTGGCCCATGTACTCGTAGGGACGTCCAAGACGATCCTTCCACATGCCCGAGAGGTCCACGACTCTGTCAAAGAAGGACACATGGACATTTTTTGCTCCCGCTGCCCTGAGTCTCTTATAGGTCGGAAGGACCGTAAGGTCGGCAGCGACGGTCATATCGTTGGCCGCGTGGGTGAACCAGATCGGGATATCCTTTATTTTCTCGATATCTTCATCCGATATCACCCTGTCCCACAGGGCTTCGCAGACGGGATACGCCGCAGCGAAATAATCGGGGTAGTCGATTATCATGCGCATCGTCATGAACCCGCCGTTTGAGCACCCGCCAATATATATCCTGTCCGTATCGATCTTATCCCTGTGCTTTTCGACGAACTCGTCTATGCATGCCTTTAGAGCGACAGTATATTTGCTCTTTCCGTCATTGGTGTATTGTCCGCTGCCGTCGTCCATCCACATCGTCGGCGCCTGGGGAGCCAGTACGTATGCAGCTCCGCCCAGCTTGTCCTGGATCTCTTTGGACGAAATGTTGACGACCTTATTGCCAGTGTAGGCGATCCTCGGGTCATTTCCTCCCTCTCCTGCTCCGTGCAGCCATATGACAAGTGGCACCTTGTCGGGGATCTCCTTCTTCGGAGGACCGAACGGGAATGCGGGCGGCTTTCTCAGCTCTTCGAAATCCGGCGTGAAATATCCGTAATTGAGCGGAAGCGGCTCATATGAAGACTTGTCGTTGCTCCATCCCTTCAATTGCTCGCAAATATCTCCCGCACATTCATCGAATACCATACCGGTTATCGGGGGCACTCCCGGTATCTCCCTGATCTGGGTCACCCGATAGTCACATTTGAAATATTCGTTGAACGAGCCGGCATATCCGATCGCCTGCCCGAGAGGATACTGCGGGCCGTAGGGCATCTCGATGGCGACATACTTCGATTGGTCCGCCCTGTTCCCGTTTTCATCGCACGGATATACCGCCGTAACTTCTCTGTAGCCTTTGGACGGGTAGATCCTCGGCCCCATCCATGTCCTGGATGTCATGATGATCTCGCCGGTGTCAGACTTTTTGCGTTCCACATATACATTGAACATATCATTTTGCAGCAAGCCCGCAGTGACGGTTTCCGGCAGTTCCAATATCAGCTTTGTGATATACGGTCCGAGATCGGTGACTTGTGTGACTGTCTTGTAACTATACATAATGCTTCCCCTTTTAATTGTAAAATAAAATTTACTTAACAAGATAATTATTAAGCTCCAATTTAGTATATAGTAATTCCATTATCTTGTCAATAATCAGTCGATCCCGTTCATCATTATCTTTACCGGAATACCTAACACCGCTTGTTGGTCCGGAAGAGCAGAAACAGCGTCCATTATCGACATGATCCTGCTATTTGCGATTATAGAAATACCTTGCAGCATTATTTGCCATCATAAATTATACCGGTCATTTTGATCCATCGCTACATAATAATACTTGACACGCGCAACACAGCTTTGCTATACTGAATTTAATTAAACAACAATTAAATTAATCAGCATTGTTAAGCTGTCAGGCCGTCTGAACGAACATTTTTGCGAACCGGTCACAGTTTCAGGAATTGGGGGGATCATATGTCAGAAGTCACATTGCGAAGCCTGGCCGAGCAACTGGGCGTAAGCACCGCGACAATATCGATGGTGCTCAACAACAAACCCGGCATTTCCGAAGAGACAAGGCAGCGGGTCTTGGACCATGTAAAGGCATCCGGTTACAAGATACGCCAGTACAACGCGTCCGCCAAGCGCTCAAGAGGGAATACCGGCCTCATAATATTCAAAAAGCACGGAAAAGTCGTCGGAGACACGCCGTTCTTTTCCAGGCTGATCGAGAGCATAGAACACCAGGCGGACACGGAAGGGTATAGGATCAGCATCAAATACATGAACGCAAACTCGCCCCTCAACGACTTCGACAACGGATTGCAGGGGCTTCTTGTGCTTGCCACGGAAATGACCGACCAGGACATATACCCTTTTATGAAGCTTTCCATTCCTATAGTCGCGTTGGACAACGGATTTTACAACCTTCCCATCAATACGGTCTCGATAGACAACATGGGCGGTACAGGTTCGGCAACCAGGCATCTGATAGAATGCGGCCATAGAAAGATCGGGTACATGAAAAGCTCCGTCCCGATAAACAATTTCGATGAGCGTTACTTCGCTTACAAACAGGCCCTCGATGATGCAGGGCTCGAACCTGCGGACGTGATCGAACTTGAGCCGAATATGGAAGGCTCGTACCGGAACATGATGCAGTGGTTGTCGGATAACAAGCTTGGCTCTACCGCATTCGTCGGGGACAATGACTTTATCGTCCTCGGTGCTATAAGGGCTTTGCGCGAGAACGATATAAAGCTGGGACGGGACATATCCGTCGTAGGCTTTGATGACCTGCCGTTTGCCAGGATCAACGAGCCCGCCCTCACAACGGTCCGGGTCTATAACGACGTAATGGGCAAATCCGCATTCAGGAGGCTCACCGAAATCATCAAAAACCCCGATTCTCCCTATACTCACACGCAAATCGGGACTTCACTCAAAGTTAGGAACAGCGTCATGTCGCTTTGAGATCACGCTTCGGTATCATGTCGATCAGATCGCTCTTCGGTTCGATACCATCGACAGCCCCTCTAAACCGATGACAGCCCCTTGTTAAAACCGATCGAAACGTGAGTTAGAATTCAACATAGTTCAATACTGTTCAATAACGTAATCAATAAAGTCAATGATATTGAAAGGAAGATTTGCATGTCGACATTTGGAGTGATCGTCACAACAAGAGCGTTTTTCCCCGGGTATCTGGCACTTGATGCGAGGGAGATAGTACTGCGCAGACTTGAGAATATGGGGCACAAGGTCATCTGGGTCGGCGAGAACGACACCAGGTACGGTGCCATAGAGAATGCCGACGACGCCAGGAAATGCGCAGAGCTTTTCAAGGCGCACCGCGATGAAATCGATGGCATCCTCGTGATCCTTCCGAACTTCGGCGACGAGGTTGCCGTTTCCTCCGCTCTGGATATGGCCAAGCTTGACGTCCCCGTCCTGGTCGTAGCCAGCGACGACGAAAAATCGAAGATGGACCTGGCCCACAGGCGCGACTCTTTCTGCGGCAAACTGTCACTCACCGCCAACCTTTATCAGTATGGCATCAAGTTTACCAACACGCATACTCATACACTGACCCTCGACAGCGACGACTTTGACAGGGAGATAGACTTTTTCGACCGCGTATGCCGCGTCGTCAACGGCTTGCGCGGCGCAAGGATAGGCGCCGTGGGCGCAAGGCCGGCACCTTTCCAGACGGTCCGCTATTCCGAAAAGCTTCTCCAGCGGTCCGGCATAAGCGTATCGGTCATCGACATGTCCGACATGCTTGCAAGGGCAGGAGCGATCAGCGACGATGACCCCGCCGTATTGGAGAGGGTCGAATTCATCCGCAATTACGGCAATCTGAAAAATGACGAAGTTACAAGCAAAAAGCTTCTCCTGAACGCAAAACTCTATGTTGCCCTGTCCGGCTGGCTGAAGGAAAACCGCTGTGACGCTTTTGCTTTCCAGTGCTGGGACAGCCTTGAGTACAATTACGGCTGCGCCGCCTGCCTCAGCATGAGCATGCTCGGCGAGGAAGGCATCCCCGGCGCCTGCGAAATGGACGTCACCGGAGCCGTTTCAATGCTTGCCATGAAGCTTGCAACAGGTATCCCGTCAGGATATCTCGACTGGAACAACGGATTCTTGGAAGACCGCGACATGTGCGTTTGCCTGCACTGCTCAAACTTCCCGAACAGCTTCCTGGGCGACAAGCCCGAGATAGGATCTCTCGACGTCCTGGGGACCACGATAGACAGGGAACTCTGCTTCGGCGCCAACAAAGGCCGTATAAAGCCCGGCCCCTTCACATTCCTGAAGGTCTCCACCGACGATATCCAGGGCAGGATCCGTTATTATGTCGGAGAAGGCGAATTTACCGATGACAAGGAAATCTTCACTCCGGGCGGATTTGCGACATGCAGGGTGCCCAATCTCCAGAAGCTGATGGACTATCTTGTAAAGAATGGCTTCGAGCATCACGTCTGCATGGGCAGGACCAACGTCGCGGAAGTCCTCAGCGAGGCACTCGGGAACTATCTCGGCTGGGACGGTTACAGGCATTCATAATGTCAGCGACATCGGCGATATTGCGATATGATATGCGATTTGATAATGAGCTAGATTCGGTCCATATCGTTATTAGGGCAAATCAGAGAAGCGCTATATAGACTGCATATCAGATCAAATCATGTTTTTATCGACCTGATGTCGCATATCATGTTCCAATCCCATAAATCATAATTCTTTTGACCCACTGAAGCTTTCACAGATCAGAGCCGGAGGATAAGCAAATGAGCAACGAGAAACTGATGCACCAATTAAGGCTGAAAGCCGCCGAGCTTAGGCGCCGTATAGTCGAAATCGACTACAGGTCATCCGGCGGGCATGTCGGAGGGGCGCTTTCCGCTTCGGATATTTTGGCTGCGCTCTTTTTTGGTGTCATGGACCACAGCCCGGAAAAGTTCAGTTCCAAAGACCCTTCGCGTGACCGTTTCGTACTGAGCAAGGGTCATATAAGCGATGCATATTACTGTGTCCTGGCAATGAGCGGATATTTCCCGATCGACGAGCTTTACACGTACACCGGATATAATTCCCGTCTGTCAGGACACCCGACAAACCATGTGCCGGGCATAGAGATAAATACGGGAGCTCTCGGCCACGGCCTGTCCGTTGCCGCAGGCATCGCCAAGGGACTTAAAATGGACGGTCACGGCGCGCGAGTCTTCGTCCTGATGGGTGACGGAGAACTGGCGGAAGGCTCCGTCTGGGAAGCAGCCATGGCCGCCGCCCACTACGGGCTCGACAACCTGACGGCGATCGTTGACCGCAACGGACTTCAGATAGGCGGTTCAACAGAAAAAGTCATGGCTCTTGAGGATCTGTCCGGCAAGTGGGTCTCGTTCGGCTGGGACGTCGTGAATACTGACGGGCACGATATTGCAGGGCTGTATGAAGTGCTCAGGGCAAAAAATCCGTCCGGAAGGCCCCGGGTCATCATTGCCCAAACGGTAAAGGGCAAGGGCGTCTCTTTCATGGAAAACGAAGCGAAGTGGCACCACGGGGTGATGTCCCATGAGCAATACCTCCGGGCCTGCGATGAGCTCGACGGCAGGATCATGGAGGCCGCGTCCAAAGCAGGTTTGCCTCCGCTGAAGCTGGACAGGTATACACCCTCCAAAGGAAACGGGGGTATGCGCAATCCCTTTGGCAACAGGCCATTTAGTAAAACATCGCATACCGAAAATGGCGGCAAACCGCTTTCATCAGATGACCAGGCCCCAGTGACAGTGCTTCTTACTGACAGGCAGCCGGGTTCCGGTGAGGATAAAAAGCCGATCCCTGCGCGTCAGGCAGTCACTGACATGCTTGTGGAACGGGCTTTCAAAGACAACCGTATCGTGACGCTTACGTCCGATGCCAGGGGTTCCGCCGCACTGGGCAAGTTTGCGGAAACCCACCCCGATAAGTTTGTTGAAGTCGGCATAGCCGAGCAAAACGAAATCGGCATGGCAGCGGGCATCTCCCTTACCGGCAAGGTACCGTTCGTCTGTGCCCCGGCCTGCTTCATGTCGGCAAGAAGCTATGAGCAGGTAAAAGTCGATCTTGCTTACAGCCGTACAAACGTGAAAATACTGGGCGTCAGCGGAGGACTGTCATACGCCGAGCTCGGCCAGTCCCACCACAGCCTGCAGGATATTGCCGCAATACGGTCTCTTCCGGGCATGAACGTCGTGATCCCCGCCGATGCGAACTCCGCGCGTGCCCTTGCCGAAAAATCGATCTCGTATGACGGACCGTTCTATATCCGTGTAGGGCGTGCTGCTGTTCCGGATGTCTATGACAGGGCTTCGGCCGATAAGCTGGAGATCGGCAGGGCAGCTATGCTCAGGGACGGCAAAGATGCCGCCATAATCGCGTGCGGATCCATGGTATACCGGAGCCTGCTGGCTGCCGAACTGCTGGCGCAAGACGGAATATCCGTCGCCGTATTCGACATGCATACGATAAAGCCCCTTGACACTGCTGCGATTTTTTACGCAGCAAAGAGGTTCGGAAAGATCATAACGGTGGAAGAGCATGTAAAGGCCGGCGGACTCGGATCTGCAATATGTGAAACCCTGAGCGAACACGGCGTTCCGGTCAGGATAATCGCCCTTCCCGACGAAGACATGGTATGCGGCTCGGAAAATGAGATCCTGCAGCATTACGGATTAAGCGCAGAAGGAATACACCAGGAGGTGTACGAATGGCTGAAATGATGAACGGCAGCAAGCCATATGCAAACACAGGCGCAAATGGCGGAAGGAAAGTGATCGTCGCGATAGACCAGTCGACCGCCGCGACAAAAGCCGTCGTATTCTCAAAGAATGCTGAAATACTCGCAAAAACTTTGGTCCCACACGAACAGCACTATCCGGCGCCCGGATGGGTCGAGCACGATCCGTCCGAAATTGCCGCCAATCTTGAGACCGCAGTTGTAACCGCATTGGAGAACGCCAGACTTACATTCAGCGATGTCGATTCACTGGCCCTGACGAACCAGCGTGAAACTGTGATGGTATGGAACAGGGAGACCGGAAAAACGGTCTACAACGCTTTGGTCTGGCAGGACGGCAGGGCAACGGCATATTGCGAGTTTGATGAAGGAACGACTGAGTACCTTCGCAAAACCACCGGCCTTGAGCCAAGTCCTTTCTTTTCCGCGCCCAAGGTGTCATGGATCCTGGACAACGTTCCCGGTGCCAGGCAACTTGCGGAGGAAGGAAAGCTGGCTTTCGGAACCGTTGACAGTTATCTGCTGTACCTGCTCACGGGCGGAAAAGCCCACAAGTGCGACGTGACGAACGCATCGAGGACGCTGCTGATGGATCTTGAGACCCTCAGCTGGGACGAAAGGGCTTTTTCGATATTCAATATACCGCTCTCGATGGCGCCGGAAATAGTCCTTTGCGACAGCGTCAATGAATCCACTTCAGAGGCAGGCAGGATCCCCGCAGGTATACCAATCGCTTCAATGATCGGCGACAGCCATGCTGCCCTGTTCGGCCAGTGCTGCTTTGAGCCGGGTTCGGTAAAAGCGACTTACGGAACAGGTTCGTCCGTCATGATGAACATAGGCGGCGAAGTAAAGCGTTCCTCATACGGGCTTGTCACATCAGTAGCATACGGAACAAAAGACGGGATCTGCTACTGTCTTGAGGGAAATATAAACACGACCGGCGGGATCACAAAGTGGATGTGTGAAGGGCTGGGGATCCTGGAAAGCGCTTCCCAGTCGGGCAAAATCGCTGCTTCACTGCCTGACAACGGCGGAGTCTATTTTGTCCCCGCTCTTGCAGGCCTTGCGGCACCCCACTGGAAAAGCGACGCACGCGCCGCTTTTGTCGGCATGACTTCCGCCACTACCCTTGCGCACCTTATCCGAGCAGGAGAAGAAGCTATCGCCTACCAGATAGCGGACGTAGTTCGCGCAATGGAGGAAGACCTGTCTTCGCCCGTCACTTCTCTCAGGGTCGACGGCGGACCCACCCGCGACATGTTTCTGATGGATTTCCAGGCAGGCATCCTGCAGTGCATTGTCGACACAGCCGGGATCGAAGAACTCTCTGCGCTTGGCGCGGCTTTCATAGCCGGGCTTTCCACGGGCTTCTTCAGGTCAAAAGCTGAGCTGAACCAACTGCGCCCCGTCGGAAACTGCTATGCTCCTTCCTTTGACAAACTGCATGCCGAAAAGCTTTATGCCGGCTGGAAAAGCGCACTGCATCAGATCATAGGATAAGGCCGGTCTGAAATGAGTTGCCGGAAAAGTCAAAATACTGGGAATATAAAATATTTCGAAACGGGGAAATGACATGGTAAGAAAGTATGACATTTTCGAGCTGACCCTGAACGGTCCGAAAGACGGAAATCCTTTCGTCGACGTTGACCTCAGGGCTGTTTTCACCTACATGAACAGGAAGCACACCGTGTCCGGTTTTTATGACGGCAACGGGATCTACAAAATCCGTTTCATGCCATGCAGGGAAGGCGTGTGGAAGTACGAAACACAGTGCAATGTAGACGAACTCAACGGAGTGACAGGCGAATTTACATGTACAGAGGCTGCTCCGGGTGAGCATGGTCCGGTTCGCGTACATAACCAGTTCCACTTTGCACACGACGACGGGACACCCTTCTACCCTGTCGGCACCACTGCATACGCATGGACCCACCAGCAGCCCGAAATCGTTGAGCAGACACTGAAAACGCTGAAAGATTCACCTTTCAACAAGATACGCATGTGCGTATTCCCGAAGCACTATGTATACAACCTCAACGAACCGCCACTGTATCCGTACGAGGGCGGCCTGATCGAAGGCGTAAAAGCAGAGGATATACGTTATGCGGGTCCTGCCTTTGCCGGAGCCGAAAACACAAACTACAAATTCGACTATATGCGCTTCAACCCAAATTTCTGGCGGGACTTCGAAACCCGAATTGCCCAGCTGCGCGATCTCGGCATCCAGGCCGACATAATCATATTCCATCCATATGACAGGTGGGGCTTCAGCCGCATGGAAGAACCCGCTATCCAGCTTTACCTGAGATATCTTGTTGCTAGGCTCGGCTCATTCTCCAACGTTTGGTGGAGTATGGCAAACGAGTATGACCTTTTCCGCGGCAGGACCGAGCAGGATTGGGAGCGATGGGCTTACACCATCGTTGAATGGGACCCCTACGAACATCTTCGTTCCATTCACAACTGCACGAAACTGTACGACCATTCAAAAGGCTGGATAACCCATGTATCCATCCAGCGCATAGACTACCACAGCCATGTGGAGCTCGTCGCCAAATGGCGCGAAAGGTGGCAAAAACCCGTTGTCGTGGACGAAATCTGTTATGAAGGAAATATCGACCACGGATGGGGCAATATCACCGGAGAAGAGATGACGAAGCGGTTTTGGGATGTCACTGTCCGCGGAGGATACTGTACGCACGGCGAGACTTACCTGCGCGACGACGAAGTGCTGTGGTGGGCAAAAGGCGGCTGGCTGACCGGCTCGAGCCCTGCACGCATAGCTTTCCTGCGCAGGATCGTCGAAGAAATGGGATATATCGATCCCAAGCCAATCAGCCCCATGGACTGGGACCTCACCTGGGGATATTCGGGCAGGCAGTTCACATACCAGTCCGAAACTCCCTTCGGAACGATGGCTACGCAAGCCGCGGAAAAAATGATATGCTATTTCAGCTTTGCGCAGCCCGCCAAACGCTCGTTCATGCTGCCGCCCGACAAAAAGTATGAAATCGAAGTCATCGACACATGGAACATGACGATCGAAAAACTCGAAGGGACCTACAGCGGCAGAGTTGATATCAAATTGCCCGGCAGGCCCTACGTCGCCGTCCGCTTCACCATGGTAGGGGACGGTTCTTCTGGCTGGTTTTCACACACTTCTCTCACATCTTAACAGAGAACTTTCGTTCAATATCATGCTGCGGACTAAGTTATTCTCTTCGATTGCAACCATATCCTTTATCATGACATAGCAAAAAGCCCGTATACTGCTACGGGCTTTTATAATACGGGCTTTCATATGTTCAAAATCTGTAAGCTGCTTTATTGCAGGTTCTGATAAGGACGTCACTTGGAAAATGTATCTTTCAGCTTATCGAAGAAGCTCCTGCGCTTCTCAAAGTTATGTTCACTGAGGGATTCGCCGAATTGCCTGAGCAGGTTTTTCTGCTTTTCGTTGAGGTTCTTCGGCACCTCTACGAATACTTTTACGTATTGGTCACCGCGAACGTTTGAGTTCAGCCTGGGGATCCCCTTCCCCTTAAGGCGGAATGTCGTTCCCGACTGTGTCCCCTCGGGGATCGTGTATTTCACTTTCCCGTCAAGCGTCGGGACCTCCAGCTCGGCGCCGAGCACCGCCTGTATGAAAGTAATGGGTATCTCGCAGTAAACCGAAGTCCCTTCTCGTGTGAATATGGGATGGGGACGGATCTGGATCGTTACGAGCAGGTCCCCTGCCGGGCCTCCGTTGCGGCCTGCGTTGCCCTCTCTCCGTAGCGAAATGGTCTGGCCCTCGTCTATCCCTGCGGGCACGCTCAGCATGATCGTCTTCCTCTTGCGTACCTGGCCTGCACCGTGGCATCCATGGCAGGGTTTTTCGATGATTTTGCCTGTGCCGCGGCAATCCGGACATGTTTCCGTGGTCGATATCATGCCAAGGGGGGTGCGTCTGCTTGACCTCACCTGACCTGTGCCCCGGCACTTAGAACATGTAGAAGGTGTCGTCCCTTTCTCAGCTCCGCTGCCGTTGCATTCCGGACAATCCTCAATGCGGTTGATACTGATCTCCTTCTCGCAGCCGAAAGCGGCTTCCTCAAAAGAGAGCACGATCGTAGTGTGCACGTCGTCGCCCCGAACGGGAGCATTCCTTCTTCGTGTCGTACCTCCTCCGAAAAAGGAATCGAATATCGACCCGAGATCAAAATCGTCGAAGCCGAATCCGCTGAAACCGCCGCTCCAGCCGGACTGCCCCGCTCCGTAGCTTGGATCGACGCCGGCATGGCCATAGGCGTCATATCTCTGCCTCTTTTCCGGATCGGAGAGGACCTCGTAAGCCTCGTTGATTTCTTTGAAACGCTCCTCAGCTTGCTTATCACCCGGATTTACATCCGGGTGATATTTTCTTGCAAGCTTCCGATATGCCTTTTTTATCTCATCCTCCGAGGCACCCTTCTGCAGTCCCAGTACCTCGTAGTAATCTCTCTTCTGATCGGGCATGATGCACCGTCCTATTGGTCAAAAATGTTATTTCTTATCGTCATCGTCGACGACCTTGTAATCGGCGTCATATACCGGGCCGTCGCTGCCCGGGCCTGAAGTGCCGCCGGTCTGCCCGGCCTGACCGGCCTGGTTCTGGGCAGCCGCTTCTTTGTACATCCTTTCGCTTACCGAATAGAATTCTTTTGTGAGTTCTTCCGTGAGCCTCTTGATTTCATCGACGTCGGTACCCTTGAGCGCTTCTCTCAGGCGGTCGATGGCAGACCTGATTTGGGATTTCTCGCTTTCGGAGACCTTATCGCCCATATCGGACAGCGTCTTTTCGCACTGGTAGATCATCTGATCCGCGTGGTTGCGGGCATCCGCCTCTTCACGGCGCCTTTTGTCCTCGGCTGCGTATTTTTCGGCTTCCTTTACCGCCCTTTCGATCTCGTCCTTGCTCATGTTCGTCGAAGCGGTAATGGCGATTTTCTGCTCCTTGCCCGTTCCGAGGTCCTTTGCGCTAACGTTGACGATACCGTTGGCATCTATGTCAAAGGTCACTTCGATCTGCGGAACGCCGCGCGGTGCCGGCGGGATACCGTCAAGGATGAACCTTCCCAGGGTCTTATTATATGCGGCCATCTCACGCTCACCCTGCAATACGTGGACTTCGACCGAAGTCTGGTTGTCGGCAGCCGTCGAGAAGATCTGGCTCTTCTTTGTGGGGATGGTGGTGTTGCGCTCGATGAGTTTCGTAAACACTCCGCCCAGGGTCTCAATACCCAGGCTCAGAGGAGTGACGTCGAGCAGCACTATCCCCTTAACGTCTCCGCCAAGGACACCGGCCTGTATCGCGGCGCCCATTGCCACGCACTCATCCGGGTTGATCCCCTTGAACGGCTCTTTGCCGGTAAATTTCTGCACGAGCTCCTGGACAGCCGGGATACGGGTCGATCCGCCGACCAGCAGGACCTTCGAGATTTCGTTCACGGAAAGCCCGGAGTCTTCGAGTGCCTGCCTCATCGGCCCCAATGTCTTCTCAACGAGATCGGCTGTCAGTTCATTGAACTTCGCGCGAGTAAGAGTCAGGTCAAGATGCTTCGGTCCGGTTGCATCGGCAGTTATATACGGCAGATTGATGCTTGTCGTAGTCACGCCGGAAAGCTCGATTTTCGCCTTTTCGGCAGCTTCCTTCAGGCGCTGCATGGCGATCTTGTCTCCGGAGAGGTCGATGCCGTTCGATTTCCTGAACTCCTCTATCATCCACCTGATTATCCTCTCATCGAAGTCGTCGCCGCCGAGCCTGTTATTGCCCGCAGTGGCAAGGACCTCGATTACACCGTCGCCTATCTCCAATATCGAAACGTCGAATGTGCCGCCGCCGAGGTCGTACACCATGATCTTCTGGTCGGTTTCCTTGTCCAGTCCGTATGAAAGCGCAGCAGCCGTCGGCTCGTTTATGATGCGCAGTACTTCCAGTCCGGCGATTTTTCCGGCGTCCTTAGTAGCCTGGCGCTGCGAGTCGGTAAAGTAAGCGGGAACGGTGATAACAGCCTGGGTAACAGTTGTACCGAGGTAGCTTTCGGCATCGGCCTTGAGCTTTTGCAGGATCATCGCAGAGATCTCCTGAGGCGTAAAGGCTTTGCCGTCGATATTTACCTTGTAGTTTGAACCCATCTCACGTTTGATGGATATGATCGTACGCTCGGGATTGGTGATGGCCTGGCGCTTTGCGACTTGTCCGACCATACGCTCCCCGTCCTTTGTGAAAGCTACGACAGACGGGGTCGTACGCGAACCTTCCGCATTCGGGATTACTACCGGCTCACCGCCCTCTATGACGGCTACACACGAGTTCGTTGTGCCAAGATCTATGCCAATAATTTTTGACATCGTTTTATTCCTCCAATATATTCAGTTTTAAAAAAGTATTCAAAACGGCTTCATACCGTGAATTTCTCCACTAATTGGCGACCTTTACCACAGAATGGCGGATCACACGGCCGTCTATTTCGAATCCCCTCTGGAACACTTCCACTACGCTGTTTTCACCATACCTGTCGTCTTCTATGTGCATAACGGCGTTGTGTTTTTCAGGATCGAACTTCGCGCCTTCAGCCTCTATCTCCCTGACACCCAGAGAGCTGAAGACGTCCTTGAGCTGCTGGAAGATCATCTCGACGCCCTTCTTGTAAGCCTCGTCGGAAGTCGGGTTGTTGACGGCGCGCTCGATATTGTCGTACACGGGGAGGATGCGCTCGACCGTCTCTGCCTTTGCCATGGCGTAAAAGGACTCTTTTTCCCTGGCAGTACGTTTGCGGTAATTGTCGTACTCAGCCATAAGCCTCAGATACATGTCCTTCATTTCGCTCAACTGTTTCTCAAGCTCGGCGATCCTGACGTTTGCCGATGCCGTCCCTTGTCCGGCATTTTCTTCCGGCATCGTCTCGCATTCCTCTGCATTGTCGACGCGGCCGCACACTGCATCCGTATTTTCGTTTCCCGGCGATCCCGGATCATCGGATGATACCGGATCATCCTGCGGGGGTATGTCGTTTACCTCGGGCGTTTCTGGCGTATCCTTTGTATGCTCGTCTTTAATCAACCTTTATACCTCACTTTTCACATATTGTTATTTATATGGTCAGTCGTAGTCCGCAACTTCTCCGTTCAGGAACTTGTTCAGCCGTTCAACAAAATAACTGAGCCTTGATGCCACTTTCGGATAGTTCATCCGGGTCGGACCGACAACGCCGATCATTCCCCTCATTCCGTCCCCGATATCATAGCTGGCCATGACAACGCTTGATTGATGGAGCTCTTTCTTTACGTTTTCCGATCCGATGATGAACTTCATCTTCGTATCAGGCTCGGGGATCGGCATCGTTGCAAGCAGATCCGCGTCGTACAGGTAGTCCAGCAAACGTCTTGCGCGTTCTACGTCCCGGTATTCGGGCTGATCAAAGACATTTGTCGCAATGTTTACATACACTTTGTTCTGTTCGGCCTGCTGTGCAGCCTGGCAGATAAAATCAACGACCGCGCGGGCAAATGAGAGCGGAACACCGCTGGCTTCGGAGACCTCGCGCACAAGTTCTTCATTGACTTCTCTGGGCATACTGTTGAACAGGCGCAAGTTCAATACGGAAGTTATTACATGAAGCTGCTCATCCGTTATATCGGGCTGCCTCTTCGATATCGTATTCTTGACAATATTTGTTGAAAAGATTATCACGATGACGAACGAGTCACGATCAACAGGAATAAGGTCTATCCGTCGGATGCGTATATTGGACGTCTGTGAAAGAGCGGAAAATGCGGCGTAGTTTGTCAGATCGGATATGAGCTTTCCGGCTTCGGATATCAGCTCGTCAAGTTCACGCAGCCTTCTGAACAGAGCGCGCTCGATAGTATCCGCTTCTTTTTTGGATATTCGCTGGGAATTCATCAGCTCGTCGACATACAGCCTGTATCCGAGATTTGACGGGATCCTTCCGGCGGACGTATGGGGCTGCTCCAGAAATCCCAGGTTCTCAAGGTCTGCCATTTCGTTTCTGAGCGTTGCAGGCGAAAGCTTGAGGCCGGTTTTGGATGCCAGTGTCTTGGAGCCTACCGGTTCCGCGCTTTCGATGTAGTTGTCTACGACCGCCTTCAGTATTATTTTTTTGCGCTCGCTTAATGCCATCCCGTTCACCTCCTTAACACCAGGAGCATAGGACAATTTCGATCGTTCAATTATATTAGCACTCTCCTCTTTTGAGTGCTAACAATAATTTACCACCCCTATCCTCCATTGTCAAGAGTTTTTAACAGGGGTGGGACATTATTGATGCATTCGCGGGCCGCGTCATGAGTGATCTTTGATGGAGGTTTTTAGGCAGTTTCCGGCATACGTGATCCGGATAGCAATTTGCCATGTTTACAGATAGTATTTTGCCATGTTTAACGGAGTTTAATCTGAGTTTAGCCTAAGATGATGTGACGAACCCCTTGCGCTGTCCGTTAGCATGAACGGTCTCCTCCGTTCTTTTGAACAGCAAAAACAGGATAAGTGAAATGAAAAATCCCACTGTCGCACCTTCTATACCGAGCGGCTGTCCCGCGACATATGTCCATATGATCGATGCCGCGGCTCCACCCGCTGCACTTGCGGCGAAAGCTTTCCTGCCCGCCCGAATTCCGAGGAGCGCCGCGACCAACGAAACGAGGATCACCGGGCTCCAGGCCGAATAGGAAAACACGAGTATCCCAAAGACGTCTTTCATGAATATGGCAAGAAGCATCGCCATTACCCCGATAACCAGATTCGATATGCGAACAATCTTCAGCGAAGCTTTCTGTCCCGGCTTCCTCCGGCTGAGAGGTTCAATGATGTCGCTGACGATCCCGATAGATGCGCTTGCCAGGCAGCCGTCGGCAGATGACATTACGACCGCAAGCATTGACGAGATGACCAGGCCCTTTATACCCACCGGCAACGCTTTCATGACCATATACGGCATCGCCAGTTCCGGGTTCAGGTTGCTGTTTACGGCGTATGCGCACAGCCCTACGAATCCTGTAATAATGAATACCGGAATCGATATTATACCGCTGATAACAGTTGCACTCGCGATTGTCTTGCGATCCCTGCCGACGAGCAAACGCTGAATAAAAGTAGGTGTCAGAGCCTCCCCCGTCATCAGAGCCAAAAATAATGAAATATGTTCCCTGGGGCCGCTCTCATTGAAAATGTCGAAGTATGCCTCGGGGACTTTTTCTATGACCCCCTTGACACCGCCGGCGTAATACACGGAGTATATGAGCAGGACAGGCAGGCCCACGGCAAGCAGAAGGAACTCGATCACTTCCGCGACGATTATTGCCTTGAGTCCTCCGGCGGTAGAATAAACCAGTATGACCGCAAACCCGATAATGACGCCGGCTATGAAAGGAACATGCAGCAGCACGTTGAACATTGCTCCGATAGCCGCGATCTGTGCTCCCAGCAACCCTATGTTGAGCATCGTCGAGCATATGCCTGTCGTTATCTGCCCCGGCCTTCCGTAGCTTTTTCTCATGATCATGCCGGGTGAGGTCGCACCGGGAGGGAATTCAGCTTTGGCAACGATAAACCTGCCTATCAGGATCTGCCCTACCGAAAACCCAAATAGTGCAGCGATATTGCCTATCCCCCGCTTGAATACCTCGGCGGCATTTCCCACGCTGAATCCTCCGCCTATAAAGGATGCGGAAAGCGAAGCGAACAATACGAACAGTCCATATTTTCGCGTGGAAACCGAAAACTCTTTCAGGCTCCTGATTTTTTGTCCCTGAAATATCCCATTGAACAGAAGCACCCCGAGATACAAAATAACAAACAGAATATCCATATTCCCTCCGGATGGCATATCATTCAGTCGAAGAGGCAAGCTGCCCGGTAAACTATATGCACGTCCCGAAGAGATATAGTACTCAACTTTTCCCGGTTTGCGGGGATGCAAAAGGCTGAGCTTGACAGCTCAGCCCTTTATGTGCTATTGCTCTCATAATTTCGTGAAACCGTACTTCCGGCCCCGGAACGATCACCCCGAAGGCGGGATCTTCCGGGCTTCAACGGTTGACTATCCCAGTTGACTATCTCAGTTGTCGATCTCAAAGGTCCTGCCCTCCCAGTTTCGGAAGACCGCCTTTTCTGTTCCCATATACAACAGATAATTGGGCAAGATCGGGGTTTTCCCAAGCCCGCCCGGGCCGTTGACTATATATGTTGGTATGGCCATGCCGGAAGTACGTCCTCTCAGCGACTCCATTATCTCCATGCCGTCCTGGATCCTGACCCAGAAGTGCGACGTGCCCTTAACGGTTTTCGGATGGAATATGTAGTATGGCTTTACGCGGATCTTCAAAAGGCTTTGATTTAGTTTCCGAACTACGTACGCATCGTTATTGACTCCGTTGAGCAATACCATCTGGTTTCCGAGCGGTATTCCGGCATCGGCCAGCCGCTCGCATGCCTCCCTGGACTCTTTCGTGATTTCACGCGGGCTGTTGAAATGCGTATTCACATATACCGGATGGTATTTTTTCAGTATGTTCACCAGGTTTTCGGTTATCCTTTGGGGAAGTGTGACGGGAGTCCGGGTGCCGAAGCGGATGATTTCCACATGGTCGATCTTCCTCAGCGAATCGAGCAGCCACTCTATAGTGGCGTCACTGAGCATAAAAGCGTCTCCTCCCGTTATCAGGACGTCGCGGATCTCTTCGTTTTCCCTCACATAATCAATGGCGGCCTTGAGCCTCTCCCTCGGAATGTTGTTGTCCGTTTCCCCGATCAGTCGGCGCCTCTGGCAAAAACGGCAATACATGCCGCACACATTCGTCACCTTGATGATCAGGCGGTCGGGATACCTCCTCGTCACAAATTCCGCCGGAGTCCACCCGGACTCGTCCATGGGGTCCAGTTCGCCTTCAGGGCTGAGCTCATCCGGAGACGGCACCGCCTGCCGCCTGATGGGGCACCCGGGGTCATCCGGATCGATCAGCGACAGATAGTACGGCGAAATCGCATACCTGTAAATTTTCCCCACTCTCTCAATGGCTTCCTTTGCCTCGGCAGGCACCCCTATCAGGTCCGCAAAATGGTTTATGTCCGTAAACCTGTTGGCAAGCTGCCATTTGTAATCGTTCCACTGTTCCTCGGTGGCGCCCAGTCTGTCCATGATTTTTTTCTTCTGGGCCTCCATCCTCTCTTCGTCCTCAATACCTGTAAGGATCTTATCCTTAAGCTGTATGTAATCCGCTATGGAATCCTTCAGCCGGTCAAACCTGTCTGACCTGTTTCCATCCTCCAGCGGTTTTCTCATGCTAAACATAAATATCAACGCACTCCTTTCTGTGACCTGTGGCCTGATTATCACGCCCCCCAAGTTCCGTTTTCGTCCGGTAAGTGTCGTATCATTCCACCCTGCTCTGCCTCATCGAAAACAGGTGGGGGAAGTACTCTTTCACAAGCTGTTCAAGTTCGGAGTCGCCGATAACTGTGGTCCGCCCGTTTGCATATTCGGCGTCGATCCATTCCTTGATCTTTGCGACGTTTTCGTCCCTTTTGTCTATCGCCCTGTCACCTTTCAGGTGGAAATAGTTGTTTATCCATGCCGCGATCCCCGCAAGCCCCGAATGTGCGTCGACAACTACCACGGGGGGCCGGCCGAGTATTTTCGTGGTGTCGAAAATGTTGTAGATCTCCTCGTCCTTCAGCAGGCCGTCCGCATGTATCCCCGCGCGCGTGGCGTTGAAGGCCCTCCCCACAAACGGTGTGCGCGGGGGGATCTCATAATTCAGTTCGTTTTCAAAGAAGTCGGCTATTTCGGTTATGACACGCAGATCCATCCCGTCACTTGTCCCTCTGAGCTGCACATATTCCATGACCATGGCCTCAAGGGGTGTATTACCGGTCCTCTCTCCGATGCCCAAAAGCGACGTATTCACAGCAGCGGCACCGTACAGCCACGCCGACGTCGAGTTGGTGACCGCCCGATAAAAATCATTGTGTCCGTGCCATTCCAGGTACTCGGAAGGAACGTTTCCATAGTTGACAAGGCCGTAAATTATCTGGGGAACGCTTCGGGGGAGAGCAACACCCGGAATGCTTACACCCAGGCCCAGAGTATCGCAGGCGCGGATCTTGACCGGCAGGCCGGATTCGTCGGACATCTCCATGAGCTTTGCCGCAAAGGGCAACACGAACCCGTAAAAATCGGCCCTCGTTATGTCCTCAAAGTGACAGCGCGGGATTATCCCCGCTTCAAGAGCGGACGATACGATGCTCAAATACTGGTTCATGGCTTGTGTCCTGTTCATTTTGAGCTTCTTGAAGATATGATAATCGGAGCATGAGACCAGTATCCCCGTCTCCTTTATGCCCATGTCCCTGACCAGTTGGAAGTCTTCTTTCTTCGCCCTGATCCAGGCTGTTATCTCGGGGAACCGATACCCCTTTTCCATACACTTGCTGACGGCCTCGCGGTCAACTTTTGAATACAGGAAGAATTCGCTTTGCCTGATGACACCGCTGCCGTTGTCAAGTTTGTGAAGCAAATCGAACAGCTTGCTGATCTCTTCGACAGTATATGGTGATCGGGACTGTTGTCCGTCCCTGAAGGTGGTGTCTGTTATGTATAGTTTCTCAGGGATGTTCATCGGAACGATGCGCTGGTTGAATACGATCCTGGGGACCTCATTATATGGATATATGTTCCTGAAAAGGTTTGCCTCGGGGACATCCCTGTATTGAAACTCGACTTCCATCATCCGGTTTTTCTTGTTGAATTTTACGTTCATGGTAACCCTCCTTTATGTGTTATGTTGGATAAGGTCTCTGACTGCATGGATCCTTACACGTTGTACGTCAGAGGATGCAGATAATGCTGCAAAAAAGCGGCCCCACTGAATGTGAAGACCGCTTTAAAGGCAAAATACCCCCTTTCCCTTCAAAGCTTCCGAGGTTAGCTGACGGATTCGGGCCGAAAGGAAATTAGCCCTACCGGACTCCGCACCGGGCGGAAGGCCGGATTCACCCCAAAAAAGTGGTTCCCCCGTATTCTGTCTGCACAGAAATTCAGCATTTACAGTATTTTCAGAACCAGTATTCGATTGTACACTTTTACAATTGGTTTACATTTGATCCGGGTTTAAGTTGATTTTTAAATATTTCCTGCGAAATTATGTGGATTTTATATGATTATAGCATTATAAGCAACGGCAGTCAAGACAGTCACCCCTGCGGGTCCTGTCGTCATCTTTCGCCGGTTTATGCTCCGGATCGACGAATGACTTGTCCTTTCTGTCGTCTGTCTGTCGTACGAATGTGACAAACCTGTATGTTTCAGTCTTCCAATCAACCGATCCCGAAAAATCGCATTGCGTTCTCCATGGTCAGACAGGCGGCTTCTTCAGCCGTTATGCCGCGAAGCTCAGCGACCTTCTCACATACAAGTCGGACATATGACGAGTCGTTCCTTTTGCCCCGATGCGGCACAGGAGTCATATAAGGGGCGTCAGTCTCGATCATTATCCGGTCCGGCGGCATGTTGATCACCGTTTCAAGCACGCGCCGGGCATTCTTGAATGTGATCGAACCGGTGAATGATATATACCATCCCATATTCAGGATCCGCTTCGCGTGCTCCCAACTGCCAGAATAACAGTGGAACACAGCCCGGACATCGGGATATCCGCTCATGATGTCAAAGCAATCCTCATGGGCTTCCCTGTCATGGACTATTACCGGAAGCCCGGTCTTACGGGCGATCTCCAGCTGCCTGCGAAACACGGCTTTCTGTACGTCACGAGGCGAAAAATCATAGTGGTAATCGAGCCCTATTTCTCCTACCGCTACCGCTTTGGGATGCCTGAGCAGCTCTTCTATCCTTTGAAAGCTGTTCTCGTCAGCTTTTGACGCCTCGTGGGGATGTATACCCGCCGCGGCAAACAGAAAGTCGTATTTCTCTGCAAGGGATATCTCCTTTTCCGATGTTTCCGCGTCTACGCCGGGTCCGACGCAATATGCCACCCCTTTTTCGGGAAGAGATGACAGCAATTCGTCGACATCGGCCTCAAACTGCTCGTCGTGGTAATGAGCGTGGCTATCAAAGAATACCATTATCTTACCTTGCTTCCCGGCTCGGCTGAATCCGGAGCGAATACCACTACTGCCCTGTCTCCGGAGTCTGCCGCCAAAAGCATGCCCTGGCTTTCTATACCGCGCAGTTTCGCGGGCTTGAGGTTCGCCACGACTATGACCTTCTTTCCTACAAGGTCCTGAGGCGAATACCATTCCGCAATGCCCGACACGATCTGCCTTTTCTCATAACCCAGGTCGAGCTGCAGCTTGAGCAGTTTGTTTGCCTTCTCCACCTTTTCGCATTCGGTGACAAGGGCTACGCGAAGCTCTACTTTTGCAAAATCTTCGATCCCTATGATTTCCGCATTTTCCGGCGGCTGCGGCTTTTCGGCGCTTTGAGCCTTGTTCCCGCTCGCGGCGTCCGAAGATGCTTCCTTCGAAGCCTTCCCGTCACCGGCAGGAGCGCTCTCCCCTGTTTCCTTACCCTTTTCCATCAGTGAAGCAAGCTCGCTCATTTCCTTCTCAAGGTCGATCCTCGGGAAGAGCGGCGCGGAAGTACGGGTGGAGTATTCCCTTGCCGGATCCCACTCATTGATGCTGTTCCACAGAGCGGTCTGGTCAGCCCTGATCCCCAGCAAAGTCAGGATCTTTTCCGATGTTTCCGGCATTGCGGGATATATCAGGATAGCGGAAATACGGATCGCTTCACAGAGTGTTTTCAGCACTGTCGCCAGCCTGGCTTTCCTGGCCTCATCCTTAGCGAGCACCCAAGGCATCGTCTCGTCGATATACTTGTTCGCACGGGATACAAGCTTCCAGACATCCGCAAGGGCATTGGAGAACTGGAGTTCGTCCATCTTCCTGATATAGTTGCTGCAAGTCTCGGCTGCCAACGCCTGAAGCTCCCTGTCGATATCCTCGGTCTCGGCGCCGGCCGGCAGATTGCCGCCGAAGTAGCGTTCGGACATGGCTGTCGTGCGGTTGATCAGGTTGCCGAGATCGTTCGCGAGGTCAGAATTTATCCGGTTTATAAGCGCTTCGTTTGAGAAGTTGCCGTCAGCTCCGAACGGGACCTCACGCAGTACGAAGTAGCGAATGGCGTCCGTCCCGTACCTGTTGCACAAAATGACCGGGTCGATTATATGCGCTCCCGCGGCTTTCGACTTGGACATCTTGTCGCCGTTGATCTGCAGCCAGCCGTGCGCATAGACCTTTTTGGGCAGCGGGATGCCCAGCGCCATCAGCATTATGGGCCAGATGATCGAGTGGAAGCGGACGATATCCTTTCCGACCAGCTGGACATCGGCCGGCCAGTATTTATGGAAGTCTTCTTCGTTATCAGAGTTGTAACCCAGTGCGGTTATATAATTGGACAATGCGTCGATCCATACATAGATCACGTGTTTCGGATCGAACTCGACGGGTATCCCCCATTTGAACGAAGTCCTTGTTACGCAGAGGTCCTCAAGGCCGGGCTTTATGAAGTTGTTGATCATCTCGTTTACCCTTGACTGCGGCTGGAGGAATTCGGGGTTCTGCTCAAAGAACTCAAGCAGCCTGTCTGCATACTTCGACAGCCTGAAGAAATAGCTCTCCTCCTTCGCCATTTCCACCGGGCGTCCGCAGTCGGGGCACTTCCCGTCCTTGGCCTGCGTTTCGGTCCAGAATGCTTCACAGGGAACACAATAAAGCCCTTCATATTCACTTTTGTAGATGTCCCCGTTTTCATAGAGCTTCCTGAATATCTTCTGAACGGCCTCTTCATGGTACTTGTCGGTCGTCCGTATGAAGCGGTCATGCGAAATGTTCATGAGTTTCCAGAGATCCTTGATACCGCCCGGCCCTTCGACGATCTCATCCACGAATTGCTTGGGCTCCTTTCCGGCGGCAAGGGCGCTTTTCTCGATCTTCATCCCGTGCTCGTCCGTTCCGGTCAGAAACATTACGTCGTATCCCTGCATCCTCTTCAGCCTAGCCACGGTATCGGCTGCCACGGTCGTATAGGCGTTTCCGATGTGCAGTTTTCCCGACGGATAATAGATCGGCGTCGTGATGTAAAATGTTTTACGTTCCATACCATTCTCCGTTTCTCCGGCGGTATTGTCTTTTTTTCTTATAAAGGACCGTCTGTCGTTCGCCGGTCGTACAGCGATCCCGCAAAATCAAAGCCAAAATAACACTGTTTTGTTATTATAATGCTCATAACTGCAATTTACAAGTCCCGTATATTGTTATCGGCGTTTTTTCACTGTATTATGATGATTTTCATATAATACGTTAGAATTTCCGGAAAGGAGCCGCTTTTTCATGTCTGTATCAAATCCGGATCGGTACGATCGGTCCTCCGAAAAAGATCCTGTCCCCGACCGCCTTACCGTCGAACAGATCAGGGGCGTGTGGGACCGTGTCATCAAAGCGTCGGGCAGGCCGGCCGAAAAGTTTGAGGCAATACTGCCGGAGATCCTTGCTCTCGCGGCGGGAGAAAAAGAAAAGCCTGAGGATACGGGACGGCATGATGGCAAATCGTCTGTCAAGGAATATAACGTTTATGATGATATATCCCAAAGTATATATGGATACGACAGCTCAGATACAGTGGAATCGTCACCTTATCCCGGACCGGACCAGGATCGATCCATATCCCATGGATATCTGAGTCCTGACGAGGATAAGGCAACCGGAACAAATACGCAGTCTCCGCATTCCGGATCAAATTCTAATACTGAGGTCCAGCTTCCTAATCTTGAATCCCCTGATCTTGATCAGTTTATCGCAAAACTTATATATAAACAGCTCGAGCAAAGCGCGATCTGCAATACTCTTGCGAGGAATGCCCCCACTCGCAGGGCTCAAAGGCTTCTGTCCCTTATTTCAAACAGGGATTACTCAGCGGCAAGGAGCCTGGCTTCCATGCTAAGCGACAGCGGCAACCTCCGTTTGAATGGCATGGGCAGCCCGCAAACGGCCGCCTATTACCGCTCGGCGATACGGGATGCATGGAAAAATGAGACCTCTCTGACAGCGGAGTGCGCAAGCGTTTCCGAAAAGACGGAAGACGTTCCGCTCATCCAGACACTGTTGAATGCCGCCAGGTGGCATGCCGAAAATGCGGTCGAACTGAAAAGGCTTATTGAGCAGCGCCTTGACTTTGGCTGATACCCTTTGTGATCCAGCGCAAACCTCCCAGTGAGATCACTCCGCAGGCGGCATAATATAGCAGGCTTCTTCCGTGATCGACCGGCAGGCTGTAGACAACCTTCGCGATAACAGGCCCAAGAAACGTCACGAAGCTGAGATAGATCGCGATCGTCCCATAAAAAACGCTGAGACGCGGCTTGCGGAGTCCGAATTCATAACCTGCCAGCCTGTAAAAGAATAACGTACAGAAAACTACAGCAAACAACTCATAAACATAGTACTCGATTACCGGGTCGACCGAGCGATCGCGGTATATCAGTATCAGCCAAAAGCAGCACCAAAATACCGGCACGATCGAGAAGAAAGCATAGTCCTTCCCGGGCTTTGCCATCCTTACGATCAATGATATGGCTGATAAAACTGCAAGAAGCATCAATATAAGCTCGGATGTCAGCAGCATCTGTCTTCCCTTCACATAGTCAAATGCGGCTGCCGCGATCAAAAGCATGCTTCCTGCTGTACTTACCGTCTTTGGCAGGGTATTGTCATTGCCCGATAACAGGTGCAGTCCGTCCGACAGTTTCCCTCTTAAAAGAGCCGAAAGGACTGCGGCAAAAACGATAAATGCGACGGTGAAAAGCCGCATGACCAGTACAGATCTGTCTCCGGGCTCCATCAATCCCGTTTCCGCATCAAATGCCCGGGATAATTCAACAGCGCGAAATACCGCGCCACAGATCCCCATCATCACTGAAAACACCGGAAAAAACACATAAGCTCTTTTCTGCATATATCTTCTTTTCCTCAGCTTTATCATCATTTTTTCAAGAGTTTTTGAGAAGCCGCTGCTCCGAAATCATTCTCCGGTTATTGTAACACAGTTTATGGCCAAGTTCCAGTTTTTTATAAAAAATGCGGCGTTTGCCGGACAGGTATAACCTTTATAAAAAATAACCGCTGTCCCTTACTCTCATCGAAAATGTTCCGGCAACCTGAACAAATGTTTGATTTTCGCCGCGGGCTATGGTATAATGCACCATAGATTACAAAATCCTCAGTAATGGACATGCTGGAACGGAGTGTGGATATGAAAGAGTTAACACCAAAGCAGCGTCAGGTCTACAACTTTATTGTCAAATTTACTTCCGAGAACGGCTATCCCCCTTCCATCCGTGAGATCTGCGCCTCGGTAAACCTCAAATCCCCTTCATCGGTCCATGCCCACCTGAAGACCCTGCAAAACTTCGGCTATATCGAAAAGGACACGCGCAAGACCCGGGCTCTCACGGTCCCTACCGCAAAAATGGTCAGGGAAAACAAGGTCCCGATCCTCGGCAGAGTACAGGCCGGCGCACCCGTTCTGGCTGTTCAGGAAGCCGAAGGTTTTCTGCCGTTCGACTCCGAAGGCATGTCCGGCGAATTCTTCGCACTCAGGGTCAACGGAGACTCCATGATAAACGCGGGGATCCTGGACGGCGACTATGTTATCGTCAGGCAGCAGTCCACCGCGGATGCGGGTGAGATCGTGGTCGCCCTCATCGAGGATGAGGCGACGGTCAAACGCCTGGCATACGTGGGAAAACATGTCTGGCTTTTGCCCGAAAATCCCGAATACAGTCCTATCGACGGCAACAACTGCTCGATCATCGGAGTCGTAAAGGCCGTCTACCGCAGATACTGAAACCGTACGATATTATACGGGATGCGCGGAACCTGTGTTTCCTCGCATCCCGTTTATTTTCCGTTTTCCTCCCTCAGTCCCCCATGTAGCGGAATCCGTGCATGAAACCGTCTATCCTTGGGGACATAACGTCTCCTCCTATTACCTTCCCGTCATATACCAACAGGTTTATAAGCACACCCTCTTCACCGGTAGGGTAGTTCAATATCCTGTATGTATACCTCGTCACCCTGCATCCGGCGTAGTCCCACAAATCCAGCCCCTGTGCTTTCTGTATCAGGTTATAGTTCAAATATACATCGTCAAACTCCCTGGGTATCGTCACTTCAACTATTTCAGGCGGTTCGTCCGCTACTTCCCATCCGAACGATCTTATAAATGCTTTCCTATCTTCCTCCGTTTCCGCAACCCCATAAGCCGCACGGCTATCCAGCTCCGATACCAATGTTATCAAACCCAACATAAATAAGCCCGCAACGGCAACGACGACGGCAAGACCTTTTCTTGTCATCTTTCGGGTAAAATTGAACAAGCTTGCACCCCCTCCGCCGGCAAACCGAAACACTCTCCATACATAATTTGTATGTGATCGATAGAAGCAAAATGTCTAATGGTTATATTAAACAAATATTTGAGGCTTACGCTTCTTTTTATTGTTTAACAGCTTGCCATTCATTGGTGTGTGATGTATAATATCCAATGGTAAATTCTAATACTTATATTCCGTCTACATAAAATGCAAATACAATGAAAAACAAGGTTTTAGGAGGTTCATCTATGGCAAAAATCAGGACCGGTATTATCGGGTGCGGCGGAATAGCTAACCAGAAGCACATGCCGTCGCTGCAGCACTATTCTGACAGAGTCGAAATGGTCGCTTTCTGTGACATCATCCCGGAGAGGGCCGAAGCCGCTGCAAAGAAGTATGGCACTCCCGACGCCAAAGTTTACACCGACTACAGGGAACTGCTTAAGGATCCTTCGATCGATGTCGTCCATGTTTTGACACCGAATGTATCGCACTGTGAAATCACTGTTGCGGCTTTTGAGGCCGGCAAGCATGTCATGTGCGAAAAGCCCATGGCGGCAAACACCGAAGACGCTCAGAAAATGCTGGATGCATGGAAGAAGAGCGGCAAACTGTTCACGATCGGCTACCAGAACCGCTTCCGCACCGACAGCCTAACACTCAAGAAGCTGTGCGAAGACGGCTTCCTCGGCGACATCTATTTCGCAAAAGCGCATGCTATCCGCCGTCGCGGCGTTCCCACCTGGGGCGTATTCCCTGACAAGTCCAAGCAGGGCGGCGGTCCGCTGATAGACATCGGTACTCACGCTCTTGATCTTACGCTTTGGATGATGGACAACTATAAGCCGAAGTCCGTAATGGGCAAATCCTTCGAGGTCCTCGGCAAGCTCCTTGAGCCGGGCAACCAGGGCAATATGATGGGCACCTGGGACAACAAGACCTATGAGGTGGAGGACTCCGCTTTCGGTTTCGTTACCATGGAAAACGGCGCAGTCATTTACCTCGAAGCTTCCTGGGCACTCAACATCCTCGATGTCCGTGAAGCCCAGACAACTCTCTGCGGCACCAAGGCCGGCGCCGACATGGTCGCTGACGCTCCCGGTCAGACCGGTCTGAGGATCAACACCGTTGTCGCCGACAAGATGGCAGTCATCAAGCCCGATGTCGGAACACCCAGAGGCGTTGACTTCTTCCCGGGCGCCACTCTGCCTCCGCAGCTCATGGAAGCGAAGCTCTGGCTCGATGCGATCGAGGCAAACGACCAGAACGTCCTCATCGTACAGCCCGAGCAGGCGTTCGTCGTAACAAAGATCCTTGATGCCATCTATAAGTCCTCCGCAACCGGCCAGCTGATCACATTCTGATCGCCTTATTCAGGGTCATGACCCACTGGCCATCTGTAATCGGTTATTGATAGCGTATACCTGATCGGATAGTGAGAAATCCTGCGCAAGTCATTCATATGGCTTGCGCAGGACGAACGTAAAGAAAAGTATTTAACAATACATGCACAGAGGGAGTTTATTATGGATAGAATCTACCTCGCCACATATTCATTCGGTATGGAATCGAATATGAATATGCTGGAAAAGATCCGCACCGCAGCCGAAATCGGCTACGTCGGTGTCGAGCTCTCAGGTGGTTACGAAGGACGTTCCGCAGCCGAGATCAACGCTGTGCTGAAAGAAACCGGCATGGAAGTCATCTCGTCACATGTAATGCTGAACAATATCGAGCAGGAGCTGCCTTTCCTTTCCGAGTTGGGCGCAAAGTTTGCGATCTGCCCGATGCACCACTTCTCTAACCGCGAGGAGACATTGGAACTTGCAGACAGGCTGAACGAACTGGGCAGGAAAGCCTCCCGATACGGGATGAAAGTCGGTTACCACAACCACACCCAGGAGTTCTGGAAGGTTGACGGCGAGTATCTCTTGGACATCCTTATCAAGAACACGGATCCGGAATATGTCGTGTTCCAGCTGGATTGCGGTTGGGCCTCAGCTGCCGGGATCGATCCGGTCGAGTACATAAACACCCATGCGGGAAGGTTTGCCTCGATCCATGTCAAGGAGAACGGCAAGGTCATCGGCGCGGAAGAACCCAGGCCGCGCAACAGGGAAGGCGGCGATCGTCCTCCAATCAAGTTTGACGAGAACGGCAAACCGATAATACCGCCCGAAATCCTCAAGATGCTCGAGGAGCGCATGAAGGTCAACGTTGCAGCAGGCAAGGGCATCATCGACTGGAAGGCCGTAAAGGCTGCAGCCGACGCCCAGGGTTGTATCGCCTATATCGTAGAGCGTGAATACAGCTACAATGAACCGAAAGACAGGATTCAGTGCCTCAGGGAGGATTTCGAATATCTCAAAAATAACGTTTGATCCTTAACACTTTTTATTTCCCGTATGTTATAATAAAGTTCGTTAGCTATATTACAGTGCTGATATGACGTCAGCAATAAGAAGTTAGGAGTTGATCCTGTGAAATTAGGTGTTCTTACTGTACCGCTGTATAGCATGTCCCTGGAAGATACCCTCGAATATTTGTCGGGGCTTGGTGTGCAAACGGTCGAGCTCGGTGCGGGCGGCTACCCCGGAAACACCCACACCCTGCCCTATCTCACCGGCGAAAAACCGGTCGAGGAGTTGAAAGCCCTCCTTAAAAAGTACGACATGGAGATAAGCGCCATCAGTGTCCACGGAAACGCAATCCATCCGAACAAGGAAATCGCTGCGAAGTTCCAGTCGGATTTCGAAACCGCGGTTCTGTTTGCAGAAAAGCTTGGAGTCGACACAGTCATAACATTCTCAGGCTGCCCGGGCGGCGCCCCCGGCGATACGACTCCCAACTGGGTCGCATGCCCGTGGCCGGAAGATTTCCTTAAGATCCTGGACTACCAGTGGAACGAGGTCCTGATACCCTACTGGAAGAAGACCGTTGAGTTCGCCCGTTCACACGGCGTGACAAAGATCGCATTCGAAATGCATCCGGGTTTCTGCGTGTATAATACCGAAACCCTGCTGAAACTGCGTGCGGCTGTCGGGCCGGAGATCGGAGCCAACTATGATCCGAGCCATCTCATTTGGCAGGGGATGGATCCTGTCGCCTCCATCCGTATGCTTGGTGATGCGATATTCCACTTCCACGCAAAGGACACCCGCGTCGACAAGTACAACATCGCGAGGATCGGTGTCCTCGACAACAAGCACTATAGCGATGTAGCAGGACGTGCATGGTCGTTCCGCACTATCGGATACGGCACAAGCGAGCAGCAGTGGAAGGAAATCGTCACTGCGCTCAGGACTATCGGATACGACGGAGCTCTCAGCATCGAGCACGAAGACAGCATGATGTCGCCCAAGGAGGGTCTTGAGAAAGCTATAGCACTTCTCAAAAATGTTCTCGTCTACGAGCAGCCCGGCGAAATGTGGTGGGCCTAAAACTTAGATCGGGGAACAAATAGAAAAAACAATGACGGGGGACGGTTCTCCTGTCCCGGACAAGCAAAGGGGCGTTCCTGTTGCCCCGGAGCTTGGCTCCAGGACGGCAGAAACGTCCCCTCGTCATTGTCCAATTCGTCATTGCACCATGAACTGCAGCAGGCCAGCTCCTGTCAGGCTGCCAGGCTCTCCTCCTGCTTTTTCCCGGTCATGAAAGTCACGACCAAACTCATAGCAAGCGGGATTATCATGCTCAAAAATGCATTGCCATAACCAAACCGGCTTGACACGATTCCGGTCACTATCGGTCCGAATGTGTTTCCCAGGTCCAAACCTATGTAATATGTTCCGCTGGCCGCTCCCCGCCTTTCAAATCCGACTGATTTCAGGCACATAGCCTGCATCACCGGCTGGGCACCGCCGTTCCCTATACCCAGCAGAACGGCACCGGTCAAAAACATTGCAAGGCTGTTTGCAAAACCAACAAAGATCATAGAACCGATCAGACATATGATGCTCGGGTAGAGGATCAGTTTCATCGAGACCCTGTCTATAATACGCGACAGCACCGGACGGCATGAAACCAGGACGATTGCATTTATCACGAAAAATAACCCTATGTCTTCAACGCCCCTGCCTTTGGCATGGAGGACAAGAAACGTGTTTACGGCACCGTAAGTCGTCGAGGTGAGAAACGCTATCATGCAAGGTCCTGCTGCCTCCGGCGCAAAGAAAGTTTTCCAGAACGGTTCTTTTGCCTTGACCTCTCCGGGCACCGCGGTCTTTATACTGCTCAAAAACAATGCAAGCACGGCCGCGATCAATGAGAATGTCGCCGCAATGGTGAAAAGCCAATCGTAACCCATATTATCCGCTATGTAAATGCCGATGTACGGCCCCACGCTGAAAGACAGTATCTGGCCGATGCCGAAGACCCCGATGCCGGACCCCAGCCGCTCCTCAGGAAGCACCCGGGATGCCATCGTCATGACAATGGTCGAATTCAAACCGAACAGCACTCCGTGCGCAAAACGGGCGGCAAGCAGCAAGGGCATGCTGTCTGCGAAATTATACGCGAACAGAGAAATCGTTATTGCCAGAAGCGAAATAAATATCATTTTCCTGTTGTCCATCCTGTCGGCGGTCTTCCCTGAAAATGGCCTGGCAACAAGCGCAGCCGTCGAAAACATGGCTGTGACGGCACCAAGCGCGCTTTCAGCGGCACCCAGCGAGGATGCGTAAGCCGCCATGTTGGGATTTATCATCTGGAAACCTATCATGGACGCAACATTTGCGATGAACAAGATCGTGAAGTTCTTGTTCCACAACTTATCCCTGCGGGTTTTTCCCGATATATGAGTTTTCTCCAATATTTTTCTCCCTTTCTGCCTTTCTGCGCGTTTATCTGCATGATGATATTACAGCAATCTATTTTATAACGATCTATAGAAAATCCTGACTATATAACGATCCCGCCATTTGGACTCAATACCTGACCTGTTATAAAGTCAGCCTTAGGGGATGCCAAAAACAAGACGGTCTCCGCCACCTCTTCAGGCGTTCCGATCCTTTCAAGCGGTGTCGCATATTTCAAAGACAGCATATCTTCCTCATTCAGGCTGCTGTTCATCTCCGTGTCTATGACTCCCGGCGCCACACAGTTCACCTGTATGTTCGACGGCCCAAGCTCCCTGGCAAGAGCTTTTGTAAAGCCGATCACCGCTGCCTTGGAGGCGGAGTAATGCACTTCGCACGACGCGCCGGTCATGCCCCATATTGAAGATATGTTTATTATTTTACCGGATTTTCTTGATACCATTTGACGGGCTGCATGTTTGGAACACAGAAAAACACCCGTCATGTTCACGGCAAACATCCTGTCCCACTCTTCTACGGTAATATCGAAAAGCAGTTTTTGTCCCGCTATGCCCGCATTGTTTACGAGGACGTCTATCCTTCCGAAATCCTCCTGTACGGCGCGAACCATAGCCTCCACCGCATCGTTGTCGGAAACGTCAGCCCGATATATTTCCGCGAGCCCTCCCCCCAGTGTTATTTCGTTTTTCAGCTTTAAGGCAGAATCAAAAGAGCTGCAATAGTTGATCGCCACATTATATCCTTCACGCGCAAAAGCCCTCGCCGTTGCGGCACCTATGCCCCGCGATGCGCCGGTGATCAGCACCGTTCTTTTATTTGCATCCCGACTCATTTCGATCCCACTCCAAAAAAATACTGCTTTTCTATTAAAGCATAACTTGCCTGAATTGTAAACCGATATAAATCAGCGTCTTTTATCGGTCAAAGGTTTTCTTGAAACCGTTATCGATACTGTGCTATAATCAAAATCGTGCGGATATGGACCTCCTTGCTTGCAAATCGTGATTGTGAGGAAGACATGAAGATACTCTACAACCCTGTTGCCTCCGAAATAATCGATATACAACTGATCTCGGATACATCCGACACCCTCAGCGGTATCAGCCGGGATTTTGAAATTTTGCTCGTCATTTCCGGTTCGGTCTCTGTGACATGTGATGATACGAAGCGGAACCTTTCCGCCAACCAGGTCCTCGCAATCAACCCCGGCCGAAGCAGGCAATACAGGATCGCTTCGAAGGAGACACTTGCGGCTATTTTTACCGTCTCCAAGTTTAAGCTGTGGAAACTCGCACCGGGTATATCATTGTCATTCTGCTGCGATTCACAAAAAGAACCGGTCAGGTCATATGACAGCCTGCTTCATCTGCTCAAAAAGGCCATATACTACCACTTGCATGACGACTTACTTAGCAACCTGAGAAAAATCAGCTGCTTCTATGACATACTGCATGAACTGGTCGGATCTTTTTCCAGCTGGCAAGTCACGTCGGATGATGGCGAAAAAACGAGGCGTGACTATCGCAAGCTGGAAGTCCTGAACTATATCCACGCAAACTACTACAAGCAAATAGGTTTGGATGAGCTGGCAGCACACCTGAATCTGTCATCGTCATACCTTTCAAAGTTTATAAAGCACAGCTTTGGCACCGGCTTCAGCCAACTGGCAAACGAGATACGTTTGCAGTATGCGGCGGATGATCTGATAAATACAGATATGTCCATCTCGCGGGTCGCGCTTGAAAACGGCTTTGCCAGCTTTTCCAGTTTCAACAGGGTCTTCAAGAGCGAGTTTGGTTTTACCCCTACGGAATACAGGAATGCAAATAAAAAGGCGGAAGCCAAAAAGACACCCGCATTGGTCAAGGAAAAAGGCAAATTATTGTCCAGCTATCTCTGCGGCGGAGATGATCTCATCACCTATGAATGCGACTTCCGGAATGGATCATCATATATGAAGTTCTGGAACAAGGTATTCAACCTTGGCCCCGCATATAACCTTCTTGATTCCGGCATCCAGGAACATGTGCTGCAGCTCAAGCACGAATTCGATTTCGAATATCTGCATATATCAGGTTTGTTCAGCGAGAAGCTGTACGTCGACTATAGATCCTCGAATGGCTACAACTATGCCAGGATAAACAGGGTGCTGGACTTCCTTGTTGAAAACAAAATAACACCTTTTATCGATATCGGCTTCCAGCCATGGGGCATGATCGGCACCTCGCAGAAAGAACTGATATATGAGGACTATGATCTGCAGGACTATACCGCAGAACAGTATGAAAACCTGGTAAGGGATTTTATCAGGCAGTGTATCGTCCGGTATGGGGATGACGAGCTCTCAAAATGGAAGTTCGATGTATTTTACAATGAATCCCAGCCAATATACGATAAAAACCGTCCAAACCAGTCTTTTATCTCCTTTTTCGAGACTGCATATCGGGTCATCAAAGAGCTTGTTCCTTCTGCGGAGATCGGAGGCTGCGCCTTCTATACATATGAAACCGACAACTTCATCCAATTCCTGAAAGTATGCCGTGAAAAGGGTCTGCGGCCCGATTTCTTCTCGGTCCAGATCTATCCTTATAATCTGATCAAAAGCATGGACCATATGGATGTCAAAAACGCGCAACCCCTGGCCGGAAGGTATTTCAGCACGTCCCCCGACCAGGGATATATCCCTGATAAGATTGACCAGCTGAAAACAGCCTTAGCGAGTACGGGCTTTTCGCCGGACATGCTGATAGTAATAGGCTGGACTATGTCTCTTTCATCCCGGAACTATCTGAACGACAGCAGTTATAAGGGTGCCTTTCTTGTCAGGAATCTGATCTCCTGTTTTGACAAAGTCAGGATCATGGCCCACCAGGGAATAACCGACCTGGTATATGAGCACTTTTCACCCACCCTTCAGCTTTTCGGAGGTTATGGCCTGCTTTCCAAGGATGGCATTAAAAAGCCGGCCTTCTATGCATTCGATTTTATGAACAGGTTGGGAAATTTCCTCATCGACAAAGGCACAAATCACATCGTGACAAAGGATGCCCACGGACGGATCTTTATAGTGTGCCATAACTGCGGGATGCTCTCATCCGAATATTACAGCAAATATGACGACGATGTCGGCTACGATATCGTCAAGTCCCTTTCGGTCCAGGCACAGCTGAATTTCTCGCTGAAAATCAACAATGTGCCGAACGGACATTTCCTTATGAAAAAATTCGTGATCGGCGCAGATAACGGTTCCATACTGAGTGAATGGATCAAACTTGGGTACATAGAAGACTTAGGCCGGGATGATATAGACTATCTGTCGTCCATCAGCGTTCCCCGCCAGCAATCCGAGAAACTATTCGCACAAGACGAAACGCTCACTGTGAAAATCAACATGGCGACCGATGAATTCCAGTTCATCCAGATCCACCCCGTAAAAGACTAGTTCCTGCATAAACAAGACATATATAAGAAAATCAAGGCAAGGAAAAAGGGCTGTCTCATTTGAACCTAATGTTCGTTATGAGACAGCCCATTTTTACTCAGCGGTGTTTATCAGTGTCCCCAGCGGTCAAATCCTATCAGCTTTCTCTCTCCCCTGATCCCTTCTTCGTGGACATGGAGCATTTTCAACTGCGCCGTACCTGAGACGACTTCGATTTTTATTTTCCTTTCTTCTCCGGCAGTAATGTCGATCGTCTCGATCCACGTCAGATCCTCGGAATCGACCTTGAACTCTCCGGAGTTCCCGTCACAGCAGCTGACCCTTATCACCGATCCGCCGATGCTCCTTGCCTGGATCGAAACCCTGAATGTCTTGCTGACCTCGCGAACGGTATATACCGCGAATTCGCCGGATGCCAGCTCAAGCATCAAAGATTTCAGCGGGTCAAGGGGTTTCTGGATGTTCGGGTCATCATACATATCGAACCCCGGCCTGGGCTCTTCTACATTGGGATCGAGAACGAGCTTCGTCCTGTCTGACAGCCTGTAGCTGAGCACATTGCCATGTTCCCAGGTGCCGCAGTACGATTTCCCGTCTCCCGGAGAATTGTCATATCCTACTGCGGGCAGCATCAACTCGGGGATACGTTTCGTGATCCTGATATTTTCCTTATTGTGGACACAGTTTTCGTACTTGATGTTTTCAAGCAGTTCGTCAAATATCGCCTTGCTTCTTTCAAAACCGGGCTTCGGTCCGCCGGAAGCGAATCCCCTGACGGCCTCCCAGTCCTTCGGCAGGTAATAGCCGACGCAACCGGTAACACCGGGTACTTCCATTGCGGTTTTCCAGCACCAGAGGTTGAACCCTATTCCGTAATCTGCCGCAATTTCATAAAATACAGCATTCGATGCCGGATAACTCCCGCCTTCACCGATCCATACCGGCACATTCAATTCCATACCCTTCAGTATGTACCAATACAGTTCTTTCTTCTCAGGTGAATGTCCGTATATGTGGACATGGATGCACCAGTTGTTATATCCCGGATCATACTGGCGATTGAAGATTTCATTAGATCTTGAGAATTTCGGACCCTCAAGGGTGAACATATGGTTTTTGTCATACTTCCGGATGACCGCTATCGCTTCATCGTAGAACTGGGCCAGTTTCGGAACATATTGCTGGTGGTTGGGGAGACTCAGGGGTTCATTGAGCAGATCGTAACCTCCGACTATCCACCTGTCCGCATACCTTTGCGCGATCTTTTCCCAGAGAGCAAGGGCCCTGTCCCAGCTTTCGTCATCCATGAACAAGTGCGGGGCATTGTCGTATCCTCCGTCACATGCCGTGGCAGACTGTCCGCCGGGCGCCGCATGCAAATCGATGATCGCATAGATCCTGTATTTTTCGCACCAGTCGATCACGTCGTCCAGCATCTGAAAGCTGTCTTCGTTCCACTGCAGACCCGGCTCGTCGTACAGGAAAGCTTCCGCGTTCAACGGCAACCTCACGGAATTCAGTCCCAGCTCAGCCATGGCTTTTATATCAGCTTCGCCGAGATGGTTGCGGTGCCACTGTGTCCAGAAGTATTTCGCGTATTCCGTTCCGCACAGTTCCCTTATGGTCTGGTCAAATGTACGCCTGCGGTCAAGCCTGCGGGGTGGGATATACTTGGGTGAGAAGATCCCGCCCTTGAGCTCGATATCTTTTGGCGCTCCTACCATGAACCCCTCGGGATTGGTCCAGTTGCCGCATCCATATCCGGTGAGGATTATCTCCTCACCGTCACCGTTTACGATTTTTGTCCCCTGTGCCCGAAGAAATCCTTTAACTCGTTCGTTGTTAAACTTGCTCATTATATTCCGTCCTTAAATAGAATCAGCGGTTAACGAACCTGTCATAAGCGTTTTGCTTCAGTTCCATGCAACGCTCGATTCCCATGCTCTTGAGCTGATTTACATAATCATTCCAGGTAGCGTCGTTGAGCTCAATAGTACCGGAAATGACCTGTGCCTTGAACTCGGATACATAAGTGTTGATATCGTTGAACTTCGCTGAATACTCTATGCTTTCCTCTGTTGTAAGGTCACCATACAGTGTGCGGCTGTTTGCGCGATCCCAATCTGTATCCCATATTTCCGTAGCGTGGAATGCATCTCCGGAAAGTGTCACATACTCACGATCTGTCTGAACGAGGAACGGCATAAGCATCGGGAACGTATATGCAGTCTTTGCATCACCTGGTGTCAGATTATCTTCGTTCTTCATGATCAGATCCGTGTATACCGGTTTTCCGTCAACGAATGTGTATGTCAGATTCTCAATGCCGTAACTTGCAAGCATCGACCCGTCTTCAGAATACAGGTAGTCAAACCACTTCATCAGGAGTGTGGGATCACTGCAGTCGGTCGTGATAACGCCCGTCGATCCCTGCAGCGTGGATTCCGCGGATCCGCTGTTGATATATCTCTTATCTCCTGCGTTTACCTTGGCATACGGAAGAGCCTTGATTTGCAAACCGTTATTAGTGAACACATCATAGAAAGCGCTTACCATTGGGTAAAGTGCGAAGTTGCCTGCAAGGTATTCACCGAAGTCAAGGTAGAAGTGTATCCTCGTCATGAAGTCGGTGTCGATCAGCCCTTCCTTATACCAGGCCGATACCATTTCAAGATATTGGCGATACTCTTCAGTCATCGGGCCATAGACGACCTTCCCGCCGATCTGTATGAAATCGGAGGATACTCCGTATCCCGGGATCAACACTGACTCAAAGAGGTACATCGGCTGTTTATTAGTCGTTCCTTTAAGGGCAAGCAGCATCTCGTGCCAATCGTCATATGTTACCGGTTCCTTCGTATAACCAACCTGCTCCAGCAAATCGGTACGTGCATAATATCCCAGATAGCATAATTGCGGGTCTGTCAAAAGCATGCGATATGCAGGCAGTGCACCGGTATCTGTCAGCACTTGCTTGTAAACTCTTTCGTCCCTCTTTAAGGCCTGCAGATAATTGGGGCTGAATTTCTCGACCAAGTCCTTCAGGTTGACGATGATCTGATCGTCTATAAGCTTGTCAAATCCGCCGGTGAAATCTGTCGGCGCCATGGTCATTATGAAATCGGTAAAGTCGTTGCTGGTAAGCATCAGGTTAAGTGCTTCAGTCTCTCCGCCCTGTGCCGGGTGGGACCACTCAATGTGGATGTTTGTACGGTTTTCGAGTTCCTGGAATGTGGGATTGTCATTGATGCCGGTATGGACCTGAGTTGCGATTGCTGTGGAAGTTACCCAGCCTGTGAAGGTAGTTTTCACATCTACCAGGGGAAGAGTCAATCCATCGGATCCATCAGGCTCGTCAGTCCCGACCGGCTCGTCAGTTTCATTATTCTGCCCCGCACTCGGAGTCTGGGTGCTTGACGGCGCGGGAGTTCCGGTCACATCTCCCTTGCTGCAGCCCGCCAACAGCGTTGCAGCCAAAACAAGCACCATAAAAATAGTCAGGAATTTTTTCATACTGCTTTCTCCCTCTCATTTGATAGATTTGAAGATTATGGCTGATCACCGGATACAGTTCCGGATATGTACATGATAAATAATATCTGTGTTTCATAATAGCTTTTAATTGTCTCATTTATTTTCATATTTTTTTCTTGCTCTCCTGCCTGCTCTCCTGACAACAAAAATCAGGTGTCATTTTTTGATGTTCTTGACATTACACTCATTTCTCCCTTGCATTTGGACGATTCGGACCGCAAAACGATCCTTCGGCAAGTATTTTCCTGTGATCATTTGCCTTGTTTCATGAACATATTCAAGTTGTTTCATATAAATCGTATGATTTTCACGCACCGATCTATGTATCTTATAGTAATGATCCGGATCATAATTAAGTGAAAAGCAATGAAACGCACTGCCGCCAGGCCGCAGGCGCCGGCACAATTTCATGTTGATCCTGGCACTTTGCTAAAATCGTTGACGAATCAAATGCGTTATGATACTATTTGGAATGTCTTTAAATGGCGAATTTGGGCCTGTTGCGGGTTTTTATCAAATATTCGGGCGAATTTCTATGATGCTATCATTCTTACCGCTACTTAAATAGGATGTGATGACTTGGCGACGATCAGGGACGTTGCAAAAAAGGCAGGAGTTTCGATATCAACGGTTTCGCGCGTATTAAACGGGCGCAACATGATCAGCGACGAAAAAAAACAGCAGGTATGGGATGCGGTAAATTCCCTCAACTACACACCCAAGCCGAGGGGCCGCCATACACAGAAATCAGGCAAAAACAAAAAGACGATCATGGTCCTTACAACAAGTCCCGTGGCAAAAATAATCGACGGGATATGCGATGCGGCCAGGCAATTTGACTATGATACGATCATTACTATTACCCATCAAAATGAGTCCAACGCATATGTCAAATATGTGGAGGAAGGGCTTGTAAGCGGGATCGTACTTTTGAACATTCGGCTGCTTCCCGAAATTTCGGAGTCGCTGCTGTCGAAATGTCCCATTGTCCAGTGCAATGAATACGAGTACTTTCCAAGGGCAAACCTGGTCACCATTGATAACATCGAAGCTACCCGCGACATCACGACACATCTTATAGCGACCGGCAAGCGCAGACTTGCGTTCATATCTCCGCAGTACCATTACGGCTATCGCATAAAATTCGCTCAGGACAGAGAATATGGTTTCAGACGGGCTCTTGAGGAAAACGGCATTGAAATCAACAATGACAACATCATTCGTACATCCTTTGAAACGGCAGCTGGAAATTTCGAAGAGTATATCGCAAACACAAACTCACTTATCACCGAGCTGCTTTCCAGGCCCGAAGCAAACCGCCCTGACGGCATAGTATGCACAAACGATGAAATTGCCGCCTGCTGCATCAATGTAGCAAAAAAAATGGGCATAAAAATACCTGAAGAACTCGCTGTGACCGCATTCGACAACACGATAACCTGTCTTTTGACCGATCCCTTCATCACGTCGATAGAGCACCCCAACTACGAGATGGGATATGAATCGGCAAAACTTCTTATTTCCGTCATAGACGAAAAGCCAAAGGTTTCTAAGCAGGTCCTGCTGGGTCATAAGCTTGCCAAACGCGGATCGAGTATCAGGATACAGTAGCTTATCCATGCAGGTGTCATATGTTCAAAAAGATGATCCAAGCCTATGAGCAGGGACTAAATAACCAGGTCGGTCAGGGGTTCGACTTGCATTGATATTTACCTCCCGGTATATTCCTCTTTGTCGGCGAAAAAAGTGCTTGCATTTGTGATTGGCTTGTGCTATTATATCAAGGCGGCCTTGGAGGCCACACAACAATGTTTCATGCGCTCGTAGCTCAGCTGGATAGAGTGACTGGCTACGAACCAGTAGGTCAGGGGTTCGAGTCCCTTCGGGCGCGCCATCACCGTTTCAACAGAAACGGTGATTTTACTTTTATCGGCATAAAAATCCGGTAAAGCGTAATAGGGTCGTTTGAACATTTTGGAACTTTGTTATAGAATAAAGTCAAACTAAAAAACCGCGTGATATGTCAGCGGTGTCAGGGAGAACTGTCAGATGAAATATAGAGCAGCGATATTCGATATGGACGGCACATTGCTGGATACCCTTGAAGACCTTGCAGACAGTGTAAACGCAATGTTGAAGCAATATGATTACCCGACAAGAACTACCGAAGAGATAAGGACCTTTGTCGGAAACGGGGCGCGAAACCTGATAGCCGGCGCCGTCCCTGCCGGAACGGCTCCCAAACGGATCGACGAATGCCTGTCAGCATACCTGGCGATCTATGAAAAGAACATGAGCAATAAGACCCGCCCTTACCCCGGTATCCCCGAACTGCTGGAAAAGCTCAAACTGTCGGGCATGAAAACAGCCGTTTGCTCGAACAAGGGAGACTTCAATGTCAAAAACCTCTGCGAAGAGTATTTCCCGGACCTGGTTGACACCGCGGCTGGAGAAATGCCGGGGATCAGGCGAAAGCCCGCCCCCGACAGTGTGCTCAAAGTCTTAAGGGAGTTGAACGTAAGCCCGCAGGATGCGGTTTACATCGGTGATTCCGAAGTCGATGTGCTCACTGCGAAAAATGCGGGTTTGGCGTTCATCGGAGTAACCTGGGGATTTAGAAGCCGCGAGACCCTGCTGGCTGAGGGCGCATCAGTGATCGTAGATACGGCTGATGAACTTCTTCAACATCTGATATGATGAATACCTGACTCAAAAAACACACCTGGTACCTAAATACGAAAGAGGTTCAAGTCTATTTCTGTTTTTCTGTCATTCGCTATAGCGGTGACCTGAAATGCCGCAAGGCTTGGACGCCGGTAAGGTGATCAAGAGATGACTCAAGCACATGAGCAGGTGTCATCTTTCTCTGCAAGATTTATTTAAGGCCCCTGAAAAAAGCATATATATTACAAGCTCCCTTTGATCCGGCAGCGTCATCTCTCTTTGCCGCCCGCATCAAAGGGAGCATGGTATTATAAATTAAATACGTTAAATCTAACAACTAAAAATTCATTAAATCAAGCAACTGACCGTCTTATATTTTAGGGTCATTCGGACAACAAGCGCTTTTCGCCCTTGATCTCCTGGATCGGCTTGATGTTTTGCGTCACTTCCAGTGTGCCGATATACTCTCCGTTTTCGTTGCGGACGGCAAAATACCGTATCAGAATATACCTGTCGCCCATGTTGATCCAGAAATCTTCATGGTCCTTTGCACCCGACTTGAAGTCGTTTACGATTTTCTCCACTATGTGGACGCTTGCCGGGGGATGGCAGTTCGTCACCTTCCTGCCTATGACCGACTTCGTGCGCGGGAATATCCTTTCCGCGTTCTGTGAGAAATACTTGACAGAATCGTCCTTGTCCACGAAAGTGATGTCAAACGGAAGCGTATTCAGCATGTGCGTAAGCTCTTCCACCTTCAGGACACCGGTAGGAAGGGTGATGTAGCCTGCCTCGGCTTTTTCCTCCGAAGGTGCCACTTCCAGTGTTCCCTTATTTGCAGACGGCTTCCATTCGGGCACATTGCTAATAAGGCAGTAGCCAAACTCCGAACTTCCGTCCGCGATGGTTTTCCATTCATCGACGGTCAGGTTCTCGGTGAGCATGGGCAGCATGATGTTCTCTTCCTTAAATATCATGTCGACGACACGTTCCAGAAGATCCTCGATCCTGCCCTTTATCCTCATCGGATCGTTGTCCCTGAGCAGCTCCCTTACTTCCTTCAGGTCGGCCCGGATCTCGTCGTCAACGCCCCACATCACTTTCGGCGGCGCCGTGATCCCGTACTTCTCCATGTATGGGAAGAACAGATTCTCCTTTTTAAGGTAGTGCCTGTCTATCTCGGAAAGGTACGCAAGGTTCTTCTCAAGGGCATCTGCGGCTTCCCTGTCCGGCAGCTCTCCAAGGTTCCTTTTGATTTTTTCCACGACCTGCTCTATCGCGCGGTTCTCTCTCTTCAGCACGTATACCGGATGGCCGGGAGCGTCAAAATCTCCTGCGGGAGCATGTATTTCTTCGATCGATCCCTTGAAAACCGCCGTATGCACATCGCAGAGGCGCTGTACCTCGGTGATCGGCAGCCCCTCCATAATGAGCGCCTGCTCGGCCTGCGTGATCTCCTCCGCGGATACACCGTCAAATGTCTCCTCAAACCTTCCCTTCACCTCGTCGACGGTTTTCCCGTTATGCAGGTCCCTGATGATTTCCTTGAGCACCTTTTGTCTATATTCCCGGTTGTTGATTTCCTTGCTCATTTGCTACTCCTCCTGCTAAATCAATTCATATCCGTGCCTGCGAAACGCTTCTCTGATGGCTTCCATTTCTATCCTCTTTATTTTCGCCCCCTTTGGAATGGTCATTATCCTTCCCGCAGTCGTCAACATGCCGGGTATCTTTATATCCTTGAATCCGATCCCGACCAGGATGTCCGCGACCTCGGGATGAGCGGTACACAGTTCGTATACAGACTTGGACGAATCAAGTTTGATAAGTTCCATGATTATGATTATTTCCTCCGATTCCACAATAATTCGAATCGCTGCCTGTTAATTACATAATATCAAATATGAAGCTGTTATTCTATAGTTTTCCTACAAAATTGATATAATTTAAAGGATGTTCACAACTTATAAGGATCACGCCAGGTCTTATTATTCTATTTTTCAAATACTCTTATATGCAAAAGGACCGACATTCGATGTCAGTCCTTTGTCGTCATTATCAGTTTTGTCATCATTTCAACTAATATATAACTGGCATCATCAGCCGATATCGATAAGCTCGTACTCCATGGAGCCGATCCCCAGCTTGACGGCATGCTCAAGGCACGCCATCCAGTTAGTGGACGGGTGGGCATTGGTAAAGTGGTCACCGTGCCTCTGATCCTTCTCGCTCAGCATGCTCCCGGGAATGACCGGCTGCCTGTTCGCCGCGTCGGCGCAGGCCTTGTCGAGCGCGACCGGATCAAAGGACGCGAACATGCCGACGTCGGGGATTATCGGCAGGTCGTTCTCCGAATGGCAATCGCAGTAAGGCGAAACGTCAACTACAAGGTTTATGTGGAAATGCGGCCTGTCCTTCAGGACGGCATATGAATATTCCGCAATTTTGCGGCCAAGCACATCATTCGATCCGCCCCAGCTGGGCTGGACCGCGTCGGTGGGGCAAACGCCTATGCAGCGGCCGCACCCTACACAATATTCATGGTTTATCGTGGCTTTCCGGTCAGTCATGGTAATTGCATCGTGAGCGCAGTTTTTGCGGCACATCCCGCACCCTATGCAGTCATCATGATCGACGTAGGGCTTACCGCTGCTGTGCATCTCCATCTTTCCGGCCCTAGAACCGCAGCCCATGCCTATGTTTTTCAGCGCGCCGCCAAAGCCGGTCCCCTCATGACCCTTAAAATGGTTCAATGATATGATGACGTCGGCATCCATTATGGCACGCCCGATTTTTGCCTCCTTTACATACTCTCCGTCGATCGGTACGAGAACCTCGTCGGTCCCCTTCAGGCCGTCGGCGATTATAACATGGCATCCGGTGCTGAACGGAGAAAAACCGTTCTCATAGGCCGCGTCCAGATGATCGAGCGCGTTTTTGCGCCGGCCTACATAGAGCGTATTGCAATCGGTCAGGAACGGCTTGCCTCCAAGCTCCGAGACCACATCCGCAACGACCCTGGCATAGTTTGGACGAAGATATGCAAGGTTTCCCGGTTCGCCGAAATGGATCTTGATCGCAACATATTTCTTGTCAAAGTCTATCTTTCCTATCCCTGCCTTCTTCATAAGACGGCGAAGCTTGTCCAGCAGGTTCTCATTGAACGTGGCGCGCAGGTTTGCAAAGTATACGGTCGGTTTCGCCATATCATTCCCTCCTTAGATCCATCATCAGATATTGGCAATATTATAGCACAACTTGATTATAGAATAAACTAGCATGGACAGGTCTGGAATCAAACCGGTCCATGCTGTTTTGCAGTATACTGTCGTGCTTGTTTCAGATGGCAGTATCCTTTCAGATGGCTTTCATCTGACCCTTCTGCTCACCGTCTTCCCACTCGCAGTTTTAGGTAGTTTCAGTATCACCAGGTTTTCGTACTGGTAAGTTTTGCCCAACATCAGATCTTCGTACCCGTAGCTTGACTGATCATCGGACTCAACCTATTCCATGATGCTTTTGGTTATCTCCAGGTTTACCTCAAGCGCCTCTCCCTTCTTCAGCTCGATATGGCCTGAGGAGTAGAGCCCGTTGTCGATCGTCAGCAATACTTTATCCACATGGTAGTACTGGCCGAAAGTGTTGGCTATGCTCTGCAGCATCGCAGATTCGTAGCCCGCCCCGGCGTTCATCTCTGTCAGGTAATCCTTGCTCAGGTCGACATAGACCATGCCGTCCTTATTGAGATAGAGGCTGTTTATCTTCGTGTTCTCGCTGAAAACTTTGGCCGCCTTGTCACCGCAGTCATTATATGCCTCTTTGTATTCCCTCTCAAGTTTCATCCTTGTTATATCGTTGGTATGGAAAGCCACCTCTTTTGACACATAATAAAGAAGTGACGGATCTTCGATGCTCGGAAAATAAAAGTTCACCGACTGCACGAACGGGACGTCCTTCTCTATTTTGCTGAGCGTCGACGTTACCTCTGTCCCCTCACTCTTGAATACCCTTTTGACAAGCCCGACATTTTCCGCGTAATAATCATAGTTCGTCCCGTATTTGCCTTCCGTTGCTACTTCTATGGCTTTGAAATCCCCAAGGGGCGTACTGACTTCCGCGTCGATATCCGTTATCTTTCTCGTGCTGCCGTCACTCAAAGTCCATGAATTTCCTTCCGCAAGCGGAACCTTCAGCAGTATCTCCCCGGCCTCTCCTTCCGCATTCAGGAGGTTTTCCCTGAAGTAGACCTCACCCCTGAATAGTCTTTGCACGATGGCGCCGTCATTTATTTCGATCACGCTTACCGATTGAGTGCCGCCGTTGTCGATTCTTTGCTGGATCCTGTTGTCCCCGGTATAATCAGTATAGACATTGAAAAACGCGAATTCATTGCCCTCCCCCTCATACACAAGGCGGGTGTCGGTGTATATCGGATAGAATGATTTCAGCAACTTCACCGTGTCAGGTTCATTATCAGAACCGACCGGTTCCCCGCTATTCCTGCCAGGATCATTGTCATTATCGTCAACGCCGGGAGCAGCATCATCTTTACCTTCAGCAGACACCGCGGACGGACTTGGCTGCGGTTCTTTCGGCTGCGGCATGTCACATGCGGCAAATGTGAACAACAGTGCAAAAACAGTAAGCAGGATCAATACTTTTTTTATTTCACACAATTTCATAAATCGCACCGCTTTCCCGTAATTATCATGTTTATTATAACCGTTTTGATCGTCATTGAAATAATGTCAGCGAATATTCACTGTTGATGTCAGCAAATGCTTTGTGTTAGAATTAGACAAACAAAATGGGAGGAAAGTTCCAATGAGCAGGCATTCCGTGATATATCTCGCCGGCGGCTGCTTCTGGGGAATGGAGAAATACCTGGCATCGATAAGGGGTGTCATTTCTACAGAAGTAGGATACGCAAACGGCAACAAGCTGAACCCGACATATGAAGAGGTATGCAAGGCAAACACCGGACACGCCGAAACGGTCAAGGTGGAATATGACAGGGACATCATCGGCCTTGAGTTCCTGCTGGATATATACTATCAGGCGATAGATCCCACATCTGTGAACCGGCAGGGCGGGGACGTCGGAACGCAGTACCGTACCGGCATTTACTATGTTGATGAGCAGGACAGACCGATTATAGAAAGATCTATTGCCGAACTGGCGAAGAAGTACACCGCTCCGATCGCCATCGAAGTCAAACCTCTTGAGAACTTCAGCCCGGCCGAGGAGTACCATCAGAGATATCTTGAGAAAAATCCTGGCGGTTACTGCCACATCGGCGAGCATCTTTTCGAAGTCGCACGAAACGCAAACCGGCCCAAATAGAGGGATGACAGCAAATCCGCAGCCCGGCAAAAATGCCCGGTCCTGATCCGACGGTCCGAATACTTCGGCAGGGCTTCAACGAAAATTAGCATTGCGCGTATTTACAAACCGGGCTGCTTTCTGTTATAATAAACTTTGCGTCAAAATAATAAGCGCCCGTAGCTCAGTTGGATAGAGTGTCAGACTCCGACTCTGAAGGTCGCTGGTTCGAATCCAGTCGGGCGTACCACCGAAAGAAGCCGACAGTCCAGTCGGCTTCTTTATTTGTCGATAAAACGCTCTGGTTTTCTCTATGTTATAGAATTACATGTGGTGGCTTGCAATCAGTATAATATCGTTATATGTTATATAATGAAGTACCAAACACGAGGCGATCAGAATCCTCAACAATCTTATTGCCGAGGGGTTGATCCGCAGGGTTGCTCTGCCAGGGCTGTCCGCTATGTGAATACAAGGCATAATATAGACTATAAAGCGCCGGAAAAATATCGCAAAGGTCCAACAGCACGATCCGGCGAAACAGAGTGAGGTATGCGTATGAAGTTGTTCCACTTGTCCGATCTGCACATCGGCAGGCGCATAGGTGAAATAAGCCTATATGAGGACCAGAAATACATTATCGATCAAATACTTGCTTACGCGGAAACGGAGCTGCCGGACGGTGTGCTGATAGCGGGCGATGTATACGATAAAAGCATTCCGTCTGTCGACGCAGTGGACCTGCTCGACTATTTCATAACGGAACTGATCTCCCGCCGTCTGCCTGTCTTCATGGTGAGCGGCAACCACGATTCCCCGCAGAGGCTGAATTTCGGAAGCCGGATCCTGGACAAATCGGGGATACATATTGCAGGCGTGTTTGACGGAAAGCCTGTGAAGAAAACACTTGCCGATGATTTTGGCGAAGTTGACATCTACATGCTTCCATACCTCAAGCCTGCTTTGGTCCGCCCTCATTTCAGCAATGAAATAGTTACTTATGAAGATGCGTTACGGACTGTTATAGATTCAATCGGGATAGATATAAACAGACGCAACATACTTGTCGCGCACCAATTTGTCACAAGCGGATCGTCACAACCCGAACTTAGCGACTCGGAAAGCATCTCCGTGGGCGGGCTTGATAATATCGACTCTTCCGTCTTTGACAGGTTTGACTACGTAGCGCTTGGGCATATCCATAAACCCCAGTTCATAAATAATGAAAAGATCAGGTACTCCGGGTCCCCGCTCAAGTATTCCTTTTCTGAGTCCCTGCATGACAAAAGCATTACGGTGATCGAACTGGGCAAAAAGCACGACCTGCAAATAAGGACACTCCCCCTCGTTCCGCTGCGTGACATGCGCAAAATCAAAGGCCCCGTCGCCGAACTTGTCAGGGTCGGGCTGGAAGACCCCGCCGGCCAAAACGATTTTATCCACGCCACCGTTACAGACGAAAGCGAAATATATGATGCGCTCGGCAGGTTGAGGACGGTATATCCCAACATCCTCCGCATTGAGTTCGAAAATGAGCGAACTGTCCAAACAGGTTCACGGACGTCCGCAAGCGGCAGCATCGAGCAAAAGAGCCCGATGGAGCTGTTTGAAGAGTTCTTCGGCATCCAAAACGACGCGGAGCTCACTGATAAGCAAAAAAGGGTCATGGAGTCCGTATTTGATAAAGCGGGAGGGATAGTGCAATGAAACCTTTGAAAATAACGATGAGCGCATTCTGTCCGTTCCCGGGTGTGGCCGAGATCGACTTTTCAAAGTTTGGCGGGCTGGGTCTTTTCCTTATCTCCGGCAACACCGGCGCCGGGAAGACGACGATCTTTGACGCGATCGCGTTTGCGCTTTTCGGACAGGCCAGCGGGAGCGACCGCACACCGGAAACCCTCCGCAGCGACTTCGCAAGTCCCGAAGCAAAAACCTTTGTCGAACTGGTGTTTACGCATAAAGGAAAGCAATACACCGTCACAAGAAAACCTAGATATGAGCGTCCGAAAATCTCTGGAAAAGGTACTACCATAGAAAACCCGGATGCTGAGCTGATCCTTCCGGACGGGTCGGTCGTTTCGGGTTATCGCGAGGTAAGCAACCGGATCGCGGAGATCCTTGGCATCACTTATCCGCAGTTCAAGCTTACCGCCATGATCGCCCAGGGCGAATTCAGGCAACTGCTGTTTGCCGACAGCAGGGAGAGGGCGGAAATCTTCAGAAGGCTGTTTCAGACAGACCTGTTTTCGGCAACCCAAAAGGTTCTCAAGGAGCTTGAGAAGGAGGCTAAGGAACAGTGCGACGAAAGCAGGCGCAGGATCCTGCAGCATATCGGGAGCATCCAATGTCCTGATGATAATGTCGAGATGTCGGCTCAGATAGAGTCAGTCCTGGATGATCAAAATATCCACAGGACGGAGGATATCCTGAACCTTCTGGCCCTGCAGAATGAAGCCGATAAAAACCTTATGCATGGATTGAGGGAGGATCTGAGCCGACTGGACAGAGAGTCGGCAGAGATCATAGCCCAAATCGCAAAAGCGGAACATATAAACAAGCTTTTTAAGGCACTTGATTCTGCAAAGGCAGAAAAGTCCGGGCTGGACCTTCAAAAGGAAGATATGCTCGCTCTGGAGAGCAGGATCTCAAATGCTGAAAAGGCACTATATAACGTCTTCCCTCTCCAGGCACTGTATCTCAGAGAAAAAGAAAACGTAAAAATCCTTTTCGAAAGCATTGGCAGGCTTGATGATGAGATCGCCTCATCGCAAGAGAAACTCGATAGTCTGCGTAAAACTCTTGATGATGAGCAAAACAGGGAACCTATGCGCGAAGCCCTGTCCTCGGATGTCAGTCAGCTTGAAAAGGAACTGCCCTTGTACCTCGATGCGGACAGGCTGGAAAAAGAGTGTTCAAATCTGCGCGCCAAGCTGAATGAACTCAATGAGACCATAAACAGGCAAATATCTCTTGTCGGAAAATACAGGCTCGAAAAGGATGATCTTGCCGAGAGACTTAGAAAGACTGAGTCATACGAAACTCAGTATGTTCAGTGCCTCAATACGATCGATAATCTGAACCGTACGGTCAAGGAGCTTGACAGCCTGAAAAGCGAAGTGCTGAATGTAAGGCAGCTGAAATATCAGCACCGGATCTTCAAAGAAAGATACGAAAAGGCGGAGGAAGACTATCGCAGGTCAGCCAGGCTGCTTGAGGAAAGCGAAACCGCTTACAACCGTGAACGCGCCGGGATCATGGCAGCCAAACTGGCAGACGGCGAGCCCTGCCCGGTCTGCGGATCGACCGTCCATCCGCGCAAGGCTGTCATAACTACGGGCGCTCCCGGCGAAGAGGAGCTCAAGCTCCTTAAGAGCAGATATGAAAAATGCCTTCGGGAGATGCAGGAAGGATCCCGAATCCTTGGAGAAAAAACAGCCGAGCTAAATACTTCCGTAAATCATATGCTGGGGGCCTGCAGGTCCGTATTACGCATTGAATCAGTTCCGGATGATACTGACATCCTGCTCGGCATGATAGGAAAACGCATTGCCGAATGCGATGAGAAGCTCAGCGAGCTTCGGGCGGCGGAACAGGACCTTAAAGCAGGTTTGGATGAAAGATATAAGTGTCAGGAAAGGCTTAAGGAAATAGAACTGGCAGAAGCGGAGCTTACAGGCGCCATCTCTGAAGCGAATGAGGAAAAAAGCTCGCTTTCCTCAGCCCTCGGCACCATGGAAGGCCGTTTGCAGGCGCTGTCCGGTTCGCTGTCCTGCAAATCCCTTGCCGAAGCTGAAGAAAGCCTGCGCAAAAAGAAGCACCAGCTGGCTATGCTGAAGGATGCTCTGAAAAAAGCCGAAGAAGACTACATAAATGCAAGCAATGATCTTCAGGCGGCAAAAACACTGCTGGAAGACATCAGGAAAAGATACGATGAGGCGGTCATCAGCGAGTCCGAGGCCTTCGAAAAATACTCGGAAAGCATGGCAGCCTGCGGTTTCAAAGATGAGGAAGATTATACCGCGGCGTTGATGGACGAGTCGGAAATCAAACTCTCGAAGGAAAAGCTGCAGCTTTATCGCGATTCCATGAACAGCATCGATTCCGAGCTGCGTCGCCTCGAAGCAGAGACAGCCGGCCTTGAACCTCAGGATGTAAGTCTCCTGGAGGATATGAAGAACAGGATCAGCGTTGAAAAGGACAAAGCTGACCAAACACTGAGAAGTGTCACGGCCCGGTATCTCTCTAACCAGCGCACGGAAAACTCCATCAGGCAGGAAAATGAGAAGAGGAAAGAACTTGAGAACGACTTCCTCCTCATCAGCAGCCTGTCCAAAACGGCAAACGGCGAGCTGCCCGGCAGGCAGAAGATCGCATTCGAACAGTACGTCCAGGCTTATTATTTCAATCACATCCTCGATGCTGCAAATACACGGCTCGGCAGCATGACGGGTAACCGCTATACGCTGATACGCAGGGAGGAGCCCGAAAACCTCCGCTCGCAGACCGGGCTGGATCTCGATGTGCTTGACCATTACACCGGCAAGATCAGGACTGTCAAGACGCTCTCCGGCGGCGAGAGCTTCATTGCTTCACTTGCGCTTGCCCTAGGCCTGGCCGATGTCATACAGAGCCATGCTGGAGGTATCGAAATCGAGATGATGTTCATCGATGAGGGGTTCGGTTCGCTGGATCCTCAATCGCTCGAACTGGCTGTCCGTGCTTTGAATACCCTGGCTTCCGGCAACTGTATTATCGGTGTGATTTCGCATGTTGCGGAACTGAAAGAACGTATAGACAGGCAGATCGTCGTTTCAAAAGGCATAAACGGCAGCACTGTTTCGATTCAGTTGCCTTAACCGATCGAATGTTTATACCGGCAACACAAAACTCTTTTACCATGACAAAATAAATCATGCGGCTGGATCACCCTGATCTCTCGGTGGACAGCCGCTTTCTGTTCGATATTGTGACAGATCATCTCCCGTTTCACTCTTTTCAACTATGTATCTTATCCCTTTTCCTGAGGCGGAGCCGCTGAAAGAATTTTTCGAGCGATTCGGGGCCTCCCAGTACGTCCCTGCCAACATACAACGTCCCGTCATTTCGCGTTTTTACGCTCCACTTGACAAGCGATATACTTCCTTTTGAAATCTCGATCGCGGTTATTCCGTTCGGATGCACGCAACTTCCGCTGTTGAAATAATACTCTTCTTCTTTAAGCGGATAAACCGGACGATGTGTATGTCCTGCGACCAGGATCAGGTTTTCCCTTCCTGCCCATCGTATCAGCTTATCTTCCACCATCATCCTCACCTTGTAATTTTTCGCGGCGCTCGTGAGGTCATTGAACCCCATCCTCTCGATCCTTCTCCAGAAATTCCGGACCAGAAAACGGGCAAGACGCCAAAGCGAGCTGTTCAGGAAGTCCGCCTGATGGCCGTGGATCAAAACGATGACATCGCCCGTATCGCTGTGCCTGAGAAGGACGCTTTCATAGGCACGTATTCTCGGAAAATACAAGTCATAGTTCCCCTTGAGATACTCCTGATCCCTTTTGACGATGTCATGGTTGCCATAAAGCATTATCAGCCTTCCCTCTCTGTAAAACCTTCCCAAAAGCTGATAAATATGCTCGTACATCTCAAGGATCTCGCGCAAATCGGTGTTTTCCCACAGTTCTTCCCCGTCGCCCAGCTCGATATAGGTAAACCCTTCCCGGTAGTAGTAGTTTATGGCCGCATAATAAATGGTCTGGTTTTTCGCGAAATTGTCGCTCCGTTCGTCTCCGTCACCCCTGTGGCAGTCGCTCATTATGACGATCTGCGACCTGTCGTCGAACAGTACCTCCGGAGCCGATTCGACGGCCTTGGCGATCCGCCTCAAAGCTAAGTCCATGGCTTCATCCTACAGGTACTTTTTCAGCAGCTCATATTTGTCGTATACGGCCCTCGGCTTACCGAACTTGAGTGCGATATCGAACAGCTCCGGGTTCTCGCTTTGAAGTATATTCAGTTTCTCCTGCAATGTCGGAGCTTCCTTAGTCAGCTCTCTGAATTTCTCACATAAAAAGCGATTCCTGCTCTGGCTTATGGACACCGTAAGCTTTGTCCTTGTTGACGGCTGCTCGCTGTAAGGCCTTGTGAACGTGATCCAGACGGTCTTGTTCTTCACCCTGACCTCGTCGTCCCTGTAACCCATGCGCGCAAGTTCCTCCGTAAAAATACGGCACATCTCCGCGTCTTTCAGCGTGATCCTGGCCTCCAGCGTCAACTCTTCCGGTTCCGAGAACTCGCCCAGCATGAATCCCGTAAGCCACCAGTGTTTCCCTTCACGAGTGAACAGGATCCTGTTATTTTTCCGGAGCGCGTAGAATAACTGAAGGTGGTCTTCGTCCTCCGCGCATTTATAGAATGTGCCGTTGAACACACCCGGAATATTGATATCCGGCCCCGTTGTGTTATAGACACCGATCTCGGCCCCCGTGGTCATCCCGTACTGCCCTTTCCACAGCTCTATGAGCCACTTTTTCCCTCCGTACCGGAATCTGATGGGTTCGCAGTCTATGATCAGGCTGATGGGGGGACACGATTCGTCGTATAACCAGCAGTAACCGAATTTGCGCTGCCACGGATTCATTATCGAATAGAAAATGTCCTGCTCGGGATCATATGTGAACCCGGCCAGTTCAACCTTCTTGAGTATATCGTCATACGACATGATCTCTCTTATCAATCTCATCAGTTCCTTTCTCTTATATTGAGCATTGCAGGTCTATACCCTGCAAGCTTTCACTACCATACTATTCATGCCGTTGTCGATATGTCGGTCGTGAAGGTCAAAATTATGTGTATTGAGTATTTTGACAGTATAATATATAATTCTGCTTGGACTTGTTTTTGCCGGTGACTTGTCGAACGGCAGGATGGAGGTTGTTTTGATGTTTACGCAGGATGCATTGTTCGCACTTCTGTTGTCAGTGATAGCGGGTTTTTCGACCATGCTCGGGAGTATACTGCTCTTCTTCACAAGGGGCAAAAGTGAAAAACTCGTTACCGCCTCTCTGGGGTTTGCGGCAGGTGTGATGCTCAGCGTATCCTTTCTTGACCTTCTTCCGCAGGCCAGGATGTTCATTATCGATACCACCGGAAATACAGTCGGCATCTTGCTTACAGTTGCAACGCTCTGCATCGGTGTCTTAGGAGCGGCAGGACTGGACAGGCTCGTACCGCATGAAGAAGGCGAAGCCGACGGGCGTGAGCATAAGAACCTCTTCAGGGTCGGCTTCGTGTCTATGCTGGCGATCGGACTGCACAACTTTCCGGAAGGAATAGCCACATTTATGGCCGGTTACAGCAGCCGTTCTCTCGGCCTGTCCATCATGCTGGCCATAACCATGCACAACATTCCCGAAGGGATTTCCGTTGCCATGCCGGTATACTTTGCCACAGGCAGCAAACTTAAGGCGGTAAAGTACACATTTTTGTCGGGCATCGCAGAGCCTGTCGGTGCATTACTCGCCTTCGTCCTCCTTCGTCCGTTTATCAACGACTTTATGATGGGTATCATATTCTCCCTCATAACAGGGATAATGCTGTATATATCGATCGAGGAACTGATCCCTTCTTCCCGCCAGTACGGATATAAAAACCTTGCACTGATATCTACCTTTGCGGGTATCGTCCTAATGCCTTTAGCCGATATATTTTAGCTGCGTCCCGGCGATCATCAACAACACACATCATCAGGATCATGTAAGGACAATCTGGAACGGAGCGGACTATGAGCAATAATAAGCAGTTTACCATAGCAGTCGTTGACGGCCAGGGGGGCGGGATCGGCCGGAGCTTGGTCACCAAACTCAGGGCTGAGTTCCCGAAGGGGTCCGGAGTACGCATATGCGCCCTGGGCACCAACTCCTCTGCGACAAACAGGATGCTGCGTGAGGGTGCCGACGAGGGGGCAACGGGTGAGAACGCCATAGTCCTGAACGCGGCAAGGGCCGATATAATAACCGGCCCGCTTGCCATCATCGCCGCTAACTCCATGCTCGGCGAGCTTACACCGGCCATGTCCTGCGCGATCGCCTCAAGCAGCGCCCAGAAGGTGCTGATTCCCCTCGAGCGGTGCAACATAAGGCTTGCAGCGGCACCTGCATTTCCACTGGAAGAGTGCATCGACCGGTGCATCGATATAATAAAGGAGATAATCGCAGAAAACGATCAGTCCTGACATAAAATCCGCCTGCCGATCGCTGATATAAAGTATTCGAGGTTGCAAAACAGGATCATCCAAGGCATTGCCGTCCTTGTGCAATGCTTGTGCTATGTATATTGATTGCTATAACGTGTCATAAAAGAGGTTATATCGCCTGGATCAGCATAACCTGTCCCGCATATCAATCTGTCCGATATGCTCTTATTCAGTCCAAGCGGTATAGCCTTTTACGCAGTATATGGTCAGGCAAATGTATATCTCTTTGCCATAGCTGTATATCTCATTGCCTTAGTCAAAAGTGTACCAGGATCTATAATGCAACTCACGCTATTTTCAAAATGCAAAATCACCTTCCGTCTATTATATCAAATTTCCATATATTACCATACTTTGACTCCGTTTTGTATTATATGACACAATCGGACTGGTTTCTCAGTAACAGATACCACAATAAAACGGAACCCGATTTCCATTATATACCATATCATTGCAAGACTTTATGCCTTTATCTTGCTAAACATATCGATTATAATTAAAATGGTCGAATTTCGGCCCATTATGTTGAAACTTCTTTGGAGGACTTATGGGAGTACTGCAAGTCTTATCATTTTTAGGCGGTATCGCCTTGTTTCTGTACGGAATGTCGATCATGGGAAGCGGGCTTGTAAAACTGTCCGGAAGCAAATTGCAGAGGATACTGGAAAAACTTACGAGCAACATATACATGGGTGTTCTTCTGGGACTTGCAGTTACGGCCGTTATCCAAAGCTCATCCGCTACGACGGTGATGGTAGTAGGCTTTGTCAACTCCGGAATAATGAAACTGACACAGGCTGTAGGCGTGATATTCGGTGCCAATATAGGAACGACTGTCACTGCATTCATCCTTTCGCTTGGCGATTTGTCGGGCACCAGCCTGCTATTGCAGCTCCTGAAACCGGCATCCCTGGCGCCACTGCTGTGCACCTTCGGACTTATATTGTTTCTGACGCAAAAAATCGGCCGCAAGCATGACCTGGGGCAGATCCTTCTCGGCTTCGGGATTCTATTCATCGGAATGAACACGATGGAATCGGCTGTTCACCCATTGAGGGACAGTGAGGTCTTTATAAAACTGATGACGGCAGTATCCAATCCATTTCTCGGAGTTGCCGTAGGAGCCATATTTACCGCGATCATACAGAGCTCGTCCGCATCCGTCGGTATACTACAGGCACTTTCGACGACCGGAATTGTTCGTTTCAATTCGGCCGCACCTGTAATACTCGGTCAAAACATCGGGACCTGTGTAACTGCCCTGATCTCAAGCGTCGGAGCAAACAGGGATGCCAAACGTGCGGCGATGATTCACCTGTATTTCAATCTGATCGGAACTGCCATTTTCATTATCATTCTTTACGGGTTGAAGCCGATCTTCCAGTACCCATTTTGGGACAGCACTTTGAACCGTACGTCCATCGCCATTTTCCACCTGACATTCAAAGTCTCATCGACACTGCTGCTCCTTCCGTTCAACAAATTACTTGTAAAGCTGGCAACTTTGACAATAAAAGATAAGGCAAAAACCAAAGACGGTGAGGCAAATCTGCTCGATGAACGTTTCCTGCAGACTCCATCCCTTGCCCTCGACAAATCATACGAGGTCGTTAAGCAGATGGGCAGGATCGCGATCAGCAATTTCAAGCTCGCGCAGGAGCTGATAGTATCATACGATCCCAAAAAGGCGGCAACGTTGCGTGAACAGGAAGACATGCTGGACAAGAAGGAAGTGCTCCTGGACGATTACCTTGTCAGGCTGACTAACCGCAGCCTTACCTCTTCGGAGAGCGCGAGCATAAGCGACCTGCTGCACATCACAAACGACTTTGAGCGGATCGGCGACTACACCATGAATATCCTTGAAATGACAGAGCAGATGGAGGAAAACTCTATCTCATTTTCGGAACAGGCCATGCAGGAGGCAACCCAAATCCTGTCCGCCGTTGATGAGATCCTTCAAACGACATATAACTGCTTTGAAAACTCCGATGCAAAAGTTGCCCTCAATGTGGAACCCCTTGAGCAGGTCATCGATATCATGCAGGAGTACTTAAAGAATTCGCATATAGAGCGGTTAAAAAGCGGTATTTGTTCTGTCGATTCCGGCATGCATTTTGTGGACCTGATCACGAACCTGGAGCGGATAGCCGATCACTGTTCTAATATAGCCGTCATCGTCATACAAAGGGCAAACAACACAAGAAAGGCCTTTGATTTCCACAGCTATATCCGTGCTTTGCATGAAGGGAATACGCAGGAATATAACACGAATTTCAAGGCTTACCACGATAAGTACATGGCGGGTCTGTTGGAGCATTAAATCCGGATCAGATTTGCAGCCATCACAGCCATCCATTAGATCAAAAGCAGGCCTGTAATGATTACAAGCCTGCTTTTTTCACTTGCTTTATATTATCATTGCTGCCTTTCTCAATCAGCTTCTGATCGCAACTCCTGGTCGGGATTATCAGGTGGTTGGAATCATCAACTGGTTGGAATCATCAAATGCTTGAAATCATCAAGGCACTGGCAGTCGCTCACTCCCGGATCATCATCTGTGGCTTCAAAGGCTGCGGTGCTGTCTGCCTTGCTGTTTCCTTGCACGCAGAAATCCTATATAAATGACGATTGCGGCCGCGCCCCAGAAATAGGCGTTCATATATGGGACCTCAAAAATATTTTCGGTAAGACAATGTGTCATAACTCCTGCCAGGCCGGCAAACATCCCAACGGCGATCGTTGAAACAGGTTCATCCTTCGTCCTGTGGATCGACCTCATGGCATTGAACACGAAGCCTGCAAGAGTGAAAATGAAACCGCCGAGGCCGATGTATCCCATCTCGACAAGGGTCTTCAGATAGTAGTTGTCCATATAGAAGTAGCTGATGTTGCTGTTGATCTGATTCTGCATCGCCACTGCACCGCCAAAGCGCCCAAGCCCGTACCCGAACCAGGGATTTACGGAATAGAGCAGCTTGAGGCCTTCCCGCCTGCGGCCGCCCCTGCCTCCGAACATGTTGGCAAGGTCGAATTCGGATGTGAACAGGAAAGTTATCCTGTTGGCCACCTGCGGGATGAATACGGCAACTCCCGCGGCAAGCGCCATCAAAGCGATAAGTTTCCTGTCACGATACAGCGCGAAAATAAACACTGCCACTGCCATGCCCAACCATGCGCCGCGTGAGAATGTGAACAGGCATGCAAGGCACATCAGGAACGTACATCCCCACATCAGCATCTTTGCCCACAGCGGTTTCAGATAGTATGCAAAGGCCGCCGTCAGCGGTGCGATCATGACAAGATACGAGCCCATGATGTTCGGGCTTCCGATGATGGAGAACACGCGCGTGCGGACTCCCATTTCGGCCTGTGAAACCCAGTGGGACGGGATCGGCACGGCTATGATGTACTGATAGATACCGTGCAGTGCGATCAGAGTAGCGGTCCCGATCATGGTCGCACAGAAAGCATAAATATCGCCGTCGTTTTCAATGATACGCGTCAGGACATAAAACCACAGCATGTACTGTACGACAGCGCGATATCCCGCTATGGCTATGCCAGGGTAGGGTGAAACCACGCAAAGAAGCATAAACCCGATACCAAGGAACAGCAGCAGCGGGACATCGAACGGCGTTGTGTGTGCATCTACTGTCCTCTTGCAGAAAATCCTCCTGAAAAGCACATAGCCAATACCGAAAACCAGGAACGCCTCATCCCAGACTGACGCAAGAACCGCGATCGGAGACCATGTCCTAAGCGCATAGTCGATCGGCAGATACAGGGCAAATATGACAATTATCAGCCTGTTGGTGCCGCGGCTGAAAAATATGCGATAAAAAAGGCTGTTGCGTAAAGCCTGCGATTTCCAAAACCGCACGAGCATGCTGCCTTCGGCAATTACCGAAATGAGCCTGCCGAGCCGCGCGCATGCCGAATTGAACCTTACCAGAAAACTGTTCCAGTTCGAACCTGCCGTCGACGAGTCCGGGCAGCCAAATATCCTCTCCCAGGCTTTTTTCGTTGCCGAGGTTTCGTATGCGTCCTTTATGGTGCGTATGACGGCAGCTATGATGCTGTAGGGATAAAAACCTATCAGTCGTCTGATCAGCGAGATGATGACGCTGCCGTTCAAAAGCTTCTGCATAATATTACGCTCCCATCCGTCTTTGGCTTACTGTTTACGTTCTGAAAACCATAAGCCTCAACTCTGCCGGGTCAGGATCCTGTAAAGATCAGTCGCCGGCCATTTTGATGCTTTCGATCGTCCCTATCATCTCAAAGAACCTGGTCTTGACGTAGTGGTCCTTCCCTGCCCTTACCTCCTGGGGTCCGACCTTGATTATGGCACTGTCGTTGACGACGGCCTTGATCGTGCAAACGATATCGATCCTTGTCGGATCGGTCGCCCTGACGATCCTGCCGTCATCTGTCTCTACCTGTGTGATATAAGGTTCTTTTTCCGCGGATATGATATAGGCATTATCTATCAGTGAATCGCCTGCCGCCAGCTGCTGCGGGAACGGTCTCGACACCAGTTCGTCATAATACCTTGGCTGGGTCGATTTGATGCGGACCGTATATGTTATCTCAGTCGTCGGTGTGACAAGATTGGATACCTGGTTGCCGAATATCTTCCAGACAATCCCTCCCGCCACCAGCAATATAAACAGCAGCACGAGTAAGTCCACCAGGTTTATGAGTCCGAAAAGCTTTCCCTTTTCATTTACGAGTTTCATGGATATGTCTTATCCTCCTTCCTGTCCTGCGCTTGACCCGGTTACCGCTATATTGTATAATAAATCAAACCTGTCTACAAGCCATTTTCCGTTATTTTTGACATTGGATGGTCGGCTATGAAAGTTCTGCACCTCATTGGAGGGGGCGACGTAGGTGGCGCAAAGACACACGTCCTGTCACTTTTGACAGGGCTGCAAAAGCAGGCCGGGTGCGAGATCCTGCTGGTTTCGCTCCGCGAGGGCCCTTTTGCCGAAGAGGCAAGATCCCTCGGGATCCCCACCGAAGTCGTTTCTTCCGGCAATATAATAAAAGACTTCTTCACGCTGCGCCTTCTGTATGAAAGGGGCGGCTTTGATATTGTCCACTGTCACGGCGCGAAGGCCAACATGATGGGCTCATGGCTGAAGATTTCCGGGCGTGCCACAGTGGTCACCACTGTCCATTCCGACTACAGGCTGGACTACCTCGGAAGGCCTTTGGGGAACCTTGTCTATGGGAATATAAACAGGATCGCCCTGAGGATAATCAAAAACCGCATATGCGTTTCTGACCCCGTGGCGGAACTCCTGCTGTCCCGTGGCTTTTCTCCGTACGGGCTTTTTTCGATATATAACGGGCTCGATTTCAATATCCCGCCCAGGGACATCGACCGCAGGGCTTTTTTGAAAACATGCGGGCTTGAGGTGTCGGACGGCGACGTCGTCTGCGGGATCGCCGCCCGTCTCGACCCCGTAAAGGATATCCAAACGCTCCTGAGGGCATTCGTTCAAACGCCGCGGCATATGAAACTCGTTATAGCGGGGGACGGTGTCCAAAAAGGCGAACTGACCTCTTTGGCTGAGGCCCTGGGAATATCCGACCGGGTATGCTTTGCAGGCTGGATAGACGATATCGAGGCATTTTACCGCTCGATCGATATCAATCTCCTGACCTCGCTTTTCGAGACTTTCCCATATGCCGTTACGGAGGGGGCACGCTGCAGGCTCGCCACCATAAGCACCAAAGTCGGCGGCATACCCCTGCTGATAGACCACGGCGTAAACGGATACCTTTTCGACCCGGGCGACGCCGATACGCTGGCAAAGCTGCTCGTCAGGCTGGGAAGCGACGCCGAACTGCGCGCCGTATTCGGCGAAAGGATATACAGGAAGGCTGCCGAAAACTTCTCGATCGAAGCGACGATCTCCAGGCAGGTCGAAATTTATAATGTGCTTCTTAGGCGCAGGGCCCGGGATCTCAAACGGCACGGAGTTACAATCTGCGGTTCGTATGGGAAGAACAACGCCGGTGATGACGCGATACTCGAGGCGATCGTATCCGAAATGACCGACATCGACCCGGACCTAAGGATCCGCGTCCTTTCCCGGACTCCGAAGAAAACCCGCTTGAAATACAGGGTAGACACTCTGTACACATTCAATCCTTTTGCACATATCCGCGCATTCCGCAGGAGCAGGCTATATATCAACGGCGGCGGCAACCTTATCCAGGATATCACGTCCACCAGGTCACTGCTTTTCTATCTTTATACGATATGGCTGGGAAAACTCCTGGGGTGCAAAGTCATGATGTACGGCTGCGGCATAGGGCCGGTCTCACGGCCGTCCAACCGGCGCCGCACGGCGCGTGTGCTTGACCGCTGCGTGGATTCGATCACCCTTCGGGAACCTGATTCCAGGGAAGAACTGAAGCGCCTCGGCGTTTCCAGGCCTGAAATTGTCCTATCAGCCGATCCCGCGCTGATCCTCTCCCCGTCATCCGACAGCGAAACGGACAGTGCCATGATATCGAACGGGCTTTCCCCGGGCTGCAGGTATATCGCGTTCATTCTGCGCAACTGGCCTTCTTATTCCCAGAAAGCCGAAATATTCGGCAGGGCGGCCGATTATGCATTTGAAAAGCACGGGCTTGTCCCGATCTTCGTGCCTTTGGAACGCGGGAAGGACGAGGCCGCCTGCATGATGGCATGTAACGGATTGAAACTGGCAAAGCCGTTCATCATCAGTACGCCCGAAAAGACAAGTACGCTGCTAGGGATACTTTCAAGAATGGATGCAGTCGTATCGATGAGGCTGCATGGCCTGATCTTTGCGGCAGGCCAGGGTGTCCCCCTGGTCGGTGTATCATACGACACAAAGGTGCGATCATTCCTCAATTACATGGAACAGGACCTTTGCATCTCCATAGAAGATCTGAATGAACACGAACTCATATCGCTCATTGACAGGGCATTGAAAAAAGATCGGGATGAGCTTAGAAAATCCGTTTCCAAACTGCGGGAAATCGAATATAGAAACCGGGAAGCCGCGCTCAGGCTGCTTTCCGGAAACAACAGGGGGTAATAAAAATGCAGCAGATAGTTTGTATCTCCACATCAAACTGGTATGGGATACCTACGAGAAAGCAACAAGTGATGGGGAGGATAAAGGACGCCGAGATACTCTACTTCGAGCCCCCGGTGACTCTGATCGCTCCGATGAAGGACAAGGACGCATCCGCACGTCTTTCTGCTTATAAGGAAGGCGGGACCAAACCGATGAGCAACATAACCGTCTATGCCATGCCTCCGGTCCTGCCCTTTTACAATAAACACAGGTTCATAAACAAAATAAACCAGAAGCGTCTTGCTACCTTCGTTAGGTCCAGGATGAAGGAGCACGGCTTTGAAGATCCGGTCCTCTGGGTATATCACCCTTCAAGCGTGGACGCCGTCGATCACATCCCGCACAGTGCTCTCGTCTACGACTGTGTGGACCGCCACTCAGGATACCCTGGATTTATAAACCCCGCCGTAGTAAACAAAATGGAGGCCGAACTGGCCGCCAAATGCGACGTGGTCTTTGCGACCGCAAAGGGTTTGTTCGATACGCTCAGCCAATACAATAAAAACACTTTCCTTATACCGAACGGGGCAAATTATGAGCTGTTCAGCAGGGTGGATGACCCTGCCCTCCCGATCCCCGACGACCTGTTCACCATACGTAAACCTGTGCTGGGTTTCACCGGAGCGCTGCAGGAATGCATCAATTATGACTTCGTCGCCTATGCGGCAAAACGCCGCCCGGACTGGTCATTCGTCTTTATCGGCTCGCCCCTCCCGGGTGTCGATCTCAGCGTTCTCAGCGGCCTTCCCAACGTCCACCTGCTCGGAAGGAAAAACTACAAGGACGTTGTCAACTATCTTGCCTACTTTGACGTATGCCTCAACATCTTCAAACCCGGAGACCTGTCAAAGGATGTAAGTCCCCTGAAGTTCTACGAATACCTCGCGACCGGCAAACCGATCGTTTCCACTCCGCAGCCCGAACAGGTCCTTGAATATTCGGACGTCGTATATATAGCTTCCACACCGGAAGAGTTTGTCGAGAAATGCTCCGAGGCAATAAGCGAAAGGAGCAACTGGCACACAAAACGCAGACGGGAACTGGGAAAGGCAAGTTCCTGGGATTCCCGTGTAAGCGAAATGCGTCAGATACTCAGCAATTGCGATGTATTCTGAGGCCTTCCTCAATCGTCAGAAGTAATAGAAGCGTCTCAGAAAAGACTTTCAGGACTTGTCAGACTTGCCAATCTTTTTCGTCACAAGGTTTTATCGGTTGATTATATATTCCTTTCGGTGTAGTATTATCATGTAAATCGCCGTTTTTCTTATGTTCCTGAATACTGCACTACCCGTACGAAAGGAATATGATGATGAAAAAGGTTGCAATCGTTATGGGATCCGACAGCGACCTGGGCGTAATGCGCCCGGCTGCGGACCGCCTTGAATGTTTCGGCATCCCGTATGAAATGCGCATAATTTCCGCTCACCGAACCCCAGGCGCCTGTGCGGCGTTTTCAGCCGCTGCGGTGCAGAACGGGTTCGGTGTTATTATTGCCGCCGCAGGGAAAGCGGCGCACCTTGCAGGTGTGATAGCGTCGTCGACTACCCTGCCTGTGATCGGTGTCCCCATAAAGTCATCCACCCTTGACGGGCTGGACAGCCTCCTTTCCACGGTCCAGATGCCAAAAGGAGTCCCCGTAGCCACAGTAGCCATAGACGGGGCAGAAAACGCAGCGATACTCGCGGCGCAGATCCTGGCATTGTCCGATGAAGACCTTGCCGGAAAGCTGGTAAAGTTCAAGGAAGACCTGGCACGCCAGGTCATGGAAAAGGACAGGGCTTTACAGGGCGGCAGTGACGCGGATTGAGCGGTCGGCCTGACCTGTAATTATTGAAGCGCTGATCATATTTCATAATAAAGCCGAATCAAAAAGGAGACATAATAATGCAAAAGCTGGACCTCATCTATGAAGGCAAAGCCAAAAAGGTGTATTCCACCGAAGACCCTTCAGTCTGCATCGTATCATACAAGGATGACGCCACGGCCTTCAACGGACTGAAAAAGGGCACCATAGAAGGAAAGGGCTCAATAAACAACCGTGTTACCAACCACCTCATGTCCCTTCTGGAGGAAAAGGGTATACCGACTCACTTTATCGAAGAACTGTCTCCGACCGACACCGCGGTACGCCGGGTCGAAATCGTGCCTCTTGAAGTTATCGTGCGGAACATTGCCGCAGGCTCGCTGTCGAAGCGTCTGGGCCTTCCGGAAGGCACGAAGCTTGACAGGCCGGTATTGGAGTTCTGTTACAAAAACGACGAGCTGGGCGATCCCATGGTCAATGAGTACCACATAATGGCTTTAGGGCTTGCGGCAAAGGAAGAACTCGATACGATCGCCGACTATGCATTCAGGATAAACACTTACCTTTCGGAATACCTGAAAACTGTCGGAGTCGAACTTATAGACTTCAAACTTGAATTCGGAAGGACCGGCGAGGGCAATATAATCCTTGCGGACGAAATTTCCCCCGACACCTGCCGCTTCTGGGATTCAAAGACCGGCGAAAAACTGGACAAGGACCGTTTCAGGCGTGATATGGGAGGCGAGAAGGAGGCATACCGTGAGATCCTGCACAGGCTGTTGGGCATCTGATAAACTTCACGAAGAGTGCGGTGTATTCGGGATCTCCCTTTCACCCCATGATTCTTACAGCGTGGCCAACGAAACATACCTTGCCCTCTTCGCCCTGCAGCACAGGGGCCAGGAGTCAAGCGGCATCGCCACGTCCAACGACGGCAAGATCCATGTCATCAAGAAAAGCGGCCTTGTTCCGGAAGTTTTCGACGAACGTACCCTGCAGTCCCTGCAGGGAAACATGGCGATCGGCCATGTCCGGTACTCAAGCCATTCGGAATCCAGCGCCATAAACGCCCAGCCCTTAGCCGTGACCCATATCAACGGCAGCATGGCCATTGCCTGTAACGGGACACTGGTCAACGGCGCAAAGCTCCGCCATGACGCAGAGCTTAGCGGAGCGATATTCCAGACCACAAACGATACCGAGGTCATAGCATATATGCTTGTGCGCGAGCGGCTTGGCACACCGCTGATGGAACAGGCGGTAAAAAACATAATGAGCTATGTCGCAGGCGCCTATTCAATGGTGATCATCAGCGGAAGCAAACTTATAGCGGCGCGCGATCCGTTTGGTTTCAAGCCCCTCTGTATGGGCATGCTTGGTTCATCCGTCGTTTTCGCTTCTGAATCCTGCGCCTTCGACGCGATCGGTGCCCGTTTCGTCCGGGACGTCGAACCGGGAGAAATAATCGTGGCCGAAAACGGAAGCGTTACATCCGCCATGCGCTCCGAATGGCAGGCGAGAAGCTCGCTGTGCGTATTTGAATTCGTTTACTTTGCACGTCCTGACAGCGTGATCGACGGCCTTTCGGTAGAGCATGTCAGGCAGGAGTTCGGGAAGTACCTCGCAATGCGCGACAATGTGAAGGGAGACATCGTTATAGGCGTTCCCGATTCCGGGTTGTCCGCCGCCCTGGGATATTCTAAACAGGCCGGGATCCCATATGGAGTGGGGCTTGTAAAGAACCGTTATATCGGCAGGACTTTCATCCAGAACACCCAGTCGCAGCGTGAAAAGTCCGTGAGCATCAAGCTCAACGCCCTCTCCGCAGAGGTCAAAGGCAAGCGCGTCATCATGGTCGACGATTCCATAGTCCGTGGTACGACCTGTGCCCATATAGTTTCCATCCTCCGTCAGGCCGGCGCATCCGAGGTGCATATGAGGGTCTCTTCACCGCCGTTCCTGCACCGCTGCTATTACGGGACCGACATTCCCCGCGAACAGGACTTGATCGCGCACAACCACACTGTCGAACAGATCGCAGAGATGATCAATGTCGATACCCTTATGTACCTCGACGAAAGAGACCTGCGCCATGCGATGTCCGGACTTAGGATCGGCTACTGTGACGCCTGTTTTACCGGCAATTATCCGGTGCGGATAAGTTCGGAATCGGAAAATCAGAAGGAAGGGAGAATCCAGGTTTGATTGAGAGCAGAAGCGATGCCTATGCAGCCGCGGGTGTTGATATAACGGCGGGCTACGAGAGTGTTCAGCGCATAAAGAAACATGTGGAGAGCACATTCACTCCGGGTGTTATCGGGGGCCTTGGGGGATTTGGCGGGTTGTTCATGCCGGATCTCCAGGATATGGATGAGCCGGTTTTTGTATCAGGCACGGACGGAGTAGGTACAAAACTTAAGATCGCTTTTCTGATGGACAAACACGACACTATCGGTATCGACTGTGTCGCCATGTGCGTCAACGATATCATCTGCTCGGGAGCGAAACCTCTGTTCTTTCTCGACTATCTGGCACTGGGCAAGAATTCCCCCTCCCTTGTGGAGAAGATAGTTTCCGGTGTCGCAGAAGGATGCCGCATTTCGGGCTGCGCCCTTATCGGGGGCGAAACCGCAGAGATGCCCGGTTTTTACAAAGAAGGGGAATACGACATTGCCGGTTTTTGCGTGGGCGTCGTGGATAAGCGCAAGATAATCGACGGAAGTGACATCAAGGCCGGTGACGCGATAATTGGGCTTGCCTCCTCTGGTGTACACTCCAACGGCTTTTCCCTGATAAGAAAGATATTGAACGTGAACAGGAATACCCTTTCGGTCCGATACGACGAGCTGAGCTGCACTCTCGGAGAAGAACTCCTCAAACCTACGAGGATATACGTCTCCGCGGTCCTCAAACTTTCACGGAGCGTCAGGATAAAGGGATTGAGCCATATAACAGGCGGCGGGTTTTATGAGAACATACCCCGTATGCTTCCGGAGGGTATCCGCGCGAGTATCGATACGCACTCGTTCCCGAGCCTGCCGATATTTGAGATAATACAGAAAAAAGGAAATATCTCTTCCCGTGATATGTTCAACACATTCAATATGGGTCTGGGTCTGGCAATGGTCGTGGACAGCGCTGACGTCGGCACAGCAATGTGCACGCTTACGCAGCTTGGCGAGCACCCGTACCTGATCGGGACCTGCATTGAAGGAGATCCGGGTGTGGACCTATGGTAAGGATCGCCGTTTTGGTATCCGGCGGAGGTACCAACCTGCAGGCATTGCTCGACGCGAAAAGTAACGGGCATATAAAGAACGGCGACTTCACCCTCGTCGTCTCATCCTCTCCCGACGCATATGCCCTTACCCGTGCCGAAACCCACGGCATCAAAAGCGTCGTAGTTGACCGGAAAAAGTACAGGAACCGCACCGAATTTACAAATGCCATACTGGATGTGCTCAATGAGCATCAAATAGAACTTGTCGTGCTTGCAGGTTTCCTGTATGTCCTTTCACCGGAGTTCACGCAGCAATACAGGAACCGGGTCATAAACGTGCACCCGTCACTTATTCCCGCTTTCTGCGGTGACGGGTTTTACGGACTTCGGGTGCATGAAAAAGTGCTTGAGTACGGCGTAAAACTGACGGGTGCAACCGTCCATTTCGTAAACGAGGAAACTGACGGGGGGCCCATAATCCTTCAAAAGGCTGTGGATGTCGTGGACGGTGATACTCCGGAGACGCTTCAGCGCCGGGTCATGGAGCAGGCCGAGTGGGTCATCCTCCCCAGGGCCGTCGAACTGTTTTGTGACGGCCGTCTGAAAGTGGAAGGCCGACACGTCAGGATAACTTGACGAAATTCTTCCTGATCTTAAGTAAGCCTTGCAATTTCTCCGCAGATAATATAAGCTTTGTATGGACACATAAATATCGTATGGCAATTGAATGCTTTACCGTATACATGGTGACCATATGTCAACGATACTTATTACAACGATTCTTAAACCTAATTACTTATATCTAATTGCTTATATCGATTACGCATTAATATCGATAACGCAGCGTCCTGATGTTCAGTACCGTTAATAAATGCATTCTCTGGTCACCCCATGTTTTATAGCGGACAGGAGAGAAAAAAATGAAAGAATTCCTCGTACATGGAGACACACTCCCCGAAGCCTATCACAAGTCACTGGTCACACTGCATTATGAGGGTGAACATGTCCCCTGCCCGGATTATAACACCAACCAGAAAGAGCTCTCGATGACATTGTCGATATCAGATCCTTTGCGCGAACCGATGATAAGCCGTCTCTTTATCGGCGGTTACAGCGAGCTGGAACAGTACAGGCAGGAAATAATCGACGGTATCCTCGATTTCGAGATCGAGAGGGGCAACTGGGAATATACTTACCACAGCAGGATCGCCGAGCAGATGCCCTTTATAATCAGAGAGCTGAAACGCAATCCGGATTCCCGAAGGGCGGTCATCGACGTTCGTGACTGGAAGCACGATACCCGCGAAGGAAACACTTCCCCTGCATGCCTGCAGCACATCCAGTATCTCGTCCGAAACGGAAAGCTGCACTGCAAGGTACTCTTCCGTTCCAACGACGCGGCAAAAGCCACTTTCATGAACGCCTTCGCGCTGATCCTGCTCCAGAAAAAAGTCGCGGACGAGCTTGGCTTCGAGGTCGGCTCCTACACCCACAGGGCCAACAGCTTCCATGTCTACGAGAAGGATTACGATCTCCTCAAAGGATATGTCGAAAGGATCGAAAAAGGTCTCCCTACGACATACAACTACGTGGGAGAGTGGGATGAATTGATGGAGGAGGCAAGGCCTCATATTGCCCGCACAGTGGAGGAGCTAAAATCCCGCGGCAGTTGAGGACTTACCGGACGCTCTTACTTACCGGACTCTCTTATAGTTGACATATAGTGCAAACATATAAGATGCTGCCTGTTTTATACATTGCCTTTCGGAATTAAGATCAAGGGGGCGGGGATTTGACACACAGAGTACAAGTTGTCAAATCCCTCGCCCCCTTAGTTCATCCGGCATTCTTGGAAATGCAAAGTGGCCCTATAAAGGACCACCTGTTCGTTGTTTTTATATTACCGGTTTTGAGCCGTTTCGTCCCGCTGACGGGTCTGCATATAACCATTGGCAGTTAATGCACACGCCCATTCATCGCACTCGTGCAAACGACATGTCAAGAGTTCAGTATGTATCGCACCTCAATAAGCTCCTTGCCCCCGATGATGATCGGCTTTTCGTCCCCCGATTCGACAAAACCGATTTTTTCATAAAAAGCCCTCGCCACGGCATTGTCGCGCAGCACCCATAATAATACGCTGTCAAATCCGCTGCTTTTAAGCTCGTCAAGAGCAGCCTGCATGAGCTTTCTGCCATAGCCCAGTCCTATATAGTCCGGATGTAGATATATCGAGACTATTTCGCCCCAGCCCGGTAAGTCGGGATCCCGTCCCGGGCCAAACGACGAAGTGCCGATGTATTTGTCCCCTTCCAGCATCACCAGCGCGTTGAACCGGCTGTTCCTAAGTCTGGGGACCCAGCGTTCATCGGTAAGCGAATCCAAATAGTGCTGAGGGACAATACCGCGGTATGCATGTTTCCAACTGAGTGCATATATGCGGCTTACCTCTTCTATATCGCTGTCTTCCATCCGGCGAATCAGCATACACGGCCTCCAATCCCCATACATCAGAATAGTGTCATGGTTCACGGCATCTCTTTATGATTATGTTCTGCACATTCTAAGTATACCCACATAGGCTATAAAATCAACATCCGACTGCGTCATGTATCGGATAAGCAATAAAAAACCGCAATCCCATGATCTATAAGGGATTGCGGTTTTACTGGTCCGAGTGGCGGGACTTGAACCCACGGCCTCTTGAACCCCATTCAAGCGCGCTACCAATCTGCGCCACACCCGGTCATCAGCCTTGAAATAATAACACAATTCAACAGCCCTGTCAAGTGTAAACTGATGGCGCGAATGGAATGACGATTTTCGGGGTTTCAGGTCGGCGGTCCTGCCGACTGCGGATGTACGGGCATCAGTTCTCTATGGTGCCGGATCGTAACCGACAACGGTCCAGATCCCTGTATCGTCCTGCCTTACCAGCCTTTCAAGATATACTCTGCTGATCGGGCTTTCGGGATCGTTTACCTCGATTATCGCATTTACTCCGTCATTGCTCAATATACTCAGATCATCATAATCTATCGGGTAATCTCCCTCTATGCCTCCGGGCGACATCTCCAGGCTTACGAACACCTGTGCCACATATACGGGATCCAGCCTCCACGGAGAGCTGCCCGAGTCCACACTCTTCTGTGTGTTTTTCTCCACCTCGATGTCGTACGGGACCTTTATCATGGGTCCTTCCTGAGGCTCTTCGTATGCCGCAGGTATCGTCAGCTCTTTACCGAACAGATCCTTGATGAATACGGTCAATCCCTCCGGCGAAATGTTCGCGACGAGCTTGTATTCATATGCATCATGCTGCCAGCGCACTGAGCATATATCGTTTGATCCTCCGTACACGCCGCCGCCCGGAATAGTCCCCAAATCATCCTGCACATTCAAAATGATCTCGGTGTCAACGTCGCCTATCTTTCCCAGAACCGCCATGGCGTCCGGCTCAAATCCGCTATTCGTGCGCCTTAGTGATAATACTGCCTTCTCGTATCCGTCACTCGATGAAATAAAATACATTTTTATGGTTTTCGTTTCCGTTTCCACAGCAATTCTTTCAATTTCAAATCCTTCAGGGGCTTCCAGTGAGATCGCAGGCAAAAATCCGGCTATCGCTCCGGCTTCTTCAATACTGCTCACCAGTTGCACCGGATTTTCATCAACCACAGTAAAGCCGTCCGGGACACTGAGGGACATAAGTTCATCAGGTATTGCATCTGCAAATTCTACATCTTTGTAAGTCATCCTGTACTGGATGGCGTTAAACATCCCGCTTTGCTTCCGGAGGGGAAGTTTTGTTTCCTTGTCCACCCAGATCCTGTATGAAAGCCCACCTTGGGGGGTTACTTCAAGTACTGTCGTTTGACGACCCGCAATGGTGTCCTCGCCGACTTCCCTGATTTCTATGGCGTTTGCTGCAAGCTCGATCTCCTTTCCCAGCTCAAAAGCAAACCTGTAAGGGTCAGGAAACGCAGGAAAAACATTAAGGGATTTTTCTTCGGCCCTTTTTTGCCATTTTGTCCGTCCGTTGTTTGCCGTGATCAGGCCGTCATAAGTGCCCTCAATGTGAGCGACATGGTAGCGCCCCTCTTTATCCGCCCATACATCAAGGACCATCTGAATGGTTTCCTGTCCCTGTCCGTCGATCGTTGCGATTTCAAGTATCCCATGGTATGCCTTGACTGCATCAAAGGAACGTTCCATCGCATGGACAATGTTTGAATTGCCGAACGGCAAAATGAAGTATGCCAGCACGGCTATGAGGGCTATCGTCGCCACTGCAGCAAGCGATTTTTGCCATACTCTCTTTCGGGCATACTTCGCTGACGATTTCGATGATGCGCCTTTCTTATGAATGGGTCCTGTCTTCGACAGGCCTGATATCACTCTGCTCTCAAAACCATCCCCTGGCATTGCCGGTTCCCTGAGGCTGCGCACCTTTCTTACCGTATCCATCAGCTCTTCAAGTTCGGCGGACTCCGCCGGCTTTCCGTGCCGGGCAGGTTTTATTTCGGCGTTCAGACTGTCGATATATTCCGACAGTATTTTTTCTTTTTTACGCATCAGCATGCCTCCTTTTCAAACGCTGTTTTTCAGCAGTTCCGCAAGTGCTTTCAATCCGCGATATTGAAGGACACGGATCGTCCCCTCTTTTTTATTCATTATTTTCGCGGTTTCGGCTGTACTATATCCCTTTATGATCCTCAGCTCGATGACCTTACGCTGTTCTTCACTGAGCCTGTCCAGCGCATTTCTTATTAACTCGCGTTGTGATACAATGTCAGAAGAGTCTTCGACCGCCGTTTCCGTCGGATCTATCGATTCGATCCCGACCATAGTCCCGCGGCGGCTCCGCTTGCGCCACCTGTCCCTCAGGATATTCAGCGAAACGGTCTTCAGAAAGTCGACGTGTTTCTCGATCTTCTTATCGCTCCTGCGGATATGGTCCAGCGCCCTTACGTAAGTTTCCTGAGTTATATCCTCTGCCTCTTCCCGGTTTTGAACTTTATAATAAATAAACCGGTAGATGTCTTTCCAGGTAGACGCGAACAACTTTTCAACCGACTCACGATCACCCTCTTGCAGTTTGGCAAACTCCTTTTCTTCCATTTGCAAAAACTCCTCTTTACCGGCCGGATGCGTTAAGTTGAAGTAAGCATCCCCAATAAGAAAATGCTCAACATACGATCGTATTTATCCTTCAATTGTAAGGACGTTTGATTATGCCGTTTGTTACACAGACATGATTTTTTGTTCCTATATCCATTCCCAGGATACAGTCGGTTTCAAGAATATATCCTTTGATCCGCAAGACAAAAACCGTCAGTTAAATTATTACATTATTTCCATAATTTTCTTGCTACATAATGATCATTCTGTTATAATATGAGATAAGCATCGAATTCGTCATAAAATCTGAAAGGTGAGGAAAAGATTGCACGACCTGGATGAGCTGCTCAGGGACGTGATTTCCGAGGCGAAAGCACTGAAAATCCCTGTTTCAAACCGGATCGTCCCGAATGTCAGGGTAAACAACAGGGCGATCCGCCGTTTTGGCTGCTGTATAGCCAAAAACGGCGAGTTCATTATAGAAATATCCGGCAAACTGCTTGACGCTTCCGAACGGGCATGCAAGCAAACACTGGCGCACGAAGTGCTGCACACCTGCCCGGGCTGCAAAAACCACGGGATCAAGTGGAAGCAGTATGCTAAAATCATGAATTCGGCTTATGGCTACGAAATATCACGTGCCAGCACGCACGAATCTCTTGGCATTGCGGACACTTCCCTTACCCGCTACCTTCTCCGCTGCCAGAATTGCGGGGCCGAAATCAGGCGAATGCGGCGTTCAAAGCTTGTCGACCATCCCGAGCGCTACCGCTGTAAATGCGGCGGTAAGCTTATCCTTGAAAAGCCTGTTTAAGCGAGTCCTGTATGAACAGATGCAATTTTGCATGAACAGTTGTAAACCCGGGATTTCTCATCATAAACTCTAACGATCGGTGGTAAAAACATTTGATATTTGGCTGTTTTTCTCTTTACATGCGGGAAAATATGTGTTATCATATCGCAAATATATCACAACAAGCATTGCAGCATATATTGGTGTAAAGGAAAGTTTTCTGTCAGGGAGATCAATATGGTCAAAGCTCTCTTTACAGCAGCATATTATTATTACTTCGGCTTTATTTACTTTAGCAAGTACAATAAGGCTGTTAAGGTTATGCTGTTGTAGAGGTATAGAGTTATATTCGTAAAAGGCTGCGAGTAGGGCTCCACAGTGTAACCGCTGTGGAGCCCTCTTAATATCATCATCTTTCTTCAAAGAGGTGAGCAAATATGATCATTATCCTTAAAGAAAGCCCGGACAAAAAGCAACTGGATAACCTGATAAACTGGCTGAAGAGCATGGGGCTGGAAATCCATCTCTCGGTAGGGGCTACGCGGACGATCCTCGGCCTGATCGGGGACACGACATCTATTGACATCGACCTGCTTCTTGCCCTTGATATCGTTGATGATGTCAAGCGCATACAGGAGCCTTACAAGAACGCAAACCGCAAATTCCATCCCGATGATCTGGTGATCGATATAAACGGGACAAAAATAGGCGGCGGGAATTTCCTGATGATTGCGGGACCATGTTCGATAGAGTCGGCAGAACAGCTAAACGATATAGCTTTCAGGGTAAAGAAAGCCGGCGCCGGCATGCTGCGAGGCGGTGCCTTCAAGCCCCGCACGTCGCCGTATGCCTTCCAGGGTCTGAGGGAACAGGGCATAGAGTTGCTGATCGAGGCCAAGAAGAAGACCGGGCTGCCGGTCGTGACCGAAATCATGGACATTTCTCAGCTCCACCTGTTTGAGGAGGTCGACGTGATACAGGTCGGAGCCAGAAACATGCAGAATTTTGAGCTCCTGAAGGAGCTGGGCAAGGTCAGGCAGCCGATATTGCTGAAGAGAGGGCTTTCAAGCACCCTTAATGAGCTGCTTATGAGCGCCGAATATATCATGGCCGGAGGAAACGAGAACGTGATACTTTGCGAACGCGGGATCAGGACCTTTGAAACCGCGACAAGAAACACTCTGGACCTCTCGGCGGTCCCGATGCTCAAGAGCATGAGCCATCTGCCCGTCATAGTCGATCCCAGCCATGCTACAGGTTTGTCCAGGCTGGTGTTGCCCATGGCCCTTGCCGCCGCAGCCTGCGGTGCAGACGGCCTGATAATTGAGGTCCACAACGACCCCGAGCATGCCCTCTGCGACGGACCCCAGTCATTGACGCCAGATGCCTTCGAAACGCTCACAAAAAGGGTCGGACAGATACTGCCTTACGCATATAGATAAATTTGGATTGTAAATCCAGTCATTATCGGATAACATTGGTATAACAGCCGCGTATTGCGGCGGCATCATGATTCAATTTAACAGGGGGATCGCATCATGAAGAGGATACCGGTCGAAGCGTCAAGAAAATATGATGTGTTGGTCGGCTACGGTATTTTGGAAAACGCGGGCGGTTATTGCAGAGAAGTTATTGAGCCTTGTAAAGCGCTGATCATAACTGACAGCAATGTCGAGCCGCTTTATAGCGATACCGTTACCGCCTCCCTGCTAAACTCCGGATATAGTGTATTCCATTATGTATTCACTGCCGGCGAGCGCTCAAAAAACATCCATACCCTTACTGCCATACTGGAGTTTGCGGCGGAAAACCGTTTTACCCGTACCGATATTTTCGTGGCACTGGGCGGAGGTGTCACGGGCGACATCGCCGGTCTGGCCGCAGCGCTCTATCAGCGGGGGATCCGGTACGTGCAAGTTCCGACCACTTTTTTGGCGGCTATCGACTCATCCGTGGGCGGAAAGACCGCGATCAACCTCATTGCGGGCAAAAACCTTGCCGGCGCCTTCTGGCAGCCCAGCCTTGTCATCTGTGACTGCGACACTTTCAAAACACTTCCCGACAGCGTATTTGCGGATGGTACGGCAGAAGCGATAAAATACGGCATGATTACCGAACTCCCGCTTTTTGAACAGTTTGAACACGGCAGCATTTCGAGAGACCTTGATAATATCGTTACAAGCTGTGTCAATATAAAGCGAAGGCTCGTAAGCAGGGACGAGTATGACCGCGGCGCCCGGCAGCTGCTGAACTTCGGTCATACGATCGGACATGCCATAGAGAAGCTGAGCGGCTACTCGATCTCTCACGGAAATGCGATATCGATCGGTATGGTAATGATGTCAAGAGCGGCCGAGCAAATGTCGATGACTCGCGAACCATGTTCAAAGCGTCTTTCAAGGGCTCTTGAAAGACACGGCCTTGAAACCGAATGCCCATACAAGGCAGGCGAGCTACTTGAAGCCGTACTCGGCGATAAAAAGCGAAGCGGTGATGAAATAACCCTCGTCATACCGACCCGTCCGGGCAAATGCAGGCTGCACACCGTTCCCACAGGCGATATCGAACGCATATTGGAGCTTGGTTTGAAACGGGGTGATGAGTGATGGACATCAGGATCCCGCCTTCCAGGCTTTCCGGTACCGTTACGGCCATATCTTCAAAATCGGATGCTCACAGGAACCTGATATGCGCCGCGTTTGCGCATTCCCCCACTGTTATCGATATAAACACGCTTTCCGAGGATATTTGGGCAACCATTGACTGCATTACGGCACTGGGTGCGAAAGTGAGTTTTGATGACAAAGGAAAAATAAGCGTTTCACCGATAACCGGGAAAACAGGTCTTTCGGTCAAACATCCGGATTTTTCCGCAAATTCCCTTAACAGTTCCGAAAGCGGCAGCCGATCCGATGACCGTAATGCCGCGCCACCCAGTCTCAACTGCAGGGAAAGCGGTTCGACACTCCGCTTTTTACTGCCGGTCGCCTCGGCCTTTTACGAAACCGTATCTTTCGAAGGCGGCGGGAGGTTGCCTGACCGTCCTCTGTCCCCTCTCATGGAAGAGATGGAAGCCCACGGATGCAGGTTCAGTGCCCGCAAGCTCCCGTTTACCGTCAGCGGCCCCATGCACGGCGGTATATTTCACCTCCCCGGCGACATAAGTTCACAGTTTATATCCGGACTTCTAATGGCGTTCCCGCTTACAGGAGCAGACAGCAGGATCATACTTACTACGCCGCTGGAGTCTGCCGGATATATTGATATGACAATAGATACAATGCGGAATTATGGGATCAATGTTCAGAAACATGATGATGGTTTCTCCGTTAACGGAGGACAGCGCTATATTTCCCCCGGCGTTGTCACGACAGACGGCGATTGGTCCAATTCGGCATTTTGGCTGGCTGCAGGCGCTCTCTCCGGACCGGTGACATGTTCCGGCCTAAGTACGGGTTCTCTGCAGGGTGACAAGCAAATCATGTCGATCTTAAGGCGGATGGGAGCAAACATATATGAAACCCGAAACAATGAAATCATTTCCGCGCCGGCCGGCACCCCATCATTGGCCGCCGCAGAGATCGATGCTTCACAGGTGCCGGACCTAGTACCGATACTCGCCGTAACGGCGGCAACCGCCGAAGGTGAAACCTTAATATACAACGCGGCGCGGCTTCGCCTGAAAGAAAGCGATCGCCTGCACGCCATATGCGATTGCATCAACCGAGTCGGCGGCAAGGCCGTTCAATATCAGGACAGCCTACGGATCACAGGCGTTGCGCGTCTCCGCGGCGGCACCGTCGAAAGTTACAATGATCACAGGATCGTAATGGCCATGGCAATAGCGTCTGCAGTCAGCACAGGAGATATCATCATCAAAGGCGCTCAGGCCGTGAATAAGTCATATCCCGATTTTCTCAGAGATTTTGAAATGCTGGGAGGAAAAGTACATGTCATCGACGATCGGCAATAAAGTGAAGGTTACCGTTTTCGGACAGTCGCATTCAAACGGCACAGGCGTGGTGATCGACGGGCTTCCCGCAGGGGAAGAAATCGACCTTGAACGGGTACAGAAGTTCCTCAGCCGCCGCGCTCCCGGAAAATCACGTTATGTAACGCCGCGGAAGGAAAGCGACACACCTTCCGTAATCTCTGGCCTGGTCAACTCCAGGACCTGCGGCGCCCCCCTCTGCGCAGTCTTCTCCAACAGCGATACAAGATCGGAAGACTACGCACAGCATCTTGAGATTCCCCGGCCTTCACACGCCGATTATCCCGCACACGTGAAATACAGGGGCTATAATGACATACGCGGAGGAGGACACTTTTCCGGAAGGCTCACGGCACCGCTTTGTTTTGCCGGCGCAGTGTGCCTTCAGATACTCGAAAGGAAGGGCGTAAAGATAGGTGCGCATCTTCTGTCCGTCGGTGACGCGACGGATTCAGGATTCGATCCCGTTTCAGTCGACGCTGCACTCCTGGACGAAATCGCGCAGAAGCAGTTCCCAGTTATAGACGACTCGGCAGGAAAAAGTATGATCGGCGTGATTGAAAGCGCGATGGCGGACAACGATTCCGTCGGGGGCATAATCGAGTGCTGCGCGACCGGCCTTCCCGTCGGGCTTGGCGAGCCCATATTTGACGGCGTCGAAAACCGGCTGGCTGCAGCCATTTTCGGTATACCGGGTGTCAGAGGGATCGAGTTCGGTACCGGCTTTGCTGCAGCAGGCATGCGCGGGTCCGAACATAACGACGCTTGGGTGACCGACGGCGACAGGGTCGTCACCTCAACAAATCACCACGGCGGAATAATAGGCGGACTTACCACTGGCATGCCCATCATCCTGCGCGTCGCCTTCAAGCCTACTTCGTCCATAGGCATTCGGCAGCGCTCTGTCAACCTTGCCGAAAACCGCAACTGCGACCTTACCATACATGGACGCCACGACCCGTGCATTGCAGTACGTGCGGTACCCGTTGTTGAGGCTGCGGTGGCTGTGACTCTTCTTGACATTATCTGCAGCTAGATCCTTGATATTAATTCCAGCTAATTCATATATCTCCGATAAAACGGGTATTGATGCCCTAAAGTCGAAAGAGGCTGATAATCCCCTTAACAGGGAGACCAATCAATCATTATGAAGCGCCAAGCTGCCAAAGCATATGGCTGCTTGATTTATAGTTATTAATATCGAAGGGGTTTTCTTATGGAACTGACAGATCTCAGGCAAAAGATCGACGATATCGACGACAGGATCGCATCCCTTTTTGTGGAACGGATGCAAACCGTCCTTGAAGTTGCTGAGTATAAGCGCAGGACCGGCACACCCCTGGTCGACAGGACAAGGGAAAGGGAGATAATCGCCCGTGTCACGAGCCGGCAGCCCGAAGATCAGCAACTTCACTTGAAAATACTGTTCTCCATGTTATTTGACCTCAGCCGTTCGTATCAAATGAGGCACCTGAGCGGAGAAAGCGAAATCGCAAAAACGATAAGGACCGCCCTTGAAAAGACCGGCAATATCTTTCCTTCCAAAGCGGTCGTCGCCTGCCAGGGGATAGAAGGCGCGTATTCCCAGATCGCGTGCGACAAGCTGTTTTCATTGCCGAGCATAATGTATTTCAACAGGTTTGAAGGTGTTTTTCAGGCGGTCGAAAAGGGATTGTGCAGGTATGGCATCCTCCCCATCGAGAACAGTTCATACGGCTCGGTCATTGAAGTATATGACCTGATGAAGAAGTACAGGTTCCATATCGTAAAAAGTATAAAACTGCAGATAAACCACGTCCTTTTGGCCAAGCCCGGATGCAGGATCGGTGATATAAAGGAAATATACTCGCACGAGCAGGCTATAGGCCAATGCAGTGAATTCCTCAAAAACATCGACGTCAAGGTTACCGTATGCGAAAACACCGCCGTGGCAGCCAAACTTGTAGCAGAGTCACCGAGAAAGGATGTGGCGGCGATTTCGTCTGCGAGCTGCGCAGAGCTGTATCAGCTTCAGATCTTGTCCGACAGGATACAAAACAGCGACAACAACTACACGCGCTTCATCTGCATCTCAAAGGATCTGGAGATCTACCCCGGGGCAAACAAAATAAGCCTTATGCTTTCAGTCCCCCACAGGCCGGGAGCACTTTACGAAGTGATCGCCAAATTTTCGGCCCTCGGGCTGAACCTTACGAAACTTGAAAGCCGCCCAATCCCCGGCAGCGACTTTGAGTTCATGTTCTATCTGGATATGGACGCAAGCGTTTATTCGCCCGAGCTTATAGAGCTGTTGGGAGACTTGAGCGGCGGCCCGAATACTTTCATATTCCTTGGCAGCTATTCGGAAATTTGAACAGGTTTGGAGGAAGTAAGTTTGCGTTTCGGTCTTATCGGCGAAAACCTGTCACACAGCTATTCGGAGAGGATACACCGGCTGCTCGGCGACTACCGATATGATATAATCAGCCTCCCTCCCGATAAGCTGGAGCAGTTTATAAAGGACGGGGAATACAACGGGTTCAATGTGACGATCCCCTACAAAAAAGCAGTGATCCGGTATTGTGATGAACTGGACGAAAAAGCGCGCAGGATTGGGAGCGTCAACACTGTCATACTTGACCGGGATGGCAGGATAACGGGCTACAACACCGACTATTATGGTTTCAGCTACATGTGCAGGCGTGCCGGGGTATCTTTCAGGGATAAAAAAGTGCTGATCCTCGGAAGCGGCGGGACCAGTCTGACCTGCACGGCCGTAGCGCTTGACGAAGGCTGCAGGGAAATCGTCACCGTGTCCCGCTCGGGTCCGGTAAACTACGACAATATCATAACCCATTCGTACAGCGATATCATCATCAACACCACTCCCGTAGGTATGTATCCAAACAATGGCCTCAGCCTGATAGACCTTTCGGATTTCCCCGGTTGTTCCGGCGTGCTGGATGTAGTATATAACCCTTTGAAAACCCGCCTGATACTTCAGGCCGAAAAACTCGGGATCCCTTGTGCCGGCGGCCTGGCAATGCTGGTTGCCCAGGCTAAGCGCGCGTCCGAGCTCTTCATGGGTAAGGATATTGACGACAATATCATCGAACATATACTTCGTCAGCTCAGCAGGGAAATCAACAATATCATACTTATCGGCATGCCGGGAAGCGGCAAGTCGAAGATCGGGCAAAAAGTCGCTTCCCTTTGCGGACGGGAATTTATCGACTCGGACGAAATCATCTGCAGCAGGACAGGTTCGACGATACCCGAAATATTTGAAGCACATGGTGAAGGATACTTCCGGAAAATCGAGTCGGAAGTCGTTGCCGATATAGGAAAATTGTCGGGCAAAGTGATTTCGGTCGGCGGCGGTGCCATACTCAGGGAGGTAAACAGGAAAAACCTGCGTCAAAACGGCATTGTGTTCTTTATCGAAAGGGAACTGGACAAACTGGAAACCGAAGGGCGGCCCCTGTCGACTGACCTTGATACGCTGAAGGATATGTACAGGCAAAGACTGCCCATATATTTGTCATGCAGCGATCATACCGTCTCCAATGAGGCAAGTATCGAAGCCGCTGCAAATAAGATCCTGGAGGAGTTCAATGCGCATTTTGGTTATTAACGGGCCCAATATCAATATGCTCGGTATCCGTGAACCCGAGATCTACGGCAGCAAAACATATGAAGACCTAGTGCGGTTTATTGAGGATGTATGCGCCGAGCAGGGGATCTCGGTATCGGTCTTTCAGTCCAACCATGAGGGAGCGATCGTCGACGCAATACAGGGCGCATATGGTGTCTATGACGGGATCATAATCAATCCCGCCGCCTATACCCATACGAGCATTGCCATACTCGACGCGCTAAAGGCCGTATCCCTTCCTGCCGTGGAAGTGCACCTTTCGGATATCAATACGAGAGAAGATTTCAGGCGTGTGTCATATCCCGGCATGGCATGTATCAAAACCTTTTCGGGGATGGGATTCGACAGTTACAGGCACGCCATTCTTTTCATCAGGAACCAAATTTTGCAAATGTGATATTTGACGAAAAAAGTACTAATATCTCACGCATTTCATCAATATTGACGTTGTATTTTGTCGAATTTGTGATATAATATATTCAGTACCTCACTTAGACATTATAGGGCTCGTGGGTTGAAAACGCCACTGCAAAAGGTTTGCAGTGGCGTTTTCATTGCAAATATAGAATCTATTCGTATATTTCAAAAGTCGATCTTGCTGACAGCATCATTCTCAAATCTATTGAATAGACGATACAGCAGAGTACTTCTAATTCCATTATTCGGTTTCGATTAGCTGCCGTATCCAATCACGGAAGCCTTTTACCCGTTGCCAGGTACAGCTTGTACCACTCCTGCCTGGAAAGAGATACTGTTGAAGCTTTCGCTATGTCAGCCAGGCGGTTTGCATTCGTTGTCCCGACGATGGGCTGGATCTTTGCAGGATGACGCAATATCCATGCAATTGCGATCGCACTGTTTGTCACACCCTTTTCGGCGGCGATCGCGTCGATTTCCCGGTTCAGCTCCCCATACCTTTCACTGCCCAGGAATGACCCTTCAAAGAAGCCATATTGGAAGGGGGACCAGGCCTGTATCGTGATGTTCTTCAACCTGCAGTACTCCAACAGTCCGCCTGTATGCATCGGAGACAAACTGTTGTCTATATTGACATTCAGTCCTTCATCTATCATCAGGCAGTGCGCGATGCTAAGCTGCATCTGATTTACGATAAGATCCTGTTCAAGATATTTGCCCAGCAGTTCGATCTGCATCGGATTGTGGTTGCTCACGCCAAAGTATCTTACCTTACCCTGGCGTTTCAGACAGTCAAATGCTTCCGCCACCTCTTCCGGCTCCATCAAGGTATCCGGCCGGTGGAGGAGCAGGACGTCGAGATAATCAGTATCCAGGCGCTTCAGGGAGCCCTCCACGGACCCGATTATGTGTTCTTTTGAAAAGTCGTAGTAACCGCGGCGTATACCGCACTTGCTTTGCAAAACCACATCGTCGCGCGAAACGGGCAGATTTTTCAATGCCTTTGCGAACAGCTCCTCCGAACGTCCGCCGCCGTATATGTCAGCATGGTCAAAAAAGTTGATCCCTTCTTCGATCGCGGTCGCGATCAGTTCAGACACCGCCGGCACATCAAGGGATGCAAATCTCATGCAGCCAAGCCCTATTTCTGAAACTTCGGGACCGGTCCCGCCCAAACGTATCTTTTTCATTTGCCGCCTCCCAAACATCGTTATTTACGATATGACAATTATAATTCTAACATATTTTAGCATATATCAGTTGCACCAAACAAGGTTGGCATATGGTAAAGAATTAAAAAACGGAAGGAATCATCAGACACCTGTAAGGACTGCTGCTCTCAGACTTTTTGCTTTCAGGAGTTTTTGCAAAATCCGGATCACAATCATGCCCGGACCGTAATTATGCTTGAAACGCCAAATGCTCTCAATGTGATCATGCCTGAAACGTTAAAGGCCCTATACTGTTCATGCGTCAATATGTCAAAATCTCCACAGTTATTATTCTTTAAACGCCAAGAAGTCCTCAAAATGAGGACTTCTTGAACAAATTGTGGCGGAGGATGAGGGATTCGAACCCCCGTGGGCTTTCACCCAAACGGTTTTCAAGACCGCCGCGTTATGACCACTTCGCTAATCCTCCGTATCGTCACTTTCGACAACCAAAACCTATATCGAGCTCCGAAAGGCGAAGATAATCATAGCATATTCAAATCCGAAAGTCAACATCCAAACAATACTATGCAAAGCCCATCTTCGTATATGAAGCAGAAAACAGACCCTCCCACTATTCCCGGGTTTGGTCTGTTTTCTTGGTTTCAAAAATTCTTATTTTATAATCGCTTTTGCGATTATGTACTATTACTGCGTATTTACCCCGTATTTTCTGACTTCAAAGCGCCAGGCATTATCAGGATTCAGACTCGGGGCCTTTTTCCGAAGCTGCTTCTACGGGCTGTTGTTCCTGGGCAGCCGGTTGCTCCTGGGCAGCGTGCTGCACGTTAGCTTCAGCACCTTGTCCCGCATTCCCTGCTGCGGATCCGCTCGCCTCGGTCTTATTCTTGCCGGAGATCAGGTTGCTGACCCATGAAGTGATCGGTCCAATCAGGGGTATGTTATACTCCGTATATTGGTATGCCTTGATCATCGCAAGGATTGAGAATACAGCAATAACGACGCTGACTATTGTTGAGATCGTCGACAGGACACTTATCAAAAACCATGCGCCGGTCCTGAGAAATGCCGCAAAAAACAGACTTCCTATAATTACATTGAGCACCAGCCCGATCAAAGCGCTTATCGCATGGACTACCATTGACTGCAGGGCATGGAATTTGACAAACGAGCTCTTGTTTTCCAGGAGATAGATCACAAGCGGCAGGATCCATGCGAAGTAGCTGACGCCGGGGATAAACATGAGCACTGATGTTACCAGGTAGCTAAGCAGTGCAAGGATGTTTGCTTCCAGGTTCCCTAACGAAGAATTGTGCGGTCCGACTGTTTTGTTTGACATATCTCTCACTCCCAAATCAAAATATTGGTTGTACTGTATATAAAGATATCATTATGATATCTGTTATACACCTGTCAGAGTGTCCAGACATTCGACCATCGAACTTTGAAGTCCCTTTTTCATTTCTACGGCTTCTGCTATGTCTATATCGGTTATCTCTCCGTTCTTGGTAACGATGACCCTGTTGGCCTTTCCCTCCAGGAAACATTTCACGGCGTAAAAACCCATGCGTGATGCGGTGACCCTGTCACGGGCAGTAGGGGATCCTCCCCTCTGTACATGCCCCAACACCGTTACACGCGGATCAAGCCCGGTGTTCTCCCTGATATATGACGCGATGTCTACAGCACTTCCCACACCCTCGGCGACTATAATCATGAAGTGGGTCCTGCCGCTTAGACGTGCCCTGCGTATCTTCTCAATGACGTCCCTGTCGAGGTCCAGCTCATGTTCGGGAACGAGCACCGCCGTAGCCCCTGCGGCGATCCCGACGTAAAGAGCTATATGCCCCGCTCTGCGTCCCATCACCTCAACCACCGAGCAGCGCTCATGGGACTGCATAGTATCGCGCAGCCGGTCGATCGCTTCAATGGCCGTGTTGCATGCGGTGTCAAAACCTATCGAATATTCGGTACAGGCAATGTCGTTGTCGATGCTCCCGGGGATCGCGATCACCGGCACTCCCCACCTCGCAAGGTCATTGGCGCCGCGGATCGTCCCGTCCCCGCCGATCGCTATGATCCCGTCGATACCGAGATACTTGCAGGTCTTGACGGCGCGCTGTATCCCGTCATCGGTCATGAACTCGGGGCACCTTGCGGTGTACAGTATGGTCCCCCCGCGGGTCACAAGCCCGTTGACGCTTTTATCGTCCAGAGGGGTGACATCACCGTTTATAAGTCCGCTATAACCCCTTCTTATCCCTATGCATTCGATACCCATATATATGCAGCTCCGGACAACGGCGCGGATCGCAGCATTCATTCCCGGAGCATCTCCACCGCTGGTGAGTATGCCAAGGCGTTTGATTTTCTTTTCCATAAAAAGCTCCTATCCCAAAAATACGATAAAATATATAATTTTCAATGCAAATATACTGCACGTTATTATCTGTCAATTATTATAACAGGTACAAACCGCGCAGTAAATAAAGTTTTTTGTCATTTTACTGCTTTAAAACAACATTTTCAGCACCCAAAAGCTCTTTCAGCCTGTTGATGAGCCGGGGATCCGGGTCGATCCGGCAGCCCTCCCTGCTGCCGGTATCGGCATAGTAAAGTATCACCGGGACTGCTCCGGGGAACATGGACAGCATCGGCTTAACTTTTGAAGTCACCCTGTCCGCTTTTCCTGGCAGCTTGATATATACCTTCATTTTGCCGTCTTCCGGGGCATTCGCCTGTTTATTATTGGCTTTCATATTCAGGTCGGTTATGGGCCTTATGCTGTCGCAAAGGATCTGGGGATCCCGGTCCTCCCTGTATGACAACCTGCCGCTGACCAGGACACCGGCATCCTCTTTCAGGTAGATGCTGCACCTCTCGAGAGTTTTCGGAAATACAAGGATCTCAATGGCACCGGTTTCGTCTTCAAGCTCCACGTATGCCATGACACTGTCTGCCTTGGTCGTCTTCATACGGACTTTTGTTATCATGCCCGCAACGTCGATTGGCTGGTTGTCCTCAAACCCGTTTTCCTCCTCGCCCGAAACGATACGTCCGATCTGGGCGGTATGTATCAAACGAAGGATATCCCTGTATTCATCCATGGGATGCCCGCTGAGATATAAGCCCGTTACCTCTTTTTCATAGCCGATGAGGACCTTCTTCGGGAACTCGTCTATGTCCGGCAGAGGGATCTCCTGCATCGGTGTCTCGTCGACCATTGAGAAGATATCGAGCTGTCCCTCAAGATTTTTCTGTTTGGAATGCGCTATGTTGTCCAGGATCAGTCCGCTGACCTGCAGCAATGCACTCCTCTTCCCAAAGGAGTCAAATGCACCGCATTTTATGAGGCTCTCCAGCGCCCTCCTGTTCAGGTCCCTGTTGAACATGCGCTCGCAGAAGTTTTGGAGCGAAGTGAATCGCCCGTTGTTCGTGCGCTCCTGGACTACCTCCTGGATGAATCTCCTTCCGATGTTCTTGACGGCCACAAGTCCGAACCTGATCGTTTCACCGACGACGGTAAAGCCCCCCTCGGACTCGTTGATGTCGGGCGGAAGCACCCTGATGCCCATTTTCCGGCACTCCGCGATATACTCGGCAACCTTGGTCGTTGAGTCAAGGACAGAGGTCAGAAGCGCGGCCATAAATTCATGGGGATAGTGGCACTTCAAATATGCCGTCTGGAACGAGACAACTGCATATGCCGCCGCATGCGCCTTGTTGAAAGCGTAGTTGGCGAAATCTAGGATCTCGTCGAACAGACTGCTCGCTATCTCTTCGCTGACGCCGTTGGCGGCGCACCCCGGGATGTTTTCCTGGGGGTTCCCGCGGATGAAGTTTTCACGCTCCTGCTGGAGGACCTTCATGTTCTTTTTGGACATCGCACGGCGCACCACATCGGCGCGTCCCAGTGAGTATCCCGCCAGCCTGCGGAATATCTCCATGACCTGTTCCTGGTAGACGATGCAGCCGTAAGTGACCTCCAGGATGTCCTTGAGCATCGGATGTTTGTAGCTGATCGAGGAGGGATTGTGCCTTGCCTCAATGAAGCGCGGGATCGAATCCATCGGCCCCGGCCTGTACAATGCCACGACCGCGGTTATCTCTTCGAGGGACCGCGGCTGGAGGGACGTGACGACGCTCGTCATGCCCGCGCTTTCAAGCTGGAACACGCCCTGTGTATCGCCTTCCGAAAGCATCTTGTACGTATCCGGGTCGGATATGTCGATCTTGTCTATGTCAAAGGACGGGTCTTTCCGCTTCACCATTTTGGCGGCTTCATCAATGACGGTAAGGTTCCGCAACCCCAGGAAATCCATCTTCAGGAGACCCAGCTGCTCCAATGTGACCATTGTGTACTGGCATACGATCGCCTCGTCATTCCTTGCGAGCGGTACATAGTCGGATACCGGCTCCTGGGTTATCACGACTCCCGCGGCGTGGGTGGACGCATGGCGGGGCATCCCTTCCAGCGCCTTTGCCGTATCGATGAGGTTCCTGATCCTTGCGTCGTCATTGTAAAGGTCACGCAGGGGCTTTGACACCCTCAGGGCTTCGTCGAGGGTCATCCCCAGCTGGAAGGGCACCAGTTTTGCCACCGTGTCCGCTTCGGCATAGGGGATATTCAGGACCCGGGCAACGTCCCTGATGGCTCCTCTTGCCGCCATGGTTCCGAAAGTGACTATCTGCGCTACATGGTCCGCTCCATATTTGTCGACCACATAGTCTATGACTTCCTGTCTCCTGTTGGGACAGAAATCTATGTCGAAGTCGGGCATGCTTATACGCTCAGGATTGAGGAACCGCTCAAAATACAGCGAGTACTTTATGGGGTCTATGTTGGTTATCTGCAGGCAATACGCTGCCATGCTTCCGGCTCCGGATCCCCTTCCGGGTCCTACCGGTATGCCTTTCGAGCGGGCATAGGCAATAAAATCGCTTACGATCAGGAAATAGTCTACAAATCCCATATCCCTGATCGTGTTCAGCTCATACATCAACCTGTCCATATATCCGTCGGGATCGTCGGGATATCTCATGTTGTAGCCTTCGATACACAGCTTTTTGAGGTACTCGAAAGCGTCATTTTCTCCGTCGGGCAGTTTGAACTTGGGCAGGTGGTACTTGCCGAATTCGAAGTCAAAGCTGCACATTTCCGCGATCTTCAGAGTATTCTCAATGGCTCCCTCATAGGCGGAAAACAGTGCGGCCATTTCATCCCCGGTCTTGAGATAGAACTGGTCGCCTTCGAATCTCATCCTGTCTTCGCTGTCTATGGTCTTGCCGGTCTGTATGCAAAGCAGAACGTCCTGTATCACCGCATCTTCCCTGCGCAGATAGTGGACGTCATTTGTCGCCACGAGCGGGATCCCCGTTTCGCGGTGGATCCTCAAGATGCCCCGGTTGACCGCTTTTTGCTCCTCCATGCCGTGGTCCTGGATCTCCAGGTAGAAGTTGCCCTCTCCGAATATCTCCAGGTATCTCAAAGCGGTCGACTTTGCGCCTTCGTAGTCACCTTGGAGCAATTTGGCCGGGATCTCTCCCGCGAGGCATGCCGAAAGGCATATCAGGCCTTCCGAATGTTCTTCAAGAAGCTGCTCGTCTATGCGAGGCCTTCCGTAAAAGCCGTCGACAAACCCCGCGCTGACAAGCTTTATCAGGTTCCTGTAACCGACTTTGTCTTTGCACAACAGGACAAGATGCCCGGACTCGGAGTCCAGTTGGTGCACCTTGTCAAAACGGGAGCGCGGCGCTTTATAGACCTCGCACCCTATTATCGGCTTTATGCCGGCTGCCTTGCATGCCTTATAAAAGTCGACCACGCCATACATGACTCCGTGATCGGTGATCGCCAGAGCTTTCTGTCCCAGTTCTGCCGCATACGCGGCAAGCTGCTCAATACGGCAGGCTCCGTCAAGAAGGCTGTATTCACTATGGACATGCAAGTGGACAAAGTCAGTCATACAAACTACCCCGCTTGTCAAACCCATCTTCATGTTCCGTTTCCGCCAGTTCGACCAGCCGGTTGAGACGGTGATTGAGTCCCGACCTGCTTACCTTCAAAGGCGACAACGTTACCAGTTCCCCCAATGTCGCGTCAGGATATTTCAGCCTCAGCTCCGCCGACTGGCGAAGCTTGTCCGGCAGGTTCTCAAACCGGCCGCTTTCTTTCAGCTTGCGAATAGATTCTATCTGCCGTTGGGCAGCGTCCACCGTCTTTGAGAGGTTGGCTGTTTCGCAATTGACGCGCCTGTTTATATGGTTTCTGAGTTCCTTTTCGACCTTCGCTTCCATGACCTTGATCGCCGAAGAGGGCGCCCCGCTCTTCGTCAGGAAATCCTCGACAGCCTCGCTGTCCTTGAAATATATCATGTAGTTGGACTTTCTCATCGTGATCTTGGGCGAAAAGCCCATGTCAAGCAGCAGGGCCATGACTTCCCTTGACAGGTGGTAATGCCTCGTCACAAGTTCCAGGTGGTAACCCCTGTCTGGGCTCGTCACGGAACCCGCCGCCAAAAAAGCCCCTCTGATGAACGCTTCCCGGCAATGCTCCTCTTCAAGGAGCGCGGCATTCAAATGCAAAGCAAAATGCCTTGACTCGTCATACCCGTAGTATTCCATGATCCTGTCCAGAGCGTCCTTGTCTGTCAGTACAAGGACGTCCTTTACGACCGAGCTTCCGACAGTCGTATTGTCAAACTCGGCCTGAAATACGCGTTTCAGCATGGCCTGTATCCTGGTCGAAAAAATCTCATGCTCAGTGATTATCCTTATTTCATTCTCATTAAAGGTGTTTGAGAACAGGAACACTCCGTAAAGCTCGGCAGCTGCACAACAGTTCAGCTTTACGGAAGCCCGGCACATCTCGTTTTTTACCATTGCCGAGAAAGTCATTTCCCTTCACCTCTAAGCGCCGGTCCCTCCCGGCTGCATATTTTCGCGCATCCAGTCCAGTATCAGGCGGTCATATCTCCCGTAAATGCCCGGCCTCGGGTTCTTCCTGGCATGGATCGCCATAAGCTCGGCAGCCAGGACCCTGGGGTTGTGCCTTGCAAGGTTCCCGCCTTCACCGATAACATGTCGTTCTATGAGCTCTATCCCGGCGGTATAGAACTTCTCCCTGTCTATCACGGTCGGACCCGCGCCTTCCTTGTCATAATTGATGACCAGATGTTCCGCAACGGGGCCTGAATTTACCAGACATATATCAAACAGCATATCTCTTGAATGCTGGAATATGCTCTTTACATGGTCGAATGCCGTATAGCCCTCAGTCTCGCCTTCCTGCGTCATCACGTTGCAGACATAGACCTTCACGGCCTTCGATTTTGAGATCGCATCCACCACACCTTTGACAAGCAGATTAGGGATTATGCTCGTATAGAGACTCCCGGGTCCGAGGACTATCATGTCAGCTTCACCGATCGCCTCGACGACTTCGGGTATCGGCTCGGGGTTTTCGGGCACAAGGCGTACCCGCCTGATCCGGCTCTTCTGCTGCTTCTTTACATGGAATATCTTAGACTCGCCTGTGACTTTAGCGCCGTTTTCAAACTCCGCCTCGAGGTTGACGTCTGCCGTCGTTACGGGCAGTACGCGGCCAGTGATAGCAAGGACGTCGCTCATCCTCTTGACTGCCTCGTCAAACGAGCCGCATATCCTGCACAGGGCCGCCAGAAAGAGATTGCCGAAGCTCTGGCCCGAAAGGCTCCCTTCCGTGAAACGGTAGGAGATGACCTGCGACATGAGCGGTTCAACATTTGCAAGCGCCATGATGCAATTTCGTATGTCTCCGGGAGGAAGTATCCCCATTTCGCTTCTGAGGATGCCGGAACCGCCGCCGTCGTCGGATACAGCTACGATCGCAGTAATATTTTCCGTACATTCCTTCAGCCCTTTCAGGAGAGTTGAAAGACCCGTGCCGCCGCCGATGGCGACTACCTTGGGTCCGACGATCCGTGCGGACTCTATGTCGCCCAGCTTATATTCCCCCGGCCTGTACAGGATTATATCCTCAGGTTCCTCGTCTATATTTCTGACAAATTTATTGTTTTCCATCAAATCCCGCCTTCACTTATGATCCCAATACCCTTCCGCAGCCATACTAAGATAGTTATTTCTGTATATCTCTATGAGAAGTCACAACATGATATCCCTGTTTTTGCAGGTAGGCGGCGACCTCTTCCGCGATCGCCGTAGATCTGTGTTTGCCTCCCGTACAGCCGATCCCAATGGTCAGGGAGCTTTTTCCCTCTTCTATGTAAGCCGGCAGAAGAAACATCAGCAGGGGATAGAGCCTTTCCAGAAACCGGTCAGTCTGCTCAAAGCGGAATACATAATCCCGCACGGGCTTATCCAGTCCTGTCAGGTCCCGGAGGTTTTCAACATAATAGGGGTTTGGAAGAAAACGGACGTCAAAAATCAGGTCCGCTTCGACGGGCAGTCCATATTTGAATCCGAATGACATTACGGATACCACCATTGAGTGGACCCGCTCGACACCGAAGATGCACTCGCTCAGCATCTGCTTGAGATCGTTTACCGAAAGCCCGGATGTGTTGATCACATAGTCGGCGCGTTCCCTGACCGGGGTCAGCTTCTCGATCTCTCTGCGGATGACCTGCTCGATCGGCTCTCCGTCCGTTGCCAGGGGGTGCCTCCTCCTGCTCTCCTTGTACCTGCGGATGATCGCTTCGACTTCCGCCTCCAAAAATATGATGCGGCTTTCGCACCCCATGCTCCCGATCGTATCGAGAGCTTCAAACAGGGGCGTAAAGCTGTCGCCGCTTCGTATGTCCGTCACCAGCGCGACCCTTTCATATTTGCCCTGCATCGAAATGCAGAACTCCACAAACTTTGGCAGGAGAGCTACCGGAAGGTTGTCCACACAGTAGTATCCGAAGTCCTCAAGTATGTTGGCGGCCCGGCTCTTTCCGGCGCCGGACAGGCCTGAAATGATAAATATCTGCATCCTACCCATCTTCCCCGATTATTCTTACCTCCGGTTCGAGTTCGACTCCGAACCGCTCCTTCACCGTTTCCCGGACTTTCTCCATAAGCGATATGACGTCGCTGCAGTTGGCGTTTCCGAGATTTATGATAAAGCCCGCATGTTTCTCCGAGACCTGCGCGTCGCCAAACCTCAGCCCCTTAAGGCCGCAGTCCGATATGAGCTTTCCGGCGTAATATCCCGGAGGCCTCTTGAAAAAGCTGCCGGCACTCGGATATTGCAAAGGCTGGGATTCCACCCTGCGCTTTTTCAGCTCCTGCATGCGCTCATGGATAAGCTCTTTGTCACCTTTCGCGAGGCGGACTCTTGTGCGAAGGATGACACATCCGGGATTGTCCGTAAAAAAGCTCCTCCGGTAACCGAACAGGTGCTCTTCCCCTTTCAGCGTCCGAATATCCCCCTGCCCGGTCAGGTAATCCGTCTCAGTGACACAGTCTTTCATTTCTCCGCCGTAGGCCCCTGCATTCATATAGACCGCGCCGCCTACGGTTCCCGGTATACCGTATGCAAACTCCAGGCCTTCAAGGCTTCTTTCCATCGCAAATAAAGAAAGGCTGTTGAGCGCGGCACCGCACTCAGCTTCTACAACGTTATCGTCAAGTTCGGTTATCCTGTTCAGCAAAGTCGTTTCTATTACAAGCCCGCGTATACCTCCGTCGCGAACGAGGAGATTGGAACCCTTGCCGATGATCTGGAAAGGAAGTCCCTTCTCCCGGGCAAATTTCACCGTCAATACCAGCTGTTCGATGGTCTCCGGTTCGCACAACAGATCAGCCGGCCCGCCGATCCGGAAAGTCGTGTGGGCGCTCATCGGCTCGCCGGTCTTTATTTTCAGGCCCGGAACGTAAAAGGCAAGCTCCCGCATATACCCGTCGATCCCCATAAAGCCCTCCCATAGAATTAAGAGAAATTCACTGCCCTCTGCAAATTCGATGATACACATTTTAGTATACACCACAACGGGCACAAAGGAAAGTCGTAATATGCGATAGCCAGGTCCCGGCGATGTTACTTCCTGTTCAAAATACTAATAGGAGCCGCACAGAGTGCTGTCCACACTCCGTTGCGGCTCCGTCGGTCACTCAGTGATTAAGCTCCGAGCATTGCTGCGCCCACTATTCCTGCATCGTTCCCCAGCTCGGCACGTTTAATGACGGTTTGAGGAACTCCGCGTGTATATCTCGCCTCGTCAACCAGTTTCTGCAGCGGCTTGAGCAGGTAGTCCCCCTCGTTGGAGATCCCGCCACCGATGCACAATACCTCGGGCTGGAATATGTTGATCATGTCGATGACGCCCGCTGCCAGGTGCTTTATGTACAGGTCGACAACGAATTTGCCGCCCTCATCGCCTTTGCGCATCGCGTCAAAAGCTGTCCTTCCGCTCACATTGGCAAGGTCGCCGCCGGCAAGTTCCCACATGATCGTCTCAGGATGTTCCTGCATGTACTCACGTGTGGTTTTTATCAACCCGGTCGCCGATGCATAGGCTTCCCAGCAGCCTTTGCGTCCGCATCCGCACTGGCGTCCGTCCATCATTATCACTATGTGGCCGACTTCGCCCGCAGCTCCGTTGAATCCCGAATAGATCTTTTTGTCGATAATGATACCGCCGCCTACACCCGTTCCCAGGGTTATGCATACGGCATTGGTCGTGTCCCTTGCGCCACCCGCAAACGCCTCACCGAGCGCGGCACAGTTTGCGTCGTTATTGATATATACCGGGACGCCCCACTTTTCGCTCAGAGCACTGGTCAGATCCACATTTTCGATCGGCAGGTTGGGGCAGAATATCACTATGCCCGTGTTGGGGTCCATCATGCCCGGAACACCTATCCCTATAGCTTTCAACCTGCTGCGGTCAAATCCGGTCTTCTCATACAGGAGATCGCATGCCTTGTGGATCCCCTCGATGACCGCTTTCTCTCCCTTGTCGGCATTTGTCGGGATGCTTACCTTGTCCAGAAGTTTTCCTTCCGCATCGACCAGGCCCGCGGCAATATTCGTTCCTCCCAGGTCGATTCCGATGAAAAGCTTACTTTCCATTTAATCTGCCTTCCTTTTACAATAAAATATATCAATGCTTTGCTGCTCTTAATACTATATCAAAAATCAAATAAACTGGAAACCAATAAGTAAGATCATGAAAAAAATTACCGGGAGTTGAAGCAAAACCTTGCAGGGACCAAGGTCAAACCTCGATGCCCTTGCGATCCAGGAAGTAGCGCTTCAGCCTGTCCACGTCCGCATTCAGCACGAGTTCCTCCGGTACCCCAAGTTCTTCCAGGAGGGCGATCGAATGGTCAAATACGCCAACCTCGTCCTTATAGTGGGCGTCGGAGCTGACGACGATATTCACCCCATACTTTACGCAAAGGCGTGCTACTTCCCTGCAGTTTACGTCACTCCCTCTCCGGACTTCAAACGAATGATTGTTTATCTCTATGATCTTTCCTTTCTCTGCGCACTTCCTGATGACAGTATCCATGTCGAACGGGTAATTGCCGTTCCCCACATGGCCAAGGCAGTCCACATAGGGATTCTCGATCACTTTCAGCCAGGCGCGGGTGACTGCTTCTTTGTCTTTGCCGGGGTTCCAGCAAGGTTCATGCATCGAAGCGATCACATACTCCAGCCTCTTGAGAGCGATCTCGGGGAGATCCAGCTCCCCGTTTTCACCGAGAACGTTTGCCTCCGCACCTTTTATGACCCTGATCCTTTCCACATATTTCGGGGCCGAAGCCATGAAATATATCAGATGAGGAGCTCCCGGCATCGACGGGGCATGGTCTGCCATCACTATATGTGTGTGGCCCCGTTTGGCCGCTGCCGCGCAGTTTTCGGCGATCGTGCTGTATGCATGGCCGGATGCGATCGTATGCGTGTGCATGTCTGCAATAAATTTCATAATTATCTATCCCTTTTCAGTACCGTCGCCGGTATCAGTTTCCAAGATTGAGCTTGCTCTGTTCGAAATGCCTGTTTATCCTCTCCGTAAACTCGTAAGCCGCGTTGTATCCCATTTTCTTTTCGCGGTTGTTCATAGCGGCGACCTCGATGATAATAGCCAGGTTGCGTCCGGGCTTCACGGGAACTGTCAGCGAAGGTATCTTCACATCCAGTATGGTCGTATATAGACTTTCGACGCCGAGCCTGTCATACTGCGTCCCTTCCTGCCACGGTTCCAGGTTTATGATGAGGTCCACCGTCTGGTTCTGCCTGACCGAGCCCATTCCGAACAGCCTTCTGACGTCAATGATACCTATTCCCCTGAGCTCGATGTAGTGGCGGATCATGTCGGGCGCGGAACCGATAAGTGTGTTCGCCGAGATCTTTTTGAGTTCCACCGCATCGTCAGCGATCAGGCGATGTCCGCGCTTGACCAGTTCGATTGCGGACTCGCTTTTTCCGACTCCGCTTTCTCCGATGAGCAATATCCCTTCTCCGTACACCTCGACAAGAACTCCGTGCCTTGTGATTCGCGGCGCAAGAGCTTCCTTCAGCGACGAGATAAGGGCGCTGATCAGGTATGACGTGGGGTCTATCGATCTCAATACGGGTGTCTTGTATTTTTCCGCCATTTCCAGGCATTCCGGAAAAGGATCCAACCCGCGGGATATTATGATCGCAGGCACATGCTTTGAAAGCAGCTTTTCAAAAACCTGCCTGCGGTTTTCGGGCATAAAGCGTTCCAGAAAGGTGTTTTCCACCTTGCCCAGGACCTGTAAACGGCTCGAATCGAAATAGTCAAAAAAACCGGCCAACTGCAGCCCCGGCCTGTTTACGTCGTCGGCTACTATCAGGATCTTTTCGTAGTCTTCAGGTGCGTACAGAATCTCAAGATTGAACTCCCTGATAATATCTGTAAGCTTTACACTGTACAGCGTATCCATGTTTCACCCGCTTTCAGAAAGTGTGTTCGGCAAACACCCCGATTGGACAATTCATATAAATTATACACATTTTGTGATAAAAGCGCAACACGCTACTGTTATTATATCTCGAAGGCTATTTAATATCGCGGACGGTACGTAAAGATCCCATTCCGGCCTGCTGTTTCATATTCGCCTGCTGCTCCCCAATCCGATGATGATGGTATATACCAGCTTGGACCCGTGCCATTTCTGATCCATATTCGTCTGACTCCCCCCAGTCTGTGTCCGGTGCAGTCCTTTATCCAATTGCGGATTGCCGGTTTGAAAATTCCTGATAATATGATACAATAGTTGACCGGCAAGCAACCGAAAAAAGAAAGTCTGACATGTTGTGGTGACCTGACGATGAGAATGAGAAAAAAGAAGAACCTTGCCTCAAGGATGGAACGCGTGAGATCCCTTCTGGTCGAAAATCCCGAGAGATTTGCCGGATCCTGGGACAAGCTTTCTTCAGGCAGACCGATACACCTTGAAATAGGTTGCGGAAAGGGCAAGTTCATAACCGAAACCGCTTCGGCAAATCCCAATGTTTTCTTCGTCGCCCTGGAGAAGATAGCCGATGTCCTTGTCATGGCGATGGAAAAGGCTTCGCGGGAAGGCCTTACGAACGTCCTGTTCATCAGGAGCGACGCGGCCATGCTGGAAGAATACTTTTCATCGGGCGAAATCACGCGTATTTACCTCAATTTCAGCGACCCGTGGCCGTCAAAGCGCCATCAGAAGCGGCGCCTTACTTCTGAGGGCTTTTTGAACATTTACCGCAAGATCCTGTCCGGGGACGGATCCGTCTGTTTGAAAACGGACAACCGTGATTTTTTTGAGTTTTCCGTAAGGGAACTGGAGAGGTGCGGCTGGAGAGTGGAAAATGTCACATTCGACTTGCATGGAGCGATGCAGCAAACCGCAGCATCACAGGGCAGTACCGATACCGGGGGCGACGCCGGCAACAGCAATGGATATCAGCCGGTCTTCAACCCGGAAGGCGAAGCCGTGACCGAATACGAACAGCGGTTCGCTTCAATGGGTGTCCCTATCTGCAGGCTCGTAGCCTTCCCCGCCGACGCAGACATCGATAAACCGTGAAAAATACCCCGCCGACTGTGTCGGCGGGGTTCGAAGCTTTATTGATGTCCCCACACTGGCCGTGTGAACGAATTTTAAAAACCTGCACGACTAGCAGGTGGGTTTACTCCCCAAAGCTTTATTGCTTCCAACGTCCAGCATTGCCCGGAATACGTCCGGCAGTGCCGGGAGGCCTGCAAACCACTTTGGGAGGGCGTAATCCCATATTAATAATGTGGGTTTAAAATAAGTTCAACACGAACCACGCAGGGAAGTAAGGAACTTTGTATCCCTTGCTTCGTCTTTATACTAGCATAGGATATATCGCTTTTCAAGTGTGACTTTCTGCCACAAATGAAATCTGTATACTTGGATAGTAAGTTTTTGGATTAACATAAAATTGTTAATAATCCGCAATTGTTTTCGGGCGTTTGACTCCGTATTAGTTGAAATCGCAACATTATGGACTTGCCAAATTTTTCATCTGATGATCAAATCCTTCGGCAGATCCGAATCAGTCATGCCCTTCTTCTTCATCCGTTTCCGAATCCATCTCTTCGATGCGCTCCATGAACTTTTCGAAAACGGTCTCCAGGAGATCATCGTCGTCAACGGTCACAAAAAATTCTTCCCCGTTTTCCTCCTGGGCTTCAAGGATGACAATGTCCAGTTCTTCCTCTTCGTCCGCATCCCCTTCGATGACGGGAGTGAATGCCATAAAGGTCCTGTCACCGTACTCCAGTGTGTCCAGGTACTCAAGCTGGTACTTGTTGTTTTCGTCGTCGATCAGTTCGATGATGGTGCTTCCAAAGTTTTCGTCCATGCCGCCGCCTCCTCTTGAGCCGCTGTTGTCGGCCCTGATTTATCGGGTCAGTCAGACCCTCCTGCCGGCATAATTGCAAACAGGTATGACTGTATAATAGTCCAATTTTCAATCAACGTCAACCGATCGGATGCAGAATTGTTGAAGTAAAATTCTACATGGATCATCATCAGGTCCAATAAGGTAAAAAAATAAGGTATTTATTTCGATTGCGGGATGATCGATATTTATGTGCGAAATATATGCTTATAATAATTATTACCCGCGATCAGGACCCGAAATCCTCCAGGAGCTTCGCCAGCTCCTCTTCTCCGACAGCGACGATCCCCTCTTTGAGCATCTCGGCATCGGCCTGGCGCAGCTTGCTGGTCACGATCTCGGTGACTGTCTGCGGGGTATCCGGGTCATCCATACTGTAAATGCCTATATACCCGGAAGTATCCTTTAGCAGGTATACCTTATAGTGCTCAGCTTCCTCCCCGTGTTCATCCGTCCCCGATACGACAGCCGTCATATCATCCAAAACGTCCCGGCTTTCCGAAAATACACCGGTTTCCGTGCCTGAACGTTCCAAATCTTTGTCGGCGGAGGGATTATTGACAGTCAGGGCCAATACGGTCATAATAGTCGCAAGCAAGCTCAGGACACCAAGCGACGCGATCCTGCGGTTGATCACCATGCGTCTCTCCCCGTTTCATGACAAAGTTATAAACTACATCATATTATGGCCTCAATTGTTGTCGTTTATTCTGATTTTAATCGAAATTTCATACTTTTTTGGCGACATCAAAATTTCTGTTCATTTGCGGGCAGTCATGGTATAATAGGATGGTCCTTAGTTGAGTAAAATAGGAGGTCTGAAAATGCCTTCAACCCCGACAAACAATTCCAAGGCCAGAAAGGCTTCCGGAAAGAAGTTGCGCAGCACCGGCCCGTTCCTGACGATAGTCAAATGGTTCTTCAAAGTATTCGGGACCCTGCTGCTTATCGGTATGACAACCGGCGCGATGCTTGGGTGCATTTTTGCGATCTATATAAACAGGTATATAAGCACCAGTATCGATATCGATCCGGGTGATTTTCAACTGGATCTGACCAGCTTTGTCTACTACCTCGACAAAAAAACCGGCGAATATAAGGTTCTCGAAGAACTATACGCAAGAGAAAACCGCGTATGGGTAAGTTATGAGGATATACCCGATCACCTCGTCGACGCCCTCATCGCCATCGAGGACAAGCGTTTCTGGCAGCATCACGGAGTCGACTGGTACCGTACGGTATCGGCATTCTTCAATATGTTCCTGGGCATGAAGGACAATTTCGGAGGATCGACCATAACCCAGCAGCTGATCAAGAACCTGACCGAAGAAGACGAAGTGACGGTCAGAAGAAAGATCTCCGAAATCTTCCGTGCGCTTGAACTTGAAAAGGAATACTCCAAGGAAGACATATTGGAGTGGTACCTGAACCTGGTCTATTTCAGCCAGGGATGCAACGGTGTCCAGTCTGCAGCACAGACCTATTTCGGGAAGGACGTGAGTGAACTGACACTCGCGGAATCGGCCGCGATAGTGGGTATTACCAACCTTCCCACAAAGTATGACCCTTATATCAACCGTGAAAATAACAAAGCGCGCCAGGAAGTCATCCTCAGGGAGATGTACAAGCAGGGGCTGATCTCCGAGGATGAAATGAACAAGGCCATCAAGGAAAAGCTCGTATTCAGGAGGGACGCAAGGCAGGTCAGCTCGGAAGAAACGAGATCGAAATACCAGAGTTACTTTGTGGACCAGGTCATTGAAGACGTACTGACCGACCTGATGGCCCAAAAAGGCGTATCATACAAAGTGGCCACCCAGCTCCTGTATCGCGGAGGGTACCACATCTATACCACCATTGACATGGATGTTCAGGCCGCAATAGACGAAGTATACACCAACCCCGAATATTGGCCTGAACTCAAGGATACGGACGGAGAATCTCCCCAGTCCGCCATAATTGTGATGGACCACCGCACGGGAGACATCGTGGGCATGTACGGCGGGCTTGGAGAAAAGACTTCGAACCGCTCATGGAACCGTGCCACCATGACTCTCCGTCAGCCGGGTTCTTCGATAAAGCCCATTGCGGTCTATGCTCCGGCTGTCGACGCCGGATTGGTGACCCCCTATACCGTCTACACCGACATGCCAATAATGAAAAGCGGTGATAAGCCCTGGCCGAAAAACTATGACCAGAGCTCGGTAGGATACCGCGGACAGGTAACGATAATGGAAGCCGTTCAGCGCTCCATGAACACCGTGCCAGCCAAGCTGGTAATGCAGATGTCTCCTGCGCGCTGCTTTGAGTTCGCGAAGTACAAAATGGGCCTCGTATCACTTGTAGAAAGTTTGAAAATCGGCAATAAAGAACACACCGACGTAGACATCGCCCCCATGTCCCTCGGCGGACTGACCCGCGGTGTAACAGTCAGGGAGCTGTCCGAAGCATACTCTGTTTTCCCGAACAGGGGGATATACAACAAGTCCAGGACATATACGAAAGTCCTCGATTCAAACGGTCAGGTAGTGCTTGACAACTCGCTCACAAGCACCCCCGTCATCAAGGAAAAGACCGCCTTCTACATGAACCAGATGCTGCAGAATGTAGTGACGAACGGTACGGGTGTGAACGCGCGGCTGTCGAATATGCCTGCCGCAGGTAAGACCGGAACCACCGACGATGACTATGACCGCTGGTTTGCGGGCTACACGCCTTACTACACCTGCGTTGTCTGGTACGGATTTGACGAAAACAAGACGATCGTTCCCGTAAGCGGAACGAGTCCCGCAGTTCCGCTTTGGAAAGCAGTCATGGAAAAGATACATGAAAACCTTGAGCCGATCGATTTCTTCACACCAAGCGGTACGGTCGTAAAGGCAAGTTATTGCAGGGATTCCGGACTGGCTCCGACCGAAGCATGCAGGAACGATATCCGCGGCAGCAGAGTAGCGACAGGCACATTCTTATCCGAAGACGTGCCCACCGCACCCTGCAACGTACACAAATTCGTGACCATCGATACAGCGACGCAGCAGCTTGCGACCGCATATTGTCCGGTCGAAAACCTCAAGAGGGTCGCGCTGATGGATCTGGACCGCAGGTTCCCGATACAGGGTGTGACACTTAACGATGAGAGGTTCACGATCCCCCCGCACGACAGTGAACCCACTAATGAAGGGTATAGAGTCGGCGCCAAGGTCAAACAGGGAGAAATCCTCCACAATTCTTACTGCACTTTGCATACCGAGGAAACTGTCCCGTCTCCGAGCCCGTCAGACGTCATCCCTGACCCCGGCGGCAACTATGAGGACGACGGAGATTACGACAACGGAAACGGAACGGGCAGTGACGTGCAGCCGGGCGAAGATGACGACGACGGGACTTCCGAGGAACCCGGCATGGGTGGTGAATATTATCCTCCCGATCCCGATTACCCGTGGCCTTCGGAGACCGACGGGCCCGGAGAGCCCATAGTATCCGAAGAGCCCGCCGGGACCGCCGAGCCGCACGGTCAGACCCCTCAGCCGTCTCAAACGCCTGATCAGGGCGGACAGCCGCCTTCCCCGTCCCCGCGCGGATCGTCTCCGGCTCCTCATGCTTCAACTCCCGGTCCCTCTGCTTCTCCGTCCCCGGATGCCCAGGCTGTGGCAGCTTGAGTTTATACAGCATGTAAATTTACACCACGTATAAAGCATGATAAAAGCTCCTCCCCGGTTTGGCATACCAGGAGGAGCTTGTTTCATTTCCTGTCAATATCCTTAAGGGGCTTGTCACTTTATTGAGCAAGTATCCTTAAGGAGCTTGTCCTGTTTTGGAGTCAATATCATTGAGTCGCTTATCCTGTTTGTGAGTAAATTTCCTTAAGACGCTTAGTCCTGTTTTGGAGTCAATATCCCTGAGGTGCTTATCCTGTTTTTAAGCAAATATCCTTAAGGAGTTTGTCCCTTTTTTGAGTCAGCATCCTTAAGGGCAGTGTCCTTAAGGCTCAGTGGTCCGACCTCGTTGCGAAAAACTTGTCGTGGACCGCTTTCAGCGCAATGTCAGACTCCGACTTGTCGATCAGGACCGAAACCTTGATTTCGCTGGTTGATATCATCTGTATGTTGACTCCGACGCTGTAAAGTGCCTCAAACATCTGTGCAGCAATACCGGGGTTATTTATCATTCCGGCACCCACTATCGAGACCTTTGAAAGCTTGTCGTTGGTAGTCATGTCCTTGAACGCCAGGACGCCCTGATTGTCCTTGAGGATCTTGGTGACCAGGCCCAGGTTTTCTTTTGCGACCGTGAAGGTGATGTCCTTCGTGTTTTCACGTCCAATAGACTGAAGGATTATATCAACGTTGACTCTGTTTTTTGCGAGCACAGAAAAAATCTTATAAGCAACGCCCGGCACATCCTGAAGGCCTATTAGCGATACACTTGCAACATTGTCGTCCTTGGCAACGCCGCTGATTAAGGTCTTTTCCATTCTAGTGGTTACCTCCTTTACAATAGTACCCGGTTTACTTTCCAGACTTGAGAGAACCTCCAAGTGAACGCCAAATCTCTTGGCAAGCTCAACAGAGCGGTTTTGAAGCACTTGTGCGCCAAGTGAAGCCAGCTCCAGCATCTCATCGAATGTGATCTCGTCCAGCTTTATTGCATTGGGAACGATCCTGGGGTCTGCTGTGTAGACACCGTCCACATCGGTATATATCTGGCACAAATCGGCTCCAAGTTCGGCAGCCAATGCCACTGCTGTGGTATCGGAACCGCCACGGCCGAGCGTAGTTATGTCGCCATACTTGTTGATACCCTGGAAACCGGCCACTATGACGATATTCCTTTTATGCAGTTCTGCCCGTATACGGTCCCCTTCGAGCTTCTTTATTCGCGCATTGCCGTAATTGGAGTCCGTTCGGAGATTCACCTGCCATCCGGTAAGCGAAATCACCGGAAAACCCAGCTTTTCGATAGCCATCGCACAAAGTGCTATCGATATCTGCTCGCCTGTGGATAGGAGCATATCCATCTCCCGGCGTGACGGATTTGGGTTGACTTCCAGTGCCTTCTCAATCAGTTCGTCGGTCGTGTCTCCCTGTGCGGACAATACAACCACTACGTCGTTGCCTTCCCTGTATGACTCGGTGATTATCCTAGCAACGTTGTATATCCTCTCAACGTCCCTTACCGAACTTCCTCCGAATTTCTTTACTATCAGTGCCATACATAGCCCCCGTCTCACAGAGTTTCAAGTGGATTTGAACTATTCGGTTCCCCTTTTATCCTATGCTGTATATAATATTATAGTTTCATTTTTTTATTTCAGGACCCTGATCGTTGAAAAAACCTGGGCATTCCGGCGGAATTTCTCCAATTTTTCTTCAAAATCGAATCCGTCCGTTTCGCCCGTGATAAATACGCACTCTCCTCCCATCTCACCGGAAATGGGCTTGATCTCACCGAATATTTCTCGGGCACGGGAAAGAGAACCTTCCGCCCTGACATAGTAGCGTCCCCGAAGGACCCTGCTGTCCTCAACGAAGTCTCCGCTGTCGTCCCACAGGTCTACGTTCTTTGTCTTGTCGATGTGGCGGGCAGCATCGATGACATCTGCGACCACTGCCGATGCCGTTGGAAGCTTGCCGGCTCCCCGGCCATAGAACATGACCTCGCCTACGGCATTGCCCTTGACGACAATGGCGTTGAAAACATCGTTGACAGACGAAACGGGATCGTTTTTGTCAACAAGGTGGGGCGCCACATACGCGCATATCCTGCCATCACTGATCCTTACATATCTTCCCAGCAGCTTTACTGCCAGTCCGGCTTGTGCCGCATATCTTACGTCATCAGGAGTGACAGACAGTATGCCCTCACAGCGGACCTGTTCCGGACGTATATGTCTGCCGAACGCCAGCGACGAAAGGATGCAGATCTTTCGGCATGCGTCATGCCCTTCCACGTCGTCTGCGGGATTCTGCTCCGCGTATCCCAGCGCTTTGGCCTCTTCAAGTGCTTTTTCAAAGGTAAGGCCATCTTCGAACATTTTGGTAAGTATGAAGTTCGTGGTGCCGTTCATTATGCCGTAGATCTCTTCGATCTCATTTGCCGAAAGGCACTGGATCATCGGCCGGATTATCGGGATGCCTCCGCCGACGCTCGCTTCGAACATGTAGTTGACTCCGCGTGACGATGCGATCTTGAGCAGTTCATAGCCGTGCTTGGCTACAAGCTCCTTGTTTGAAGTGACTACATGCTTTCCTGCGGACAGGAGACGCTTTGTGAACTCATATGCCGCTCCGGTGCCTCCGATGGATTCAACAGCGATCCTTACCTCGGGGTCCTTTTCTATCACTTCGAAATCATGCACCAGCTTGCTCGCGATCTCGGGATCGTCAAACTCTCTCTTATCAAGTATATACTTTATTTCAAGATCCTGCATGCTTTTTACTGCGATATGGGACGAATTTTTTTTCATCACTTCATAGACACCGGAGCCCACGACCCCAAAACCCATGATGGCTACATATATCATATTTATCTCTCCCCCGCGATTATTTCCGCTTTGCTCACACCCTTTAGAGTGCGTATATTTTCAAGCAGCAGCTCAGCGTCTGCGGTAGTGTCGTGTGCCTGAGCAGATATCGTGACAGAGGCTACACCGTTTATAGGTATCGACTGGTTTATGGTAAGGATATTATAGGACGAGTCCGCAAACTCGTTAAGTATCCCTGAAAGCACACCCGGCTGGTCTTCAAGAACAAAAAGGAAGGTCACCATATTGATAGAGGACCTGTCGAAAAACGGCTTGATGGAATCCCGATATTTGTAATATGCACTGCGGCTGATACCGGTCTGGCGTACCGCTTCTCCGACCGTCGCCGCTTTCCCGGTCTGAAGATTGAACGTGGTCTCGACCACTTTATGAAAGATTTTTGGAAGCGCGGACGCCTCAACAATGTAATATTTTGCTTGTGCGGCCATAGGCACTCTCCTTTGTCTTTGTGCGGCGGTCATTTGTTTTTGTCATGTGGAGGCATTTTATCACGACTGCGTGTTATTTACAATGTCAAATTTGACGAAAAACATGTTGTTTAATGGCTGCAATTGACCATATTATACTGATGTTCCGCCGTCCATGCCATATTTAGGTTGCATTATTATAAGCCATCGTTTACAATAATATCATTCAAAGCGAATAAAGTTAAGGGGAGAAAACCTATGGAGATCAAAGATATAACATCCCTGGCCGGGCGCATTCGTGACAACGTATCCCGCGTCATCGTAGGCAAGGATGACATCATCGAGCTTGTGGTGATTTCGCTGCTTGCCGGCGGACATGTCCTGCTGGAGGATGTACCGGGAACCGGCAAAACCGTTATGGCCAAGAGTCTTGCCAAGTCTATCGACGGCGAGTTCAAGCGTATACAGTTCACACCCGACCTTCTTCCGTCCGATGTCACAGGACTTAACATATTCAATCAGCAAAAAGTAGAATTCGAATTTCGACAGGGGCCTGTATTTACGAACATTCTCCTGGCGGACGAAATCAACCGCGCTACTCCGCGTACTCAGTCCGCCCTTCTGGAGTGCATGGAGGAAAGGCAAGTGACCATCGAGGGCGAAACCCGGATCCTGCCAAGGCCCTTCTTTGTCATCGCTACCCAAAACCCGGTCGAGATCCAGGGGACATTCCCCCTTCCGGAGGCCCAGCTGGACCGCTTCCTGCTGAAGCTCAACATCGGCTATCCCGAGGGGGACGATGCGAAAGCTTTGATCGACCGGTTCATACAGGACAACCCCATTGAGGAAATCGGGCCTGTGGCAACGACAGACGAGATCCTTGATGCCCAAAACAGCTATCAGAAAGTGCATGTCAGCAGCGCAATACGGGAGTATATCGCCAGGCTGGTGGAGGAGACCCGCAAGGGAGCGGGAGTCGCCCTCGGCGTCAGCCCCCGCGGCATGCTTGCAATGGTAAGAGCTGCACAGGTCGCCGCAGCCGTAGCGGGAAGGAGCTACGTCCTGCCCGACGACGTAAAACGTCTCGCCGTTCCGGTATTCTGCCACAGGATAATCCTTACAGCGGGTATCGGTACGAACGCATCAAAGACAGCGGAGTTTGTTAACCGCATCCTAAGGACCATACCCGCGCCGACCGAAGACCCCGAGGCAAGAGACGAGATTCCCCGAAAGGCGTAGGACCGCTATGAGTTTCTTTTGGTTTGCTTTGGTGATAGGATTCCTCGCGCTCGTTCAAATGCAGTTTTTCTTCTTTACCGGTCTCAAGAAAATCTACTACAGGCGTTATTTCAACAAGACCGCCGTTTTTGAGGGAGAAACTGCGGAAATGGTCGAGATCCTGGAAAACCGGAAGTTTACCCCGGTCCCCTGGCTGCGCGTGGAAAGCAGGATATCTCCATATCTGCGATTCGCAAAGCAGGAAGACGTGGACATACGCCACGAACAGTTTCACAAAAGTGTCTTCTTTTTGCGCGGATTCAAGCGTATCCGCAGAAGGCACTCCTTTTTGTGCTCGCACAGAGGCTTTTATACCCTGAAGTCAGCTTCCCTCACTACAGGCGACCTGCTCGGGTTGTTCAACAAGTTCATCAGGGTTCCCAGTGACGCTTATCTGTATGTCTATCCGCGGCCGCTTGGCATAGACGAAATATCTCCTGCATGTCTTAAATGGCAGGGAGATGTCATGATGAAGCGCTGGATACTTCCCGACCCGATCCTCGTAAACGGGATCAGGGAATACCGGCCGGGCGACAGCCAGAAGGACATCCATTGGGGCGCAACCGCGAGGACCGGACGTCTGCAGGTAAAAGTCCGGGATTACACGGTCTCCCCCAGGCTGTACCTGCTGTTGAATACACAGATATCGGAGGAACAGTGGGGAAGTATCCTGGAACATGACGACATGGAAGTCATCGAGACGGGCATACGTTATGCCGCCCATCTGGCATCGTGGGCCGTTTCCAACGGTCTCGAGGTCGGTTTTGCATGCAACGGACGCCTCGTAGACGAGGAGGGCGTAGTACGGCTGCCTGCCGCCTGCTCCCAGGCTCACCTGGAGATGATCCTCCAGGCTATGGCAAAGCTCGAAATCGTAAGGGAAAGAAACTTCCACACTCTTATGGATTATTTATACGAAGATGCGGTTACCGGAATGGATTTTGCCGTCATCTCCCCCTACTGGAGCGATACCCTGGAGAAGCGCGCAAACAAGCTGCGCTCCCTCGGCAATTCCGTAACCTATATCCCTATAAACGCCGATCAAGTCAAATCGGAGGTGAGCGAAAATGAAGCGGATAAGGCTGTATAGCGAAATATACAATTTCATAATGATGCTCATGATTTTCGTCGCCTCCGCCGTTTTGATCCAGAAAGGCTTTTGGGGTCATATCGGGCCCTGGACCGGCGTGCTATATTGCAGCCCCTGCGTTGCAGCCTATATTGCCGGGCGGCTCCTTCATGGCAGAAATCCTGTCCTGTCGATTCTGTCCGGCATTTTGCTGTCCTTTGCCCTCTCCGCCATCCCGATCATGCTTGTCTGGGAAGCGAACATCTATGCCATAATAGGTTTCGTTTTGGTCATACCCGGCACCTTTGCGATGTTCATGCTGCCCCTTGCTCACGGTTCCGCGATCATGGGGGCGGGGAGATTCATAACAGGCCTTGTGATCTTCCTTATCGCAATAATCACCGGCGGGGCATACAGTGATCTTTACAAACCGACTTTGAACACACTGGCGGTTTTGTTCCTTGTCGCAGGACTCTACACGTTCAATCGTGAGAACCTTCGCGACGCTGCCAAGTTCAACCTTCCGTCATCCGGAAGATGCAAATATCCGCCGGGGATGAGAAGGAACAATATCCTGATGCTCTCGGTCATGATAGCGGCCGGTTTTTTCGTCGCAAATATAGGGAAGCTGAAAGACTTCGTCATAGCGGCCGCAAAATTTATAGCCCTTCAGATCCTCAGGCTTATCTATTTCATAGTCAACCTCATGGCGGGGGAAGGCGGGGGCGGAGCCGGTACCTCGGCCGGATTCCCCGGGTTTATGGAAGGTGGAGCCAAAGGTCCCAACCCGATCATAGAGCTGATAGTCAGGATAGTCGTAATAGTCATAATCGTTTGCGCGACATTCCTTCTGCTGATCGTGATTTACAGGTTTATCAGAAAGGCCGTTCAAAATCTTCCTTCGTGGCTGCAGTCACTGCTCGAAAAGCTGAGAAACGACGAAAGCGAAGATTACATCGACGAAACCGAGGATCTGCTGGAAAAGGGCGGATTCAGGAAAGAACTTGCCAGAAACATTTCGGACTTTTGGGACAGGATCACCTATCGGCCCCCGAGGTTCGACGATTTCCCCGACAACAGGGCAAAAATTAGGTTCGTTTTCAAACAGCTTCTCAAGCGCCTGACGGTGAACAAATCCCATCTGCTCAGCCTGACACCCAACGAGCTGACGGAAGAAGCCGACCGCGCTCTTCGGGAAGATACGAAGGCATTCATCCAGGCATACAACCGTGCGCGCTATGATATAAATGACGTACCCGACAGCGATGCGGAGCTTGCAAGAAAGATACTCCGTAAAATCTAAGTGCCTCTATAAGGGGCGATAGACCCGATCATAAGCCGAAGCAAGAAAACGATACAGCGGCACCAGTGAAAGAAAATCCCTGCGCAGGCGTTCTGCCAGATCGGCAGTAAAAACCTTCGTGACGTCTTCTTCTATGTGTATCAGATAGATCGTGCGGCGGTCAAGCCAGATCCTGATGTCCTCAGGCTCGTCGGGAAAGCGGGTGCGCTTGAAGCGGTCCTCTTCGTCGAGCCTGAAATATGACTGTTTTTCATATACCTCTTTCAACTCAAGGAACAGCGGGTCCCGGTCAAGGATCATTTTCCTGCACGCTTCCGCAAGTGCGTCGTCCCTGCGGTAGGTCCCGCAGCCCCACCACGAGAGGTATGGTTTCAACTCAAAGAAAAAAGAAGGATATCCGGGGTAAAGCTTCTTTTCCCTGTTGAAGTAGAGCCAGATGCTGTCCCTGTATCGGGACTTGTCTTTTGTGAACCGCGTATCCCTGTATATGCGCGAGAGAGTACGATCCACTCTCGGCTCGACCACGATCTCCCCGTCGATCGACAGCATCGTCGGAGCAAGCTCCTCGATCAGCTCAAAAAAAGGTTCGATAACTACTTTGCGTATCTCCTGCTTGTGTTCTTCATACCAGCTCTTTGAATCGTTCAGCTTATTCAACACCAGCAGGTCAATTGCTTCCTGGGTCAACAATCATATTCCCTCTTTTCAACAATGGCATGGTTTTATCATACCGTCGGTTTTGATTTTTGTCAATTTGCCAGTCATTGTGTTAAATTATGAACAATTTTATCCGTCCGGGCGCATAATGATTGGTTAAAAATATCAGTTGTTTCTGTTGATTTATTTATGTCGTATTGATAGAATATTAAGAGGACATATTGACATAATGGTATTTTTTATAAAGTAAAGGAGATGTATTTATGCCGTTAGTAACGTCCACTGAAATGTTCAGGAAAGCATATGAGGGCGGTTATGCCATAGGTGCTTTCAACGTTAATAATATGGAGATAATTCAGGGTATCACCGAGGCCGCAAAAGAGGAGAACGCTCCGCTTATCCTCCAGGTCTCTTCGGGTGCCAGAAAGTATGCAAACCACACTTACCTGATGAAGCTTGTTGAAGCCGCTGAAATAGAAACCGGCTTGCCGATATGCCTGCACCTCGATCACGGCGATACTTTTGAACTCTGCAAGAGCTGCATCGACGGCGGATTTACCTCGGTAATGATCGACGGGAGCCATCTCTCGTTTGAAGAAAATATCAAGCTGACAAAACAGGTCGTAGAATATGCTCATGCTCACGGCGTTGTCGTAGAAGGCGAGCTTGGCCGCCTGGCGGGTATAGAAGATGACGTCAACGTATCTGATGAAGACGCATTGTTTACCGATCCCGACCAGGTTGAGGAATTCGTCGGAAGGACGGGCGTTGACTCCCTGGCAATCGCGATCGGCACAAGCCATGGTGCTTATAAATTCAAACCCGGCCAGAAGCCGCAGCTCCGCTTCGACATCCTCGAGGAGATCGGCAAGCGCCTCCCCAATTTCCCGATAGTACTGCACGGCGCGTCATCCGTTATTCCGAAGTATGTTGAAATGATAAATGCCAACGGCGGAAAGATGCCCGACGCAATAGGCATACCGGAAGACATGCTCCGCAAGGCAGCCAGCATGGCGGTCTGCAAGATCAACATCGACTCCGACCTGCGTCTTGCCATGACAGGCACGATCCGCGAATACTTCGCAAAACATCCCGATCACTTCGACCCGCGCCAGTACCTCAAACCCGCGCGCGAGAATATAAAGGAACTTGTCCGCCACAAGATCCGCAACGTCCTCGGATGCAGCGGCAAGGCCTGATCCGGTCGAATAAAACGTGCTTATGTTTCAACTCTCTTGCGTGCCATGCACGCAAGAGAGTTTTGATTATGAGCACTTTTTAACAGGCACTGCGCGAGGTCCGACCACGAGCCCCTCTGCCACGGGCAGTCTTTCAATGCTTATTACGAAATCGGGCTGCCTGACCAAGGTCCTGCTTATTTCTTTGCAGTCCTTGTCTGCCTTGAGGTTGCCCGTCATTAGCATGCGAAAACAGTTGATGCTTGAAAAAAGGCTTGCTGCGATCCGGCCCGCCTCATTGCCTGTCCGCCGGAGTAAAACCCTTGAAAGTGTTTTAAGCTTTTTATATCCGGTCCCTGTCAGGAGAATGGCAATACCAGCCAGCAGCCCTGCTGACAGTTGAGATATATCGAAAACCTCCGTATCACTTGCGACAGTTGAATAAAGGATGCATATGAGCCCCAGCAAAAATAACGCTGTTTGAACGACATTTACCCTGTTTGATTTCTTACGACTGTTTATATACTTCGTATGCATAGGCAGTCTCCTAACCCGGACTTTTTGATCCAATTTAATTAAATAAAATACCCTGCATAACAAGTATAAAAAAATTACTGTCCAATAAAACGGACAGCAACTCAGATCGATATTCGAACTTATATCACATGTTTCTTCGCCTGATTGCTAATAATCATAGCATAGTATTTTCACAATAATAAAATCAACGGGATATCATAATGACATATCATATTTAATATGCCTTTCTTTTATATAGCTTTCATTATATGAACGCATCCTTGATCTTTTTTTGCGGGCATAAGATCCACCAGCACCAGCCATTAATCCAAACCTTTGCATATACTGTCAAGGAGGCCGAGCATGAACGCATGGCATGACTTCCATCCGTCCCGCATTTCCCCCGATGATTTCGTATGCGTCATCGAAATACCCAAAGGCAGCAAGAAAAAATATGAACTGGACAAGGATACGGGCATGATCATCCTCGACAGGATACTGTTTACGTCAACGCACTATCCCGCAAACTATGGTTTTATCCCGAGGACGATGTCGCAGGACGAAGATCCCCTCGATGTCCTTGTCCTCTGCCAGGAGGCGTTGGACCCGCTGACGATCGTCGAATGCTTCCCTGTCGGGGTTATCAATATGATAGATCACGAAGATGTGGACGAAAAGATCGTCGCGATCCCATTCGGCGATCCGTCGCTGAACTGCTTTCAGGATATCGGCGAACTGCCCGCCCATCTGTTCCAGGAAATTCGGCATTTCTTCGAAGTATACAAGCATCTGGAAAACAAGATCACGCTTGTGGAAGAAATAATGGGCAGGTCAGAAGCAATCAAAGTGATTACGGAATGCATCAGGCGTTATAATGAAAGATTCCTTACACCGTGATTTCCGCGGTATAAGGAATCTCATGTTATTATCTGGATTTTTGGACCCGGCCCCGGTCCTGCAGGTGCTTCATACTACTGGAGCTTCAGATCCCCTTCTTTGATCCACCCGATCCTACGGCAGATAAGTCCCGTTACCCAGGAGATGACAGCCGGAAGTATAAACGCAATAAGCACCAAGGCGATCCAATCAGTTGCGGTTATGGAAGTCTTCAAACCCGCGGCTATGTCGTTTATCCATCCTGTATATACCCCTATCGGCCCTACCAAACCGCAGGTGCCCATTCCCGATGCTACTGCGGGACCGTTCATCTGCAGCCTGAACAGGCATGTTGATATGGGGCCGGTGATCGCGCTGGTCACGATCGCAGGTATCCATATTTTCGGATTCTTGACTATATTTCCCATCTGCAGCATAGAGGTACCAAGCCCCTGCGACAATAAGCCTCCCCAGCCGTTCTCCCGGAAGGATATCACCGCGAATCCTACCATGTTGGCGCAGCAGCCCGCAAGAGCCGCACCGCCCGCCAGCCCAACCAGGCCGAGCGATGCGCAGATCGCGGCACTGCTAATCGGTAGTGTTAGAACGATTCCCACTATAACGGACACGAGTATGCCCATAATAAACGGCTGCTGATCAGTAGCCCACATTATCACTTTGCCGACTTCATTTGCGGCCTTCCCTATAGCCGGAGCTATAAGCGAAGAGAGAAGTACTCCTATAAAAATGGTCACCAAAGGAGTGACAAGAATGTCGATCTTGGTCTCCTTGGATACAGCCTTGCCTATTTCGGCCGCAATGATTGCGATTATCAGTACGGCCAAAGGTCCGCCCGCTCCTCCGTAGTAGTTCGAAGAATAACCTACCGTGACCAGCGAAAAAAGCACCATCGGCGGGCACTTAAGCGCAAACCCTATTGCCACCGCCATAGCCGGACCTGACATCCTGGCGGCAAAATCGCCTATTTCGTTGAGTATCGGCAGACCCAGCTGCGTCCCAAGCGTATTCAGTATCGTGCCTATCAACAATGAACAAAAAAGGCCCTGCGCCATGGCGCTCATGGCATCGACTCCATAGCGGCGAGCCGAGATTTCGATGTCCTTTCTCTTCAGGAAATCTTTCAACTTGCTCACATTTGTGCTTCCCTTCTCAATTGGACTGCCTATGTCGATCAGGAATGTCATTGAGGTGTCCGTCATGCCTGCTGCCGAAATTCAAACTGCTCAGGAAAGCAAATCAACGCTTCCTCCTCAGCTTCAGACTGACGGATCCGATGCCTTTCCTGTACAACCTTCTGTTCGGGATCCTTGCCCTTTCTATACTCTTAAAAACATTAGCCATCCCATGATAGAACTCATCCAGCCTGACCGGTTCGCGGCAGCAGCTCCCCTCACGATACCTGTCAAGCACAGCACCGTATCTCTCGACGGCCCTTGCTACGCTGTCTTCCCACGAGACATATATCTCATCCATCGCCCTACGGCCGATCTGCCTCAGGAAATCCCTGTTGCCGCACACTTTCAGCAGCACCTCAGCCATTGAATCCGGGTTTTCCTCTATAAGCAGACCGTTGCGGCGATCCACGACTGCTTCGGCCGCACTGCTGCCCGCTACCAGCATGCTCGGCAAACCGCACGCGGCCGCTTCGCCTACGACCAGGCCGTTAGTATCGAATGTCGACGGGAACAAAAACAGATCGGCAAGGCTGTAATAAGCCCTCAGCTTTTCCCTGTCCCGTACTGCCCCGGTGAAAATGCAATCAGGGTATACCCCTGTTTTTTGCGCATATTCGATGATCTCCGGTTCGTCCAGGCCTTCGCCGACAAAGATCATTTTATATTTTACGCCGGCATCTCTTATCTTTTTAAGGCTGTCAAGAATTATACCTATACCCTTGTACCACATCAGGCGTCCGACAAACAGGAAAATTATATCGTCAGGCGGGATCCTCAGGCTTGCACGGAGTTTCTCTGCCTCGTCATCAGGCACTCTGCCTTTCGGGAAGTCCACACCGTTCCTCATGATGATGTAGTCTCCCTGATACCCAAGGCTCCGCAAGTTTTCACCGGCACCCCTGCTGACAACCCAGACCTCATCGCAGGCCTCGATATTATTCAGGATGATATTGCACGCGGACTTCTGGATGCCTTTGGACGAAATCACATTCTTTATATCTATGTCGTATTTAGTATGATATGTAAAAACCACAGGAACATTTATCGCGCTGCGAAGTACCCTGGCATAGATTGCGGACGTAAAGGGACAGTGGAGATGTATGATGTCGATCCGCTGTCTGCTGAGCTGACGGAAAATGGCCGGACTGAACGGATAACCGACTCTGTAATCTGCCAGTTTAGGTGTCTTGATACTTGGGTACCTGAGGACCCGAAACGGATAATCGTCTTTGGCTTGAGGATGCTGCGGTGTGACCACGATCGCGTTTCCGTGTTTTTCCTGGATGATCCGGGCATAGTTCAATACGGCATTGGAAACACCGTCGATAACAGGCGGAAAAGAGTCGTTCATCAGGCAAACATTGATCTTTTCATGCATGGTCTTCTCACTTTCCCTCAAATACTGCCTTCATTCTATTTACTTGTAACCATATCCTTACAGCGTATAGATATTGTACCATATAAAATCAAAAATAAAAGATGCAATTTGCCACTGTTATTTACCTAAGAAAGGCGATTATTTGGCGAAAGTCGGAAGTCTGTTTGCTGCATTAAAGACAAAACACCGTTTAATATATATTTGTGTAGATTTCAGACAGTCTGTATTATATTAATATATTGAAATATTTATTGACAATGCTTAAAATGGACAAAAAGGATGTAATCGCCGCAAGGAGGAATCATTTGATGTTTCGATTTTCCGTCCCCTGTTTGATGGGGGTCGAAGGCCTGGTAGCCGATGAACTGAAATTCAAGGGCTTTCGGGAGGTGTCAGCCGAAAACGGCAGGGTGCTGTTTTCCGGAGATGAGAACGAGTGCGCCCGTGCCAATATACAGCTCCGTTGCGGCGAGCGGGTATTGCTGAGGCTTGCCGGTTTCGAAGCACGCAGCTTTGACGCATTGTTCGAGAATGTGAAAGCTATTCCGTGGGAGGACTATATAGGCTCGGGCGAAGCGTTCCCCGTAAAAGGGTTTTCCCTCCGTTCACAACTGCATTCCGAACCCGACTGTCAGCGCATCATAAAAAAGGCAGTTGCGGAACGCCTCAAATCCGTATACCACACTGACTGGCTGAAAGAGGAAGGGGCAAAGCACCAGATACAGTTCAGCCTTCTTAAAGACCAATGCGAAATATTCATTGATACGACCGGAGCTCCGCTGTTCAAGCGCGGATATAAACTGGAACAGAACGAAGCGTCACTTCGGGAAACCCTGGCGGCTTCCATCGTCAAGATAACCCGCTGGCGTGGCAACGAGCCCTTGATAGATCCGTTCTGCGGCAGCGGAACAATAGCGATCGAGGCGGCCCAGGCCGCTCTTAACATCGCACCGGGAGCACGCCGCAGCTTTGACGCCGAAAAATGGGGCAGTGCCTTCGCCGACGCCTTTGCAAGGCAAAAAGAGGCTGCGATCGCCGCCGAAAAGCATGAAAAGCTGCCTGTACTAGCGTCCGACCTGGACCCGGTCAGTGTCCGCCTTACAAGGGAAAACGCAAAGCGCGCGGGCGTGGGCGACTGTATCGATTATGCCGTGCAGGACGCACTCAAAATCAAGTGGAAGGCGCGGGACGGCGTCATGATAGCCAATCCGCCTTACGGTGTTCGTATGATGGAACAGCAGGAGGCTCAGAAGCTATATCGCGATTTGGGCAGGGCGATGAAAGGAAGCCCCGTCAAAAAGTATATCATCACTTCCGACGACATGTTCGAAGAACACTTTGGCACACGCGCTGACAAACGACGCAAACTTTACAACGGCATGATCAAGTGCAATCTTTATATGTACTTCAAAGATATTCAGAAATGTGATACGAATGGGACACAGGGATAAGTCCGCTTTCTCAGGCTCTCACACCGGGAAAGCCTGTCCCGGCGTCCTCTTTTGCTGCAGGGAGGGGATCTGTACACATATGTCCACCATCAACTATTTTGTGATGATATTGCATTCCGTAACACTATGCCTGCAGTTGCTGCCAAGCCGCAAATATAAAGATGGCTGATATCAGCCATCTTTTTTATATATTACGTTCAGTTCAAATTCGCCTTCAGTCCGCCGCTAAGTTCCTTTATTTCCCTGATATATGTACCGATCCGTTCTATGGATCTGTTTTGGTCCTCAACAGTCGCCAGCACTTCCTCTGTAGAAGAAGCCTGCTGCTGCGAGATGGCGGAAACATCCATTATCCTGTCACGGATGGAGGACATCTTCGCCGCCATGGCCTCGGTCTTTTCAAGGCCCAGTTCTATTTCGGCGTTCGTATCGTCAAAGGACCGCTTGATCTCCGTAAAGTACAGGTCAATATCATTCATGATATTTCCCCCTTCGATCACGGCCTTGTTGCCCTCAGTGACCGCTTCGTAAGCTTCGTTGCACCGCTCCGTGATCTTGCTTACAAGACCGGTTATCCTTTCTGCTATTTCGGCGCTCGATCCCGCCAGGCTCTTTACCTCGCTTGCCACAACCGCAAAGCCTTTGCCCATCTCCCCGGCCCGTGCGGCCTCGATCGCCGCGTTCAGGGACAACAGATTCGTCTGGCTTGCGATCTGCTTGATATCATTCAACATATTGCTTATCTCCTGCATGTCGGAAAGGAGCATCGTTACCGTTTCTGCCGAAGCGCCGATCGAGTTCCTGAGGGTCCTTATCTGGTTGTCCATCGTATTGACTTTTTCCGTCCCTGCATTGACTTTTTCGACCATTTCCCTGGATTTGCCGGCGATCCTGATCGAGATGTCCCTGGTTTCTTCTACAGTATCCATCGAATCCGACATTTCCAGGTTGATATTATGTATGGTATTTGCCTGTGTCTGTACGGCTTCCGCCATTTCCTGCATCGTTTTGGTTATGTTGAGGCTCTGGTCGTTCAAACCATCCATATCCCTGTTGAGGCCGGCTATCCGTTCGTCGATGTTTCCCGTCCCTTCGCGGATATCGTTGAACGTCTTTTCCAGCATAAGCGCCTTGGCATTTGCGTCGGTAAAGTAGTTCCTTCCCCACCATGTTAGAAAATAGAGCAGGACCTCTATGGATATTATGAGCAGCATTATCGATATGACATTCTGCGATTCATAGTTGTAGCCAAGCAAACCCTCGGTTTTTATGAAGAACACTGCCAGTATTGCCGCATCAAGTGCAATACTGTAGGCTAGAATGATTTCCTTCTTCAAATACAGGGACACTACTGCTACCGAGGCAAGCAGCAGATAGTGGTGGACTATCGAGTAATCGTCAGTAAAAACCAGCACGATAGCTACGGCCGATATTATCAAACCGAACAAAAGTCCCTTCAAATACCTGTTGATCGGCAGGAAGTAGTTGATCAACGATAATACAATGACCGCAGATGCCTGCATACCTACACGAATGCCCTCTTCAGTCCCTTTATAAATGAAGGACTCTACTACCAGGATCAAAGCAATGGATACTATGACCCCCAGGTTTACCTTATGCACTCTCTTAGTGTTGTAGGTATCAATATGCCTTGCCTTTTCCTTACCCATGAAGCAACCCCCATCAATTCCACTTGCCGCATTTCAGTCTATACTATGCCCGTTCAGGAATATAGCAAAACCCCGCAAATCCCTGTATCGTGCGGATTTGCGGGTTCCCTATATGGTGGACGCTAACGGACTCGAACCGCTGACCCTCTGCACGTCAAGCAGATGCTCTCCCAGCTGAGCTAAGCGTCCGTTTAAGGTCATTTCCGGTGACCGATGACTATAATACACCATATGCCGATGGTCTGTCAAGTCATAATTTTTGCTTCGGGCCATATCCCGCCTCAATTCGATGAAGCCGCACGCAAATTCAAAAAATGTATTTTCCTGTCATCGGGTCTATAAGTCCTTCAAAGTCCTTATGTATGTCCGGCAGCATGCTTTCAGATGCATATCATTCAAATGATATACATAGTTAAATCAGAAAGCTGATTGCCGGACTTTCAACCTATCTATCGCAAATGAGTCAGTGCTTCATCAAAAGAATGGACCGGCTCGGTACATGCGTAATTTTGGCACAGGTAGAACGTGGGTTTTCCTTCTTTCGCCGTCTGGCCTTTCGTAAATTCCGCAATTTCCGCGACCTGATCCTGGTTCCGGGGAGTTTTGACAAGTATTACGGTATTTGGCACGAAGTGCCCGCTCAGCCTGCTCCTGATTTCTACGATCTTTTCGCTGTCCGGAAGTACGCATACAAGTTGCGTTGATTTATATATATTCGACATGGCCGCAATCAGAGCGAAGGTATACGCCGCCGGATGATCGACTGCATTCCGGCTAATGAACTTCATCTGCCTGTCAGCCAGCTCTGAAATACCCGGGTCCCCGGTCAGGTATTTGAGCCGATTCAGAACATAGGCGATCACGGAATTTCCGGAGGGCATTGCCCCGTCATACATCTCCTTGGGCTTCGAGATCAGCTCCTCATTGTTCTCTCCGTAAAGGAAGTAACCTCCGTTTTCCATGTCCTCAAACAATTGCGATGTTTTATATGCCATGTCTATGCACTTCCTCAGCCACGATATTTCAAACGTCGCCTCATACAGTGCCAGATATGCCCATGCCATGAACGCGTGGTCATCCAAAAAACCGGGAATATCGCTTCTCCCCTCACGGAAGCTCACGTACAATATGCCCTTTTCGTCTGTCAGGTTTTCCTCGATGAATTTTACTGCCTTTTCTGCCATATCCAAATAGGTTACATCGCACAGCACCTGGTATGCTTTTGCACATGCGGCTATCATCAGCGCATTCCACGCACACAGTATTTTGTCATCCTTATGCAGCCTGTAGCGATCAGATCTGTATTCCAGTAGTCTGTGCAGTGCCTGTTCTATCTTCATATCATGCTTCTCAAAGTCCGGGTTGCTTATAAGGTTCGGGATGTTCAACCCCTCAAAATTCCCTTGCTGCGTGATATCAAACCTTTCGTTGAACTGCCTTCCCGGATCCCGGCCGAGAACTTCTTCGACTTCCCGGGGCGACAGCAGGTAGTATCTTCCCTCAACACCCTCGCTGTCCGCGTCCTGCGCGCTGTAAAAAGCCCCCTCCGGCGACCTCATTTCCCGGCTCACATACTGCAGAACCTTTTCGGCAACATTTTTGTAAAGTTCCCTGCCGGTAACCTGATATGCTTCCAAATAGGCGATGGTAAGCAGAGCATTGTCATACAGCATTTTTTCAAAGTGGGGCACAAGCCATTTGTTGTCCGTTGAATATCTGGAAAAGCCATATCCGATATGGTCAAACAGCCCGCCGCGGTACATGGCTTCCAGTGTCTTTTCGACCATCCCGATCGCCCGGGCACTGTTTTCGTAAATGGCGTACCTCAGCAAAAACATCAGGTTGTGCGGGGCAGGAAATTTCGGTGCGTTTCCGAATCCCCCGTATTCCCTGTCAAACCGGCGTATAAACGAACCCGCGGCAGTCTTCATCACTTCGCGGTCGATTTCCCTTTCGGACAGGTCGCCCTCCTTTTCTTCCTCAAGCAATATTTCCACGATCTTGTTTCCTGAACGTACCAAAGCATCCCTGTCATTGGACCATAGCTCTGCGATTTCCTCAAGCAGCTCTACCAGGCCTCTCATTCCGCTCCTCCCATGCCTGGGCAGATAAGTGCCTGCATAGAACGGCTTCTGGTCAGGGGTCATTATGATGGTAAGAGGCCAACCCCCGTGTCCCGTCAGCGCCATGCACACATTCATATACACCGCGTCGACATCCGGTCTTTCTTCCCTGTCCACCTTTATAGGCACAAAGTGCCGATTGAGTATTTCAGCCACTTCCGTATCCTCAAAAGATTCATGCGCCATCACATGACACCAGTGGCAGGTGGAATAACCTATGGAAAGGAAGACAGGTTTATCTTCCGATTTGGCTTTGGAGAAGGCTTCTTCACCCCAGGGATACCAGTCTACAGGGTTGTAAGCGTGCTGAAGGAGGTAAGGGGACTTTTCATGGATCAGTCTGTTGGCCTGAATATTTGCCGACACGCGAGCATCACCTTATTTCAACATATAAAATGTTCTATAATTAGTTTTTCCCGTTGCACTTTGATATTTGCCACTAATGGATCATTTGATACAAAACATTCTGTATCCATAACAAAATGGCATTTAATATAACAGATCATTTACTTATTGGCATAAAGCAAACGGTATGGTAATATCAGGAATAGTAAGAAAACCTGATTTTGAAGGGAGTTTTTTGTTTGAAAGTATCATCTTCAATAAAGCAAACATTGCCTTATCAAAGCAAGGAAAGGACAGTGACTGTCCGAGGAGCATAACTTGCCCAAATGAGCCTGCCGGAAGGCTGTCTGACGTATGTCAAATGGAAGGAAGCGCAGGATAAGGCAGGCAAAAATCCCTGGCCGCAGGATACCGCTATTCTTAAAAGGGATGCGGGTGAATATGTTGGATTCATCAAACTAGTAGCCGGCAAAAACTAAATCCTGTATTAGCATCGGCCCAAAGTATGAAAGACGGGTATTTATAAAGCGCAATTTTTGAAAAATCAATAGACCCTGCTGATAATGTAAATGCAGGGTTCTTTTTTAATGAACAATGCTTTTCATAGCTGCCGACAGACCATTATTATAAAGAGAGGATCTACATACTAGTAAGGAGACTGATCAATGAAAATCGTTTATGCAAGCGAACAGGATTCCCAATTCATATTTGATAATGACAAACATCTGCCCGGGGATTTTGTACTTTCAAAGATAAGCGACAGAGAAATCATTATAGCTAAAGATAATGATGTAAACGTCGGATGGTTAAGGTACGGATACTTTTGGGACAACATCCCGTTCATGAACATGCTGTTTGTCCTGGACGGGCATAGGAACAGAGGGATCGGCTGTTATGTCGCTCATACGCATTCATATCTCTAACATACAGGATTCCGGATGAAAGCCTATGGCAGTCAGATAGACAGGGATCCTGATTTAGACTCTGTGCATTAAACCTGCGATCCAAATCCCGAACTTAAAGGCATTGCAAAAGACCCGTACATTATCGTACGGGCCTTTTATCACTATTTCAGTTTTTAAGGTCAGTGCTCGACCTTGATGTTTTCAAATATGTTGAAATTCGGAGCGTACTTGCGGCACAGCTCGAGCAGCTCGTTGTCATGGTTGTGGCCTACATAAGACTTGACGTCAAATATCATGCAGGCTTCGTCTTCCGGGGTGACAGCCGGCCACTCAGGCAGCGACGGGTTGTTCGGGTTGCCGGTGCGCGCGAAGTTCACGAATGCGGAAGCCATCTGCTCCTGGAGTTCGTCCGATCCCGGGAAGTTGCAGTATTCGACCAGCTCGGCATTGTGGAAGAAGAACGGGATGTCCGCGCAGTGCCACGGCGCCTTGCCGTTGTCGATCGGCATCTCGGCCACGAACATGTATGAGTATGTAGGAGCTTCGGTATATTTAGCCTTTTCGGTCACATAGCGCTTTACCGCCGGACGGAATACCGTATCGATCACGAGGACATCGAGCGGGTTGGATGTGGGATATGCTTTCTTGAAAGCGGCGATGATCTCATCCGCATGCTCCATACCGTAGAACTTGCCGACAGCCTCACGTACCTCTTCATCCGTAGCGGTCTTCCTGTTTTTGAGGCCGGGGCCGAAGCCGAGGAACTCGCCGATGACGGAACCTACCATCAAAGGTGTCTTCTTCTGGCGCTCGGAGAAACCGGCAAACAGTGCTTCACCCAGGTACCAGCCGTTGGGCTTCGGTCCGAATGCCATTGCGCCCCTCCTGCCTACGACCTCAAGGTAGGCATCTATCAGCGGCCTGTACGGAACCGCCGCCAGTTCTTCGCCGGTCTTGACGTTCAGCTTCTCCATCAGCTTGGGAAGCACGTCGGACAAGTCGATGCTGAACATGTCGCGATCGGTCGTTCCGGACATTACGATACCCTTTTGGAAAAGGTTGTCCGCCGCAGGGGTCTGGCAGAGGGAGCTGACCTTCATACCGCCGCCGGATTGTCCGAAGATGGTGACATTGTTCGGGTCTCCTCCGAAGTTCTCGATATTTTCATTTACCCACTGCAGGGCCGCGACCAGGTCAGCATTGCCGACGTTTGCGGAGTTCCAGTACTTTTCGCCCAGCGAAGATACGTCAAAATAACCCAGGATGTTGAGACGGTGATTGAGTGTCACTACAACCAGGTCTCCGTAAACGCTCAGGGCCTCGCCGTCGTATGCGACCTGCTCAATGCCCGAGCCTGCCGCAAATCCGCCGCCGTGCAGCCATACCATGACCGGCTTCTTTGCATTTCTGTCCAGGCTCTGGGTCCAAATGTTGAGGTACTGGCAGTTTTCATCTTCCGGCCAGTAGCGGTGCGGAACGAGCAGTTCACCGGTTGACGGCTTCGGAGCATCGACCAGCGGGCATACATAGCCATAGTTCAGAGCATCTTTGACGCCCTCCCACGGCTGCACCGGAGTCGGCATCTCCCAGCGTTTCGCGTCGGCGTACTTGATGCCGCGGAAAACATAGGTGGAGTCGATCTGGAAGCCGCGGAGCTTCCCTGCCTTTGTCTCTACGATGGGAGCATCATAGGTGCATACAAACTTTCTTGCCATCTGTGTATTCCCCTTTATCAATAAATTTTTACGGATAGTATAAGTATAACGTTAAATCCAGTAAATAACAAGATATAAAATAAAATAAAAGCATCTGCATCTGCACCATAGTATCACATAGGCGATTACCAGGGATCATCAAAGCAGACAGACATAACCTGAACTTAAATAGCCGAGATAGCTGCAATGAACTTATGAAACCGGAACTGTAGTAGTAAACTCATGAAAAAACAGAAATAAATATCAAATTTATGCAAAATAATGTAACATTGGCTATCATTTACTTTTCCCCTGCCATGCAATATAATAAATAATATACTAAAGCTTAGTATCAAGTACCGCTTAGAATAATGTACCTCTTCCCATTTTCATTACCCGGAGGTTATGCACATGAAGGAAATCAAGCTCGGTACAATAGGTTCCGGGACCATAGTGAATTCAATACTTGATAACGTGAAACTGACTGACGGCATAAGCCTTGAGGCCGTTTATTCAAGAAGCGAAGAAAAAGGCCGCGAACTTGCCGCCAGGTACGGCGCGGATAAAGTATACACGGATATGGAAGGTTTCCTGTCCGATGAGGAAATCAACGTTGTGTACATCGCAACGCCTAATATCCTTCACTATGAACAGACAAAAAAAGCTCTGCTTGCTGGCAAAAGCGTTATCTGCGAGAAGCCGTTCTGCACCAGAGCGGACCTGGCAAGGGAACTTATTTCGCTTGCAAAGGAGAGGCGTCTTTTCCTGGTTGAGGCAGCCCCTACGTCTTTCCTGCCGAACTTCGAGGTCTTGAAAAGGGAGCTCCCTAAAATAGGAAGCATAAAACTGGTTTTAAGCAACTACAGCCAATACTCAAGCAGATATGAGCGCCTGCTCGGCGGAGAAGTGCCAAACATCTTCAACCCCGAGTTCGCAGGCGGGAGCCTGATGGATATAAATTTCTACAATGTATATCTGAATGTTGCCTTGTTCGGAAAGCCTGTGAAAGCCGTATATTATCCCAACATCTTCAAAAACCTCATTGATACCTCGGGGATCCTGATCATGCAGTACGACGGATTTGTGAGCAGTTGTGCCGGCGCAAAGGACACATGGGGCATAAATTCGTTCCAGATCGAGGGCGACGGAGGCTATATCTATATCAGGGACGGCAGCAACGGAATCGCCGAAGTCGAAGTCGTCACCAAAACTTCAAGGGAAACATTCAATCTCCAGGATAACCCTGACAGGTGGTTTTACGAGGTCCGGAAGCTGACCCGGCTTCTTTTGAACGACGATTATCATGAGATATACCGGAGGCTGGATATCACTCTTGATGTCGTTGAGGTTATGGAAAATGCGAGAAAAGAAGCAGGCATCCTTTTCCCGGGCGACTGAGTTTTATCGGCAGTAAAGCCGCTTTCGAGGAGCGCAGGCATTTTCCGCTATTGAAATTTACAGGCCGGATCCCGCTAATGTTCCTATGGTATAGAATTTGATTAAGCTGCTTAAGAAGCAAAGCTGGATTGGGATAGGTGTATAGGCAAAAGCTTGAATTTGAACAGGCCATATGTTAATATGTGAAAACAAAAATTCCGGAGGAGAGATATGTCGGATATCTCTATGAGGCAACTCGCCGAAATCCTTGGAGTAAGCGTGGCATCTGTATCCGTCGCTCTGCGCGGTCGCTCCGGCATATCGGAAGAGACTCGCGCGCGCATATTGGAAGAAGCCCGCAAGCGAGGCTATGATATGTCCCGCCTTAGCTCCCCGCCAGTCAAAGGTCTCATTGAAGTCATAGATTTCTCATATCACAAATCTGGAACGACGATCGACCAGTTTGCATACTATTCTCAGCTGCTGGAGGCCATCGGTTCCCGTCTTTCGGACGAAGGCTATGAGATGAGCGGACCGTACAACCCGGGCGAAGCGTCGTTCTCTTCCCGGCCAAAGGCACTGGGAGCGATCCTGATCGGTTCGATGATCTCGGACGATGAACTGCAGCGTTTTGCAAAATCCAAAGTCCCGTTTGTCGTCGCCGGAAATCCGATGACTCATACCCCGGTCAATTCTGTATCACATGATAACGTGGGCGGGATAACCGCAGCCGTCGATCATCTGTTATCATACGGACATACGCGCATCGGTTATATAAAGCTGACTGGCGGCGCGATCGGAGATGAGAGGTACCGAACGTTTGAGCAGGCCCTTTCGGCCAAAGGCCTGACACCGGCTTGCCTGTGGGACTTTTCGGACAGGTATTCCCCGTCAAGGCTCCCCGAATTGTCCGATCTGGCCGCGAAACTGGGAGGCGATCCTTACCCCGGCACCGCCGCCATTTGCGACGAAGACATGATAGCGATCATGTTTATGAGACTTATGCGTGACAAAGGGTTCATTCCCGGCAAAGACATTTCGGTAATTGGCTACGACGATGTCCCTGTAGCGGCGCTTATGGAACCCCCGCTTACTACGGTCCGCACTTTTGAGCCGCAGCTTGGAACATCCGCTGTGGAACTGTTGTTGTCATGCATTGCCAATCCGCATTTTCAATACCGGCACGTTTATATAGGCACCGAACTTATTGTCAGAGGTAGCACCGGACCGGTTTCAGGCAAATAACAAATATTCGCAATCAGCTGCTTGCGCTCAACTGCCGGGCATTCGATGCACAATAGTTGAGCGCATTATCATTCGGTCGGTTTTTCGTTGATCCTCTTTTATCATAGTTATCTTTGAGGTTCGCAGCATTTTTCTTTGGAGATCGAAGCAGTTATCTTTGGGAGTTGAAGCATATCAGGAAATCCTGATATATGATATTTGCCTGGTAAGCGGATATAAATGCAGCCATTCCCGGTGATGATCAATGAAAAGGAGGCAGATATGCTGTCCTGTTTGAAACGCAGGACGCTCTGCCTCCCATTTTCTTTAGCTTAAGTCATTGCAGGGTGAAAGACGATTTTGTATTCAAACTTTGACACAAGAACTGGGGTTATTGAATCAGTGACAAAAGGACCGGCGCACTGATCAGCGATTTTGGAAGCGATCAAAAGCCTGCTGATAGAGCTCGATGCAGCGCTCGATGCCCATCGTCTTGAGCTGCTGC